>Ga0308165_1000038_pt1 | contig 395043 bp, 335 predicted proteins | sample PhyWR2_FD_201032 | JGI IMG/M metagenome (GOLD analysis project Ga0308165, IMG submission 201032) | Phyllosphere microbial communities from UC Gill Tract Community Farm, Albany, California, United States - DLSLW.R2 | ecosystem: Host-associated > Plants > Phyllosphere > Unclassified | place...
TGCAAAAACAAATACATATATAAACAACGGTGTGTAGAAAGAGGAAAACACACCATAATTCTAATTAAATGAATGTAATAAAAAAATCGTTCGATTTGGGCGATGGCAGAATTGTAGAAATTGAAACAGGTAAATTGGCTAAACAGGCCGATGGTTCGGTGGTAGTGAAAATGGGCGATACCATGTTGTTGGCAACTGTAGTATCAACCGTTGGTGCAAAACCAGGAACCGATTTTTTACCTTTATCGGTTGATTATCAGGAAAAATATGCGGCTACAGGCCGTATACCAGGTGGCTTTTTACGCCGTGAAGCAAGATTATCTGATTATGAGGTTTTGATCTCACGTTTGGTAGATAGGGCTTTACGTCCACAGTTCCCTTCTGATTATCACTCTGATACACAGGTGATGATTTCGTTAATCTCTGCTGATAAAAATATCATGCCTGATTGTTTGGCAGGTTTAGCAGCATCAGCTGCATTATCAGTTTCTGATATTCCTTTCAACGGTCCTATCTCTGAAGTACGTGTGGCTAAAATCGACGGTAAATTGGTAATCAATCCTTTCGCCAGTGATTTAGAACGTGCTACACTTGAGTTTATGGTTGCAGGTTCGGCTAACGATATCTGTATGGTAGAGGGTGAGTGCGACGAGATTCAGGAAGATGAAATGGTTGAGGCTTTAAAATTTGCACACGATGCAATTAAAGTTCAATGTGCTATTCAGGTTGAATTAACTGAAGCTACAGGCAAAACGGTTAAACGTGAATATAGCCACGAAGACCATGATGCTGATTTAAAAGCTAAAGTATATGCTGATACTTATGATAAAGTTTATGCTGTAGCGAAAGCTGGTGGCAATAAAGATGTTCGTAAAGAAGGCTTTACCGCAATTATTAACGAATTCTTCGAGGCGATGCCTGAGGATACAGCTGATTTAACAAAAGCAATGGCTAAACATTATTACCATGATGTTCAGTACGATGCGATCAGAAATTTATTGTTAGATGAAGGTATCCGTTTAGATGGCCGTCAAACTACTCAAATTCGTCCAATTTGGAGTGAAGTAGGTTATTTGCCAGCTGCACATGGTTCGGCTGTGTTTACACGTGGCGAAACACAATCATTAACATCCGTTACTTTAGGTAGCAAAGATGATGAGCAGATGATTGATGGTGCTTTCTTTAATGGCTATCAGAAATTCTTATTACACTATAACTTCCCGGGTTTCTCAACAGGAGAGGTTAGGCCTAACAGAGGTGCTGGCCGTCGTGAAATTGGTCATGGTAACCTGGCTCAACGTTCATTGAAAAAAGTATTGCCACAGGGTGAGGCAAATCCTTACACCATCCGTGTGGTTTCTGATATTCTAGAATCTAACGGTTCATCATCAATGGCAACTGTTTGTGCTGGTACATTGGCACTTATGGATGCCGGTATTAAAATCAAAGCTCCGGTTTCGGGTATTGCGATGGGGTTAATTACTGATGAGAAAACTGGTAAATATGCAATCCTTTCTGATATTTTAGGTGATGAAGATCATTTAGGTGATATGGACTTTAAAGTAACAGGTACCGAAAACGGTATTGTTGCTTGCCAGATGGACTTAAAAATCAATGGTTTATCTTACGAGGTTTTAACTAAAGCATTACTACAGGCTAAAGACGGTCGTTTACACATCTTAAACGAGATGAAGAAAACGATCAGTTCACCGAACGAAGATTACAAACCGCATGCACCACGTATTGTTTCTTTAACTATTGATAAAGAATTTATCGGCGCAATTATCGGCCCTGGAGGTAAAATCATTCAAGAAATGCAACGCGAAACCGGTGCTTCAATCTCTATCGAAGAAGTTGATGGTAAAGGTATTGTAGAAGTATTTGCTGATAACAAGGCGGCTATCGATGCAGCGGTTACCCGTATCCGTAACATCGTTGCCAAACCAGAAATTGGCGAAGTTTACCAGGGTAAAGTAAAATCAATTATGCCATTTGGTGCATTTGTTGAGGTGATGCCAGGTAAAGATGGTTTATTACACATCTCTGAAATTTCATGGGAACGTTTAGAAACTATGGATGGTGTATTAAAAGAAGGTGATAAAATCGAGGTTAAATTATTAGACATCGATAAGCAAGGTAAAATGAAACTTTCGCGCAAAGTTTTATTACCAAGACCAGAAAAACCAGCTGCGCCACAAGCGTAGTAAAAAGTCCGGAGTCGGGATTCCGAAGTCGGGAGATAATAAATACAAACCCTTTCAGTTTTACTGGAAGGGTTTTTTATTTTTATATGAAACGTTTTTCTTAGATTTATTGAAGTTCTAAATCGCTTCTCAGATATGAAGAAAAATATCTTTCTATTGTTCTTTTTGATGGTCATTATTGCATGCAATCAGCGTAATAACGAATCAGAAAATATTAAAAATAAAAAAGCTCTTCATAAAAACCAAGAACTGAAACAGGTTAATTTTAGCGAAAAAAGCTTAATTGCTTTTATAGATAGTGTTAAAAGGCTTTCAACTGATTCGTTAATTGAAAAAGGCTCTTTTTATTCTGATTCTATTTTTTTAGATATCAAACAGATCAACCAAAAGTTAAATAGATTAGATTTTAATACTTTAAAAACAGCGATCAAAAAAAAATCAATTAATATTCTTCAAGCAGAAAAAATCTTTGGCAAAATAGATCTCGATAGCAATTATTTAGGTAAAAAAAATATTCCGGTTAAATTTTACGCTTTTGATAATGGAAATTATAAGGAATTTGCCATTTCGTTTAATAAAAACTGGGTACGTGGAATCACCAATCTTTATTTCTTTAATGCTGATTCATTATTGGCAAAAAAAGCCATATACAATTATTACGGACTTGAGCTTAAACATTATAAAGACGTAGATGGCAAAACAATAATTTATTATAGAGAAGACTATATCACCGGTTCGGGCATTTGGTGGAATAATTTATACTTCTACAAGTACTATAATAATCGTTTTATCCCGATATTGAATGAATTATCTAATGGAAATGTGCAGAATGATTTTGGGGGACCTCGTGTAAAATGGCTGGAATCTATTATTCAAAAAACTAATCCATTGGTTTTAAAAATGGTTTATTACCAAGGTTTTAATTACATGAAAAGTGAGAATGTTGAGACCAACTATTTATTAAATGATTCGACTATGGTTGAGTATAAATGGGATGAGCAAAGCAGAACATTGAAAGGAGCGTACCAAAGTTCGAAAATTACAAAACCACAGATTTTGACTTATTATGTTCAGGATAATGAACTGTTATATATAAATATTTATCACGATCTGTTAAAGAACCAGATGAGAGATAAACAAAAAGGAAAATTAATTCTCAAATTCTTAAATACAGTTAAAAATTATGAATGGGCTATGGATTGTAGATGATTTATATTTTTTTAAGTTGTACCGATGAAATTTTTATTTCAATGTTTCCAACAAAAAACTTTCGCAGTTCTTTTGTAACTTGCATACTCAGTAAAATCGTATAATTAAATCGTCATTGCGAGACACCAAGCGATTCATTCAGGAATTACTCCGTGTATTTTAATGGCGAAAACCCACAAAAAAATGAAAAATATCATTGCCCCATCCATACTTTCGGCCGATTTTGGCAACTTACAACGCGATATTGAAATGATTAACCAAAGTGAGGCCGATTGGTTCCACGTTGATGTGATGGATGGTGTTTTTGTTCCTAATATTTCTTTTGGTTTCCCGATAATGGCTGCGGTAAAAAAGCATGCTATCAAACCATTGGATGTGCACTTAATGATTGTAGAGCCTGATAAATACATCGCAGAATTTGCTAAAGCAGGTGCAGATCGGATTACTGTACATTACGAAGCCTGTACACACCTGCACAGAACCATCCAGTTAATTAAGGCATCTGGCTGTAAAGCAGGTGTAGCGCTAAATCCCCACACTCCGGTTACCTTGTTGCAGGATGTTATTGAAGATCTTGATCTGGTACTGATTATGTCTGTTAACCCAGGTTTTGGCGGACAACAGTTTATACATAATACATATAAGAAAATCGCAGATTTAAAGGCGTTGATCAAAGGTAGTAACGAAGATTTGATTATTCAGGTGGATGGCGGTGTAGGTTTACTAAATATCGCTACATTAGTATCAGCAGGTGCCAGTGCTTTTGTAGCTGGAAATGCAATATTTGCAACTGAAAGTCCAACAGAAACCATTGCCAAAATGAAAAGCTTGACTGCTACAAGCATAAACATTTAAGGGGTTTAACCACAAATAAAAAGGATAGATACAGATCGTGGATCATTATTTTTAGAGTTAAAGCTCTACCTAAACCATCTTTCTGTGAAAAGAAAGTATCCGTGTTTATCTGTGTGCATCTGTGGCCAATTTAACCAAATCATAACGCGAAAAATGCTCAAATTTCGGCTCATCCTTTTCTTTCTAATTGCTGGTTGCGGTTTTGCCATGGCCCAGCCTTTAGTTAGGGTTTCGGGGATTGTGTACAGTAATGAAAAGTTACCTTTATCGCAGGTTACCATTATTGTTTTGGGGCAGGCACAAACTACAGTTACGGATGAGTTTGGGGTATATACCATCTACTCCAAATCGAAAACTTTTAGTATTAAATATTCACTTTTAGGCTATCAGCCACAAATTATAAAGTTTAACGAACGTTCTGGCGCCAGAATTATCAAACAGGTAAACTTAATTGCCAATATCAATGAATTGGAGCAGGTAAATATTACCAATAAGCAAAACCAGCTGAGCAATACCACCACCATCAATATTGCCGACGTTTCATCCATGCCATTGGTTTCGGGCAATTTCGAAACCATGCTCAAAACCCTTCCTGGCGTATCTACCAATAACGAATTAAGTGCCCAATATAGTGTTAGGGGAGGTAATTTCGATGAGAACTTGATTTACATCAACGATGTGGAAATTAACCGGCCGGTATTGATCCGAAATGGGCAGCAAGAGGGACTGAGTTTTATCAATTCGGATCTGGTAAGTAAGGCCAAGTTTTCGGCAGGCGGCTTTGAGGCAAAATATGGCGATAAACTTTCTTCCATTTTAGATATTAAATACGATAAACCCGATAGCAATCAGACTATTTTTAGCACAAGTCTGTTAAACACTTCGCTAACCGTAAAAAAAATATTTAAAAACAGTTTTTTATTAACGGGCTTGCGTTATAAAAACAATTCGAGCGTATTAATCAAACAGGATGAAAAGGGAAGCTATAACCCAAATTTTGCCGATGCCCAATTGCTCTATCAATACGATTTTTCTCCTAAATTCAATATCAGTTTTTTGGGCAGCTTTAACCTAGGTCAGTTTAAACTGGTACCCACCAACAGAGAAACCCAATTTGGAACGTTAAGCACTACTTTAAGGCTCAATGTTGATTATACCGGACAGGAAATTGACGATTATCAGACTTTGGGTACTGCTTTCACTGCTACCTATTCACCAAAGCCCAATCTGGTAATCAAGTTTATCAACAGTTATTTCAATACTATTGAAAGAGAACGTTTCGACATTAATGGCAGTTACATTTTCGACGAGGTAGACAATACTTTTTCGGGTGAAAATTTTGGGATAATCAATAAAAACAGGGGCATTGGAAGCTATTACAATTATGGAAGAAACAGCCTCAATACTCAGATTTTTGCTTCTGAAGTTAAGGTAGACCAGAATTTCGATAACCATGTTTTTTCCTGGGGAATAAAATTCGATAATTCGAAATACAACGATCAGTTAAACGAGTACAACTATACCGATTCGGCCGGGTTTATCCTGCCCAATAATGCCAAAAATATCACCTTGCAAAATGTGGTCAATGTGCAGAACAATATCGATATCAAAAACTATAGTGCTTATATCCAGGATAGTTATTCACTTTCCAGTTCGGCCGAATTACAACTGGGCGCACGCGCAACATACAGTTCGTTAAGCAAACAGTTATTGATCAGCCCACGGATGTTGATTGCTTACCGGCCCAACTCGAACAATAAAATTTTAAGATTTTCTGCCGGCGTTTACAAACAGCCACCATCGTACCGCACCATCCGCGATTTTTCGGGAGTATTAAATATCGATCAGAAAGCACAGAGCTCTTACAACACCTCTTTGGGGTATGAATATGCTTTTGATGCCTTCGGTACCAGGTTGAAATTCACCTCAGAAGCTTACTTCAAATATTCAGACCGTTTGATTCCATATAAAATTGACAACCTTAGAATTAAGTATCTGGCCAATGAAGTATCGAGAGGCTATGCTTATGGTGCCGATTTTAGTATTGGGGGTGAGTTTGTTAAGGATTTGGTTTCATACTTCAGGATGTCGGTTATGCATGCTAATGAGGATATTATCGGTGATAGCTATGTGCAGAACGGAACAACCATTTATCCTGGTTATTTAAAACGCCCGACGGATCAACGTTTAAATTTTTCTATATTTTTTCAGGATAGGCTGTTAAATAGCCCCACTTATAAAGTCCACTTAAATGCGCTTTATGGCTCACGGTTACCTATTGGTCCATCGCAAACTGCAAGATATTTAGATAAATTTTTCATCCCATCATACAAGCGTGTAGATATTGGTTTCTCAAAAGATTTTCTTGATGACGCCGCCTTGCATAAACCCAAATTTTTAGATAGGAATTTCAGCTCCGTGATCCTGTTTTTCGAGGTTTTTAATATGCTGAATATCAATAATACCGTTTCTTACCTTTGGTTAAAAGATGTAGACAACGTACAATATGCCATTCCAAATTATTTAACAGGCCGCCAGTTTAACCTTAAGTTGATTGTAAAGCTAAAAAACAAATAACAGGTTTATTACTATATTTTGCACTTGATACTTGGCTGAAACTTATACCAAGAACTTTACTATCTGAGGGGAATTCGCTCAAAAAACTCTTTTATAACCATTTAAACGTGACAAGATTATACTGCATAACCAGTTAATCTTCGGTGCAAATAACAGGGCCAATAAATTAGGCCTCTGATTAATCTGTCTTCAAAACATATAATTATTATAGCAATTTGCCATTTTAGCTGGTTCTGATCATCATATCTACATTATTTACCGGATTGCGGGCCACTTAATATTCAATTAAAACTGCAGCGTAATTTTAACAATTTAATAACGCTGGCTAACCATCTTCCTAATAACATCGCCTCATCTTTGTATATCATCCGGAACCATACTAATCCAGATTGAAATAATCCATGATGTAAATACTTAAGCGATTGATATGAGATTGATTTCGTGCATTGGCATATTGATGGTTGTACCGGCAGTGGCATTACTTACCCGCAAGTACGACGAGCCGCAGGTAAGCAAAACACCAGCGATTAATATACATCGAAGCGATAAAAGTCATCAGGTTAAAGCTAAGTTGGTGGTGAGTGCCAATTCAAATCCACTTCTTAAAACGGACCAGGCAGCAATGTCGGTTTCAGATCATCCTGGTTATTCGGCAGGCAGCGATGCACATGCCAGTCCATTATTTACCAAGCAATAAAATAGGGCAGTTAAACTGCAGTATAAAAACATGAACAGAAGATCATTATTAAAAGGCGGCATACTGGCCGGCTTAAGTGTACCGTTAATTGGGTTAAAAGATGTAGTTGCAAAGCCGGTTGGTGGAGCAAAGAAAGCAAAAAACATCATTATGATGGTGAGTGATGGAATGAGTACAGGTACCTTAAATATGGCCGATCTGTATGCTAACCGTGCCTATGGCAAAAGCAGTAAATGGTTGGGCCTGTACCGCGATAATAAAGCTGTGCGTGCTTTGATGGATACCGCTTCTGCCAGTTCGATGGTTACGGATTCAGCAGCTGCAAGTTCATCGTGGGGTGGGGGAATGCGCGTAAAAAACGGTTCGATCAATGTTGGGATGAAGGGCGAGAAACCTCAGCCAATCCTTCAGAAATTTAAAGAAAAAGGGAAAAAAGTAGGCTGCGTAACTACCGTACCGATTACCCATGCCACACCGGCAGGTTTTTGTGTGAATATCGATAACCGCGGCGGACAGGATATTATTGCCGAAATTTACCTGGGACTGAAATTCGATGTGATGATGGGCGGCGGAAGTAAATATTTTGGTGAAAAAAGAGCCGGAGGGAACCTTTTACCAAAGTTTTTAACGCAAGGCTATAAAGTTGCCGAAAACAGGAATGAAATGCTGGCCCTAGATCAATCGAAGCCGGTCTTAGGCCTGTTTGCAGAGGATGGAATGCCCTACGAGGTAGACCGGATGCACGATGCCGAACTTCAGAAAACAGTACCTTCTTTAGCTGAAATGACGATGAAGGCTATTGAACTTATGAAAGATCACAAAGATGGTTTTGCCTTACAGGTTGAAGGTGGCAAGGTAGACTGGGCAGCACATTCGAATGATTTGGGGGGATTGATTTTTGATCAGCTGGCTTTTGATGAGGCCGTTGGCAAAGTGATCGAATTTGCTGAAAAGGATGGCGAAACATTGGTGATTATTACCACCGATCATGGCAATGCTAACCCTGGTTTGTTTTATGCCGACGAGGCCAATAAAAAATTTGATAGCTTACAGCGTTTTAAACATAGTAATACCTGGCTACTTGCACAGTTGAACCAATCGTTCAGCGAACAGAAGATCATGGATATGATTAAGGAAAACCAGGGTATCGAAATGAAAGCGGAAGATGTAAAATCGTTGCTTGCACATTTTAAAGATATTGTTCCCGGACAGTTGTATAATGAGGCCAATCTTCCATTTTATGAATATGGAAAGATTTTAAGCAAATATACCGATGTGCAATGGGCAGGTATGAACCACACCGGTGATTATGTAGAACTGACGATGTTCGGCCCTGGATCGGAACAATTAAAGCCTTTTGTTAAAAATTACGAACTGCACAACTTTATGCTCAAAGCCGCCGAAATGCCGGAACATTTTTTGGCTCGTTAGTTAATTGGTCATTGGTCATTGGTTCATTGGTCATTGGTTAATTGGTTTATTGGTGATTAGCCATTGGTTAATTGGTCATTGGTTCATTGGTGATTGGTTCATTGGTCACTGGTGATTAGTTATTGATCATTGATTAATTGGTAATCGGTCATTAGCCATTGATTAATTGGCCGTTGCTTTATTATTTTAATCGGTTAACTGAGGCTAGGCGGCTATTTCAATTTGCCAAATAGACTTTGGACTCCGGACTACCGACTCCAGACTAATTTAATTTGTTTAGAAGATTCGTCCTTTCGACTGAAGTGCAACGGAATGGAGAAATCTGTATTAATAGATCTCTCCATTTCGCTTCCGATGAAAAATCGGTACGCTTCAGTCGAGATGACGATTTGTAGTTTATTGCCTTCCCGCTCCAGACTTATTTAATCGGTTAATTGTTTGAATCGGTTAACTGAGGCTAGGCGTCCATCTTTAATTCGATAAACAGACTTTGGACTACCGACTTCGGACTCAAAACCTACCACCAGGTTAAAGGAAATTTAATTTCGTCTACCGAACTGGCAATCATATCCGGTTTAAAGGCATAATGGCCTAAAGTATCTTTACTCGATATGCCTGAGAGTACCAGAATGGTTTTGTAACCCATCTGTACGCCGCCTTGGATGTCGGTTTCCATGGTATCGCCGATTACTGTTGTTTCGCTGGTTTCGAGGCCAAGGAATTTACGGGCCGAGCGCATCATCACCGGGCTGGGTTTTCCGGTAACAAATGCTTTTCTGCCGGTTGCTTCTTCAATCATGGCCGTAGTTGCGGCAATACCGAGGTTGTTCCATCCGGGTTTTTTAGGCGATGGGTCTCTGTTTGTGGTGATGAATTTTGCTCCGGCCAGAATCATATCAACTGCACGCTGAACCATTTCGAGGGTAAAGTTTCTCCCTTCGCCCAATACCACAAACTCAGGATCGGTGTTAACAAGTGTAATGCCATGATCGTGCAAACTGCTCAATAAACCACCTTCACCCAAAACATATGCGGTACCATTCGGACTCTGATCGGATAGGAATTTACCTGTGGCCATTGCGCTGGTATATACATGGCTTTCTTCAACCTTAATACCAAGTCCTTTAAGTTTACGCACAACCTCCAATGCTGTTCTTTGGCTATTGTTGGTCATAAAGGCAAAAGGAATGTCTTCATCTACCAGTTTTTTAATAAATTTATCTGCGCCAAATATCAATGCTTCGCCACTATAAATCACCCCGTCCATATCTATTAACAATCCTTGTTTCATATTTTTCAATTTAATCTGTTTGTATGCAAACTTAATATTTTCTTGTTCAATCCATGTTAAGATAAAATATTAGAATGGGCAGGATTTCAGTTTTAGGCAATTTGCAAAAGGATTTAACATTAATTCTGTATTAGGGTGTAGCAAATCCCTGCTTTGTTCCGTTTTATGATAAAAAAACTAAAGACAATGAAAAACGCTTTCAAAACAGCTTCCATCTTTTTAATCGCATTAAGTACTTTTTCTGCCTGTAAAAAGAAAACCGAACCGGCAATTGATTTTACGATCGATGACAAAAATCTAACAGGCTGTCTTCAGGGCAACTGTAGTTTCGAGTACACCAATTATGCGGCAATAGCCGATGGCCAATTAACCCTTAAAACTGGTGCCTATAGAATTTTCTCAGCCAATTCGGTAAGTAATTTCAGTACCACAAAGGTATCTATTGAGGCGCCAATGGAAGGTGATAAGTTTTCGCTTAACGACGCAGATATTAAGGGTGGAAAGGTAAAACACTTTTTTTCTTGTGCTTCATGCGATTATTTTATCCTCGTTCCGGTAGGAGGAACCGTTAAAGGAATTAGGGTAGCAAAAAATAATTCCATGTCCGAAAGGTGGTTATTAGATGCACGTATTGCTGTTGCTGCTGAAAAATCTACTACAGTTGTCGATACCATTCGTATTAAACAATATTTTAATCTTGCGGTAAAATAAGTTTTTGGTGCCTATGTGCTGGTTTAGATGTACATAGGTGCCATTTTGCGCCAATAATGGGGGCGGTGGGCATTACTCTCCCAGGTGTGGAACTGATTGGGTACGCCTTTTTCCCATAGCAGGCTGCTTAGGTGCTGATTTCCTGTTAAAAACGGATCTGTTTCACCTACAGCCAGAATAATTTCCATGTTCCTAACATCAGCAAGTAATTTATCATCATTAAGGTTGGCCATATATTGAGCTGGCATATTGTAATATACTTTTTCATCGTGAAATCCATTAAGGAGATCCCTAAAGTTGCCTATATTATCGGTTAGGTCGTATCTACCACTAATGCCAACTGCCTTTTTGAATAGCCAGGGGTATTTCATGGCCAGGTTAATAGCATGGTAAGCACCCATACTGCAGCCTGCCGTTTCCACATAATCGCCACCGTTTTTTTGATAAATTAATGGAATTACCTCATCTAAAAGATATTTTTCGTATTGTAAATGCCGGTCGATACGCACAGATGGGAATACACGGTCGTTATAAAAGCTCTCGCCGTCGATACTATCTACACAGAAAACCTGTATTTCTCCATTTTCTATCTGAGAATTTAACGAAGCGATAATCCCCCAGTTTTCATAATCGTAAAACCTGGCCATGCGCGTCGGAAAAAAGAGTACTGCTCTTCCGCTATAACCAAAAACCAGCAGTTCCATATCACGTTGTAGATTGTGGCTGAACCATTTGTGGTATTCCCTGTTCATTTATCTAATATGTTTGGGGAAAAATAGTGCTTCGATGTTATCAGGATATTAATTAAAGGTAATGATTAGCCTAATTTTTCTTTAACAGTTTCAGCCCATAAACGATAGCCGGCTTCACTGAGGTGTAAACCGTCATGATCGTAAAATGCCGGATTTGGGTTACCTTCCTTATTGAGCATTTTTTTAAATACATCAATAAATTTCCAGTTGTTGTTAAGTTTTATGATTTCGCTTTCGATCAGGTTGTTGGTATACCTAAACTGATCGGCCATATGCCATCGGGTAAGACTGGGCTTTAGTGAGATAAAATAGCAGGGCAATGTTCCAAACCTCAGGTTTGCTTTTACCATTAATTGCTGAAAAAATATAAATATCTCTTCAGGATTTCTTCCGTCACCTAAGTCATTATCTCCTGCATAAACCACCAGTGCTTTAGGTTTGTAATCGGTCATGATGCGCTCGAAAAACCATACGCATGCGGCCAGGGTAGATCCGCCAAAGCCTAAATTGGATACTTTAGCGAAGTCAAAATCATCTTCCAGCGTATTCCATAAACGAATGGATGAACTGCCATAAAAAATAATCCCCGGATGCTCCCGATCCAGGCGGTGTGTTCTTTCCAATTGCTTAACTTCTTCTTCATACCAGTACATGCGCTAAAGATAAAAAGATCTGCCATTGGAAGAAATGACTTATATGTTAAGTTTGTGTGAAGAGCTTTATTGGTTCATAGTTCATGGTTTATTGGTCATTGGTTGTTTGGTTCATTGATCATTTGTTTATTGGTCATTGGTCTATTTGTCCATTCTTCTTTGGTTGATAGCCATTTTCCAGATCTACACCGTATCGTCTTCCTGAACTTGTTTCAGGATCTCCTAAATAAGAGTTATTTAAGCCTAGTAATTAACGCAGTTTGCCTCACGCTAGCCGCTATCATTATTTAAACCGAATAATTAACGCAGTACGCCAACCGCCATCCTATACCGCTTAATTATTGATCACGGTAAATCGAACCGAAACTCCGGACTCTCGACTCCCAACTAACCACCCGGTTGCCCCATTTTTTTTAAGATCCGATAATGCGAGCGGAGTGCCGAAAGGAACGTTGTATTTTCGTGGTAAGGCAAGCCAAATTCTGAAGCTGTTTGTTTCACAATACCCGATATAACTCCATAATGTACATGGCATATCTTAGGGAAAAGATGGTGTTCAATCTGTCGGTTTAATCCACCTAAGAAAAAGGCCGAAATCCGGCAATGCGTAGCAAAGTTAGCAGTTGTACGCATTTGATGCGCTGCCCAGGCTTCTTCCATATTTCCTTCCGCGTTGGTTAAGGGAAAAGTTGTGCCTTCTACCACATGTGCCAATTGGAAAACAAGTCCCATGGTTAACCCCTGGGCCATATGCAATACCACAAAGCCAAGCACAACTTGCCATAAGCTAAGCGGCATAACCAATATTGGTAAGCCAATAAATATAAAATAGTAAAGGAATTTATAAAAGAACAGGTTGAAATATTCGATTTTCGGATGTTTATGCTGACATGCGCCCACACTTTTCTGAAAAAACTTTTTATAGTCCTTACGGAAAACCCAAGATAATGAAGCCAGACTATACAAAGGAAAAGCATACCATTGCTGGAAACGTTGGTGAGGCTTTAAGTCATCTTCGGTGCAGATTCGGATTAAACCTGGCGCCACTTCGATATCTTCATCATGGCCAGGGATATTGGTATAGGTATGATGCACTACATTATGGGTAATATTCCAAACATAGGGATTGGCACCAACCATATTAAACAGAAAGCTAAAGAATGAATTAACTCTTTTAGAACTCGAAAACGAACCATGAATGGCATCATGACAGATATTGAAACCAATAAAAGCGCAAGTTGTACCCAGTAAAATAGTTAAACCTAATTGGATGCCTGCAGGGAGGGGTAAAAGTAAGATGCTAAGGTAAAGCGCCAGAAATATGCTCAGAAAAAGGCATGCTTTAAACCACATCAGTACATTGGCATTTGTGCTGGTATTGCTTTCTTTAAAATGGCTGTTTACCCTGCGGCGTACCTCAGCGTAAAAGGAGTTCCCTGTTAAACAGGGAAATTTTGCTTTTGATTTCATGATCTTGTGCGCTTATCCACCCCATGTACGAGGCGGGATAGTCCAAGTTCATTAAGCTTTATATACATACCCGGCATTTGGCCAAGCGTAGTTATAAACGTAAACTATTTTGTTTTAGTTTTCGGCGAAGATAATAACTTTAATGGTGGATGCGCCTGCGGCAAATGTTAAATAATAACACCTGTTTTATTAATGCATAAAAGCAAGAGCTTATTGAACACAGTGTCTCAATGCCCATAATTGTAAATAAGGTTCAGAATAGTGGGGCCGTAGCGCTTTAGCCCAGGCTATTTTGAGTGGGAAATTGAACTAAATAATTACAGACTACTCGCTGTAGTTCCTCTTGTCAGCAGCATAAACATGGTACCAGATGTACAGAATCCATATTAATACCACTGTGCTATAAACCAATTCAGGATCAAATGCATCCTGTGTTATCAATAACGCAATGGAGGAGATCAGGGCAGTCAGGAAGAAATAAAGAATATTTTTCATAACGTACTGATTTAATGAATGTTGGATTTAGTAAATATAGTTAAATATCCTGTCTTGACCAAGATTTTTAAGAAATAATTTACTAAAATGTGATAAAAATGAATTATTGGCTTAATTATATCATAGATTTTGATCGTTTATTTGTTTTTTAACCAGTTATGCGAGCAATTATTGAGCATTATCACTTAAATAACTGTTGATGATGTTTAAGGTAGGCTACAGTATTAAATTTAGGTGAATCTTTAACCTTGTAAACGATTAACCAGGTATTTTACTTTAAAAATTCATTAAATATTATCGCTTAATGCACTATAGCTATTTGTAATGTGCGTTTTGGTTAAAATGCGAATGAAAGCGCACAAAATTGTGGCATAAGAGAATTTATAATTTTTTGTAAGTTTACCCGACAACTAACCAGAAAACAAACACACACACAAATGATTAAATTTTCTTTAAGCTTAATTTCCTTTACACTCATTTTATTTGGATTAAAAAGCTTTTTTAACGAACCAGAGGTAGCACAAACGCTGCCACCTGAATTAACCATTACAAATTTTGCAGGTCCTGAAGTTACCCCAAGTCCAGCCTGCTTAGCCGTTGCACCAACAGGAGAAGTATACGTTGGTGTAGATATGATCGGCTCGCTGGGGAAAGACCCTGGCAAAGGCCACATCCTGAAATTAATCGATAAGGATAACGACGGCAAAATGGACGAACATATCGATTTTGCCGAAGTAGATAATCCCCGTGGCATTATTGTTCAGGGCAGCCAGGTATTTGTACTGCACACTACCTTTTCTAAAGAAACCAAGCAGGCTACCGGCATGAACTTAGTCGTTTTTGAAGACAAAGACGGTGATGGAAAAGCCGATGGGCCCGAAAAACCGCTCATCGAACACATCAGCAATGAAAAATACATCCGCGAACGTGGTACCGACCACGCTACCAATGGCATTAGGATGGGTATTGATGGCTGGATTTATATCTCTGTTGGAGATTTCGGTTTTCACGATGCTGTTGACCGTTCGGGCAAAAAACTGACCATGCTTGGCGGTGGCATTTTACGCGTGCGTCCTGATGGTACAGAGATGGAAGTATTTACCCATGGCACACGTAATGTATATGATGTGGCTATCGATCCTTACATGAACGTTTTTACCCGCGAAAATACCAACGATGGTGGTGGATGGAACGTTCGTTTCTCGCACCACATACAATCTGGCGAGTATGGTTATCCGGTATTGTTCCAGAATTTTACAGATGAAATTATCCCGGCATTGGCAGATTTAGGAGGAGGATCTGGTACAGGTGCTTTATTTATGGATGAACCAAACTGGCCTGAACAATATAACCATGTGCCGATGATGGCCGATTGGGGCAGAAGTATGCTATATATCCACCGGGTAACAACCGATGGTCCGACCTTTACACAAAAAGACGAAGAATTTATCAAACTGCCTCAAATTACCGATTTGGATGTAGACGGTTCGGGTAGACTTTATCTTTCGGCCTGGGATGGTGCAGGTTATTCGGGAAGTCCGGATAAAGGATATATTGTGCGTGCTGTGCCCAACAACTGGACATACAAAGCTTTTCCAGATGTTAAAAAAGCCTCAATTAAAAAATTAACCGAACTGCTGAAATCGAACAGTGCAGTAGCACGGATTACGGCTTCACAAGAACTGGTTTTAAGAAACAACAAACAAGCTGCTGTTGCGGCGTTTAAAATTGCTTCAGACCAAAGTTTAACACTTGATGTTCGCGTAGCCGGTATTTATACTTATGCACAATTAACCAAAGAAAACGGCATTGCTGCGCTGGTTGATTTTACCAAAGATAAAAATTTAAGGGAGTTTGCCTTAAAAGCACTGGCCGACCGTAAAACTTTTATCGGCAAAGTACCTGTTGAACCATTTTTACAAGGCCTTAAAGATTCTTCATTACGCGTTCAAGCTACTTCAATTATAGGTTTAAACCGTTTGGGCAGGGTAGAAGTAGCCAATGTACTTTTACAAACCAAAGTACCTGCTTCATTTACAGCACCCACAAAAGGTACCGAGGGGCCACATGCCACACCCAATGCGGCAATTATTTTACCACACTTGGCCGTACGGGCTTTGGTTGATCTTAATGCGGTAGATGCTTTGCTTGCAGCCGTTAAAACCGATAAGGCTACCCTTGCACTTTGGGCATTGCGTTATATCCATTCAGAAAAAGCGGTTAATGGTCTGATCGATAACTATAAGCAATCGAAAGACGAGAAATTAAAGGAACAGATACTGGTTACCTTAGGCCGTTTGTATAAAAAAGAGATTGCTTACGATGCTTCATGGTGGTGGGGCACCCGTCCTGATTCTCATGGCCCTTATTTTAAAGCCGTTTCGTGGGAAGGTTCTCCAATTATTGAGAAATTTTTAAAAGAAGAGGCTGCAAAAGCAGGAACAAAAGGAAAACAGTTTTATGTTGATTTAAACTCGCGCCAGCGGATGGATATTCCTGAGTTTACGGAAGAAGAAAAAGTGGCTGCTACAGAAGAACCTAAAATAGATCTGGAGAAAATTAAGAACCAAAAAGGTCAGGTGGGTAAATCATCAATCGAAGATGTGCTGTTGGCGATCAATAAACTACAGGGTAATCCTTTAAAAGGAAGAAATATCTTCAATAACCAGGGTTGTATTGCCTGCCATAGCCTAAGCAAAACAGAAAAAATGAAAGGTCCTTTTATGGGCCAGATCGGCTCTATCATGAACCGTGAGCAGATTGCCGAATCGATTTTAAAACCTAGTGCTTCTATTTCTCAGGGTTTTGCTTCGGTATTGATTACTGCCAAAGGCGACCGCACCTACATGGGCTTCATCACTGAAGAAACCGCAGCAAAAGTGGTTATCAGAAATATTGCAGGTGAAGTTTTTACCATAAAAACAGGCGATATCCTATCCAGAAAAGAAATGGAAAACTCAATGATGCCAGAAGGTTTGGCCAATTCATTATCTTATGAGGAGTTAGCCTCTTTGGTTACATTTTTATCAGAGCAGAAAAAATAATTGCCTCAAGTATTTCCGGTTGGGAATTAAATCCCACCGGAAATACTTTTTTTACATCTGTTCACTTTGATTCCAGTTTCGGCGGATGATAATCAATTCTCCATCTGCCAACTGAAATATATAGCTGTATAAACTTGCAGATTTGAATATAGCAATACGGTATACCAGGCCCCTACGCTTTTCAAACATAATTTCCTTCCCGATATAAACCCGGTCCAGCTCCTTAGTTGTTGTTTCATCTGTAATCCGCATTTATTGCTAACATTAGCTTCTAGCTGAGGGTTTTGGAAAAACAACTTATTGTTATTCCTGATAAGAATAAGTAAAGCTGCTGTCATCATCAATCTCAAAAATTATCAAACCGATAAGCACAGTAAGAGCATAAACCTGTTCTATTAAGGTAAATGATTAATTCTCGTGGTTTCTTAATCTCTTTTATTGTTATTGGTGCGCAATTTTTAGCATAAAACTTCACCATTTGTTTTGGTTTAAAAAAACAAAACTTACATTTAGCGATTAAATCTATATACCTAGTCGATGAGCAGATTGATTGGGTGTGACCACCAATTATGGAAGACCATTTTTTTGAGCAAATTTTTAAAAATCCAGAAGAGCAACCAAACATACCATCCAATACAGTCATATCCCTTTGGGCTGAAAGACTAATTCAGGTGCTTTTTCCAGAAAATTCGGCCAATGCGTTTACAAACGTTATGGAATTAAAGGAATATATCTCCGTTTTGGAGTTAGAACTTTATGATATTATATCGGCCAGTTGTAAGCTTAAAAACAGTGAATGTAAAAATGCTGCAGGTCAGTTTTTCGAAATGTTACCAGAACTTTACCGTGTATTAAATACCGATATTGTTGCCATTTACGAAGGCGATCCGGCGGCGCAGAGCAGGTTTGAGGTGATCAGAACATATCCGGGTTTTTATGCCATCTGTTTTTACCGGATTGCCCACATGCTTTATAATTTTGGTATAGCATTGGTGCCCAGAATACTTACCGAATATGCACATTCTAAAACAGGTATCGATATCCATCCGGCGGCCAGTATCGGCGAATATTTCCATATCGATCATGGTACAGGCATTGTAATCGGCGAAACCAGCACCATCGGCTGTTACGTGAAATTTTATCAAGGGGTAACTTTAGGTGCTTTAAGTGTTAAAAAAGCACTGGCAGGCAGCAAACGCCATCCTACGGTAGAAGACCGGGTGGTTATTTACTCGGGGGCAACCATTTTAGGCGGCGAAACCATTATTGGGCATGATAGTATTATCGGTGGAAATGTATGGCTTACAGAAAGTATCCCTGCGTTTTCAACGGCTTATCACTCGCCAATCATTACCATAAGAAACCATAAAGAAACCAGTTAAATATATTAGAATATGGCAGGAATAATCGACCTGATCGGAAATACACCAATGGCCGAACTTCAAAAGCTGAACATTAATCCGGCCGTTCGGGTATTTGCAAAATTAGAAGGCAATAACCCGGGCGGAAGCGTTAAAGACAGGGCTTCGCTCAATATGATCAGAAGTGCAATAGAACGTGGCGAAATTACACCAGGTACAAAATTGGTGGAGGCCACCAGCGGCAATACCGGTATTGCATTGGCTATGATTGCAAGTTTATACAGCCTGGAAATCGAACTGGTAATGCCAGCCAATTCTACCCGCGAACGCAAGGTGACCATGGAAGCTTTCGGCGCTAAGGTAACATTGTTAGACAGTATTGAAGATTGCCGCGATTATGCTGAAGAAAAAGGCGTTACCAAAGGGAATTTTCTGCTTAATCAGTTTGCCAACCCGGATAACTACCTGGCGCACTATAAAACCACCGGACCAGAGATTTGGAAAGATACGGATGGAGAAATTACCCATTTTGTAAGTTCTATGGGTACAACGGGCACCATTATGGGCTGCTCGCGTTTTTTTAAAGAAAAGAATACTGATATTCAGATTGTAGGTTGCCAACCAACCGAGGGTTCATCGATACCAGGAATTAGGCGTTGGCCTGTAGAATATTTACCTAAAATATTCGAACCGGAACGTGTAGACCGTGTGATGGATATCGCGCAGGAAGAAGCCACGGTAATGTCGAGAAGAATGGCCAAAGAAGAAGGTCTGTTTGCAGGCATGAGCTCTGGTGGTGCTTGTGCTGCTGCAATAAAGCTCGCTGGTGAACTGGATAAAGGAACCATTGTGTTTATTGCCTGCGACCGGGGCGACCGCTACCTGAGCAGCGATCTTTTTGGCTAAGATTACTTATTGGTACTCTTGGTATTTTTTAACAAAAGTTTTTGTACACTTTCGATAATGGTTTCCATTTCGAAGGGTTTATCGATATAAGCATCCCAATATGGCTTATAACTATTGCTGTTTTGTATTCCATTTCGCGACGACATGAGCAAGATAGGGATAGGCGCATGTACGGAGTGTTTCAGTTCGCTACAGATTATACGCCCATCGGTAGTGCCCAGCAAAATATCAATTAAAATAACATCAGGTTGAAAGCTGCTTATTTTGTTTTGCAGATCGTTTGCACCGGAAAGCCCCAGTACCTGGTAGCCTTCAAATTCGAAGATCATCCTTATTGCATCAAGCGTTGCATGATGATCTTCGATTATCATTAGTTTGGGCCTGCTGAGTGCGTACATTTTTTAAGTTTAAGGGAAGCTGAGATTACCCGTACCACGTTTTTTGATTAAAAGTTCAAATATTTTAGAGTCCGTTCTGGTGAGGCTGTCGAGCGAATTCCGCAAACTTTGATTTACAAGACTGAGGTTGGTAAACATGGTCCGCAAAGTCTGATTTTCATCGCGCAGTTCTAAAAGCTCATTGGCAATGCTGCCAAAATCCCTGATCCAGGAATCGAAACAGTTTTTATCAATGTTGAGCGCAGCATAGATTTCTTCAGGTTCTCTGCCGTTATAAAATTCTTGGATGCTACCGATAATATCGGTAGGTGTGTTATTCAATTTCATGGTTTGTATAATATGCTGTTGTGCAGAAGGCTAAACCGTCCCTTGTTTAAACCTCCTACGGCACAGCATTAATTAAATGTTTATTACAGAGATAGGGACAAAGGAATAAAGTGTTTAAGGGTAAACAAAATTTTTGTCTACGCAGTAATACGCAGTATTTTTAAGTGCTTGGTTTTCAGTTATAAAAATAAAATACAGTTCTTATTGGGATTTATCATATATGGTTTGTTTTGAATTAGCGTTTAAAGTAAGCCATGCCGTCAGTCGTGCAACAAATCATCCCGGATAAGACCGTTTCTGGCGACATGGCTAAAAATGCGAGTACAACCCAGACAAAAAGCATTAAGTCTGATGGTTAAAACGGTATCGCACCGCATGCACTCTTATAGGCTATATGCAAAGAGGGTGCGGTAGGTGCTTTAGGGCAATACGCAATTCTACGCAAGCTGATGCAAATTACTGTAATAAAGAGTTTTAACTATTTTGTTTATCATACGTGTTAAAATAACGCGAAAGTTTTAAACACTTTTGTTTTGTATGTTATTTAGGACGGTTTGGTGAGGTCTAACATCCATATGTGCATGTTTGTTTCTCCATCTATGCCTAATTTTTTACGGATCCTGTACTTTCGGCTCTCTACAGCACGTACACTTAACCTACAGGTTCTTGCAATTTCCTTCGTGTCGAAATTTAACCTGATGTAAGCACAGAGTTCTATTTCTGCAGGCAGCAGCTGCGGCGAAATACGGGTAAGTTCACTTATGAATTTAACTTCGGCCTCGCGGAACCTTTTCATAAAAGATGGGTCTCTGGACTGTGCAAGTTCGGTAAGTGCTTTCATTGAAAGCGGTTCGGCAGGTTTTTCTATTTTCTCATGAAGCTGTTTGCGGTAGCCTTCCATCTGTTCCTGAAGGATAATGCGCTGCCTGCGGAAATGTGCATTGTGGCGCGCCAGTAACCTTAACCTTTGGCCAAAAAGGCCAAGGCTGATTAATGCACCTTCCAGCATGCCTGCAAAAGTGAGCAGGTTAAAGCTGTAAGACTGAAATGGGATCAGTTCCATTAAGCTGAAAACCAGGTAAATTGAAACAAGTGCAACAGGAATCCAGCCGATTACATAACACCATATTAATGGGTTTTTTCTGGCATATCCGCGGATTACGATCACCTTGATGCTGCTGAAAAGAAAAAGTAACGAGGTGAGCAGAAACAATACCTGGGTTAGTGCATTGGTTATACTCCTGGCATCCCACAGCGAGCAGGTTAAAATCAGGCCCCAGCCAATCAACAATGCGTTAAAGATTTTATTGAGCTGTGGCTGTTGTCTTTTAAGTTTCAAAAAGTAGCTGTTAAATAGAATGGTACATATGTAGCCCAGGGCTATAAAAAAGTGGGCGTGTATTAAAATAAAGCGCGCTATTGGCTGTCCGAGTAATAATCCATAGCCCTGCAGGTAGCACACCATTGCCAAAAAGTACAGCAATATGATCCGTGCGATGTAAAGGGCAAAAAGTTTGCTCCGCGTAACAATGTACATAAACAGATGAAAAACGAGTATCATCAGTGCAATGCCCATGTAAATGAGCTGTACGCTGTATGCTTTAAGCAGGGCATGGTTCAATACCGATTCGGTTACCAGTTTAACAGGAACCAGAAGTGTATTCATGGCGCGCAACCTGATGTACACTTCGCCAACGGGCATTTTTGCCCTGTGCAGCGGAAATACATAACCTGTACCTAAAATGGCATCGCTCTGTTGGCGGTTAAACATGCCCGAGTGGATCTGGTTAAGCCTGCCATGCGTGTCGCGGTAGAATAATGTGATGGAATCGATATTGGCATAATCTATAAAAAGATAGGGAACGGCTTGATTATTCTGCTTAAAACGGAGTTTCATCCACCATACTTTTCCACTTGTACCGCCATTAAAAATTGTAGAATAGCCTTTGAAAAAACGTTCGGTACCGAACTGTTCTACCGTTTCGAACGGTGTTGTACCCAAACTGTCTTGCCAAAAATATCCTGCTTTGCCTACGTTATCAAACGTTTGTTTATCAACCTGTATAGTGGGTTGAGCCAGGCAAAGATTGCGCCCTATAAAAAGAGCGATGAGAATAAAAATGGTCCTCATTAATTAAACCAATGTAAAAGAGTTGGGATGATCTGTTACAGGGGAGAAATTAGAGCTTAATAATAGAAAATCCAAATTTTATCTGAAAAAAGAACACAACTGCAATATTTTGTGATCCAACTCAAATGTGTAATTTAGAATCAACTCTTGAAATTTATGCACCAACACATCATACAGTACGCTTTTTTGCTCGCCATTATTCTTTTTGTGGTTATGCTGGCGCAAAAAATCCGTGTAGCTTATCCTATTTTATTGGTTATTGCCGGTTTGGCTTTGAGTTTTCTGCCTATCCTGCGCGATATTGTGATCGAACCTGAACTCATTTTTATAATCTTTTTACCGCCCTTGCTTTACGAAGCCGCATGGAATACCTCGTGGAAAGATTTTTGGAAATGGCGCAGGGTAATCAGCAGTTTTGCTTTTCCCATTGTTATTTTTACTTCAACCGTGGTTGCCTTCGTTTCCAGTAGTATCATTCCGGGCTTTACCCTGGCACTGGGCTTTCTCTTAGGCGGCATCATTTCTCCTCCCGATGCCGTATCGGCCTCTGCAATACTTAAAAACGTTAAGGTACCCAAAAGGCTCACCACTATTTTGGAAGGCGAGAGTTTGTTAAATGATGCTTCCAGTTTGGTTGTGTTTAGGTTTGCTTTGGCTGCGGTAATGACCGGGAGTTTTGCTCTCGGTAACGCTGCAGGTAATTTTGTACTAGTTATCGTTATGGGAACCTTAATCGGCATTGCAGTGGCCCTGGTGTTTTATGCCCTGCACCGATGGCTGCCAACTACCACCAATATTGATATTATCCTTACTTTTTTAACACCTTATGTGATGTACATTACGGCAGAAGAATTTCATTTTTCGGGTGTATTGGCCGTAGTGAGCGGGGGTTTATTTCTTTCGGCCCGCAGAGATCAGATTCTTACCCACCGCAGCAGGCTGCAGGGCATTAATGTTTGGGAAGCTGTTGCCTTTGTATTAAATGGCTTTGTTTTCCTGTTAATTGGTTTAGAGTTTCCGGTAATTATTAACGGCTTGGGGACGGACGGCCTTTTACCTGCCATCGGGTATAGCACTGTTATCTGTGTAGTGTTAATTTTAGGCCGGTTGGCGAGTACCTACGGAGCTTTGTTTTTTACACGTTTTATCAGCCGCTACATTAGAACTGCCGACCCAAATCCGGGTTGGAAAGCACCATTGCTTTTTGGGTGGGCAGGTATGCGCGGTGTGGTTTCGCTTGCTGCCGCACTTTCCATTCCGGTAGCCTTAAAATCGGGCGAAGCTTTTCCTCAGCGCAACCTCATTTTATTCATCACCTTTAGCGTTATATTGGTAACCTTGGTTCTGCAGGGGTTAACTTTGCCTTTACTGATTAAATGGGTTGATATGCCAGACCCGGATTATACGGTTTCTTTTGAGCAGCAAAAACAGATGGTGCGGAAAAAACTCTCTTTACTATCTCTAAAAATAATCGATGAAAAATACCATGAAGCGTTGGAACATAACGACATGATCCGATCGGTTAAAATCCGGATAGAAGCCGAAATGGAACTGCTAAAGGATTGGGAGAAGGAAGAAAACGCCCTGCGCACCGAAGGTTTTTACCACGATTACCGCATCGCTTTAGAAGATATTATGGCACAACAGCGTGTATTACTTAAAGGATTAAATAAAAAGGAGCAGATTAACGACGAACTGATTAAAGAACAGTTAGAACTGCTCGATCTTGAAGAAGAAAAACTGCGCCGTCATTTTAGTCAGCACGATTAATGGCCTTAACTAGCCTGAGTCCCGTTTGCTGTTTAAAACTTAAGCTGCAACAATTAAAAGGATCAGATTATTATTGATATATTTGCTAATTAATTTAGTAACATGTCGGTTAAAGTCAATATCACTTCCAAAGGAATCCAAAAGGTACTTAAAAATTACAACGAGAAACAGGCAATTGCCGAGTATATATGGAATGGTTTTGATGCCAATGCCAATACGGTAAAGATCAATTATGCTGCCAATGCATTAGGGCTTTTAGAAAACCTGAGTATTGCTGATAACGGCTATGGCATTAACTTTGACCGTTTACAACAAAAATTCGATCCGTTTTTCGAATCCGAAAAGTCCATTCAAATTGTTGCACCAAAACACACTTCTAAAATGCATGGCCGTAATGGGGTGGGGCGGCTTACCTTTTTTACTTTTGCGCACGATGCCACCTGGAGTACCACTTACCAAACAGAACAGGGCTTTCAGCATGGCGAAATACACATCAGTACGGGCGGCTTAAACAGTTATAACCATGATTTTACCCAGGCACCGAGTGCTGATGGAGAAACAGGCACAACGGTGGCTTTCAGGAACCTGCGGATTAGCGAACAAGATGTAGAAGAAGTGGTGCTCCCATTTCTGATCAACGAATTTTGCTGGTTTATGGAGCTGAATAAAAGTAAAAACTATTCGATCATTGTAAATGGCGAAGCATTGGATTTTAGCAGCAATGTTAAAACTTTAGAAGAGTTTACACTTTTTTACCCCGATACGGCGGTCACATTCAGAATTAAATATGTGCACTGGAAAGAAAACCTGCATAAAGAATTATCCAAATACTATTTTTTAGCAGGTGGTGAAGAGATTTATAAAGATTATACTACGCTTAATAAAAAAAGCGACGATTATTTCCATAGCATTTATATCGATAGCGATTTCTTCCGTGATTTCGATTTTAAGAGTTTCGAGAACGAAAGTCAGGTGGCCATATTTGGTGCAGCTAAATCATCTGCGGAGTACCGGTTTTTAATCAAAGGACTTACCGAATACCTTAAAAGTAAACGAAAACCCTTTTTAAAGGAATATGCCAACCGTTTGATTGAAGGTTATGAGGAAGATGGGATATTTCCGGGCTATGGTAATGAAAGAGAAAAAGAACTCAACAAAACACCTTTGGTTAATTTAATTAAGGCCCTGTATGAGGTAGAACCTAAACTCTTCAGTAGTTTAAATACCGATCAGAAAAAAACTCTGGTGCGTTTAATTGATCTTTTATTGCGTTCGGGCCAACAAACACAGATTTTCGAAATGTTTAACGGCATGATTGAACTGGAAGCTGAAGAACGTGAAGAATTGATGTTGTTGCTTTCATGATAAAAAGGTTAGCCATTAGTTTAGCGGATAGCGTTTAGTTTAATCGTAATTGCAAAGCTGGTTTTTCATTGGATGAAGCAATCTTTTCTACTGGCTGTTGTTTTTTATGTGATGTTGCCTCCTGGTTAGAAAGATTGCTTCACATTCACTCCCTACGTTTCTATTTGTAATGACGATCATTTTTATAATCTATCAGGTATCCATTAGTTAAGGCCAATCATCATTTGAACCCTTGTTCGCTAGGTTTTTAGATTAAAGCTTCTTGTTTAATCCTGTTATTTAATATCGCAGTCTTTTAGCTAAATGAAATAGAAAAGCGGGCAGACCATTTAAAAATCTAAATGCGTCATTTATAAATACGGGGACATCATCTACAAATGCAAGTGCATCATCTAAAAAAACGTAGGCATTATTTATAAATGCGGGGACGTCATCTAAAAATGCAGGTGCGTCATCTAAAAAAACGTAGGCATTATTTATAAATGCTGAGACGTTATTTAAAAAAGAGGGGACGTCATCTAAAAATGCAGGTCCATCATCTAAAAAAACGTAGGCATTATTTATAAATGCGGAGACGTTATTTAAAAAAGCGGGTGCGTCATCTAAAAATGTAGGTCTATCATCTAAAAAAATGTAGGCATCATTTATAATTGCGGGGACGTCATCTAAAAATGCAAGTACATCATTTAAAAAATAACGTCTGCTTAATAAATTGTGTTATTGAATAAATCTCCTGTAATTGGATAACAGGCAATAAAAGGAAGCAACATTTAAATTTTCTACTTCCTTTTTTTATAATGGCGATCTCCAAAGTATCTATAAACTCATCTTTCTAAATGTAAGGCCTACAATATGCCGGTACTGCGGGTGATCCTTTGATAATAAGGACTTAATATAACTTTTAATTCCCATTGCAATATCAACCAGGCCTATCTGTTCTGCATAAAATAATGTAAACCGTTTCTTACGGGCATCATCAACTGGTATTTTGGCAATAGCAACGGCTGTTACATTACTTTCCATTGCATTGAGCAACGTTTGAAACGAAGTTAATTTAAGGTCTTTTTCTGCCGGTTCGTAAACACCGCTCACAATCAGAACGTTAATGTACTGCTTAAAAAAGGCCAGTTTATGATCATACGATGTATTTGTTTTAGACTTACGGGAAATACCATCAACAGTATTTTTGATGGGTACCCCACGTAAATGGTCGGCAAGCGTTCTGGCAGTTTGTAGTTCAGCCGGATTATTGATAGCCACCTTTAAATAATTATAGCTGCGCGTAATTAGCTTGTTTAAAGGTTTAAAAGTAAGTTCCTGTTCATCAACAGCTTTTCTGTACACTGGTAACACTTGGTTAACAAGATGCATGGCATTGTTTACTTTTTTAGTAAGTTGTTCGAGCGATTTTACCGTGTACAGTGCTTTTGGAGGATTGTAATCAGCACCCAATGTTTTTAATCGGATAATCAGATCTTGTAAATTGGCCGCATTTTTCGCATAACCGGTTTCCGAGCCTGGCATAAGCTTTTCTTTTTAGTTAAACATAAAATTTTTAGGGATGATCTGGCTTTTTGAATTAAAAACCGTTTATAATATTACAAATTAGGGATTACAATTTCTAATTTATGTGAAAAAAGTTTAAACCGGATTAAAGTGTATTTTACAAGGTTCACAAATAGTTATGGTTATCGGATCTATTTTAGCGATCAATTTTTGTAAACCTTTGCGATTCCGATATTATATAATCATTTTTATGGCTATAATTTTCGCTATTCCATTTAGACAGATGTTTTATGCTACTAATTTTCTCGGATTGTTGATATGACAGGTGAAAGGGCATATTTTATTGCTGGTTATCCGGTTACTATCTATGGATTATCTGAACAATCGGTTACGGTTGAGTTCGGAACGGTAATAAGCGAAGAATTATTGGGCATCATTACCGCGTTTAACCAGTTTTTGTTACAAAATCCTTTTTCAGGTCTTATTAGCACGGTGCCTGCTTACTGTACGCTAACTGTATTTTTTGATCCCCTAAGTGTAATGGCATCCGAGCTTGATGGCGAATTTTGTTCCGATAAAGTAGTTCATTACCTTAAAGAACTGGGGCGCACCCAAAACCTGGCAACTACTGCTGCAAGCAACATGGTTATCATCCCGGTTTGTTATGATGATGGTTTTGGTCCGGATATTTTAACAGTTGCCAGAACAAACCAGCTGAGCAAGGCGGAGGTGATTGAAAAACATACCTCAGTTCAATATACCGTATACATGATTGGTTTTGTCCCGGGTTTCGCTTATATGGGCGGAATGGATGCCAGGCTGGAAACGCCCCGGAAAGAAATTCCCGACGCAAAAATTCCTGCCGGATCTGTTGGTATTGCCGGGATGCAAACGGGCATTTATCCCATGGAAACACCCGGAGGCTGGCAGATTATAGGAAGAACCCCGTTAAAAATGTTCGATGTAAACCGCAGTGCCCCCTCGTTATTAAAGGGAGGTGATCTGGTTACCTTCAAATCTATTGGTATAGATGAATTTAATACTTATGCCGAACAATGAGTATGGAAATCAGTATCATTAAACCAGGTTTATTAGCTACCATCCAGGATATTGGCCGGTACCGGTACCTTTCGCAGGCCGTGCCTGTTTCGGGCGCGATGGATCAGCTGGCCCATCGGTTGGCTAACAAGGCCGTAGGTAACGCTGATGAAATGGCTACTATTGAGTTTACCTATGCCGATGCTGCATTTAAAGCTGAAACAGACCTTTTGCTAGCATATTCAGGCGATGGCGCATTTCTGGTTTACAATGATGATTTAATGCCGCCAGAAAAGCCGCTGTTTGTTCGGGCAGGGGCAATCGTAAAATTGGTCAATAATTCCATTGGCCTGCGCATTTACCTTGCCATTGCAGGCGGTTGGGAAGTGCCCGATGTGATGGAAAGTAAAAGCACTTATCTTACCGCTGGTTTTGGCGGTTTTGAAGGGAGGCCACTTCGAAAAGGAGATGTGCTAAGCAGTGGACCGGCCACTGGCAATGTTTCGGTAGCGATATTAGATCAGTTGCAGAAACGTGGATTAACCTATCCCAATTGGCGCATCTCGCGCGAAAGTCTGCTTCCTGAAAATAGGAAAACCATCAGGGTAGTACTGGCAAATGAAATCAATTGGTTTGATGCCACATCCATTATTTCATTTTTAACCAACCCGTATACCATCGATAGGCGGAGCAACCGGATGGGCTGCCATTTAAATGGAAAAACCATGGTGCGGAAAATTAAGAAAGAACTGTTGAGTACGGCGGTAAGCCCCGGAGTTATCCAGGTTACCGGAAGTGGCGATCTGGTGATATTAATGGCCGATTGCCAAACAACAGGCGGGTATCCAAGAATTGCGCATGTTGCTGCTGTCGATTTACCTTTATGTGCCCAGCTTAAACCTGGCGATGAGATCCGTTTTTCGGAAATATCGGGAGATGAAGCAGAGAAACTTTACCTTGAACGTGAGCACGACTTATCTTTGATTACCACAGCAATAAGCCTTAAATATATTAACGTATGATAACAATAGACCTCAATTGCGACATGGGCGAAGCATTTGGCAACTATGCCATGCCCAATGATGAAAAGCTGATGGATTATATTTCATCTGCAAACATTGCCTGTGGTTTTCATGCCGGAGATTCTGCTGTAATGCAGCAAACCGTAGCTTTGGCCGTAAAGAAAGGAGTGGCCATTGGTGCGCATCCGGGTTTGCCCGATCTGCAGGGCTTTGGCAGGAGAGAAATGAAGATCAGCGCCAGCGAGGCTTACCAGATTACGCTTTACCAGATTGGTGCATTAAGTGGTTTTGTAAAGGCCGCTGGTGGTAAGCTGCATCATGTTAAGGCTCATGGTGCACTGTATAATATGGCTGCAAAAGATGTGGCTTTGGCAAAAGCCATTGTTCAGGCCGTTTATGATTTTGATGCTGCCTTAATGCTCTATGCGCTTGCCGGAAGTAAAATGATTACCGAAGCACAAAATAAGGGTATTGTAACCGCATCTGAGGTTTTTGCCGACCGCACTTATCAGGATGATGGCATGTTAACCCCTCGATCGGCAGCCAATGCGATGATTACCAATGATGAAGATGCGGTTAAACAGGTGTTGGGTTTTGCGTTAAAACAAGGGGTAAACAGTGTAGACGGAAATCTTATCGCTGTTAGAGCAGAAACGGTTTGTTTACATGGCGATGGGGCACATGCCGTAACTTTTGCTCAGTTAATTACAGAGCGGTTAACCAAAGAAGGGATTTCCATTAAAGCACCAATAGCATGAAACCAAAATACAACTGGAGCGTACTTTTAGGTGCAGCCTTTTTAATGGCTTCATCGGCCATTGGTCCGGGGTTTTTAACACAGACCGCCGTTTTTACCCAGCAGTTGGGGGCCAGTTTTGCATTCGTAATATTGCTGTCGATCATCCTCGATGCCATTGCACAGTTAAATATCTGGCGGATTATAGCCGTAGCAGATAAACCTGCCCAGGATATTGCCAATAAGGTATTTCCGGGTTTGGGTTACTTTATTTCTTTCCTGGTATTTTTAGGTGGCCTGGCTTTTAATATCGGCAACATCGCGGGGGCTGGCCTCGGCTTAAATGTGCTGTTTGGTATCAGTGTTGGTCAAGGGGCGGTTATCAGTGCCATTATGGCCATCGGCATCTTCATTTACAAAGAAGCGGGCAAAGCCATGGATGTTTTTGCCAAAACCATGGGACTGATCAAGATTGTACTGGCTTTAATTATTGCCTATACCAGTTCGCCTCCATTGGCCGAGGCTGCATTAAGGGCGGTAAACCCTACGCAGTTTAGTTTTACTGCCGTGCTCACTATTGTGGGCGGAACAGTGGGTGGATACATTACCTTTTCGGGGGCGCACCGCTTATTGGATGCCCGCCAAACCGGGATTCAGAACCTCGGCGCGGTAAATAAAGGGGCATTAAGTGCAATTGGTTTGGCCTCTATTATGCGTTTGTTGTTGTTTATAGCTGCGCTGGGCGTAGTGAGCAAAGGCTTAACCTTAGATCCATCCAATCCGGCCGCCTCTGTTTTTAAACTGGCCAGTGGCGAAATAGGTTATAAGATTTTCGGTGTGGTAATATGGGCGGCAGGTATCTCATCTGTAGTTGGCTCTGCTTATACTTCCATTTCTTTTATAAAGAGTTTTCACCCGGTCATTTTAAAATTTAACAGGGAAATCATCATTGCATTTATTTCGATATCCTGCATTATTTTTATCCTGATCGGTAAACCTATTAAAATACTATTAACAGTAGGGGCTATTAATGGCTTCATATTGCCTGTAGCCTTAGGCATTATGCTTATTGCGGCCTATAAAACTAAAATTATTTCCAATTACAAACAACCGTTATGGTTAACCTTAACAGGCTTGGCCGTGGTAATCACCATGGTTTGGATGAGTTACGGTACCATTTTACAGATGATTAACGGCGAATAAACTTTGATATGATGAACACGATTACCAGATATTTTTGCCTTTTCTTATTGTTAAACGCAACTTGTTTTGCGCAGCAATCTATAAAACCTGTTGCAGTTGAGCCTGGTGTTTCACTTGCTTTGGCTAATGCACGGAGTGCAACGCTAAGCAGTATCCAATACCGGCTGCACTTTACCATACCACCGGAGTTGACCGGATCGATTCAATCTACTGAAAGTATTGATTTTAAGTTGAATAAACTAGATCAGCTGCAGGTAGACTTTAAACAAAGTGCAGGCCATATAAAAAAGGTTTCGGTGAATGGGAAAGCCATAGCTATTGATTTTAAAGACGAACATATTTTAATAGAAAAAGCTTTTTTGAAGCTTGGTGCCAATCATGTCGAAATTGAATTTATTGCAGGCAACGAATCTTTAAACCGTAATAAAGATTTTTTATACGCACTTTTTGTGCCTGACCATGCCCGAACGGTATTCCCTTGTTTCGATCAGCCTGATCTTAAAGCTTATTTTTTACTTTCACTAACTGTTCCAAGTGATTGGAAGGTAATGGCTAATGGGGTTAAAAGGGATTCGGTAGTTCAGGGCAATGCGGTTACCTATCACTTCAACCGATCAGACAAACTGCCAACCTATCTGTTCTCTTTTACAGCAGGAAAATATAGTTTCCTAAACAGAAAAATGAACAACCGGGAGATGGAGTTTCTGTACCGTGAAACGGATTCGGCTAAGATTAAGTTCAGTTCCGATTCTGTTTTTGTAGCCCACCGCGATGCCATAAATTTTTTGGAAGACTGGACCTCGATAAAATTTCCTTTTCAGAAAGTAGGTTTCGTAGCGGTCCCTGATTTTCAGTTTGGCGGTATGGAGCATCCCGGCGAAGTACAGTACAAAGCATCAGCGCTGTTTTTGGATCAGGGTGCCACCAAAGATCAGTTTATTTCGAGGTCTAACCTCATTTCGCACGAAACCGCGCACATGTGGTTCGGCGATCTGGTTACCATGAAATGGTTTAACGATGTTTGGATGAAAGAGGTGTTTGCCAACTTTATGGCCGATAAGGTAACCGAGAAGCTGATGGGAAAAAGCACCTTCGACCTTAAGTTTCTGCAGGATCATTATCCTGCTGCCTATGGCGTAGACCGTACCTTGGGTGCAAATCCCATCCGCCAGCAGTTGGACAACCTCCAGGAAGCAGGCTCGATGTATGGAAACATCATTTACCATAAAGCGCCGATTATGATGCGCCAGCTGGAATTATTAATGGGGAAAGAAAATTTTCAGAAGGGCATAAGGGAGTACCTTAAACATTATGCTTACAGCAATGCCACATGGAATGACCTGATTGCCATTTTAAGTAAATACAGCAAAAGCGACCTTTACAGCTGGAATAAAGTTTGGGTAAACGAGCCTGGCCGGCCTGTTTTTAATTACGAGGTTAAATACAACGGCAATAAAATAAGCGATTTAAGTATCATACAGAAAAGCGAAAACGGCACGCAAAGGGTATGGCCGCAATCTTTCACCATTAAATTGATGTATCCCGATGGAGCCAAGGTTTTAACGGTTAATGCCTTGAATGCCAAAACTGTTTTAAACGAGGCAAAGGGACTGCTTAAACCAGAATATATCTTATTTAATGCCAATGGTGCAGGTTATGGCCTTTTTCCGATCGATAAAGCCATGATCGCCAATGTTTATCAGCTCGTTGACCCTTTAGAGCGGGCATCGGCTTACATCAATGCCTATGAGAATATGCTTTCGGGAACGGCCAATACACCCGGGGAACTTTTAACGGTGCTGCTTAAAGGGTTGGCCCTCGAGCAAAGCGAAATGAACCTTCGGTTACTTTCTGGATACCTGACCAATATCTACTGGACATTCCTATCTGAAAATAACAGGGCAGATATCCACCTCAATACCGAGAAAGTAATCTGGGAAGCCATGGAGCAACAACAATTGGCAAACAATAAAAAGATTTTGTTTAATGCCTACCAGAATGTGTATCAAAGTGCCGAAGCTGGTAAAAAGATGTATGCAATTTGGTCGAAACAATCGGCACCAACTGGTGTGAAGCTGCTGGAAGATGATTATAGTGCATTGGCCTTAACCTTAGCACTTAAAACAGATACCGTGAATACCATTTTAAAAGAACAACTGGTGCGTACAAAAAATGAAGACCGGAAAAACCGTCTAATCTATTTAATGCCGGCACTATCTTTAAATGTTAAAGAGCGCGACAGTTTTTTCAATAGCCTGAAAGAACGTAAAAACCGACAGAAAGAAGCTTGGGTAACTACTGCATTAGCTTATCTTCATCATCCTATCAGGCAAGCAACTTCGGTTAATTACTTGCCCGAAAGTTTAGATTTATTGGCAGAAATACAAAAAACGGGCGATATTTTCTTTCCGCAATCGTGGTTGGCTGCTATATTTTCGGGTTATAATAGCGAAAAGGCTAATGTTGTAGTGCAGGATTTCCTGAAAAGGCATCCTGATTATAATCCGAAACTGAAAGATAAGATTTTGCAGACTACCGATAACCTGCGTAGGGCCCAGTTAATTATGCGTTAAGGTGATATTAAGCCCCGCAAATTGTCATCCTGGACGCAGTGAAGGATCTTTTATTTTTCGTAGCATCGTCATTGCGAAGCCGATTTTTCATCGGATGAAGCAATCTTAATGCACTCGCTGGTAGCGATAGTTGTAAGATTGCTTCGTCGTTCCTCCTCGCAATGACGATAGATTTTAGTGTATGGCATTTGTAGCGCAGTGAAGGATCTTCAAAATGTTAAGGTAAGTCGATCAAGCACGGTGCTTTTTTAAGTCGGTAGTTTATTACTTGCAGATTCTTCGTTGCACTCAGAATGACAAAAATGCCCTCAGAAAAACAAAATCTTAATTAAAAGATTCAGTTTGGCTATTCAGGATATCCAACAAACTGTTTAATAGAATTTCTCTTTTAGCTTCGATCGAAGTATCATCCTGGATATCAACAGTAAGGTTTGTGTTTTCTGTAGCTTGAGTATGCATGGTACTGGGGATTATGTTTGTCAATTAAATGTCTTTACTTATTTAACGTCGCTTTTTAAATATAGTTTGTAACTTTTTTATTCGAACTTAGAATAAACACTGATCAGGCAAACCAAACATTGAGCTACCAATTTGGTTTTATCAATAAGACAAAACAAATTCCAAAATCCCGAGATCAATGAAACATTACGATGCAATAATTATAGGGGCAGGGCAGGCCGGTACGCCTTTGGCCAAAAAACTGGCCGAGGCGGGGAAAAAAACCGCTATTATAGAAAAAAGATTTGTTGGGGGTACCTGTATAAATGATGGTTGTACGCCTACCAAAGCCATGATTGCTTCGGCAAGAGCCGTTTACCAAGCTAAAAAAGCAAGCGCTTTAGGCGTTGAAACCGGGTCTGTTAAAATTGATTTCAAAAAAATAAAACAACGTAAGGATGATATTGTAAACCAGTTCAGGTCATCATCAGAAAAGGGTATAAAAAATACCAAAGGCCTGGAACTTATCTTCGGAACAGCCAGCTTTACGGGAGAAAAGGAGCTTTCTATCGAACTCAATAGCGGAGGACAGGAAAAGGTAACGGCCGATTGGATTTTTATCAATACAGGCGCAAAAACCATCATACCGGATATTGAAGGATTGAATGAAATTGATTACCTTACATCGACAACAATTTTAGACCTCGAAAGCGTTCCGGAGCACCTGGTGGTAATCGGCGGAAATTACATCGGGCTTGAGTTTGGACAAATGTTTAACCGGTTTGGCAGTAAAGTAACCATTTTGGAAAAATCATCCGGCATATTGGCCAAAGAAGATCATGATGTTGCATCGGCACTTAGCGAAATCCTTACTGATGAAAAGATCGAACTGATTACAGATGTCGAGATCAATGCTGTAAAACAGGATAAAAAGCAGATCCATATCGCACTTCACTCTGGTAAAAGCAAGAAAAATATAACCGCTAGCCACATTCTGATAGCCGCCGGACGTGAAGCGCAAACAGCAGATTTAGGTCTCGAAAACTGTGGCGTTAAGCTCGATGATCGCGGACATATCCTAGTTAACGAAAAGCTGGAAACCAATATTGAGGGTATTTATGCGCTGGGTGATGTAAAAGGAGGTCCGGCATTTACGCACATTGCTTACAACGACTACACCATTGTTTACCGCAACCTGATTGAAGGTACAGATTATTCCATAAAGGATAGGCCAGTGCCTTATTGCATGTTTACCGACCCACAACTTGGTCGGATAGGAATTTCAGAAAAAGAAGCAAAAGAAAAGAAACTGAATTATAAAGTTGCGGTTCTCCCGATGGCATATGTTGCCCGTGGCATTGAAACCAACGAAACTTTGGGGCTGATGAAGGCCATCGTTGATGCAGATAGTAAAGAGATTCTTGGTGCTGCTATTTTAGCCTCAGAAGGGGGAGAAATTATGTCGGTACTGCAAATGGCCATGGAAGGTGGCATCACTTACGATCGGATTAGGTATTGCGTATTTGCGCATCCTACCTATTCAGAATCCTTAAATAATTTATTTATGAAACTCGATAAATAAAAATGATCGAATTAAAAGCGGTTAGTAAAAGATTCGACCAGGTTAAAGCGGTAAATCAGGTTTCCTTTAAAGTTGCGGAAAAAGAAACCCTGGTGCTTTTGGGCACCAGCGGCTGTGGCAAAACCACCACTTTAAAAATGATTAACCGTTTAATTGAGCCTGATGCAGGGCAGATTATCATCAATGGCACAGATATTTCCAGCCTAAATCCTGATGTTTTACGCCAGGGAATTGGTTATGTGATGCAAAATATCGGGCTATTTCCGCATTATAACATTGCAGAGAATATTGCCGTTGTGCCAAAACTTTTAAAATGGGATAAGGAAAAAATAAAGGCCAGGGTACAGGAGCTGATTAAAAAACTTCATCTTCCCGAAAACTGTCTGAGTATGTTTCCGAACGAGCTTAGTGGCGGGCAGCAGCAGCGGGTTGGCCTTGCCCGTGCCCTGGTTACCGATCCTGAGGTATTGTTAATGGATGAGCCTTTTGGTGCATTAGATAATGTTACGCGGAGCAGCATTCAAAAAGAATTTAAAGAGCTTGAAGAGCTGAAAAGGAAAACCATTGTGATGGTAACGCACGATGTTCAGGAAGCTTTTGAACTGGCCGACCGTATCTGTTTGATGGATAAAGGAGAGGTAGTTCAGATTGGAACACCAAAACAATTGCTCTATCAACCGGTTAATGATTTTGCCAGAAAATTTTTGGACGGACAGCGGTTGGCCCTTGAATTTAAAGTAGTTAATATTCAGGATATTTGGACCTTCTTACCTGATGTAAACATACAAGCAGGAAAAAGCCGCCCGGCCGATTTAAATATATGGGAAGCTTTGGAACTTTTGCGTGCATCCGACCGGGATGAACTCATTATTTCAGGTGCTGATGATAAAATAAAAGCAATTAATTTCGAACAGTTAACCAAGGGGTTTAATCAGTTTCAAAACGCACAGGCACATGAATGAGCAACAGCAAACCTTATGGCAGTTTATGTACGGGCAATCTGATAAATTGTTTAATCAAACCCTGCAGCATATCGGTTTAACTTTTATTTCTCTACTTTTTGCCATTGCCATCGGTTTACCATTGGGCATCCTGATTGCCAGAAAAAGAAAACTTTCTGGATCAGTTTTGGGCATTGCAGGTGTGCTTCAAACCGTACCGAGCATTGCCTTATTGGGGTTCATGATCCCTGTTTTGGGAATTGGTGCTAAACCTGCCATTGTAGCGCTGCTCATTTATGCTTTACTGCCGATTATCCGGAATACTTATACGGGGATTATTGGTATTGATCAGCACGTTAAAGAAGCAGCAAGGGCGATGGGAATGAGCAAGGGACAGATTTTATTAAAAGTTGAGCTGCCCCTGGCCATGCCGGTTATTTTGGCAGGTATAAGAACCGCAACCGTTATTAATGTGGGGGTGGCCACTTTGGCTTCGTTTATTGCCGCCGGGGGATTGGGCGAGTTTATTTTTGGCGGTATTTCCCTCAATAATACCAATATGATCCTGGCTGGAGCCATTCCAGCAGCCTTGCTTGCCATTATTCTCGATGCGCTGCTGTCTCTGGTTCAAAAAATGAATTTTAAGAAGCTGAGAAAAGCGCTGTATGTTTTTCCTGCCGTGATTTTGTTGTTAGGTGGATTTTATGCCCTGCCTTCGGCTTATGGCTCTACTTTAACTGCCGGGTTTACTCCCGAATTTATGGGCAGGCAGGATGGCGATCTCGGGCTGAAATCTGTTTACGGCCTAAAAATACATACCATCGTAATCAGCGATGCGATTATGTACAAAGCCGCCTTTGCTAAAGAATTGGATGTTATCAGTGGCTATTCTACCGATGGACGTTTAAAGGCTTTCGACCTGAAAATCTTAAAAGACGATCAAAATATCTTTCCGCCGTATTATGCCGCACCAATTGTTAGAGATGGGGCACTGAAAAAGTTTCCGCAACTGGAAGAGACATTAAACCTGCTTTCGGGCAAGATTAACGATAGCATTATGACCGATCTAAACTATCGGACCGATTACCTGCACCAGGCACCAGAGCGGGTAGCCAAAGATTTTCTGATCAGTGTTGGTTTGTACAAAGCTGCCAAAAACGGGCATAATGGAGTGGTAAGGATCGGATCGAAGATTTTTGGTGAACAATATATCCTGGCCGAAATGTACAGCATGTTGATTAAAGGGAACACCGATTATGAGGTGGCTACAAAAACTGGCTTAGGCGGTACAAAAATATGTTTTGATGCCTTAACCAACGATCAGATCGATTTTTATCCCGAATATACCGGAACCGGGCTCTTGGTTCTGTTACAGCCCGATCCAAAAATTGCAAAGGAAATGGCCCACGATAAAGATAAGACCTATGATTATGTATCAACAGAATTTGAAAAGAAATACCAGATCAGGTGGCTTAAACCAATCGGTTTTAACAATTCGTATGCTTTAATGATGCGGCAAAAACAATCAAAAGATCTAAATGTTAATACCATCACAGACCTTAAAAACTATCTAGATAAAAATTAATGACACTGGTTGAAAAATACTTGCAGATTAGAAAATACTCTGAGCAAATTTGCGAACCCCTCGAAACGGAAGATTATGTGGTACAGCCTATTGCAGATGTAAGCCCACCTAAGTGGCATCTGGGCCACACTACCTGGTTCTTCGAAACCTTTATATTGCAGCCGTTTTCGGTTAAGTATCAGGTATATAATGCCGATTATAATTTTGTTTTCAATAGTTACTATGAAACCGTTGGCAACCGAGTAATCCGTACCGATAGAGGCAATTTAAGCCGGCCGGGCGTAAATGAAATTTACCAGTACAGGGCCTATGTTGATGAGGCCATGGTTAACCTGCTCAGTAAACCTATCACAGATGAGTTAAGGGAGTTACTGAACTTGGGCTTTAACCATGAACAGCAGCATCAGGAACTTCTGCTTACGGATATTAAATACATTTTAGGCAATAACCCACTTTTTCCGGTGTATTCAAATGATAAAAAAGAAGTTTTAGCTGTAGAAAATGACAGCCATGGCTTTGTCGATATTGCTGCGGGCCTTTACGAAATTGGTTATAATGGAAAGGATTTTAGTTTTGACAACGAGCTGAACAGGCACAAAGTGTACCTGCACGACTTTTCAGTTAGTAAAACCTTGGTCAGCAATGCCGAATTTATCGGATTTATCAGTGCAGGAGGATATCGCGATTTTAGCCACTGGCATTCGGAAGGATGGGACTGGGTAAAAAACAACCACATTGTATCACCCATGTACTGGCATTCGATTGATGGAGAATGGTTTAATTACACTTTAGCCGGGCTATTACCAATTGATTTAAATGCTCCGGTAAGCCACATCAGTTATTATGAAGCCTATGCCTTTGCAAGCTGGAAGGGAATGCGTTTGCCAACTGAATTTGAATGGGAAGTTGCGGCCGGAAGCTTTAGCTGGGGCCAGCGGTGGGAGTGGACGGAAAGCGCGTATTTGCCTTACCCAGGCTTTAGTAAAGCCCCCGGAGCTATTGGCGAGTACAACGGCAAGTTTATGGTCAATCAAAAGGTACTGCGCGGAGCTTCAGTAGCTACTCCCGAAAATCATTCGCGCATTACTTATCGAAATTTCTTTCACCCACATTTAAGATGGCAATATACGGGCATCCGCCTGGTAAAATAGTATAGATATGAGCACCACCACTATCGAAACAATAACCGACCACAAAACACAGTTCCTCCACGAAACCCTAACAGGATTACTGTCTGAGCCGAAATTTATGCTCTCCAAGTATTTTTATGATGCTACCGGAGACCGCATTTTTCAGCAGATTATGGAAATGGACGAATATTATTTAACCAATGCCGAGATGGAAATACTCCAGTACCAGGCCAACCAGCTTTCGCAGGCCATTGCTGCCGACGGATCTGCCTTTGATCTGATTGAACTGGGGGCCGGTGATGCCACAAAATCCATACATCTGTTAAAATCCTTACTTCATAACCAATTGGAATTTAGCTACCTGCCGATAGATATCTCCGCGCACGTAATTGCTGATCTGGAAGAAAATTTGCCTAAAAAGCTTCCCGAATTGAAGATTAAAGGTTTACATGGGGATTATTTCGACATGCTTAAAAGTGCTACCGATTTGTCGGGCAGGAGAAAAGTTGTGCTTTTTATGGGTGCGAACATCGGAAACATGAATATTGCCGATGCAGAAAAGTTCTGTACAGCGCTCAAATCGTCACTATCTCCAAATGATTTGGTAATTATTGGTTTCGACCTGAAAAAGAATCCCCAAAAAATTCTTGCGGCTTATAATGACAGGGCAGGTATCACCAGGTCTTTCAATCTAAACCTGCTTCACCGCATCAATAAAGAACTGGATGGTAATTTCGACATCAATAATTTTGAGCATTATGCCAATTATGATCCAGCATCAGGTGCATGTAAAAGTTACCTCATCAGTTTGAAGAAACAGATTGTAAATATTGGTCAAAAGGCCATTCATTTTGCCGAAAATGAACATGTTTTTATGGAGATATCTCAAAAATATTCACTTCAGGATATTGATCATTTGGCAGAGAAAACCGGATTCAAGCCGCTTCAACGCTTTTTCGATCAGCACCAGTATTTTGTAGATGCCATTTGGAAGGTAGATTAATTTCTACCGTCCAAAACCCCCAGCAGCAGATCCAGATCTTCTTCCGTATTGTAAAAATGGAACGAAATCCTGGTGCCAGCTCCCCTTGGTGAAAAGAGTATTTTGGCAGCAGCAAGCTGTTCTATTGTTTCTTGATTAAGCGGCAGGCTCATAATGGTAGATTGGTATTTTCGCTCCAAGGCCCAATCTGGAATGAGGCCCCTTGAGTTTAAGGCCAATCTGGCTTTGTTACTGATTGCCTGTGTGGTTTTCTCGATCTGATCGAATCCTATTGCCTTTAATTGGTTTAAGCTTTCATTTAAGCTGCCAAAGCTTAGGGTGTCTAAATGCCCTGGTTCAAAATATAAGGATAAATGATCTCTGTCTTTTAAATGTGGTGCCGTTGGCAGTGCGGCCAGTTTGTTTTTAGCGTAAATGGCATCTTTCAGCTGATCCGAAAGAAAAACATATCCGTTTCCATAACCGCCCAACAGCCACTTATAGCCGCTGCCGATCATGGCATCCAAACCCGATTTTTCAAAGTTAAATTCGCTTGTGCCCAAAAACTGGGTAGCATCGCAAATCAGTAAAAGCTGAGGGTAAGTGGCTTTTAATTTTTGGATAAATTCTGCATCCATTTTTAGTCCACCAATATACTGCACCATGCTAAAGGCCAGGATGGTGGGTTTAAATCGATCTATAGCAGCAATGATGTTTTCTTCCAGGTTTTCGTTAATGGCAACAGTTTGGTAATCGAAACCTCTGCTCATTACAGGATAACTTACCGATGGATAATCTTCTTCCAGCAAAAGAAAACGGTGGTGCGGATCTAAACCGGTAAGCAGGGTGTTAAAACCGACCGAAAAATTTTGTACCAGGTAAGTATTATCTGGTTTAGCGCCGAAAATTGCAGCTATATTATGTCTAAGGTCGTTTATCAAGGGCAGGTTTTCAGCTCTGAAATTGCCTCCGCCAGCAATAAATGCTTCATCATGTTTAATCCGCCAATTGGCAAGGTTGGTTGATAAAACGCCTGAATAAGCAGTGTTGAGATAAGTATAGGTGTCGAGGATCGGAAAAGAAAGGTTCATGTTCAAATTTAGCAGAATTATGCAGTAAAAAAACAAAGCTCCGGCCGAAAGTGAATTTTATACAAACCGATGAGAAATTGAATTGTTATTTTATACACGACCTAATTTTATTATGGAAAATCAAACTTCGATACTGATTACAGAACTGAAAAAGCTTCTAAACGGGGGCGGTGCACACGTTGGATTTAAAGATGCTGTGGCTAACCTGCCTTTTAACCTGTTAGGAGAGCGCCCTCACAACCTGCCGTACAGCATTTGGCAATTGGTAGCGCATATTAAAATTGCCCAATGGGATATGCTCGAATTTAGTAAGGACGGATCGCATCAATCGCCAAAATGGCCCGACGAGTATTGGCCTAAAGAATCTGCACCCAAAGATGAAGAAACCTGGAACAATACCTTGAAGCAGGTAGATGCCGATCTGAAAGCATTTATAACGCTTTTAGATTCTGCCGATTTATATGAGGCTATCCCGCATGGCGATGGACAAAGTGTACTGCGCGAAGCCTTACAGATTGCCGATCATAACGCCTATCATATTGCAGAAATTGTAGTAATCAGGCGTTTATTGGGTGCCTGGAAAAGTTAATTGGATTGTCTCGTTCAAGCCCTTATTTTGCCGCTAACAGGGGTAGATATTGTTCTTTATCCAGCTAAATTTAACCAATGCTCTCCTTGAAATTTAAAATAGAAGTTATGTTACAAAACGCAAAAGCATTCAGCTCCTTTTCTGTAGATGATGTACAGAAAGCAAAAGATTTTTATCAGGGTTTATTGGGTATCGCTGTTAAAGTTAATCCGATGGGCGTAATGGAATTGGCCATATCTGGCTCAACACCTGTATTGATATACCCGAAGCCAAATCATGTTCCGGCCACTTTTACTGTTCTTAATTTTCCTGTAGAAAATATAGATCAAGCTGCCGACGAGCTGATTGCAAAAGGTATAAAGTTCGAAATTTACAATGAAGAATACCTAAAAACGGATAGTAAAGGGATATCCCGTGGCAACGGCGGGCCTAATATTGCCTGGTTCAGGGATCCGGCAGGCAATATTTTGTCGATTTTAGAAACTCAATAGCACATACCTCGCAGGTTTTTAAAACCTGCGGGGTCTTGTTTAGCCTAAAACAATATATTGATTAACCAAATGAGTATAATCATTACCTAAAAGAGTATAATTATACTCTCGGAGAGTATGTTGATTAGCCAAAAGAATATAATTATACTCTCGGAGAGTATTTTAATAGCCAAAAGAGTATAATTATATTCTCGGAGAGTATATTGATTAGCCAAAAGAGTATAATTATACTCTCGGAGAGTATGTTAATTAGCCAAAATAGTATAATTATATTCTCGGAGAGTATATTGATTAGCTAAAAGAGTATAATTATATTCTCGGAGAGTATGTTGATTATACCAGATTACAACTCCCGAATAACCTAAGGCTTTCGTCACCCTGTCCCGATGAATCGGGATCAGGGTCTTTATTCGGAAATAGATGCTGACCACGAAGTAGCTATGAGGCCATTAAAAACAATATAAACTACGAATAAAACAAGTTCAGCAGGACGATGCGGACAGAGCCAAATTTAACTCAGAGCTATTTTTTTTTCTAAATAATTATAGTACTCCGGTTATAAGGCCAAAACACTGGTGCGCAATTTCGTATTCTTCGTTGGTTGGAATAACCAATACCTTAACTTTAGCATTGGCCGTGTTAATTTCTTTCAGCTCACCTTTATAAGCTGTATTTCGATCCAGATCAAGTTCAATACCCAGGTAACCGAGTTTTGAACACACCGCCTCGCGCATATTGCTGTCGTTTTCGCCAACACCAGCAGTAAAAATAATGGCATCTATCCCGTTTAGGATGGCTGCATAGGCACCAATAAACTTTTTGATCCTGTATGCATATAATTCGAGTGCCAAAACTGCGGCCTGGTTGCCTTCGCTTACCATTTTTCTGACATCGCGCATATCGCTCGAACCACCTACGCCTAAAAGGCCCGATTGCTTGTTTAGCAAAGTGCTTAACTGATCTAGGGTATATCCCGAATGCTCCATTAAGTGAAATATAACCGAGGGATCGATGTCTCCCGAACGGGTTCCCATCATTAATCCGCTTAAGGGGCCAAAGCCCATGCTGGTATCGATCGATTTACCATCTTTAATGGCCGTAATGCTGCAACCATTGCCCAGGTGGATGCTGATAATTTTAGTGTTAACTGAATTCAGCCATTTATTGGCCTGTTCACTCACATATTTGTGGCTTGTACCATGAAAGCCATATACCCTGATGCCGTGTTCTTTATAATACCATTCCGGAATGGCATAACGGTAAGCTTGCTGAGGTATGGTTTGGTGAAATGCAGTATCGAATACGGCAATCTGCTTTGCGTTAACAAAAGTTTGTTCGGCAACTTCTATGCATTTATAATTAACCTGATTATGTAGTGGAGCCAACGAAAATAGCTTTTTAATCTGCTGTTTTACTTCATCGGTAATTAATGCCGGGCCCGAAAAATGCTCACCGCCATGTACCACACGGTGGCCAACGGCCTCAATATCATCTGGACTGTTAATTACAGCATATTCTCCCGCTGTTAATAGGGCTAAAACGTGTTTTAATCCATCTTTATGATTGGAAATAAAACCAGATTCCTCAATGCTGTGTTTTTTATCGCCATGATAAACCGTATGTTTTATAAATGATCCTTCAATGCCGATCCGCTCTACCAAACCACTGCAAACAGGGGCTTTTTCAGGCATTTTAAAAAGCTGGTATTTTAAGGAACTGCTTCCTGAATTGATTACTAAAATGTTCATATTAAATATCTTGACATTGGATTGCTGTAATTACAACAGTATTAAAAATATCATCTACGGTGCAACCACGGCTTAAGTCGTTTATCGGTTTATTTAAACCCTGTAACATAGGGCCAATGGCCAGTGCCCCGGTTTCGCGCTGTACAGCTTTGTAAGTGTTGTTCCCGGTATTTAAATCAGGGAAAATGAGCACACTTGCCCTTCCGGCCACTTCAGAACCCGGTAACTTTTGTTTGCCCACAAGCGGATCTACTGCGGCATCGTACTGGATCGGACCTTCTATTTTTAGTTCAGGATGCCTCGCTTTAACGATCGCGGTTGCTTCTCTTACACGTTCTACGTCTTCACCTTCGCCAGATGTTCCGGAAGAATAAGAAAGCATGGCAATACGCGGCTCAATGCCGAATTTTGCACTACTTTCTGCCGATGAAATGGCAATCTCGGCCAGTTGCTGTGCAGTAGGATTGGGGTTAACCGCACAATCGCCAAATATGGCCACCCGCTCTGGCAGGCACATAAAGAAAATGGACGAAACCACCGATACCCCAGGTTTGGTTTTCACAAACTGCAGTGCTGGCCTGATGGTATGCTGTGTGGTATGTACTGCGCCCGAAACCATACCGTCTGCATCGCCCTTATAAACCATCATCGTACCGAAGTAGGAAACATCGGTCATCATATCCCTGGCCATTTCCAGGTTTACATTTTTGGCCTTGCGCAGTTCGTGCAGGGTATTTACATAATCGTTATAATGGGCCGATTGCCCTGGATTGTGGATTTTTAAAGTACCGGTATCTAAATTTAATCCCAGTCGCTTAATACTATTCGTAATTTCAGTTGGATCGCCCAGAAGGGTAATATCTACAATATCCTGGGCAATGAGTTTTTCTACTGCTTTTAAAATGCGCTCATCATTTCCTTCGGGCAAAACGATGTGTTTTTTATCCCTTTTGGCCCATTTTACCAATTGGTACTGGAACATGTGCGGCGTAATGCCCTGATAGCTAAAGGTGATAATTTTATCATCTAAAGCCTTTATATCTACATATTTTTCGAAAAGTTCTATCGCTATTGCAATTTTTTTCTTGTTTTCGATCGTGATTTTAGAATGGATGCCGCCAATGGTTGTAGTGGTTTCGAAAGTGCCTTTTTGTACGGCAATAATCGGGATGATGGTCTGTAAACCTTCAATCAGTTTGATGATGGGTTCATCAGGCAAACTGCCAGCTGTTAAAACAATACCTGCAATTTTTGGATAATTGGCCGATAAATTGGCCTGTAGTGCACCAATAATGATATCGCCACGGTCGCCTGGCGTAACAATGAGCAGGTTATCTTTAATGTGCCTTAAAAAATTAGGCAGCATCATGGCACCGGTTACAAAATTATCCACCTGGTTATCCAAAAGCTCGGCTCCAAAAAGCACTTCTCCACCCAATGCCAGTGAAATTTCTTTCATGGTGGGGCTTTGCAGTCCTGTTTCGGTTGGGATTACAGCGATAAGCAGTTCGGCAGGCAGCTGATTGGTAAGTGCCTGCTTAATGCGGTCGGCCTCTTCAGGATTTACCATGTTGGCTACCACACCCAAAACCTGTACATCGCGCAGCAAAAAGTTGCGGTATATATTAATGGCGGTTTTAAAAAGCTGACTAGCGGTTTTGTTTTTTCCAGAAACTACGATTAAAACAGGTGCACCAAGGTTTTTCGCCATCAAGGCATTCGATTCGAATTCAAATGCCATACCTTCGCCCAAAAAATCGCTGCCTTCAATTACCGTAAAATCATAGTTGTCTTCTAATTTTTTATATTTACTGATGATGGTATTGATAATTGCCCCGCTGTCGTCAGATTGGTGAAGCATTTCCTGCCGGGTAAAGGCAAAAGCATCTTCATATTTAACCGGAAGCGAAAAATAATCCAGCATGGCCTCTACATGTTTATCTTTTTCATTCGGATCATCTTGGGCTATAATGGGCTTAAAATAACCTACTTTTTGAGTTTTTGCCAAGAGCATGTTGATCATTCCGAAAGCAATTACTGATTTTCCGGTATAGGGTTCGGCCGAAGCAATGAATATATTTTTAGTCATAAATAAATAAGCAATGTATAGGAATAACCAATTATGCCCAATATAGTTGGAAATATTTATTATAAAAAAAAAGCAGCTTAAGTTTTTAAGGCAATAGGAAAACAGGTATTAAAATGACTTTAATAAAGTTTACGGAAGCGATTATGCGTTCGATTCTATCAACAACTTTAACATTTTTAGCCTATGGATAAGAGGTAGGTTTACTTTAGCATCGGGATTAAGTTTTAAGGGCGTAAAGTGGCTTTCCAGAAAATGGCCATAATCCGTAATTACAGTAGCTTGATTAAGATATATTGGAACCTGCTGTTTTCCGGCCTGGGTAAAAAAATCTTCTAGCTGTTGTATTTCTTGGATGGTCATGCCGCAAAGTTATCATTATGCAACGAGTAGGAGGAAATAAATTTCTAAATATATTTCTTTTAACAAGAGGAGTTTTGCTGCTAAAAATTTTAGTTTAAATTTGTGCATCCCTAATTAACCTATTGGTGTGCTAACCGCCTTTACTGAGAATGAGCAATAGTGAAATGAAAAAAAACATCCCTAATCCTGACCTGGCTCAGGATATTTCATCGCTTAAAAAAGAATATTACCGAAAAGAAACGGCATGGCACCGCGATTGGAAATTAGCGTTTCCGCCATCATTTAGAGAAGTTGCTTTTTACGATGCGGCCCATACAGATATCCACCGCGCTGATGTATTTACACCATCAGGTTATACCATCGAATTTCAGAATTCGCCAATTACGGTTGCGGAACTGAATAGCAGGGAAGCCTTTTACCCAAACCTGATCTGGGTACTGAATGGTAAAAAGTTTAAAGGCTTTAAAATCCTGAAACATTTACCTGATGTTGATGATCCGAAGCTTGTAAGTTATGAGTTTTGCCATTCCGATCACCTCTCGATGGTTAGAAAAGCAGATATTGAACAAGGACTATTAAATCCTAAAATACTTAATTTTTATCACCCCGAACTTCAGGGGGTTAAATTTACTTCTAACCTATATTCTTTTTGCTGGAAACAACCGCACAGTGTATGGTATTTGGCTACCGCAAAAATTATCGTAGACCTTGGCGGGCATTTTTTGTATGAGTTAAAACAGCGGAAGCAATTAAATGGAAATTACCCATACCTAAAAATGATAAATAGAAAGACTTTTGTTGATTGGCATACGCCACCCGAACTGTAGTAAATAATCAGCAATTCAAAGCATATAAAATCCCTAAACCAGGTTAGGGATTTTATATGTTACATTGTTATTTCATGCTGTCGTTAATCTTATTGATCATTACCAGGTGGCTTTGAACAACTGGGGCTGTTTTCGTTGCAAACGATTTAAGGTCGGCATCTTTTCCATCTCTCGATTCATCTTCCATTAGTTTTAAGGTCGATTTATGTCCACCAACCATTGCATCAACGTAAGCTTTGTCAAAATCTGCTCCCGATTTTTTGCTCAGGTCTTCCATTTTTTTCTTGTGCTCATCATCAACAGTAGTTGGCAAAGTAATATTTTTTTGCTTCGCAATAGCCATTAGCTCGGTATTTGCCATGCCATGGTCTTTAACCATCATGGTTGCAAATTCTTTAACCTGCGGGTTACTGCTTTTTTCGAGGGCCATTTTTCCCAGTTCCACTTCGGCCATGCCACCAACGGCAGCCTGCGTTGTAAATTTGGCATCAGCTTCATCTACGGCGATACCTCCGGTAGCCATGGCATTTGTGGTGGTATCTTTTGCCATGTTTAAACTGTCTGCACTCTCTTTGGCATCTTTATTCCCGCCATTACAAGCCTGAAAGGCCAAGGCCGAAATAGCCATTACATAAATTAACTTTTTCATATACATTGGTTTTGTTGTATATGGATAACATGTTTTTATTGAAAAGGGTTTTAAGCTTTTTAATTAACTGCTGTTTAGCAAAGTTCACTTGATCAACTGGTTAACTGGGGTTTTTAAGGGTGAGAGGTGCCTTAGTTGCGATAAATCTATGCGAATTAAGAATTTCGAGGAATAATTTACTGCACAAAAATCAATATGAATGACGATTCAGCATAGCTAGAAAAATTACCATATAAGATTATTAAAGCTCTCACCTTCTTATATTTCTCCTATGATTAAAAACGGCGAATAAAAAATAACGGCAATGGTAGCTGATCCGATAGCTATTGAGAAGAGACAGCAACAGTTTATTAAAAGAAAAACCCAGTGATTGTCTGGGTTTTTCTTTTAATCTCTTACAGTTTTACCTTTTTAGCTTTTGGTTCAGGTTTTTCAGGTAATTGTATCGATAAAATCAAATCAATGCTTTCCGAGTTGGTTTCATAATCGGCAGCAATTTTCTCCCATCTTTTCAGTTCTGCCTGTAAGGTTTCAATTTCCTTACCTAATGATTCGATCTTATTCTGGATTGATTTTCTAACGTTTGTATTTGCCATAGTACAAAATTATAATTTGAAGGCATATCTTTAAACTTCTTTGTGTAAAGCTTGCGTATAAAAAATGCTAAGTGTTCAATTTCAGGGAGTTTTATTCTTCTAAAATTTTCAACAATCGTGCAGAACCCGATAAATTGTATATAACAGAAGAAATATGGGCAATCATTTACTATTTTTACCCTAATCCCTAATAATTATGAAGAAAAATAGCAGCTGCAATCTTAAAACCTGTTTTATGTGTAAACTCACATTGAAGGAATGGCACCCTGCAATAGAAAATAATAAAAAGAATTTTATTGCTAAAAAAGGAGAGGTCATTTTCAAAGAGGGCGATCCGGTTAGTGGCGTTTATTTTGTAACTTCTGGAAACGTAAAAGTGCATAAACAGTGGGGCGATAAGGAATTGATATTGCGTTTTGCCAATGATGGGGCGATATTTGGACATCGGGGAATCAGCAACAGTATTTCTACTTATCCAATTTCGGCAACTGCCTTAGAAACCACCAAACTTTGTTTTGTAGATATTGAATTTTTTAAAACCACAATAAAAGTAAATCAGGCCTTTGCCTATGGTTTATTGATGTTTTATGCCGACGAGCTACATGCCTCTGAAAAGAAAATGCGAAATTTGGCATTAATGTCGGTTAAAGGAAGGCTAGCTGTTGCCATTTTAGGATTGAGAGATCAATTTGGCTTAGATACCAATGGATTTCTAAACCTGACATTAAGCCGTCAGGACCTGGCTGCATTTACAGGCGCAACATACGAAACTGTTTTCAGGACCATGAACGAACTGCTTGCCGAAAAATTAATCGTAGTTAGCGGGAAGCAGATCGGTATTTTAAACGAAACAGGTTTGTTGGATTTGAGTACCAAATAATTAGATATGCTGGGGATTGTTTTATGCGGAGGGCAGAGCTTGCGAATGGGCACCGATAAAGGTTTGCTTGTTCATCAGGATAAGCTTTGGGCACAAGTTGCGCATGATAAGCTGAGCGCGCTCAGTTTGCCTGTACAATTTTCGGTTAATCCATTACAACTGGCCACCTATGCGGGTTATTTCGTAAAAGAAAAGCTGATTGTTGACCACACTTTGCTCGATATAAGAGGACCATTGTTGGGTGTGCTTTCTGCTCATTTATCAAACCCGGAAGAGGATCTGTTTTTATTGGCCTGTGATATGTTGCTGATGGAAGAAGCTATCCTGCAAAAACTTATAAATGCAGTTAAAACTGACGATCTGTTTGAGGCCTATATTTTTATTAAAGATGGTCAGCAGGAACCATTATGTGGAATTTATACAGCAAAAGGTTTAAAAAAGATCATGCAATTATTTCAGGCTAATACGCTAGTTAAACACAGTATGAAGTTTGTATTAAGCAATTTATGTGTTAACGAAATTGTAGTGGCTGATCAGGATTACCGCTATTTTGGTAATTTTAACGCGCATGCAGAAATCAACGGATTATAAAAGCTGCAGGGCCGATTGATCAATTTTGACAAAATTTTCTTTTCCTCCTTCACATAACGCACAGCAATAATCATCTGGTAGATTGATAAAGGCCGTTCCTGGTGCAATTTTGTTTTCAACCTCCCCAATACGTTCGTTATACACGGTTAAGCAATTAGTGCATTGGTATAAAAAATCACCATCTTTTTTTATGGATTCTTCAGCCTGAAAAACCTGTTTTTGACTACCGTTTTTAATTGTATTTAAACGGTATTTGTAAAACTTAAATATCGAACGCCTAAGCTGTTCGGGCAGCAAGAAACTGGGGTTGCTCCGGCTAAAAATTTCTCCGGTACGCTCGTTAGGGTTAAAATCCTTTGCACACAGAATATCATAAACAGGGAGCAGTTTTATGCCTAAAAAATGAATGAGATGACGTTTTTGGATCAAAATACTGCTAAATACCTCGCTTTTTTTGCGGGTTTTAATGCCAAAGCAGATTCCAAAGGTACGCGTATCGTCATGGCCCAGGTGTTTAACCAGAAAGTTTTTTAAAGCCAAACCTTCGCTGCAATTGTCTTCTACCTGAAAATTTAACTCATTGGCGGCATGGCGCATATTGATCTCAGATTCTTCGAGCAGCGCATTCCAAAGGTTTCTGTCTTTCTCGTTAATTCCTTTTACGATAATGGTTTTCCATGAGGTACAACAGAGCTGCCCCAATTTGGTATCTAAGCATAGCTGACAAAGCTTTTTCAAAAAAGCAATGCTAAAGAGCTCATCGCGCCTGTAAATGCCAAGCCAATATTTATTGTTATAGCGGTTTAAGCCCTCGTAATAAGGGAGGTTGAACGACGACAGCGATACATTACTTTTAGCAGGTATTAGGATCAGGTTCTCCTGATCTAAAAGCGCAAAAAGATCTTCGCCTTTGGCCAGTTCATTGTCTATAAACTGTGAAGGGTTAGTTTGGATAATGTTTTCTAATGATTTGGTAACCTGTGCAATATGATTGGTATAGCAAAGCTGATTCCACTCGTATATCACATTTGTTTTAGGAAACCTCACAATTAAATGCCAATAGTGTTCGGATTGTGGGGATGCAATCCAATTGATATTGCCCGTTAACATGGGCGTAAAACTTTGGTCGCTATCGCAAATATTTACCTTTACTGAAGGCTTAAAGTCAATATCATCTAAAATGTCTTTGTATACACCTTCTGTAAGCCAGGTTTTATGGATGAAAATTTCTTCTGCAGGATAAGAACTGATAATATTAGGGAAATTGTTGGTGTCAACTTCGTAACTGATCTGAAGTTTATCCAGTTCGCCTGTAAATATATCAATATTGTATGTTGTGGTATCAAGCAATAATTGTTGGCGGAGGCCAAAACGTACATACTGGATCCTGGCTTTCGATGCTGCAACCAAAATGTTGTACAGGTTGCCCGGTGAAATGATGCCCCCTGGAAAGTTAATGATGACCGTTTGATACATAGCTTAACTGTTTAAATTCCGAATTCTACAAACGCCTTTGGGAAGTTTTTATTCTCGTGCCCAGGCCTGCACAGTTTTAAGAGTGCAAATCTTTGAATATTGGTGAGTTTTCGCCATTGGCTTATGGATAGGGATAAGTGCAATTCTGCTGTTTTTTCTTGCAATATTGTTGGGATTTGATGGATGTTCCTCCAATCGGGTAGCGGATCGATTGCCAATGTGGTTGCCTGGTTTCCAGTGTACTTGGTAATCAGTCCGATCAGGAACTGGTGATATTTGTCGGTTTGTTCTTGCGTTGAAACGGGTAATAGCGCCAGCTGGATTCTTTCGGATGGATGGAATTTGCTCCATTCGGCCAGTTTTAGTTTTATTCCTGCGGCATCCATCTTAAAACGGACAACCATAGGGATGCAGCGTACATTTTCTTCAATAAAATCTTCTTCGAACTTAAAATATTCAATCCCTTTGAGGTTTTTAAATTCTGAAGGGCTAAGTTTTACTTTCATCATCTTTTTTTAATTAGGTTATTATTCCGTTGAGGTACGTTTACGTTTTTTGCATGCTATAATTAACTGTCATTCTGAACGCAGTGAAGAATCCCTGGCCTATGAAATACTGCCAGTTAAATTTCTGGCCACTAAAACTTGCGCACACATTAACGTCCAGTGCTATAACAAAACAGATTCTTCGCTGCGCTCAGAATGAAAACAAAACACCCGAATGCATTAAGATCCTGAAATAAATTCAGGATGACAGTTCCTTTACGCAACCGCTCACGCCCCTGTAAGCGCAGCCTTAGGTGCTGTTTTTAATACATTTACAAACGAATCTAATATCGCTTTCACTTCCGGCCTACAACTGCCACAGCCCATGCCGGCACCTGTTAACTGGCAGAGCTGCAGGTGATCTTTACAGCCGTCTTTTATTTTGTTGATCAGATTGCCTTCGCCAACATTATTGCAGCTACAAACGGTTTTGCCAATAATCGGCTCAGTTGTTTTTCCACTTCTTAATAATTGAAGCCTTTTTTCGCTCAGCTCCATTTTGTTTTCGATCAGGTTACGGAACTCCAAAAATTCGCTCTTATCACCAATTAATATCGCACCAACCAATTTGTCGTTGTGTACAATGCACTTTTTATAATAGCGCTTTGCCTTATCAATAAAAACAATTTCTTCATAAGTAGGGTCGTTATTTGGTATTTCGGCCAAGCCAAGCGAACAAAGTTCTAAGCTGTGCATTTTAAGGATATTCATCAATAAACTGCCCTGGTAAAATTTTGCAATGTCTCCACAAAGAAAACGTGCTACAATTTCGGCCTGTTGCTCTGCCGCTGCGGTTATGCCATACATCTGGCCTTTAAATTCGGCAATTTCGCCGATGGCAAAAACATCTTTTTCATTGGTTCTTAAGTATTCATCTACTACAACTCCTCTTTTGCACTCTATGCCGGCCTCTTTAATCAGTTCGGTGTTGGGAACCGTGCCGATAGCAATCACAAACGATTCGCAATCGAGAATTAGGCCACTTTTTAAACGGATGCCCGAAATGCTTTTTTCTCCTATAATGCGGTCTACCTCGTCATTATAAAAAATCTCAATGCCTTTGCTGATCAGCTCTTCGTGCAATAACTGACTTCCCAATGCATCTAACTGGCGTCCCATTAGTCTTGATATCCGTTGAATAATGGCCACTTTCGATCCGGTTTCGGCCAGTGAGGTAGCCAGTTCAATCCCCAGCAGGCCGCCACCAACAATAACTACTTTTCCGTTTGTGGTATCAACGTGCTTTTTAAAACTATCGGCATCATTTCTGCTGCGCATGGTAAATATCCCATTTAATTTAGGAAGGTCTTTAAGCACAAATGCCCTGCTTCCTGTAGCAAGGAGCAGAACATCATAATGGTGGGTTTTTCCATTGCTATCAATAACAGTTTTACTTTCTTTATTGATTTTTTCGATGCCCAAGCCACGGTGCAGCTTAATTCTGTAATCCGTTTCCTCACTGTCGCTCATTTTAATGAGGTTTTGCCACGGCAGGGTACCAATGATATAATCGGGGAGCAGCACCCTGTTGTAAAAAGGGAAATTCTCTTTGCTGAAAATCTCGATATCATCTTCGGTATTTAGTGCACGATAGCTTTTAACAAAACCACAGGCGCCCGCACCCGCACCAATAACGATGATTTTTTGCCTGGCTTTTTTATATAATTTTACCTGTACGGCGCTGAACTTAAAATCGGGTTCCTTGCTTTGCGGGTCGACCAGATTATTGGTAAGGTTATTTACGCGGTTTAAATCACTTTTTAAGATTTTGCCCCAGTGCATGGGCATAAAAACTACTCCAGGTTTGATATCTTCTGTTAATTTGGCCTTTACACGAACATTTCCCCTTAAACTTAATATTTCTATAATATCGTTATCTTTAATGCTCCTGTTTTCAGCATCTTGAGGATGTATTTCTAAAAACGACTCACTAATGTGTTGATTCAGCTTATTTACTTTGCCTGTTTTACTCCTGGTGTGCCACTGATCTCTGATCCTGCCCGTGGTTAAAATTAAGGGATATTCTGGTGTTAAGGCTTCTGATTGGTTCTGATCATCAAATGATATGATGTTTGCTTTTTTATCTGCTGTATAAAATTGGTGATCGGTAAATAACCTGGCTGTTCCTAATGCTTTTTCTTGTTTTGGATATGGCCATTGAACAGCCCTTTTGTCTTTTAAAATTTGATAATTCAGTCCGCTGATGTCTATATTAGTACCTTCAGTAAGTGCAGCATGTTCGTCATATATTTCGGAGGCGTTTTTAAAGTCGAAGCCATGATAACCCATCTTTTTTGCAAACCGGCAGATAATTTCCGAATCGGCCAAAGCCTCACCCGGTGCTTCCGTTACCTTACTGAGGTAAGAAATATAACGGCCGGCATTGGTCATGGTTCCTTCTTTCTCTACCCATGCCGCTGCAGGCAATACCACGTCGGCATATTTTAAAGTTTCTACTTTGTTGGTAATATCCTGAACGACAACAAATTTTGCCTTTTTTAGTCCTTCTTCTGCGGTACGTACATCAGGAAGGCTAATTAGCGGATTGGTACATAAAATCCATACCGCTTTCAGTTTTCCGCTATTCAGTTCGTCGAACATTTCCGTTGCGGTAAGCCCAGGTTTAGCCTGAATGGTTCCTAAAGGGATCTGCCAGAACTTTTCAACCTCATTGCGGTGGCTTTCGTTTGTTAAAACACGGTGTGCCGGTAGCAGGTTGCTTAAGCCGCCAACCTCACGTCCGCCCATGGCATTGGGCTGCCCTGTGAGTGAAAATGGACCACTGCCGGGCTTGCCGATATGCCCCGTTATCAGGTTAAGATTTATGAGTGAAAGGTTTTTGTTGGTGCCCACAACGCTTTGGTTAAGCCCCATAGTCCACATACTGATAAAACCCTTGGCATTGCCAATGTAAGATGCTGCTAAACGGATATCGCTTTCTTTTACACCGCAGATGATTGCTGCTTCGGCCAATGGTGTTGCAAATACGGTTGCATGGTATTTCTCATAACCGTTGGTGCTGTTGATGATGAAATCGGCATCAACTTTTCCATCTTCGATCAAACATCTTCCAATGGCATGATGAAGGGTAATATCGGTACCAGGATTAAGCTGTAAATGTACATTAGCAAGCGAACAGGTCTGCGTTTTTCTTGGATCGCTTACAATAATCTTTAAATCAGGGTTTTTCTGTTTTGCGGCTTCAACACGGCGCCAAAGGATAGGATGGCACCATGCTGGATTTGCGCCCGCAACAAAAATACAATCGGCAATTTCAATATCATCATAGCTAATGGGCACAGTATCTTCTCCTAAGCTCATTTTATAACCAACAACCGCACTGCTCATACATAAACGGCTGTTGGTATCGATGTTATTGCTGCCGATAAAACCTTTAATTAACTTGTTTACTACATAATATTCTTCTGTTAAACACTGTCCGCTGGCATAAAAAGCTACGCTATCAGGACCATGTTTTTTAATCAATGCCTTAAATACAGCAGCTGTTCTATCTAATGCAGTATCCCAGCTTACCCTTTGCAATGGCATGTTTTTGTTATAACGCATTTCGGGGTAAAGGAGCCTGTCGCTTTTGTCGTTCGCCGTATAATGAAGGTTCATGCCTTTGCTGCACAGCATCCCTTTGTTTACCGGGTGGTTTTTGTCGCCTTCAACTGTTATCCTTTCGTGTATATCTTTATTTACCACAATACCACAGCCCACGCCGCAATAACAGCATGTAGTGGTTTTGTTGGACGATATGTTTTTCTCTTCTTTCAAATGGAATCGGCTTATAGGGTAGGCTATTTTGAAGTATTTATTTGCTTGCTGTAAGTATCAGGTCTTCTACTGCTGATCTTTTCTGTGCCATTATGGTTCTGAAAATAAATACAGCAACGCCGATTCCCAGTATAATAAAACCAAGAAGAGTAAAGGCGCTGGTGTAATCGATCATATCTTTTTGAACATTAAGGCCGTTTTCGGTTACAGTTTTTGTTGCGTGGGCAGCCTTGGCCTTAAACATAAATGCGATAAGCATCGCGCCAATGTTTCCTCCTGCACCAACAATGCCCGCCACACTGCCAACCGCAAGCGGGTTAATAAAAGGGACAAGGCTATAAGTAGCACCATTGGCCATTTTTAAACTTAAACCAAAAACAAACATCATGAAGATGGCCATTCCGATATTGCCCGATTTTGCAAACCAGATTAGCCCAATGCCTTCTACCAAAAGCAATAAGGCCAATAGTAGTGTTTTGCCGTCAAAGCCCCAGGTTTTACCAATTTTATCGGCAACAATTCCGCCTAATGGCCTGGCAAAAACATTGATCCAGCCAAAAATCCCCGCAACCATTCCGGCTACGGCAATGGTAGCTCCAAACGAATCAGTAAAAAAGATCGGTGCAAAATTATCAACGGTAATCTCTACGCCGAAGCATGCGGCATAGGCGATGGTTAAAATCCAGGTGCGGTAATCTTTTGCGGCAAGTAAAAATGTATTTTTAGCACTTTTTACATTTTCATCTTTTAAATCTTTAAAGTCGCCTTTTGGCGTATCTAATGTGTAGCGGTGGTATAAAAATGCGCAGATTAAAAGCATTATACCAGGAAAAATCATGGCGTACCTCCAGCTGTCTGCTGAACTGCAGAACCCCAGTGCGGTAAGACCTGATGCGATTAACGGCATAAACAGATTGGCCGCGCCACCACCTGCATTACCAAAACCACCAGCGGTTGCATTTGCAGTGCCTTTAATGTTAGGTGCAAACATAATCGAAGTATGGAACTGGGTAATCACAAATGAAGCCCCGATCACACCAATGGCAAGTCGGAAAAGCAAAAAAGAAGTGTAAGATTGACTGGTGCCGATGAACAATACCGGAATGGCACAAAGCACCAAAAGCCAGGTGTAAATGAGTTTAGGCCCAAATTTATCGATCAGCCTGCCAATGAGCAAACGTGCAATAATGGTAGCCGATACTGATGCAATCTGGATATTGCCAACCTGATCTTTGGTGAGGTGAAGCTGTTCCCTGGCAATTTTCATCAGGGGCGCCATGCCGAACCAGGCAAAAAAACAAAAGAAAAAAGTAAGCCAGGTAATGTGGAAGGTTTTCATCTGAACACCTTTTAAAGAGAATATGTTAAGTTTATCTAATGGTTTAGTCAGTAAGTTTGTCATAACTCTGGGTTTAAGCGTGAATAAATACAGTGGTTCTGGTTAAAATTTATAGCCTAAGCCTACGCCTGGGTTCCATTCGCCATTTTTGACGGCAGTTTTTGGATTGTAGTATAAGGGCACTTGTATTGCTACATGACGAAATGCCGCGGTTAAGCCAAAGCCAAGATTTGGCGTAAGTGCTGCATTTTTTGGTGCACCTGCAGCTACTTTGTCTTCTTTTATGCGCAAGCTTGGCAGTAATCCAAGTAAAACGGTATAAGGTTTTTTGCTGAATTTGATGCTCGGCCCCGTACAGTTTATAAAAGCGCCGTGATCAACATATCCGGCAATCACGGTTCCGTCGAAAAGAACAGCTTTAGTTTGCGATTTTGCAGAAAAAAAGAACAAAGTAAGTACAAGGCAGCCTGTTATGGCTACATAATTAGGAATTTTCATGTCGGTTTGGTTTAAGTTTTAATCAAGAAAAGTTTAAATCTTAGTGGGTCAGGTTAAGATTTTGGCATGGTGCCAATGTAAACTTTTCCGTTTTCTATCTTTACAGGATAGGTTTTTATCGCGCACTCGTCGCCGCTCAAACATTCGCCGGTTTTTAGCGAAAAGTTCTTTTTGTGGAAGGGGCAGGCTACCTTGGGTTCGTCGGTTAGCGAGCCAATCATTCCACGGCTTAAGGCCATTTGTTTTTTGTGCGGACATTCATTTTGAGTAGCGTACCACTCGTTTCTTCTTGTAAAATAGAATAACGCAATCTGTTCTTCACCATGTTTTACACATACTCCTCCATTTTCTACTGCGTCTTCAACATTACATGCGGCTAACCAATTGTTTGTTGTCTCTGTCATAAGATTAAATTTAAGTTGATAATTGTGGGTTGATTATATATTTGGTTAGACTGTTTTCCATTCGGCGGTTCTTTTTTGCCCGCGCATTTCTACAAATTCTATTGAAGGGTCTTTTTCTTCGGGTGCATTTACAAAATGAGAGAAACGTTTTCTGATGGCCGGATTCTCAACGGCTTCTTTCCATTCGCATTTGTATGAGCTGATCAGTTTGTCGATTTCATCTTCCCATTGCGCAGCCATCCCTAAACTATCGTTAATAACCACGTTGCGCAGGTAATCAATACCGCCTTCCATTTTGTTAAGCCAGGTTGCGGTTCGGGTAAGGGGATCGGCAGTGCGGATATAGAACATTAAAAACCTATCGATATATTGGATACAGGTTTCGCTATCAAGATCGGTTGCCAATAAAAGTGCGTGCTGCGGTTTGCTTCCGCCGTTACCACATACGTATAAATTCCAGCCTCTTTCGGTAGCAATTATGCCGAAATCCTTGCTTTGCGCCTCTGCGCACTCTCTGATACAGCCGCTTACTGCTGATTTAAATTTATGCGGCGCCCGTATACCTCTGTATCTTTCTTCGATTCTGATGGCAAAACTCACGCTATCATGCAATCCAAATCTGCACCAGGTACTACCTACACAGCTTTTAACAGTACGTAAGCCCTTTCCGTAAGCATGCCCACTTTCAAAACCTGCAGCTATTAATTCTTCCCAGATTACCGGAAGGTCGTTTAGGTGTGCGCCGAACAGATCGATACGTTGACCGCCGGTTATTTTGGTGTAGAGGTTGTATTTTTTAGCTACTTCGCCAATTACAATCAGTTTATCTGGTGTAATTTCTCCTCCCGGCACCCTTGGAACTACAGAGTATGAGCCTCCTTTTTGGATATTGGCCAAAAAGCGGTCGTTACTGTCTTGTGCCACGTCATTTCCTTTTTTAAGGATCATTTCGTTCCATAAGCTGGCCAGGAGAGAAGAAACCAATGGTTTACAAACTTCGCAGCCATCGTTTTTGCCCAGTGCATCCAGTACTTCGTCGTAACTTTTGAGGTTGTGGATGTGGATCAGGTCGAAAAGTTCCTGTCTGCTATAGTTAAAGTGTTCGCAGATCACATTTTTAATGTATTTTCCCTGCGATTTGAAAGTGAAGTTCATCAAATCTTTAACCATTGGCATACAGCCGCCGCACCCTGTGCCTGCTTTGGTACATTTTTTAATGTCGTCGATATTCTCGCAACCGCCTTCTGTTACGGCTGAACAGATATCGCCTTTGCTTACACCTTCACAACTACAGATTAATGCGCTGTCTGGCAAACTGGTAATGCCGGCACCTGCAGACTCACTTCCGCCACGGGTACCCAGGATTAGTTCTTCGGGGTTTTCGGGCAATACAATTTTGTTAACCGAAGTTTGCAACAGCAGGTTGTATGCTGCTGCATCTCCAATTAATATACCTCCTAAAAGGTATTGCCCGTCATTACTAACATTTATTCTTTTGTAAACCCCTTTGTGTTTGTTTTCGAAAATGATGGTGCGGCAATCCGGTTCTGTGATAAAATTATCGCCAAAACTGGCTACATCGATGCCGATCAGTTTAAGTTTGGTGCTCATGTCGAACCCGTTAAAGGTTTTATCGCCTTCGCAAAGATTTGCGGCCAATACTTCGGCCATTTCGTAGCCGGGAGCGATTAATCCGTAAATCATCCCATCGTATAAAGCACATTCGCCAATGGCAAATATAGCCGGATCATTCGTCTGCATTTTTTCATCAACCACAATTCCGCCCCGTGGACCAACCTCAATACCACAGGCTTTGGCCAGTTCGTCACGTGGTTTTATACCCGCCGAGATCACTAGCATATCGATATCAAGAGCGCTGTCGTCGCTAAATTTTAATCCGGTGATGTGGTCGTTACCTTCAATGCTTGTAGTATTCTTGTTCAGATGGATTTCAAGCCCAAGATCCGCCAGTTTAGATTTTAACATGTCGCTGCCTGCGGTATCAATTTGCCTTGGCATTAACCTTGGCGCAAATTCGATTATGCTTGTTTTTTCAATGCCTAAATCAATTAAGGCTTTAGCGGCTTCAAGTCCTAATAAACCACCTCCTATAACTGAAGCTGTTTTTGCTTTTTTCGCATATGCGCTAATAAGGTCGAGATCTTCTATGGTGCGGTAAACAAAAACACCTTCTTTTTCTATTCCAGGGATATTGGGTACAAAAGCACCAGAGCCGGTAGCAAATACAAGAATGTCGTAACTGTAATCTAATCCTTTAGCGGTATAAACTTTTTGAAGATCGCGGTCTATTTTAGTGATAGGATTATTTAAGAAAAGGGTAATGTTTTGTTCCTGGTACCAGTTTTCGCTAGAAAGAGATAGGTCGTCGGCAGTTTTTCCATTAAAGTACTCGCTTAAATGAACACGGTCGTAAGCTCTGCGTGGTTCTTCTCCAAAAACAATTAGATTAAAGGAACTGGTTTTTGATCTTAACTTTTCGCAGAATTTATATCCCACCATTCCATTTCCTATTACGATTATTTGTGGCTCTTTCATAAATCTTAAAGGGGTTTTGTTAGTTTTTGTTGGTTAATTTTTTAAGATTATTTGTTTTGTGTGATTTTTGATATAAAATAATCCTATTAAAAATCACATTACGTATGTTTTATGATATTTAATATTCAAATATATGTTATAATTAAATTAAAAGTTATTATTTGGTGATTTTTATCATAAAATATTTAATTTTTTAATAAAATTTCATCACTTTTATACTTAAATAGTTAAATTATTAAAATTATGGATCAAAAAACATACGATTTTGGACTTTTTATAATGGGTGGCGGACCTGGTGATCCCGAATTGATCACGATGAAAGCATTTAATGTGCTAAAAAGAGCAGAAGTTATACTATATGATAACTTAAGTAATGAAAAATTGCTGGAAATTGCTCCGAAAACCTGTAAAATGATCTATGTTGGTAAACAACCTTATGGAAAATATACGCCGCAAGAGAAAATAAATGAATTAATTGTCGAAAATGCCCAGAATTACCAGGTTGTGGTACGTTTAAAGGGTGGCGATCCCTTTATTTTCGGCAGGGGATTCGAAGAATTGATTTATGCAGAGGCAAGAGGTATAAAATGTCACTATATTCCTGGTATCAGTAGCATGCAGGGAGCAGGATTTATAGATGTTCCTTTAACACATCGCGGTATAAGCGAAAGTGTATGGATACTTACAGGTACGAAGAAAGACGGTAGTTTGACAGATGATTTAAAATGTGCCATGAAAAGTTCGGCAACCGTAGTAATATATATGGGAATGAAAAAAGTTGGTGAAATTTCTAAAGCCTACTGTGATGCGGGTTTAGGTGATATGCCAGCCGCCATTATTCAGCATGCTACTTTGCCCAATCAAAAGCAAGTGGTATGTTCGGCACAAAGCTTACAGCAATCAGCAGAAGATGCAGGTTTAACTTATCCGGCCATTATTATAATTGGTAATGTAGTGCAGGCTAAAGCTTATGCAAATTTAAATCACGGAGAGCTGTTGTCGGCTTAGAGGTGGCAGATGTGAGATGTGAGATTTGAGATGTGAGATGTGAGATGTGAGAGGGAAATGGCTACAAGATCCTAACATCCTATAGATCCTAGTCAATAATGGAAGAGGAGTGAGGTAATATGGGATCGAATTATCCCAATCCTAACATCCTATAGATCCTAGTCAATAATGGAAGAGGAGTGAGGTAATATGGGATCGAATTATCCCAATCCTAACATCCTATAGATCCTGGTCAATAATGGAAGAGGTGTGAGGTAATATGGAATAGAATTATCCCATCCTTTCATCCTATAAATCCTGGTCAATAATATGGAAGAGGTGTGAGGTAATATGGAAAGAGGAGTGAGGTAATATGGAATTGAATTATCCCAATCCTAACATCCTATAAATCCTGGTCAATAATGGGAGAGGTATGAGGTAATTGAAACACTTAATCCTTTCATCCTACAGTTCCTAGTCAAAAAAGCCTGCAAGGTTTGCTTGCAGGCCTGTTGATTTGTATAGGTAGATTAATTTAAGGTCAATTCGATTACGGGGATTTCAAAATCCGGTTTTTTCTTAGGCAGTTTTAGTACCAAATTGTTTCCGGCCGATTTTTCTGCATCAACCTGTATTTCTGAGTTGTCGTGTAAGAACTGAGTATATTTAATTTTGTCTTTATACCCCTCTAGTGTAATATAGCCTGTATTTGGGTATTCGAAAAGATGTAGGTACATTTTTTTGATATCCTTGTTATAAGTAAGTTTTGTCCCCTCTGGTGCTTTAAAATCTGAAGGAGCAAAACTGCAGTGGTATATCGATTTCGAATTGGCGTGCATCCAAAGCGCCAAACTATCCAAGGCGGTATTGGCACGGTTATCAAATTCGCCACGAGCAGTTGGACCAACATTTAACAACAAATTTCCGCCATTTGCTACTGAAGTAATCAACAGATCCAATAGTTTTCTATTGCTTTTCCAGGTATTTTCATCACGGTGATAGCCCCACGAGCCTGAAAAGGTTTGGCAGGTTTCCCAAACTTTTCCGCGGTACTTTTCCAATTCCTTCGGACTAACCTGTTCTGGTGTTTCAAAATCGGTTCCATCTTCGTAATCGTTCAGGTCTAAACGGTTATCAACAATAATCTGTGGCTGTAATTTTCTGATCTGTTTAAGCAAGGCTACTGATCCCCAATCATCGCGGCCTTTGCCATTTTTGCCGGGATAAGAGAAATCGGCCCAAAGAATATCGATTTTTCCATACTTGGTTAATAATTCGGTTACCTGGTTGTACAGGTATTTTCGGTATTTGGCCATATCCCTGTTTTTGTTCAGTGCAGTATAAGCCGCTTCGTCGTTCTCTTTTTCAGGGCGTAAAGGATGGTATTTGTCTACAGTAAAATCAGGGTGGTGCCAATCAATCAGCGAATAATAAAAACCTACCTTTATGCCTTCCGCACGGAAAGCCTCTACGAATTCCTTTACCAGGTCTCTTTTGGCCTGTGTATTGGTTGCCTTGTAATCGGTGTATTTGCTGTCGAAAAGGTTAAAGCCCTCATGGTGTTTGGTGGTTAACACCGCATATTTCATCCCTGCTGCCTTGGCTTCTTTTGCCCATTGTTTCGGGTTAAATAAATCAGGATTAAACTGATCGAAATATTTTTGATATGCTTCATTGCTGATGTGCTCATGGTTTCTCACCCACTCGTGGCGTGCAGGTAGTGCATAAAGCCCCCAGTGGATAAACATCCCGAAACGGGCATCCGTCCACCATTCCATCCGTTTCGTTTTTTGGGCAGCAGTTTCGTTGCCCAGTCTTTTTTGAGCAACGGCCGGCAGCGCTAAGCTTAGGGTTAATAAAGCTGATAAAATTGTTTTTTTCATTTTACGGTTTCTTTTGGTTAGAATTTAAAGGACTAATTTAGTGAGCTATAGGCTTCAAAAATGTTGGGATATCAGCAAAATATTAAGTAAAATTGGTTCAAAGTGCCTTTGAAGATTTAAGGTTCTGAAAACTTTGCCATTTGATATTTTGTTTAGAACGCAGTAACAAAAAATAAAATGATAAAGATATGGCCACAAAAAATCAAAAAACACCAGCAAAACAAAACAGGCAGCCAGGTATTGAAGCCAAAATGAATCCACAGCCCGAGGTAATTAAGGCCGATTACAAAGGTGCCGGAAAACTGGATGGAAAAGTAGCATTAATTACAGGCGGTGATAGTGGCATTGGCCGTTCTGTAGCGGTACACTTTGCAAGGGAAGGGGCAGATATAGCCATTGTTTATCTCGATGAAGATATTGATGCAAAAGAAACGCAAAAATTGATAGAGGCAGAAGGCAAAAGTTGTTTGTTGATTAAAGGCGATGTAAAAAAGCCGGCCTTTTGCAAAAAAGCAATAGAATCGACGCTTAAAAAGTTTGGAAAAATCAATATTCTGGTTAATAATGCAGGGATGCAGGTACCACAGAAAGATCCAAAGAAAATTGATGACAAACAACTGGAAGATACTTTTCGCACCAATATATTCGGTTATTTCTATTTTGCGCATGAGGTGCTTGAACATTTTAAGGCAGGTGATACCATTATCAATACCACATCGGTAACTGCGTACCGGTCTTCACCCAACCTCATCGATTATTCTTCTACAAAAGGTGCTATCACTTCCTTTACTAGGTCGTTGGCCACAAATCTTGCTAAAACCGGGATCCGCGTAAATGCGGTTGCGCCAGGCCCAGTATGGACGCCACTTATTGTGTCTACCTTTGACGAAAAGAAAATTAGGTCTTTTGGTTCCGAAACTGCGATGGAAAGGGCAGGACAGCCTTCAGAACTTGGTCCGGCTTATGTTTTTCTGGCTTCTGATGACGCTTCATTTATCACCGGGCAGGTGATACACGTAAATGGCGGAGAAGTGGTAAACGGTTAATTCCTTTATATTTAATTAAAATTAACTGCTTTTATGGAATCAGAACCTTCAAAAGATTGGCGTTTTAAGCTGCACGAAGTAATTTACGAATCGAATACACCTGCAGGCAAAGCTTTTGATGTTGGCTTGTTGGTTGCCATTTTTTCGAGCATAATTGTAGTGATGCTGGATAGTGTAGTGGGTATTCATCAGCAATACGGTAAATTATTCAACATTACCGAATGGGTTTTTGCATCGCTTTTTACCATCGAATATATTTTAAGGTTGGTAAGTATTAGAAAACCGATCAGGTATGTGCTCAGTCCGTTAGGGATTATTGATCTTATTGCGCTGTTGCCTTCTTATTTGAGTATCTTTTTTATTGGGGCACAATCGCTACTGGTATTCAGGGCTTTAAGGTTGCTACGTGTTTTCAGGATTTTTAAACTCGGGCATTTTTTGACCGAAATCAACTTCTTAACCCAGGCTTTAAAAAACAGTGTACGCAAGATCAGTATTTTCCTGTTAACCGTACTAACCATAACGGTTATCCTGGGTTCGGTGATGTACCTGGTAGAAAAGCGCGAAAATGGCTTTTCAAATATTCCCGAAAGTATTTATTGGGCAATTGTTACGATAACAACTGTCGGTTACGGCGATATTTCGCCCATTACACCGCTGGGTAAATTTGTGGCCTCGGTGGTAATGCTGATCGGTTATGCCATTATTGCTGTACCTACAGGAATCATTACCCACGATATTGCAGTTGCTGCCAGGCAGAAAAAGGAACTGCCCGAATCGTGCCCAAGCTGCAGTAGGGAAGGCCACGACAGCGATGCGCTGTTTTGCAAATATTGTGGATCTTCGCTTTTTAAATAATAAAAATGCCAGACCGGTTAGGTCTGGCATTTTACTTTTTAATTAACATATTTTACAGCATTTCGCCATCTTCCTTTTCATATCCATTTGGGTCTTTATCCAGTTCAGCTATCTCAGCTTCGTCATCATCATCCGTATCACTTTCTTCAGGTTCGTCATCAGTGTCTTCGATTTCTTCGTTTAACTGTGTGCCTTCGCCATCGGCAAAGGGAACTTCATCTTCAGTATATTCATCATCTTCAGCTGGTTCAGGAGCAGCGTGCCCTTCTGGCGCATTGCCTTCTGAACGGTTAATCTGGAACTGCTCAATATTTTGAATTTCTTCTTCCGGTTGGTTGTTTTATTGATTTTCCATGGTGTAAGTCTTTTATAACAGAACAGTATCAGATTGGATTAAGTTTAGTGAAAATTTAAAATCTCTAACCCCTGGCGTTGTATAATTATCAAATAAGTAAAACCTAAAAAGTTGATTCGCCATGTGATGGCTACCGATCATCAAATTGCGGTTGTACCATCCGAAAAAAAATCAAAGCCTACGGGATGTTGCTGTTAAGTTTCATGCCAATGAATATCTTCTAAATCGATTTATTGTGGTTTTGTGTTTTAAATAATTAATATATTTGTTTAAACCTAACCGAGTATATGTTGCTAATTAACCATCATTCAGCTATCCTATTGTTCTATCCAGAACAACCGGAAGATCGGAGCTTAGACGCTGGCATCTGCATTAAACACCGTCTGTTTGACCTTTTGATATCAGTCCGTAAATTCTCTATCTGTTTTATGGCTTTCACTTGTATTTTTTTAATGGCTAATGGTCAACCTAAAGCGGACCGCAATCAGGCAGATATCATCATTTACGGCGGAACATCATCCGGTATAATTGCTGCGGTACAGGCCGTTAAAATGGGGAAAAGTGTTATTGTAGTGTCGCCAGACAAACATTTGGGCGGTTTATCTGCTTCAGGCCTGGGATTTACCGATACTGGAGACAAAAGCGTTATCGGCGGTTTGGCCAGAACGTTTTATCAGCGGGTTTACCAGCACTACCAACAGCAAAATGCCTGGCTTTGGCAAAAAAAAGAAGCATATGGAAATAAAGGGCAGGGGACTCCGGCTATTGATGGTACGGACCGCACCATGTGGATATTTGAGCCGCATGTTGCCGAGCAGATTATGGAAGATTTTGTGAAGGAAAACAAATTGACTGTTTATCGCGGAGAGTGGCTTGACCGAAAAGCGGGCGTTGAGATGAAAGATGGTAAGATCATTAGCCTTAGAACTTTATCAGGAAAGGTATTTGCCGGAAAAATATTTATTGATGCCACTTACGAGGGCGACCTGATGGCATTGGCAAAGGTAAGCTACCATGTAGGAAGAGAAGCAAATGCCACTTATCAGGAACAGTGGAATGGTGTGCAGGCCATGGTTTTTCAGCACGCCCATTATTTTAAAAACAAGATAGATCCTTACAAAAACCCTGGTGATAAAAGCAGTGGTTTATTAGCGGGTATTGCTACCGACCGGCCAGGGCCAAACGGAACCGCTGATCAGAAACTTCAGGCCTACTGCTACCGGATGTGCCTAACCGATCAGCCAGAAAACAGGATCGCATTTCCAAAGCCAGACCGTTATAACCCGATGGATTACGAATTGCTTTTAAGGCTGTTCAATTCGGGGTGGAATGAGCTTTTTAATAAATACGACCCTATCCCCAATCACAAAACAGACACCAATAACCATGGCCCGTTTAGCACCGATTTTATAGGAATGAACTACCGATATCCTGAAGCAAGCTACGCTGAAAGGAAAGAGATTTTAAAGGCCCATCAGAATTACCAGAAAGGGTTGATGTATTTTATGGCCAACGATCCCCGCATGCCACAAAATATTCAGCAGCAGCTAAAAAAATGGGGATTGGCCAAAGACGAATTCAAAGATAATGGGAACTGGCCATATCAGATTTATGTACGTGAGGCCAGAAGGATGGTCGGTGATTTCGTGATGACAGAAAATGAGGTGTTGGGCAAAAAAGAGGTTCCTAACTCAATAGGAATGGGCTCTTATGCCTTGGATTCGCACAATGTTCAGCGCTATGTTACCGAAGAAGGTTATGTGCAGAATGAAGGAGATATTGGTGTTAAAGCCCCAAAACCATATAGTATTTCGTACCAGGCCATTGTGCCAAAAAAAGCGGAGTGTAAAAACTTATTGGTTCCGGTGTGTTTGTCGTCATCACACATCGCTTACGGATCTGTAAGAATGGAGCCTGTATTTATGATCCTTGGCCAATCGGCAGCTACGGCAGCATCTTTGGCAATCGATCATAAGATCAATGTTCAGGATGTAAGCTATGCCGAATTAAAAAAAATGCTGCAAAATCAAAAACAGTATTTAACTTTAGCTAAATAAAACGATTTACTAAATCCTTTTATACACACGAAACCAAATAATTTCTTACAGAGAAACCCGAACACAAATGAAAAAACACTTATCACTCTTTACTTTGCTGCTATTGTTTGCAGTAAAACTCTTTAGTTCGCCCATTGAGCTGCTCTCGCCCGATAAACGGATTAAAGTGAATGTAAATATCAAAGAAAGGATTGCCTATTCTGTAACCTTTAACGGCGACCCTTTTTTGAACAGTTCTTATCTCCAGTTAAACCTTGATCAGGCAAAACTCGGCGCAGATGCAAAACTGTTAAAGAAAACATTATCCTCGGTTAATACAAGCTCAAGCCCAGTTGTTGCGCTTAAAAATGCAACGGTTGTAAATCATTATAACTTATTGCGTTTAGATTTTAAAGGCGATTTTAGTGTCGAATTCAGGGCCTACAACGATGGGATTGCTTATCGTTTTATCACCAATAAAAAAGATTCGATCGCCGTAAACAGCGAAGATGTACACCTTAATTTTAATGGTCCAGTTAAAACAGCCTACCTGGAAACTGGCGGTTTTAAAACTTCATACGAAATCCTTTACCGCCAGAATGAACTCGGCAAGGTAAATAAAGATAAAATGAGTGTATTGCCTATTCTGTTTAATACGGGTAAGTACAAAGCACTGTTATCGGAGGCCGATCTGTACGATTATCCCTGCTTATTTGTTAAGGCAGTAGATGATAAAACTGTTGATGCCGTTTTTCCGAAAGTGCCCCTTACTTTTGGAGAGGATGGTGATCGGAGCAAGAAAATTTTAAAAGAGGCTGATTATATTGCAAAAACAGCGGGTAAAAGAAGTTTTCCCTGGCGTTTTCTTGTAATAACCGATAAAGATACCCAATTGGCTGCCAACCAGATGGTTTATAAACTGAGTACGCCCAACCAATTGCAGGATACCAAATGGATAAAACCTGGGCAGGTAACCTGGGAGTGGTGGCATAACGCCTACGTTTATGGGGTAGATTTTAAATCTGGATACAACCAGGATACCTATAAATATTACATCGATTTTGCTTCTAAATTTGGTATTCCTTACATCATTATGGACGAAGGATGGGCAAAAACCACACTTAATCCTTTCGAGCCAAACCCAACCATTGATCTGCAGGCATTAATTGCCTACGGAAAACAGAAAAATGTAAAAATAGTGCTTTGGTTTACCTGGTTGGCTGTAGAAAACAACTTTAATATATTCGAAACCCTTGAGAAATGGGGCATTGCAGGGGTGAAGATCGATTTTATGGACAGGAGCGACCAATGGATGGTAAATTATTATACCCGTGTGGCCAAAGAGGCTGCCAAACACCACATTTTAGTCGATTTTCATGGCGCATTTAAACCTGCCGGACTTGAAGTGGCTTATCCAAACGTACTTTCGTACGAAGGGGTAATCGGAATGGAACAGAATATCGGTGGCGGATTGGCTACACCAAACAACAATTTATTTCTTCCATTTTTGCGAAACGCTGTAGGTCCGATGGATTATACACCGGGCGCTATGCGCTCGGCACATAAACAGGATTACAAACCAAGCTGGGTTAATACGATGAGCATTGGTACCAGGGCGCATCAGCTGGCCATGTATATCGTGTTCGAAAGCGGTTTCCAGATGCTGGCCGATAATCCTTTCAATTATTTAAGAGAACCTGAAACCACTTCGTTTATTACTAGTGTTCCGGTAACATGGGATGAAACGAAAATTCTAGATGCGAGCGTTGGCGAATATATTGTTACGGCCAAACGGAAAGGCGAAAAATGGTTTATTGGTGCTATGGGCAATGATCAGAAACACGATTTAAAAATTGAAACCGGTTTTCTGAAAGCGGATACCAATTATCAGATCATGCTAATTAAAGACGGTATCAATGCCGATTTCCAGGCGATGGACTTTAAACGCATTGTAAAACCCATTAAAGCAGGAGAAATAATCGATATCAATATGGTAAAAGATGGCGGTTTTGTGGCGGTGATCGAGCGAGTGAAGTAATTTTATTATAGAATGGATCGTCATTCTCGCGCATGTGGGAGTATAAAAGCTGGTAATTATTTATGATGCATTAAGACCCCAATCAGGTTGGGATGACGAATTTCGATATATTATTGAAACCCGTTTTTATGGCTTAAAGAATAGCCACTATACCAAAGGATAGCACTATCCTTTGGTATAGTAATAACTTTTTGATACTTCGTATCCATAATTTTGCCATGCATTAAAAGGCAAAAAAAATGAAAATATTACATCTTATATCAAGCCCTAGGGGCGGAGCATCTTTCAGTATTAAATTGGGAAATGCCATAGTGGAAAAATTACAGGCTGCAAATCCTGGCAGCACTTTAATTACCCGTAATTTAGCCGAATCTCCATTTCCACATTTAGAAGAGGTTCATATTAATTCTTTCTTTACACCCAAAGAAAACCATACACCGGAATTCGCTGATGCCATAAAACATTCTGACGAGGCCATTGCGCAGCTTAAGGATGCCGATATACTGGTAATAGGTGTGCCTTTGTATAATTTTGGTATTCCCTCCACCTTAAAATCATGGATTGATCACATTGCACGTGCAGGTCAAACCTTCAGCTATTCTGAAAATGGTCCTGAAGGTTTGGTGAAAAACAAAAAACTGTATCTGGCCATCTCTTCGGGTGGCGTTTATTCGGAAGGACCGATGAAAGCTTACGATTTTACTGAATCTTACCTAAGATCGGTTCTTGGTTTTATGGGGATGACCGATATTACTGCGTATAGGGCAGAAGGTTTAAATATGCCTGACCTTAAAGAAGTAGCATTGGATAAGGCAATTGAAAGTATAGCACTTTAGATCATTCATTAGTTCAAGGTCATTAGTTCATTAGTGTATTGGTTGATTGTTCACGTCGACCAAATACTGCGAACCAATGACTTTGGACTAAATTAAGCTGCTAAATATTTTTCAATCCTGCTGGCAAAGTCGTTCAGATCGAAAGGTTTATTAATAAAATCTTCAGCATCGCATTTGGCCTTAACGGCATTTAAATGATTATTTGCCGACATCATCATCACCGGGATGTTATAAGTTTTAATATTTCCTTTTAACGAATTGCAGATGTCCAATCCATTTCCATCCGGCAGCATAATATCTAAAATTATCATATCTGGCCGGTGTTTGGCCATCTGAATCCAGAAATCGTTGATATTGGGGCAGGTTTTCACCTCATAAAGCTCTTCTATCAATAAAAATTCGATAATTTCCCTGATACTGGGATTATCTTCAACAACATAGATGCACTTTTTCATAAGCTCTAGTTTTAATATAATGATAACTCAACTCGCTATCAGATGTTTAGGATAGTTATGCACAATGTTTGAGTTATCAACTTCCCATCGATTGGTATTTTGTTTTTTATCAAACTAAAAAAATGTGAAAAATAATTTTTAATACTAATATTTTTAGTATAAATTTGTTTGGAGAGAGCAGGATGTGCATGGAAACATTTTTATGTACCTGTGCATGTCGAATTGATTATTAAAACAAAAAAGCTTAAAGCCACGTTTGTTTGCTGATATATTTTTTCTATGACCGTAACCGTTTTACCCATATTCGAAACCGATTTCAGACCAGATGCATCATTAGGTAAAATAATGAACGAGCGATTGAGGATTGCTGCGGCAGATCTGCAGGATATTCATTTGCAGCATTTGAATGCTATTGGGCAGCGGAGCGATGATTTGGTGGTTTATATGAGCTATAATCCCAAATATAAAATCAGATGGCGCGTGGTTAACGATGTGCCCGAAGAAATTGAAGGCTTTGTTACACAGATTTGCGGCAATTTGGGCTACATCCAATGGAAAACAGCTTCGATTAATGTTTTTAAGGGGAGTGAGTAGTTAACTTGGTGTTTATGAGTTGTTTGTTTTGTATGTATTAGCTATATTTGTAATATAATTTTAAATAAAACCTCTGATAAAGAATCCCTAAAAAAATCTATTAACCCTATTGTTAAAATAATAGAGGATAAAAGAGTAATTGCTAAGGCAATAAGAGAGGGCAAAGATTTGTCACAGTTAAAAAACATTAGCTTTGCCAGCCCAATATAAGCCCGTTAAAAATAATCAGGGCGTTTATATTTTTACTTCTGATGCTGGCTTCGAATATACTTATTATTTTGTCGCTTGCCAATTGGTTGATAAAGATGGAAACAATCATTTAGCCTATAGTTTTGGATTTGATAAAAGTGGTGGGTTTTCATCTAACAAATTTGCTGGCCGTTTTGATGAAAAAATCAAAAGAACAGTTATTTCAATAATAAAAGAGTTTTTTAAAATCAATGGCGATATGGCGCTATTGTATTTTTGTTATCCGGATGATGAATTTGCAAGGCATAGAAGCATAACCTTCAACAAATGGTATAATGAAGAATTATCTGATGACATTAACCATCTGAAAAAGAATGCCAAATATAATGGAGATATGTTTTATGGAGGCATGTTAATTCTTAAACGAAATCCTTTTTACACACTATTGATTGATGCTGTTGATGTTTATTTGGCTGAAATGATCGATCAGAAATAATAGATTCAATAAGCAAATCAATAAGGTTATAATAAAATGGACTGCTAGTTGTGACCCGTTTTATATTTTTTCAATCGTCTTCCTGAATTTATTTCAAGATCTATCTCATTAGAAGAAATACCCTAAACAGTTGTTACAAGTGGCTAATTGTGAAAGATGCTGAACTAAATTCAGCATGACGAACAAGAAGATACGCAGATAGAATAATGATTAACAACAAAAAACGAGTTACCTGCTGATAACTCGTTTTTTTATATTTTATTTTGCCTAACTGCCCAAGATGCTGAAATAAATTCAGCATGACGATCTCAGAGGGTTAAACTAAAAATCCTCCGCCCAATAAATCGTTTCCTTCGTAAAAAACTGCCGATTGGCCAGGCGCAATAGCCGATACATTATGATCGAAAACCACACGCATTTTATCTTTTTCCTGAACAATTGTACTTAACATACCTGCATCTTTATAGCGGATTTTTGTAATTACATCGTTCATCGGCTCTTCAATGCTAGCATATTTTACCAGGTTTAGATTACGTACCATGGCTTCTCTACGTTCAAGTTCATCCGCTTTACCCAAAACTACGGTATTGCTTTCAGGCAAGATTTGCGTTACAAACATCGGCTCTCCAAAAGCAACACCTAAGCCTTTGCGTTGGCCAATGGTATAAAAAGGATAGCCTTTGTGCTGACCAACTACCATTCCATTGCTTAAAATGAAATTTCCGCCGGCTACTCTGTCTTCCAGATCTTCTACTTTATGTTTTAAGAAAGCCCTGTAATCGTTGTCAGGCACGAAACAGATTTCGTAACTCTCCGATTTTTTTGCCAGTTCTTCCTGTCCCATATCTAAAGCCATCTGTCTGATTTCAGATTTGGCAAAACTGCCCAACGGGAATTTGGTGCGAGAAAGGTTTTCTTGCGAAACGCCCCACAACACATAAGATTGATCCTTGTTCTCGTCTTTTCCTTTCGAAATTACATAACGGCCACTATCTTGCTGGCGTATGTTGGCATAATGCCCGGTTGCAATAAATTCGCAATCCAGTTTATTGGCACGTTTTAAAAGTGCTTCCCATTTAATGTGGGTATTACATAAAACACATGGATTTGGTGTTCTTCCAGCCAGGTATTCATCAACGAAATTATCGATAACATAATCGCCAAACTCGTCGCGGATATCTAAAATATAATGCGGGAAACCATAGTTTACGGCTAAAGTACGGGCATCGTTAATGCTGTCCAAAGAGCAACAGCCTGTTTCCTTACTGCTGCCGCCAGAACTGGCATAATCCCAGGTCTTCATGGTTAATCCAATAACCTCATAACCCTGCTCGTGCAACATTACAGCCGCTACCGAACTATCAACCCCGCCACTCATGGCAACCAGAATTCTACCGTGTTTACTCATCTTAAAAATATAAGGATGCAAAAATAAGGTTTATTTACCTGAAATTATTTAAAGCAAGTCAGTTACTTGTAAAAAGCGTTTGCTAAATGGTTTGGGTTTATCAATAAGTGCATTATGGAGGCTTAGGTATGCAATAATATTTGAAAATGGAGGCTTTGGTGTTTAGGCAGCCTACAGTTCTGCTATCTCTTCAAGTCCTCTCCCGATGAAAAATCGGGATGTGGGCTTTCCGTTCGTTCAGGTTTATTTAACAAAAGTCTGTGGTCTTGGTAGATAAACCTCGCGGTTTTTAAAACATGCGAGGTTTCAACCACAATAAATTGTACCTTCAACAATCTAAAATGTATTTTTTATTTTACTTAAACGTTTTAGTCTGTCATTTTATGCATATTTGACCAAAAATTAATACCTTAGAATTTTCAACAAAAACAAGCTAAATTTTATATTAATATGATCAAAAAAGTTATCCTGCCTTGTCTTTTGCTTTCGGCCATGGTGGCATCGGCACAGCAGAATCTGGTGCAGTATGTGAAGCCCATTATTGGCACGTCAAAAATGGGGCATACCTATCCCGGTGCCACTGTTCCATTTGGTTCGGTACAGTTAAGTCCTGAAACAGATACGTTATCTTACGAAGTAAACGGTAAATACAATGGCGATGTATATAAATACTGCGCGGGTTATAAATATGAGGATAAAACCATCACGGGCTTTAGTCATACGCATTTCAGCGGTACAGGGCACTCTGATCTTGGCGATTTCCTGATTATGCCAACCCAGGGTAAACTACAGTTAAATCCGGGTACGGCAGCTAATCCTAAAGGCGGTTACCGATCGGCGTTTTCGCATGCCAACGAGTTTGCAGAAGCAGGTTATTATAAAGTAAAGCTGGATGATGACAACATTACGGCCGAACTTACCTCAACCACAAGGGTAGGGATGCACCAGTATACTTTTCCTAAATCAGACCAATCGCACATTATCCTGGATCTGATGGCCGGAATTTACAATTATGAAGAGAAAACCGTTTGGACTTACGTTCGGGTGGTTAACGATACATTAGTTACGGGTTACCGACAAACAAACGGATGGGCAAGGACCAGAACAGTTTATTTCGCCATGAGCTTTTCTAAGCCCTTTAAAAGTTATGGCCGCAAAAGCTATGATGCCAAACAAGCTTACAGGGGCTTTTGGGGCAAGTTTAACCAGGATCAGAACTTTCCGGAAATTGCAGGTAAAAAGTTAAAAATGTTCTTCGATTTTGATACCCAGGAAGGGGAGAAGATAAAAATTAAATTTGCTTTATCTCCAGTTAGTCAGGAAAATGCTTTACAGAACATGCGTGCAGAAATTTCTGGCTGGGATTTCGAAAAAGTGAAGGCACAAGCACAGGCAACCTGGAATAAAGAATTAAATAAAGTACAGGTAACTACTTCTAACGACAATAAAATAAACTTTTATACCGCTTTATACCACGCTTATATCAACCCAACAACCTATACTGATGTAAATGGAGAGTATAAAGGTTTAGATCAGGGCGTGCACAAGGCAGATGGTTTTACCAATTATACCACTTTTTCACTTTGGGATACTTATCGTGCCCTGCATCCTTTCTTCAATATTACACAGCCAGGCCGAAGTAATGATATGGTTAAATCGATGTTGGCGCATTACGATCAGAGCAGTTTGCATATGTTGCCAATCTGGTCGCACTATGCCAACGATAACTGGTGTATGAGTGGTTACCACAGTGTTTCGGTAATTTCTGATGCGATTATTAAGGGCACCTATACCGGTGACGCCAATAAAGCTTTGGATGCCTGTATTGCAACAGCCAAACACCGCGATTATGAAGGTATTGGATATTATATGGATAAAGGTTATATCCCGGCAGAAAAATCAGGTATTTCGGTTTCAAACAACTTAGAATACTCCTACGATGACTGGTCGATTGCTCAGTTGGCGAAGAAATTAAACCGCATGGATGTTTACAACGAATTTATCAAACGTTCTAACAACTGGAAAAATAATTACGACAGCGCATCTGGATTTATGCGTCCGAAATTGGCCGATGGCACCTTTAAAAAGGAATTTGATCCAAAAGATACTGAGGGACAAGGTTTTATTGAGGGTAATAGCTGGAACTACAGTTTCTTTGTACCGCAAGATCCTGCTACCCTAATCGAAATGATGGGCGGTAAAAAGAAATTTGCTACACGGTTAGATACGCTGTTCACGATGCACCTGCCAGATGAGTTTTTTGCACACACCGAAGACATTACCCGCGAAGGTATTATTGGTGGTTATGTGCACGGAAATGAGCCTGCACACCATATTGTTTATCTGTACAACTGGGCCGATCAGCCTTGGAAAACTCAGGCACAAGTACGCCACATCTTAAATATGCAGTACAAACCTACAGCTGATGGTTTGGGCGGCAACGATGATTGTGGACAGATGAGTGCCTGGTATATGTTTTCTTCATTAGGTTTTTATCCGGTAGCACCAGGTTCTGATGTATATTCGTTAGGTAGCCCATTGGTTAATAATGCAATAATCAACCTCGAAAATGGTAAAACCTTTACTGTTGAAGCCCTTAAACAGAGCGATAAAAATGTGTATGTAGAAAGGGTTTTATTGAACGGAAAAGAAATTACTGATCATAAAATCAAACATTCAGATATTACCAACGGTGGAAAGCTTACTTTTTATATGAGTGCTAAGCCTAAAAAATAATTACTCATCCCTGTTATAAATGTTGAACCGCTGGCTATTTGTTTAGTCAGCGGTTTTTTTATTGCCAATAAATTAAAAATAAATTTGATATTTAACTTATCTATCGTAATATTGCGATATAAAATTATGGGACTCACAAAAACTGAAATCTTTACCGAAGAGCAAAATCAAATGGCAGCTTTGCTGAAAGCGATGGCTCATCCTGCAAGGATAGCAATCCTTCAACGCATCCTGAAATCAAATACCTGCATATGTGGCGATCTGGTTGATGAATTGGGTTTAGCACAGGCTACGATTTCGCAACATTTAAAAGAACTCAAAAATGCGGGCATTATACAGGGAACAATAGAAGGCGTAAGCATATGCTATTGCATCGAACCTAAAACATGGAAATTACTTCAAAGCCAGCTTGGCGGTTTCTTTGCTTCTTATAAAGGCGAGCAAAACTGCTGTTAAAATTTTTTACTTAAATCAATCGTTAAATTGCAATATTATGATCAATGCATCTTCATCCGAATGGAGCAGCTTCAAAGCTGATCTTCAACAACATCCAGAAATGGTATTACAGTTTCAATACGCACCAGATAAGTGGGTAAATGCCAATTATCACATTACCGAAATTAAACAGGCTCCAATTGTTTCAGTCGATTGTGGAGGGGTAATGAACGCCTGGACTGAAATTATTGTGCAATTATGGGAACCTACCGAAGCTGAAGATGGACGTGCCATGCAGGTAAAAAAAGCACTGTCTATTGTCAATTTGGTAGAAAGTAAGCTTCCTTTAAATCCAAATGGAATTGTGAAAATTGAGTTTGGCAATTCGGAATTTGATACCAGGCAGATGTATCCCCGCGAATTTAAAATTGAAGGTGAGAACCTGATTATAGATTTAATGCCCGACGCCACCCAATGCAAAGCCATTAACCGAGGGGGAAGTTGTGGGACCAATGAAAAGGGCGAGGAATGCTGTGCACCTGCTCAGCCGCAAAAGACAAAGATAGAGTTGGTTAACCTTGTATCTGGCCAAAATGCCTGTAACCCCGAAAGTGGCTGCTGTTAAAATATAAATTTTATTAGGATGAAGAATGTATTGGTGCTTTGCACCGGAAATAGTTGCAGAAGTCAGCTTGCAGAAGGGTATTTACAACATTTCGCTAAAAACAAGGCGAAAATTTATAGTGCCGGTATCGAAGTTCATGGCGTTAATCCTAGGGCTATAAAAGTAATGGCTGAAGATGGAATAGACATTTCCAATCAAACTTCTAACAATATTGAGGAGTATTTCGATGTCAATTTCGATTATGTGGTTACGGTCTGTGATCACGCAAAAGAAAGCTGCCCGTATTTTCCAACACAGGCCATAAAATTTCACCATAATTTCCCCGATCCTGCAAAAGCTATAGGTACTGAAGCAGAAATAATGGCCGAATTTAGGAGCACAAGAGATCTGGTGAGGGCTTACATGAAAGATTTTATTAATGAAAACTTAAAAGAATAATCATAAACTTTATCACGGATCAGTTGCTTTTCGATCCGTGATAAAGTAATTTTAAGCATTCACCTCGTCGAAATTGGTAGCTGTAGCCAGATATTTCCAATTCGCCATATCCCGCTGTACATCGGCAATTTTCGCATCTGCAACCTGATAAGCATCTGGGCCAAGGAATAAATGAAGCGGCGGGTTTTCACTTTTCGAAGCTTCAATAATTACCTCAACGGCTTTTGCCGGATCTCCTGGCTGTTGGTTATTGATATCGTTCTGATGTGCTGCCTGCGAATCGCGAACCTCTTTGTAGGCATCAATCGGGTTATTTGGCACTGCTAACGATCCTTCAGTAAGAAATGCGGTTCTAAAATAGCCTGGTTCCACTACAGTTGCTTTAATTCCGAGCGATTTTACTTCAGCGGCCAACGATTCGGTAAAACCTACCACAGCAAATTTTGTAGCACAATAGATGCCGAAGCCAGGGAAATTTCCGGAGAAGCCACCAATTGAAGAAATATTAAAAATATGGCCCGATTGCTGTTTTCTCATTTGGGGAAGAACTTTTCTGATTACATTTAGCGAACCAAAAACGTTCACATCAAAATTTTGACGGGATTCCTGGTCACTTAGTTCTTCAAGGGCTCCAAGCATGCCGTAGCCTGCATTGTTTACCACTACATTTACCTGCCCAAATTTACTGATGGTTTGGCTAACGGCTGCTTCAACACTGCTTTCGCTGATGAGGTCAACCGCCAGGGGTAAGAAGTTTTCGTGTTCGCCAACTGCTTTAATTAAATCACTCAGATTTCTTGAGGTTGCAGCAACGTTAGCGCCACTGTTTAATAATGTTTTTACTAGTGTTAATCCCAGACCTTTGGACGCGCCTGTTACTAACCAAACTTTTTGATTTTCCATAATATTGTTTTTTAAGAAATAAATTGATTGAGAGGCAGTCCTGAAACGTTTCAGGACTGCAGTCTTCTTGGATAGCTAATTTTATTTAGCCTTAATTTTCGTCGAAATCTGTCGAAATGGTAATGGCTTTCCAGTCTTTGAACTCTTTCGTTAAAGATTCTACCTTGTTGTTTGCCCTTTGGAAAGCATCGTTGCCCAATAGTAAATGAACTGGAGGAGTAGGCATGCTTGCCAATGAGATCATGGCTGCTGCAGCTTTTTCCGGGTCGCCAACCTGTTGACCATCCATTTTTAAATACTTTGAATGTATATTGCGTACTTCTTCGTATTCTGCAATTGGGTTTTCTGCCAAAATCAACGAATCTGCGGTTAAGAAACTGGTTCTAAACGCTCCAGGAGCAACAACAGTTACTTTTACGCCAAATTCCTTAAGGTCTTCAGCTGATACTTCTGATAGCGCAATTACTGCCGATTTTGTTGCGGCATAGATGGCCCAGCCAGTTGCGCCCGCAATTCCTGCTATTGAAGCGATATTTATGATGTGCCCGGAACGTTGTGCCCTTAAATAAGGTGAAGTTTTTCTGATCACATTGATTGTTCCGAAAACATTCACATCAAAACTGTTACGTGTTTCGGCATCACTAAGCTCTTCGATACTGCCTCCTATACCATAACCTGCATTATTGATCACCACATCAATTCTTTCGAATTTGGCAATGGTAGCTTTAATTGCATTTTCAACACTTTGCTCATCCGCCAGGTTAACCGCCAGCGGAAGGAATTTTGTACTTTCAGCAGTTACCGCTTGCTTAAGATCATCGATGCTTCTTGACGTGGCCGCAACATATTGACCTGCTTTTAACAACTGATTAACTAAACTCAATCCTAAGCCCTTTGAGGCGCCGGTAATAAACCAAACTTTTTTCATGCCCATAGTTTTATCCTTTTTTTGTTAAGACAAAATTACAGCACAAATCGCTTCAGCTTATTACGTTAATCAAACTGATGATTACGAAATTCAAACAATTCGGTAAGAAGTAGGCGTGTGCTTGGTCAGTTTTTTGAAAAAGTTGTTAAAATGGGTAGGTTCCTCAAAACCCAGGCAGTAACCTATTTCCGATATATTCCAGTCGGTATGCTTCAGTAAAGCTTTAGCTTCTCTCAATAAACGTTCCGTAATGTAATGCGTGGTGGTTTTTCCGGTGGTTTCTTTAATTGCCCGGTTTAAGTGGTTTACATGTACCGAAAGCTGCGAAGCATAATCTTTGGCCGATCGCATGGTAAACCTTTGTGTAGTGGTTTCGATCGGGAACTGACGTTCCAATAGCTCGGTAAAAACAGAAGTAATCCTCGTGTTGGCGTCGGTATGTCTGAATAAATTTTCGGAAGGCTGTGTTTTTAAGGCGAAATGGGTGATTTCGGTAATGTAATTGCGCAGCAGATCATATTTATAGATGTAGTCGGTGTCGATTTCTTCAAACATTTTCGAAAAAATGCTTTCAATCTGTTTGTCCTGTTGTTCGTTAAGGTTATAAGCAGGCATACCACCAGGGGTAAACATTGGGAGGTCGCCGATGTTCCCACGGATCTTTTCGGTAAAAAACGCTTCTGTAAAAATGCAGAAATAGCCCGTTACATCACTTTGTTTACCGCTGCCAAGCTCCCAGGTATAAGGTACCAGCGGGTTAAAAAATATTAAAGCCGTACCATCAATTTCAATACTCTTATCTGCATAGTGGTAAACATTGTGCCCGCGGGTAAGGCAGATTTTGTAATAATCCCTGCGGTTGTAACTCATTGGCTTATGATCGTCTCTTAAGCAATCTTCCAGTTTGAATACGTTGAAATGACCTACGCCATTTTGCAGGTTATCAGGTAAGAAACTGAATTTGTTTTGGTAAAAGTCTTCAATAGTCTCTGGCTTGTTCATAAGTCAAAGTTACAAAATTCAAACGAATAACAAATGATGTACTTTTGTTATATAAGTATGAGCCAGCATAGGTTTTGTTAAAAGGAGATTGTAATGATAAATTAATTTGCAATTAATATACCAATCGGTATATATTTGTACTGTCAATTACGAAGCATATGAACAAAGCAGAAAAAACCAGGAATTTCATTGTCGAGAAAACCGCACCTATTTTTAATATGAAGGGTTATGCGGGCACCTCTCTAAATGATATTACTGCTGCTACCGGTTTAACCAAGGGCAGTATCTATGGTAATTTCGCCAATAAGGATGAAGTGGCCCTGGCAGCCTTTGATTATAACCTGAAAAATGTGGCTTCAAAAATAGAGGCGGAGATGAGCAGGCAAAATACTGCAAAGGATAAGTTATTGGTGTATATCGATATTTATCAAAAGTTTATGAACGGTTCGGTATCAGAAGGCGGCTGCCCGATCTTAAATACGGCCATTGATGCCGATGATACCCATCCTGCACTGCGCGAAAAAGTGATGAAAGCTGTTCTAAACTGGAAAAGCAGGATCGTTCAGATTGTAGAGGCTGGTATTTTAGTTAATGAGATTGATCCAGGGCATAATCCGGAGCAAATTGCCCTGACTGTAATTGCCATGGTTGAGGGTGGGATTATGATTTCGAGGTTAACAACTAAAACGGCACACTGGGATTTAATAATGATGTCGTTAAAAAATTATATCAGCAGCCTCGGCTAATTTTTTTTTGAACTAAAATATACCGATTGGTATTTAATATGAAACGAAGCAGAACAATAACCTGGGAAGACCCGATGAAAGGTGCGAAGGAAGCCATGCAAATGGATGGTATCGATTATTTACAAGCCATGAGCGATCAGCGGTTTCCTTTGCCGCCGTTGTTGCATACTTTAGATTTTAGCGTCAGCCTGATCGAGAAGGGCAATGTGGTTTTTGAATTTACCCCACAGGAATTTCATTATAACCCGATCGGCACCGTTCATGGTGGGGTAATCACTGCAATTTTAGATTCGGCAATGGGCTGTTCTGTGCATTCCTTACTGCCTGCCGGAAAAGGTTATACCACTTTAGAGCTTAAGGTAAACTTCTTAAAAGCCATTACCATCAAAACCGGAAAACTAAAAACCATTGGCAAAGTAATCAACATGGGCGGGCGTACGGCGCTGGTAGAGGCACAACTGCTTGATGAAAATAATACCGTTTATGCCCACGCTGTGAGCACTTGTTTAATCTTAAAATTTTAAAAAAAATATAAAATGAAAACTTCACAAAATACCGTTTTATTAATCGGCGGAACTGCCGGCATCGGTTTGGAAATTGCAAAACAGTTAACTGCTTTAAATAACCATGTAATCATCACTGGCCGGAACCAGGAAAGGCTCGATGCCGTTGCGGCTTCGTTGGAAAACGTAACCACTATTTTATCCGATGTAAGTAATGCTGAGAATGTGGATCAATTGGTGGCCCGTATCAAAACCGATTTTCCTCAATTAAATATTGTAATCAACAATGCCGGAAGAGCAATCGTTTACAATTTGGCAGATCAAAACCAGGATGCCTTTGCCAATGCAGCAGACGAAATGTTAACGAACTACCTGTCTATCATTAGGATCAATCAAAAATTGTTACCGGTTTTGAAACAACAGCAAGCCTCGGCTATTGTAAACGTATCATCTATCGTGGCTTATGTTCCCGGCGTTACCTTGCCTACTTATGCCGCCAGTAAAGCAGCGTTACATTCGTATAGCACTTCGCTAAGGTTAAGTCTGGAAGAATCGTCTGTTAAAGTTTTCGAATTGATGCCACCATTGGTTGATACCGAATTCTCGAAAGAAATTGGTGGCCATAACGGCATTAAACCATCCGTTGTAGCGGATGATCTGTTGTCTGCTTTAGCAAATGATGAATTTGAAATCAGGGTGGGAGATACCGCTAAAATTTATGAATTGTTCAGACAGTCGCCTGTTGATGCGTTAAATGTGATGAATGCAAACAGAAAAGCCTGGATCGATTCGGTTGAAAATTAAATCACAGCAGGAATGAAAAAGAAGCCGTTATTCGTATTTTATTATGACGGTTTTTACTAAAGGAATGGTTACTTTCGCGCCGATAAGTGTTAATCCTGAATTAACATTGGCTTAATGAAATTATGGGCATGTTTATTTTGTAGCCGTTCCTGCTACGTTAATTATTGCCTGGAATAAAATCATCGACCGATCATTTATTCAGGAATATTGACTAAAAATTATTAAAATGAATAGAGTAGTAGTAACAGGTTTAGGTGCTATAACACCACTTGGTAATACCGTTGAGCAGTTTTGGCAACAGATATTGGCCGGAAAAAGTGGTATTGGTCCGATTACAAAATTTGATTCGGATAAATTTAAAACTCATTTTGCGGGAGAAGTAAAGGATTTCAATCCTGAAGAATATCTTGATAAAAAGGAGATTAAAAAATTCGATCTTTTTACACAATATGCCATTGGATCAACCGATCAGGCTATAAAAGATTCGGGTTTGGATTTTGCTTCGATGAGCAACGATGAACTGGCTGAGGTTGGGGTGATCTGGGCCACAGGTAATGGAGGTATCGGTACTTTTGAGGCCCAACTTGAAGAATTTCACGCTGGGGACGGAACACCTCGATTTAGTCCGTTTTTTATTCCAAAAATGATTGTCGACATTGCTGCTGGTGCCATTTCGATCCGCCACAAATTACGCGGACCAAATTATTGCACGGTATCGGCATGTGCATCGTCCAATACAGCGGTTATCAACGCATTTGATACCATCCGTTTGGGAAAAGCAAACATTATGATTGCCGGTGGTTCGGAAGCTGCGCTTACCAAATCATCAGTTGGTGGATTTAATGCCGCACAGGCTTTATCTAAAAACAACGATGACCCGCAAGGGGCTTCTAAACCTTTTGATGCCGATAGAGACGGTTTTGTGATGAGTGAGGGCGCTGGTGCATTGGTGTTAGAAGATCTGGAGCATGCTTTAAAACGTGGCGCACATATTTATGCCGAAATTATTGGCGGTGGAATGGCTGCTGATGCGTATCACCTCACCGGAACACCTCCAGATGGGATTGGTGCTGCTTTAGGGATGACAAAAGCATTGAAAGATGCTGGTATTTCGGCAGATAAAATAGATTATATCAATGCACACGCCACTTCAACTGGCCTGGGCGATTTAAGTGAACTGCAGGCAATTAATACTGTTTTTAATGGTTTGCCTGTGGTAATTGGCGCAACTAAATCGATGACTGGCCATTTGCTTGGTGCTGCTGGAGCTGTTGAAAGCGTGATCAGTGTTCTATCGATCAGGGATAATGTAATACCGCCTACCATCAATACTAAAAACCTGGATGAAAATATTCCTAAAGGATTAAATTTTGTGCTGGGTGAACCGATTAAAAAGGAAATCAATTATGTATTAAACAATACATTTGGTTTCGGTGGACATACCGCAAGCACGATTTTTAAAAAATACGAAGGTTAGTTAACCACAGATAAAAAGGATAAACACAGATTGATCTGTTACTGGTCTTAGCGTCCCCGCTAAGACCTTTTTTTTGTTTAACTAAAGGTCTTCGACTATGCTCAGGCTGACAATTGCTTGGATGACAATCGCCAAGGTTTTGCCACGGAAACACTAAAAGCACGGAAAACGTTACTGGTTTTAGCGTCCCGATAAGACCTTTTTTTGGCCACGAAAAAATTTTATTTAAAGGGTCTTCGACTACACTAGGATTGACAAATGCAGAGCTTTATTATGCTCGAATGCAACACCTAATGAACCAATAACAAATGAACAAATAAACCTATTTATCCATCAACAGATTAACCAGTTCTTTTAATTCTTCAAGTTCTAGTTCTAATTTCTCTATTCGATTTTCCAGTTCGGTGGCATCAAATTGTGGTGCTACTATAGCTTCGGTTTCTGGTTCTGTGGTTGTTTCTGGCTGTTCGCCTAAAAGATGAACAAAACGCGCTTCTTTCTGACCAGCTTTTTTTGCCAGTTGTTTTACAAAAGCAGGTTCTTCATCCGATAGCTTTTGAAGCTGTTCTAAAACTTCTTCTATGCTTTCAAATTCATACAATCTTCCTGAGTTGCTATTGATTTCGCCAGGTGTTAATGGTCCGCGCAAAAGTAACAGGCAAATAATGGCTAGCTCTGAAGGTACTAAAGGGTAAACAATAGCGAGGTTATGTTTGTATTTGGTTGCACGGCTCGATCCACCTGTGGCAGTAGAGATTAAGCCTTTTATTTTAAGCTGGTTTAGTGTTAAGGTAATGGTTTCTTCATCGTAATTTACTACTGGATTTCTTGAACTCTTTTGGTTACATGCAGCGGTTAAACTGTTCAAAGTCATTGGGTAATAATCCGGAGTGGTTCTGCTTTTTTCTATTAACGCGCCTAAAACGCGTTGTTCTTCTGCTGATAAATCGGGAAGTGGTTTTACATTGTCCATATTATAAAAGTATAAATTGGTTGAACATTTTGAAAATTATTTTATTAATGGTTTATTTATAAGGAGTTATGTTTTTTTACCCAAATAATAATATAAAAAACGTATATAGTATTATAAGAAGCGCAGGCAATAATATAAAAAGCGCAAGCAGTATTATAAAAAGCGCAGGCGATAATATAGAAAGCCCAGGCAATAATATAAAAAGCACAAGCGATATTATAAAAAGCGTAAGCAATATTGTAAAAAGCGCAGGCGGCATTATGATAACAAATGACCATTCAATAAACTGTGTGGGCATATATGTTGATATTCTTCCTAATTGCAACATAATGGCACCTGCTGAAATGAACTGGCTGTGACGAAAGCTAATTGTCAATCTTCTAGCTTTGAACAAAATTTAATAATATATGATAGCTGCAAAAGGATACGCTGTTCACAGCCAAACCGATAAATTGGCTCCATGGAATTTCGATAGGAGGAATGTTGGACCGAAAGATGTTTTGATAGAAATTTTATTTAGTGGCATTTGTCATTCCGATATCCACCAGGTAAGAAGTGAATGGGGAGCGGCAAGGTACCCAATGGTTCCCGGACATGAGATTGTTGGCCGGATTACCGAAGTAGGATCGGCTGTTTCTAAATTTAAAGTAGGCGATCTGGCCGGAATAGGCTGTATGGTAGATAGCTGTAAGGAATGCCCAACCTGTAAGGGCGGTCAGCAGCAGTTCTGCGAAAAAGGAGAAACCGTTTGGACCTACAATAGTGTAGAGCGCGATAAAACTACGCCAACTTATGGCGGTTATTCGAACAAAATTGTATGTACCGAAGAATTTGTGGTGCATGTTTCGGATAAATTGCCTTTAGCGGGCGTTGCACCTTTGTTATGTGCCGGAATTACCACTTATTCGCCGATTAAGCGTTGGGGAATTACCAAAGGGCATAAAGTAGCTGTTTTAGGCTTGGGTGGTTTAGGCCATATGGCTGTTAAATTTGCTGTGGCATTTGGTGCAGAAGTAACTGTTTTAAGTACTTCGCCTTCGAAAGAAGAAGATGCAAGGAAGTTAGGCGCACATAATTTCGTGATCACCAAAGATCCTGAGCAATTAAAACAATATGCAAAACATTTCGATTTTATTATCGATTCGGTATCTGCACCGCACGATTACGAAATGTATTTCAAGTTATTGAATGTAAACGGTGTGCATATCTGTGTAGGCATACCACCCGAGCCGATTAAATTTCCAGGGTCTGCATTGATGCATGGCAACAGGGCATTAACAGCCTCTAGTATTGGTGGTATAGAAGAAACACAGGAAATGCTTGATTTTTGTGCTGCCCACGATATTGTGTCGGAAGTGGAAGTGATCAACATCAACTATGTTAACGAAGCTTATGAGCGGGTTTTGGGCAGCGATGTAAAGTACCGTTTCGTAATTGATATGGATACGATATGATAAAGTACGAAAAAAGAGAAGTCAAGTTTTATGGCCGGGTGGCTATTCAAACTTGACTTCTCAGATAATAAGCAAAAAACGTTTCGTAATCGATATGGATGCGATATACTAAAAGAGAAGTCAAGTTTAATGGCTGGGTGGCTATTCAAACTTGACTTCTCCAGATATTAAACAAGAAAGCGTCCTGTGATTTTTACCTCAGGACGCTTTCTTGTTTTATTGAAATCATGATTGGAAGATTCTTGGACTTCGCTCAGAATGGCATCCTTAAATTATTTCGCATCAGCTTTACCCGTATAAGTAGCTGCCAGCTTTAATGCATTATAAGTATTTACAATACCGCCACTGATGCAAAGATCAGCGAAAGGAACAGAAACTTTTTCTGCACCGGGCTCTTCACCTTTGGCATATTCTACATTGTGGTTAACTTTTGTAACCGATTTAACGATAATTTCTTTTACCTGTGCTGCAGTTAATTTTGGATAGTAAGAACGGATCAATCCGGCCAAACCGGCCACAACAGGAGAGGCCATACTGGTTCCATCCAGGTTTTTATATTTAGAACCCGGTACAGTAGAGTAAATCTGAACACCAGGGGCAAAAACATCTACCTGCGTTTTACCGAAGTTAGAGAAACTGGCTTTAAGCGTTTCGTCATCTTTAGGGCCCGAAGCACCAACAGTAATCCATGAAGCGATGGTTTTTTCATCTAAATCTTTATGGTTAGGAAAATTATTCTCCGTATCGATGTTTTTATTTTCATTACCGGCCGCCTGAACAATCAACACGTCTTTAGATGCTGCATATTTCATGGCCTCATTCACGATTTCCTTGTTCCAGCTGTAAGCCTTACCAAAACTCATGTTGATTACTTTTGCGCCGTTATCAACCGCATAACGGATGCCATTAGCAACATCTTTATCTCTTTCATCACCATTTGGCGTACAACGAACACCCATAATGGCTACATTATCAGCCACGCCTAAAATACCCAGTTTATTGGTTCTGTCTGCAGCAATAATACCGGCTACGTGCGTGCCGTGCATGGCATCCGGACCAGCTACATCGTTGTTTCCGTAAAATTTCTCCTTAACATTGTTCGGATCATCACCAACAATTGAGCGTGGATCGTAATCAAGATTTAAGTTGTAATTGGCCTGGCGGCTGTAATAGTCAAAACCTTCTACAATCTGATCTTCGTAGAAATCTTTAAAGCTGCCTTTTTCCAACTGTTGTGCCAATACAGCCTGGATTCTTCCCTCAATCTGTGTTGAAGGCTTAAAGTTTTTAAAATCTTCTGCTGTTGGATTTTCTTTGCCAATTTTCTTTACCACGGCATCTAAAGCATTTTTAAAACCGGTAATACCAGCAAGATTTTCTTTAGCTTCTGCCAGTTGTTTTTCTAAATCAGCTCTTTCGGCCTTAAAGGTTTCGTAATCCTTTTTATCCTTCTCGGCAACATTTGCATCGGTTGTGTTTGCAAAACGTACCTGATCCCGACGGACTAAACGTGTTAATTCTAAGGTTTCGAAGTTGATAGATTCTTTGGGTCCGCCAATAAAGTTCCAACCATTAATATCATCGATATAACCATTCTTATCATCATCCTTACCGTTTCCTGCTATTTCTTTGGTATTAACCCACATTATCCGTTTTAGGTCTTCGTGCGTGGCTTCTACACCACCATCGTTAACGGCCACAATAACTTTAACCGATTTTTTGCCTTTCAAAAGTTCTTTATATGCTTTTTCGGTACTGATCCCGAATGTAGTATCAGTTTTAAGATCAAGGTTTTGCCAATTGGCTTTTTGTGCATTGGCTAAGGTTGGCACCGCACTTACAAATGCAGCACTTAAAAGCGCGCTAAAAATTCTACTCTTATTCATTTACGTATTTTTGTATTAAACGCCGAAAGTTAATTTTAATTTTTTTATTGGAAGAAAATGTAACGAAAATTAATGATTTTGGCATATTTTGTTCCGTGTACAATAGACCCTGAAATAAATTCAGGTTGACGGTACTTATTAAATCGGCTGATAAAAAAAATCCCGAAACAATCGTTTCAGGATTTTAATCTTGATTAATAGATATTTAATCTATTTCATATTTGCTACAATCTTTTTCGCCATTTCATCATGCGATTCAATTACGCTCAATGTATTGGTTGCCCAGGTTTTAATGTCCTGATCGCGGTTTTGAAGCCCTAATTTAAATAGTGCTACTGTTTTGTCATGATCTGTAACCATCATGCCCATATAGTGCTGATCGAAAGCTGCTCCTGTCACTTTCTTCATTTCATCTAAATGGATCTGATCATCAGCTGGCAATGCATCAGGTGTAATTATCTTTTTGCTAACTGCCAATGCTTTTAGTTCGCTATTGGCTTTGGTGTGATCGGCGAGCATTTTCGACGCAAAATCTTTCACTTCGGCACTTTTTGCATTTTTCTGGGCAATTTTGGCCGCTTCAACCTCCATAATGCCACCAATGGCTGCTTTTCTTAAAAAGGTTGCACCAGTTTCATCAACGCCCGATTCGGTACTTTCGGCACCCGTAACATGGTTGCCATTTACCATGGTTGTGTCGCCAGAAACACTATCTTTAGTGGTTGCTGATTTTTTATCGGCAGTTTGACAGGCCTGAAATGAAAGGGTTAAGGCAAAAGCCGTGGATAATAAAAATATCTTTTTCATGTTTTCTCTATGTTTCTATTCAAAACAAGAGAACCTAAAAAAGGTTTTCTGATCTAACCGGCCTCTCGGGTATATATATCCGGAATCACGATGCCCATTTGCCTTTCGGGATTTTGGATCGGCGAAAAGCCAAACTGCTCATAAAGGCCATGCGCATCTAAAGTTGCCAATTGATAACGGCGTAAGCCCTGCAAATCGGGGTGAAAGATCATAAACGACATCAATTTTTTTGATAAGCCCAAGCCACGGTAACTTTCTTTAACATACACATCACAAAGCCAGGCAAAAGTAGCTTTGTCGGTTACCCAGCGTGCAAAACCAACCTGTTCCCGCCCTTTATAAATACCAAAACACAGCGAATTCTCAATCGAACGCTTTACGGTATCCAAAGGGATGCCTTTTGCCCAGTAAGATTCTACACTTAAATACCGGTGTATGGCTCCGATATCTAAAAGCTCTTTTTTGTCTGAAAATATAAATTCGTTTTCGCTGATCTGCATGGTTTTAATGATTTAATGAATGATTGAATTTTGAATGATTAAATGATTGAAGGTGCCACGCTCTATCCTAAAATCTTTTAATCACAAAAATCCTGGTACCGATTGATCTGTTTGCTTTTAATGATTAAATGATTGAATCTGCTACGCTCCATCCTAAAATCTTTTAATCCTAAAAATCCTGGTACCGACTGATCTGTTTGCTTTTAATGATTGAATTTTGAATGATTTAATGTGCCACGCTCCATCCTAAAATCTTTTAATCTTAAAAATCCTGGTACCGACTGATCTGCTTGCTTTTAATGATTAAATGATTGAGTTTTGAATGATTGAATTTTGAATGTGCCACGCTCCATCCTAAAATCTTTTAATCTTAAAAATCCTGGTACCGGCAGCTTAGTTCCGCATGTTGATATATTGCAAAGGCTGGCCAAAATCTTCATTTCTGCACAGATTGATCACCGCTTGCAGATCATCTATTTTTTTTGCCGTTACCCTTACCTGATCATCCATAATAGCAGGCTGAACTTTTAATCCGCTGGCCTTGATTTTTGCCACAACTTTTTTGGCTGCTTCTTTGTCTAAGCCCTCTTTAATGCTGATTTCTTTTCTGATCATATTACCAGAGGCCTGATGTTCATCGCCAAAATCTAAACTTTTGGGATCTAAATTCTGTTTCATCATCCTGGAGATAATAGAACCTTCGATTGCTTTTAATCGCATATCATCTTCGGTAACTATCGTTACCACATTTGTTTTTTTATCCAGATCGATGGTGCTTTTCGATCCGTTAAAGTCGAATCGGTTAAGAATTTCCTTTTTAGCATTGTTAATTGCGTTATCCAGTGTTTGCGCATCAACTTTACTTACAATATCAAAAGAAGGCATGGTTTTAGCTTTAAAGTAAAAAAATAAGTAGATTTAATAGAAATTAATCCATCCTCACAAAAAAACGAAAAATAATATGAAAACCACTAAGCCGAAGTCTCAAAAAAAGATCACCAAGAAAGATGTTAAGAAACAACTGGAGCAATCCATTACCGATAAATTCTTGGATGTGATCAAAAGTTTAGGTCACGATGTATCTGAAATCAGTACCGAGGTGGGTAAGGCGAGCAAGCGCGTGGCGAAAAAACTGACCAAAAAATTTACCATCGTAAAGGCCGATGTTGGCCATAAGATTGATGATTTATTGCATGCTTCTAAGGAGAAGGCAAAAGCGGCTAAAAAGCCTGTTGCCAAGGCCGCAACCAAAGCTGAAAAATCTGCCGAAAAAGTAGTAAAAAAAGCAGTAGCTAAAGCTAAGCCAGTGGTACAGAGCATTAAGGTAGGCGCTATAGAAACAGAAGCAAAGGTTGAGAAGGTATTGGCAAAACCAGCTGCCGAAGTGAAGAAAGCGGTTAAAGAACCTGCAACGGTTGCTAAAAAGGCAGTAACACCAGCTACCAAAGCTACAACGGCAGTTAAAAAGACAGTAGCTCCTACGGCAGCGCCAGAGAAAGCAGCAGCAGTTGTTAAAAAAACAGTAACCAAAGCTACGCCTGCGGTTAACAAAACTAGCAAAACACCAGTTAAAAAATAAATTTGTTAACATTAATGAGTGGATGAATTAACATCGATTTAACAAATTAATGTGCAGTTTTGAACATCCCTGTTTTGGCAGGGATTTTTTATTTTTATAAATGAGCAATAAGAAGATCCCATTTTTTAACCGTGAAATTAGCTGGCTTTACTTTAACGATCGCGTATTGCAAGAGGCTGCCGACGAAACCGTGCCGCTAATCGAAAGGATTAAATTTCTATCTATATTTTCTTCTAATTTAGAAGAGTTTTACCGTGTTCGGGTGGCCACCATGAGCAGGCTTACCAATCTTAACGATAAGGCAAAAGCGCTTTTGGGCTTTAATCCAAAGAAAATCCTGAACGAGATCAAGAACATTGTGGTTAAGCAGGAAAGAAAATTCGATCAGCTTTTTCAGGCCACGCTGATTAACGAACTTGCCCAAAACAGGATATTTATCCTGAACGATACCCAGCTGAACGTGAGCAGGGGCGAGTTTGTTAAAAATCATTTCAGAGATAAGATTTTATCTAACATTGTACCCATCATGTTGGATATGGATAAACCTTTCCCTGAACTGAAAGACCGCTACCTGTATTTTTTTGTGAAGCTATCAAAAAAGGATACCAAGGTAAGGGAGAAATATGCCCTGATTGAAATTCCGCCTAACTTGCCCCGGTTTTTGGTACTGCCAGAAACCAACGATCTGAAATTTATCATCCTTGCCGAAGATATCATCAGGTATTGTTTGGATGATATTTTTTATGTGTTTACATACGATAGTTTAGAGGCTTACTCCATCCAGTTAACGCGTGATGCAGAGCTGGATATCGATAAAAACATCAACGATAAATTTATCGATGATTTAAAAAACAGTTTAGAGAAGCGCAAAAAGGGCAAACCCATGCGCTTGCTTTACGATTCGGCCATCCCACTAAACATGCTCACCGTTTTGGTAAACAAACTGAAACTCGAAGCAGACAGTTTAATCCCGGGTAACCGTTACCATAAATTTGGCGATTTTATTGCTTTCCCGAATGTGGGCAAAAAGGAACTGGAATATGCACCTAATGTGCCATTAAAAGTTCACGACCTGCACCGTACGCAGAGCATGTTCAATAAAGTGGCCCAACGCGATTATCTGGTAAATCTTCCTTATCAATCATACGATTACATTATCCTGTTTCTGCGCGAAGCGGCAATCGATCCTAAAGTTACCGAGATACAGATTACTTTATACCGTTTGGCCGAAAATTCGAAAGTAATTAACGCTTTGATCAATGCCGCTAAAAACGGTAAAGCTGTTTCTGTTTTATTAGAACTGAAAGCACGTTTTGATGAGCAGGCCAATATTTTCTGGACCAGCCGTTTAATGGAAGAAGGAGTGAAGGTAAACTATGGCCTTACCGATTATAAAGTACACTCGAAAATCTGTTTGGTTAAGCGGATCGAAAAAGATAAACCTGTTTATTATGCAAATTTAGCAACAGGTAACTTTAACGAGAAAACAGCGGGTTTATATTGCGACCATAGTATTTTTACGGCCAAAAAAGAAATTACAAACGACCTTGTCAAACTTTTCGATGCGCTTAGCAAACGCACGGTAACCAAAGGCTTTAAACACCTGATTGTTTCGCCTTTAGAAAGCCGCTCTAAACTGGTAAATTTTATTAACCGCGAAATCAGAAATGCCAAACAGGGCAAACTGGCTTATATCATGCTAAAAGTAAACAGTTTGGCCGATGAAGGAATTATTGCCAAACTTTATGATGCGAGTAATGCCGGCGTTAAAATCCAGCTGATTATCCGCGGTATCTGCTGCCTGGTGCCCGGTGTAAAAGGGTTTAGCGAAAATATTACGGCCATCAGTATCATCGATAAGTTTTTGGAGCATGCCCGTGTTTATATTTTTGGCAACAACGGCAAAAACGATATGTATTTGTCATCAGCCGATTTAATGAGCCGGAATTTCGAACACCGTGTAGAGGTGGGCTTCCCGGTTTTAGATCAGGACGTGAAACAGGAGATACAGGACATTATCGATCTGCAACTGCAAGACAATACAAAATCGAGGCAGATTAATGCCTTAAATAACAATAAATACCATAAAAACAGATTAAGTAAAAAAATAAGGGCGCAAGTGGACATCTACAACTACCTAAAAACCAAGCACCAATCATAATGTTAAGATACGCAGCTATAGATATCGGTTCGAATGCAGTGAGGTTACTCATTGCCGATATCAGCAAACAGGACGGAAAATACAAATACAAGAAAAATACATTAATCCGCGTACCGCTCCGCCTGGGCGATGATGCCTTTTTGGATCAGTATATTTCTGATAAAAAATCTGCAGATCTGGTTAAAACGATGGCTGCATTTAAAAACCTGATGGATGTTTATCATGTTTCCGAATATTTGGCCTGTGCAACATCTGCCATGCGCGAAGCCAGTAACGGACAGGACATTGTGAAACTGATCAAGAATGAAACCGACGTTACCTTAGAGATTATTGAAGGACAACGCGAAGCGAATATCATCTATGCCAACCATATCGAAGAAGAACTGGATGAAAATAAAACTTACCTCTATATCGATGTGGGCGGTGGTAGTACAGAGTTATCTGTTTTTGTAAAGGGTGCCCCAGAGGCTTCACGATCATTCAATATCGGAACGATCAGGATGCTGGATAACCAGGACAAAGAAGAAACCTGGGAAGAGATGAAAGATTGGGTAAAAGAACACACCAAAGCTTATAAACACCTGGCTGGTATTGGTACAGGTGGAAACATCAATAAACTTTTCCGCATGTCGGATGAGAAGGAGAACGCACCTTTATCTTTACAAAAGTTGAATGCGATGTACAATAAGCTTACCAGTTACTCACTAAAGGAACGGATTAATACTTTGGGTTTAAACCCCGACCGTGCAGATGTAATTATCCCTGCCTGCGAGATTTATTTAACTTTAATGAAATGGACCGGTATTAAACAGATTTACGTGCCAAAGGTAGGAATGGCCGATGGGATTATTAAGTTGTTGATTGAAGAGAAATTGGATTAGGTTTTGGTGGTTCGTGCTTTTAAGAACCACCTTTGCAGATATTTGAGTGCTTAGATAGCATCCTGTTGAACTTGTTTAAGCATTTCTTTGGTAATTATACGTGGAGAAAAGATCCTGAAATAAATTCAGGATGACGGTACGCTGAATAGAACATCCTGCTGAACTTGTTTCAGCATTTCTTTGGTAATTATACGTGGAGAAATGATCCTGAAATAAATTCAGGATGACGGTACGCTGAATAGAACATCCTGCTGAACATGTTTCAGCATCTCTTTGGTAATTATACGTGGAGAAAGATCCTGAAATAAATTCAGGATGACGGTATGCTTAAAAGAGCCGTCCTGCTGAACTTGTTTCAGCATTTGTTTGGTAATTACACGTGGAGAAAAGATCCTGAAATAAATCCAGGATGAGGGTACGCTGAATATAACGTCCTGCTGAACTTGTTTCAGCATCTCTTTGGTAACTATGCGAGGAGAAAAGATCCTGAAATAAATTCAGGATGACGGTATGCTGAAAAGAGCCGTCCTGCTGAACTTGTTTCAGCATCTCTTTGATAAGTAGAGATGGAGAAAAGATCCTGAAATAAATTCAGGATGACGATAAGTAAGATAGAGAAACACCAATTAAAACAACTTTAGCTGCTCATCTTTTGGTGGCTTTTCCTTTCCGAAAATTGTTCTTCCACCGTATTTCCAGCTGTCGCGGCGTTCTTTTTCAATTACTTTCTCAAAATCCATGTTAGGTACAAAGTCGTTTTCGGCATTTCGGGCAATTTGATGTAATGATTTTATAGCCTGCTGTTTATCAGAATTTCCAATCTTTGCCTTTTCAATAGCCCTTTGCAAAACAGTTATCGTTTCGTCGTAAACATTTACAGGAACAGGAAAGGGGTGCCCATCTTTGCCTCCATGTGCAAAAGAATAACGTGCCGGATCTGTAAATCGCGATGGCGTACCATAAATCACCTCGCTTACCAAAGCCATTGATTGTAACGTTCTTGGGCCCATACCTTCTAGCAGCAGTAATTCTTCAAAATCACTTGGTTTTTTCTCTTGGGCAAGCCATAAAATACTGCCTAAACGCTTTAAATCTACATCTTTGGATTTTACCTCATGGTGGTTCGGCATCACCAGTTGTTGTATTTCTGCAAGCATCCTGGCTGGGGATTCTGCTGTAATGTTCATCAAACTCTGTCTTGTATGGCCAGCTTCACCCGAAGTGAGGTTTAATATTTTGCCCTGATTAATACCACAAATGCCAGTATGGGGTTCTTCCACAAAAGATTTAAGGTTTTCAGAGTGCCAGTGATACCTTCTTGCAGTAGCACTACTATCACTCATGCCTTGTTGTACCACTGCCCAATCACCTTCGCAGCTTAAAATAAAACTATGAAGGTACAATTGAAAGCCGTCCTGAACAGCCGTATTGTCTACCTTTGCACTTAATTTACTGGCACGCACCAGTTCGGTGCCGTTTAGGCCTGTTTTATCTGCAATTTTCAAAAGTTCATTAGGCGTTTCTCTGCTGTGTTTTCCCTTTCCGCCGCAAATGTAAATTCCCAGTTCTTTGGATAGGGGATTAATGGATTTCTTTAAAGCGCCCATTACAGAAGTGGTAATTCCGGAAGAATGCCAATCCATGCCCATAACTGCACCCAAACTCTGGAACCAGAACGGGCTGCTTAAGCGCCTTATCACTTCGGCCTTGCCGTATTCTAACAAAATGGCTTCGGTTATGGCTAAACCAAGTGTTGCCATACGCTGTGCCAGCCATGGAGGTACATGGCCATAATGTAAGGGTAAATCTGCGCTTCCTGATCTTTTCAATGCTAACAAATTTAGTAAATATTATTAAGATAACAGGTTCATTATTTCACTTGGAAACGATTATTGATATTTTTTGTTATTTTGAGGAACAATTCTGAAAGCTACGGTTCATTTTATACATGCGAAAACTCTTACAACGTTTACTTGGTTCCTGGATTATCCGAATGTCGAATAAATTTGGTTCGAGGCCCGACCGCAAACGTGTTCATGATGCTTTAAGTAAATTATATAAAACCATTAACGAGGAGCCAGGCAGGCGCGGACTTATATTTGAAATAACCCATACAGATAAATTTATCATTTTATCTGATCAGCATAAGGGCGCCCGCGATTATGCCGACGATTTTTCTTTGGCAGAAAAGAATTACCTCAAAGCACTTGCACACTATAATGAACAAAATTTTCATTACATTAATCTGGGCGATAGTGAAGAGTTATGGGAAAATCTTATCGAATCCGTAATTAAACATAACAAAGATACTTTCGAAGCCGAGAAAGCTTTTATCGCTAAAAATAGGTTTACGAAGATATTTGGCAATCACGATCTGTATTGGGACAATGACCCTTTGGCTGGCTTTAATTTAAATCGGATTTACGCAAAGAAAATCCGGATTTACGAAGGCGCAATTTTAAGAATGCCTATTGGCGAAAGCAGGTTTGATATTTTCCTCACCCATGGTCATCAGGGCGATTTGCAGAGCGACGGGAACTGGTTCAGCAAGTGGTTTGTGAGTACCATTTGGGCGCCTTTACAAGCTTACCTTCAAATTAACCCCAATACACCGGCTTACGATAACCAGCTTAAAACGGCACATAATGAAATGATGTACAGCTGGATTGCCGAACAGCAGCATATGGCCTTAATTACCGGACATACCCACCAGCCCGTATTTGCTTCTTTAACGCACCTCGAAAGAATTTATGTGAAATTGGATCGGGCCACCAAGGAAAAAAATACCGCGGAACTTGCGTTTTTAAAAGAAGAACTGCACAAGCGGATTAAACAGGGCGACAAAGCACCGCGTTTGGGCAACTATAAGCCAGGGTATTTTAACAGTGGCTGCTGCTGTTTCAGCGATGGCGATATTACCGGCATCGAGATCGAAAATGGCTTGATCCGGTTGATCAAGTGGTCGTTCCACAAAAACAACATAGCCGAAAGAGTGTTGCTCGAAGAAATGAAGCTCACCGATTTAGCAGATTTAAGTTTATTTAACGGGTAAGGCAACAAAAAAAGTTGTACCCCGGTTTTTACCTTCGCTCTCAACACTTAATTTCCCTTTATGGATATCTATCAATGCTTTTACGGTAACCAATCCTAAACCATAGGTATTTTCGCCGCCTGTAGCCACAGCACTCAGGGGCGCAAATTTTAAGAATATTTTCTCCAGATCGTTTTCTGTTAAGCCCACGCCATAATCCTGTACCGCAATGGTTATTTCGTTTTCAGCAACTTGATGGGAGATCTTAATTTGATTGCCGCTCGGAGAAAACTTGATCGCATTGTCTATCAGTTGGGTAAAAATAACTTTCAGCTTGTTTATATCGCCATGGATTTCAACAGGAGTATCAATGTTGATCAAAACAGATTGATTTTTATGTTTAATCAGGACATCTAAATCGAGCGCTGACTGCCTGATCAATTCATTTAAATCAACCTTAACTTTATTGGGTTTAAAGGAGTGGGCTTCTTTTCTGGCAGAATTTAAAAGCTCATTTAACTGATCAATCATCCTTTTCGATTGCGCATTAATTTTGGCGGCAATTAAAGCGGCTCTTTCTTCTATACCAGGAATGCGACCCAATAGCTCCGATTGTAGCGAAATGGTTGTCATAGGGTTTTTAAGATCGTGCACCAAAACATGCAATCGGTCATCGTATGCCCTGAAAGTTCTCCTGATGGCTATTCTCGATTCCAGTTTTTCCGTTACCATATCAGCCAGTAAAATCAGCATATCCTCCTGCTTTAGGGTAGGTTGATGCAATGTGGTATCAGCAACATAAATAAAACCCAGGACATATCCATCGGGCGATTTGATTTCGGCTGAAGCAAAAAAAGCATAAGCATCCTCTGGAAACGGCTGAAGCTCGCTTCCAATCCGGGATTTAAAAAAAAGCTGCTTAGCAGTATCAAAGCATATTCCCGCATCTGGTACATGAAATGCAGCAGCAGCCAGCTGTGCAACCAGATCAAAAGCTTTTTCGGCGGGGGTATCTAAGATTTCGTAATAATTCAGTTTTTCTAAACGCAACGCTTCGTTTAAATGGTTGTTGTTTTCTGCCTGATCAATATGCATCTGTGGTTTATCTAATAGGGATGGATGAACAACTAAAGGTAAAGATTATGATTAATACTGTAAATAATATAAACAATTAAGCTGTAATTTTCGTTACTATAACTTGTAAACAAATGAGGATTGTGCGTTAAACTGCCACCAAAAATAACTTAACAATGAGATTATACATAGAACGTAAACCTGTTAAGGTTAACCCAGATACGAAAAGAGTTATTGCCCGTTTTTTTTTTAACGGAGAGGAGCGCGCATTAGAGGTAATTAAGAAGGTTTTGGCCTTTTCTGATGAGAAAGTGTTTTCGCTTATTTCGCCCATTCTGCAGGAATATTCTAAAAGGCACCGTAATATTACCAAAATACTAACCCGCCATTGTAAAAAATTAAAGAAACAGTTTCTTGCCTTAGGGACCGAGTTCGAAGACATAGATGAGTATACACGCCTCCTGATCGGTGCTTACTTTACGCACGAATATTCCATCGAGTCGGCTGCATTTTTTAACCCCAGCATTGTTGACGATCCAGACCAGACCGACCTGGTTGAGGGAGAGAAGAGGGTAATCATCAGTTTCAGGGCTGTTGGAGAAGGGCATATTTCCTCAATTGTTTTCCGTCGTGCGCTGATTGATAAAAACAATAATATCCAGGTTTTGCCTGTAGGCAATTATGTAGATGAGGCCGAAGTGGTTAAAAACGCCATTTACGTTAAAAAACTATTTCTAAAAAAGGCGGCCTATGCACAGATTGACCCTTCGGTACTGGAAGAAATTGAATCAAAACTCGACGATAAATTCGAATACACCAGTTTAAGTAACATCATCAAAGACTCTAAAAGCCTACATAAAGAAAATCCATCGCGATTAATCGAATACGATAAAATACTTTGGCTATCGGATACTTATCATACCATTAGTTTTTCGAAAGACACCGATATTTCCGACCGTGTAATTTTCCCTATCTCCGAATTTGAACGTAAGGGAATTGAGGATGCCCGTTTTGTGAAATTTATCAAGGATGATGGCAAGGTTTTGTATTATGCTACCTATACTGCCTTTGACGGTTCGTTAATCATACCAAAATTGGTGCAGACCGATGATTTTTACGAGTTTAAGGTTATCCCGCTTTACGGCGATGGTGCTCAGAATAAGAACCTCGCTTTATTTCCAAGAAAAATTAACGGGAAATATGTAATGATGAGCAGGATAGATGGCTGGAACAATTACCTCATGTTTTCCGACAAGGTGAATGTTTGGGAAAACCCGATCCTTTTAAAGCAGCCAAGGTACGATTGGGAGCTGGTACAGATCGGGAATTGCGGCTCGCCGATCGAAACAGATAAAGGCTGGATTGTAATCACCCACGGTGTTGGGCCAATGCGCAGGTATTGCATTGGTGTAAGTTTGTTAGACCTCAATGATCCAAGTAAAGAGATCGGCCATTTAAAAGAACCTTTAATTATCCCAAATAATGATGAACGCGAGGGTTATGTACCCAACGTGGTTTACTCTTGCGGATCCATTATCAGTAACGGAGAATTGATTATTCCCTATGGCCTGTCTGATTACAGCTCTTCATTTGCTACTGTAAACCTTGAACTGCTGCTTGATAAGTTATTAGAGAATAATTAACGGAATTAACCTCACAGGTAGGTAAACCTCGCAGGTTTTAAAACCTGCGAGGTTTCTACATCCGTGGATATAATTATATGTTATTTCTCAAATGATATACCTTCCGAAGATATAATTATATGTTATTTTTCAAATGATATATCTTCCGGGCATATAATTATATGTTATTTCTCAAATGATATACCTTCCGAAGATATAATTATATGTTATTTCTCAAATGATATACCCTCCGAGCATATAATTATATGTTATTTCTTAAATGATATATCTTCCGAGGGTATAACTATATGTTTTTGGTTGATTAATATAGCTTATAAAGATATAATTATATTTTTTTAACCTGAATTCGGTTAATATTTGGATAAATTAAGGTTTTGTATGCAATTCTATAGCCTCATCGCCATGCAGAACTTGTTTTATTCCTCTTTAATGATCTCATAGCTAATCCATGATTCGCATCTCTTAACAGTTAAAGCCCTGAAATAAAGGTGAATACGATTTTCAATCGATAATGTAATTGATATTGAAATCAATAGTTAATTATCAACCTCAGGTTATAGTTTAAGATCTTAATATTGCTATTTACAATGCTGCAGTTGTTTAGAAACTTCGCTATAAGGCACAAAACCCTGGTGATTGCCAAAAGAGTTGGTTACATAAACCATCACCTGGGCCACGTCGATATCGGCCAGTTCAGGAAAAGCTGGCATCTTCTCTTTGTATGCTTTACCGTGGATCAAAAAAGTTTCGTTTGCACCATTTTTAATAATACAGGCCAGGCGCATCTTATTGCTTTTTAAGAATACCGAATCGGTAAGGGGCGGAGCCAGTTCACCCAAGCCTTCGCCATTTTCGCCATGGCAGTTCTGACATTTAGCCTTATAAATATCCTTACCGTTCGACATATAATTTTGCAGATCGATTTGTTGCTGGCTCTGGCAGGAAACAATTACAGCGATGATGGAAAAGAAAAAGATAGAGCTGATGATATATTTGCGCATGTTTGTTGGTTATAGTAACCACAGATAAGGACAGATGAACACAGATTTATTTTTACCTGTTTCCATTCTTTTCATCTGTGGTTAATTATTTACTTTTTGTATTCTGCCAATAAAACCGGAATATCCTTTTTCAATTGTTCTACCTGTTCTTCTTTCGTACCGTCATAAGCCCCGCGGATGCGCCTGTCTTTATCAATCAGCACAAGGTATCCCTGATGGATGTAACCATCTTTAGCAGTACTGTCTTCGCCAACCGCTACTAAATAACTTTTTTCGGCCAATGTATATACGCTATCCTTACTGCCGTAAAGAAATTGCCATTTCAGGCCATCTACACCCAGTTTTTGTGCGTATTTTTTTAATGCAGATGGTTTATCGTATTTAAAATCGATGGTATGCGATACAAACATCACGTCCGGATTGGTTTTGAACTCGTTATAAACCGTCATTAGGTTGCGGTGCATGGTAGGGCATATGGTGGTGCAAGAAGTAAAGAAAAAATCTGCAATGTAAATTTTTCCATCCGTAACTTTATTGGTCGTAACCACACTATCCTGATTTAAGAAGGCCCAATCCGGAATGGTTTGGTAAACGGTATCGATTTTCTCAACGCCAGCTGCATCCTTAACCGCTTCTGCATGGCGTTCGCCATAAAAAGGAAGCCTTCTGCCTTGCTGGCATGCGCTAAATATAGAAATAAACAACAGACCTGCTGCTGCATAAGAAATGATTTTATTCATGTTTTGATTTTAAAAATGTAAATATACTAGGTAATTTTTTGTGGAGTATTAATTGTTTGAAAACGTGCAGGGGCAGGAGGATATGGTGCTTATAAAAATGCCTTTAATAGTTGGCTATAGGTACAGTCGGCTTTATAACTTCCGAATGGTGAATAGCCGAACAAGTGCAAAAGCACTCATATTATAGAACAACAAGACTAATTTAAACCGTTTTCGGTGGATGAAAAATAGAGATGGTAAGATCTTTTACCGGTTTTTCGATATAAAGATTTTCGGAAGTGATAATAAAATAAGATAGATGATGATTAAGGCTTACAGTTTGGAATTTAGGCTCGGCCTCAACAACTTTTTTCAGGTTTTCCTGAGCCTGTTTATTCTTGCCATCAAGCTCTTTTAATTTTTTTGCCAAGAAACACTGTCCGTCGCAATGCAGTTCCGGATGTTCTTTATTGATACAAAATACACTTGTAATGTATTCTTTATTCATTTGATAACCGGAATAGATCGCTAATTGCATCAGGCCGTTGGTTACGGTGCATGTAATTAAAAGATATATCAGGATTTTTTTGAACATGGTATTCAGCTGCAAATGTACGAACGAAATTGAAAGCAGCAAATAAAAAAAATGATTGTTTTGGGAGGGGGATAAGTTGTCCTTTGACTAAGTCAAAGGCAATGAATATTATCAATTTCATGGCTGTCAGTTTCAACCGGAGCAAAAAAAAAGCCCATTTCGACGAAATGGGCTTTCCAAATTATGTTTTAATTAAGCCTGTAAATCGGCCATTACCGATTTAATTTTAGCGCCTAATTCTTCATTAACTTTTTCAAAATCCGCTCTGTCTGCTAACGGTGCATTAACGCTGCAATAGAATTTAATTTTCGGCTCTGTTCCACTTGGGCGTGCAGATACGATACTTCCATCATCGGTAATAAACTGTAAAACATCTGATGTTGGGTAATCCAGTTTAGTAACTTTTCCGGTTGCTAAATCCGTTTCCTGGCTTAATTCATAATCTTTAAGTACCGAAACTTTCGATCCTCCCAATGTTGCAGGTGGATTTTCCCTGAATTTCACCATCATGGCTTTAATTTCTTCGGCACCTGTTTTTCCTTTTTTGGTTAACGATACGAGGTCTTCTTTGTAAAGGCCATATTCTACATACATATCCAATAAGGCGTTGTATAAACTTGCACCCTTATCTTTATAGTAGGCAGTCATTTCTGAAATGAAAGCAGCAGAAACCACGGCATCTTTATCGCGCACTAAATCACCGATTAAATAACCGTAACTCTCTTCACCGCCACCGATAAAGTATTTTTTACCTTCCAGTTCGGTCATTAACTGGCCAATGTATTTAAATCCTGTTAAGGTATTGTAATAGGTTACATTTTTCTTTTTGGCAATTTCCTCAATCAGGTTCGAGGTAACAATGGTTTTCACAATAAACTGGTTACCATCTAATTTTCCGCTTTCTTCCCAGGCCGATAACAGATAATTGATCAATAAACTTCCTGTCTGGTTACCGTTAAGCAATACCCATTCGCCATCGTTATCTTTAACAGCAATACCTACACGATCTGCATCAGGGTCTGTTGCCAATACTAAATCTGCATCAATTTCCTTTGCTTTGTTCATGGCTAAGGTTAATGCATCTTTTTCTTCAGGGTTAGGATATACAACCGTAGGGAAATTTCCATCTGGTGTACTTTGCTCTTCTACCAAGGTTACATTTGTAAAACCAAATTGCGCCAATGCTTTTGGAACCAGCGTAATCCCCGTTCCATGGATAGGAGAGTATACAATTTTTAAGTCGTGCTGTCTTTTAATCGCTTCAGGAGAGATCGATAGTGCCGTAATTCCATCTAGATAAAGTTTATCTACATCTTCGCCGATTAGTTCTATATTGGCATCCACACGGTCAAATTTAACCTCGTCGATACTTTTAATCTTATTTACCTCATCAATCACCAATTTATCATCTGGAGAAGTAAACTGGCCACCATCAGCACCATAAGCCTTATAACCATTATATTCTTTGGGATTATGCGATGCCGTTAACATTACCCCGCTTTTGCAACCAAAATGGCGCACCGCAAAAGAAAGTTCAGGAGTAGGCCTTAATGCCGAAAAGAAATAAACGTGGATTCCGTTTGCAGAAAATACATCAGCGGTAATTTTGGCAAAATAATCAGAATTGTTGCGGCTATCGTGTGCAATGGCCACTTTGATTTTTTCGTTCGGATATTTATTGTTTAAATAGTTCGCCAACCCCTGTGTAGCAGTACCAATGGTATATTTATTGATCCGGTTAGAACCTGCGCCCATAATGCCGCGCAAACCGCCTGTTCCGAACTCTAAACTTCTGTAAAATGCATCTGTTAATTCGGTAGTTGCATCTTTATCTACAAGGGCCTGAATTTCTGCCTTGGTATTTTCATCATAATTTCCACTTAACCACTGATTAATTGTGGCTTGCGTTGATTGGTCAATTGCCTGCATTGAGCTGTTTTTTAAATTTAATATCTGGTGTTGAACAAATTTTAATGAATGATGTTTGGTTGAAACGCATTTATTTCAGCCCATCCAAATTTTATTTTGTTGAGGGTGTTGCTTTTAAGCTGCTTTTGTTTAATTTCACGCCCCGATACAATAATAAAGAAAATCCAGTATTAATGTGAGGCGAATGTAACTTTTTTAAAATAGTTGTAAAAACAAATCAAGTTGCCATCGTTAAGCATGAGTAAAACAATTAATAAATAGATGAAACCATCAAGATTTTTTCAAACCGAAATGAAAGAAAAAATCCGAGAGCTTCATTACCTTTAAAAACAATAGGCATTAAATGAAAATATTAAAATTTGGGGGTACTTCAGTAGGTAGTCCTGAGCGCATGACGAAGTTGTTGGATATCGTTAATCCAAATGAAGAGCAGATTGTAGTTTTATCAGCCGTATCTGGTACTACAAATAGTTTAGTAGAAATTGCAAATTATTTTTTAGCTGGAGATAAGAAGAAGGGAAGCGAGTGCGTTGAAAATCTATACCAAAAATATAAAACTTTTGTTGTTGAGTTATTGCCAGCGGCCGAATTTCAGGAGCAGGGCAATGAGGTAATCGATTACCATTTCGGTTTCCTGGCCGGACTGGCGAACGACATTTTTACTCCGATAGAAGAAAAGGTAGTGCTGGCGCAGGGTGAGTTATTGTCTACAACTTTATATCATATTTACTTAAAGTCGATCGGTGTACCGTCGGTATTGCTGCCTGCATTGGATTTTATGAAAACCGATGAAGATAACGAGCCGGATATTCCTTTTACCACAAAGCATTTAATGCCGCTTTTAGCGCAACATAAAGACAATAAATTATTCATTACGCAAGGATACATTTGCCGCAACAGTTTCGGTGAGGTGGATAACCTTCGCCGTGGTGGAAGTGATTATACCGCTTCATTATTAGGTGCCGCAATTCTGGCAGAAGAAGTACAAATCTGGACGGATATTGATGGCATGCACAACAACGACCCAAGGATTGTTAAAGGAACCAAACCAATTGCCCAGTTATCTTTCGATGAGGCAGCTGAGCTGGCTTACTTCGGTGCTAAAATTTTACACCCACAATCTGTTTTCCCTGCACAGAAATATAAAATTCCTGTCCGTTTATTAAATACCATGGAGCCATCGGCCGCTGGTACTTTAATTACGCACGATAGCGAAAAAGGCAAAATTAAATCAATAGCCGCGAAAGATGGCATTACGGCAATCCGGATACAATCGAGTCGTATGTTGTTGGCTTATGGTTTCTTGCGGAGGGTTTTCGAGGTTTTTGAGCGCTATAAAACACCAATCGATATGATTACCACTTCTGAGGTAGCCGTTTCTTTAACCATTGATGAAACCGCACATTTGCCACAGATTATCGAAGAACTGGAAAGTTTTGGTACCGTTGAAGTAGATACCGATCATAGCATTGTTTGCGTGGTGGGCGATTTCGGTTCGGAAAAACATGGTTTTGCTAGTCGCGTTTTAGAAGGATTAAAACACATTCCGATCCGCATGATTTCTTACGGAGGAAGTAACTATAATGTTTCGCTGCTAATTTTAAGCGAATATAAAACTGAAGCTTTAAGAAGTTTGCACAACCGTTTATTCGAATAAAAGAAAAAACGCACCGGTTATTACCAGCAATCCGATCAGGAAGTGAAAAGCCAGGAAGCTTGATGGTAATAAACCGTTTTTATACTTTCTGTAAGAATTAAATAATCCAACTGAAAGGATAAGAAAAATAAATAGGGCTGCTGCTATCTTCATTTTTTAATAAATAAGAGAAATAGTACAATAAAGAGCAATACGATAAAAAACCGGATTTTTCCATTGTACTGTTTTTGGGTAATTCTTCCGTGCTTTAAATCAAGGTAATTACCTAAGTATACCAGCCCAAAGAATAAAATTAAAATTATAATAAGGAATTTGAACATGTTCGCCGATAAAGATATATCAAAGTTTAACAATATAGAAACACCATTTTACTATTACGATACGGAGTTGTTGCAGAAAACTTTGCGCACCTGTGCCGATGCTGCCGCGCCTTACCAGTTTCACATCCATTATGCACTGAAGGCAAATTTCAATTCGGTTTTGCTGGAGCAGATTAAAGGAATTGGTTTTGGTGCCGACTGTGTAAGTGCCGGAGAGGTAAGAAGGGCCGTTGAAGTTGGCTTTGACCATAAAAAAATCGTTTTTGCCGGAGTTGGTAAATCCGATAAAGAAATAAATGAGGCTCTTGATCTCGATATTTTCTGCTTTAACGTAGAATCTATCCAGGAGCTTGAGGTTTTAAATGAACTGGCTGCGAAAAAAGGTAAAACCGCGCAAGTGGCTATCCGAATCAACCCGAATGTTGATGCCCATACACACCACAACATTACCACTGGTTTGGATGAAAATAAGTTTGGAATTAACTCATGGGATTTACCGGAATGTGCCGATACTTTAAAAGCTTCTGCTAACCTGAAATTCATTGGAATCCACTTTCATATCGGTTCTCAGATCACCAATCTGGATGTATATAAAAACCTCTGTGTACGGGTAAACGAATTTGCAGCTTGGTTCGAAGATAAAGGATTTAACCTTAAAGTATTAAACGTTGGCGGTGGTTTAGGGATCGATTATTATAATCCCGATCACCAAATACCTGATTTCGGAGCATACTTTAAGATCTTTAACGAATTTTTAACTGTAAAACCTGGCCAGGAAGTACATTTTGAATTAGGAAGGGCTTTAGTTGGCCAATCTGCTTCGCTAATTACGCGCGCCTTATACATCAAAAACGGAAAGAAAAAGAATTTTGTGGTTTTAGATGCGGGCATGACGGAGTTAATGCGTCCAGCTTTGTATCAAGCATATCATAAAATAGAGAATTTGTCTCAAATCTCAAATCTCGATGCTCAAATCTCAGTTAAATACGATATCGTAGGTCCGATTTGTGAGAGTACCGATTGCTTTGGTAAAGAAGTAGAGCAGCCAGAATCATTCAGGGGCGATATTTTTGCAATCCGTAGCGCAGGTGCTTATGGCGAGGTGATGGCTTCGAAATACAACCTCAGAGATGCGATAAGATCGGTTTATAGTACGGATATTTAAAAAAAAATGTCATTCTGAAGGCAGTGAAGAATCTGTTTATAACAAACAACAGCATATCAATCGCTTGTAGATTCTTCACTGCTTGCAGAATAACAATAAAATTTATTTCTTCTTCGAAGCCACAAAAACAATTACCCCGGCAACCAAAATGATACCTCCGGCATAAGGAGGCCAATTGACAGATTTTTCTTTATCTGCCGATATTTGAATCGGACCGGCATCTACTATTTTCTCTTTTTTGGTATAAGTAAAACCTGTCCAGATGAGCATGGCGATACCTACAACGATTAATATAATTCCTAATGTTCTGTTCATGGTGTGATTCTGTTTTTATATCAGAACAGTACCAGGGCAATTATGTTTGATTAGAGGGTATAACCTAACGATATTTTGTTAGCCAGATTTAAATTATTACCAGCTTCAAGCGAGAGTGTGAACTTTTTAACATATAAAAAGTAACTAAAACTCCAGCCTGCAGAGCTTTTAACTTTTTCGTTAGTTGCTCTGCCTTTTCCATATTTAAAGCTGTCACCCAATCCTAGGGTTCCACCAACGAAAAATCTGAACGCATGTTTAATGTCATGGTTTCGCCTGGCCCTCCAGATCACTTCAGTAGATAATCCAGTAGTCCAGAGCACTCTTCTGCTCGAAACAGCAACATCATCGTATATCCTGCTATTGTAAACTTGTTCCCTGAAATCGGCATATGCACCTTTTTCGTTGCTTATTGCATTCTCCCAATTGATAAACCGGAAATCGGTATTGCCATTTGACGACATGTTGTGAAAGCCGATAGAACTCCTTAAGCCAAAGCCATATAGATTTTTGTTAAATTCTGGCGCATCTTCTAAAGGATTAATAGCTGAGCTATCAAAATATTCATTATTTGCTTTCCCCAGGTAGGCAAAGGCACCATAAGCGATATTAAACCCCTTGAAAGTGTGACCCCGATTGATGTTCAGCATACCCAGTTCAAAGGTAACTCTGCCATTATCTGGCGAAGCTGCCCCGGCATAGCTTGCACTAATATGGGTAAATGATTTGATGCTATCGGCCTCCATTGGGCGGGCTAAATAACCCATGTTGTTGCCCAATATCGCTGGCGTTAGGTAGGTTCTGCAAGAGCAGCATAAAGTGGCCAGAAATGCAAGGAAAGCAAGAGCGTTAATTTTGTTTTTCATTTTTTTCTATTCGTCAAAGAAATCTACCAAACCACCCAGGAAATATTCCTGGATACCATCCGTAAAATCTTTATAATCTTCGTCAGGGATATTGGTCTGTTTAAACTCTAATGAGGTACCTTTTTTATCTTCATGAAGTTTTATGGTTACAATAGAAGGTTCGTTTTCTTCTCCAAAATACCATTGCTGCACAATCTGTTTACCATAGGTAAATTCGATGTTTTTGCCGGTAATATCGCCATCCCAAAAAGAAAACTCTGTTTCTGGTACCTCTTCAAATTCTACATCGGCACCCGTCCATAATTTAATGCTGGTTTCTTTGGTAAGCGCTAAATAAACTTCTTCGCGTGGGGCAGGTATGTAAGTGTATTTTTTAAAATCTTTCATTTTCTACTGTAGCTAATGTTTTTTGTTGTTCAATAATTTCTTGCTTTTTTAAATTTTCGAGCCTAAAGTTTTCATTTAAATCCTCGATAACTGCCGTTCTCCATGCGGATGCCGGATAAGAAAACACAAAGGTACTTTTTACGCGACTAGATTTAATAAAATAAGCTACCCAAATGCCGGAAATAATTATTCTTCTGATTAAAAAAGTAACATCCGAATTGGTAAAGAGTTGGTTGCCGATGTGATTACCCATCGAAAAGAGAAATATAATATCTAAAATTGCTATTGTAATACTGGCAATTTTGAAGCCGATATAATATCTTGGGAATTCTTTGCGTCGCTCAAAAAATAAAAATATAATTAGTATGCTAAATATAACGAGCGCCATGTTTGCTGCTGTTTCAATAAGTAAACAAAGCTGGTACAAAAATGTAGTAAAGCGATCATAACGCTCCAGGTTATCCCATAAACTTTGACTAAAAGTATCCATTTTGATCATTGTAAATAACGAGAAAAATGGTATGCCCACAATCCCGATACCTGCCAAAATAAGCCAGCCTTGAATTTTCGGGGCTTCTTTTATTTCTTCAAGCTCAAATGGTTTTTTACGGGTATATAGAAATAAGCATACTGCCGCCATAATGATGGAAACGAATACGCATAAAGTTACCATCCAGTAATTTAGATCAGATTCATCTCCGGTTTCATTTCCGCCACTCCAAAATAAACTGTAACTCAGTTTATCCATAATGTTGCTTCTGTCTTTAATGTATTGTTTGATGTCGGTAGTCGGTATTTCGTCGGTTAAATTCTGGTAACTGTAGTTGATGGTTAAAGTATCTGCTTCAGCATTTACCGAATAATTAAATTTATAACCTGGTCTTTCAATATTAAATGATTTGTCTTTAAGGTCCCAGCTCTCTGAGAAGGCAATTTTTAATTTCTGGTTAATGTTGCAGGGGTAAACCAGTTCCATAGGTACATTGCGCCATTGTTTTAGCTTGCGTAAGTCGTTACTGATCAGGTCTCCATAAAAATAAATATCAAATCTGTTGGGGATAGAATCGTCTTTAACCCAAATGTTCTCAATTTCATAATTTTCGGTTAAATAAATAATATTATGAACCTCATCATCTTTAACGGTAAGGCTTTTTGCTGTTTTTACCCCCGGATATAATTTTGCATAGTAATTTAAATAATCCTTTTCCAGTTTGTCTGTCCCATCACTGCTTAAATCTGACCTGATTTGATCGGCACAGTTGTGGGTATAAACAGTTTTGATCTCTAAGGTTGCTTTTTTGCCCTGGCTGGTATCGGGTAAATTGATGAATGATGTGGCATCAATTTTACCTTTAGGATTGCTTTTAACCCATTCTAATTTATCGTTACCGGGTTTTAAAACCAAAACATTGGCCGAATAAGGGAAATAGTTTTCGGTTATGGGGCCACGCTGATCAGACATGGTGGCATCAATCCAGATTTTTTTATGGTTAAACTCTGCCAATACCACAACATGGTCAAAAGCGCCTGTTGAGGGCAGTCTGTCAATCGTTTTATCGCGCAGGTAAGTGTTTATCAAAACCGGGTATGCCGGTATTCCCATGTTTTTTAGCAGATAAACCAGTAAAAGCGACTTATCTTTACAATCACCATAGCGTTGTTTCAAAACCTTTTCGGGCGAGTTTGGCCGGTGAGAATACTGACCCATTTCTATCCCCATGTACCTGATCTGGTCTTGTACAAACCGGGTTGCCAGCTGTAAATATTGTTCTGGATCGTTTCTGGCTTTAGCTTTTAATTCTTTAATCTTGGCATTTAGTACCGTAGAATTTTTCAGGTCGTAGGTGTTTAAACGGATAGACCAGTCTACTATATCTTTCCAGCTGTGGTACTCGCTAATTTGAACGCGTCCGTATGGATTATACCATTCTGGTTCATAATCATAGGCCGTAAAAGTTTTTGAAACCTGACTTTGCCACTGGTATACTTTTAAATCTCCTGTTTCCAGCGTTTTTAAAGGAGGCACAAAGTTGAAGTTTTTGAGCTGGAGATTACGTTTCTTATTAAAAAGTACGCTAACATAAACATTGGAAATCTGACTTCCGCCTTCAAAATAAATCAGGTTGCTGTAGCGCGAATCAAAAACCGGGTTTTTCCCTTTTATAGTATAAGAAAATTCAATCCTGTCTCCTTTGCGTACGTCATCTAATATCAGAAATGCATTAAACGTGCCGCTATAAATGAACTTACTGAGTTCTTTCTCATTTTGTATAATTTTGAAATTACCCGCATTTAGCTTATCAATAGGTTTATTGTCTCTCCAAATGGTAATTTTATGAAAAAGAAGCTTTTGATAGGAGGGGTCGTAGGTAACAGAAATTTCAGAGCCATTTTGAACACCTGTATCGGAAATAATTTCACGGATATCGTGTTCGTATTCTTCTGATGTTTCTACGTTGATTTGCTGCTCGTAAAGGAATAGGTACCAGCCATCCTGAACGTCTTTTGCTGCTGATCTTTTATCAACTGTTTTAACTTTTTGCAGCCATTGTGGCTCAGTTCTGGAAATGAAAAAGTTATTTTTCTGTGCAGAAGCTGTACTGATCCAAAAAGTTAAAACGATTAAAATAATTTTTTTGAGGGCGTTTTTATTTAGCATATTTAAATTGATCGTTTACTTAAAAGCATTTAATCCGGTAACATCCATACCGGTAATCAGTAAATGGATATCGTGTGTACCTTCGTAAGTTATTACCGATTCGAGGTTCATCATGTGGCGCATAATCGAATATTCTCCGGTAATTCCCATTCCGCCAAGCATTTGCCGTGCATTGCGCGCAATGTCTAAGGCAATTTCCACGCTGTTTCGTTTCGCCATAGAAATTTGTTCGGCTGTTGCCCTGTTTTCGCTTTTTAACGTGCCCAAACGCCACACCAAAAGCTGTCCTTTGGTAATTTCGGTTACCATTTCGGCCAGTTTTTTCTGCTGCAGCTGAAAACCCCCGATCGGCTTGCCAAATTGTACACGTTCTTTCGAATAACGTAAGGCGGTATCGTAGCAATCCATAGCGGCACCCAAAGCGCCCCAGGCAATGCCATATCGGGCCTGGTTTAAACAGCCCAACGGGCCTTTTAATCCACTGATCTCAGGAAAAACATTTTCTTTTGGAACCTTAACATTATCAAAAACAAGTTCGCCGGTAGCCGAAGCCCTTAAACTCCATTTATTATGCGTTTCTGGAGTAGAAAAGCCTTCCATCCCGCGTTCTACCACCAATCCTCTTATTTTTCCAGATTCGTCTTTGGCCCACACTACAGCAATATCTGCAAAAGGTGCATTGCTGATCCACATTTTAGCGCCATTTAAAACATAATGACTTCCTGCATCTTTAATATTGGTTACCATCCCGCCAGGGTTAGAGCCATGATCGGGTTCCGTTAAACCAAAACAGCCCATCATTTCGCCGCTGGCCAGTTTTGGTAAGTATTTTTTTCGCTGTTCTTCTGTTCCATAAGCGTAAATAGGATACATTACCAATGAACCCTGAACCGATGCCGTAGAACGGATTCCAGAATCACCGCGTTCTATTTCCTGCATTAAAATACCATAAGCAGTATAATCAAGCCCAGCACCGCCGTATTCGACCGGGATGGTTGGACCAAAAGCACCGATATCAGCCAATCCTTTTATTAAGTGTTTTGGAAATTCTGCCTTTTGTGCATAATCTTCAATAATTGGGCTTACTTCTTTTTTTACCCAATCTCTGGCCGTAGCACGGATTAATTTATGCTCATCTGTTAACAGTTCGTCCAGTAAATAATAGTCTGGTGCCTCATATAGGTCTTTTTTTACTGATTTGCTCATCTAATTTCGTATTATCTGGTTAAGAAATCGCGTTGATTTCAAAGGTAACAATTTACGGCAAGGGGGCTTATATTCATGAATAAAAAATTAATTTTGCAACTTATAGAACATACATGGGCCATTTTAAACAAACTGTAGCGTTAAAAGATGTAAAATGCTTTGCATTACACGGTTATTATCCGGAGGAGCAATTAACTGGAAATCATTTTGTTGTAGATCTGGAAACTGAATTTACACCGCAGGGTTTTGATGATGAACTGGCACAGACCGTAAATTACGAGGATCTGAACAATATTATCCTCGGAGAAATGAAAGAAACACAAAAACTATTGGAAACGGTTTTGAAGAATATTATTTCGAAGGTTATTGTGTTATATCCATTTGTTGATACCATTCAAATAAGCATAAAAAAATTAAACCCACCAATGCCTGGTCAAATCGGACATTCTTTTGTTAAACTAACCTACACAGCAGCCAATTAAGATGAATTTTACGAAGATAAACCCTGAAATATTAGCAGAAATTAAAGCTGCTATCGGAACGGAAAAAGTTTTTACCGATGCTGATAGTTTAGAGAACTATAGTCACGATGAGACAGAAGATCTACGCTACCAGCCAGAATTAGTGGTAAAGCCTACAACCCCCGAAGAAATTTCGGCTTTACTGAAAATCTGTAATGCGCATCATGTTCCGGTTACCCCACGCGGAGGCGGAACAGGCTTAAGTGGTGCCGCGTTACCCATATACGGCGGGGTTTCTCTATCGATGGAAAAGTTTAAAGCTATCCTTGATATTGATACCGAAAACCTACAGGCAACGGTTGAGCCAGGTGTAATTACAGAAGAATTTATCAATGCAGTGGCTGAAAAAGGACTGCTATACCCGGTTGATCCAAGTAGTAAGGGCTCTTGTTTTATTGGTGGCAATGTGGCGCACGGTTCGGGCGGACCACGCGTAGTTAAATACGGAACGATACGCGAGTATATTCTCAACCTGGAAGTGGTTTTGCCTAATGGCGATATCATTTGGACCGGTGCAAATACCTTAAAATATGCTTCAGGTTATAATTTAACCCAGTTAATGATCGGATCGGAAGGCACTTTGGGCGTGGTAACAAAAATTGTAACCAAGCTTTTGCCCAAGCCTACACAATCGGTACTCATGATGGGTTCTTTTAATACAAATGAAGATGCCTGTGCGGCCGTTTCGGCAATATTCAGAGCGGGGGTAACGCCATCAGCCCTGGAGTTTATGGAGCGGAAAGGAGTGGAGTGGGTAATTAAGTTTGACGATATCAAATTTGATTTAAAAGATGATGTTGCCGCTTTATTGATGATAGAATTTGATGGCGATGATTTAGATGATATTTTTAAAAACTGCGAGAAAACTAACATCGTTCTAGAAGAACACCATTGTACCGAAGTTTTATTTGCCGATACTGCAGCTCAAAAAGAAGAACTATGGCGCATGCGCAGAACAATGGCCGAATCGGTTAAATCCAATTCTGTTTATAAAGAAGAAGATACCGTTGTTCCTCGTGCGGCTTTGCCAAAGCTAATTAATGGGATAAAAGAAATTGGTGCAAAATATGGCTTTGAAAGCGTTTGTTACGGGCATGCCGGCGACGGAAACCTGCATGTAAACATTATTAAAGCCGGTATGAGCGATGAAGACTGGAAAAACAAGCTAAAATTTGGAATTGCCGAAATATTTGAATTAACGACAGCTTTGGGCGGAACATTATCGGGAGAGCATGGTATCGGTTTGGTACAGAAAGAGTTTATGCCGATCAAATATTCCGAAATTCACCTCAATCTAATGAGAGGTATTAAAAATGTTTTCGACCCCAATGGGATACTAAATCCAGGAAAGATTATGCCTGATTGATATTCGTCACCCTGAACTTGTTTCAGGGTCTTTCATGCAAGATAGATCTCTCCACTCCACTGCGTTCCAGTTTAGATGACGGCTTCTTTTTACAGCTGTTCAAAACCTAACATCTTTTGTTTTTCTTCTTCTGGTATTGCAGTTGGTTTGCCTGTGACGTAATCAACTGCAATGCAAACAGTTTTGCCTTTGCTACAGATTACTTCTTCACTTCCTTTTAGCTTGACAATCTGATAATCGAGATCAAAGCTGGTATTGCCAATTCTTGATGTTTTTACATGGATGGCAATTTTATCATTCATTACAATTGGTAAAATATAGTCCAGTTCCGCATGGGCAATAACAATCCCCGTTTTCTTCCAGTCCCATTTAATAATTTCTTCCCAATATTTCGTTCTGGCAATTTCCAGATAGGTAAAGTAAATGGAATTATTTACATGGCCCATCATATCGAAATCAATAAAGCGCAAATGGATATTGGTTTTATAGTTGAATTTGTCTGAAAAACCCTTTATTTCTGCCAATTTGTCTTTTGATTTGGATTTATTTTGCCAAAATGTCTTAAAAATCATAAATATTTGGTTTGGTATGTAAGTTGAATAAGGTGTATTATCAATTTAAAAATTAAAAAAATAAAGAATAAGCGATATGACACTAGTAAATTTTAACAACAGAACCCGTAACACAGCTCCTTACTTTAACAATGTTTTTGATTCATTGTTTAGCGATGCGGTAACTAAAAACAAAATGGTAGATAAATCACCAAATGTGAACATTTACGAAAATGAAACGGCATATGTGATCGAGTTGGCTGCTCCAGGTTTGAAAAAAGAAGATTTTCAGATCAATTTAAAAAAAGACAACCTTTCTGTTTGGGCAGAAGTTAAAAAAGATGAAGGCCAGGTAGCCAAAGATTTTACACGTAAAGAATTTGATTACAGCTCATTTGCAAGGTCATTTAATTTACCAGATAGCGCTGACGGCGACAACATTACTGCTGAATATAAAGATGGGATTTTATCGATAAACATCAGCAAAAAAGACGATGCGAAATTACAGCACAAAGAAATTGTAGTATCGTAATCAAGATATTCTCGAAAGAGGGTTTTTCATAATAGTTTGGTTTAAGGGTTATGAGGCTTGCATCTGGCTGAAGAGTATGATAGATGTGATGGAAAAGCCAGTGCAGGTTATCATAATGGTTTAAGTTTAGGTTTTATAAGGTTAATGCTGGATAGCATTAACCTTATTTTTTGTCTGCTCATTATGAATTCCGGCAAGAGGTATTTAGATTGAATTTAAGTTGCATTCTTAAAATTGCCTTAACTTCATTTTTTGTACTTTTGCGGCATGGATAGAGAAATTCTGGATACAAAACGCAAAGCACTTAAAATAAACCTTGACCCAAGAATTTACGGTACTTTTGCCGAAATTGGCGCTGGTCAGGAAGTTTCGAGAAACTTTTTTAATGCTGGTGCAGCATCTGGAACCGTTGCTAAAACGATGTCGGCTTATGATATGACTTTTAGTGATGCCATTTATGGAGCAGAAACCAATGGCCGTTATGTGAGTCAGAACAGGCTTTTACAAATGCTCGATCACGAATTTGGCTTGCTTAATGAGCGTTTATCGGGCGAGAAATACGAAAGCCGTACCTTCTTTGCCTTTGCCGATACCGTAACTACCCTGAACTATAAGCGTACCAACGAACCACATGGCTGGGTTGGAATCCGTTTTCAGAATGAACCGGGTGGTTTACCAAATGAAATATTTTTCCATGTCCGTTTATTGGATACCGATGTAAATATGCAGCAGCGTGTTTTGGGTATTATTGGTGTAAACTTACTTTATGCGGCCTTTTACCATTATCAAGACCCTAAATTGATGGTCGAGTCGCTTGCCGATAACTTAACCATAGGTTCGGTAGAAATTGATCTGATTTCTGTTAAAGGACCAGCTTTCCCAGAAGTAGATAATATCTTGCTTAATCTGTATATGATTATGAAAGATTTCTCAGCAGCAGCAATTTTCGATTCAGATGCACATCCGCGCCAGGCGAAAGATCTTTTGTATAAAAAGGATATTATGATTTTAAGGACCAAATATGGTCAGAAATCATTGCCAAACTTTAATTTATTTAATAAGGCTACCGATCAGTTTAAACGTACCAACAAGGTAGAAGAGGGCAATTTAGCCGTAATGATTGAGGTTTTATTAACCAATGTTTTAACCGATGGCCAGGAAACGCCTGATGATATCGATCTGGAAACGGTAGCCAAAAGAGCACAGGAAATGTGCGATACAGGTAATATTGTGATCGTATCTAACTTTACCCGTCATAACCGTTTGGCGAAATATTTGGCAAGATGTAAACCGAAAAGCGTGGGTTTGGCCACAAACATCAATAACTTAAAGTTCGTATTCAATTCTAAAAACTTTACCGGCGAAAATTATTCTGGGCAGCTATTGAGTTACGTAAATGATATGTTTAACACCAACGTGAGGCTATTTGCTTATCCTTTCCTGGATAAAAAGACCAATGAGGTAATTACAACAGCTAATATGCCGGTAACGCCAGAAGCAAAACCATTGTTTGATTTTCTTTTAATTAATGGCTATATTACTGATATTAAGGATTATAATGAGGATGAAGTGAAGACGGTTTAATGAACAACTCCAAATGCAAAGCCGTTTTTTCGATCAGAGTGATGAGAAGTAGATATTTTTAACCCTTTACTGTAACCCTGAATTTATTTCATGGTCTAGATGCTGAAACAAATTCTGCATGACGATTGCGCCAGGGAAAATAGTCTAAAATTGATAACAGCACAAAATATTACCTAACTCTGGGTTATAATTTATATTCTTTTGAACAAGATTCTTTACTGCGTTCAGAATGACAAAAAGATGCTCAGTTATTTGTCTCCATAGTGGCCTAAGGCGGATATGATAGTTACAGTAACGATTTCGTTCTCTATTTCATAGATTAGTCGATCTTTTTGATTGATCCGCCGCGACCATAACCCTGTTAAGTTAAATTTTAATCTTTCAGGATTACCTACTCCAATTTCTGGATGAATATATAGTTCTGAAATAATTTTTTCTACTTTTTTTATTGATGCTTTGTCTCCAGACTTTTGGATAATCAATAAATGTTTTTGAGCGCTTTCTGAGATGATTACTCTAAATTCTCCCATATAGATTTGTTTGGATCAAGTGTAATGTAGTTGCCGTTTTTAACTTCTGCCAAACTTTGTTTAATTTTGACCACAAACTCGGGATTGTAAGGGCTTTCCTCTTCCTTTTGAAAGGAAATATCTAATGCTTTTAAAACAGCTTCAATTGCAGCTTCTTGCTTTTTGTTTTTAGGATGTGCGATTATTGTCATAACAATTGTTCTATAATCAAAAATACAAAATTATTTGATCAACTTTTCAATTACCTGTTTATAGCTATCGCTTACCGGCAATTCGTGATCATTGATAAATAACGAATTTTTCCTGATAGCGGTTATTTGATTGATATTTACAATAAACGACTTATGTATCCTTTCGAAATCGGCAGGCAGCTGATCTTCCATGTTTTTCATGCTTATACGTACTATCGCTGCCTTCGGACTGCTCGAAGTATGGATCTGGATGTAATCTTTTAAACCTTCTATGTAGGTAATCTCGTCGAAATTGATCTTCACCAAACTATATCCCACATTTACGAACATGTAATCCTGTTTGGGCAGGCTAGGATGGTCTACAGATTGTTTAAGCTGGTAAAGGTCTTTGGCTTTATTGCAGGCCTTCATGAAACGGTCTAGCGATACAGGTTTCATCAAATAGTCTACAACATCAAGTGCAAAGCCATCCAAAGCATATTGTTTATAAGCCGTAACAATAATTACCATAGGCTTTTTAACCAAACTCTGGATAAACTGCAGGCCGGTAATGCCGGGCATCTGTATATCGATAAAAATCAAATCGATCGGCTGCTCCTGCATCACTTTATTGGCTGCAAAAGCATCGTCGCAGCTGGCTACAAGCGTTAAAAACGGAATCCGGCTAATGTTGTCGGCCAGTAACTGTAAGGCTAAAGGTTCATCATCAATGGCTAAACATGTTATCATACCGTTAATTTTAAAGTGAGGTTTACATTAAACCAGCCATCGTTTTTTTCTATTTCCAAATGATGGCTTTTTCCATAAAGCAGATTTAAGCGCCGGCTCACATTTGCAAGGCCGATGCCCGATGCAGCATCTTTTACCTCATTTTCGTTTTCGTTGAATTTGTTTCTAACCACAAACGTCAAACGGTCATCTTCTGTTTTTAAATCAATAAATATTTGTGGGTTTTCGATCATGCCTACGCCGTGTTTAAAGGCATTTTCGATAAACGGAATCAATAACATCGGTTCGATCTCATCAAAATCACTTTCGATATCGATGTTCGTTTCTATCACTACTTTTTTTCCGAAACGCTGCTTTTGCAGATCGATATAGGCTTGCAGATATTCGGTTTCTGTTTTGATAGATATTTTTTCTTCATCGGTTTCGTACAGCATATATTGCATTAAACCCGATAACTTCATTACAGTTGGCTCCAGATCATTGCTTTTAAGTCTCACCAATGCTACAATATTGTTCAATACATTAAAAATAAAGTGCGGACTAATCTGCGAGCGTAGAAAAGAGAGTTCGGTTTTCATGTTTTCCTGTTCTCGCTGTAAAGATCTCTTTTCCTCGCTAATGCGGTCAGATATCATGGTGAATGCAGTGCTGGCAGCAATGGTCAATAAAAATGTAGGCGTATTAAACCAAAGCGTACGGCCCAGATTAAAATCAAAATCGGGCAATAGGATTTTAAAAAGGGTAGAGTGGATGGAAATAGCCAAAAGCAAACAGCCTAAAAGCGATAATCCGTAGCCCAGATACTTTTTTTTATAGAAAAACGATGGAATTAAAACCTTATTGTTGAGGTAAAATATAGCAATCCAATAAACATAACTGATGAAATTTAACCTGAGGAACTGGTTTTCTTCATAACTGCTAAGGTGATGAGGCGGACGGCTCCTGTTGGCATTGATAATATAAGGCAAAGTGATCAGAACTACCCAAACCAAGATATGCAGGGTAACTTTGATCCACTTTTTAGAGAAATTAATCGTCATTATTTTTTGTGTCGCGCTTTGCATCGCTAAGTTATTATTTATTATGTTTTTACGCTTCGTTACCCTGAATTTATTTAGGAAGATCATGTTATGTTTTAAGATCCCTGCCTGCGCCGGGATGACGGCAGGCATGATCAGGTGCTGTTACTCGTACCTTAATGCATCTATCGGATCTAAATTAGATGCTTTCTTGGCAGGATAGTACCCAAAGAAAACCCCTGTTACAGCACATACAATAAAGGAAATAACGATTGAAGATTCCGAAATTAAAATTGGCCAGTTTAAGAAATAGGAGATGAGGTAAGCCGAACTCACACCCAAAACCACTCCGATTACACCGCCGGTGATACTGATTAAAATGGCCTCTATTAAAAACTGCATTAAAACATCCTGTCCACGTGCCCCGATAGACATGCGCAAACCTATTTCTCTTGTACGTTCAGTAACCGAAACATACATGATGTTCATGATCCCAATACCGCCTATAAATAATGAAATGCCCGCAATAGCGGTTAAAAGAACCGTAAGCATGCTGCTCGTAGAGCTAATGGTACTGATTAATTCGGCCTGTGTACGCACCTGGAAATCATCTGTTTCTGCAGCAGTTAACCTATGGCTGTCCCTTAAGGCATCAGAAATTTCGGTTGTTGCCGCTGCACTCGAAGCTTCTGTAGTTGCCGAGGCATAAATACTTTGCAAATAATTGGTTGCAGTAATCCTTTTTTGTACGGTGGTAAAAGGGGCAAGGATAATATCATCCTGATCCTGCCCGAAATTACTCTGCCCTTTAGGTACCAAAACACCGATTACCTGAAAAGGGATATTTTTAAAACGGATAATCTGCCCAATCGGGTTGCTTCCATCCGGAAAGAGGTTATCGATTACGGTTTTACCCAAAAGGCAAACCTTTGCAAAACTCTTTACATCATTTTCGGAGAAAAGAATGCCATCCTGAAGCTTTAACTGACGGATATTCAAATAATCGGGACTTACTCCTGTAATGGTGGTTGGCCAGTTGTAGCCACCTTTAATGGCCTGTCCGCTGGTAGAAACCACGGGTGATAATCCGTTTATGTTTTTAGACTGCAGCTTTTCAATCGCGTTAATGTCTTCCAGTTTTAAGGTCTGGATACTGCTTCCCTGCAAACGTACCCCGCCAGGTTCGTTGCTTTGCGGCATAATGGTAATCATGTTCGAGCCCATTCCTGATAGCGAGGATCTGATGCTCTGTTTAGAGCCCTCACCAATGGCCATCATCGCAATAACAGCTGCAACACCGATTATAATGCCGAGCATGGTTAAAAAAGCACGTAGCTTATTTCTTTTTAATGCCTTGAAAGCAATTTTTAATAAATTTAAAATGCCCATGATTTCCTTAGTTAATAATCATCACTTTCGGGCAAACTGGCCAAAGCCTCTTTTGCCGAGCGTTGATTGGTGTTAATGCTGTCTTTTTGGATTTTTCCATCCCTAAGCATGATTGTTCTGGTACTAAAAGCGGCAATATCGGGTTCGTGTGTTACAAAAACGATGGTTTTGCCTTCAGCATTCAGCTCCTGCATCAATGCCATAATTTCGTACGAGGTACGGGTATCTAAATTTCCGGTCGCCTCATCGGCTAAAATCATTACCGGATGATTAACCAAAGCCCTGGCAATGGCTACACGCTGCTGCTGTCCGCCAGAAAGCTGACTCGGCGTATGATCAAAACGCTCTGCAAGTTTTACCGATTCGAGCGATTTTATAGCCCTTTCTTTCCTTTCTTCCGCTGTTATGGTTTTATTATAAAAGAGTGGGAGTTCTACATTTTCTAATGCTGATGTTCTTGGCAATAAGTTATAAGCCTGAAATACAAAACCGATTTTGGTATTTCTCAAACCAGCCAACTCATCACGGTTTAAACTTTTAACATCCACACCATCAAGCAGGTAACTGCCGTCGGTTGGTTTGTCTAAACAACCTAGAATATTCAGTAAGGTTGTTTTACCAGAGCCGCTGCTTCCCATAATGGTTACAAACTCACCAGCTTTAATATCGAAAGTAATGCCTTTTAAAGCCCTAACGGTTTGATCGCCCATTACAAATTCACGTTTTAAATCGTGTATGTCTAATATTTTCTGTTCCATTATTTCCTCCTGTTACCGCCTGGACGTTTAGGCATGAAAGGACTCGACTGACCTTGACTTGCCGCCTGGCCTTTGCCCATGCTTTGTGAACCAGTAATTACAACATCTGCAGCTGCCAAACCCGATAAAACCTCAACATGCGTATTGTCGTTTATACCTATTGCAATTTTTTTCTGTACCAGTTCCTTTGGACTTTTTTGCACCCAAACGTAAGCTTCATCGGCCCCGGCAGGTTTCTTATCGGGATTAACCCAGGTCATTTGATATTTTCCTGCCAGTGTAGAATCCGGCGCAAATTTTATCGCTTTTGTAGGGATAAGCAAAGCATTGTTCACTTCTTTTGTAAAGATGGTGATGTTCGCCGTCATACCCGGTTTTAGCTTATTCGCATCGTTTGAGGTATTGATAATGGTTTTGTAGGTTACCACGTTAGATGAAATGGACGGACTTAACCTGATTTCCTGGATAGTACCTTTAAAAGTATCGTTCAAAAAGGCATCGACAGTAAAAGTTGCCCTTTCACCTTTAGAAATATCGCCTACATCAGCCTCGTCTACAGAGGCTTCTACCTGCATTTTGGTTAAATCTTTTGCTATACTGAAAATGGTTGGTGTACTGAAACTCGCTGCCACAGTTGTTCCCTCGCTAACGCTCCTGGAAAGTACCGTGCCATCAATAGGCGAATATATACTGGCCAATGATAAATTCTTTTGAGCAGACGCAAGCTGTGCCTTAATGCTATTCACCGATGCTTTTGATGCATTGTAAGTATATAAAGCATTGTCGTAATCGGCTTTGCTTACTGCACCAACCTTAAACAGGTTGCTCTGTCGGCTAAAATTGCCCTGCTGGTAAACCAATGCACTCTGTGCGCTTACCAAATTGGCCTGGTATTGGTTTACGGTAGCTTCGAAAAGTGTTTTATCCAGTTCGGCCAGCAATTGACCTTTTTTAACTTTAGAGTTAAAATCTGCATAAAGCGTTTTAATGGTTCCCGATACCTGCGTACCTACCGCAACGGTATCAACCGGCTGAACTTTACCTGTAGCCGTTACGTTTTCAGAAATATAACCTGTTTTGGGTTTCTCCGTTTCCAGAACAACTACCTGCTCTTTTTTACGTAGCGCGAAGTACCAAACGGCAAACAGTGCGATTGCAATGCCGAGAATGATCAATATTGTTTTCTTCTTCATGATATAAATATTAAGTTGACTAGGCGATAGCCATCATCATGTATTTTAATTGGTTATAGGTACTCCTGTGTAAAAATTATAGATCCTGGTATAAAGGTTTGCAGTGTATTTTGCCTGCACAAATGCCTGTAGCGCCTGCACATATAAATTTTTCTGTTGGAGGTTCTCTACAATGTTATTCGTACCTTCTTTTAATGCAGCATTCGAAATCCTTAAAGCCTCACCCGTGTAATTAAACTGTTCTTGCGCGGCAGCGTATTGACTGTTTGCATTTTGTACATTAATATATGCCCTTTCTACATTTTGTGTCAGGGTTGTTTTGGTGTCTAAAAGAGATAGGCGGGCCTGCTCTATGCTGATATTGGCTTTTGCAACATTGGTTTTGGTTACCCTTCTATCGAAAATCGGGATAGAAAGTGTTAAACCTAGATTTTGATAAAAACTGTTGTTTAGCTGGTAACCGTAGCCCCCGATATTATTGTTACTATAACCCGTATTTAGCGATCCGCCTAAACTCAAGGTCGGGCGTAAAGTAGATTTTGCTTTAGCCAACTCGGTATTCTGTAATTGGATATTCAGCTCACCGCTTTTTATCTCCGGGCGTGTGCGCAGTGCTTTATCCTGCGCGGAAGCCAAATTATCCAATGCGGGAGCCACCGAAACGGTATCTGTTGTGCTCACCTCGAAAGCTGCATCTGTTGGTAACTGCAATAGCTGTTTAAGTGTTAAGATGTTCTGCTGTAAGGTGTTTTGAGCGGTAACTAAAGTGTATTTATCGTTAGCGTAGGTAGCCTGCAACTGCAAAAGATCTTTTTTAGCGATAGTGCCGAACTTAAACTGTTGCGCAGATTGTGCTACCTGAGCCTCGCTGGTGGTTAATAAATCTTTTAAATAAGTAATGTTTTCTCTGGCTAATAAAATATTTAGATAAGCCTGGGTAATAGAAATGGTAATGTCGTTTTTAGCTGCTTCTACTGATAAGTTTGCCGTTTGCAAGCTTAATTCTTTAGCTTTAATATCATTTTTTAAATAACTGCCATTATATAGCGTAATATCCGAACTTAAACCAAAACCGCTGGTATTTTGTAAGCCAGATTTGTAATTGGTAATGGCCTGCGATACATTTCCCGTTAAATTGGGCAGCACAGCCGATTTTGATGCAATTAAATCCTGCTCAGCAGTTTGGGAACTCAACTTTAAGGTATTGATGTTGATGTTTTTTTCTTTGGCATACTCAATGGCGGTTTTCAAATCCCATACTTTCGGCACTTCCTGTGCTTTGGTAGCATAAGCTGCTACAAGTAAAATGAGTATGACAATATATTTAATGTATCTGCGCATGGCGAATAAATTTTATGTCTTTTTAGAACTATTGAACACAAAAATATATCCGGTAAAGGCCTCATTTTTACAATTGAGACCAACATAGAAAAAACTGCGACGAAAGAGGAGAACTTTGAGATCAGTTGTTTTAAGTTTCTCAGAAGTTAGGGACTAGTTTGTACACTATCTAGATCACAAAACTGTATAACAACTTTAACTATTACCGTAGATTAAGACCCTGAAATAAATTCAGGGTGACAAAAGCTTTAAAAACGTTAAACCGTTCGTAATATTGAGCCGGTTTCATTTACGATTAAGGTATGGTTTACACCACATTTTAAAGCAAAATTATTGCGTTGGTGCCCTACAGGGAAATCGAAAGCAATAGGATAGCTGTATTCTTTTACTTTTTCAAACACGATGTCATAAATGGTCTTGCCAAATTCTTCGCCGGCATCATCAGGCTTGACTTTGAAACCACCTACAATCAGTCCGCTCAGGTTTTTCAGTTTGCCACTTCGTTTCAGGTTCCAAAGCATTCTGTCGATGCTATACAGGTATTCGCCGGTATCTTCGATAAAAAGTATTTTGCCTTTTGTGTCTAAATCAGAGTTGCTACCTGCGAGGGTTTCGATAATGCTCAGGTTTCCACCAACCAATAGTCCATCAACTTTTCCTGGCCGGTTATTGCTATTGGCGGGAGCGGTATACCCCATCTGTTCGCCGATTAATGCATTTTTTATCGATAGGATTGTTTCAATTTGTATAGGTTCTGCCTTTGTCCAATCATCGGGAAAACTATTGCACATTTTAGAGTGTATGGAAGCAATGCCATAATTTTTTGCCAAATGGCAGTGTATTACGGTAATGTCGCTAAAACCGATAATCCATTTGGGGTTTCTTTTAAAAGAAGAGAAATCGAGTTGATCAATAATCCGTACAAAACCATAGCCACCACGGGCACACATAATGGCTTTAATTGTCGGATCATCAAGCATCTGTTGAAAATCGGCCAATCTTTCTTCATCGGTTCCACCGTAAGTAAAGTCACGCTTGCCAATGGTACTGCCGATTTTTATGGTAAAGCCCCAGCTTTGCATCTGTAAAATGGAGGGCTGAACCTGTTCGAGGGTAATATACCCCGCCGGACTGGTAATCCCAATCGTATCTCCAGGTTTTAAATGTGGCGGTATTTTAAATGAAGAATTTTCATGCGCTACAGTATTGGCTAAAGTTTTAAATGCTGGTAATGCAGTTGTAGCAGCAATAAATGAAGAAAGGAAATGTTTTCTGTTCATTTAAAATGAGGTTATTTTGTTGATTTTGCTAAGATATGATTTAAAATTTTGGCAAAAAAGAAAAGGGATTTATATCCATAAATCCCTTTTTTAAACCAAACAAATTAATCTGTAAAAGATTAGTATAATGTGAATTATATAGACAACCACGTATGCGCAGAAATGTTTTAAAATTTTTGAAAAAAAATGTTTTTGCCATTCAATGGTGTAATTCATTGCATAAAAAGCAATATCAGTGAGAGCCTGCAGGCCACTCGATTGGGAATCGTAATGCTTTGATAGGATTGTAGGTTGCATTAAGATTCTCGCCCTCGCCTGTCATGTGGACACAAATGTTTAATGTTCTTTCCGCTCTACGCCGCGGAGGCGTGCTACTTTGGAGCGCCAATTAGCCAAAGCGCTTTGTCAATCCAGCAATTCCCGATTTTTTATCGGGACTGGGATTGACGGCGTTCTTCGGTAAAACCTGTATTGCGACCAAGCCAGTTCCTACCTAATGCCGTAAAAGATGTGTCCACACGATAGGCCTGCGAGGAAAAGACGACCATTTTTTTAATCTGTCATTAATAGCGCATCCAGGAACCTGATAATTAACATACATTTTAATCACTGTATTTGCTAAATAGCCCTGATGGAAACGAAAATACTTTTTGGTTAGGTTATATTGTATTTTCGAATACTTTTCCAAAAAGATTGGAATGGACAGCAGGAGCAACCGGCTGATATGTGCAGGAAACTGCGCTCCAAAATAGTTAAATGCAAAGCTTAGTGCTCTTTAAAAGGTAAAGGCTACCCATCGCGGATAGCCTTTGCTAACAACAAAACAAATATAAGATAACCAAATCTTGCCTGATTGAGCAGATCAGGATAAAGTGCTATGAGATACACTTTGCGGCCTAGTAATGGATTCGAACCATTGTAAAAAGTTTATGAAACTCCAACCTTCCAATCGGTCAACTGGCCAATGTTTTATAACTGTTTTAAAGCTAAATAATCTCTTAATTCTAAAATCTGTTCTTTATTTAAGCTATCTTCATCTCTTGAATGCTCCCGCACATCGTTTTCCTTTGTTAAAGGATTAATGTGGTTCGGATATTCGTCAATGGTTGGATATTGAAAATAGATCGACATTATTTTAGGGTTTAATTGTTCAACATATTTTTGTTAATGATTAATGTTGAGCAAATATAGAAATAAGCATATAATATCTATAGATTTAGTAGTATTTATTCTTCATGCAGTATTAATTGTCTGATTTTCAGTTAAATATTTTTATAAATTGATGACCGATAATTCTAAATACAGTTTTAAATAAAATAAAAGACTCCAATTAATCCGATTATTCCTAGAATAAAATAGATAATGGGGGCAATGTACCTGGAAAAATCTGCCTGCGATTTCCAAGGCTTTTAATTCAAATTCAGAAAAGCTAATTATTTTAAGGATATTTGCAGTTCAAACATTAAAATAGTAATTGTGTCTTTAGATAAATTAAAACTTAGCAAACCACTTGTAGCGGCCATGACTGATGCAGGATTTTTAACACCAAAAGAAATCCAGGCCAGAACAATGTCGCGCATTTTAGGTGGACAAGATGTTATAGCGGTGGGACCAGAGGGTTCGGGAAAAACAACAACTTACGTTTTAGCTACTTTAATGAAGTTGAAATATGCATTTGAAGAAGCACCAAGGGCTTTAATTTTGGTGCCAGATGCAGAACACGTAGATCATGTTTTGGAGCAGTTTAAATTATTAAACCGTAACAATACCTTCAGGATTTTAGGAATCGATAGCCGTGGTGCTGTTGATACTCAGATGAACGAGATAACAGATGGTGTTGACATTATTGTTGCAGTACCTGACCGTGCACGCGCGTTATATTTAAAACTGGCCCTGAATACCAATAAAATACAGCTATTTATTGTAGATAATGCAGAGCTAATAGTTAAAAAAGGTTTACAGTTGCCAGTGGTAGAACTGGCCAATAGTGCATATAAATCTCAACACGTAGTGTTTACAGAAGTAATGCACGAGAAACTGAACCACATGATTTCGCCTTTTATGAAGGATTCTGCCACTACAATTGAAGTTGATGAAATTGGCGAAAAGCAAGCTGAAGTTTATCAGCAGATGCTTTACCAGGTGCCAAATTTCCGTACCAAGCTTAATCTGTTAACTTTATTGTTAAGCGATTCTGAGGTTTTTGATAAGGTGGTGGTTTTTGTAAATACACGCTTAACGGCGCAAACGGTGTATAAAAACTTTAACCATAATAAAGAGAATGAGGTCAGTATTTACCGTTCTTTGTTCTTTGATGATAAAGGATATGACGATATTGAAGATTTTAAAGATAATCCTGAGGCTAGAGTTTTAATTGTAGCCAACGAAAATTTAGAGGAATTAAATATTCAGGGCATTCCTTTTATTTTGCACCTCGAATTGCCTGAACAAAAGGAAACTTTAATACAACGCATTGTTAAACATGGCGATGAAGATGTTGTAGCAATAACTTTTTCTACCGATATAGAATTAATAGAGGTTAAAAAGATTGAGCAGGCAATAGGGCAAAAATTAGAGGTAATGGAATTGCCCGAAGATTTGAAAGTGGTGGATGCAACTGCTAAACCAAAAAAGAAAAAGGGTGCTGAAGAGTCAGAAGATGATGAACGTGGTGCAGCTTTCCATGAAAAGAAGGCCAGTAATTTAAAGAATTACAATTACAGCGCAGGCACAAAAGCTAAAATGAGTTATAAGAATAAAAAAGGATTGTCGTAATACATGGTATTAATGGCGAATCGTCTTGCTGAACTTGTTTCAGGATCTATTATAGTATAATGGGTGGCTAAAACAAGATTCTGAAATAAATTCAGAATGACGAAATCTCTTTTTTATTAATCTATTAAGCGTTAGCTCCGGATCGTCTTCCTGAACTTGTTTCAGGATCTATGATAACGAGATTTATAATCCAACAGATTCTGAAATAAATTCAGAATGACGAAATTTTTTTTCATAAAAAAAGCTCCCCAGAAATTAATCTGAGGAGCTTTTTTATTCATCGTTATTTACGACTAGTATAAAGTAAACTCTACACGACGGTTTTGTTGACGGCCAGCTGCAGTTTTGTTGGTTGCAATTGGTTGGTCAGGTCCGTAACCTGTAGCTTCGATTCTCGATGCATTTGCACCTTGAGATACTAAATAAGCTTTTACTGATTCTGCTCTGTCTTTAGATAAACGTAAGTTTAATTCTCTACCACCAGTGTTATCTGTATGACCAGCTAATTTTAAGCTAAAGTTTTTCTCTACCAATAAACCAGCAACACGGTTTAAAGTAGCGTAAGATTTAGAACGGATAGTAGATTTACCTAAATCGAATTCTAAGTTAGAAATCGCATCTCTTACCACTTTACGGTCAGCTTCGGTAATTACTTTAGTTTCTTTGATAATTTCGCGTTGAACTTTGATAGGGCAACCTGAACCATCAACAACTGTACCTGAAGGCGTACCTGGGCATTTATCAAATTTGTTTGCTACACCATCATTATCGTCATCACCTAAATCTTTAGCATACTGATCTCTATCACGTTGTGCATTTTGTTCAGCAGTAGATAAAGCTCTTCTTAATTCAGCACTTTCTTCAGCGCTTTCTTTACGTAAGTTGGCTAATGAACTGTAGTTTTGTAATTGAGGCTTGTCTTTGCTTCCCAATGCAAATTCTACACCTGCATGTGCATAAGCAAATCTGCTTTTTGGTAAAGATTCAGGAGATTTAACGAAATTAACATCATAACCTAAATCAATGTTGATTCCTTTTGCAACACCCAATTTAACACCTGCACCCACTGGGATAAACCAGCCTTCTCTGCCTTTACTTTCGCTTACAATGGCACCGCTTGTGCTGTAATCAGACGACATGTAACCGGCACCACCTTTTAAGTAAGGGATTAATACCGCATTTTCGTTGTTGATGTTAATGTTCGCCACATTAAAAACCGCTGTTAAAGCGCCAGACCATTCTACACTTTGCTGGAAATCGGTTGTACCATTGGTTGATTTAATATCGCCTCTTAAGAAATCGGCCTGTAAACCTAAAGATGGTAGAATCTGTTTTCTAACATTTACGCCATAACCGATACTTTTAAATTCTCTTGCGCGAACACTTCCAGATCCGAAAATAGTATTTGGAGAAAGAATTCCTCCATGTACGCCTACACTCCAGGTGCGGAATGATTTTTCTCCAAATCTGGTACCTGTTGTGGTACTGGTTGTAGTTGGCGTTTCTTGTGCAAATAATTGTGATGATAACCCTAATAATGCAACCAACATTGTTGATTTTGTAATTCTCGTATTCATGTTTTTCTATTTTATAAATATTAGTCTCTTAACAGTTTTTATATCGTACTGTTTTGTATCGACTAAGAAAAAATCTTGCCAAAAGCAATATTTATAATACAAATAGCATGTTATCAGAAGATTAGCTGGATAAAATAAATTCACAAAAAAGTTACCAATCGGGAGTGATTAGGCTAAATTTTGTATAGTATTCAGTACAAAATGAGATTTCGTGAGGATCAGAAACCTAATTTTTGTTATTTGTCTGAAGGGTTTTTCTTCCCATTCGAGAGCATTTCCAGGGCTTTTTCGATCCTGTTCAAACGGGTTTTTTCTTGTTTTGCAGATAAGATCCAAAGTACATATTCTTTGCGGTGCGAATAGGCCAATTGGTTAAAATACGCTAATGCCTTTGGCGCACTTTCTAAAATCCGCTTTAAATCATCCGGAAGCTTCACGGTTTTATTCACCGGATCGATGTATTCGCCATATTCATTGGTTTTGATATGGTCGTTCCGCATACCGGATGGCTTAACTTCAGTGATGAGCTTTAAGCGCAAAGCCGTCCATGTTTCGTTTACTGCAGCGGATGCGCAAGGTGTTAAACCAAAGGTGCCGAGTTCTTCCCAGCTCTTCATCAGATCGAGATCGGATTTGATTTTTGATGATTTTTTAGGATAGAATATCCAGATTACGCTTTTCGCATCAATATATTTCAAATTATTTTGGATCTGTGCATTCAGCTGCGCTTTGTTGGTGGTAAAAGTAATCAATACATTAAAATGAACTTCTTCATTGTATATTAAGGTAATATCTGACGGGACATTACCAAATATAGCCGCAGCAAGTTCTGGAGCATCAACAACCTTAACCGTATTGCCAGATTTTACCTGAAGTTTTTTTAAAAATAAATTTTCCATTTTATAAGTATTGAGTACCCTGAGTAGATTTCTCCCCCTCGAAATGATGCTACTGTTACAACCTTAATTTAGCGAAGAAATCCCAAAAAACAATCCCTGCAGAAATCACGATATTAAAAGAATGTTTGGTTCCAAACTGCGGTATTTCGATACATTCATCAATTTTTGCCATTACTTCATCGCTTACGCCATCAACTTCGTTCCCAAAAATCAAAGCATATTTTTTATTGGGATTGGGCTTGAAAGTATTGAGCATCGTACTGTTTTCGGCCTGTTCAATGGCAATAATTTCATATCCTAATGCCCTTAAGGCATCAACTGCCTGTAAAGTATCGGTATAGTGGATCCAATCAACAGATTGTGTGGCACCCAATGCCGTTTTTTCTATTTCACGGTGAGGTGGTTGTGCCGTAATGCCACAAAGTACTACTTTTTCCAAGGCAAATCCATCTGCAGTCCTAAACACCGATCCTACATTGTGCATACTGCGCACGTTATCCAATACCACTACAACAGGTAATTTTTCCTGTGCTTTAAATTCTTCTATATCCGGACGGTTTAACTCGTCTAACTTTAATTTTCTCATTATTATTTATTGATTTCGCAGATTTAAGGCTGACACAGATTGTGTGTTATTCAGCGTTTCTGCTTATCTATGAATGTCATTAATTAAATGTGGGCCATTGCCTATCTCACTAATATAAATCGCAGCAGGGTAGCCAATTTTATCTACGTAATAATCTGTCAGGTGCTTTGCAAAGTCTTCTTCAAAACCTTTTTCCAACAGGGCGATAGCGCAACCGCCAAATCCGGCACCAGTCATGCGTGCACCGATTACATGATCATAATCCATGCAAAAATCAACTACTGCATCCAGTTCTTTTCCGCTTACTTCGTATAAGGTTTTTAAAGATTCATGTGAGGCATACATTAGTCTTCCAAATTCATCCAAATTGCCGCTATTTAAAGCTTTGGCCGCTAAATGAACGCGATCGTTTTCTTTCACCACATGCGTTGCACGGTTTAAAATAATTTCATCAGTAATTAAATGGCTGTGCAGCGCAAACTTCTCTGCAGTTAATTCGCAGAGATAATGCAGCGTAATTTCTTCGTTCAGTAATTTCAGGGCTGTTTGGCATTCTGCAACACGTTCGTTGTATTTAGAATCGGCAAGTTCGCGGGGTTTGTTGGTATTAATAATTGCCAAAACATAGTTGCCCAGGTCAACATTAACCATTTTGTATTTTAAGGTTTCACAGTCTAACACAATCGCTTTATCCTTTTCGCCAAAAGCAACAGCAAACTGATCCATAATTCCCGAATTTAAACCGATAAAATCATTTTCAACACGTTTGGCTATTTTTACAAGCTCAAGTGTATCGTATCCGAGGTTAAAGTAAGTATTCAGCGCAAAAGCAGTAGCGATTTCGATAGAAGCTGATGAAGAAAGTCCTGATCCGATTGGGATATTTCCATAGAATAAAAAATCGATGCCATTGATTTCTTTTCCATCTTTGATAAATTCGTTGATTACTCCAATAGGGTAATTGGCCCATACGCCGCCATCTTTATCGTTTAAGGTATTACTGGCTACTTCGGTCTGCACATCAAAATTTAAGCTCTTAAACCTGAATTTATGGTCGTTGTTTGGCGCTATGGCCAGCCAGGTTCCTAGGGTAATGGCGCAGGGCATAACCAAACCGCCGTTGTAATCGATGTGTTCGCCAATCAGGTTAACTCGTCCGGGAGTAAAATAAACCGCATCGGCTTTTTTATGATATTGCGCTGCAAATTTTTCCTCTAGGTTAATGTTCATTTGGCTAAAATATATTTATAAAAAGCATTAATAATAGTATGTTTGTTTAGGAAACAAAAGCCCTAAGTTACAATTTATGAGCGTTCAGCAAATACCTATAGGAAAAATTATCGATGGCGAAGAAGTTATCGCAGTAGAACTAATCAATAGCAAAGGCACTTATGTCAAAATATTTAATTACGGTACCATTATCAATAAATTTGTAGTTAAAAATGCCAATGGCGAAATGCAGGATATCGTTCTGGGTTTCGATACTTTTGAAGAATACCTTAATCCGGATTATTTAGCCAATTACCCTTATTTTGGGGCAATAGTTGGCCGTTATGCCAACCGAATTAAAAATGGCCGTTTTACCATTGGTGAAGAAAGCTATCAACTGGCACAAAATGCAGGCACCGATACACTGCATGGCGGGGTAGAAGGCTTCGATAGAAAAGTTTGGGATATTGTTGAGGTGGGCGATGGAGAGCAGTCGTTTGTTACCTTCCAATACGAAAGCGTAGACGGTGAAGAAAACTTCCCCGGGAATCTGATTGTTGATTTAACTTTCGAACTCACCGAAAACGACGAGCTGATATTAAGCTATGAGGCCGAAACCGACAAAGCTACAGCCGTTAACTTAACACACCACAGTTATTTTAACCTTGCGCCAAATGGCGGAAATATCAAAAACCATAAACAACAGATTTTTGGGGCGAATTACCTCGAGCAGGACGATAATTATTCGGTAACTGGAAAATTGATCCCAGTTGAAGGAACACCTTGGGATTTTACAAAACCCAAAGCCATTGGGCACAACTGGAATGAGGATGAAGGCTACGATCAAACATTCGTGCTGGATAAAATCTATGGCGATTTATCGCTGGCCAGTAAAACAATTGAAGAAGAAAGCGGTTTAGTTTTAAGTGTATACACTACAGAGCCCGTAGCACATTTATATACGGCAAAATATCTGGAGGTTAAAAACGGCAAGGGTGGCAAGGATTATGATAGTTATGGCGCATTTTGTGTAGAAACGCAGCATCATCCCAATGCTGTAAACATCCCTGAATTTCCGAGCACAATTTTAGGCCCTGATGATCTGTATACGCAAACTACCATTTACAAAATTTCATTAAATCGATAAGTTATGTTTACCCTCAACAATATCCGCGCAGCAGAATCAAAAATTAAAAGTGGAGCAGATTTTCCCCAGTTTATAGAAGAAATTAAGGAAATGGGGGTTAAACGTAACGACGTATATGTTTCTAATGGTTTATCGATCTATTTTGATGACGAAGATAATGCATTGCAGGTAAGCCCTGATGAATATCCTACTTTAATTATCAATGATGAATCTTCTGCCGGTAAACTGGCCCATGCTTTAAAGGTACATCAAGAGGGAGAAACCGATTATTTTACCTTTTGCAAACAAGCTGCTGATGCAGGTGTGGAAAAATGGGTAAGCGATTTGGAAGAAATGACCTGTACCTATTTGGATAGCGAAGGAAATGAGCTCGTTAAAGAAACAATACCAACAGTTTAAAATACTTCACCACCTGAAGCTCCTTAGTTTTAATGAATAAGCTTAGATGTTTTAGGTGGTGATCATACTAAAGCCTTTCCAAAACCATTTTGATTGCCTGTTCTACTATTTTATTTGGCTCCTTGCTAAATTCAAAATTTACTCGGCTGGCTAAAATGGCATTTATTGAAAGTGCATTATGGCCCAAAACTTTGGCCAAAGCGTAAATACCTGCCGTTTCCATTTCGAGGTTGGTAATGCGGTGCTGATTGCTCTTAAAGCTATTGATTAAGCCAATAAAATCGGGAACCGCATTTTTTGCACGTACAATTCTGCCCTGTGGCGCATAAAAGCCAGGTGCGGTTATGGTTATACCTTTTGCCATGTCTTTCCCTATGGTAGCCAATAATTTATCACCAGCTGCTGTTAAATAAGGATTGATATTTTTAAGGTGCCCAAAATGGATTTTAATATCATCCATCAAAAGTTGCTCATCTCCTGATAATTGCTGGAGATAATAATTCATCAAAGCATCCATGCCCAGGCCATGTGAGGATGCCAATATTGTGCCCATCGGAATATCAGGCTGTACGGCCCCCGAAGTGCCCACACGGATAATGTTTAATGAGGTAAGCGTTTTTTTAATCTCACGGGTTTCAAAATCGATGTTAACCAATGCATCCAGCTCATTAAAAACAATATCAATATTATCGGTACCGATACCTGTTGAAAGTACCGTAACCCTGTTTTTGCCTACATAACCGGTATGGGTAATAAATTCGCGTTTACCTTTTTTAAATTCGATCTTATCGAAATACTTACTCACCTCACCAACACGATCGGGATCACCAACCGTAATTACGGTATCGGCAATATCGCCCGGTAAAAGGTTTAAATGATAGATGCTTCCATCAGGATTGATGATCAAGTCGCTTTCGGATATTTTCATATTTGGTTTATTTTATTTCCGCAGACTTAAATCCGCGTTCATCTAAATTGTGTTTAGGTATTTTAGTTTAACACCATCAATTTTATCAAATTTACTTAAAACCTGGTTGAGTTGTGCTTTTCTTATCTCAAAAGTGAGTACACAATCGGTATCAAACTGCTGACTTAAAATCTGCAGGTTCTCATCCTTGCTCAATTTCATTACGTCGTTCATCTGCAGGTAAGCGAAATGCGCTTCATAAACATCATTAACTGTTTTGCCAATAACGGTAGCGGCTTTAACCGCTTCAATACTAGCTGTTTTATAAGCATTAATTAAACCTGGCACACCAAGTAATGTGCCCCCAAAATAACGCACCACAACGATTAGGGTATTGGTAATATCTTCCGACAGTAAACAGTTCAGGATTGGCCGACCTGCAGTGCCCGAAGGTTCGCCATCATCATTTACCCTAAAAACGGAACGGTCTGGTGTTAAGCGGTAAGCATAGCAAAAGTGATTGGCCTTGGTATGTTCTGCGCGGAGTTTGGTAATAATCGGTTTTACTTCTATTTCACTGCGGATGGGATAGGCATAGGCTATAAATTTACTGCCTTTATCACGAAATATACCTTCTGAGGCACTCTCGATCGTTTTATAAGCATCATCGAACAGCATTTTGCGATAGTGTAATGAAAACAACGGCCGCAATGGCCAAAATTATACCTGCGTAGTTTAATTTGCTCAGTTTTTCTTTGAAAACAATTATACCAATTAAAGTTCCGACGATGATTACGCCTAAATTCATCGCTGCAAATACGGTAGAAGGATTTTCTGCAAGTGCCTTATGGGCTTTCATGTAAAAGAGTATGTTCCCAAAATTGAAGAAACCTAAAATAAGTCCGCAAACTATATTGATAAGCTGTAATTTTATTTTGCCGGCAATCAACATCGAAATTACAATGATTAATGAAACGATAAACGACAGGCAAAAAACAGTAAAAAGTGACGTGGTATAAGGAAGCTCCTTGTAAAGCGCGATCTGTTTAAATAGCACATCGATTACGCCGAATCCTATAAAAACCATTATGGGATAGAGCAAGTTCCCTTTATTGTCTTCTTTTTGATCAGACTTGCGCAAGAAGGTTAGGACTATGGCCACAAAACCAATGCATAAACCGGCTATTTTGAAAGTATTGAAATCTTCTTTAAAAATAAAATAAGCAGCCAGTATGGGTATAAATAAAGATAGGCGTTGGGCAATATCGGTTTTAACGATGCCCAGGTTTTTAACTGATGCAGCAAGAAATAAAAAGATGGAAGGCAATAAAATAGCCAAAGCAATATAAATAGGCCAGGGTGCAGTACTACTTAACAGTTTTACCTCTGGTTTGAAAAAGAAAAAACACAAGGTTAAAGCCGCAAAATAATTAACGGTAACGGCCTGTATAATACTAATCTGGTACCGTTTAGCCAGTTTTAACAAGATGGCTACGGTAACACTAAAGCAAATGCTTAAAATAATGTAAATCATTTATTGATGTCGTTTATATAGATAGAGAGTTTGTCTTTTCCGATGGTTGAGGTTTCCTGCAAGCTGCCGTTAATGGTAGGAGATGGGATACCGTCGCTCCAGCTGTTTGAAGAAGTAAAAATACGTGCTTCATCCCATAAATTGGTGTTTAAAAATTGGTTTAGCAGATTGGCTCCGCCTTCAACAATTACCGATTGGATGTCCATCAAATAAAGCTGAAAGGCTATTTTTTGTGCTAAATAAAAGTGCATATCTTCCATTTGGATATAATGTACATTATCCACCACATCCGTTTTTACCTCATTAAAAATGATGGTTTTTGCTTCTCTATTGTATATGTGGTTGGTTAATGGAATCTGCAGGTTTTTATCAATAACCAAGCGTGAAGGGTTTTTACCCGGCCATTCGCGTGCCGTTAACTGTGGATTATCCACCAGGGCAGTTTGTTTGCCAATTAATATGGCATCTTCTTCAGTACGCCATTGGTGTGCCAAACGTTTGGTCAAAGCACCGCTGATCCATTTCTGGTGACCATCTTTAGTAGCGAAATAACCGTTGGCAGTTTCTGCCCATTTTAAAATGATATAAGGCCGTTGCTGCTGTATCTTGATAAAAAATCTCCTGTTGAAAAAGCGGCATTCGGCATCCAAAATCCCACTTTCTACCTCGATCCCTGCATTCTTTAATTTTTCAATTCCCTTACCATCAACGCCCGAAAAGGGATCGCGGTTACCGATTACAACCTTCTTTAACCGGTGTTTTACCAACAAATCGGCACAGGGAGGTGTTTTGCCGAAATGTGCACATGGCTCTAAATTTACGTATGCAGTAGCTTGTTTCAACAGGTTTTCGGCTTCATCGCCATAATTGTCGAATACGGCTTTAATGGCGTTTGGCTCAGCATGGGCCTTACCATACTGCTGGTGGTAACCTTCGCCTATTATTTTGCCATTGGCTACAATTATGCATCCAACCATCGGGTTTGGACTTACATTTCCGATAGCCAGGGCTGCTAATTCGAGACAGCGTTTTATATAAAATTCATCGCTCATTAGGGCAAAAGTAGTAAAAAAAGAGTCATGGGCTTATCAAAAGAGATTTGTTATCATCTCAATTAAGTAATTTTGTGCTTATGAAAATCGGAGATTTAGCAGCGCATTACGAATTGGAGCTTCAGCCATTATATGATGCTGATGAAGCGAAAGCATTATTTGGTATTGCCGCCGGGCAGGTATTGGCCTTATCTCCAGCCAAATTGATCATACAAAAGGATACCGATATCAGTTTCATCAATATGCAAAAGCTGTTGAGTATATTGAACGATCTGCAGATCGGAATGCCTATACAGCACATTTTAGAGGAAGCACATTTTTATGGATTGGTTTTTAAGGTAAACGAACATGTACTTATTCCAAGACCAGAAACAGAAGAACTGGTAGATTGGGTTATTTCAGTTTGCAGTTTGCAGCTTTCAGTTAACAGTTTCAAAAAAATCAGCATTCTTGACATCGGAACAGGGTCGGGATGTATTCCGATAACACTAAAAAAGCATCTGCCGAGGGCTGATGTATCTACTTTGGATGTATCTGCCGATGCTATTGCCGTAGCCAAACAAAATGCACACCAAATAGGTGTAAACATCAATTTTATTGAAGCAGATATTTTAACTTTTAAATCTGAAGAAAAATTTGATATCATCGTAAGTAATCCTCCCTATATCAGAGATTTGGAAAAAGCTGATATGCACCATAATGTATTGGCACACGAACCACATCTGGCGCTGTTTGTCCGTGATGATAATCCTTTGCTGTTTTATAAGGCCATAGCCGATTTTACTAAAACAAACCTGAATCCCAATGGGGAGCTCTTTTTCGAAATTAACGAATATTTGGGTTTAGAAACAGTCGAAATGCTGAAGGATAATGGTTTTACGGATGTAGAGTTGAGGCAAGATATGCAAGGGAAAGATAGGATGGTGAGGGCAGGGGTGAGATTTGAGATTTGAGATTTGAGATTTGAGATTTGAGATTTGAGATGTGAGATGTGAGATGGGAAATGGAATTGATTTAGCGAAAGTTTTTGCTAAGCCTGAACAGAATTTCTTTGGAGGAACATACATAACGCATCGTCATCCTGAATTTATTTCAGGATCTTAACAAAGATTACAAATTTAAAGCTTTTTAAAACTAAGTTTAGATTGAGTCAATTCAATAATCTGTTTAAACTGCTGTTCACCTGCTTCAGTTTGATGCAGCATGAATAGTATTTCTTTATTTGTTAATAGCATAAAGCAATCGTTTTTAATGGAGTAGTTTGTGAAAGCCTCCCATTTAAAATAAACTCGTTTTTCATTATCAAAATAATTAAACTCAAGGTCTGTAAATTCGTAAGTACAAACGAACTGCTGTTTTTCGAACTTTTCAGCCATTAGATTCACTTCTTTAAAATAGCGGGCCCTTACATTTATTACCCTCAAAATATTATTAAATGTTAATATCAAAAGTATAACGCCAGTTATGCCATAAAAGGATGAAGTTGGTCCTTTATCGATTGCAATTAAAATCATTAATGCAACTGTAACAGTGATATATATAAGTAGGTTAAAATAGCTTTTCTTAAATGCTAAATTAAATTTCAGCTTGCTGCTTTTAATAAAAATCGGTTTATCGAAGGGCGTTATGATACTTATCATTTGGTTTTAATTCTAATTTAGTCTTTCAAGTTTGTCCTTTAGTCTTTGTTACGCCCTCGGATGAAACTGCGTAATTACTTCTCTTAAATAATCCCGATCAATATGCGTATAAATTTCCGTTGTGGTAATACTCGAATGGCCCAGCATTTCCTGTACTGCACGTAAATCAGCGCCCCCTTCAATTAAGTGCGTTGCGAAAGAGTGCCTTAGGGTGTGGGGACTAATCGTCTTTTTTAATCCAGTCGTTATGGCTAGGCTTTTAATCAGGTTGAAAATGGAAATCCGCGACAGTTTAGCCCCGAAACGGTTTAAAAAAATAAAATCTTCATGTCCTTTTTTGATAGTGGCGTGTACACGTACTTCATTGATGTAAATATCGAGCAGTTTTAAGGCCACAGCACCAATCGGTACCAAACGTTCTTTATTTCCTTTTCCGATTACTTTAATAAATTCGATCTGCGGAAAGAGGTTCGAAATTCTCAATTCTGTTAATTCGGTTACCCGGAGGCCGCAGCCATACAATACTTCTATAATGGCTTTATTGCGCATGCCTTCTGGTTTTGATGCATCAATGGCCGCTATCAGTTCATTAATTTCATAAATATTTAAGGTATCGGGCAGCTTTCTACTGAGTTTTGGCGCTTCAATTAAAGCAGTTGGGTCGTTGCCGATCACCTCTTCGAGCATTAAATAAGCGAAAAAAGCCTTTAGTCCGGAAATAACCCTTGCCTGTGTGCTGGCCTGCATGCCCAGTTCGTTCAACCACGAAATAAAAGCCTTTAATTGGGCAGTAGTAATATCAATGAGCTGAGGTTCTTCATTTAAGGATTGAAAATACTGAATTAATTTATCGATATCGCCCAGGTAGGCCTCAACTGAATTACCAGATAGCGACCGTTCCAGTTTTAAATACGACTTAAATCCTTTAATATATGATTGCCAAAGCATGTTTTTATTTAAGATTTTTTATAACATTGCAACGTTACAACATTTAAGCTTACAACATAGAATGAAAATACAAATTATTAATGGCCCAAATTTAAACTTGCTAGGCGTACGCGAACCAACTATTTATGGAAATACCAGTATCGAAGATTACATAAAAGAATTAAAAGCGGTTTATCCGGATATTGAGATTAACTATTATCAGAGTAATGTAGAGGGCGAAATCATTAATAAATTGCATGAGGTTGGCTTTAGTTATGATGGAGTGGTACTTAATGCAGGCGGTTATACACATACCTCTGTAGCCATTGCCGATGCCATTGCGGCCATTAAAACGCCGGTGGTTGAGGTGCACATATCAAATATTTATGCCCGCGAAGAATACCGCCATGTTTCTTTAACAGGAAAAAACTGTCAGGGTGTTTTAACCGGCTTCGGTATCAAAGGTTACCGTTTGGCCATAGAAAGTTTATTGATCTGATTTTTTTTATAATGCTTTAGCTCGCTACTAAAGCGATATACATAGTGATAATAATTATAGTCTATTAGGTGATAATTATATCCTTTCGGTAAGGCAACATACTCTTGGAGGTAATAATTATAGTCTTTTAGGTGATAATTATAACCTTTCGGTAAGGCAACATACTCTCAGAGGTGATAATTATAGTCTTTGAGGTGATAATTATAACCTTTCAGTAAAGCAACATACTCTCAGAGGTGATAATTATAGTCTATTAGGTGATAATTATAACCTTTCAGTAAGGCAACATACTCTCGGAGGTGATAATTATAGTTTTTTTTATCTGTAGGTGTCATGCCAACCGAAAGAGAAAACCTAAAAAGAGCATTTTCTATTTCAATTCAGAAAAATATTTAATTTTCTTGATGAAAAAAGCCCAAACTATACTGTTGTTATATACTCCGGCATGTTTGGCATATGCCTTTTGAACAGCTTTCCTTTTTTTTGCGGTTTTAAATAACGATTTAAGAAAATGCCAATGCCCTTTGCTCACTGCCATTGTAAATTTAGGTTTCCCGGTGAGTAGAAAATGCCACCAGGCGATAAAATCGATAAACATCCTGATGGTTATCCTGAAAATCGCATCACCAACGGGCAGATTTTTCTGCATAATGATGAGGTTGTTCCTAAAGTTGAGGTAAGTTTTAAATGGATTCTCCGTTTGCAGCGTGCCCCCGCCAACATGGTAAACTTCAGCATCCGGAGAATACATAATTTTATAGTTCAGGTTTTTTAAGCGCCAGCATAAATCTATTTCCTCCATGTGGGCAAAAAGATCAGCATCTAAACCACCCGCTTCTTTCCAGCATATACTTTTAATAAAAAATGCAGCTCCACTGGCCCAAAAAACTTCAGTGTGCCCGTTATATTGGCCATTATCGAACTCATAAACATTAAATAGCCGCCCACGGCAAAAAGGGTAGGCATAAATATCCAGGTAGCCACCGGCAGCACCAGCATATTCGAACTGGTTTTTGTTTAACTGCCATTTAATTTTAGGCTGCGCGGCTGCAATCTGCACATCGCTTTCCATCAATTCAATAACCGGTTTAATCCAGTTGGGCGTAACTTCTACATCCGAATTCAACAAAATGAAATAATCAGCTTCAACGCGCTCCAGAACCTTGTTATAGCCACCAGCAAAACCATAGTTAAGGTCGTTTTGGATTATTTTAACGGTTGGGAAGTTTTCTTGTAAAAATAAAACGGAATCGTCGGTTGAGGCATTATCACCAACAATAATTTGCAGGTTATCATACTTAGAAAGCAAAATTCCGGGCAAAAACTGCTTTAAATATGCTTTTCCATTCCAATTTAAAATTACAATAGCTACTGATGGGTTCATTCTTTTTATTCGGGTCTAAATTTCCAGCGTTTATGGCTCCAAAGCCAATATTGTGGCTGTTCTTTAATAATATTTTCTAAAAATTTAAAGTGCAGATCGGTAATCTCAAATTCCTGCATCTTTTCCGGATCAAGGCACATGGGCAAAACATCTATGTGGTAGTAACCTCTTTTAATTACCTTCACCTTAAAATAGTAGATCGGCCTTTTGGTCGATTTTGCAATTTTTTCTACACCCAACAAAGCAGCGGTGGGCTGATTTAAGAAATCGGCAAAATATTTTGTTTCTTCCCTGGTTGGCGATTGATCGCTTGCAAAGCACAAAAGTGTCGGTTCGTTTTTATAAGCAGCCATTCCCCTCAGGGTTTGACGCATGGCAATAAAAATATTGCCATATTTTGTGCGTGCATAGTTAAACCACTTTCCGAAAACCTGGTTTGAAATGGGCTTGAAAATCACCATTGTTTTGGCCGAAATGTTAAGCCCCAATGCCAAAGTGCCCAATTCCCAGTTGCCATAATGGCCCGTACAGGCCAAAACACTTTCTCCGGCTTTAAAATGAACTTCCAACTGCTCCAGTCCGGTAAATTTTACCCTCCTTAAAGTTTCAGCTTTAGAAATGCTCGTCATTTTAACGATCTCGAAAATCAGTTCGGCCAGGTACCTGAAAAATTTTTTCTCGATATCCTTGATTTCCTCAGCAGATTTTTCGGGGAAGGAAGCGGTTAAATTCTGTCTGACAACTTTTTTTCTATAGCCAATTACGTAATAAAGCAGATAATATAGTAATCTTGCAAAAAAAAACAGCAAGGGCAGGGGCAGTAGCGACAATAGGTATAAAAAAAATACGCCAACGTGCGCAATCCCTCTCTTAATCATTATTTTTAAAACGTTTCGGGTACAAACATAAATTTTCATATGCAGAATACAGCTATACTTCCATTATTTTATCTTCCACCTGTTGGTTATTTTAGTCTTTTGCAAAAACTGGGAACCGATTTTCTGATCGAAAAACACGAACATCTGGCCAAACAGACCTACCGCAACAGGGCCAGTATCTATTCGCCAAATGGAAAGCTCGATATTACCGTTCCGGTAGTTAAAGGATCAAAAACACATACGCAAATGAAGGATGTGCGGATCAGTTATGATTTTAAATGGCAGCGTTTACATTGGCTGAGCTTGGAAAGCTGTTACCGAAGTTCGGCCTATTTTGAGTTTTACGAAGATGAGTTATCGCGCTTTTATACCAATAAATTCGAGTTTTTATTCGATTATAATCTCGAACTGCTAGAGTGGCTGAGCAAAAAATTAAAACTGAATAAAACTTTCGAAGTCACTACCGAATATTTCAATGATATTGCTCCCGAACTGGATTACCGCACGATCATGAACCCCAAAAAAGAGGAAGATATTGTAAACAATAAGCCATATTATCAGGTTTTTGAAGATAGACATCAATTTTTACCCAACTTAAGTATTGTTGATCTGTTGTTTAACCAAGGCCCGCAGGCCCGGCTATATCTGTAACACATGGGAAAAAACAAACCGCGTAACCGCCATAAACATTATAAAGTTCCGGCTCCGGGCACTAGTCCGGGTTTATACGCCATTGATGATGATGCGTTAAAACCGGTAATTGTACTGCATACGTATAACGACAAAAGTTATAAGAAAACAGAGCTGGAGAACATCAATAACATTGATAAACTCATCGAGAACAAAGATTTTTATTATTGGTTCGATATTAAAGGTTTGGCCGATCCAAATATATTTGAAACACTTTATTCAAAATTAGACATCAGCAGGCTGGTTCTGGAAGATATAACCAGTTCTTACCAGCGGCCCAAATTGGACGAATACGATAACGACAAGTATATTTTCGCGGTTAGCAGGCATTTGTTTTTAACCGAAGAGAACATTTTAAACAACGATCAGATTTCTTTTATTTTATCTGAGCGCACGCTGATTACCTTTCAGGAAACCTATGCCGATTGTTTTGAACCTGTAAGGAAGCGGCTCGAATTAGGGAAGGGAAATATCCGCATTGGCGGAAGCAGTTATTTAATGTATGCCATTATGGATGTGATTGTAGATAATTACTTCACTTTGCTGAATTTTTGGGGCGAAGAATTGGATGCGATTGAAGACCGCCTGTACGACCATCCCGACCGCAGGATTATGTACGATACGCAGGCCATTAAACGGTCATTGATTATGATCCGTAAGGTAGCCTGGCCAGAAAGAGATAAATTAAACGATATTATCCGTACGGATAGCCCTTTAATCTCCGATCTGACCAAAACGTACATGAAAGATGCTTACGATCATTGTATACAGATTATTGATTTTATAGAATCGTTAAAAGAGATTGCTTCTGCCAACATCGATATGAATTTATCGATCATCAGCAACCGGATGAACGAGATAATGAAGGTTTTAACCATTATTTCTTCCATATTTATCCCATTAACATTTATTGCAGGTATTTATGGGATGAATTTTAGCAGGGAAGACCCTGCAACGGGTAAAATACTGAAAGACAATATGCCTGAACTGTATGCGGCGCATGGTTATCTGTATACATGGATAGTGATGGGGGTAATCGCCATTTTGCAGGTGATTTATTTTTGGCGGAAAGGTTGGTTTAAATAATTTTTATTTTTAAAATGTACCAATTTTTGGTAACTTTAATCATATTAATACTAAATAAAAACGATGGGACGAAATACATCTATGGCTTTAGGAGATCATTTTGAAAATTTTGTGGACGAAAGAATTTCGGAAGGAAGATTTAAAAATGCAAGCGAAGTTGTTCGCGCTGGATTAAGATTGTTGGAAGAAGAGGAGAATAAAATCAAAATTTTAAGAGAAGCGCTTCAGGAAGGAATTGATAGTGGAATGGTGAAGGATTTTGATCCAAAAAAACATCTTGAGATGTTAAAAGCCAAAAAGAGAAATAATGGCTAGCTTCTCTTTTACCAGTAAAGCGCTTGAAGATTTAAGTGAAATTTGGAATTATACTTATGATATTTGGTCTGAGAATCAAGCAGACAAATATTATAAACTTCTAATAGGATTTTGCAAACAAATTGCAAAACAACCAGAGATAGGTAGAAATTATAAGCAAACAAAGCAAAATGTATTAGGATTCAAAGCTGGGGAACATATTATTTTCTATCGGATGATAAATTCTGGCGAAATAGAAATCGTGAGGATTTTACATAGTAGGATGGATTTAGGCGCCAAGATGTAGGAACTTTAATTACATACCCAAAAATTTGACTTTAACATCAATTTTTATAAAAATCAATTTTTAATATTAGTAGCTTTAGAACGTTTTTGGTTAGGTTATTAAATGCAGTCATTCGAAATAGATAAAAGCGACCTACTCAAGGTTAAGAATGCAATTTTAGCCGGTGATGAAACTTTAAAAATAGTTTTAGAGGAATATCATGCCTCAGAAATCGCCATTTTATTCGAACGTTTAGATAAGTCCGAACAACAGCACATCATCAACCTTCTTCCGGCAGAAATTGCCTCTGAGATTATTTCTGAGATGGATGAAGAATCCCATCCCGAAGATTTACTTTTTCAACTGCATCCAGATAAACGTACCGAAATTGTAGAAGAACTGGATTATGATGATGCAACTGATATTATTTCACAGCTCGAAGATCATGAGCAGAATGAGATTTTAGAAGACCTTACCGAAGATCATGCCTCAGAAATCCGTAACCTTTTAACCTACGACGAAAAAACAGCCGGTGGCCTGATGAACACAGAACTGATCTGTGTAAACATTAACCTCACCAAAAAAGATGCTATCGATGAGATCATCCGTCAGAGCGAAGAAATGGAAGAGTTTTATACCATTTATGTGGTAGATGACGAAGAAATTTTTAAAGGTATTGTTTCGTTAAAGGATATTATTAAAGCCAAACACAATGCTAAAATAACCGAACTGGTTAAAATAGATGCTGTTTATGTACACCCCGATACCGATCAGGAAGAAGTGGCCAACCTCATTTCTCAATATAACTTAACCAGTATCCCGGTAATAGACGAACACCAGAAGTTATTGGGCAGGGTTACTTTCGATGATGTGATTGACGTAATGGAAGCCGAAAGTACCGAAGATATCTTGAAAATTTCGGGGGTATCCGAGGACGAGGAATTAAGCGGTAACTGGGTAGAGGCCGTAAAATCACGCTTGCCCTGGCTGATCATTAACCTTGGAACGGCATTTTTAGCTTCTTCTGTTGTGCGTTATTTCGATCCAACCATAAAACTTATTCCCTCTTTAGCCGCTTACATGACCATTATTGCCGGAATGGGGGGTAATGCTGCCACACAAGCGCTTGCAGTAACTGTTAGGCGTATTTCGTTATACGATTTAACAGATAAACAGGCTTATAGAACGGTTTTGAAAGAATTTACCGTTGGTTTAATTAATGGGGCATCCAACGGATTAATTGTATTTATTTTTGCATTCTTTTTTGATGGAAACCCGATGCTTGGATTGGTTATCTTCCTGGCTATGACGGGTAATCTTGTAATTGCAGGTATTACAGGTGCCGGTATTCCGTTGATCTTAAAACGCGTTGGTATCGATCCTGCCATTGCATCATCTATAATTATTACTACTTTTACCGACGTTTTTGGTTTCCTTTTAATTTTAGGGCTGGCCAGCAAACTTTTATTATAATCAGGAACAACTTGATTGGGATTTCGAGCTTAATACTTGCAAAAACTAAATTAAGTGCCTGTTAATTTAACTAAGACTACATAAACTAAATCTGTAAAATCTGATCCCGATGCAAAAAACAAGACACGATTGGACAAAAGAAGAAATATACGAAATTTATAACAGGCCATTTTTAGACCTGGTTTACGAAGCTGCCAGCATACACAGAGAAAATAAAGATTACAATGAAGTTCAGGTAAGCTCGTTAATCTCGATCAAAACCGGTGGCTGTGCCGAAGATTGTTCATATTGCCCACAGGCTGCCCGTTACCATACCGATCTGGAAGTTCAGCCGCTGATGCAGGTTGGCCAGGTGGTTAGTGCTGCAGTTAAAGCGAAAGAAGGTGGTGCATCACGTTTATGTATGGGTGCTGCCTGGCGCGAAGTACGCGATAACCGCGATTTCGACCGTGTTATTGAGATGGTTAAAGCGGTAAATGATATGGATATGGAAGTATGCTGTACCTTGGGTATGCTTACCGAAAGTCAGGCACAACGTTTGGCTGATGCTGGTTTATATGCTTATAACCACAACATTGATACTTCTGAAGATGATTACAAACGGATTATCTCGACCAGAACTTATGACGACCGTTTAAATACCATTAAAAATGTGCGCAAGGCCAAATTAACGGTATGTAGTGGTGGTATTATCGGCTTAGGTGAAACGGTAGAAGACCGTGTTTCGATGTTACAAACCTTATCAAACATGGAAAAACATCCTGAATCGGTTCCGGTTAATGCGTTGGTTTCGGTAAAAGGAACGCCACTCGAAAATCAGCCACGTGTTCCGATCTGGGATATGGTAAGGATGATTGCAACTGCACGTATTGTAATGCCAAATTCGGTTGTACGTTTATCAGCAGGAAGAAATGAAATGAGCACTTTAGAACAGGCTTTTTGCTTTATGGCGGGTGCAAGTTCTATTTTTGCCGGAGATAAGCTGTTAACCACACCAAATCCTGCTTTTGTAGATGATATGGCCATGTTTGAATTATTAGGCTTAAAAACACGCGATGCCTTTAAAAACGGCAGACCAGCCAATACAAGAATAGAACAGGAAGCTGTTTAATTAGTGGTGTCAGGTATTCCTATCTGACAATAAGTTGAATCTGCTTGATAGCCGGATGGTAACATCTGATCTATAAGTGAAGAAGTCAAGCTTAATGGGCATATTGCCTATCAAAGCTTGACTTCTTTCATTTTTAGCTATTTATAGATTGTGGTGTCAGATATTCCTATCTGATACTAAGTTTAATCTGTTTGATCGTCATTTGGTAACATCTGACTAAACTAACGCGCTTAAACCGCCGTTACTCTTACTTCAATATTTCCTTTTACGGCTTTAGAATAAGGGCAGGCGCGATGTGCTTTATCAGCCAAAGCCTGTGCTTCTTCATGAGAGATACCTGGAATATGAACATCCAGATCTGCAGAAAGTACAAATGAATTGCCATCCTTATTAAACGAAACCAATACTTTCACATTGGCCTCACTAATGTCGACACCTTCGCGTTCGGCAACAGATCCCAAGGCACCTAAATAACATGGCCCCCATGCTGCAGCAAATAGTTCTTCGGGGTTGGTTGCTCCGCCTTGTCCACCCAGTTCTTTTGGTTTTCTTAATTCAAAATCTAAAATCCCATCACTCGATTTGATGTGTCCGTCTCTTCCTCCAGTAGCTGTAACTTCAGCTGTATATAGCTTTTCCATAATGTATTATTAAATGTGATTAGTTTAACAATCCATAATGGCCTTTGTTTTTTATCGTTCAAAGGGTAAGCCGGAACCAGCTGGCGTAATGGCTTCCTAAATCTTGATTTTTACCGATAGTTTATAGATATCATAAGCTACCTTTTGAATAAGGTCGAATTGCTCCGGAACAAGATCTTCGCCTTTTTTGATCGTTAAACCAGTATCGTTCAGCCTGATCAACGGAACATTATCTATGGTGTTTGTGCCTTGTACAAGGTTCTCGATTGCAGTATCCAGTAGGTAATTGGTATTATTGGCTATGGGCTTTAGCGCATCGAAACTTTCAAAAACGAATTGATGCTCCTTATTGTATAAGGAAAGTGTAGCCACATAAGAAGATAATAAATGACTTAATGCGGTAAACTGGTGCACTTCTTTAATAAAGAGCTGTTTGCTTTTGGGTTCAGAAAACATCCTTTGAAATAGCGAAGCCAGGTTGGCAGTACTCACATAAACCTCTTTTCGTGCCAGTTTATATTCTGTTCTATCGTAATTCTTTTCAAAGTAGAGTGTAATTACCTGTGCATAATAAGCTTTATTGGCCCTTAAAATATCAAGCATGGCTTCTTTAAGCTTTTCATACTCCCAGGTGGGAAACAATGAATAACTGGCCAGTAAGGCTATGCCAGAACCTATAAAAGTATCATAAATCCTTTCACGGGCCAATGCTATGGATCCCATGCCGAGAAAATCGAAGAGAATTAAGATATAAGGCGTCATAAAAAGCACACTTACAACATAATTTTTCCTTTGAAAGCTGTAGCAACCAATCATGCAGACCAGTAATATCACGAACAGCGTATTTCTATCATGTATGTAGGCTAAAACACCCATCCCAATAAAGGCACCAACGGTTGTTCCGATTAAGCGCTGGTAATTGCGTTCTTTGGTTAGGCTAAACCCCGGTTTAGAAATCACCAGAATAGTGAGCAAAATCCAATAACTATGTGAAAAATTAAGAATTAGTGACACGATAAAGCCCAGCAGCATCACCACGGTTACGCGTAACGAATGCCTGAAAGTAGAAGAACTGTACGTTAAATTTTCGGTGAACAATTTAAAATCAAACTTTTGTCTGGTAATAAATTTCTCTGTATCTACTTCGGCCTGCCTAATATCTTTACTGTTCCTGATTTTAAAGTAACTAAAAATGGTTTTAACCCGTGCCAGTATATTTTCAATATTGACTTCAATATTTTTCAGGGCAATAATTCCCAATGTATTGTATTCTTGATTCTGGTTGTTTTTTTCTAAATCGTTGATCTTAATTTTTAAACGTTCAATTTCAATCAATAAACGTTTCGAAACCACTGGCTTTCCCCCGCTTTTTAAGGCAAAAGCAATATCATCCAGGGCATACGAAATCCGTTTAATAGCCATTTCATAATCTGATAGTATACCCGCTTTATCAAACTGATCATGTAATTGCTGGTAGTTATAATACGTAGACATTACCTGTTCGAAAAGGTCGACCATATCTACGAACACCAGCAATAAAAACCTTCCTTCAGGCGTAGAATCTCTAACGATTTCCCGGGTTCTGAATAAAAGCTCTCTTACGGCATCTTGCTTTTCGTGTACCGAAACCTGAAGCTGCAAAAGGTCTGAATAAGTTTTGTCGTAATTGTTGTTCTGATGGTAAAATTTTGCTTTTTCGCGCAAAAACTCTGCAACCTCTAAAATAGAATCGCTTAAAGATTGCTGCACCAAACGAAAAGGACGCAAACGGTACACAAAATAGCTTAAACCAGTATACCATAAGCTCCCGGCCAATACCATAACGGCATGGAGCAGAACATCCTGCCAGGGGCGCACATCGTCAATGCTCAATACCATAATCAGCAGAACAGCCGTACCTACTGATGCAGCCCTCAATCCATAGATATAAAACATCGAAAATACGAAGCTCGATGCTGCCAGTAAAAAGCCAATAAAATAATGGTTCTTATTGGTTAAACCCGTAATAATGGAAAAAGTGAAAATTAATGCAGTGGTAACCAGCATTGCATTTCTTCTATGCACCATTGGCCCTGGGCTATCTACAACGCTTACACATAAAGCACCAAGAGATAAGGTCATGCCATACTTTAACATACCGAACTGGGCAAGGATTAAAGAGGGGAGCAGTACACCAATGGTAATGCGTAGGCCGTCGGCAAAATACGTACTCAGTAAAAAGTCTTGTATATTTCTGATGGGTTGCCTGATCTGCATGTACAAAAATAACATAATAGCGAAGTTTTTTGTTGCGATTAAAATTAAGTTTTTAGGTTTTTTTTAATTTTTAAGCAGAAAACAGATAATTATCTGATTAATAAATGAATATAATATGTTTATAAGTTAAACGTGGTGAATGTTAATAACCTAGCCATAAACATCGATTCTGTAATAAAAACAAACTATGATTTAATTTAACCTGTTGATAAACAGTAATATTAGGTTGATAACTTTGTGAATAAAAACCTTCGTTTTTCTCTTGACAAATGATTGGTTTCGTGCTAAATTAGATCATATCAAATACGAAGTACTTTGAATTCTGATAAAACAATCCAAAAGAGATAAAGAACCGAAAGGGGAATTGTTTCGGAATGTTTACAGGGAAAACGATTAATTTCAGAAAGGGTTAAACCGAGTAAGGATATATATAACCATCGAAAGATTGGACGATAAGAAAATCGAACAGGCCCAAACAGAGCTTATGGAAAGCTAAGAAGTTTACGGACGGACGAGCTGGAAATAAATTTTCACGGATCGCAAAAGTTGCAAAACCTAACGATGACGGAAAAATCAAAGTAACAAGAATTAGATGCTTTAAAATACGACTACGGTTGTTTTTAGAGTTAAAACGGGGAACTGAATCGAAAGAAGAAGGACCCCGTTTTTATTTTGACCCTAAGTGTCGTCACCCTGAATTTATTTCAGGGTCTATATCAGATGAAAGATGCTGATCCCGAAGCTTCGGGACAGCATGACGATCGCATCAAATAATAGAACAAATTATTAAACATTGAAGAAATATCCTTGAAGGAATTTGCCTTATTTTATCCCTAAAATCTTAAATTTACCTTATGGCCAAAAAAGGTAAAGCAGATCCCGGTTTAACAAAGAAGATTTTCGTTTTAGATACATCCGTAATCCTCTACGATCATGATGCCGTAAACAACTTTCATGAACACGATGTGGCTATTCCAATCCAGGTTTTAGAAGAACTCGATAATTTTAAAAGCGGTAACGACACCCGAAATTTTGAAGCCAGAAGTTTTATCCGCCTTATCGACGAAACCTCAAAACAAAAACTCATCAGCGACTGGATTGCCTTAAAAAATCCAGGTACAGGTAAATTTAGGGTGGTTTTGAACGAAAAGCCCTTAACCATTGATGCGGAACAGGTTTATGGGAAGGGAAAAACCGACCACAAGATTTTAAATGCGGCTTTAAGCCTCAAAGAAGAGCATCCTGATAAAAAAGTAGTGTTGGTATCAAAAGATATCTGTTTGAGGTTAAAAGCTAAAGCACTCGATTTAAATGCGGAGGATTACGAAACCGGAAAAATCAAAAATGTAGATGAACTATATGCCGGAAAAACGGAAATAAGCAGTTTTCCGCTCGAAATTATAGAAGAAGTAAAAAAACAGCCTTTTATTGATGCGAGTGATATTGATCTGCCACCTGAAAATGCCAATCACTTTTATATCCTAAAAAATAAGAGAAAAACAGCCAACGTATTTTACAACAACAGTTTAAAAACAATTTCTGCGGTTTCTACCGACGCGATATTTAAGATCAAACCCAAAAATATTGAGCAGGCATTTGCCATACACGCACTCTTAGATCCTGAAATTAAATTGGTGAGCATACAAGGCAATGCCGGTACAGGAAAAACGCTGTTGGCCCTGGCCAGTGCATTAGAGCAGCGTAAAAACTTTAGGCAGATTTACGTTACAAGGCCCATTGTTTCATTAAGCAACAAAGACATTGGCTTTTTGCCTGGAGATGCTAAATCGAAAACAGATCCTTTTATGGCTCCCATATGGGATAACCTAAGGTTTATTAAAGAACAGTTTATTGGCGACGATAAAATGTCGGAAAAGATTGATGAGCTGATTTCAACCGAAAAAATTGCCATTGCACCTTTAGCTTTTATCCGTGGAAGAACCTTAACCAAGATTTTCTTTATTATCGATGAAGCACAAAACCTCACCCCACATGAAGTTAAAACAATCATTTCGAGGGCTGGCGAACACACAAAGGTGGTTTTTACCGGAGATATTTACCAAATTGATACACCTTACCTCGATTCGGAAAGTAACGGCTTATCGTATCTGATCGAAAATGCAAAGCATCACCCGCTTTATGCGCACATTACGCTGCATAAGGGGGAACGGAGTGAGTTGGCTAATTTAGCAAATGAGTTGCTTTAGGCATCCTAATAGAGGTATTCACTTCACGGGTCATCACCCTGAACATGGTTCAGGGTCTTTCATCCAACATATAGGTTTTTCTATCACGTGTACTTAGTCAACGATGACCGCGTTTAAGGTTTTTAATGATATTTTTTCAAGCTCCTCAAGCAGATAAACAGGCCTATCAGCGTTAGCACTGCACTTAATATAAAAGGTGCTCCGGGGAAATAAACGGGAGCCTTGCCCTCGATAAAATAAGCAAAAATATGGGTCATTACCCATGGAGCAAATATGGCGGCCAAACTTTGTAAACCCGTTAAAACGCCCTGCATTTCACCCTGCGCATTCGAAGGTATCTGGTTAGAAATCAAACCCTGCATTGCTGGTCCACCTATGCCAGCTAAACCATAAGGTACCATAAAGGCAAACATCATCCAGCCTTTGGTAGCAAAAGCAAAAGCCACAAAACCGACGATATACAAAATCAAGCCAAAATAAACCGCTTTCTTTTCTCCAATTTTTGGCAGTATTACCCTGATTAAACCACCTTGAACAACACCGATTACCAGGCCCACAAAACCCAGCGAATAACCTACCCATGAGGCATCCCAGTTGAATTTTTCCATGGTATAGAAAGTCCAGTTAGATTGTACGGAGTGACTGGCAAAGTACAACAGGAATAATGTGGCCATTAAACCCAAAAGGGCAGGGTATTTACCAATACTTACCAATGAACCAATCGGGTTTGCCCTTTTCCAGTCGAATGCCCTACGTTTTTCAACAGGTAAAGATTCGGGCAATATAAAATAACCGTAAAGCCAGTTAATTAATGATAAGCCAGCAGCAACCATAAAAGGAACCCGGGTTCCGAAATGACTGAAAGCGCCACCAAGCACCGGACCTAAAATAAAACCAACCCCAAAAGCTGCACCAACCAGGCCAAAATTCTGTGCTCTTTTTTCGGGCGACGAAATATCTGCAATGTAAGCCTGTGCAGTGGTAAAACTTGCACCGGTAATTCCGGCAATAATCCTCCCAACAAATAACCAGATGATAGATGGTGCAAATGCTAAGAATATGTAGTCGATGCCGAGGCCGAATAAAGAACTTAATAATACTGGTCTACGTCCATAACGATCGCTCATGGCCCCGATAATGGGCGAAAATATAAATTGAACCGAGGCATAGGCCAAAGTAAGCCATCCACCGTATTCTGCAGCCAAACCGAAGCCTCCGCCTGTAAAATCCTGTATCAGTTTAGGTAAAACCGGAATAATGATCCCAAATCCTGTAAAATCGATCAGGAGAGTGACCATAATAAAACTCATTGCCGATTTTTTTTCGTTTGCCATAGTATAAAAGGTTGAAGCGCAAAAATATCAGAATTAGTTAAGATTGTGAATTTTAGTTATACAAACCTCGAAGGTTTTCAAAACCTGAGAGGTTTAAAACAATCCAACCTGCCGAAACGCCTTAAACTGTCCTTCAATAAGTTAAAATCCGGCCGGGAGTAAAAAACCTATGGCAAAGGTCAAAACTTTTCCACAATGCCTTATTTCGGCATAATTTTGTTAAATTCGCAAGGTTATAGTGATACCCTTTTTTTAATATCGTTTTAAGTAGCGAGAATAATAATTTATGGCAGAAGATTTAGAAAATCAGCAGAACGACAAAATCATTCCAATTAATATAGAAGAGCAGATGAAATCGGCCTACATTGATTATTCAATGTCGGTAATCGTATCGAGGGCTTTGCCTGATGTGCGCGATGGATTAAAACCGGTGCACCGCCGGGTTTTATATGGTATGCTCGATCTTGGTGTAACCAGCAATAAACCACACAAAAAATCTGCCCGTATTGTAGGGGAGGTTTTAGGTAAATACCACCCACATGGTGATTCATCTGTATACTTCACCATGGTGCGTATGGCACAGGATTGGAGTTTGCGTTACCCAATGGTAGACGGACAGGGAAACTTTGGTCACATTGATGGTGACTCTCCGGCTGCGATGCGTTATACAGAGGCACGTTTTTCTAAAATTGCCGAAGAAATGCTTGCTGATATCAATAAAGATACTGTTGATTTTCAGTTAAACTTTGATGATACCCTGCAGGAGCCAACAGTTTTACCGGCAAAAATCCCTAACTTATTGGTTAACGGATCTTCAGGTATTGCAGTAGGTATGGCTACCAATATGGCGCCGCACAACTTAACAGAGGTAATTGATGGTATCGTAAATTATATCGATAACAGGGAGATTACGATCGAGGAATTAATGAAGTTTGTAAAAGCTCCGGATTTCCCTACAGGTGGTATTATTTATGGTTATACCGGTGTTAAAGAAGCTTTCGAAACAGGTAGGGGCCGTATTGTAATGCGTGCAAAAGCCGAAATCGAGAACATTAAAGACCGTGAAGTAATTATCGTTACCGAAATTCCTTACCAGGTAAATAAAGCACAGATGATTGAGCGTACTGCTGAATTGGTGGGTGAGAAAAAACTGGAAGGTATTTCAAATATTAAAGATGAATCTAACAAAGATGGTATCCGCATCGTTTACGAAATTAAACGCGACGCAAATGCCTCTATTGTTTTAAACAACTTATATAAGTATACTGCATTACAAACTTCTTTCAGTGTAAATAACATTGCACTGGTAAAAGGCCGTCCGCAGATGTTAAATCTTAAAGATTTAATCGTGCATTTTGTGGATCACCGCCATGATGTAGTTATTCGCCGTACCCGTTACGAATTGGCCGAAGCCGAAAAACGCGCGCACATTTTAGAAGGTTATTTAATTGCTTTAGATCATTTGGACGAAGTAATTAAACTGATCCGTGCTTCCGAAACTCCTGAAGAGGCCCGTTTAGGCTTAATGGAAAAATTCGGCTTAAGCGATCTTCAGGCACGTGCCATTCTGGATATGACCTTACGCCGTTTAACAGGACTAGAGCGTGATAAGATCAAAGAAGAGTATGCAGAGTTAATGAAAACCATCGAACACTTAAAATCTATTTTAGCTGATGAAGGTTTGCGTATGCAGATCATTAAGGATGAGTTAGAAGAAATCCGTCAGAAATTTGGCGATGAGCGCAGAACAACCATTGTTCACTCAGCCGAAGATATGAGCATGGAAGATTTTATCGATGATGAAGAAGTAGTGATCACCATTTCTCACGAAGGTTATGTAAAACGTACTCCGGCAACCGAATTCAGGGCGCAGGGCAGAGGCGGAAAAGGATCAAAAGGAAGTACTTCGCGAAATGAAGATTTTATAGAGCATATGCTCGTGGCCACAAACCACAATTATATGCTTTTCTTTACGGAGGCCGGAAGGTGTTTCTGGTTAAGGGTTTATGAAATTCCGGAAGGTTCGCGTACCAGTAAAGGAAGGGCCATCCAGAACATCATCAATATTCCGAAAGAAGAAAAAATTAAAGCTTATATTAAGGTTAAGAATCTTAAAGATCAGGAGTATTTAGAGAACAACTTTATCATTATGTGTACTAAAAAAGGTACCATTAAGAAAACTTCTCTGGAAGCTTATTCACGTCCGCGTGTAAATGGTATCAATGCCATCAATATTAATGAAGGCGATGTACTGTTAGAAGCTTGTTTAACAAACGGCGAAAGTGAAGTTGTAATGGCATTACGCTCTGGAAGGGCCATCCGTTTCAACGAAAAAACAGTTCGTCCGATGGGTAGAACAGCAACCGGGGTACGTGGTGTTAGGCTTGCGCATGATCAGGATGAAGTTGTTGGCATGATTGCTGTGAACAATCCTGAAGTTACGGTATTGGTAGTATCAGAAAAAGGTTATGGAAAACGTACCGATATTGAAGATTACCGTGTAACCAACCGTGGCGGTAAAGGGGTAAAAACAATTAATGTTACAGAGAAAACCGGACAATTGGTTTCGATTAAAGATGTTACTGATAGTGAAGATCTAATGATCATTAACCGTTCGGGTATCGTAATCCGGATTCCGGTATCTGCTTTAAGGGTAATGGGCCGTGCCACTCAGGGCGTTCGCTTAATATCGTTAAAAGGTGATGATGAGATTGCATCGGTAACAAAAATTGATCACGAAGAAGATGAGGAAGAAACAGTAGATTTAGAAAGCGTGCTGGTTGTTGATGGTGAAGAAGTAGAAGCTGATAATACGCCAGAAACTGATGATGCTGAAGATGAAGGTGAATCTGATAATGAAACGGAAGAAGAAAATTAACTAAAATTAAGATTAGAATAAAAATTATGAAAAGAGTATTTCTAAGTATACTTGTAGCAGGTGCTGTGAGCTCTGCATTTGCTCAGAAAAGTGAAATAACCGCGGCGAAAAACGACTGGGGTTTATTTCAGCTAACTTCTTCAAGTGCATCAACACCCTTGGCTAAAAAACTTGAATCGTTGGCAAAAGGATTGGCGCATACCGACAAAGCCATTGCTGATGAGAAATCTAAAGTAATAGCAGAGGCCTGGAGCTACCGCGCTTTATTCGCTTCATCCACAGCAATTTTAGACTCAACGAGCACAGAAAATGCCGACAAAAACTTAAAAATTGCACAAGAAGCAGTTGTTGAAGCTAAAAAGTTAGATACCAAAGGAAGTGAAAAAGACAATATCAACCTGGCTGAAACCAATATTAGCAATGCCGTTAGAAATGGTGGTGTAATTGCTTATAACAAGAAAGATTACAAAACTGCTTACGAAAAATTCGTTGCAGCAACAGTGATCAATCCTAACGATACTGCTATGTATTTAAATGCAGGTATTGCAGCAAGAAATATTGAGGATTATCCAGGTATGATTACCCAGTTTAAAAAGGTAATCTCTTTAAACTCACCACAGTCTAAAGATTTATATTCTGAATTAATTACAACAATGCTAAGCAAGCAAAAAGATACTACAGCTGCATTAAGCATTATCAAAGAAGCAACTGCTAAATTTCCTGAAAATACAGACTGGATCAAAACTGAAACACAAATCTATATTGATAGGGGTGATGCAGCAAAATCGGAGCAGATGTTAGTGGCTTTGGCAGCAAAAGAACCAAACAATCCGAATTATCAGGTTTTATTGGGTAATATTTATTTCAGCCAGGCGTTAAAATTACAAGCAGACAGAAATAAGATCGATCCAAAAAAAGTAAAAGAATTTAATGAAGTTACCGGCAAAATGAATGCTTTATTAGATAAATCTCTTCCTTTTTACAAAAAAGCATTAGAAGTTGATGCGAAAAATCAAGGTGCATTAGAGACTTTAAAAACGATCTATGCGTTTAGAAACGATACTAAAAACTACGAAGATATTAAGAAACGTTTAGACGCTTTGCCTAAACAATAATTATTGATCGATTCAAAAAAAGAGCCCTGAAATTTCGGGGCTCTTTTTTTTATGTTTATTTTTATGGTTTATTACGGTTTTACCACATTATTTATACTATGCAGAATTGCCTTAAAATATCATTAGCCGCTTTAATTTTCGTCTCTTTTAATGCTGTAGCCCAAAAAAGCCAAATTTTGATCGCCAGAAACGCTGTTGGTAAATTACAGGCCTCAATTGCCAATAAAGAAGATGAGAAAAAACAGTTATCCATTATTACAGAAGGCTTAAAATCTATAGAATCAGCCGAAAAAGATAATAAAACCAAAAACTGGGGCGAAACCTGGTCTATCAAATCATATTTAACATCTTTTGCATCATTAATTGATACCGACCCGAATAATGCGAATAAATTTTATGATTCAGCAGTCGAAGCAGTAGCAAAAGCCAAGTCATTAGACCGTTATGATGATAACGGAGGTTTAATTAAGGCATCTGATCATAATATCCTGATTAAAAAGCAAGAAAAAGGCAACGAAGCCTATTTTAATAACGAATTTAAGGAAGCTTTTGCCGATTTAAAGGAAGTATGCGATAATTTTCCGGCAGATACGACATTGGCATTAAATACGGCAATCTGTGCCTTAAATATTCAATCTTATGATGAATCTTTAACTTATTTTAAGCGCGCCAAAGAAAATGGCATCAGAAATCCTTCTGTTTTTCAGAAAATGGCACAAATGTATGTGGTTAAATCTGAAAATGAAACTGCTATTAAAACCTTAGAAGATGGTTTGGTGCTAAATCCATTCAACCGTTTTTTAACAAACGACTATATTAATCTTTTGCTTGATACCGAAAACTATAATAAGGCACAAGGATTAATCGAAAATAACCTGAAAGTTGAAAAAGGAAATAAACTGCTGTATTTTCTTTACGGTTACCTGCAGCAGGTTGGCGGCAATAATGCTACCGCAATTTTAGCTTACGACAAAGCTTTGTCTACGGATCAGAATTATTTCGACGCATTGTATCAATTGAGTTTGGCTTATATCAATACTGCCAACGAAACGCTGAGGAAAAATGAAGCAGATAAAAATGAAAAATACAAAGGCTTGATTAACCGTGCGCAATTCGCTTTACAGCGTGCAAACGAAATTAATCCCAATGATAAAAAAACTGTACAGTTGCTGATTGATATCTACAATAAAAAAGGAGCAACGAACAAAGTACAGGAGCTTAACCGCAAACTTCAGGAACTGTAAAAGTATGCGACAGTAAACAAAACCTACCTAAATAGTAAGTAGGTTTTGTCTAATTCTGGGTTTTCTAAAAAACGCAAAATCCTAGAGGAGGTTGTAGGGAACCATCTTTATTATGGCATTCGCCAACTTTTGTCATTTGACACCATCCACGTATTCCGGCCTCGGTTATTGGACAATCAGTATCAGAAATACATTCCGCTTGACATGGAACAAATGTACCGCCAGAAACCTTTCTCAATTCTGCTCGAGAAAGGATTTGAATGTTGCTTTTTAAATTTAATTTAATTTTTTTCATGTTTGTAAATGTTAGTATTATAAATTATTTGATTTAGAGCAGGGGCTTTCTTATTTAAACTTAACATAATATTAATTATAAGACTTATTATTAAAACAAATATTTCTTATAATTGTACTAATAACCATGTATGATCACTATAGTTTCGAAGATGCTGCAGCATATCAGATTGAACTGGCCAAACAATTAAAGTTTCAGCCGCTCCATAAAATTAATACCATTGCCGGGGCGGATATTTCATTCAACAAAAACAGCACAACGATGTACGCAGGAATTGTAATACTGACTTATCCTGATATGGTTTTAAAATCTTTTGCCTTGGAAACTTATGAAACTAATTTTCCGTATAAAGCTGGCTTTTTAGGTTTTAAAGAAGTTCCGGCATTGCTAAAAGTTTGGGAATTGATAATGGATAAACCTGATGTTGTTGTATTGGATGGAAATGGGATTTTGCATCCGCGGCGAATGGGTGTTGCATCGCATTTTGGGATACTCACCAATCAGGCTACAATTGGCTGTGCTAAAAGTCTTTTACATGGAAAAAATCACCAGCCAGAAAATGTAAAATTCAGTGCTGCAGAAATTAAAAATAACGCAGGCGAAATGCTTGGTTTTGCGCTAAAAACAAAAATCAATTGCGAATCGGTATATGTATCGGCAGGACATTTAATAACGCAAGGAAGAAAGCCTGTCGGTAATCAAAAAATGTATTGGTAATTATCGGATCCCTGAACCAACACGCATGGCGCACAACATTGTAAACGATTTTAGATTGGGCAAATTAAAACCTGGCTTCCATGATCTACAGCCGCCTCTAACTTTATTCTGAAGCTGAAATTAAACTGCAGTGGGCTAAATCACCGTCCCAAATTTCTTTTTCATTGGTCACTATTTCCAGGAAATCCATTTTGCCATTGGTAACATCCAAACAGTAGGTTAATTCGTTTTTTAGCTTTGGCGAAATAAGTTTGAGCTCGGTACTCAGTAGGCCGTTTACATATTCGGCATCTTCATCAAAATCTTTTGAGTAAGCAAAAGTGATGTGAAGGCCCGTGCTGCTTGCTTTAATACTTTCTGTTCTGATAAAATCTAAATGTGCTGGCAAGTAATTAAATTTATCAGCATTATGATCTATAATTGTTTTAAGCAACAAAAGCTCAAATTCATTCAATTCTGCCATTTAAATCCAGTTAATTCCTTTTTTAAGCAACTGCACGGTTTTATATTCATCGGATCCAACTTCTGGCTGTACATTATAGCCCCAGTTTGCCTGTGGCGGCAAACTCATTAAAATAGATTCGATCCTTCCATTGGTTTCCAGCCCGAATTTGGTTCCCGAATCGTATACGAGGTTAAATTCCACGTAACGGCTCCGGCGTTGATATTGCCATTCTTTTTGTGCTTCTGTAAATTCTTTATCGCGGTTCCGATCAATCAGTTCAGTGTAAATCGGCAAAAATGTTTCACCAACATTGGCCGAGAAATCTAAAATTTCTGCCCAGCTTAAGTCCGTATTTTCTGGTTTTAACCTGTCGTAAAAAATGCCACCAATACCACGTGTTTCTTCACGGTGTTTGATAAAGAAATAATCGTCGGCATGCGTTTTGAATTTTGGATAAAAATCGGCACTGAAATCGTCGCAGGCTTGTTTTAATTTATGGTGAAAAAAACGTGCGTCGTTCTCGAACACATAATGGGGCGTTAAATCGATACCGCCGCCAAACCAACGGGTTTCTTCATTCAGTTCGAAATAGCGGATATTCATATGGATAATCGGAACCAATGGATGGTTTGGGTGGATTACGATTGAGACACCTGTTGCAAAGAAATCATCTTCGGTTACGTTAAAAGCTTTTTTTACGGCATCAGGTAATTTACCATGTACAGCAGAAAAATTTACGCCACCTTTTTCAATAACCGCACCTTTTTGCATAATCCGGGTGCGTCCGCCTCCCCCACCGTTTCTTTCCCAAAGTTCTTCCTCAAATTTTCCCTTGCCATCGGCAATTTCCAATCCCCTGCAAATTTCATCCTGTATTTGCTGATAACGCGCTGCTACTTCTTCTTTGAACATGATGGCTTCTTCTATTTCCATACAAATTTAAAGCTATTCGGGCAGGTATATTGATTTATGTTTAGATAGTACATTTTATTGACATTGATATAATGAATGAGGCTGGAAATCTTAATCTTCCAGATAGTCGAGGTCCTTGTTAAAGCTTTCTTTTAATTGACTTAAGGCAAACATCGCGATAACCGTTAAAATACCCATTACCAGGTATCCTGCTGTGATTAAGCCATATTTATGCGTTAAAAATTCGAACAAAAAGGTGATGGGAATAAGGGCGCCCCTTACAAAATTTGGCGCTGTGGTGGTTACCGTAGCCCTGATATTGGTGCCGAACTGCTCTGATGCAATGGTAACAAATGTGGCCCAATAGCCTACTGAAAAGCCCATAAATAGGCATATCCAGATAAAATTACTGCTATTTAAGCCAAAACTGGTTAAATATACAATCACACTTAAAACGGATAATAAATGGAAAATAAATACCGTCTTTTTTCTTGATTTTAACACCTGCGACAATAGGCCTGTAACCACATCGCCTATTGCAATGCCAAAGTAGGTAAACATAATCCCGGTACCAGCCTTTAAAGGTTCGGTAGCACCTAGGGCTTTTCCGAATTCGGGTGCCAAAGTAACCAGGATCCCCACCACAAACCATAGCGGAATGCCGATCAAAATGCAATAAAGGTATTTTAAAAAACGTTTTTTATTATTAAAAAGCATCAGTATATTTCCTTTTGATACCTTTGTTTGGTTTGCCGCATGTTTAAACATCCCCGATTCGAAAGTGCCCATCCGCAATAAAAGCAGTGCCAAACCCATGCCGCCACCTACAAAGTATGAGGTTTGCCAGGTAAATTCGGCAGCTACGGTTGCCGCAACGGCAGCTCCCAATAAGCCCACTGCTCCAACAATCATGGTTCCATAGCCACGTTTTTCTTTATCCATGGTTTCGGCAACCAAAGTAATGCCCGCTCCAAGCTCTCCCGCCAGGCCTATACCTGCTATAAGCCTAATAAGGGCATAACTGTGAACTGAAGTTGCAAATCCATTGGCGATATTGGCCAGTGAGTACAAAAGGATTGAACCAAAAAGTACTTTGATCCTGCCAAGCTTATCGCCCAGCACTCCCCATAAAATTCCGCCTAAAAGCAAACCGAACATCTGCGAATTGATGATCAGGAAACCATCAGATTGCATATCGGCCTGCGAAACACCAATTTCTGTTAAACTCTGAACGCGGACAACGGAGAATAAAACAAGATCGTAAATATCAACGAAATAACCTAGGGCGGCTACAATGACTAAAAAAATTACATTACGGTTGTTGGCTTTTGCTTGATGATCCATTTAATTATTTGGTTTAAACGCTGAAAGTACGCAATAACACAAATATTTAAAATAGATTTTAAAAAATAAAAGCCGCTCTGGTTCGAGAGCGGCTTTTATATACCTACATCGGAGGCATCTTTTTTGTCGTATCAGGTGGCATTTTCGTCGTATCTGGCATTTTTTTAGACGTAGTGTCTGTTGCCATCTTCGTGGTATCCATTGTCGATTTGGTAGAATCCATCGCTGTACTGTCTGAAGAACCAGCCATATTTTTAGATGAATTGCATGCTGATGTGGCTATCATAAGAGAACCAGCGAAAGCAAGACTTAAGATTATTTTTTTCATAGTTTTTATTGTTATCTATCATCCTAACAACCTTATAATCATTTGGTTTTATTTTTTTTTAATATAGAGGTATTATTTTATATTGATGATGTTGATTACTAGGTGTTTGTGAATAAAAAAATATCGTCACTATCCATCTCGATTTTCAGTTTGTAGATCAGCCTGCATTGCAATCCATCAGCAGTTAGATTAAGAAAATTTAGCTACCTACCATTTAAATGCTATTAAAGGCATCATAAATATGGTTGATTGTAAATTACGGAAATATTACCAAAACAACTTTCTTAAAACTTTAAAAGGTGGCAAAACTTTCTGATATTAGTAAATATGATTATTTCTCAAAACACCCTGAAATGGGTAATGCGCCTTTACCCGCCTTTGTTTTTTCAGCGCATTTGGGTTCAGAAATTTGAAAATGAATTTAGAAGCTGTACCGTTAAACTCAGTAAGAGTTTTTTGAATAAAAATTATAACGGCTCTATTTTTGGTGGCACCATTTACGCAGCAACAGATCCCTTTTATGCCTTATTATTCGATCAGTTAATGCAGCGCCGCGGCTTTAAGGTACGCGTGTGGTTAAAAAGTGCTTCCATACAATATTTAAAACCGGGCCGTTCTTCTTTATATTTTACCATAACAGTAACCGATGAAATGCTTAACGAAGCAGAACATGCTTTAAAGACTGTTGGGAAATTTGTAAAGGCTTATCCGATGGAAATTACCAATAAGGACGGTGAATTGTGTGCCACCGTGATGAATGAAGTGTATGTCCGAAATCTGCATCAGGGCGAAACGCCCAGGGTTGCTTATTAATTTTTAGATTATGCCGAGTATTAAGAGTTTAATTTTGCAGGGCGAGGGCGTGATGCTCGATTTCAAGAAAACCATTACCAATACCGAAAAAATAGCGAAAAGCCTAGTGGCCTTCGCCAACAACAAAGGTGGTAAATTGCTGATCGGCGTAGCGGACGATGGCTCTATTAAAGGAGTGAAATCGGAAGAGGAAGAGAAATACATGATTTTAACATCCGCACATCAGTGCTGTAAACCTGCTATTGAGCCTTATTTTGAGGAAGTTTATGTAGATGACAAATTGGTACTAGTGGTTAATATTCCTGAAAGCGACACCAAACCACATTATGCGATTGATGACCAGAAAAAATGGTGGGCCTACATTCGTATTGATGATAAAAGCGTTTTGGCGAGCCGGATTATTGTGGAAGTGCTTAAACAGGAATATAAGAACAATGGCGTACTGATCTCCTATTCCGAAAACGAAAAGAAACTGCTTGAATACCTGCAGCAAAATGAAAAGATCACCTTAAAAGAATTTAGCAAGCTGCTGCGCAGCTCATATCGAAAAGCACAAAAAATATTGGTTAATTTAATTTTAACCAATGTGATCAAATCACATACCTCAGAAAAGGAAGAGTATTTTACAGCGGTGAGGTAGGTTAACAGAGCCGTCCTTTCGACCGTAGTGGAGAAATCTGTGGTAGATATGTAATAAGATAGATTTCTCTATTTTCTTCGGATGGGACCGTTACACCGAACTTGTTTCAGGTCCTAAATAAATGGATTTACGATATCGTAGATGCTGAAATAAATTCAGCATGACGAATCACGTTCATTAGGTCAAATATTAACTTTTCTACACTCCTGTTTTTTGAGCTATAAAAATGCGACCTTTGCAGCCTTATGTTTTCTAAAATTTATACCAAATATAAACCCTACTACAAAGAAAACCTTCATTTGGCGCTGCCGATTGTAGGCTCGCAGGTAGGACATACTTTGGTACACATGGCCGATAGTATTATTGTGGGCCATTTTACCGATACCATCCAGTTGGCAGCTGTTTCGCTGGTTAATAGTATCTTCATGCTTATCCTGGTGATTGGATTGGGTATTTCTTATGGTTTAACGCCGCTGATTGCACAGGAAAACGGCCGCCAGAATTACGATGAATGCGGCAAGCTTTTATCGAACAGTTTAATCATCAATATCTGTGTGGGTATATTTTTATATGTGCTTGTGCAATTGGGGATATTTTTTGTAATCGACCATCTCGAACAGACCCCAGAAGTTGTGCGCTATGCAAAACCATATTTAAACCTGTTGTCGGTTTCCATTATACCATTGTTGATTTTCCAGACCTTTAAACAGTTTGCAGAGGGTTTAGGATTTACCAAACAGGCGATGTTTGTTTCCATCTGGGGAAATGCACTGAACATTATCCTTGGAATTGTTTTCGTTAAAGGCATGTTCGGTATTAAATCGATGGGTGTTAGCGGCGTTGGTTTGAGTACGCTGATCGATAGGCTTTTAATGGCCACTGTGATGTGTTTTTATGTGCTCCGCTCGCAACATTTCAAAAAATACCTGGTTAGTTTTAAAGCAACATTCTTTGATAAACTCAGGGCCATAAAAATTGCCAAGATCGGAATGCCGGTAGCCATGCAATATTCTTTTGAAATCAGTGCATTTAGTGGCGCTGCAGTGCTAATCGGCACCATTGGCGCTGTAGAACAGGCTGCGCACCAGATTGCCATTAGTTTGGCTGCCATGACTTATATGATTGCCAGTGGAGTGGCATCTGCTGCAACCATTAAAACAGGGAATAATTTTGGCAAGAAAAATTACGACGACCTGCGTAAATCTGCCATTGCCAGTTACCATGTTATTTTGCTTTTTATGTGCTGTACAGCTGTTATTTTTGTGCTGGAAAACAATATCATGCCTTTTATCTACACAGAAGACAATGCTGTTATTCCAATTGCAGCCCAGTTATTGATAATTGCCGGGTTTTTTCAGTTGTTCGATGGTACCCAGGTAGTAGGTTTAGGGGTATTGCGCGGTGTGGGCGATGTTAACATTCCCACTTTCATTACATTTTTGGCTTATTGGGTAGTTGGAATCCCTATCGGATATGTTTTAGGTTTTTATTTTGGTTTAGGTGTTAACGGCATTTGGTACGGATTAACATTAGGCTTGTTAACAGCCTCTATCCTATTGTTTATGCGTTTTCAGACTAAAACAAGAAGTTTGAAAGCCACTTCTTAACCCAGTTGTCATTCTGAGTGCAACGAAGAATCTCAGCGTTCCGCTTCACTGGCTAGGTAAAAAGTTACCTATAGCTTTTTACAAGAAAGATTCTTCACTGCGTTCAGAATGACAAAATACAATAGTTTATTTCCCACCTACATTCACCACAACGCCAATAGTGAAGATAGAATTGCCTGCCGACATGTATTTGCGCTTTTTTAAGCCGATATTACTACTGGTGGTATATTGTAGCTGGAATGTTTTACTGAGTGCCATACGTGTGAAAAATACAGGCTCAAAGAAAATATTGTCTTCTTTGGGCTGAACCACGCCGTTTAAAAAGAACCTATCCATTTTTATATGGCTGATTCTTAGTGCTGTGCCATAATTGATCGGAAAATCAGTTCCGAATAAATGAAGGTTATTTTTCTTTTTCGAGCTGTAGTTCACTTGTAAGAATGTTTTTCTGTAATCTACATCCTGAACTTCATTGCTGATGAGCACATCATCTTTATAATCGCGCAAGGTAATATCGCTCCAACCCTTTCCCACTCCAGCATAAACTTCAATAATCCGGTTATTGTCTGGACCAAAAGTGTCGAAATAACCTCCGCCAATTTCAATGAGTTTGTGGCCAAAATCTTTTGCTTTCCTTTCGCTGTTCATTCTGGAGCCGCTAAACAACACTCCCACATGATCAGAAACGGCATAAGCCCCATTAACACTTGCATTACCTTTTAATGAAATGTGCGCGCCACCGCTAAACTCACCCTGTTTGCTCAACATAGGTGTATTGGGTACATTTGGCATATAAACTGAAGAACAACTGGCCGCGAAAAGCGCTAAAACTGGGAGTGTAAATCGTAGGTATTTAATCATAGATGCTATATAAACAGATTTTAATGCTAAAAATTGTGTAGGTACTCCATTTTCATGAAGTCCATCACCCTTTTAAACTCATCATGTAAACCGGCCTGTAAATGAATTCTTTCTTTTGTGATGGGGTGTGCAAATTCGAGTTCGGAGGCATGGAGCAACATAGTGGTCATGTCCCACTGGTCTTTAAAGAATTTGTTCTGTTTGTTGCAGCCATGCGTTCTGTCGCCGATAATCGGATGTAAAATGTGGCTAAAATGACGTCTCAGCTGATGCATCCTGCCCGTTTTAGGCGTAGCTTCTACCAATGAGTAACGCGATGTGGCATGTTTGCCAAAAGCTACGTCTACTTCCGCCCTTTGAAGGGTTACAAATGAAGTGAAGGCATCCTGCATGGTTCCGTTTTCTTTGGCCAATGGATAATCGATATCCATTTTATCTGGACTGAAACCGCGCAATACGGCCAAATATTTTTTATTGGTTTCGGTATTCATAAACTGCTGATGCATAGCAATTTCAGATTGTTTATCAAAAGCAAACAATAAGATTCCGCTAGTCTTTCTATCCAACCTGTGTACCGGACTCACATGTTTGCCAACCTGATCTCTCAACAACTGTAATGCAAATTCTGTAGCGTCTCTGGCAATCGACGATTGGTGCACCAACAATCCGTGAGGTTTGTTTATTGCAATTAAATGCTCATCCTGGTAAATAATCTCCAACATATCGGCGCGAAGATAAGGATATTATATTTTTTGTGTAATGGCTTAGGTAAATAAATCAAAAGCCAGGCGGTAGGTATTGCAATGCGCATCTACAATATCCTTAATCTCTGTAGAATAGCCACCGCCCATACTGATCTGCAAGGGCAGATTTTTATCCTTGCAGGTTTGGAGTACAATCCTGTCGCGTTCCTTACAGCCCGATTTGCTCAGCGCAAGCTTGCCCAGTTTATCGGTAGCGAGCACATCAACCCCCGATAAATAAAATACAAAATCGGGTTTGGCCCTCTCGAATGCTTTTTTTAGGTTTAGATGCAGTAAGGATAAGTATTCTTCATCCCGCAGGCCATCATCCAATGGAACATCCAAACTTGAAATTTCTTTCCTGAAAGGGAAATTTTTATCGCCATGCATCGAAAAGGTAAATACACCAGGTACCTGCTGAAAGATTTCTGCTGTACCATTGCCCTGGTGCACATCTAAATCAATGATTAATATGCGTTTAGATAACTTTTTTTTTAACAGGTAATTAGCGGTTATAGCTTGATCGTTTAACAGACAAAATCCCTCACCCCAATTGCTTCCGGCATGATGTGTGCCACCTGCAACATTAAATGCAATTCCATCTGTTAAAGCAAAATTGGCACCATCAATAGTTCCCTGGGTAATCCTAAGTTCTCTTTCCAAAAGCTGTGCGGTTAAGGGAAAACCTATCCGTCTTTGCTCTTTTGCCGAAAGTGTTAAATCCCTAAGCTGCTCCCAGTATTCTTTATGGTGTGTTAAAAGGACCATGTCTTCAGAAACAGCTTCAGGGCTAAATAAGTTTTGCTGACTGATGGTGCCCTCGTGCAAGAGCTGCCCAGGGATCAGTTCATATTTCAGCATGGGGAAACGGTGCCCTTCCGGTAAGGGATGTGCGTATAAAGGGTGCCAGGCAATTTTGATCATCAGCCTAAAATCTCCTCTACATGTTTTTCAATATTGTTACAGATCTGATCTACCGGAAGATCATTCGCATCCTCGCCAAATGGGTTTTCTATTTCTTCAGCTATCAGCTCCAAACTCGCTAATACATAGAGGATAAAGGGAACAATCGGCACCACAAAATAGCCCAGGCTAAATACCCATCCGAAAGGAAGTGTGATGACATAGATAAAGATGAACTTTTTTATGAATGCGCTGTAAGAGTATGGGATTGGTGTGTTTTTAATTCTTTCGCAGGCCCCACAAATATCGGTAAATTGATTAAAATCGCTTGAAAGCACAATAAACTGTTCCTGGGAGATTGAACCTTTTTCCAGTAATTCATATAATCGGTTAATCAAACTGCCTGCAATCTGGTTTGGGATGTGTTTTCCTTCTTCCACCTCGATCAAAAGACTGTTTTTCCCAAAATACATTCGTTCCCGTAGGTGTTCTTTTAAAGCGAAGGCATATTTAGGGATTCCGTATTCAAAAAACCTTACATCTTCTTCTTTTAATTTAAGTGCCTTAACTTTCATTGCTAAATTGCGGCTCACATTGGTTAAAGATCCCAATAACTTCCGTCCTTCCCACCATCTATCATAAGCGGTATTGGTTCTGAAAACCAATAAAAGCGATAAAACAAAGCCCAATAAGCTATGCATCATGCCTACATTGGTTACATAACTACTTTTGGAAAGCTGAAAGAAACTTAGCTCTGCAAAGGCCACCAGGCCCGAAAAAACCGCTACAGCAAGCATTAATGGCCAGAGCTTTCTAAAGGTGTCACTTTTGTGGATGTGAAAAATGAAAGTACTCCAGTCTTTTGGGTTGTAGTTGATCATTTTAAATAGAGGTTATAGAATGCTTTTACTTAGGGTTAATAGTGCCTGCCCGGCTAAAAATACATCCTCAAACGAGTTGTAAAGCGGTACCGCGCTCAAGCGTATTACATCAGGTTCGCGCCAGTCGCCGAGGATATGATTGGCCATCAGCCCATCAAAAATCTGTTTACCTTTGCTTTGGGCAATAATGGATAATTGGGCTCCTCTATCTTTGGCATGTTTAGGTGTGATAATTTTGTACTGCTCCACTCCCAACTGTGTATTTATTTCATTTATAATAAATTCCAAGTAGTCAGTTAAAGTAATACTTTTATTTCTTAATGGCTCAATAAAACCGGCCTGCTCAAATATCTCAAGGGATGCATGGTATAGGGCCATTGGCATTACCTGCGCGCAGCTTACCTGCCAGCCATCAGCACCAGCCTCTGGAATAAAGCCTTTTTCCATTTTAAAGCGTTTGCTTTCCTGGTAGCCCCACCAGCCTGCAAAGCGGTTCAGTTCGGTATTGTTGAAGTGTTTTTCGTGCACAAAAATACCACTTATTCCTCCCGGGCCAGAATTCTGGTATTTATAGGAGCACCAACAAGCAAAATCTATGTCCCAATCGTGCAGTTTTACAGGAACATTGCCAGCCGCATGTGCTAAATCCCAGCCTACAACTGCACCGATGCCGTGCCCTGCTTTTGTAATCGCCTCCATGTCGTACCACTGGCCGGTATAATAATTTATCCCGCCAAATAACACCAAGGCAATTTCTTCTGCATTATCCTTGATCTGAGCGATGATATCTTCTGTTTGGAGTATCTCCTCACCCTCTCTAGGGAAAACCTCTATAATCGCTTCTTTTGGATCGAAACCATGAAACCTCACCTGGCTTTCTATTGCATATTGGTCGGATGGGAATGCACCACCTTCCATAATGATTTTAAAACGCTTTCCCTTAGGTTGATAAAAACTCACCATCAGTAAATGAAGGTTTACCGTTAAGGTGTTCATTGGGCATACTTCCGTTGGTAAAGCGCCAACAATTGGTGCCATCAGCTTTTTAAGTGCTTTGTGATAGAACATCCATGGTTCATTTCCGTCAAACCAGCCTTCTACGGCAAAATTGGCCCAGTTATTAAGCTGCTTTTTTAAAACCTCCTCTGCTACTTTAGGCTGAAGCCCTAATGAATTACCGCACAGATAGATAAAATCTTTATCATTGTGTTTAGGGAACAAAAACTGTGACCTGAAATGCCTGAGTTGATCAGTCTCATCAAGCGAGCGGGCGAAGGATAATGTATTTTGGAAATTCATGGCCCAATATTACAAAAAAAGCAGGTATTGTTTCCAATCCTGCTTTTTAGTTTCTGTTTTATTGTTAAAATTTCATGGTATCGTGCTTGCCTAAATCGGGCGTATTTCCGGTAACTGCTGCTTTTAAAATACTGAACAGTACTATGATCTTAGATGATGACGCATCCCAATACTCAGCTTCTTCGGGCGTTACTTTTATGAGGATCAACCTTGGATCTTCGATTCCATCAGGGAACCAGGCTTTGATGAAAGGAGAGAAATAAGCTTCTTTTCGGACTTTATCATCTACAAGTTCGGCTTTGCCCTTTACAGTTAAGTAAGTGTTTTTAGATGGGTCGCTATAGGCCAGTAATATGTTGTTCTCCTTCGAAATTTCTTTAGATTTAGGCGAATATTCATTGGTGTAAAACCATAAACTGCCGTCATCTTCAATTTTGGCTGTGCCCATTGGGCGGCTTCCAAATTCATCGCCAGAAGAAAATGTGGTGAACATGCAGGTGCGAACACTTTCTGCCATTTCTTTTAAGATTGCTATGTTTTTCTCGTTTTTCATAATATCAGGGATATAATGAAAAAACAGGAACCGGGCTAAAAGGTTTGTATTATTTAAACCTTATTTGGTTTGCTTACGTATTTATTGCCTTTTACAAAGAAGCGCCAGGGCAATAGAGCATGTTCTTTTGCATAAGCGATGCCAACCCTTGGTGTGGCTGCAATCTCTTCATCCCTGTATCGGATGGCATGATCTTCGATCCAGATTTTGTCTCCGCTAAGGTTTTTTGCATTAAAGGTTTTATCGATACCCAGTGCTTTTGCAGCAGAACCTGGTCCGGCCGAAATAGCGCCTTTGGTATGAGGCATATTTCTTCTTTCTTCGATCATGTTTATGCCTATCAAAGGTTCGATACCCCGTATGAGTACGGCATGCGGATCGTTTTCTTTCGAACTCACAATGTTGAAGAGGTTATGCATGCCATAGCAAAGATACACGTACGCGATCCCTCCATTGCTGTACATTATTTCTGTCCGGTTGGTGCGGCGGCCGCCATATGCATGAGAGGCCTTGTCTTTTATGCCGAAATAGGCCTCTGTTTCTACGATCACCCCGGCAGTAATTTCATTATCTATTTTGGTGTACAATACCTTACCCAGCAGGTCTTTGGCAAGCCCTACTACATCTTCATTTTGGTAATATTCTGCTGTTAATTTCAAGAAATTATATTAATTATCTGTTTAATATAATTGATATAACCTGCTCTAAATAAGATTTGTCTGTTTCGTCGAATTTATTTAGAACCTCACTATCAACATCCAATACACCCATCACTTCTCCATTTACAATCAATGGGAGCACGATTTCAGATTTAGAGGCAGAAGCGCAGGCAATATGTCCGGGAAATTCATCCACGTCAGGCACGATAATGGTTGAGGCTTTTTCCCAGGATGCTCCACATACGCCTTTTCCCTTTTTTATCCTGGTACAGGCAACCGGCCCCTGGAACGGGCCTAAAACAAGTTCGTCTTGTTTAACCAGGTAAAATCCCACCCAAAACCAGTTGAACTGCTCTTTAAGGGCTGCAGCTACGTTTGCCAGATTAGCAATAAAATCAGGTTCACCGTAAAGCAAAGCTTCAATCTGGGGAATGATAGACTGGTATTGTTCTTCTTTGGATGTATTTCGGGTTATGGTTAAATCTTCCGCCATGATATTTTATGTATACTCAAAGTTAATCATGATTTTCGAATTGTAAGCTGGCCATCGGGTTTAATGACGAAAATTTGAATGATAACCTATGTTTAAAATACTTAGTTTTGGACTTTTTAATCGTGAGTTTATGATCGTAGCCTTAACCATAACCAAATTCCGTGGTATAACCGTTCCCTTTGCGTTTATTGGGATGGCTGTTTTGAGGCTGCCATTGTGGTTAAACAAGCGTTGTGGTTTTTGGAGGTTAATGGGGAGCGGAAAGGATGCGCAGGTTGATTTAGCCCCCGACTACCGGCATTGGGCAGTGCTTACCACCTGGCTTGACAGGGAAGATTGTAATGCTTTTTACCGCAGTTCATTCGTGGTGAAATGGTTCAGTTTTTTCGGGGCCGAAAGTTTTACCATCTTATTAAAGCCTTTATCCAGCCATGGCTTATGGGCAGCAGTAGAGCCATTTAAGACAGATGGTATTAATACAAACCATACAGGGAAAATCGCGGTAATTACCAGGGCAGCAATTAAATTCGATAAATTAAAAGAATTTAGAAGCAACATTAAAAGGGCTGCAGATGCAATGCGCACAGCTCCAGGCTTTATGCTTTCAGCGGGTATAGGCGAAAATCCTTTCTTTGATCAGGCTACTTTTTCCATTTGGAATGATGCGGAAAGTATGAAAAACTTTGCGTATAAAACTTTTGATCATGCAGATGTGATTAAGCTCACCAGAGAGCGACAGTGGTACAAGGAAGAATTGTTTGCCCGTTTCGGCATAATAGAAAGCTGGGGGACGTTAAATGGTGTTTCTATTGAGGTATAAATAAAAATATAATTGATAAATAAATGAGAGTAGTAGCAGAGCTTCCGCATCCGGAATGTAAGATTACCATTTTTTCGATGAACCAAAAATATATCGTAAAGTTTGAGCAGGGTACTTTCGAGCAGAGTTATAAGCTCGCAGAACTAGATCTGAGTGGCGGAGGGGTAAATGATGTTTTTGAGATTATTGATGAAGAATTTATTCAAACGGTTGTTGCACGTTTTAAGTTAATGCGCGGAGATTTTACTGCGGCCTATAATAGGCATCAATACTAGTGATTTTGTATGTAAGTAATTGATTTATAGTTGTTTTTGTGCTTATTCAGAATTATATTCTGCTTTTCGGATTGTTTTGAGTTATGTAAATAAGATAGAATAATAGTTTTTATTTAAGTTACATATTTTAATATATTGATAGCATGATTGTTAACGTGTATTGCGAAATATAATTTGCTGCGCTTATTTTGCCAAATAAATGGGAGGTTTAGCGGTTTTTAGTTGAAAATTACGAGATATGGTAGTGAATGGAAGTTGATATAAAATTATTCTTCGACTACTCTAAGAATCGCGGATTCCGGTATTGCTCATCTTTCCAGTGCAGGCCTATCATGCGGACACAACTGTTTAATGTTTTTTCCGCTCTACGCCGCGGAGGCGTGCTACTTTGGAGCGCCAAAGTAGCCAAAGCGCTTTGTCAATCCAGCAATGTGCCTTTTGCTCAGCCCCACGCTCATCAAAAAACAGCGGTACTTTGTTTTGTTCGTTTCTGCTGATTGTGTGTTATTGCAAATTTTAACACAAAACCACTGCGTTTTAGGTTTGGAACTGCTAATTGACCTGATGTGCAACTGTTTTTTGATTTCTTCCGGCACCTGGGATTGACAGCGTTCTTCGGTAAAACCTGTATTGAAACCAAGCCAGCTCTGCCTAATGCCTTAAAAGATGTGTCGACACGATAGGCGCAGGCGGGAATCCTAATGCAATAAGCTTTAAGATTCCCAATCGAATTGGGAATGACGATTACTCGCGGCCTACCCCCCTGTTATTTATGTTGATTTTTGTAAAATAGGCATTCCTTTAAAGGACGATCCTTTTTGCAAAGAGGTACTCTATAAATGCTATACAGCAATGCATCCTAATAGCTAAGAAATAAGCGTATCGTGTACCACTACCCTGTACCAGTTTGCCGAAAATTTTTCTACTGCATCTAAATGTGTTTTATCTTCCTGGTAGGCGTTATGGTCTGCAATGTTTGCAAAAGTAATGGTAAGTGAGTAGGTAAAAGAGTTGTCGGTAACAGGACGCACAGGCGTGTTTGCTGCTAAACCATAACTAAGCGTTTTAATGTATTTTATCGGCTTTAAACTTTCGAAGAAGTTGGCAAAATCTGCAATTTCTGATTTGGTGAGCTGTGGTTTCAACCAAAACATTACGAAATGCTGTATCTGGCCTTTATCTGCAGTATTGAATTCTGTCATGTGTTTTCTTTTTGCTAAATATATAAATCATTTTTTATTGGGCACAAAAAAAGCGTCCTGATTTTATATCAGAACGCTCAATATCTATTTAAAGGCTAATTAGTTTTTAGGTTGCACACGACCAGATTTTCTGTCTTCGCCTCTACCGATCAAATAACCGCCACCAGCACCAACTAATCCGCCAATTACTGCACCCCTACCTTTTTTCTTATCGATTAATGCACCTGCAACTGCTCCACCAACACCACCAATTACGGTACCTTTAGCAGCATCGCTCCAGCCTTTTTTCTTGGCTGTTGGCTGTGTGCCACCGTAAGCACCGCTAGAGCTGCCACCTGATGAACCAGCATAAGATCTAGATGAACTGGCTCCGGCCCTTCTGGCTGCGGCCAACTCAGCCTGGTGTTTAGCTTCTTTCTCCTCCTCTACTTTTGCAGCTGCTGCTTTATTAAAACTATCAAGACGCAAACTATCTTTAACGGCTTTAATGGCTAACTGTTTTTCGGCTTGTTGCTGTTTCAGCGCAGCCTCTTCTTTTGCTTTGTTGTTACATGCAAACAAAACAGAACTACTTAATGCGATTACTACCAATATCTTTTTCATAACTCTAATTTTTAAATATGACGCTAGTTCAGCTACCTAACCTCGCTAAACAGGTTCATTTGTGATGTATGATTTAGTTAATTATATGTAGTAAAGAAAAAATGATGCCAAAATGTTTCAATTATTGAAAATTATTCCAGCAGATCGATGTACCAGAAGCCAGAAAGCGTTTCAGTTGAGCAAGGTGAATCGTTGTTTCCTGTAGTTTCCTTAGGTGAGTTATACGTCCGAAATACCTTCTCTCCTATGTTGAATGCTATTTTTTGCTTAAAAATTGGTCCTTCAAAAGCAAATGTATGAAATTCTCCATTTTCGCCACAGGGATCTATATCAGCAGGCAATTGATCAATTAAATCCAGATCGATTACTTTTCCACAAATATTTTCAAGATTCTGTTGTGTGCAAACAATGATGGTTTTATAGCTCAGATTTAGAAACTCCTCAATCAAATCTCTGGTATTCTTTTGCCATAGCGGAAAAATGGCCTTCAGGCCAATTGCTGCCAATTTATTTTCGCGGTACAAACGCAGATCTTCTAAAAAGATATCTCCGAAAATAGAATGTGTAATTCCTTCTTCCTTAAATTTAGAAAGATGCGTTTTCATGGTGCTATCGTAGGTTTCCATATCGGGCATTTCGCCCAAGCGGATCTGATATAAGGGAATACCAATGCTTTCGGCCTGTTTGATCAGCAATGCCTCTCTTACCCCATGCATCGAAACCCGGTTGTACTTTTCGGTAACAGTAGTGATGAGGTAACGGATTTCAATATCAGGATCCTGTAAGGCATAATGAAGGGCCAAAGAGCTGTCTTTACCCCCGCTCCAGTTAAAAATACATATCTTTTTATCTGGCATTGGCTAAGATTTCTTTCAGTTCTGTAACACCTTCTACTGCATTTTTTTTGATGTTAATGATGTGCTTATAGCGTTTTACATCTGGTGTTTTAGGGTCAATAATGTATTTATCTACAAATGAGGGAATAAAATCGATTAAGCCTGCCGCTGGATAAACTGCTAATGAGGTACCAATTAACACAAATATGTCAGCCTGTTTGCAGAGTCTGGCTGCTACTTCTATCATTGGAACTGCTTCTCCAAACCAAACCACATGTGGCCTGAGCTGAGAGCCCAGTTCGCAAAGCTCGCCCATCCGGATTTCGTTACCAATGATGGGATAAACTAATTCGGGTTTTAAATCGGATTGGGATTTGGTGATTACGCCATGGAGATGGGTAACTTTGGTAGAGCCTGCCCTTTCGTGCAGGTCATCAATATTCTGCGTGATAATTTCGACATCGAAATCTTTTTCCAGCTCGGCCAGTAACTGGTGGGCCCGATTGGGTTTTGCCGCTAAAACCTGGCTTCTTCTTTCGTTATAAAATTGCTGTACCAATTCCGGGTTTCTTTCCCAGGCTTCGGGTGTGGCTACATCATAAACATTGTACCCTTCCCACAGGCCATCAGCATCCCTAAATGTTTTTAACCCACTTTCGGCACTGATCCCTGCTCCTGTTAAAACAATTAACTTCATAATATAATTATACAGATTATTGGATTACACCGATTAATAAGCTAAAATTGACTGAGAATAGTTAATAAATTTTATAGCTATGTTTCCATCAGCGTTAAATATTTCGGGATGAAACATACAGGCTAATGCTTCGATGCCTTCAACCAGGGTGCCAGCACTGGGCTGGGTAAACATATCAAAATCGGCAATATAAACCTGATTATTTCTTACCGCTTGGAGGGTATCCCATCCTGGTTTTGAGGTTAACAAATCCATTTCTTCCATGCTTCTTTTCTGATCAAAACCACTTGGAGCGATAACCAATACCTGCGGATTGTACCTCAAAACTTTATCCCAAAGGGCAACAATAGAATCTCCGGCAGGGTTAGACAGCATATCCACTCCGCCGGCGGCAGCAATCTGAAAGGGGATCCAATGCCCGCAGTTGTAAATCGGTTCGATCCATTCCATGAGCATTATTCTCTTTAAGGGCGCGCGGTTTGCCCTGAGCTGGTCTAAAATATAATCTGTTCTCTTTTGCAGGCCTGCCAGGTATTTTAATGCCACTTCTTCCTTACCCAAAGCTCTGGCAATGGTAATGGCGCATTCGAAAACATCCTGTAGGTTATTTGGAGATAAAGGAACAAGTGTTGGTTGCTTGCTCAGCTTCATAACTGCGGCTTCTGTACAAACGGTGTCGATGTTGCACACTTCGCAGATATCCTGTGTAAAAACCACATCAGGCGCAATACTTTCTAAAAGAGCGTCATCTACCCAATATAAACTTTTTTCCTGTGCTTTGGAAGCTGAAAATATCCGGTCGATTTCGATGCTCGAGTAGTTTTTACCTTCCAATATGCAGCGTACTACTTTAGGTTGATCTGCAGCTTCTTTTGGGCACTCGAATGTTACGCCATACAAGTATTCTTGCAGTCCCATATCGTAGATCATTTTGGTAGCGGCAGGTAAAAAGGAGACAACTTTCATAGTAATGTTTTTATACGTCTTCCTGAACTTGTTTCAGGATCTCTCTATCAGATACTGAACTAAATTCAGCATGACGGGATTTAATTTTTTTTATACGTCTTCCTGAACTTGTTTCAGGATCTCTCTATCAGATGCTTTACTAAATTCAGCATGACGGGATTTAATTTTTTATACGTCTTCCTGAACTTGTTTCAGGATCTTTCTATCAGATGCTGAACTAAATTCAGCATGACGGGATTTATTTTTTTTATACTTCTTCCTGAACTTGTTTCAGGATCTTTCTATCAGATACTGAACTGAATTCAGCATGACGGGATTTAACTTTTTTTATACGTCTTCCTGAACTTGTTTCAGGATCTTTCTATCAGATACTGAACTAAATTCAGCATGACGGGATTTATAAAGATAAAAAAAATCCCCTTTCGAATAGAATCAAAAGAGGATTTTATAGCGGTTTTAAAATTAAAACCAGTTTATAATTCTTGGGTTTGCAGTTTCAATACCGGATATTTTGCTTTTAAAACTTCGAAAGCTCCGAAAAGCAAAGCACCATAAATAACTGTTCCTTCCATGAACCTGATCTCGAATGGAATGGCATTTACCAAACATGCCCAAAAACCAGCTAAATCTTGTGAATATGCTGGGTTTTGGTACCAAACACCAATGTCGCTAACCAACCAGTGAATCAATACAATGGCTAATGTTGATGCCAATAAACTTACTATAGTTACATTTTTTAGCAAAATCCGGCCTACTAAAACCATTAGTGCAAAGGCAATATAAGTCCAGTACCAGCCTTCGTAAAGAAAACCACTGCTGTATTTGCTGAAGATCGTGGCCGATAAAATGAAATCACTTAAAAACAAGCTTAATAACGGGAAAGCAAATGCTTTAATATGATCCTTAAAATATGCTCCTCCAAATAAAGCTACTGCTCCTATTGATGAGAAATTGGCAAACTTTAATTCATCTGAGTTGAATGTTACCAGCAAACGGAAAGCCGTTATGGCCAATATCATTAACAACAAAATTAAAGTGCGTGGATTAAATTTTAAATGAGACATTTTCTTTTGGTTAATATTTACACAGCAAAGTTAAATTTTATTAGTGTATATTAAAAATTACACCGGTATTAAAGTTGAAACCTAAGCTATTGTAGCCAATAATCTCGGTGTATTTTTTGTTCAGGATATTTTTTGCATCGAAAAACAACTTTACACGTTTTTTGGCCAATGCATATTCTGCGTAAGCATTTAGTAACGGATAACTTGGCAATTCATCAACCGTATAGGTAGTGAAGTTACCATCGGTACGTTTACCGAAATATCGGAAATTTGCACTTAGGTATAAATTGCGGGTGGCCTGTGCACTTGCATTAATTCCAAAAGTATGCTTTGGCCTGCGGAAAAGATAGTTTGCAACAGCGTTGTCAACAAAGTTAAATTCGTTGCCTTCTACATAAGCATAGTAACCATTAATGGTAAACACACCAAATTTAGCAGCTGGTTCAACCTCAAATCCTTTCGTTTTCTGGCTCACCTGGTTAATATATCCGTTAGGGTAAGCGTAAAGGATTGCATCCGTTAAATTGCGTTTGTAACCTGCCAGGCGTAAACTGAACTGATCATCGGCAAAGCTAAAATTAACACCTGCTTCGTAGTTCTGCGATTTTTCTGGTTTAAGGTCTAAATTAGCACCAAACTGACCGAAAAGCATGTTTAATGTAGGGATTTTGAATGCAGTAGAAACGGTTCCGAACAGCTTAATTTCTTTAATGATGTTAATGCTTGGTGTAACTGAATACGTATAGTTTTCGCCATATTGTTCGTGTTTATTGTAACGGCCGCCAACTTCGAGGTTAAAAATGCTTAAATCGTGTAAGAATAACGATCCGTAGGCAGCGAAGATATTGGTTTCTGGTTTGTTTGTTGCCGACGATAACTTCATTACACGGTTATCGATACCCACCAACAGGTCTAATTTATTTCCCAATTTTTGGTTATAAAATAAATCCAGCAACGATACCCTTCCTTCGTTAATACTTGGGTATTGGCTATGGGCATCATTTCTGGTGCTTTCGAAACTGTAGTTAAGGGTTACCTTACCTGTAGCAAATTCGTATTTTGCATTTGTGCCGGCAGCAAAATTTTTCAGGACCGAATAATTGCTTGCATCGGTAAAGGCTCCTCCGTCGAATTTATAATTACCGTAGTAATAGCGTACAAACGGATTTACAGAAAAATGTTCATCCAGTTTGATTCCGAAGTTTGCATTTAAGGCATCTGTTTTAAAGCCGTCTTTATCAAATACAGCTGTGCTGGTTACCGGAGTGGCTGCTTCAGAAATTCCATCGGTTTTAGCATGGGTATAATTGATGTTGTACGAAAAACCTTCAACACTACCATTTAATCCTATGGTTCCTTTGTAGGTTTCGTAACTGCCTGCACTGGCAACGCCATAAATGGTATTTCCTTTTGGTCCGCCTTTTTTGGTAATGATATTGATTACACCTGCAACGGCATCAGAGCCATAGATGGTAGACTGGCCGCCCCTTAAAATTTCGATGTGGTCTATCTGATCGATAGAAATCAACCTTAAATCGAAAGCACCGCCATTTCCAGATGGATCATTTTGAACAATACCATCAATTAAAACTACAGCGTAAGCACTCCCTGCACCTCTAAAAAATACCGATTTGTTTAATCCTGGGTTACTGCTTGCGCCAGCAACAATAATTCCGGCCTGCTCGCTGATGAGTTCTGGCAATGATTTACCATTACTGCGCTCCAATACTTCGCGGCTGATAATGGTAACCACTTTACCGGTTTGCGATTGTTTCTGATCATTTTTAGTTGCAGAGATGATCACATCCCTGAGCTGCAAACTATCCTGAGTTTGAGCATTAGCCACCTGGCTAATCATTAACTGTGCAAGCCCGAAGCCAGCTACAGTTAGCATACTTTTTTTGTTCATTTGATTGTGAGTTTTGCCCACAGCCAACAGATTAGAAAAGGAAATGAAAATACGAACGAAGTTAATATCTCAATCCTAGCTTCAATCCCCGAAAGCTATGAAATTAAACGCTAAAGGCAGGTCTTCTGACTTACTCCCGGTTTTCTGTCTTCCCGCTCAGTAGTTAATTGGGCAGTGACTTATGAATTGAAAAACGTTATAGAGCTTACAGCTGCGGGACAGTTACAGATTTACACTGTATTCCCTTTTAATCCCGGTTGTAAGGCCGGAAACCAAAAGCAGCGCAAAGGTAGTAAAAAAAGCATAGCGCAAAGAGTGGAAAACATGGGTAGCTTTGCGCACATTTAAAGCTTATTATTATGCTAAATCGCGTCTAACTATATACTATTTGAGTATCATTTGATATGATTCCGCAATATATCTTCCGTGTTTTCAGTGCCTCCGTGGCAAAAAAATAGGCTCTAGCGGGACAAAAAGAATAAGTATAACTTTTTTCTGAAAATGAATGTCATTTTGATGCTTCGGAAACAACAGTCCCGTTATCCGCTGTAGCTTCGAATGAAAAATCGGAGGCTGCCGCTAGTACCGGGTTTATAAAGGAGGGCCTGTAGTATTAAAATCAAACTTCATAAAAAAGGCCAGCAATCATGCAGGCCTTTAAAACTGAGAGGTTATTCGTAATATTTTAGTGGAAGATGGCCAGATCGTTAAAGAATATTTTGGTAAAATCAGTAGTAACACCATCACCACCATATTTAACTCTTTTTACCAGTGCTCCGGTAGAGGCATTATAAATCAATAAATAATTGACTGTTGAAGCAGCACCATAGCCCTGTATGCCATTTACCACGATATAATCTTTGTTTTTATCGTAACAGATAGCGCCATAAACCATAAAGGGATCTTCGGTTATACTGATAAATGGTTGGGACAATGATGCTGCATTACCATCTACATATTTATATATCGCTTTGCCTGAATGATAGAAAACAGCATTTTCTTTAGTAGATGCAGTAATGCGGGTTGGCGCATCTAAACCGAATGTGCCAATGGCCACAGGCAATGGAACACCTGCGGTATCTAAATTGTTATCGATTGCAATTAAGCGGCTACCTGTTGATGCCCAAACTTTTCCATTTGGCGTTTGTGCAAAGCCACGGTTAATGTTTGAAAAACTTTTAACAAGTGAATAATTGCCTGAAGAAACGATTTTAGCACCATTGCTCTGTAATAAATATACATAATCGCCTTTTTTCCACATGTCGCCGGTATTTAAAGCACCAACTGAGGTGAGTTTGTTTTGTACGGTTAACGCATTCAGATCAATCTGGTAAACACCGTCATTTGCACTCACTAATCCCCTGTTGCCATCCACCTGTATAATGCTTCTCCAGTTGCTGGCTTCCTGTACATACCTGGCTTCTTCTTTCAAAGTATGTTCGTTTATTTTTACAATTGGGCCGTTTACTTTACTCATCAGATAAATGCTTCCATTAATGATGGCGGCAAACTGCAGGGTGCTTGTTTTAGCGGCATTTGATAATATTTTGCCTGGGTTTTCTTTTTCGTAAGCCCTGATATTGAGGGTATCTTCACCATAGCGGTAAAAACTTACTGTACCCGGATTTTGCCCGTATGAACCTTCGCCGATTATAAAAAAGCCATTGTCGTATTTACCGGCTACAGGATCTACCTGCAGATTTTCTACATCGTCTTTTTTACAGGCATTAAAAATGGTGAGTATTAATGCCCCTGTTAATAATTGTTTAAAGTTAAATTGTTTCATATAGTGTGCTTATTTTTTTAAAAGTTTAAGATCAACTGCCCCGCCAAATTCTGTCGAAATTTCGCCCAGATAGCGTGATCGGTCATTGTTGTTATCCGGACTGAATGGGTTTCCATTACTATTTTGTGCGGTATATACCTTTACAAAATCGATAGCGCCCAGGCTTACCTTTTTACCTGTAGCATCAACAGCCCAGTCGATATCAAAGGTGTTATAACCTCTTCCGAGCGATTCTTGCAAAGCAATGTATTCGCTTGAGCCATTATCCGAGTAACCAAAAGCAAAAGGTTTGTTGGTAATGATATCGCCATTGGTAAGGGTGTTTTTAAGCAAGGTACCTGTGAAAGATATTTCGTTGGTTGCTGGCCACGACGGGAAATAATCCTGGGTATGGAATTGATTTCTCAACACTAAACCTTCTTTTCCCTGGTTATCTGTCCAGCGTACATCATCCGTTAGCTTGGCCGGTTTATAATAGGTGATTTTGTAATTTTTGATAGTTGCCGGGTCGTTATACTCACTTCCGGCAAGTTCATACCACACATCATCTGGCAGGCCATTTTTGTTTACATCCTGCATTACCGATACAATACCTGGTTCGGAAAACTCCATGCCAACGCCAATAAGCGGATTGCCGTAAATACCGAGATCGGCACCGGTGGTATTGGCAATGCTATGGTCGAAACCGAATACAATATAGCCACCATATCCGCCAAGTGAAACTAAGCCGTTACCACCGCTACCTACCAGGATATCTGTTTTTATAAGGTCGTTGGTAAACTGACCTGGCGCTTGTTTAAATTCATATATCTTGTTTAAATACGGCGATTGGGCTGTAACAGGTTTCTCTCCTTCATTTTCAGCTGCCGTTTCTTTTTTACAGGAATAAAGAATACCCGATAAAAGCATTAATGTTGCTATAGATTTTGTTTTCATATTTTGCTTATTGAACTGGAAAAGAGCGTTAATCCAATGTGATCTTATCAAAAACTATTTAATGCCCAAATCCATGGCGCCTTTAACTTCGGTTGATATTTCTCCCAGAAGTGTATTTCCTTTTTCGCGCTGCCCGGTATAAACCTTTACAAAATCGATGGTATTTAAAGCGATTTTCTTTCCGCTTTTATCAACTGCCCAACCTAAATCAAAGCTGTTATACCGTTTGGTATTGTAATCATCATCGATAGACCAGCTATCGGTATAACCCCATGCAAAGGCACTGTTAATAAAAATACTGCCGTTTTTGCCCCAGGTAGAAGGCAACAGTGTTCCCTTTAAGGTTAGTTTTTCCTGGTCTGGTGCAAATTCAGGATAGAAATTATGCTTATGGAAGCTGTTTATATCATAGGTTCCGCTATTTCCCTGGTTATCTGTCCAGCTTACATTGGCATAACCTTTTGGGTTGGTGTAAGTAATTTCGTAATTCTTAATGGTTAGGGGATTGTTGTAATCGCTGCCCGCAAGTTCATACCATTCGTCATCAGGCTTACCGTTTCCATTTACATCCTGGCTTACCATTACCACACCAGGTTCGGCCCAGGGCGTGGTACCGCCAATGGGGTTACCGTAAATAGCAAGGTCGGCACCCGCATTATTTATTACAGAGTGGTCGAAGCCAAAAATAACGTAACCACCAAATCCACCTAAAGTTAGCAGACTGGTTTTGCTTACATCGCCAATAATTTTTTGTGCACCGGCTAAACTTCCGATACTTTCATTGATAAACTGGCCTGGGGCCGGCAGGTATTCGAAAACGGTGGTAATAAATTTTGTGCTGTTTGGCGTAATGGCCACTACCGGAACGGGAACGGTTACTGTGTATTTATGAGAAAATGTACCCGCGTTGTTGCTTGCGGTATATTCAATTATATAAATACCTGCAGTGCCTGGCGTAAAATCGAAGTTATACGCAGAACTTACTACTTTACCATCTAGTTTCCATTGGTGATTAAAGCCCAAACCATTGTTGGTGCCTGCTGCAAAAGCGATTTTGGTATTTACGTTCGATGTCATGGTTTCTCCTTTAATAAAGAGATTAACATCAGGTGCTGGTTCATTGTCTTTTTTACAACTGTATACCAGGGTACAATGCTGAGCATTAATATGAGATAACTCTTTTTCATGTGTTATGATTATATATGGTGATTTGGATATTTTTATTTATTCGTATTTATAATTGTAATTGAACACGGCATGTTGAGGAAGGCCTGCAGTTTTAAAACTGAATTTTACTTTTCCATCCGTTCCGATGCCATAAGCTAAGCCTTCGCTGTTGTTGTAGTTATTGGCATCGGCTACCACCACTTCTTTGCTAAATGGGTTAATGGTAATTCCGTATATGGTATTGATGACCTGTTTATCGGTGATTAAGCTACTGCCTATTGCAGCGCTTGCGGTATTGAGGGCTTTAATGTCGGGGTTACTGTAAATATCTTTGGCAACATAAGCCGTTGAACCATTGATTGCAAGAGCACCCAGATCGTAATTGTAAGAACCGGTTTTGGTATCGGTTGTGCTGTTAATCCTATCGAGTGATGGATTGTTATTGATGATATAATCGTTCCAGCACACCACAAATAAATCGCCATTGGCGGCCGCCTGAATCCTTACCGGATTATTGTTTACCTCGATATCTTTAGTTTTGGTAAAAGTGGCAAGATCGATTACCGATACCTTGTTTTTCGCGCCATTTTGATAAAAAGGATGTGATGAATTGCATACATATAGTTTGCCATTGGCCACTGCAAGTTGTTCAAGGCCTTCCGAGAGTGTAATTTCGCCATCAATGGCCATTGATGCGGTATCAACACGGCTTACCTTGCCATCATAACGGGATACATAAGCTTTATCTTTATAAAAAGCCACAAACCTTGGGATATAACCATCAGTTGCCGAATTGAATGAAATCCTTTTTAACGACTTACAGGTTTTGATATCGATAATATCGAGAAATGACTGTTTAGTGCCCTGAATACCAGCCACAACACAGTACATTTTACTGCCGTACTGTTCTAAATCGTTTGCGGTTTCGCCGAGCGATACTTTGTTTACCTGTTGGTAGTAATCGGCAACGGCAGTTTTGCTTGCAATATCGTAATAGGAAATAGCACTGTTGCCGTTGCCCATCAATCCTTCGCAGAGCATATAAACACCTTTGGTATCTGTAATTACCTGGGTTTTTACTACCGGTATCTCTTGCTCCGCTATGTTATCTTTTTTGCATGATGCTAACAGCAGAACTGCTGTGGCCATAATGATTAAACCTGTTTTGTTGTAAAATTTGTTCATGGTATATATTTAGTTTGTAAATGCGAGGTGTGCGGGAATATCACCTGTGGTAACCGACCATTTTAACCGTCCTTCAGGACTATAACAATGCAGTTTTCCGGGGGTAACATAATCTTTGGCGTCGGTTACATAAACATCTTTACTGCTCGGGTTAACCGCAATTCCGTAAGGGATTTTGATGTCTTTCTCAGTGCCGTCGTTAATAAATTTGCGGTCCATTAATGTTTCGTCCTTTACATTGATCATGTTATAGGTAATCTTGTTCTTCCCTTCAATATAATTCCATTCGGTGCTATAGATATAGGCATAGTCATCATCAATAGCCAGGTTACCTGCAGCGATATTGAATACCTTTTTAACCTGATCGGTCTGGGTATCGATAACAAAAAGTTTAGAGGGAATGGTATAATAATCGCCCCGTGAAGTAACATACAGGTCGCCGTAGCGGTCGGCCTTTATGCGGTGCAGGTTAATGGCCACTTCAATCCTTTTAATTTCCTTAAAAGTTGGCAGATCAATTACCGAAACGGTATGTTCATAATCCGGCGGACTATAGCCTCCAGAATTGGCTACATATAATTTAGTGCCGATAATGGCCATTTCTTCTGGCTGCCTGCCCACTTCGATGCTACGGCTTACCTTTAAAGCAGTGGTATCAATCTCTGCTACAATACCATTAGGTGCATTCGGATCGCCAACCCTGCCTAAATAGGCGCTTACATAAGCCTTTCCATTATTAAAAGTAATGTACCGGCAATTGGTGATATTGATCTGGCCGATTTTTTTACCGGTTTTAATATTCAATACCTCCACCTTGTTCGATACGTTTACCACTATGTATAACTTGCTGCCATAGCGGCCAATGTCGTTGCCAACATCGCCCAATCCTTTTGTTACCTCTGGATTAACCTGGTTGTATAAATTACGCGTGTAAATACCGTTTACCAGATCCATGTAATCTAATGAGGCCTTATTCATGTTCATGTTGCCTTCGTTAACCAGGTAAAAACCTTTGATGGCAGATGTTGGCTCGGGCTCTAGCCTGGTAATTTCAGACGGCAGAGGCTGCGGGTCTTTTCTACAGGCACCGATAATCAACAACAGGATTACTAAAATGTATATCTCGAATTTTAAATACCTCATAACTTATAACTTAAGGTTAACCTGTAGTTTCTGCCTGGCATTGGGAAATTTGGAATGATATCGTAATATTGATTAAGCACGTTATTTACCTCGCCATTAATGTTTATGCTTCCCTTTTTAAGTTTAAACTCATAACCTATGGCGGCATCGTGCGTGTACCAGGGCTCCATGTAGTTATAAATGTTGTTGGCTTTTTGATTGTAGCGAAACCCGGTATAAATAAAACCATAGTTAGCATGCCAGTTATGGTAATCGAAACGGGCTAAAAAAGAACCGCTGTTTTCGGGGATGTAGGGAATCTGGTCTTTATAATTTTCTTCAAGCTTTGAAGTTACATCTACTGCTTTTTGATAGGTATAATTAAGGCCGATGTTCACGATGAAATTGGTAAGGGGTTCGAAGGCCGTTTTTGTATTCAGCTCGAAACCGCGGATATCGACCAAACCAATGTTGTACATGATCCAGCGGTACAGATTTGCACCAGGCTGTGCTACAATTTTATCTTTTACGCGGTTGTAATAAACATCAGCCTGAATGTCGACAAATTTTATCTTCCGGTTTTTAAGGTTCTTGAAATAGGTTAAACCGACATCATACTGCCTGGTGTATTCGGGATTTAGCAAAGTATTACCAATAAAGGTATAATACAGATCATTGAATGTTGGCATCCTGAATATATCCTTGTAAAATGCCCTGATCCTGATATCCTGATCTGCCAGTAATTTCCATGATAGCATAACCGTAGGACTAAAAACCTGTTTATTGCCTGATGAGGAATAAAATTTTACCCGATCTATTACGGTAGTGCTCAATACATTTGCCTGGATTTGGAATTGATTAAGCGTTAACGAAGTGCTGAGTGCATTTAAGAAAGTATTCCGGTTGGGATAAGGAAACCGGTAAATATTTGCATCGAGGGTTTGGTAGGTATAATCGGATGCAAATGCAGCTTCCCAAACCCTGCTGATTTTGTATTTGGCTGCAAGTGATAAATAAGCTTCCTGCTCTTTAAAACGGTTATCCAAAAAGCCCGTGGTGGTAATATAATCGGGATCAAGATAGCGTTGGTATACATAGGCATATTTACCGTTTACCAGTATGGTGAATTTATCAGATAACTTTTTCTCTGCACTTCCCTGAACAAAGAAATCGCGGTCCCAAATTCTTTGTGTAAAATCGAACCGGTTGGCCACAATAGCACCAGGCAAACCCCTATAGGATAAAAATGAATAGGCCTGTGCATGCCATTTACCTCCCTTAAATTTGCCAAATAAAGCAGCCTGCAAACGGAAACGCTCCACATCGGCATTATTTCTTATGGCAGTAGTATCGAAAACACCATTGGTATACCTGAATTTGTATTTCCCGTTAGCATGAAGATATTCGGTATTGATACTTGCCTTTAGGTTTTCGTTAATTTTGTATTGATAAACCAATGAAGGGTTCACCAGTCCGAACGATCCGCTTCGTAAACCTAATTCCAAATGCTGCTTTTGGCCCTTTTCAAAATCCGGGTCTTTTGTTTTCAGGTAAATGCTGCTGGCAGAGGCATATCCTTTTGCCGGAATCAGTAATTCGGGTTTCTGGCCGCTGTACAAAGAAATTTCTTCGAAGTTGTTCAGAGAGAATTTTCCCAGATCTACCTGTCCGTTCTGCGCATTGCCAATCTGTATCCCATCCAGGAACACCGCGGTATGGTTGGTGCCTAAACTGCGTATATTCACCGTTTTCATCCCTCCTATACCGCCATAATCTTTTAACTGTACTCCAGAAAGATAACGGATGGCATCGGCAACAGATAAGCTGTTGATCCTTTTAAGATCATCCGAAGATAAAATCTGTACCGGCGTTGGCGATTTGCTCTGCTCTGTTAAGCGGTACTCCCTGATCTGAACTTCTTTAAGCTGCGTGCTTTTTTGGGTACTATCCGTTTGTGCCCTTGTATGTAAAGGCGATAAAAATCCCGTCCATAAAATGGAAGAAAATAAAAAAAACTGCATTGTGCCAACATGGGCAGAATGTTTTTGCGTCATTTTGATTGTGAGTTTAACCCACAGCCAACAGATGGAAAAGAAATGAAAATACGAAAAACCGTAAGTACCTCACCCCTTAGCTTCAATCCCCGAAAGCTATGAAATATAATGCTAAGGCAGGTCTTCTGACTTACTCCCGGGTTTCCGGCCTTCCCATACCGACATGTCGGCACAGTGGCAATTGATTGAAAATCCGTTAAGGAGCTTACAGCTGCGGGACAGTTACAGATTTACACTGTATTCCCTTTTAATTCCGGGTGTAAAGCCGGAAACCAAAAGCGCTGCAAAAGTAGTAAAATTAAGTAATATGTAAAATGAATGATGGAAAATGGCTGTTTTAATCCAAAAACTTAAATTAGTCAACAAATCTTACGCATGAAAAGAATTTTTACACTTGCTTTTTCCTTAATCTGCTTATCAGCCATGGCGCAAAAAACCGATACTGTTTTGCTTAAGAAAATAATGGAATCGAAACCCGAACTTTTTTCTTCGGTACTTAACCGCCCAGATAAAAACCAGATCCAGATTTTGTATACACAGATTAACCGCGATGCGGGGAATAAGCCCAGCTTTAAAACCTATAGCTACAATTTAAATCCACACCACTACTTTTATCCGGCCAGTACGGTAAAGCTTGCTGCTGTAATTTTTGCACTGGAAAAGGTAAACCGTTTAAATAAACCAGGGCTGACCGTTTATAGTACAATGATTACCGATAGTGCATATAAAGGCCAAACCAGGATATTAAAAGATACCAGCGCCAAAAGCGGATTGCCATCTATTGCGCATTATATAAAAAAAATACTGCTTACCAGCGATAATGATGCCTTTAACCGCTTATTCGAATTTATCGGCCGTGCAGAAATTAATGAAAAATTAAAGCAGAACGGTTTAAATGATAGCCGTATTTTAAACCGTTTGGCCATAGGCGACGCCGGAGAATCGGCTAAACACACCAATCCCATTAAGTTTTATAACGGAGATCAACTGGTTTATGAACAAGCCGCTCAATACGATGCTAAAGAATATGAACTGAATTTAACCAACCTGGTAATGGGTACCGGTTATATGGACAGTACCGATAAACTGGTAAACAAGCCTTTCAGTTTGGCAGGGAAAAATGCTTTTGCCATTAACGACCAGCAGACACTGATGCAGAAACTGATTTTTCCGGAAGCTTTTCCTGCTAAAGAAAGGTTTAACCTTAAACCCGAAGATTACAAGCTGGTTTATACCTATATGAGCAAATACCCTACAGAGAGCGATTACCCCAGATACGACCCAGAAGAGTTTTGGCCTACCTATGCTAAAATGCTATATTATGGCAGGGAGAACATTAGCCCCGACCCTAACATCAGGGTTTTTAATAAATATGGCGATAGCTATGGTTATATTATCGATAACTCTTATTTCGTTGATTTTAAAAACGGGATCGAATATTTTTTGACCGCCGTTGTACAGAGCAATGAAGACGGGATATTTAACGATAATAAATATGAGTATGATACTGTTTGCTTCCCTTTTATGAAAAACCTGGGTAGAAGTATTTACGAGGCTGAGTTGAAAAGAAACAAAAAGTACAAACCGGATTTAAGCAGATTTAGATTCGATTATAACCATTAAACCTTTCTATATAGGCGACTCGTTATCTCGGTTGAATGGCAGCAGAATACGGCGATCTTTGAACTGCATTTAAATGAAAGGTTTATGATTTCTCACCACCTGTACGGACAGACATTCCGTAAAATCGTTATTGATAAAGCTGTTGCAGAATGTGATTAAAAATTCTGTGATCTCGGTACTTCCGTGGCAAAAAACTATCGGCTAACGTTATACCCCATATAAACAAATAATCAGCCACAGAAACACAGAAGACATGGAGTCTATTTCTAGAATATAATTATATGCTCGGAAGGTATATCATTTGGGAAATAACATATAATTATATCCTCCGAAGGTATATCATTTGGAAAATAACATATAATTATATGTTCGGAGCATATATTGATGAACGAAAAACCTATAATTATCAGTTCGGAACACATATTGATTAACGAAAAACATATAATTATATGTTCGGAGCATATATTGATTAACGAAAAACCTATAATTATCAGTTCGGAACACATATTGATTAACCAAAAACATATAATTATCAGTTCGGAGCACATATTGATTAAGCAAAAACATATAATTATCAGTTCGGAGCATATATTGATTAACCAAAAACATATAATTATCACCTAAAAGAGTATGTTGCTTAATCAAGATCCAATAATTATAACCTGAGAGCGTATATTGATCAAACAAAAGAGTATAATTATCAGTTCAAAGCATGTATACGGGAGTTGCAAATCTCTAACTTGTATTGACATACCTGTTATTTATAGCGTATGGTAGTGCGGGCTAACTAAATTGTATAAAAAACTATACATTAATTAAAAAATAATATATTCGCATCTGAAATAAAGAATACATCACTAATGGCTAAACTATTAATAATTGACGATGAGCGTGCGATAAGGAGTACCTTGCGCGAAATTCTGGAGTACGAGAATTACGATGTTGAAGATGTCGATAACGGTATCGACGGCCTCGAAATGATCAAAAAAGGAAATTTCGACCTGGTACTTTGCGATATCAAGATGAACAAGATGGACGGTATGGAAGTGCTTGAACAGGCGCAGATCATTAAACCCGATCTTCCTTTCATTATGATTTCAGGTCATGGAACGGTTGAAACTGCCATTGAAGCCAGTAAAAAAGGAGCCTTTGATTTTATTTCGAAACCACCTGATTTAAACCGCTTACTAATTACGGTAAGAAATGGTTTAGACCGTGGAAATTTAGTTACCGAAACCAAAGTTTTAAAACGCAAAGCGAGTAAAACCCGCGAAATTTTGGGCGAGTCAGAAAGTATTTCCAAAATTAAGGAAACCATTGAACGCGTTGCCCCAACCGAAGCCCGTGTATTGATTACAGGTGCAAATGGTAGTGGTAAAGAACTGGTGGCCCGTTGGCTGCACGAAAAATCTAACCGGGCCGATAGTCCGCTTATTGAGGTAAACTGTGCTGCTATCCCATCTGAGTTGATTGAAAGTGAATTGTTCGGTCACGAAAAAGGCTCTTTTACATCTGCAGTTAAGCAACGCATCGGTAAATTCGAGCTGGCGAATGGCGGAACATTATTTTTAGATGAGATTGGGGATATGAGCCTTTCTGCACAGGCAAAAGTTTTACGGGCCTTGCAGGAACATAAAATCTCGCGTGTAGGTGGTGAAAAGGAAATTGAAGTAAATGTTAGGGTACTGGCGGCAACCAATAAAGATTTATTAAAAGAAATCGAAGATGGCAACTTCCGTATGGATTTGTACCACCGTTTAAACGTAATTAATATCCACGTACCACATTTAACCGAACGTACTGACGATATTCCTGTAATCGCTCAAAACTTTTTAGAGAGCATTTGCAGTGATTATGGCATGCCAGTTAAAAAAATAAATGATGGCGGTATGAATGCTTTACAGGCTTTACCATGGACAGGTAATGTGCGTGAGCTTCATAATATGATTGAGCGTTTGATTATTTTAAGCGATAAGGTGATTACCGAAAACGATGTGCGTGCTTTTGCCAACCCTGGGGGCGGAACAAATATTGGTGCTGCAACCAGTGCGCAGCTTGCAGGTTCAGGAAGTTCGGGCTTAGCTTCTTCTTTCGATTCGTTTAATAATTTTCAGGATTATAAAGATCACGCAGAACGCGAATTCATCAAGTTCAAACTGGAAAAAAACAATTGGAATGTATCCAAAACTGCCGATGAAATTGATATCCAAAGAAGCCACCTGTACAGTAAAATTGAGAAATTCGGCTTAAAAAGAGCCGAATAGTTTATATAGAGAAGTCAAGTTTTAAAACTTGACTTTTTTATTAGCTCAATTAACCAACAATTGCGAAGACATTCGTAGCGTTTTTTGATTTGAAATATTTTGGAAGGCAGATTCCCTGCTACTATTAAATGTCAGCCCCGCTATCATTTCAAGTCCTCATCCGGTGAAGAACCGGATTCCGGGCTTTCCATTCTATCGGGCTTAAACAAGCAGGCCTGCGGAAAAACCTACATAGAAAGATCAATTTTTAGGTTAAACAAATATCTTCCTTTATTAACAACTAATCTATTCTCTTTTACCGGGCTACCCCATATAATCATTCTGACGCATCAATAAAGCCCTGTATTTATTGAAAATTGCGGTTTTTGATACGAAACCTAAATATTGGTTTTTAGCTGTTAATACCGGTAAAATCCACACATTATCCTGCTCCATTTTCTCTAGCACCAATTTCAGGTCATCATTTTCAATAATGGTATTCGGTGCAGCCTGCACCAGGTGTGAAGCCAATAAGTGTTCCTTATCAGGATTGCTCATCATTTCGTTAAACAGCTCTTCGATGTAAATGATACCTTTAAAATCTCCGGTTTCATCTGTAACGGCACAAATATTTTTATGTGATTTTACAATTTCGCTCATTTTTTGCGAAAGCAAATCGTTCATCTGCAATTGCGGATAAGTTTTCTCCACCAGATACCTGAGTTTCATCTGGTTTAAAACCGTGGTATCCTTGTCATCATGAGATAACAGTTCGCCCTTATCGGCCAATGCTTTTGTATAGATAGAATGTTTTTGAGAACTCCGGTTAATGGCATATGAAATTGCCGTTGTAATCATTAGGGGTACCATTAAGATATAACCTCCGGTTATTTCGGCGATGAGGAAAATACCCGTTAAAGGAGCATGCATAATAGAGCCCAAAGCTGCCGCCATACCTGCTACAATAAAATTAGATACATTTAATTGCGCTAAGCCCGACAGGTTTACCACATAGGCAAAAATAAATCCGATTAAACCGCCCATAATTAAACTGGGTGCAAAAGTTCCGCCATTACCACCGGCACCCAAAGTAACCAGGGTAGCGATCGACTTCATAAAAATAGTAACGATGGTAAACAGCACTACAATAGCTGGAATGGTATTGTAATCGGCAAAAATACTGTTGTTGATTACGGTCTGGTAATCACCTTTTAACAAGCTTTTTATGGTAATGTATCCCTCGCCATAAAGTGTTGGGAACAGAAAAACCAATGCACCGAGCATTAATCCGCCCACAATAACTTTAGTATACGGATGTTTTATTTTATAGAAAAGTCCTTTTACGGCATAATTGGCCTTTGTAAAGTATATCGAGAACAAACCGATAAAACAGGCCAGTATTACATAGTAGAACAAAGCATTGATCTTCCAGCCCTCAGTAACCAAAAAGAAAAGCTGCTGCGTGTAAAATAGCCTCGCCACTACCGCTGCGGTGGCCGCCGATAATAAAAGCGGAATAAATGCAGGAATGGTAAACTCAGGTAATAGGATTTCGATGGCGAAAACGATGCCCGCCACCGGACTGTTAAAAGCGCCCGCAATACCGGCTGCGGCACCACAGGCCACCAACATGGTAATTTCGCGGTATGATAGGCCCAAAACCCGGCCAAGGTTCGACCCGATTGCCGATCCACTGGTTACAATTGGCGCTTCGAGGCCCGTTGATCCACCGAAACCGACCGTTACCGCTGCGGTAATGATCTGCGAATAAATATTGTGTGCCTCTACCTTGCTCGATTTTTTTGAAATGGCATAAAGCAGCGGTGTTAAACCGGTTTCGAACTTCGTTCTGCGGATAAAATATTTAATATATAAAACCGTTAAAAAAATACCGATCATCGGAAAGATAAAGTACAGGTAGTATTTATATTTCCAGTGCCAGTCTGATTGAAGAAATTCTTCGATATGGTGGGTTAAACTTTTTAAAGCGGCAGCCGCTAAACCGGCTAAAATCCCAACAATTACAGCGAGGATAATTAAGAAATTACGGTTTGATAGCTTAGATTTTCGGTATTGGTTAATCTGATCAAGGTAATTTACAAATCTGATGTACATTCTATTGTTTTTTAACAGGAGGGCGTATGGCCAAAAGTAACAAAAACAAAGATAGAAGTCAATTTAAAGAGCCTTTTTTATGCATCAAATTTGTCCAGCAACTTAATTAAGGTTGCAAAATCTTTTGGATATGGCGCATCGATAACAATATCCTGATCATTTAAACCTTTAAAAACCAAGTGCCTGGCGTGTAAGGCGAAACGTTTCATTATAGGCTGTTCCTCTTCTCCTTTGGTTAATTTATAACCTCTCTTAATTGAAGATAGGAAAACAGGCTTTCCTTTATACATATCATCACCCACTATGGCTGCCCTTTGTGTGGCCAGGTGAATGCGGATCTGGTGCATACGCCCAGTTATCGGCTTACACTCTACCAAGGTATAATGTTTGTAATATTTTAATGAATCAAAAATAGTTTCTGCCCTTTTGCCATCTGCCCTATCAATGGTTACATTTTTGTTTCCATCATTTAAGATAGGCAGATCAACCATTAATTGGTCGAAAATGACATGTCCATCCACCACAGCGTGATAGGTTTTATTCACCTTTCTTCTTTCGAACTGCATAGATGCATGACGGTAACCCTCAGGGTTTTTGGCAATAATAAGTGCGCCAGAAGTTTCTTTATCCAAACGGTGACAAACCTGTGCATCATCGCTATACTGTTTGGCAAGGCGGAGTACATTGGTTTCTCCAGATCCGCCACGTTCATCTAGTGAGGCTAAAAACGGAGGTTTATTGATGACGATAAAATCGTTGTCTTCGAAAAGAATAAGGTCTTTAAAATTTGGAAACTTCAAGCTGTGCTGTAATTAATGAAGCGCAAAAATACTATTTTATTTTTTCTTACAGTCGTCACCCTGAATTTATTTCAGGGGTCCAGTAAAGAAAGGAGCCGTCTTTAATTTAGCGACAGTGTGGCGATATCTTTTCCGGGCGGCGTTTTCCTGAAGCATTTTGTCATTCTGAACGTAGTGAAGAATCTCCTTTCCACATGATGTGTTCTACCATAAAAGCATTAAAAAAGCAGAAAAGTTTTAGCGGCAGAACTAAAATGTAAGAGATTCTTCGTACCTCAGAATGACAGCCATAAAAAAACACAGATTAATCATCAGAATAAAATCTGTGTTAATCTGTGTCTATCTGTGGTGAAAATTATTTAAGACAATTCGAACTTATAACCAACACCTTTTACGGTTGATACATAAGTTTCGCCTAATTTTTCTCTCAGTTTACGGATATGAACATCAATAGTTCTGTTGGTTACCACTACCGAATCTTCCCAGATATTTTTAAGGATCGATTCGCGGGTATAAACTTTTCCTGGTTTAGAGGCCAATAGGTATAAAAGCTCAAATTCTTTTTTGGCCAATACTACTTTGTTGCCCCCCTGAAAAACAAGATAAGCTTCACGGTCTATTACTAAATCGCCAATTTCTAATTTGTTTTCAGATACCTCTTCCGTTCCTGCATTTCTTCTTAAAATAGCATTTATGCGGCTAACCAAAGCACGTGGCTTGATCGGTTTTGCGATATAATCATCAGCCCCCACATTAAAACCGGCAATTTCAGAATACTCTTCACTTCTGGCAGTTAGGAAAACCATAAATGTGTTCTTAAATTCAGGTATAGCCCTCATTAATCGGCAAGCCTCAATTCCATCCATTTTAGGCATCATAATATCCAGGATAATTAAATCAGGATGAACCTTTTTCGCAACAGTAATTCCTTCCTGGCCATTGGTAGCGGTGAAAACTTGATAGCCTTCTTTTTTAAGGTTATACTCAATAAGCTCCAGGATATCTGGTTCATCATCTACAATTAATATTTTCTGACCTGCGTTATTCATAGTTAAATATTTGTTACGAAAGTAGTGTCTATGATGCAATATTTAGTTAAGCCTAAGTTAAGAAATTGTTAATTACTTAAATTAGTTTAACATGGAATTTGTTTTAACGTAACGTTTTGGCTAAAAAGGCTTCCAGTTCCTCGCCACGCAGGTTTTTAGCTACGATTTTTCCAGCTGGATCAACCAGGTAAGAAGTTGGGATGGCCTGTACCTGATACTTTTTAACCGTTTCGCCATTAAAGTCTTTTAATTCCGAAACATGTGTCCAGGCTAATCCATCTGCTTTAACCGCACCCAGCCAGGCTGCTTTATCTGTATCCAGCGAAATACCAATAATGTCGAAGTTCTTTTCTTTGTATTTATTGTAAACTTTAACCACGTTAGGGTTTTCCTGACGGCATGGCTGGCACCATGAAGCCCAGAAATCGATCAATACATACTTTCCTTTGTAACTTGATAGGCTTACCGGTTTATTATCTGCCGTATTGATGGTAAATTCAGGAGCAACCTGCCCCACCTGAACCGCCTTTAAAAGTGCCATCTGTTTTACAAATGCATCTACGGTTGCATTGCCTTTAATCTCTTCTTTAACTTCATCTGCAAATTGTACGAGTTCGGCTTCAAACTCTTGCGGACTTAAAGTGTTCATGGCATAAAAGCTTGCAAGAGTACCTTTATTGTCTTTAGCAAATTTGATAATCTCTGTATTTAACTGGTTAATGTACGATTCGTACTGCGGTTTCATCGATTCAAGTACAGCAGCCCTATTTTGAGGTTGTGATGCTACTTTTGCTTCAAAATCGGCCTGTAGCTTTTCTACCTGCTTGGCAAAATTGTTTCTAATGGCATTTAGTTCAGATAGTTTATCTACCTCATTTGCGCCTGAAATTTTATAGGCCATTGTTTTATCGGCCAGATCTGCTTCTAATTTAATGTCGTCGCCATTTTTGGCAATCAGCATAAACTCGTGGTTGCCAACAGATACCCTGAAAAAATCAACCGATGGAGTTTTCCGGATAAATTTAAACTCGCCTTTTTCTGATAAGTTGGTCGAGTCAATCGCAACCATATTGCTGTTTTGCATACCATATAAAAACACTTTCTTTTCCGTTCCCGGATTTTTGAAAGTTCCGTCAATGGTAAAGCTATCTTTGGGTTTACATGCAGTGAAGGCAATCGCGATCAGCATGATCAGGCTCAATTGTTTTAGTCTCATTATTTCAGTTTTTCAAGTATTAATTCATTTAATTTTTTTGCATCGGCTTTTCCCTTGGCGAGTTTCATCACATCGCCAACAAACAAACCTAAAACGCCTTTTTTGCCCTTCTTGTACGCTTCTACCTGTTGTGGGTATTTATTTAACACTTCATCAATAAAAGTGCTCAGTTCATCGCCGTTTTCGGTGATAAGCAGGTTTAACGATTGTGCAAGCTCTGTAACCTTTGTGCTTTCCTGTAATTCTACAGCTGGCAGTAATTGTTGAATGGCAATTTGCTGTGTTATTTTTTTATCGTCTACCAGGTTTATGGTTTCTGCCAATTGTACCGGATTAACTTTGAAATGAGCAATAGTGATGCCTTTTTCATTTAAAACGGCTCTAATTGGGCCAATTAACCAGTTAATTAAGCTCTTTTTATGTGCAACAGCAGGCTGTGCTTTGTTAAAGTAGTTTAAAAGATCTAAATCTTCCGCAAAAAGTGCAGCATCTGCCTTACTGATCCCATATTCGGAGATCATTTGTTCGGAAATTTCATTTGGCAGTGCAGGCATTGAAGATTTGATCTCAGCCAGCCAGGCATCAGAAATGTGGATCGGCTGCAGATCAGGGTCAGAAAAATAGCGGTAATCGTTTGCCTCTTCTTTGGTACGCATTGGTGAAGTAGTGCCTTTATCAGCATCGAAATTTAAAGTGCTCTGGATGATTCTTCCGCCATTGCTGATTACTTCTACCTGACGGCCAAATTCAAAATCCATTGCCCTGCGTACATTGCGCATTGAGTTTAGGTTTTTTACTTCACAGCGGGTTCCAAATTCACTACTTCCCTGTTCTCGTATAGAAATATTGGCGTCGCAGCGCAAACTGCCCTCTTCCATATTGCCATCGCTCACATTTAAATGCCTTACCAATTTTCTGATTTCGCTTAATAGCACAGAAGCTTCTTCCGAACTGCGGATATCAGGCTCGGTTACGATTTCGATTAAAGGTACTCCCGCACGGTTTAAGTCAACCAACGAATAGTTGTCGTCCTGATCGTGAATGCTTTTCCCTGCATCTTCCTCTAAGTGGATGCGGTTGATCCCGATTTTTTTAGTAGAGCCATCAGCTAACTGGATTTCTAAAAAACCGTTAACACAGATAGGCTGATTATCCTGTGTAATCTGATATCCTTTGGGCAGATCGGCATAGAAATAATTTTTTCTGTCAAAATGGTTCACCTGGTTAATGGTGCAGTTTAATGCCAGGCCAATTCGGATAGCTTTTGCTACCACTTCTTTATTAAGTTTCGGCAACGCACCAGGCAAGGCAAGCGAAACCGTAGATATATTTTGATTTGGCAAAGCTCCGAAAGATGCGCTATCAGCCGAAAATATTTTGGTATTTGTATTTAACTGTACATGGATTTCCAGTCCTGAAACGAGTTCGAAAGTATTATTTTGTAAAGGCATTAAAGCTTGCTTATTTTTAATGTTAAGGTGAACAAATATAGGGATTATTTAGTCTTTCGTTAAAAAAGGCTTGATGGAGATATTTTTAAAAATTCTTGCCACGGCAATCCCCCTGCACCCACCAAAAGTATTTTATCTGGCCTATACATTTTATTAAAGGTGTCCATACCCGAAGTGCGCGTAACCAAACCCGTACTCTTCACTTCTATTGCGATTATTTTACCGCGCTTTTCTAAAATAAAATCTACCTCATCATTTCTGTGCCGCCAATAAAATACCTTGTAGCCCTCGACAAATGAAGAGTTTAAAAGGTGTGCCCCTATTGATGATTCTACAATTCTCCCCCATTCGGCGGGCTGCTTTTTTATTTCCTCAAATAGCTCATTTCTTTGCGCACTTACCAAAGCATTATTGTGCACCTGGAATTTTGGACTGGATGAACGTTTGCGGATTACATCAGCAGCAAATTTCTCAATCCCTCCCAATAAACCGGCTGTATCTAACAATTGCAGATAATGCGATAAGGTTGTGGTATTACCTGCATCTGAAAGTTGACCTAATATTTTAGTAAAAGATAGGATCTGCCCCGAATACAAGCAGCCCAATTCGAATAAACGTTTCATTAGTGCAGGTTTATCCACCCGGGTAAGCATTAAAATATCTTTCGAAATACTGGTTTCGATCAAAGCATTTGAAACATAATTTTTCCAGCGTTCCTCATCATTAATTAAACCTGCTGAGCCAGGATAACCTCCAAACCATGCATACTGCTCTGCGGTAAAACCAAAAGCGCTCTCCATTTCGGTAAAACTCCAATGGCCCAGATAAGTTAATTCAAAACGGCCCGCTAACGATTCGGTTAAACCCTGTTGGATCAATAACCTCGAAGAACCCAATAATATTACCTTAATATTTACCCCATTTCGCATATCCTCGTCCCATAATCGCTTTACAATTTCACTCCAATTGTCTATTTTCTGGATCTCATCTATCACTAAAAGATATTCATTAATGTTGGGCTCTTTTATATTTTCTCTGGTATTAAACCATACCTGCTCAATCCACGTCCTGTCTGATGCAGCAACGGCATCTGCAGACTCGAATATATAGGGCACAGCAAGCTCCCGTACCAACTGGCTCACAAGGGTAGTTTTACCAATCTGCCTTGGCCCAACAAGTACCTGAATAAACCTTTTCGGTTCTTTCATTACCTTTGTAATCTTCTTTAAATGAGACCTTTGAAACATATTTTACAATTTACTCAACGTAATGAGTAAAATTACTCAATTGATTGAGTAATAACAAATTATTAAGTTATAATACGGTTGTAGTTTTCTATTACACAACCGATTTATATCATTCAGACATATTTAATTAACCCGTAATTAATTAAATATGAGTTACTTATTCTGTAATTTACATTTTACTTAATATGTTGAGTAAAATTACTCAATTAAATAATTACAGTTAAAAAGTGTTAAATCGTACTGCTGTAATTAAACTAGTCGTTAATGGGCTTGTCTATCTCAGCAAACACACATACAAACCTTTAATTAAAAAGTTATGAAAAAGTTAGTTTTATTTGCTGCAGTTCTGATGGTTTCATTATTCAGCATAAATAATGCAAAAGCACAGGTTAGCTTAAACATTAATATTGGTTCTCAGCCAGTTTGGGGCCCTACCGGATATGATCATGTAGATTACTATTATTTTCCGGATATAGACGCCTATTATTATGTACCCTCTGGACAGTACATTTATTCGAATGGAGGCCGTTGGGTTTGGGTAAACAGTTTACCTGCTCAATATGGTAACTTCGATCTTTATCGCGCGTATAAAGTCGTAATTAATGAACCTAAACCATACCTAAGAAATAATATTTATGTAACCAGGTATAGTAAATATAAAAACTATGGTGGCCGTCAGGCTGTTATCAGAGACAGTCGCGATGCTAAATATTACGTAGTTAAGGGTCATCCAAACTATAACCAGAGGCCAACAAAAAATGTTGTTGTGGTTCGCAATAATAACCGCCCTACCCGTGTTGTAGAAAGAACCGTTATCAGACCTGCCCAAAATAATGGCCGTCCAAATCGTAGCGATAACCATGGAGAAAGAAATAATGGTCAAAATCGGGGTAACGGTCGCCATTAAAATTAATATTTAGTTGTGAAGAAGGAGTGCAGAAGGCACTCCTTTTTTTATATCTCTGTTACAATAGAAATCTTGGCACAGCGTTTGAATTAACATTAGTACACACAAATAAAATAGATTATTATGAAAAAGTTATTTCTCATCTCTGCGATTCTAGGTATCGTGGCGTTAACCTCTAATCAATCTAACGCTCAAGTAAGTATTAATGTAAATATCGGCGCTCAACCTACCTGGGTTCCTGCCGGTTATCAAGACGTTAATTATTATTATCTACCCGAAGTTCAGTCTTACTATTATGTTCCTCAAAGGCAATTTGTTTATCTGAGTGGAAACAGGTGGACAAGATCGCGCTATTTACCTGCCAGATACAGGGGTTACGACTTACATAGGGGCAGAAAGATAGTTGTTTATGGCAATAGTCCATACCGTAGTTATAATACCCACAGGGTAACCTATTCTACTCATAATAATTACTACCGTTCATCTTATGGAGGTAGAGTGAGGTACAGTTCGCCAAGAAACAATTACAGATCTTACCGTGTAGATAACCATCACTACGATAGAGGCAATCACGGAGGATTTTCAAGAGGCCACCATGGAAGACATTAAAATAAAAAAAGAGGCTTTAGGGCCTCTTTTTTATTTATACGGAGTTAAGTATTAATGGTGAGGAATAAAACTTTCAGCCTTTTCTAATACAACCGGTAAGCCTGCCGCATTTTTACCGCCTGCTGTAGCATAAAATGGCTGACCACCGCCACCACCTTGAATTTCTTTACCCAGTTCGCGAACAATGTTTGATGCATTTAATCCCTTTTTAACTAAATGATCAGAAAGCATTACCGTTATTCCTGGTTTACCATCGATTTCCGTAGTAAAAACCAGAAAAAGGTTGTCAATCATATCTTTTAAAGAAAAAGCTAAGTTTTTAACTGCATCAGCACTTTGTAAATCGATGTGTTTCGCAATCAGGTTTATGCCATGGATTCCCCTAACATGGTGTACAATTTCGTGCTTTAAGGTATTTACGCGTTCTATTGTTGATTTTTCAATTTCTTTTTTCAGCTTCGCATTTTCATCTAATAAGGCCTGTACAGATGCAGATAAATCTTTACTTCCGTTTAACAGTGCTTTTAAATGGCCAAGTTCTTTTCTTTGCTCTAAGAAATATTGCTCTGCTTTATCTGCAGTAATGGCTTCGATGCGGCGGACACCGGCAGCCACAGCACTTTCTGCAATAATTTTGAAAGATCCGATCTGTCCGGTAGCTTTTACGTGTGTACCGCCACAGAGTTCTTTTGAATAATGATCATCAAAAGTAATCATTCTTACAAAATCTCCATATTTTTCACCAAAAAGAGCGGTAACTCCGCTTTCGATGGCGTCTTGGTAAGGAACGTTACGTTGCTCTTTTAACTTGATATTCTGGCGGATTTTTTGGTTTACGATCACTTCGATCTGGGCAAGTTCTTCATCGGTTACCTTAGCAAAGTGAGAAAAATCGAAACGCAGGTAATCTGCATTAACCAAAGAACCTTTCTGATTTACATGCTTGCCCAAAACTTGTTTCAGTGCTGCATGTAATAAGTGTGTTGCTGAGTGGTTATCCTCGGTTAAAATACGTTTGTCTTCATCTACAACAGCCCAAAATTTGCCTTCTAAATTATCGGGTAATATATCGGTGAAATGAACAGTGAGGCCATTTTCTTTTTTTGTATCGGTAATATCTACCCAAAACTGGCGACTGTGGTCTTCTAAACGGCCGGTATCGCCTACCTGACCACCGCTTTCGGCATAAAAAGGGGTTTGACGTAAAACAATCTGAAACTGTTCTTTGCCTTTAGCTTTTACTTTACGGTACTTTAAAATTTCTGTTTCGATTTCAAGATCATCGTAACCTACAAATTCACTTTGATCATCTGCGTTTACCACAATCCAATCACCAGTATCAATTGCAGTTGCTGCACGACTATCATCCTTTTGTTTTTTAAGTGCCTGCTCGTAAGCTGCTAAATCGACCGACCAGCCCTTTTCCCTTGCCATCAACTCTGTTAAATCGATTGGGAAACCAAAAGTATCAGAAAGTTCAAAAGCAAAATTACCTTCTACACTATTATTTACGGCCTGATATTTCTCAAAGCGCTGAATCCCGGTAGATAAAGTCCTTAAAAAAGAAACCTCTTCTTCCAAAACTACTTTCTGAACGAAATCCTGTTGTGAAATAAGTTCATCAAAAACACCTTTAAACTGCCCGGCCAATAATGGCACCAGTTGGTTTAAGAACGGCTCTTTAAAGTTTAAGAAAGTATAAGCATAACGTACTGCACGGCGTAAAATACGACGGATTACATAACCTGCTTTATTATTTGATGGCAACTGACCATCGGCAATAACGAAAGAAATGGCACGGATATGATCAGCCATTACACGCATGGCGATATCTGTTTTCTCATCAGCACCATATTTTATCCCTGCTTTATCAGAAATAAACTGGATCATCGGCTGAAAAACATCGGTATCGTAGTTTGAAGTTTTTTCCTGTAATACGCGTACCAAACGCTCAAAGCCCATCCCTGTATCTACATGTTTGGCCGGTAAACTTTGCAATGAACCATCTTTTAAGCGGTTAAACTGCATAAATACATTGTTCCAGATCTCAATTACCTGCGGATGATCGGCATTTACCAGCATAGCGCCATTAACCAATGCTTTTTCCTCATCAGTGCGGCAATCTACGTGGATTTCAGAACATGGTCCGCAGGGCCCGGTATCGCCCATTTCCCAGAAATTATCTTTTTTGTTTCCTGGTAAAATATGGCTTTCATCTACATATTGTTTCCAAAGGTCGTAAGCTTCCTGGTCTTTTTCCAAACCTTCCTTTTCATCGCCTTCGAAATAAGTAACGTATAATTTATCTTTTGGGATTTTATAAACCTCTGTCAATAGTTCCCAACTCCAGGCAATGGCCTCTTTTTTAAAATAATCGCCAAAACTCCAATTGCCCAGCATTTCGAACATCGTGTGGTGATAGGTATCAATGCCCACCTCTTCCAGATCATTATGTTTTCCAGAAACGCGCAAACAACGTTGGGTATCGGTAACACGGGTATATTTAATGGCTGCTTCTCCTAAAAACAAATCTTTAAACTGGTTCATACCCGCATTGGTGAACATTAATGTTGGGTCGTTTTTAACCACAATCGGTGCGGAAGGAACAACGTGATGTTGTTTCGATTCAAAAAAACTAAGGAATGCCTGTCTAATCTCTTTTGCTGTCATTATAATATTATTGGAGGGAACAAAATTAAAATTTTATTGCGTTATTAAGGAAAAATCGAGCTACATTTGAATACTTTAATTAATCGATATAAAACACTCATAATCAAGCACAAAATATGCCGTATAAAGAAAGAGACATTAATAAAATGTATTATACCATGGGCGAAGTGACTGAAATGTTTAATGTAAACGCATCGCAGATCCGTTTTTACGAAAAAGAATTCGATATCCTTCAACCTAAAAAAAATAAAAAAGGCAACCGCTTATTCACTCCAGAAGACATTGAGAACCTAAAAATTATCTTCAATCTGGTAGATGAAAAAGGCTTTACCCTAAAAGGTGCCAAAGATTACCTGAAAAACAATAAATCAGGAGTTAAAGAAAATCAAAAAATCATCGATTCTTTAGAAAAGCTGAAGGGTTTTTTGGTAAACCTTGCGGAAGAGCTATAGGTAATTTTCTGTTTAAACTACAATAATGTAATTTATTGTATACTTTTATTTGTAGTTGTAAAATAATTTTCTTAGTCTTGTAGAAGTACAAAAACAATCTCCCATTTTTCTTGAACTGGTTTAATTCCTGCTTATGAAAATATGGTATTTGTTGTTGCTTGTCTCTTTTTTCTATTGCTTATCTGTACAAAACAATTTAAGATTGGTTTTGTGGCACTGGATTTTAAAAGCACCTTGGTTATCAAGGTTTTGTTTACACATACAATCCGAGGTCAATCTATCTGTTTTAAAAATCCGCTCACTTATTCGTTATAAGGTGTTAATTCTGGCTTTTGTAATGGTTGGATCTGTTGCAAACGCTCAGAGTAACGGCCAAGAGAGTGATATCCGTGACATATTGGAGAGTATGGCCGAAAATCTCCCTGAAGATTACGATATGAGCGAACTGATTGATGTATTGGCAAAATATCGGGAGCATCCGATTAATTTGAACCATACTTCACCTGAAGAATTAAAAACATTCGTTTTTCTATCGCCATTACAGATCAGTAATTTTTTTTCCTACCTAAAAGAAAACGGCGCTTTTGTTGATGTATTGGAGTTGCAAAGTATAGACGGTTTTGATATTAAAACTGTTCAAAGCCTGGTTCCATTTGTAACATTAACCAACATTGGCGAATACGGACGGCTGAATTTTAAAAACATCTTTAAGTTGGGCGAAAATGATGTGATGATGCGTTATGCGCAAACCTTACAAGAGCAAAAAGGCTTTAGTGATTTGCCAGGAAACCGCTATTTGGGGTCACCTGAAAAATTTCAGATGCGATACAGGTATACCTACAGTACTATTCTTTCTGCAGCCATAACTTTAGATAAGGATGCAGGAGAAAAATTCGGAGGCAGGCCCTTCGATTTTTATTCAGGTAATGTGGCATTATTTAAATTGGGCAAGTTGAAGAAAATGGTGCTCGGCGATTATACTTTACAGTTTGGACAGGGCCTTACGTTGTGGTCGGGGTTTTCTTTTGGAAAAGGCCCGGATGTAACCAGTGTAGCTAAAAAAGACCTGGGTTTACGCCCTTATAACTCTACAAATGAATATTCTTTTTTTAGAGGAGCTTCAGCAACGGTTACGCTGGTTAAGAATCTAGACTTTACTCCTTTTATTTCTTTTAGAAATCTTGACGCCAGTCAAAAATTGGATGCAGCAGGAAATTTGGTTCAATCTACCATTAATCAAACCGGACTTCATAGAACACCTTCGGAAATAAAGAACAAAAATGTTTTGGCACAAAGAATATATGGTGCAGCGATTCAATATGCCCAGAACGAATTTGCAATTGGTGCCATTGCTTACCAGAGTAACTATGGCAATGGTTTTGTAACACAAACTGCTGCTTACGATCGATACAGTTTTACAGGTAAATCGTTAACCAACCTGGGCTTGTTTTATAACTATACGTATCAAAATATGTATTTATATGGTGAGGCTGCTAAAGGTTTAGGTGGGGGTTTTGCATATGTTAATGGAGTATTGATCAGTCTGTCTAGAACTGTATCTGCTGCCCTAACCTATCGAAATTACGCTAAAGATTATCATAGTTTTTTTAATCAGGGTGTATCCGAATCAACTGAAGCGATAAATGAAAAAGGGTTGTATATGGGTTTAAATTTTAATCCCAGTAAGCATTGGGCCTTTTCTGCTTATGGTGATTATTTTCGATTCCCATGGCTAAAATACCGTGTTGACGAGCCGTCAAAAGGTTATGAAATCTTAAGTCAGGCGGTATATATGCCGAGCAAAACCTTTAAAGTATTAGTCAGATATAAAACTGAGCACAAACAGCAAAACAATGATTTAGATGTGCCGGTAAATTTTTTAGATCATGTGAAAAAAGAAGGATATCGGCTTGATCTTAATTGGCAGTTGAACAAAAACTGGAGTTTTCAGAACCGTGCAGAAGTTTCTCAGTTTAAAAAAGGTGCGGCACAAAGAGAGTTTGGTTATCTGGTTTATCAGGACGTGGATTTTTCTCCCATGTTTTCTAAAATCACAGGAAATGTAAGGTTTGCCTATTTTAATACACCCAGCTATAACAGCAGGATTTACGCTTATGAAGATGATGTTTTGTACAGCTTTAGTTTCGGGATGTACAGTGGAAGAGGCTTCAGGACTTACCTAAATTTGAAATATAATTTAGCTAAGCGGTTAAATATATGGTTGCGTTATGGCTTATTTGTTTACAAAGATGTTGAAACGGTAGGTACCTATCTGGATGAAATTAAAGGGAATAAAAAATCAGAATTGAAATTTCAGGTACGTTACCAATTTTGATCAATGTTTAAGGCCGAATATGTTTTTGTAAGGATTTTATTGCCTTATTTGATCGGAATAGGACTGTTTTATTTCTTTCCTGCTAAATTTTTTTTACTGGTTCTGGAAATCATCATGCTATTTTGCGTGGTATCAGTATCAATCCTAAATTTCACCTATAAAAAGCTAAATTCCTACCGTTATAAAGGTGCCATTGGTATTTTAATCTTCATACTTTTTTTTTGTTTAGGTGGAGTACTTTGTTTATGGAACAATGAAACCTTAAAGGAAAATTATTTTACAAATAAACAATATGATTATTTAAAAGTATGGGTGAAGGACGAGCCTCAACAAAGCAATAATATACTTCGGTTTAAGGCAGAAGTAATTTCTGGATACCAAAACAAAAAACAGATCAAACTTTCGGGGCAATTGCTCTTTGCTGTTAGGTTGGATAGTTTAAAGTCTATTAACCTTAAATATGGTAACGAAATCATGGTTGCGGCTAAAGGCGTAGAAATTGAGCCTCCCTACAACCCGGCAGAGTTTAACTTCAAAGCTTGGCTGGCAAATCAAAATATTTATCATCAGATATTTACAGATCAGAACCATATCATTAAAACCAATAATAATAAAGGAAATGCAACTATTGCACTGGCCTTAAACTTAAGGGAAAAACAGGTAGAAAAATACCGGAAACTGATGAGTGGAGACGAAGCCTTTGCAGTAGCATCAACACTTATTTTGGGTTATCGTGCTGATTTAAGTAAAGAAACTTTATCGGCATATACCAAAACAGGCACCATACACGCATTATCAGTATCGGGTGCACATGTTGCGATTATTTACGTTGTTTTAGATTTTCTGCTCCTGTTTTTGAATAAGAAACGAGCGTTGAAAATTGTGAAACTCATATTAATTTGTACATTAATTTGGGCCTATGCCTTATTAACGGGCTTATCTCCTTCAGTTGTTCGCTCGGCCATTATGATCAGTATTTTAATAACAGCTAAAGTTTTGTCTAAAAATACCAACAGCTATAATGTTCTGGCTTTCTCTGCCTTCTGTCAATTGGTTTATAATCCATTTTTAATTTGGGATGTGGGCTTTCAGCTCTCCTATCTGGCTGTTTTCGGGTTAATTTATCTCCAGCCCAAAATCTTTAACCTAATTTACATTAAAAATAAATGGATTGATAAGTTATGGGGTTTTACGGCCATGTCTTTAGCAGCGCAGGTTGTCACATTTCCTTTAAGTATTTATTATTTTCATCAATTTCCCCTTTATTTTCTTTTTGGAAATCTTTTTATCACCATTCCTTTGGTGTTGATGATGTATCTGGGGATTATTATTCTCATTCCCTGGTTTAGTTTTTTAGCGCCGATTTTCGAAAAAGTAATCACTTTTACAAATTCAGGCCTGAGATGGATAGCTGATCTTCCATATGCTACATTTTCTTCCATCTGGATCAATTTGCCTGAATTTATCCTGTTGAGTTTGGCCTTAGGCGTATTTATTTATGGATTGGCTAGCTTTAATAAACGTTTTATATTTTCATCCCTGCTCATTTTTATCTGTTATGAAGCCTTGATCCTAAAAGATGATTTAGATGCGGGTTGTCAACAAAAAATTATTTTCTTTTCGTTACGGAAGAATTATGCGGCTGCGTTTATTGATGGAAAGGAAACTGTACTGGTTACAGATTTAAATATTGCAGATAAAAACTACGATTTTTTTGTTAAGCCCGCACTATCTGAACTGGGGGCAGATAAGGTTTCTTTTGTGAGCTTAAAGGAGGATACTGTTCTGGGCGATTTCATTTTGAAGCATAATCAGATTGTATTTCACCATTATAAAATATTGTTAGTAGATGAAAGGTTAAACCGTAAGAATTTAATCGGAAATGGCATTTTTTCGAGCCTTTGGGTCAGCGGAAATACAAAATTCAATCTTTCAGATTTAAATCCCGACATAAAATACAAAAATGTAATAGTTGATGGCACCAATAAAGATTATAGAATAACGATTTTAAGAAAAGTTGTAAATAATAATCATTTGGAAGCTTATGTTTTAAAGAAAAATAAAGCATATTTGGTGCAACTAACCCAATAACATGGAAAATCTGGTTTTGTATCAAGTTGCAGATAGAATTGCAACGATAACCATTAATAGACCCGAAAAAAGAAACGCCCTAAATCCTGAGCTCATATCTGCATTAACAGCAGCATTTATCAGTGCATCGGAAGATGATCTTGTTAAAATAGTAATTTTAAATGCGAATGGCGGTTCCTTTAGTGCAGGTGCTGATTTAGAGTACCTGCAGCAGTTACAACAGAATACTTTTGAAGAAAATGTTGCCGATTCTAATCGTTTGAAAAGACTCTTTACAACTATTTATTATTTGCCTAAAGTGGTAATTGCACAGGTAGAGGGGCACGCTATTGCTGGTGGCTGTGGTTTGGCAACCATATGCGACATTGTTTTTGCAACGCCCGAAAGCAATTTTGGTTATACCGAAGTTAAAATTGGTTTCGTTCCGGCCATTGTTTCCTGCTTTTTAAAACAGAAAGTAAGCGAATCTGTTGCTAAAGAAATATTACTGACAGGAAAAACCTTTTCTGCCGAAGAGGCACTGAAATATAATTTGATCAATTTTGTAACAAATTCATCCGAAATTCATCAAAAAGTAAGAGAATTTGCACTAAGTTTGTGTAGCGGAAGTTCTGGTAATTCGTTAATGATTACTAAACAATTAATTACGCAAACAACCAATCCCCTATTGGAAAAATGCTTGGAAACTGCGGTACAGATAAATGCCCGTGTAAGGGAAAGTGAAGATTTTAAAAAAGGAATATCTTCATTTTTAAATAAAGAAAAAATTAACTGGTAAAAAACTAAACTGAAATAAAAACATGTTCAAATCAATCAAAACAAGCGTTGTCGCTTTAATCTTAGTAAGCAGCGCCATTATCGCTCATGCGCAAAAGAAAATGACCGAAGGTACCATTACCTATAGTTTAGCGTATAAATTAACAGAAGAACAAAAATCGGCAATGGGCGGTCAGGAACCACCTGCAGAGTTGAAAATGAAGTTCAATAACGGTTTAACAAAAATTGAAATGGAGCAAGGTCCGGCTCTAATCGGAATCGTTTCTGATAACAACGAAAGAACAGGACTGCTTTTGATTGATGTGCCGGTTGCTCAAAAACAATTTGCCGTTAAACAAACTAAAGCGGATATCGAAAAAGCGATGGGTGCCATCCCAAAATATTCTGATTTTAAAGCAACAGGCGAGAAACAGACTATCGGTGGCTTTAGTGCAGAAAAATATACTTTTAAAGACGATAAGGGTACTGCGCTTGAACTTTGGGCTACAAAAGATGTTGAGTTACCAAATGTAGGTTCTCAAAACTATTTCCCAGGTTTAGCTGCTTTCCCGGTAAAATATACACTGGTACAGAGAGGAGTTGAAACTACTACAACATTAAAATCGATTACCGAAGGTAAAGTTGGTGCAATTTCGAAAGAAGTACCAACTGGTTACGAGGTAGTAACGATGGAAGATTTAGCAAAAATGCAGGGCGGTGGTGAATAATTAACCAAACCCTGTTAATTAATGGCTTTTTAACTGCCGGCTTTTTATTTAAATTAGCCCAAAAGTTAAAAAGCTTTTTTTATGTCCAAAACTTATATATGATTAAAAAATTATTACTCAAACTGTCAGTGGTTTGCATAACCTTATGCGCATTAACTGATGCAAAAGCTCAAAATATCAACTGGGCTAAGGATGGTAACTCCTACTATCAAATTGCAAGCGGAGAAATTATTTCGGTAACACTGCCTAAAAGCGATAAAAAGACGATTATATCGAGAGCGATGTTAACACCTGCGGGCAAAGATAATGCAATTGCTGTAAGAAGTTTCCAGTTATCTGATGATGGCACCAAAGCATTGATTTACACCAACAGCAAAAAAGTTTGGCGTTACGATACCCGCGGTGATTATTGGTTAGCAGATTTAACAGCCAATAAGATTACCCAGATTGGAAAAGATAAACCTTCATCTTCACTGATGTTTGCTAAATTATCGCCCGATGGCAGCAAGGTTGCTTATGTAAGCAAGCATAATTTATATGTAGAAAATATTGATGGATCTGCTGGTAAGGCTTTAACAACTGATGGAACCGACCGAATGATTAACGGTACTTTCGATTGGGTTTATGAAGAAGAATTTGATTGCCGTGATGGCTTTAGGTGGAGTCCTGACGGAAAATCGATTGCCTATTGGCAAATTGATGCTACAAAAATCAAAAACTTTTTGATGATCAATAATACAGATTCTATTTATCCTTATACCATCCCTGTAGAATATCCAAAAGTGGGAGAAAATCCGTCTGCCTGTAAGGTAGGTGTAGTTGATGTGGCAACAGCCAAAACAAACTGGCTAGATGTTCCTGGTGATAATATCCAGCATTATATCCCGCGCATGCAGTGGGTGCCAAACAGTAATGAAATTATTTTGCAACAGCTAAACCGGGAGCAAAATGAGAGTAAAATATTCATCTGCAATGCAGCTAATGGTACTGCAAAAGCAATTTATACCGAAAAAGCTAAAGCTTGGATTGATGCACAGGATGAATGGAAATGGCTAAACGATAATAAAGAATTTACCATTGTATCTGATAAAGATGGATGGAACCATTTGTATAGAATAAGCCTGGATGGAAAAAAAGAAACATTGGTTACAAAAGGCAATTATGATGTAATTGATGTGAAATTGATTGACGTGAAAAACAATACGGTTTATTTTCTTGCTTCGCCAACAAATGCCACTCAGAAATATCTTTTTAAAACCAAGTTAGATGGAAAAGGAAAATTAGAACAGGTTACCCCTTCTATTTTACCAGGTACACACAGTTACGATATTTCTCCAAATGCAGCTTTTGCCCGTCATTCTTATAATAGTTCTATTGTTAGGCCGATTACAGAGTGGATGAATTTTACAACCGGCAATCCCTTTACTATGGACGGAAGCATTACCACGCAGTTATCTAAGCAAGAGGCGGCTAAAAATAAAGTCGAATTTTTCAAGGTAACTACCGAAGATGGCATTGAAATGGATGGATGGATGAAAAAACCGGATAATTTTAATCCGGCTAAAAAATACCCTGTAGTATTTTATGTTTATGGCGAACCTGCTTCGGCTACAGCTTCTGACACTTATGGTGCCGGCAGAAATTTCTTATATGCCGGCGATATGGCTAAAGATGGTTATATCTATATATCAATGGATAACCGGGGTGCACCTGTGCCTAAAGGCAGTACATGGCGTAAAAGTATTTATAAAAATATTGGAGTAATTAATGTCCGCGATCAGGCTATGGCTGCTAAAAAACTATTGGCTACCAATGCTTTTATGGATAAAGACCGTGTAGCAGTTTGGGGCTGGAGTGGCGGTGGTTCATCAACTTTAAATCTGATGTTCCAGTATCCTGAAATTTATAAAACGGGTATTTCGATCGCCGCTGTGGGTAACCAGTTAACTTACGATAACATTTACCAGGAACGTTACATGGGCACTCCTTTCCCAAGTAAAGAAGCTTATGTAAAAGGCTCTCCTGTTACTTATGCCAAAAATCTGAAAGGTAATTTATTGTATATACACGGCACCGGAGATGATAATGTACATTATCAAAATGCTGAAATGCTGATTAACGAGCTGATTAAAAACAGAAAGGTTTTTCAATTGATGAGTTATCCAAACCGTACCCACAGTATTTCTGAGGGTGAAGGAACAAGTGATCATTTATCATTAACTTATACTAAATTTTTAAAAGAAAACTGCCCTCCGGGAGCAAGATAAGAGAATTTAAAAGCAGCTTTCGGGCTGCTTTTTTTATGCAATAAACATTTGGGTAAGCATAGCCGTTACAATGGCTATACCAAAGCTTAATAAGGTTCCGATTAATACATATTCGGTTAATTTGAGGTCGTGGGCTTCTTTTAAATCGCCAAACCTGAATATAGATTTGGCTGCAAGTAAAAAGCCAACTGCTTCGAAATGATTGGTTAATATAAAAAGAAAAATGAGTACACGTTCCAGTATGCCAATATACTTGCCTGCATTTTGTAGCGATTTCGGACTGCCGGGCTGATTATCCGGTATCCACTTGTCAATAATCACCTTCATGATAATCGAAGTGGGCATGGTTAGGAATAAAACTCCTGAAATTAGCGCCCATGTACGGGTAGCATTTAAAAAACTGATGTCTAAACTCCCTTTATAACATAAGTGCCATACCGCTATTATGGAAGTAAAATGTAAAACCTGATCAACAAAAAACAGGATACGTGCATTTTTATTGGTCTGAAAGATCGATTTTAAGACATCGATTAGCAGATGGAACACACCAATCAATATTGCGGTTTTCCATACGTCGAAACTTAAAAAAAGAAGGAATATCAAAGCCACATGGATAAGTACATGCAGGTAGAGTTTTGTTGATCTTAATTTCTTTGTTTCCTTATCCTTTACCCATGTGCCCGGCTGTAAAAAGAAATCGCCAATTAAATGGGCAATAATAAGCTTGATTAAGTAGATATCCATTATTTTAAGATCATTTGGTTCAATTTTTTACGGTATAGCTTATCCATTTCCGTTATTTCGGTATAATGCGCCCGTTTTAATGCTTCGCTAACAGATGATTGTGTTCTGCCCGAAATAGCCGCCAGTTCGCTCTGTAGCAGATTTTCATTTTCAAGGGCCAGTTTTACCATTTCGGCGGCTACCACGCCCCAGCTATCCATTGATATCAAAGACAGCTTAATTAAAATATTAATTTCCTCATCAAAATCAGGATTATCTGTCTTAATGGCCAGATTAACTTTAGCCTGTTTTAAACCGTCAAAAGCCAGTCCCGAATTTATAAAAGCATTTCCGCTTGATTCTGAAAGCTTTTTGCGTTTGTTTTTCAGGTCGCCTATGCCAATGCCCATTCTTACATCGGCAGGTTTATTTATCCGGATGCACGCCTTTAAATAAGCTGCTGTTCTAATGGCATTTTCAGGCTCTACCTCTACCTGAAAACTATCTCCACGGTATATCTCAGCCTTGCTATTCTGACCTGAAACTACTTTTAAAGCCGCTTTTAAACTTAATAGCCAGCTGTCTTTAATCTTTCTTGAGCCTACAATATCACCTGTTATAATACAAATCATATCACAATATCGGGCTAATTATTTGTATTTCAAAAGTTAATATCGGGTAATTAGCCGATATTTCGTTTTATCGGGTAATTAGCCGATATTTCAAATTATCGGGTATTTAGCCGATATTGATCTAAAACTAATCAAGAAATTTATTGTTTAGTAGCTATGGCATTGATCGAATTTACCAAAAGAGGCATTTACTGTAAACAGGGCGATTTTTATATAGACCCTTGGTGGCCTGTAGATTATGCCGTAACTACCCACGGCCATAGCGACCACGTGCGTTTTGGAAATAAACACTACCTCTGCCACACTTTAACCAAGCCGATTATCAAACGAAGGATCAGTGAAGATTTAAACGTAGAAACATTGGAATATGGCGAAAGTATAACCAGAAATGGAGTGAATATCTCATTTTTTCCTGCCGGACATATTATTGGATCAGCGCAGGTACGTTTAGCATACAAGGGTGAGGTTTGTGTAATTTCGGGCGATTACAAAATTGAAGATGATGGCATTACCACACCGTTTGAGCCCGTAAAATGCCATTCTTTTGTATCCGAAAGTACATTTGGCCTGCCTGTGTATAAATGGCAAAAGCAGGAAGTTGTTTTTAACGGCATCCGGAACTGGGTAAGCGATAATATCGCTCAACAAAAAACAAGTGTGTTAATTGCCTACAGTTTGGGCAAAGCGCAGCGGTTGATTAAAAACCTGGCTGGCGATACACCCATTTATGTACATAATAGCATTGCCAATTTAAATGAGGTAATTATTGCTGCTGGCGTAAACCTGCCTCAAACCATTAGGATTACACCTGAAACTACCAAAGATGAACTGCAGAAAGGAATTGTAATTGTGCCACCGGCGATGCGGGATAGCCGTTGGATCAAGAATTTATCCCATCCTGTTACAGGTATCTGTTCGGGTTGGATGCAGGTACGTGCACATCGCCGCTGGCAAAGTGCCGATGCTGGTTTTGCCTTAAGCGATCATGCCGATTGGCCTGGGTTAATGGAAGCCATTACCGCAACCGGTGCAGAAAAAGTATATGTAACGCATGGTTTTACAGCAGCTTTTAGCCGGTTTTTAAACGACGAAGGCATCGAATCATCTGAAGTATTAACCAAGTTTGGGCAAGAAGATGATGAAGAAAACAAAGTAGATTTGGCTGATCAAAACGAAAAATAGATATGAAACGTTTTGCCCGATTGATACAGCAGCTCGAACTGAGCAATAAAACCAATGATAAAATTGCGGCTTTGGTTGATTATTTTAACTATGCCGACGATAAGGATAAAGTATGGGTGATTGCATTATTTACAGGTAAAAAACCTAAAAGACCGATTAAATCAGCCCTACTGAAATATTGGGCCATAAATATTACCGGAACGCCAGAATGGTTATTTGCCGAAAGTTATTCGAATGTTGGCGATTTAAGTGAAACCATTGCGCTATTATTGCCCCCGGCCGAGAATAATTCTGATTTTCAACTGCATAAATGGATAGAAGACCTGCACGATCTGGAAGGTAAAGATGATGAAACCAAAAAAGAATTTATTCTAAATGCCTGGAACAAGCTCGAAACGCAAGAACGTTTTATCTTTAATAAACTGATTTCAGGGAATTTCAGGATTGGTGTTTCCAATAAGATGCTGGTAAATGCACTGGCCAAACAAAGCAGCCTGGATAGTGCCCAGATTATGCATAGCATTATGGGGAAATGGAACCCTTACGAAATTACTTTCCACGAACTGATTAATGGCATCCATGTAAATACCGATAACTCATGGCCCTACCCCTTTTGCCTCGCCTATGCGCTAGAACAGGAACCGGAAAAACTGGGAGATATTTCAGATTGGCAGGCAGAATGGAAATGGGACGGAATACGCGGGCAGATTGTAAAGCGGAATGGCGAGCTGTTTATCTGGAGTCGGGGTGAAGAACTGGTTACCGAGCAATTTCCAGAGTTGCATTTTATGATCGATGTTTTGCCTGATGGTGTGGTTTTAGACGGAGAAATATTGGCTGTACAAGATAAACAGGTTTTATCGTTCAGTACGCTACAGCAACGTTTAAACCGCAAAACGATTAATAAAAAACAATTGGAAGATGCACCCATCGGATTTTTTGTTTATGATATCCTGGAATATGAAGCCAAAGATTTCAGGGAAGAACCTTTAAACGTAAGAAGGAAAATACTCGAAGGGTTAATGAATGGTTTAGATGAAAGCCCAGTAATGATATCGCCTGTAATCAATTGTAGTACCTGGGAAGAACTGGCCGAATTAAGGCAAACTTCAAGATCGATCAACAGTGAGGGGATTATGCTTAAAAAGTTGAGTTCTCATTACCATAGCGGAAGAAAACGCGGCGATTGGTGGAAATGGAAAATCAATCCATATACAGTTGATGCAGTAATGATTTACGCCCAAAAAGGAAGTGGCAGAAGGGCGAATTTCTTTACGGATTATACTTTTGCCGTTCGCGATGGAGAAAATTTGGTAACCATTGCCAAAGCCTATTCGGGCCTAACAGATAAAGAAATTAAAGAGGTAAATTCATTTGTAACCCGAAATGCGATCGAGAAGTTCGGCCCGGTACGTACTGTAAAGCCAGAATTGGTATTCGAGATCGCCTTTGAAGGAATTGCCGAAAGTAAACGCCATAAAGCAGGGCTGGCTTTACGTTTTCCACGTATATTGCGGTGGAGAAAAGATAAAAAAGCAGAAGAAATTAATACCCTGGATGATTTGAGGCAGCTGCTACAATCTACTTTATAATGCAATTCAATGGTCTGTGTGCGAGGTTTGTAATTTTGGTCTGTGACGACACAGACCAAGGAGGAAAGTTTAGTTTGAACAGGTTGCCTTACGATTTTAAACCCAGTAGCGATACCCTTTTTTTTGTTGGAATAATTAATATTTAAGATTGATTTACAAAAAAGGTAAAAGCGTATGGCGGGACTGCTTTACCCTAAAGATTACTGCCATTGCTTTCCAAAAAAGAATAAAACGATAAAGAAACGATTTTCAAGTATGGACCAAACCAAAACCAAAGGTTATAAAAAGATAAAAACCTGGTTAAAAGCCAATAAACGCAAGCCTTTTCAGTTTCAGGAAGAGGCCTGGCAATATTATCTTGATGGTTACAGTGGTTTGGTAAATGCCCCTACAGGTTTTGGAAAAACCTTTTCACTGTTTTTAGCTGTTGTAATTGAAGCTTTAAACGCATCAGAAGCAAATAATAAAAAAGCAAAAGACCGCTTACAATTAATCTGGATTACCCCGCTCCGCTCCCTTGCCAAAGATATTGCAAGGGCCATGCGCGAAACGCTGTTGGAGCTAGAACTGGATTGGCACGTTGGTGTACGTAATGGCGATACCTCGCAGGCAGAGAAACTGCAGCAGAAAAAATCCATGCCCGAAATTTTACTCATTACGCCCGAAAGCCTGCATTTGCTTTTGGCACAAAAAGGCTCTTCAACCCTATTCAGGAACCTAAAATGCATTGTTGCGGATGAATGGCATGAGCTTTTGGGCAGCAAACGCGGCGTATTGGTTGAACTTGCTGTATCACGCATTAAAGGACTGCAGAAACTGGAAAAAAACCAGTTTTTGAGAATCTGGGGAATCTCTGCTACGATAGGTAACATTGATGAAGCCTTGGATGTACTCGAACCCAATCTGGAAGCCAAACGCATCATCGTTAAAGCCGATTTAGAGAAGAAGATCATCATTAAGTCCATTTTGCCCGATGATATTGAAACATTGCCATGGGCTGGCCATTTGGGCTTAAAGCTGGCTTATAAACTATTGCCGATTATTGAGAAGAGTAAAACCACTCTAATTTTCATCAACACCCGTGGGCAATCCGAAATGTGGTACCAGCATTTGCTGAATATTGAACCCGAACTGGCCGGACGGATTGCCATACACCATGGTTCGATAGATTTTGAACTGCGCAACTGGATTGAAGATGCTTTGCACACTGGGCAACTAAAAGCTGTGATTGCGACTTCCTCATTAGATTTAGGGGTCGACTTTAAGCCTGTTGATACCGTTGTTCAGGTGGGTTCGCCAAAAGGAGTTGCCAGATTTTTACAGCGTGCCGGCCGATCGGGACACTCCCCTCACGAAACTTCCAAAATATATTTTCTGCCAACGCATGCGCTTGAGCTGGTAGAAGCTGCTGCGATTAAAGAAGCGGCAAAAACAAACAATATCGAGAGCCGCGAACCCTTTATTATGGTGTTTGATACATTGGTTCAGTATTTGGTTACACTCGCCATAGGCGACGGTTTTGACGATAAAGTTATTTACGAAGAAATTAAAAATACCCATGCTTTTAAGCTGATCCTTCCCGAAGAATGGACTTGGGTAATGCAGTTTATCACTTCTGGAGGTGATAGTTTAAGTGCCTATACGGAATTTAAAAAAGTAGTGAAAGATGAAGATGGGCTTTGGAAAGTAAAGAGCAGGCAATTGGCCATGCGGCACAGGTTACATATCGGAACAATTGTAAGTGATGCGATGTTAAAAGTCAGATTTATTACAGGCGGTTACATTGGTATGGTTGAAGAATATTTTGTGACGCGCTTAAAAGCAGGCGATAATTTTCGTTTGGCAGGTAGGGTTTTAGAATTTATCCAGGTAAAGGATATGACGGTTGTAGTAAGGGTAAGCAAGCAAAAAAATGCAATTTCGCCCAGCTGGAACGGTGGCCGCCTTCCGCTGTCTTCTAATTTGGGCTCGGTACTCCGCAAAAAGTATAACGAAGCTTTGGATAAAACCCATCAGGATGAGGAACTCGATTCGGTTTATCCTTTATTCTTACTACAGGAAAAACGTTCTCACGTACCACAAAATGATGAATTATTAATTGAGCTCATCAATAACAAAGAAGGCTTTCATTTATTTGCTTACCCATTTGAAGGGCGTTTGGTACACGAGGTTTTAGCGGCTTTGGTGGCCTACCGTTTAAGTAAGCTGCTTCCCATCAGTTTTTCTATTGCCATGAACGATTATGGTTTTGAGCTTTTAAGCGAAACCGAAATTCCTATGGACGAATCTATTGCTTATGAAGTTTTTTCTCCTAAAAACTTAACAGAAGATATTACGCTAAGTATCAACTCAACTGAAATGGCAAGAAGGAAATTTAGGGATATAGCCTGTATATCGGGGCTTGTTTTTCAGGGTTATCCAGGTAAATATGTGGCCAATAAACATCTCCAGTCATCTGCAGGTTTGTTTTTTAATGTTTTTAGCGATTACGATAAACATAATTTACTTTTGCGCCAGGCTTATGATGAGGTTTTTTATCAGCAATTGGAAGAACCAAGATTGGCTGCAGCCTTAGAAAGGATTCAGAATGGGGCCATTATTATTACCAATCCAAAAAGTTTTACGCCTTTGTCTTTTCCGATCAAGGTAGACAGCTTGCGCGAGAACATGAGTTCGGAAGAACTGGAACAACGGATTGCCAGAATGAAAGCAGAATCAGAAAAAATTAAATAAAATTACACTTTTGTCGAAACGCATTAATATTCGACGGACCTAAAGTAAGATAATAGTAAAAAATAGATGAACATAATAAGCCAGGGTGAAGAATTGATTTTAGATAAGGAGAGGGCTTTATTTTTACCCAAACACCAACTTTTAGCCATTAGTGATCTGCATTTGGGCAAATCGGCACATTTCAGGCAAGCAGGTTTACAGGTACCTGCCACCATTGCACAAAGCGACTTGCAGCGTTTAAGTTCTCTTATAGAAAAATATAACCCGGATACATTGTTAATTGTCGGAGATATGTTTCATCATGGATTAAATACTGATGTTGATGATTTTACAGATTGGAGAAAGCAGTTTCCAAATTTGAATTTATTGCTTGTAAAAGGGAATCACGATAAATTATCTGATGCAGATTATGCGGCAATGAATATCGAGATACACGAGCCTAGTTTTTGCATGGGCCCTTTTTGTTTTATCCATGATGCGCCCAACTGTACAGAAGAAGAATTATACCCTATTAGCGGGCACATCCATCCTGGTGTTACCATTGTTGGTAAGGCCAAACAGCGATTAAAGTTTCCCTGTTTTTATTTTGGGAACGATTACGCTGTTCTGCCCGCTTTTAGCCTGTTTACTGGTTTGTATAACATTTACCCAAAAGCCAACGAACAAATATTTGCAGTTACCCCAAAAAATGTTGTTCAGGTATAAATTAACTGTTCGAATCGATAACCTGCTTTAATTGCGATGCCTGCACAACCCCACTTTGCCGCCAAACGGGTTTACCTTTCTTAAATAAAATTATAGTAGGTACACTTTGTACGTTAAAAGCAGCAGCAGTGGATTGATTTTTATCGATATCGACCTTGATGATTGCTGCCGAATCGCCAACCTGTGATTTTAACTGTTCGAGGATAGGCTTCATCATCTTGCAAGGCCCACACCACTCGGCAAAAAAATCAACCAATACCGGTTTGTCGCCATTAATTAAGTCAGAAAATTTAGACATGTTGCTAGTTTTTATTTATATAACAAATGAGGGCTTGGATTGGTTTTTAATGAAAGAAGTCAAGTTTTTAAAAACTTGACTTCTTAGTATTTTAATAATGACGATCTGCGCTTGCTTAAGCACTTACAGGCAGTTCTGCGCTTAAGGCAGTAACCCAGTTATCAAACAAATCTTTTTCGATTTTAATCACCTCAGCAGCATGGTTTTCCCAATCATCAGAAAAACTGACCAATTGGTTCATCATTTCTTCCAGGTGCCCTTCTTCTTCTAAAATAATCGATTTTACATTGACTTTGCTTTTTGCCTCATCTAAAACCGACTGATAAATAGGATAAAGCTCATCGGCACGGACTTCGATAGCATAAGTAACAAAAAGATACGCAGCAAACTTTAAATCGTAACCAGAAAGGTTAAATTCAGCTTTTAAATAACGGCAAACGGCTATATCTAGTGCGTGTAGATAATATTTTGTATTATTCGGCGAAAGTAATTCGGCATTCGTATAGGTTTTACAAAGTGCCTCATCTACTTTCGAAATCTGTTTTTTAAGGTAATATGCATGACGGTGTTCTTCTGCCGCATGCTTTAAGATGATCAGATTTACATTTTCTTTATGCTCGGAGGCAGAAATTTTCTTTGCACCAGCATTTTCCATATAAGATAATGTATTTAACCATTTTGCATGCAATACATTATCGGTAACTATCTGTTTTAAAATTGAATCTAGCATTATTGATTGTTAAACTGGTAAACTGAAAACTGTTGATTGAAAACGGGTTAAATTTCCCTATTCAGATCCCAGGCCTCTAAATAATCGGCAACCCTGCGCACAAACATTCCGCCTAATGAACCATCAACTACGCGATGATCATATGACAGGGAAAGGAACATCATGTGCCTGATCGCAATTACATCACCATGTTCGGTTTCCAGAACGGCCGGTTTCTTTTTAATGGCCCCAACAGCCAAAATAGCTACTTGTGGCTGGTTAATGATCGGTGTGCCCATTACGTTTCCAAAGCTACCCACGTTGGTTAAGGTAAAAGTTCCGCCCTGGGTTTCATCTGGTTTTAGCTTAGAGTTTCTTGCTCTGCCCGCTAAATCGTTAACTGCTTTTGTTAAGCCTACCAGGTTTAACTGGTCGGCATTTCTGATTACGGGAACGATTAAATTTCCGCTTGGCAATGCAGCAGCCATGCCAATATTGATATCGCGTTTTTTAATGATCTGTGTTCCATTAACCGAAACATTGATCATCGGGAAATCTTTGATCGCTTTGGCAACGGCCTCAACAAATATCGGTGTAAACGTTATTTTTTCGTTTTCCCGTTTCTCAAAACTGTTTTTAACCTTATTGCGCCATAAAACCATATTGGTAACATCGGCCTCAACAAATGAGGTTACGTGCGGAGAAGTGGTTTTACTCATTACCATATGATCGGCAATAAGTTTGCGCATCCGGTCCATTTCAATAATTTCATCACCACCGCTTACGGATGTTGTAGAAGGTTTACTGGCATTTTGTGGGGCAGCTGGCCTACTGTCGCTTACATTTTCTACAGGAGGAGGCGGTGTAATTGTAACCGTTTGCTTTTGGATTACGTTTCCTCCGTTTCTTTCCGAAAGATAATTTAACAGATCGTCTTTATTTAAACGGCCATCGGCACCAGAACCTTTAATCGTATCTAATTCCGTTAATGAAATATTTTCTTGTGCGGCAATACTTTTAACCAAAGGAGAATAAAAGCGATCAGAAGATGTAAAATCGTTAGCTACAGCAGTATTTTCTGAAGGTAACTGTGCAATGCCAGGAATAGTTTCTGCTTTTTCTTCAGTTATTGGTGTTTCAATAACCGGAGTTTCGGCTTTTGGCGAATCACCACCCTCGGTTTCTATAATTGCAATGATATCGCCAACCTGGGCTACTTCATCTTCCTTAAATAACTGCTTTACCAATTTACCTGCAACTGGAGAAGGGACTTCAGAATCTACCTTATCCGTTGCGATTTCAAGAATGGTATCATCTAAATCAATAGAATCACCTGGTTGTTTTACCCATTTAATCACCGTTGCTTCCGCAACACTTTCACCCATTTTTGGTAACAATAGTTCGTATTGAGCCATATTAAATTACAGTATTTTATATTGGTAACGCCACAAAAATACAGTTTTTATTCTTTCTAAACTGTTTCTTTAAGTAGATTTAATAGCATGGCCAGTGCCGATGCTGCCGACCGCTCGATGTTTTGGATACGTTTGTTGCTGAAATTAAACACCTTAGCTACCGTTTTGTGTTTTGAAGAAATTGCAATCCATACGGTACCAACCGGTTTATCTTCAGTACCGCCATCAGGTCCGGCTATTCCGCTAACGGCGATGGCATAATCAGTTTTAAAGTTTTTTATGGCACCTTCGGCCATTTCGGTAACGGTTTGCTCGCTTACGGCACCAAAAGTGCTTAGGGTACGCTCTTTTACGCCAAGAATAGATTCTTTTAGTTCGTATGCGTATGCCACTGCTCCTCCCCAATAAACCGAAGAGCAGCCTGGATGCTGTGTAATTAAATGTGCAATGTATCCGCCTGTACAGCTTTCGGCAGTTGATAAAGTTAGGCCTCTCTCCTTCATGATATTCAGGATGGCTTTTTCTAACGGAATATCCTCATCGATTACCACAAACTTTTTAACTTTCGAAATGATCTGTTGTGCGTATTCTTCTACTTCAGCTTTTAAGCGGGCCTGGTTATCGCCTTTGGCCGATAAACGCAAACGCACCTGACCTAATTTTGGCAGATAGGCCAATTTAATATGTGATGGCAAACTATCTTCGATTTCTTCGATTTCTTTTGCCAAAAAAGATTCGCCGATATTGGCAGTAAGAATCGTTTTATGAACAATGGCCGGAAGCTTAAATCTGCTTTTGATCCTGGGCAGGATTTCGTCGTCCATGAGGTACATCATTTCGTACGGAACCCCTGGCATAGAAACAAAAATCTTTTCATTTTGCTCAAACCACATGCATGGCGCGGTTCCGTTTTTGTTTACAATAACCTCGCAGCCATCGGGTACATCGGCCTGCTGAATATTGATATCCAATAAAGGCCTGTTGTATTTTTCAAAAATCTGACGGACCATTTCTAACGCACCTGCATCATTCCGGAAGCCCATATTAAAATATTTGGCCAGCGTTTTTTTGGTAATATCATCTTTTGTTGGGCCGAGGCCTCCTGTAATCAAAATAATATCGGCACGTTTTTCCGCCTCACCTAAAGCTTCTATAATATGTTGTTCGTCGTCCGAAACGGAGGTAATCTGTTTAACAGAAACGCCGATCAGGTTTAACTGATTAGCCATCCAAGCAGAATTGGTATCAACGATCTGGCCAATGAGGATCTCATCGCCAATGGTAATAATTTCGGCTAGCATAAATTTATTGGTATGTGCTGTAAAAACCTTGTCTTTTACTCAGTTTTAAATCTTGTAATATAGATGCCTTCACTTTAATTGTAACAGAGTAACTCTTGTAAGCACCATATGGAACCCAGTTTACGCTCATATCCCAACAATGTAAATCGCGATAAATGGCCAGGTTCATTGGCGTTAATCCTTTGTTTTTAAAGTCATAACCCGAGTTAAACGTAACTTTCCATTTTGGTGTTAAATTAACATCGCCATTAAAGTTTAATGTATTGGTGGCGGTAGTGGTATTTCCATCATTCGAATACTGAAAACTATAAGAGAACGAGAAATTCCATGGAATATTAAAATCAACAAAAGCATTCGGATCGCGGCTAATGGCGGCCAGTTGTTCTGACTGTATATCGGTTAGGCCTTTTTTATTTGCTGCTTCACCCAGTTTATCATTAGCCTCGTTTTTGCGCTTTAATGCCTCCGGGTTTAAACTATAATCGAATGAGAAACCAAAATTGGCCAGGCGCGGCAAGAACTTACCCGCCTGAAAGAAATAACGGTCTTGCCTGATCCGGCGTAAAGAGCCAGGAATGGTATCGGCTGTAAGTGAATAAGGATCTAAAGTTCCGTTATAATTGATCCCCAGTTTGTCTGTAAACTGCGATCGGCCGCTAAAACCGATCGTTGATAACTTGTAGGATGTGGCCAAGAAATTATACGATCCGCTGAAACTCAAGCCCTGGATGATTGGGATTTTCTTGGAGCCTGTTCCGGTGGTATCATTTTTATTCCGCACCTTCAACTCAACGGTGTTGTCTAACCCAAATCCAATGGATGCATTTGGCCCTCCAAAAGATCCAGGTTGTGCCATCCCATCAAAAATGGAATATTTAAGGGGCAACCCATTGGTTAAAATTGGGTTACCATTCTGGTTTATAGCTGGTCGGTAAGGGCCAGCACCTGCTTTGGTAAAATCAGGAGAGTAAGAGAAGGAAACATTTGGTGTCATTACGTGCCTTAAGGCCTGTATTTTTCCCTGTGGGTTAAAATCTCTCCTGCCATATATTTTAGTCGATAAACTGGTTGATAAACTATAGCTTCCTGCTCTTTTAAAACCGCTTACGGTATCTTCTCTAAAACTATACGTATTATCAGCATATTCGGTATATCGTCTGTTTACGCTCTGGAAGTTCCATACCTCGTTGTAAGTACCGCCAATGCTAAAGTTCAGATACTTTAACGCTGTGAACGACATGTTTATCGGAATACTATGCGAAAAACCACTTCTTAAACGTTTTAAACCATCATTCTGGAACAACAAACTATCAAAAGTATCAATTCTATTTGTTCCCTGTAAGCTATAACCAACTGTTATTTTTTGGTACCATTTCTGGTCACCCACGGCATCCTTTGCCTTAAATGGGTTAAATGTAGGCACGTTAAATGTAAGTTCTGGTAACCGGAGTGATATCGCCCTGGTACTCAAAGTCTGATCACTAGATGCGGCCAAAGAGAAGTTCATCCCGTTTGAATAGGATTTAGCGTAACTTATACTACTACTGGTTGAGTTGGTGGCTATGGCATTAATATCATAAGAAGCACCTGCTGCTGTATTTTTATAATAACCTTTTCTTCCGGAAGATACCAATCTCACACTGGCGCTAAATGTGGTTCCGGGGTTAGCGTTTGCATTTTGGCTGTGGCTCCAGTTGATGCTAAAGTTTTTTGATGGGTTTGCAAATGCTTCTGTACCCTCCAGGCCATCTTTAAAGCTGGAGTAAGCTAAATTAATATTTCCGTTGTATTTATACCGTTTGGTATAATTACTTAACACACTGGTTTCGTAAGAGCCGTTGGTATAAATAGACCCCATCAATTTGGCATCCCAGTAATCGTTTAGCCCGAGATAATAGCCTCCGTTCTGAAGGAAAAAGCCCCTGGTTGCATCTTCACCCGGCGTTGGTAAAATCACCCCTGATGTTCGCTTGTTGGGCTTGGGGAAAAATGCAAAGGGCAGCCCCAAAATAGTGGGCACGTCTTCAATAATCATATAAACCGGGCCAGTAATAATCTGCTTCTCGGTTACTACACCTTTAGAGATCATCAAGCCAAAGTGTGGGTGTGGCAGATTACAGGTACTGTACATTACATTTTTAATGTGCAGCTCATCATCAACCTGTTTTTTACTTTGCCCGCCGGAAAAGAATCCTCCCTCCTGTTCTGAGAAAACCCCGTATACTTTAGCACGGGTTGTTTCCGAATTGTAAAAAATAGAATCTGCAATTGCGGTTCCGTCGGTGCCCGATTTAAAAATCGGACGGCCGGTGTACCTACCGGTTTTAGGATCCTTAATACCACTTGCGAAAATGGTATTTTGCTTTTTGTCGTACTTGATGTAGCTTGCATCCAGCTCAAAATCACCATAAATAACCCTCGCATTACCATAAAGATAAACGATATTTTTATCGGCGCTCATTTTTACGGAGTCTTCTGCTTTGTACTCAACTTTCTGATCGATACTGCTATTATTTTTACCTATTTTTTTAGTCGTATCCTTTTTAGTTGTGTCTTGCTGAATGATTTGTTGCAATGAAAAATGAGAAAATGCGTTAGCTTTACCAACAACAAGTGTTAATAAAATGACAGAAATTAGTAAAATAGAGCTCTTAAGAAGTTTCAAATTCGTATTTGAATGTTATTTTTGCACAAATGTTTAATCAAAAACGTTCAAAATTAGTGAAAAATATACCATTGATGTACCTTAAATCCATTTTAACATTTATTATTTATCTAGTGTTGTCAAATTCAATTGATAATCAGGTATTTGCGCAGGAATATAAAATTAAAACAATTGTGATCGACGCTGGTCATGGTGGTAAAGATGGCGCAACACATGGCGTCTATTCTAAAGAAAAAGATGTGGCATTAAAAACGGCCTTGAACCTGGGCCGGGCACTTCAAGACAGTTTAAAAGATATCAAAGTGATTTACACGCGCGAATCGGATGTTTTTATCCCTTTATACGAGCGTATCAATATTGCCAATAACGCAAAGGCTGATTTATTTATCTCGATCCATTTAAATGATATGCCTGTTAGGGTTTCGAGGGTGGTTGATTATTACAAAAAAGTTCGTGGCAGGAAAGTTCCTGTGTATAGAACAGTTACTTCAAAAAGTACCTCAACAAGAGGAACCGAAACCTTTGTGTCGGGAACAGGCCGCCTGGGCGAACAGGATGAGGTAATTAAGAGGGAAAATGCTTCGATGTTTCTGGAAGACAACTATCAGAAAAATTATGAGGGTTTTATAGCCAATACACCAGAAAGCGACATTATGTTATCTTTAATGAAACAAACCAATAGAGATAGGAGTTTAAAGTTTGCCTCTATGTTGCAGCAAGAGTACGTAAATGCAGGCCGCACCAATCGCGGCGTACAGGAAAAGAGCCTAGCGGTGCTGGCGCGTGCCGCGATGCCTGCTGTGTTAACGGAAATCGGTTTTGTGAGTAATCCTGAAGACGAAGACTATATGAATTCGCAAGAAGGACAAAATGAAATTGTAAACGGTATAATTAGGGCAATTAAAAATTACAGACGCATAGCCGAAACATTCTAAAATTTTATAGATGAAGATTAAACTTCTGATAACAATAATTTTCTTTTCATTAATCGTTGTTAAACAGGCATCGGCCCAGGGTTACAGAATTAAAACCATTGTAATCGATCCGGGCCATGGCGGTAGAAAACCCGGCGCTTCTGGCAGTTTTACAAAAGAAAAGGACATTTCGTTAAAAGTTGCTTTAAAATTAGGTGAAATTATAAAGGAGAAATTACCTGAGATCAAAATAATCTTTACCCGTAAAACAGATATTGATGTAGACTTGTATAGGCGGGCCGAAATAGCGAACGAGGCCAATGCCGATCTTTTTATATCGGTACACTGTAACTCCATGCCGCCGGGAAACAAACACATAAAGGGCGTAGAAACCCTGGTTGCAGGATCGCATCGTTTAAAAGAGCAGGATGCCGCCATCCGTGAAAATGCAGATATTAAACTGGAAAAGAATTATAAAAGCAAATACGATGGTTACGATCCCAACGATCCGGGCAGTTTTATTCTTTTCTCATTATTAAAAAATACCTTTCGGGATAAAAGCATTAAATTCGCAAAATTAATCCAGAACAGTTATATCAACAGGGATGAAAGATTTAGCCGTGGTGTGAAAGAACAGGGCGTATTAGTACTGCAGCGTTGTGGTATGCCTGCTGTATTAACCGAAGTAGGTTTTATCTCAAATGCGGAAGAAGAAAAATACATTAATTCGCAAAAAGGGCAGCTAGAAATTGCGAATTCTATTTTTGAAGCAATAAAAACGTATAAAAAGAATATTGAGGTTAAATAAGTGGCATTATAAATGATAGTTATTTTAACTTTACAGAAAATTTAAAACAGATACCAAACAATTGATGTAGGCTTTGTGTATTTATAAAGTTTAACATTGAAAAAACAATTACGCTCAAGCAGGGTTTAGATTGCGATTAAAACCTGCAGCCATAAAATAAAAAACACTCATGAAGATTAAGAACGAAACCAAAGTAGGTATTTTAGCTGCATTTGCCATTGCTTTATTGATAATAGGATATAATTTTTTAAAAGGTAATTCCATTTTTTCAAGCGAAACAACATTATATGCTAAATATACCAGAGTTGATGGTTTAACCGTATCCAAACCTATCCTTATTAATGGTTACCAGATTGGCCGTGTAGCCAAATTAGAATTACAGCAAGATGGTTCTGTTATTGCAACCTTAAGCGTAAACAGCAAATACGAGATCCCAGAAAATACCATTGCCCGCTTAGAAGGTACAGATCTTTTAGGCAGCAAAGCGATTGTAATGTCGTTAGGTAACTCGAAAAAAATGGCCGAAGATGGTTATACTTTAAATGCCAATGTAGAAAAAGGTTTAATGGAACAGGTTCAGCCGGTTCAAAAGAAAGCAGAGCTGATTATCGGCAAAATGGATTCTATTTTGAGCAGTGTTAATTCTATCCTTAACCCTAACTTCCAGAAAAATGTTGATAAAAGCTTTAACAGCATTGCGGGTACATTGGCTTCTTTAGAAACCACATCTAAAAAAGTGGATGGTTTAGTAGGTTCGGAAAGTGCACGTATTGAAGCCATCTTTAAAAATGTAGAAGGCATTACCGCTAACTTAAATAACAACAATCAAAAAATCAGCGATATCTTAACCAACATTAATACGGTTACCGACAAGTTTGCGGCGGCCAACTTTAAACAAACCTTAGATAATGCAAACAATGCCATAGCCGATTTGCAAAGTGTTATTTCTGGAATTAAAGATGGAAAAGGCAGTTTAGGACTATTGTTAAATGATGATAAGATGTATCAGAATTTAAATAATGCTTCGAAAAACCTGGATGAGCTGATGATCGATTTAAAAGCGAACCCTAAACGTTACGTTCACTTCTCGGTGTTTGGGGGCGGAAATAAAAAAGATAAGTAATCAATTTTTATATATTGAAGCCTTGCAGTTTAAAATTGCAAGGCTTTTTTTGTGGACGTCATTTCGACTGAAATTTATCTTAGCTGCGAGCTTAAAAAATCACGCGTCATTGAACCAAAGCGTAGGGCTTTCATGAGCGTGAAGCAATCTTTCAACCTAAGTTCCACACTTAAATAGTGATTTTGGTGAATATCCTACGTGTTGGGGTTAGTGCTGTCGTCATTTTTTCCCTATGAATTGGGATCAGGGCCTTTATTACCAAAAAGATGCAGAAATAAGTTCAGCATGACGATGAGCCTATGGATAAAGTTCTTTTTGATGATTAAATCAAAAGGAACTTCACAATATTACGTGATTATTAATCAATCAGGAAGATTATATTGATATTCAGGTTTTACAATATGTTGTGAGATGGAAAAACAATTAGAGCTGAAAGGTTCTTCCCTCCACTGCCAGTTCTGTATTTTCGAAAACGGACTGGGCTTCTTCCAAAAGCATTTGCAGGGTTTTATAACGTGATGAAAAATGCCCGATAAGCAGTTTCTTTGCGCCGTTTATTTTAGCCACCTCTCCTGCCTGTAGTGCAGTGGTATGGTGTGTTTCTTTTGCCCTGTCTAAAAGCTCGTGCATAAAGGTAGCCTCATGATAGAGTGTATCGCAATTCTTGATGATAGAGAAGTAACTTTCATCAAACAGGGTATCGGAACAATAAGCATAACTTCTCGGTGCATCGGCCTCGGTGGTATAATCAGCACTGCGCAAAATATCACCATTGGGCAGTTCTACGTCTATCCCCTTTTTTAGAGCGGTATAGTAAGCCATCGGCACTTCGTCTGTTTTCTCTTTGATCAGTTTACGCTGACGTTTTTTCTGTTGAAAGATAAAGCCGGTTGTAGGGATACGGTGGTTTAAAACAATGGTTTTAACGGTTAAATCGCTATTTTCAAATATCTGGATAGATTTATCAGCTTCAATAGGGAAAAATTCTATAGGATATCTCAATAGTGTATCAGAATATTTGAACTGGATCTCTAAAATTTCCAATAAAGGTTTTGGTGCAAATATTTGCATGGGCTTAACCCTGCCATTTAAATGCAAACTTGATAACAGGCCGATTAATCCAAAGTAATGGTCGCCGTGTAAATGACTGATGAAGATATGATCAATCCGGGCTGCCTTTAAATTGTACTTGGCCAATTGTAACTGCGTTCCCTCACCGCAATCTATCAGGTAATATTTTTCATTACAATTTAAAAGCTGTGCCGATGGATTCCTGTTAAATACAGGCGTTGCCGAACTGCTTCCTAAGATTGTAACTTCAAATTTCATAATAATGAGATATAAAAAGCCTCGTAGATTTTTAGGAACTACGAGGCCGAAATGTTATTTAAAATGTATTTTATTTTGCGCCTCTAAACTCTTTCTCCAACTCATCCATAAAGATGAAATCTGTTGCTTCGTCTAATGTATTAACAAACGTTACAGATTGAAATATGTTTGACAATTCGATAATTGATGCCAGCTCGTCGTTAATTCCTGTTACAATAAACAATCCACCTGCCGATTTGCAAAGCCTGTCGCCTGTTAAAAGACAGCTTAAATCCTGTGCATCGTTGCATTCGGTAACGTGGCTTAGGTCGACAATGATGTTCTGAAATCCTTCTGCATTAAGTAAATAGAATTCTGATTTCAAACCCGGCGCATTGTCGTTTGTAAACTTAGGTTCTTCTAACTTTAAGCTAACATATTTATCGTGTTTATCTACTGAAAATTTCATCGCTCTAATCTTTATTTTACTAATGTATAAATTTCTTTCGAATTTAAAGTGTTTCCAAAGCCTTTAAAACATTGGTTTCAATGCGGCTCGAAATTGCATCAGCATCAGCTTTTATAAAGGTTTCTCCTACAATCTGTTCGTAAAGTTCGATGTAACGTTCCGAAATTGAATTTACAATTTCCGGTGTCATTTCTGGTACAAGCTGACCGTCTTTTCCCTGGAAACCATTTTCAATCAGCCATTTTCTCACAAATTCTTTTGAAAGCTGTTTTTGTGGTTCGTTGCTATCCTGACGTTCCTGGTATCCGTCGGCATAAAAATAGCGAGAAGAATCTGGCGTATGGATCTCATCGATCAGGTAAATTACGCCATCGGCAGCACCAAATTCGTATTTGGTATCCACTAAGATCAATCCGCTTTTTGCGGCAATCTCCGTTCCGCGCTGATATAGTGCGTAAGTGTATTGCTCCAGTTTTTTGTAATCAGTAATCGAAACGATGCCTTTGGCCAAAATATCCTCTTTTGAAATATCCTCATCATGCCCAACCGAAGCTTTTGTTGTTGGCGTAATGATCGGCTGAGGCAGTTTATCATTTTCTTTTAATCCATCAGGTAAAGAAACCCCGCAAACTGCGCGTTTTCCGGCACTATACTCGCGCCATGCATGCCCGGCCAGGTAGCCTCTAATTACCATTTCAACCTTAAATGGTTCACAGATACGGCCAATGGTAACCATCGGATCTGGAACGTCTAAAACCCAGTTGGGAACAATGTCTTGCGTAGCTGCCAAAAATTTAGCGGCAATCTGGTTTAATACCTGCCCCTTAAACGGAATGGCTTCTGGCAATACCACATCGAATGCCGAAATACGGTCGGATACCACCATTACCATAAACTGATCAGCTATAGTATATACATCGCGAACTTTACCTTTGTAAAAATTGCTCTGATTTGGGAAATTGAAATGGGTTTCTTTTAGTGCTTTCATGAGGCGGTAAAAATAGCAAAAAAGTTGGGAAGTCGGAAAGTCTTTAGTCCGCAGTCCACAGTCGATTTAGACTCAGGACTATAGACTAAAGACTCAGGACTCAACTACTGGATATCGCCGTAAGCTTTCAATATATCTTTCACCAGTTTATGCCTTACCACATCTTCTCCGCTTAGGTAGATAATATCGATTCCTTTAATATCTTCTAAAATTCTTAAACCGTTAAATAAGCCCGACATTTGTTTTTTAGGTAAATCGATCTGCGTTACGTCGCCAGTTACGATAAACTTAGCCGTTGGCCCCATACGTGTTAAAAACATTTTTAACTGCATATCAGTAGCGTTTTGGGCCTCATCTAAAATCACAAAACAGTTATCTAAGGTGCGGCCGCGCATAAATGCCAATGGGGCAATCTCTATCGTACGGTTTTCGATGTAGAATTTCAATTTTTCGGCCGGGATCATATCATCCAGGGCATCGTAAAGCGGGCGTAAATACGGATCGATTTTTTCTTTTAAATCGCCCGGCAAGAAACCAAGGTTCTCCCCTGCCTCAACCGCAGGCCTGGTTAAAATGATACGCTTAATTTCCTTATTCTTTAAAGCCCTTACAGCCAAAGCAACTGCGGTATATGTTTTTCCTGTTCCGGCTGGACCAATGGCAAATAAAATATCATTTTTGGCAATACTGCTCACCATTTTACGCTGATTTGCCGTCCTTGCCTTAACCAAAAGGCCGTTTGTACCAAAAACAATCACCTCCCCACCGCCTCCTGTGGGTTGTTCTGCATCTTTTTTTACTACACCGGCTGCTTTTGCGCCAAGTATAGATTCTACGTCGTTATTGGTGAGTGAGCTGTATTTCTCGAGGTGTGCAATCAGCTGGTTAAACTTCTCCTCAAAAGTCTTAAGTTCCTGTTCATCACCGAGAACCTTTACATCACTGCCTCGCGCTACCAGTTTCAACTTTGCGAAAGCACCTTTAATCATTTCGTAATTCTCGTTATTCGGCCCCCAAAAGTGAGCAGGATTTACGGTATCCAGGGTTAATTTTAATTCGTTCAAACTGTAGTATTTTAAAAAGTTATCGGGGTATATTAATTAAAATTTGAATATTTGCAGACGCTTAGGCCTGTACACAAGAATAAGCAATAATAATGAATTTTTAATGGGGATAATTACTTTAACAACAGATTTAGGTTCAAAAGATTTTTACCAGAGTGCTCTTAAAGGTAGTCTGTTTAGTCTCATGCCTAATGTTAATTTAGTTGATATTACCCACGAGGTTCCATCCTTCAATATTTCGTATGCAGCCTTTGTATTAAAAAACGCTTATCCTTATTTTCCGAAGAACACGGTGCACCTGATCGGGATAGATTCTGTGTACAGCGAAAACACTAAATACATCGCTGTTAAGCACCGCGATCATTATTTTGTAGGTGCTGATAATGGTATTTTTTCCCTTCTTTTTGATGATGTTCCGGAAGATGTAGTGGAGCTGAACATTATGCAGGATCTTAAATACCTGCATTTTCCGTTGGTTGATATTTTTGTTAAAGCGGCCACGCACCTGGCAAAAGGTGGCAAGTTAAAGGATATTGGCTTACCTGTAGCAGAAATTGAGCAAAAGATGCTTTTACACCCTGTTATTGAGCGTGATGTGATCCGTGGAAGTGTGGTGTATATTGATACTTTCTGTAACGTAATTACCAATATTACCAAAGATCTTTTTACCAAAATTCAAAAGAACAGGGATTTTACTTTACACTTTAGAAAAAGCGAAACCATTACGCAACTGAGCTGGCATTACAATGAAGTTCAGGAAGGCGAAAAACTTTGCCTCTTCGGCATCAGTAACCATTTGGAAATTGCCATTAACAAAGGAAAAGCAAGTGGACTGTTGGGCCTGCACTTAGGCGATATCGTGCGGGTTGAGTTTCATTCTTAAAAGACTATAGGCCAAAGCGGAAAGACTAAAGTGGAGAACTGCATTTTCGACCGCAGTGGAGAAATATACTGCAGAACTTATTTTTAGATAGATCTCTCCATTCCATTGCGTTTCAGTCGAGATGACGAATATTTTTGGCGCTTTGCATTATCAATAAACGAATGACGGCTGAACCAATGAACTATAATAAAACAACTTCTACTCTTTTCACGTTTATAGCACATGAAGAAATATTTTTACCTACTCTCGTTTATTCTGCTGGCTTTTCAAACTTATGCGCAACAAGATACCTTAGCATATGCTGCCCAACGTGTTAAAGTAAACAGCTTACTGCAGGAACGTAGCAATAAGTTTGGCCAATATGATGAAAGTTTAGCACAGCGGTCGGGTATTTTTGGCTGGCAGACTAAAAAAGACATCAAAAATTCAAATGAAATCCTCCGTCAGGTGGTGCTAACGGATAATAATATTTTTAAAGAGCTAAAAGTATTGATGGATTATAAAGACTTGCAGAACCAGCAAAAAGTGGCTGTAGCGGATAATTCTCAAACACGGATAGAAGCATATATGGGTACCATTAAAAAGCTTCAGGATCAGAATGCCCAGCTAAAAGAGGATTTAGATAAGAAGAGTAAAGGGGGCTTATCCACTTATATCATTATCTTTTTAGTTTTAATTATGGCCGGAGGATTTTACTTTTTCAATAAAAAGCTACAGCAATATGAAAAAAGGACTGTTTAAATTATTAGCGAAAGTAAACAAAATGGTTTTGCCAAGTTTGTATAAAAAGGATCCTAATAAGCTTACCAATTTTCAGAAAGCCATATTGGGATATCGCTATTGGGTTACAACGAATGCGTTGGATTAAAAGTGTAAAGACCTTATAGGTTTTGGAAACCTATAAGGTCTAGATCTCATTATTATTTCTTAAAATGCTCAATAATCAACGTAGCCAGTTCTGTACCGATACGTTCTTGTGCTTCGTTTGTTGAGGCACCGATATGTGGTGTTAACGAAATTTTAGGGTGTGTTAAAATTTCACCCAGTGGTGTAGGTTCGTTATCAAAAACATCTAAACCTGCAAAAGCAACCTTGCCAGAATTTAAGGCTTCAATTAAAGCAGGCTCATCGATTGTACCACCGCGAGAGCAGTTTACAATACCCACTCCATTTTTCATTTTGGCAAATTCTTCAGCACCTAAAATCGGTTTATCTGCAAACGGAGTGTGTAAACTAAAGAAATCGCTTCCTGTAATTACTTCATCCAATGAAACTGTTTTAATTGGGATACTAACTGATTTACCACCTTGAAATTCTAAAGTAATTTCAGATTCTGAAGGATACAAATCGTAAGCCAGAACATTCATGCCTAAGCCCAAAGCCACTTTTGCAGTAGCACGGCCAATACGGCCAAAGCCGATTATACCAATGGTTTTACCGCTCAATTCAGTTCCTTTAGCATAAGCTTTTTTAAGGTTATTGAACTGTGTAGCACCTTCAACAGGCATTTTACGGTTGGCATCCTGTAAAAACCTGATACCGGTAAATAAATGTGAGAATACCAGTTCGGCAACAGAAAGTGAAGATGCTGCCGGTGTGTTTACAACATTAACACCTTGACTGCGTGCATATTCTACATCGATATTATCCATACCTACTCCACCTCGGCCAATTAATTTGATGTTTGGAACAGCATCAATTAACTCTTTTCTAACTTTTGTGGCACTACGCACGGTAATGGCATCATAGTTTTTTAATGCTTCGGCTAATTTATCTTGAGGAATGGTTTCAGTATCAACCTGGAAACCTGCTTTTTCTAATAATTCTTTTCCGATCGGATCAATCCCATCGTTTGCTAATATCTTAATCATAATATATGATTTCACGGATTAATTGATTACACCGCTAAAATAATCGCGGTGATCATCTGTGTTTAAAATTTATATTAATTTGCTTTTGCTTGTTGTTCTTCAAATACCTGCATCGCTTCTACCAAAGCATGTACGCTGGTAATTGGTAAGGCATTGTACATCGAAGCACGGAAACCGCCCACACTTCTGTGGCCTTTAATGCCAACTATACCTTGCTCTTCTGCATATTTTAAAAATGGTTTTTCCAACTCCGAATTCTCCATTACAAAACAAATGTTCATTCTAGAGCGATCTTCAACAGCACAAGTTCCTTTAAACAACGGGTTACGGTCGATTTCCCTGTAAAGTGCTTCAGCTTTTTGTTTGTTCTCTTTTTCAATTTCGGCAACGCCACCTTTTGATTTTAACCAACGAAGGTTTAACAGGGCCACATAGATAGAGAAAACCGGAGGTGTATTGTACATCGAATCATTATCAATATGTGACTGGTAATTCAACATTGATGGAATTTTACGGTCGGTTTTACCTAAAACTTCATCTTTAACAATCACGATGGTTAAACCTGCAGGACCTACATTTTTTTGTGCACCTGCATAAATTAAATCGAATTGCGAAACATCAATTACACGGCTCATAATGTCTGATGACATATCGCAAACCACTGGAATACCTGTTTTTGGCGCATCGAAAAGTTCAGTGCCATAAATGGTATTGTTTGATGTATAGTGGAAATAAGCACTATCCGCTGGGATTTGGTAATCTTTTGGAATAAAAGTATAGTTTGCATCTTTTGAAGAAGCCACTACATTTACATTACCCACAAATTTAGCCTCTTTTAAAGCTTTAGTTGCCCAAACACCGGTATCTAGGTAGCTCGCTGTTTGTCCATCGCCCAATAAGTTCATCGGAACCATTGCAAACTGTAAACTTGCACCACCCTGTAAAAATAAAACGGAATAACCCGACGGCACATTTAATAATTCCTTTACCAACTTTTCAGTTTCAGCAACAACTGCCTCAAATTCGGTTGTTCTGTGCGAAATTTCTAAAATTGATAATCCATCGTTAAAATCTAAAACAGCCTGAGCTGCTTGTTTAAACACTTCTTGAGGTAAAATACAAGGGCCTGCGCCAAAATTATGCTTCATCTTATTATATAATGTTTTATGGGCGTAAATGTAAAATTTTTAAAGCAGTTCTGCCTATAAAATCGTATCATAAAAAATTAAATTTTGTTAAAAAAAGACAGAATTTTGATCGTTTTATTGCTGTTTTTGCAACAAACATGAAACTAATAGTGCCTCATAAATTGATGTCGCTTATTGATCTCCTATAATTTCTGTATTTAAAGTCGTTTATTTCTTTTTGGCAGCGTTTATTGAATAGACCCAAATTAGCGTTAGTCTAGTTGATGATTACCTCTGTAGCGGTAAATTATGGGTAGAACATTGGATTAAAGATATTAAGGTAAGCGCAGAATGTAAATAATTAGTGTTGATGATTCGTCATCCCAACTTGAGTGGGGATCCTAATGCTTTAACTAGTTAGCAACTCCGCTGTTAGTAGATTCTGACCACTTAGTATCTATGAGGCCATTAAAAACAATATTAACGCCGGATATAACAGGTTCAGCATAAAGATGAGCCTTTGTATAGAGCCAAAAAAAAACATAATAATCGAACCCGGGTTAATACATCAAAAATCTATGTCGATCTTCCTCAATCTGCAGACCGCGAGCCACAAAAAAAGCGGTTTCTATCCAGAAAACCGCTTTTAATCATTAACTAATTTATTACTATTTTTCCTTAAATACTTGCTTTCACTTCGCCACAGGTAAGCATGTTTTTAGGATAATACGGATTTTGGATTACCTTATCATCACTAATCCAAGTGGTACCCGTCATTGGGCAAACCTGTTTGTAAAGCGTGGTTTTCTCCGGTTTAAACCGTTCTATTATCGACCACATTTTTACCGATAGCTTGTCCATTTCGCTACGCTGCTTATTGATCGATTTCGTGGCGGCAATAGCGAGCGCGAGTGTTTTAATCTCTTCTCTTGTAGTTGTGGCGGTATTCATTTCCTCCAGCGATAGCTTTTTAAACTTGAACTGGTTTAACAGTGCCGCAAATTCTGTAGCAAACTTAACAGCCTGAACCGAATCAGACTTTACCAAACTGTTTTTAACACCGAGGTAACTGGTGATAATTGCTTCTTTTAAAGTTTCTCTTTTTTGGGCCAACTCAGGTGTGGCTACTTCTTGTGCCGATGTTTTAACCTGTGCCTTAACAGTAAAGCTTAAGGCCATCATTAACATGGCAAATGCATAGTTTTTCATTCTTGGTTAGGGATTAAGGGTTGTTTTCTTTAATATTTTATCAATTTCATTTCTCACATCTGCCAAATGCACCGCATTAATTCCGGTGGTTTGAGGCAGCAGCTCTTCAACTTTTTTTCTGATCGCCTTGATATGCGCAATGGCTTCCAACCTTACATCACTGCGTTGGGCACTGTTCATCGCTTTTCCATCGGCCATATCTTTCGGGTTGATGAGCATTGCTACCTTTTCAATATAAGAACGTTGTAAGCTCCTGAGGTAAGCATCTTTTAAGGGATCGAGCGATGGTTTTTTCCATACCGTTGGCAAAACATCGTTTAAAAATTCGCTTACCGGATAAGGATCTGTGGAGTTTAAAGCTTTCTGACTGAGGTTAAACAAAAGCCCAGGACTTAAAAACATGTTTAAGATCTGTGTCTGCTGATCAGAGATATCCTCCATCGGCTTTACGTCGATATACTGCGAAATTTCTTTCGGATACATCCATAAAGGCGCATCAAATAACTGGTGGCCAACGTAACCCACCACACTTTTTACCTTTTGCTTCGGGATTTCGGCATACACCACTCTTTTTTCGTCGACACTTCTTTTGGTTACGTAGCGGTTGCCAATGTTTTTCATTACATGGTATAGGTAACGGCCATATTGCCTTACCACGGCCTTGTGCAGCTGCGCCAGGTTATCGTATTGATCGCCGGGTTCGTTTGTCCATTGTACAAGGTTGGCGACTACCCTTTTCAGGTTTTTAATGCCGTAATCGCTGGCTGCAATGGCATCATCGCCCAAATCTTCTGCCTGGCTACGCGGATCTTCATCTTTACCTTCGCCACCAAACCATAACCGTGGGTTTCGTGTTAAAGTGTCTGTTGTCATTTTATTCAAGATCTTCTCCTCAGCATATTCATCCTTTGCGCCTTCAAAGTAGCGATAGCCCCAATTAATGGCCCATTCATCATAAGCACCGATTCGGGCATAAATTCCTTTTGGAGAAATGTGATCTTCGGGCTGGGCCACATAATTAAAACGCGCATAATCCATAATAGAAATGGTATGTCCGTTTTTCTCCACCCAGGCTTTATCCCTCAATTTCTCTACTGGCGTTTGGCTGCTGGCACCCATATTGTGTTTTAAACCTAAGGTATGACCTAACTCGTGCGAGGAAACAAAGCGGATCAGCTGCCCCATCAGTTCATCGTCAAACTGCATTTTTCTTGCTCTTGGATCTAACGGGCCAGCTTGCACCATGTACCAATCGTGCACCAGTTTCATTACATTGTGGTACCAGCCTACATGGCTTTCCATAATTTCGCCACTCCGTGGATCGCTGATGCGCGGCCCGTAAGCATTCGGTGTTTCGGAAGCATAATACCTGATAACCGAAAACCTGGCATCTTCGAGGCTCATGGTGGTATCGGCCACAGGCCATTCTTTACCGATAATGGCGTTTTTAAAACCGGCCTGCTCAAAAGCTTTTTGCCAGTCGTTTATTCCCTGGATCAAATACGGACGCCACTTTTTGGGCGTTGCCGGATCGATGTAATACACGATCTGTTTTTGAGGTTCAACCAGAATACCCTTTTTGTATTTAGCAAGGTCTTCTTTTTTAGGCTCTAAACGATAACGCTGTACCAGATACTTCGTTTGCGTACCCTGCTGATTTTCGTCGAAAAGGATGTATTTATTGTTGAAAAAGCCAACCCTTTCATCCGCGATGCGCTTTCTCATCGGTACTTTAGGAAGCAACAATAATGAGGTATTTAACCGCAAGGTAATTGCACCTGTTAACGCCCCTGCCGGAATGCCCAAGCCCGAACTAGTATAGGTTTTGGTGGTTTTTACTTCCACATTAACCGGGTAACAACTTATTTTCTCGATAAATGAGCGGTCATCGGCCAAACTGCCGAGTTTCTTATCCGTTTTCTCATCTGCTGCGATCGAAACTACCGCAACATCTTTTTTGAAAAAATCGGTAACATCGATTACATAATTTCCGGTGATGGGATTACGTGCCTTGATCTCGAAACTGGCAATAATCGGACTTTCCTGTGATTGCATTACGGCCTGATAAATGGCTTCTGAGGTATTCTTGGTTTCCTGACGGTAAACCACGCCTTTTAAAAAGAGGTTATTGCTGTTCCCTTTCTGAAAGTAAATGGTTTGTTCGTTCACTTTCTCACCACCAAAGCTACCAAATCCCTGTGGGGTGGTTACATAACGGGTAACGGCAAGCAGATAACGGCCAAGCAGCGTATCGGGCACTTCGAAAAACCATTTCTGGTCTACCTGCCTGATGTTTAAAAGTCCGTTCTGGCCTATTGCATTCGCCGGAATAATCTTTTGATAATCAACAGGTCCCTTTTTAGCGGTACTATCAGCTTTTACTACAGGCGTTTTTTGGGCAAATGCAGTTAACGAGAGCGAGAGTGCAACTGGAAATATAAAATGTTTAATATTCATGTTAAAACGGTAGTTTTTCGTCGGTATTTAAAGTAAGGTTAGGATTTTTCTTCAGCACATTTAAAGGAAACGGAATAATGTACAATCTCGAAGTAGGCAATAGAGTATAAGTTTGCTGTGGAACCGTTTTGTTTACAATCGGGTATTTACGTACCACTGTTTTGGCATATTCAGGCTCAGTGTTTAATCGTTTCAGGTCCATAAACCTGTTAAAACCAAGAAACAGTTCTTTTCTGCGCTCATTGATAATAATATCCATGGTTTCCTTTCTGGTTGCCGGAACTGGTAAGGTTATAGTACCAGCAATAATGCGTTTTTCGCGCAGTTTGTTCACCACAGCCATCGCCCCTGTTAAATCGCCCTCCCTGGCCAAACATTCGGCCTGCATCAAATATACTTCTGTTGTTTTTAAGCCCACCGTAGGGTAAAAGAACCTCGTATAAGCGACATTATAATAGGCTGCGTTCGAGCCGATATCCAAAAAGCTTGCACTGGTGGTATTAAAGAACATGTTAAAACGTGCATCGTTGGTACCGAACAGTTCTCTCAGCTCCGGACTGATTAGCCAGGTATAGCCAAAATTGGTTTCGTTATAGCCTTGGATGTACATGTAACTTAACACTTCAGGGTTATTTGGCGCAATAATCGGTGTTACTGATGGTCCGCCCTGTTTGGTGGTATAGTTTACCAGATCGAATATCTGGTTGTTATAAGAAAGCGACTTTTCGCAGGCCTGCTTTGCCTGGGCAATTTCTTTTTTAAACAAATGAACCTTCGCTTTTAATGCCCAGGCAAAAGCCAGGGATGGATGGTATGGATCAGCTGGTTTTTCCTGCAGATAAGGAAGTGCATCATCTAAATCTTTTTGAATAAAATCGTATGCCTGGGCTACAGTAGATTTTACAGGCTGTGCCTCCAGGTCGTATTTATCCATGATACAGATTCCGCCATCGGTAGCCGCTGTAGCCGCATTGTAGGCCTTTGCATAAACATTTACCAAAAGAAAATGGTCAAAAGCCCTTAAAACCTTGGCTTCGGCCTTGGCCAGTGCTTTAACATTGTCATCGCCTTTACTGCCATCAACCAACGAAATAATGGTATTCCAGCGGTTAATGTACACGTATGCACGCTCGTAAAAATTAGAACTGGTGATCATCGAAACACGATCGATATTCTCATTAAAACTAAAATGTACCGTGTTGATGTTCGGTGTAACCCCAACAAAGTTCGATTCTTTGATCCACATGTCATCAACCAGGTACTGAAAATTACTGATGATATAAGCCCTGTTCGGATAAGAAACCAATTCGTAATAATCATTTGCAGTTTCCACCACCAATGATCCTTTCGGTGTTAAATCGGTATACTTTTTACACCCAGCTATCGTTAAGAGGAAAGCTATGCAGGCAATAAATACTATATTTCTTTTCATTTTGCTAAAAGGTTAAGTTTAATCCGAATACAAATGATTTTGGGTTTTGAAGCGTCCTGGTTCCAGAATTTACAGAGTATGCTTCAGGATCGATATCATCGCCGGCCGCACTGGCATACCACAGGTTATTTACCTGGGCAGTAAATTTTGCTGAGGGCAGTTTAAGTTTATTGATGAGTTGTTTTGGCAAACTATAAGAAAGAGACAGGGTTCTAAGTTTAATATAATCTCCTTTTACTACGTTTACATCAGCAAATTGCCACATGTTAGAAATAGTTGATGCGCTGTTGATTAACGCTTCAGGATAATCAACCAATATACGTGGTACATCTGGTATATTTCCATTTCTAAAACGCTGGGTAATGTTTTCATCCGTTACATCGTACGAACTCAGGCTCGTTACATCTTTCCTGATCACATTACCGCCAGAGAACACCAATAGTGCACCTAGTTCGAAATTATGATAAGAAATGCGCTGAGAGAATGATCCGTTATAGGTGGGAGTTAAACTACCCATATTTACCAAGCTGGCAAAATTGTTTATGGTTTTGATACTGGATACAATTGGCTGTCCGTTCGAATCAAAATCGATACTGGCTTTGCCATTCTCATCTAGAAAATATGGATAGCCATTTACCATACCTCCGTATCGGTAGGCATAAAGTGTATTGTATGCAGAGCCTTCGATATAATAATCGCGGGGTGAACTTACATAACTATAAGCAGAAGAAAGCGCATTATTAACCTTACTAATACTGTTTTTGTTAAATCCGAGGACGAATTGAGAGCTTAAGGTTAAGCTACCAGATTTAAGCCAATCGCCTCCCAAAGTAAATTCAATACCTCTATTTCTTAAAGCCCCATTGTTTATTACCCTTGATGCAGTGCCGACTGTGGGATCTAATTCTGTACTTACGAGTAAATCTGTACTTTTCTTGTAGTAAAAATCCACGCTTCCCCTTAATCGATTAGAAAATAAAGCATAGTCTAATCCAGCATTATAGGTTTCCGTTTTTTCCCATCTTAACTTTGGATTAGGAAGCGCAACAATATCTACATACTGAAGCGAGGGGAATAAATTGTCATTTTTTCTTCTGGCCGTTAGGTATGGGCTGCCATTTTGATCAATATTTCCGTTTACACCATATGTAGCCCTTAACTTTAATAAATTAATCCATTTCTCTGCCTGTATAAATTCTTCATTGCTGATGTTCCACCCCAATCCGGCCGACCACAATGGCCTGTTTTTATACTTGGGATCTACACCGAAAAGATCGGCCTGATCAACTCTTATACTCCCTGTTACATTATAACGGTTCAAAAAGGTGTAACCTGCATTAGCATACATGGATAGAAAACGGTGTTTTGTTTCGAATTGAGTACGTCCAACAACACCTAATGTTTTATTCCCACCATAAATGTAGCTGGGAACACCTGTTTGACTCATTGTGGCATTATTTATTATCGTTGAAGTTAAAGTAACGGGATCATAGCCGTATCTAATATCCTCGATTCCTCTTGGCGAGAAGGTTTCCCGCATTTCTGTTCCAGCAATTGCTGTTATTGAATGCTTATTTCCAAAACTCCTGTCAAAACTTAATTGATTTCTCAGTGTATAGGTATTTCTCTGGCCCATAAGCTGCCTATAATTACCTCCTACCGGGAGTCCGAACGTGTAAGCGTTGGTTGATGGAGTATATCCTGTTAATACATTATATGCATAGCGCATTTTGTAAGCATCAACAGCATAATACTCTTCAGACTTTTCGGTGTTGTTTTCATATTGATACTGTGATGAAAAATTCAATCCGTCCATAATTTTCGCCTGAACGTTGGCAAAAGCCCTCAAAGAAATATCCCTGGTTTCTGCTTGTCCTTCATTCAACGATTCCAAAATATTGAAGCGATAAGATTTATATTGTGGGTTGTTTTTTAAACTAGCTACAATTGCACCGTTAACCGCTCCGCTACCAGTTATACCATCCTGAATATTTACATAATCTGCATACACCAGGCTACCATCCGGATTTACAATGGAGGCATATCTAGGCTGTGCTGTATAAGAATTATATGAGCCGTCGGTAGCAACTCCTGTAGCATATGTACCATTAAAGCCTATGCTGGTAGTTAGCCACTTTTTAATGTTGTAGGTGTTTTTGAAGTAAATGTTTAATTTCTGATCTTTATTATGAATGGTTCTTTGAGCAGAATTATCATAATTTATCGACGTAAAAGTATTCGATTTTGCACTTGCAGAACTTATGGAAACATTATATCGTTGACGGAAAGCATTTTGCCAAACGTTATCCCGATATTGTTCCAAATAATCGCTGCTTTTCCAGTTGTTGATCTGTTGATTAACCTGATCGGTCGTTATTTTTCCGGCATCTCGATCTCTATATAGCTGATAGAGAGGGGTGTAATAACGAATCGTTCCATTTGCCACATTTCCATAATAAGCAAACATCGACTCCGTATTTGTATAGCGGGCACGTTCTTTATTATAAACATCAGTTTCCAAATCAATAATATCAGCTGTAGATGCATAATGCATGGAATTGAAGCTTGGCTTTGTATCGACAAAAAAATCAGTGTTTAACGATATTTTTACTGGGCTATTTGCTTTTTTTGTTGTTAAGACAATCACACCGTTTGCAGATCTTGATCCATAAATCGATGAAGCAGCTGCATCTTTTAAAACCGTTACCGATTCGATATCATATGGGTTTATATCTTCCAGCGCTGTTTCTGTAGGTAATCCATCTATTACCACTAATGGGGCTGAGCCAACATTAATAACAGAAAAAGTTCCCTGCCCACGTAAAACAGGTTGATCAGCTGATCCACCGAAAGGGTTTTTTACATAAGCTAAACCTGCTACTCGTCCTTCTAAAGCGCTTAATATATCAACATTGATATTTTGGTTCAATACATCATTGTTGATGATCGCTGCAGAAGCTGTAGAGCGTTCTTTGCTGATTGACTGAAAACCATTTACGACTACTTCGGCCAGTAAAGATGCATTGGCACTTAGCCTAACGGTTACCACCTTTAAAGCAGCATTGCGATCAAAACGCTGCGTGCGCGAAAGATAGCCCATATAACTAATCTCAAGCGTGTTGTCCTGATTGTTTAAGCTCAGGTTAAAGTGCCCATTACCATCTGTAGTGATATACTTATTGGTATTCTTGATTCTCACCGAAGCACCTGGCAAAGGCGAACCCAAACTATCGGTTACCATGCCATGCAGGATGTATTCGTCTGCATCGTCGGCTTTAGGCTCTTTTAAAATAATAGTGCGGTTGTTACTAATTTCGTAGCCAAAACCCTGTCCTTTAACCACCGCATCCATTATTGTTTTAATATTGGCAGTGTTCAGGCTAAAGCTGATAGGTTTGGCTTTTTTTACCAAAGCCGCATCATACACAAATTCGTATTTGGCTTTGGCCGAAATCTGTGATATAACGGTATTTAATGGCGCTTGTGAAAAGGTATACTGGATATTCTGTGCCTTTGCCTGTATCGATAATATAGCAATCAGGCAAAAAACAGCTGGCCAGTTCAGTAAATACCTGCATCCAGATCGGACGAGGCGAAAGTAATGGTTTGTCATAAAAATTTAGTTTGGTTGGTTAATTGATCGACGGTGGAGCAACCTTATTATTCTTTAAGCACGATTTTATTCTCTTTGATTTTAAACCGGTAAGCAGTAGCAATAGAAATCGCTTTGAGCATCTCATCAATATCCGCCTTACGGGATATTTTAAGGTACAGGTTTTTCTGTGGAATGGTTTTCACATCTACTTCCACATTGTACCACCTTGCCAGTTTCTGCATCACAATTGATAAAGGCACATCGTTAAAAAGAAATTCTCCCTTTGTCCAGGCATTAAAGTCTTCTGCCTGAACATTCTGCAGGTCTAATTTTCCTCGGTGCGAAATTACCTGTTGATTAGGTTTTAAGATCAGTTCATCACCATTTGTATTGGTAAAACGGACGCTTCCTTCCAACAGTGTGGTTTGCGTACCCTCATCCTCAGGATAACTGCTTACATTAAACTGCGTGCCCAATACCTTAATTTCGTTGCCGGCTACATTTACAATAAATGGCTTCAACGGATTCTTAGCCACTTTGAAAAAGGCTTCACCCTCTACATACACTTTTCTTTCTGATCCGCGGAAATCAGTTGGAAAGCTTAGTTTCGAGCCGGCGTTTAACATTACCACAGAGCCGTCGCTCAAAGTAACACGGTATTCGCCGCCGTTAGGTGTACTTAAGATGTTCAGTTTCGAAGCTTCAACAGAATCGGCACCGTTAGCCGCAAAAACCATTGTTCCATCTGCTTTGGTGCGCACTGTAACGCCTTTGCTCCGATACACAACAGTATCTTTTTTTCCATCTAACACTGTTGTGCTTCCATCTAGGCTGAGCACAGCCCTAGCCGATCCCGGTACAATCACATTACGCTCGCCTGTAAACCTGGCGATAAGCAATGCCGCAGAAACCACTATTAGTATGGCCGCTGCAGCCCTGATAAAACGGCTTGATTTTAGCACTTTCAATACCGGGTTTTGTGGCTTTGCGAAAAGTTTTTCCGATAATCCTGTGTGGATTAAAGCTAATCTCCCCGCTTCGGTAACATCAAAAGCTTCGGCATCCTGTTCAAACTCTACCTTAATCAGCTTTTCAAGTTCGTGTTGATCTACTTCTCCAAAATGCTCAAATAGCTGCTCAAGTTCTGCAGCATTGCTCTTATTGGCAAGAAATCTTTCGAATAATCCGGGGCTTAAAGGTCTTTTTTCCATCGTTGTCAATATATAATATGCACGAGCTGGACAAACACACTATTGCACTTTCATTTTTTTTAAAAAATATATTCTTTTAGCTTTTCAAATAGGCAGCAATGCAGAAGATGATAAACTCTTGAGAATGAAAAAAGACGTAACGTTTGATGTATTTGGTAGCATTTACCAATTGGTTGCTTACGGTAGATGGGCTAAGTGAGAGGATTTCGGCAGCTTCCTGATAGCTTTTTCCCTCAATACGGCAAAGTTTAAAAATTTCTTTCCGCTGAGCAGGAAGTTTTTCGATGGCTTGATTCAGCAATTCAATTCTTTCTTTGTTGAAGATATAATCTTCTGTTTGATCGTAAAATTCGGCAAATGTTTCTAACAAATGCTTTTGCATTTTCACATCAAGTGCCAGCTTGCGGTAATAGCCATAAATGGTATTCTGCGCAATGGTGAAAATCCAGCCTTTAAATGACTTATCGAGGTCGATTTCGACCTTATTAAGCCATACTTTCAGGAAAACATCCTGCATGAGCTCATCAACCACTTCATTAAGCTTAACCATGCGCTGCATTTTAGGCAAGAGCATTTTGCTGTATCTGGCATAAATAAAATCAAAAGCATAGCGATGGCCGTTTTTAAGGTCTTCTAAATACTTCAATTCTTCCTTATCGTGCAGATTGTCGGGGGACATTTTGACAAATCTACAAATTAAGCAGAATTATTGGTCATTTCTTACTCATTTTTAACATTATTCGGTAAAATTGTAAGATTAATTAGCTGAAGAGTCAAAACTAGGGCATAAAAGATTAAATCTGATTAGGGGATAGCAAATTATTGATGTATTATCTGCTTTATTTGGAAAGCAGTTGCAGTGGCTTTTCAGTTAACGCAGTCCTGCCCCCGCTTCTGCCGGTGAAGAACCGGCATCCCGCTAAGGTCAGGTTTAAGTGGCGCCGACTGTGATGCTAGCTGTGGTATATAAACCCCGATTGCAGTAAACATTCCGATTTTTCATCGGAATAAAACGGAGCGGTACCGAACCCAACCAATGAAAAACCAAACTTCATTTTCAAAAAAACAATATTTCTAAAACAAAAAATCCCGAATTCGATGAATGAATCCGGGATTTTTGTTCTAAAAAGACCTGCGAGGTTTAGTATATCACTTCGTTGCAATTTCTACCTTACCACCATTTTTGAACAGATCGTGAGAGATAAAATACCCCTGATTGGTTTTTCCATCTACTTTAATCCCCGTAATACCCCTTCCCTTTCCAGGTTTTGTAATGGTTAATACCTTGCCGGTATTTGTTTTCCACTTTACCTCATCAAAAAGCGGGGCCGTTACAATATAATTTGGATCGGTTGCAGAAAATGGATATATACCCAATGCACTGAATACATACCAGGCTGACATTTCGCCCGCATCGTCCATACCCGAAAGTGCAAGCCCATCGCTGCCGATCCCATATAATTCATTCAGAATTTTATCGATTATTTTCTGCGATTTCTCTGGTTTTCCGATAAAAGTATAAGCAAACGGTGCTTCGTGATCAGGCTGGTTGCCCTGGCAATACTGCCCGATCATGGTTTCTACATTTCTGGCAATGTATTTCGGGTTCCAGGGAAGGGTAAAAAGCGAATCGAGCTTCGATTCGAAACCTTTTGCGCCACCGTACAGCTCAATTAAACCCTTCATATCATGCGGCGCATAAAAAGAAACCTGCCAGGCATTGGCTTCCCTGTACATGTATTCGTAATAAGGATACTGCGGATTAAAGGGTTTAATCCAATCGCCATTTTCCAGTCGTCCGCGCATAAAACGGGTACCCGGATCAAACATATTTTTATAGTTTTTCGATCTGGCCATTAAGATCCTGTAATTGGCCGTGTCGCCTAGTTTCTGCGCAATCTGTGCCAACGAATAATCATCGTACGAATATTCGAGTGTTTTAGATACCCCTGCTTTTGCCTTGGTTTCTACATGCGGATTTTTAACATCAGGATCAGCAATGTATCCTTTTTCAATATACTCTTTTATAAACGGACGTGCGCCACCTTCTACATTGGCGTTGCGCAACAAAATCTGGTAGGTGCCCTTAATATCGAAATCGTTTATGCCCCTTAAATAAGCTCCAGCGATTGAAGATGCACCATGGTCGCCATGAAAAAAGGTTGGGATAAACCCGGTTTTGTCGCCAACATCTTTCATTGATTTAATCACATCTAGGGTAACCTTAGGCGTAATAAGTTCTAATAGCACATCTTTATTGCGGTAGGTATCCCAAAGTGAGGGCTCGGTATAATAATTGAAATTACCTTTTATCACATTCCTTTTTGCGTCTTTATATTCTCCATTTACATCGCTGCGCAGGGCGGGCCATAAAAAAGAACGGTACAGGCAAGAATATAACATCTGTTTTTGTTTCTCCGTACCGCCTTTTACCTGGATATTCGACAAAAGATCTTCCCATTTTGCGGTAGCTTCATTGCGGATCTGCGTAAACGTTTTATTGCCAATTTCCTTCTCCAGATTTTCTTTGGCATTTGCCATACTTACAAACGAAAGGCCGATTTTTAGTTCAACAGGTGCCGAGCCACCGTCTGCCAGGTGTAAAATCGCATAACCTGAGCGTTTACCCACGTCGGTTTGATCAAGTTTTTCGATTTTACCATTAATTTCGGCATAGAAGAAGATATTTTCTCCACCCTGAAAACCCTGCACAGCCGAATTGCCAACCTGCTCCATATTCCACGTAGAAACCCCGCTGTTGGCTTTGCCCATATTAAAAAGAATCTGGCGGTTGTGGCCATTTTTATATTCATATTGATGAAAACCGCAACGTAAGGTAGAGGTTAGCTTTACATTTACCTTATAATCATCAAGATAAACCTGATAAAAACCTGGTGCAGAACGCTCATTTTTGTGCGAAAACTTGGAGCCAAATTTCTCTGTTGGGTTAGACATGGGTAAAATCGGGATATTACACAGGTTCCAGTGCCCCTTATTGGTATGCGCGAAACCATAAATGGTATCATCTTCGTACTCGTAGCCTGCACCGGAGCCGAATTCGGTAATCGGACTTAACTGTACCATGGCATTTGGCAATGAACTGCCCGGAAAGGTTAAGCCTGCCCACGAGCGCCAACCCTGTGGCAATTCGTAACCTAAAATTTTAGGATCAGTTAGTGGCGCCGTGCCAATAAAAGTATTTACATACCTGGTAAATGATGTTTTGGTTTGAGCTTTAACAGAATAACTGCCCAATAGATTCAGAAATAAGATCAGTGATAGAAATTTGGTTAGAGATTTCATTTTACATAAAACGTTTTAGTGTGTTATATCAAATATATAAAATCTATTAAAAACCAATGTAAAATATCACAATAGTTACCATCAACAGTGTTTGTCATCTCGAATGAAACGCGCTGAAGTGGAGAGATCTTCTCAGATAGATTTCTTGGCTTAATTGCATACCGTTCTAATTCAAGCTACTAGGAGCATATTTGTTACACTGGGTGCCTCATTTTCCATCTTGATCAGCCGCCAAATCTCCATGCTTAAATAATTGAATAAAATGCCAATAATCGAGATGCATTCGCTTATCCGCGCTAAAAACAATCATTTGATTATCTATATATTTGGCTACACACTAATCAAATATTTCTATGGCTTTTAAATGTAAGCAAACCATTCTCTGTGCCTTATTTTTGTTATTTGCATTCAGCTTATCCAACTTCGTTTATGCTCAAAAACAAACAGCCAAACCTTTATTACTGTGGGACAACAAACCTGCAAAAAATTGGATGACTGAAGCCTACCCTATTGGCAATGGCCGTATTGGCGGAATGATCTTCGGAGGTATAAATCAAGAGCATATTCAATTTAATGATAACACCCTTTGGACGGGTGATGAGAACGACAGGGGTACCTACCAGGCTTTTGGCGATATATTTATTGATTTTGATGGAAAAGATCAAAATTTCACCAATTATACACGCAAGCTAAACCTTGCTAATGCTGTACATTCAATTAATTATGCACAGAACGGAATAAACTATACAAGAACATATTTCTGTAGTTTCCCTGATAAGGTGATGGTTTTAAGGCTTACTGCTGATCAAAAAAAATCTTATTCGGCCACCATCCGACTTAAAAATGCGCATCAGGGCAATATAAAGGTAAATGGAAATACCGTCCAATTCGAAGGTAAATTGACGAATGGCATGTTGTATCAGGCTACTGCTGTGGTTAAAGTAGAAAACGGAACCAGCCATCCGGTTAAAGATGATGACGGCGAAAAATTGAAAATAGAAAATGCTGATGCTATAACCATCATCTTTACTGCAGCCACCAACTACAGTAATAAACGCGAACAGCATTGGAGAGGTGAAGAACCTGCACAAAAAATTGATGCCGTACTAAAACAGGCCACAACAAAATCTTATACAACATTATTGAAAAACCACATTCGGGATTACCAGCAGTTGTTTAGCCGTTTATCAATTAAATTAGGTACTGAAAATGCAACAAATAACGAAATCCCAACTTACCAGAGGCTGATCAACTATAAAAAAGCAGCCGATCCGGCTTTAGAAGCTTTAATATTTCAATATGGAAGGTATTTATTGATTTCATCTTCAAGAAAAGGAGGATTACCGGCCAACCTTCAGGGGTTATGGAACGAAAGCAATACCCCACCATGGGGAAGCGATTACCACTCTAACATCAACATTCAAATGAACTATTGGCTTGCAGAGCCCACCAACCTCTCCGAATGCCAAATTCCCTACTTGGAGTACATTAACAGCATGCGCGAGGTAAGTGCCATTGCTACCCGAAAACAATATCCGAATACCCGAGGCTGGACGGTAAAAACCGAAAACAATATTTTTGGCGGAATGAGTTTTTTATGGAATACACCTGGTAGCGCTTGGTATGCTCAGGCACTATGGGAACATTATGCCTTTACAAGAGATAAGGATTACCTAAGAAACTTCGCCTACCCGATTATAAAGGAAATTTCTGAGTTTTGGGATGATCACTTGAAAAGGAGACCGGATGGCACGCTAGTATCGCCAATGGGCTGGTCGCCGGAGCACGGCCCTACTGAAGATGGTGTAACGCACGACCAGCAGATAGTGTACGATCTATTTACCAATTATATTGAAGCTGCAGAGATATTGGGTATTGATAAAGCTTATAAATTGCATATTGAAGATCTTAAAGCACATTTATTAAAACCAAAAATCGGTAAATGGGGACAGTTACAAGAATGGGAAACTGATCGCGACGACCCGAAAGATCAGCACCGCCATATCTCTCATCTTTTTGGCTTACATCCTGGACGAGAAATCAGCACCATTAAAACACCCGAACTCGCAAAAGCAGCAAGAGTAACTTTAACCGCCCGTGGTGATGAATCAACAGGCTGGTCTATGGCCTGGAAAATGAATTTTTGGGCGCGGTTACAGGATGGCAACCATGCGTATAAAATCTTACAGAATTTCATCACACCTGTTGGTGGCTCGGGTACCGATTATAACAAAGGAGGCGGTATTTATTCGAACCTTTTCTGCGCGCACCCTCCATTCCAGATTGATGGGAATTTTGGTTATACGGCCGGTGTTTCAGAAATGTTATTGCAGAGCCAGGCCGGCGAACTGCAATTTTTACCCGCCCTGCCCGATCAATGGTCCACAGGCAGCGTACAAGGCTTAAGGGCAAGAGGCAATTTCGAAATAACCGATCTGCAATGGAAAAATGGTAAAATTATTAAGTTATCGATAAAATCATTGTCTGGCGAAGATTGTGTAGTAAGAAGTCCAAATGCAATTAAAAGTAAAGGCATAGCAGAAGAAAAATCAGGTAACGACTTTAAATATAGTTTTAAAACGCAAGTTGGAAAAACCTATAATTTTGAATGAATGAATTATTGAATGAGGGATTGGTTGAATGAATTAGAGAATTTTGAATGCGTGAATTTTGAATAGCATAGTTTTACATTCTTTCATTCAAAATTAACCCATCCAATCATTTTTTTTCCGTTCTTCCGTTTTAATTTAAAACAAATGTTATGGCTACATCCAATAAAATACTGACCGAACACAATGCAAAGGTTGTTGTGCTTGATTTTATCAATGCATTAAATGCCGAAAATTTTGAGGTGGCCAGGGCACAGCTTCATGATGAAATGACCTTTAAAGGTGTAATGGGCGAAAGAACCGGAGCCGACAGTTACATCGGAGACATGAAAAAAATGAAGTTTAAATACGATGTTAAAAAAGTATTTGTAGATATGGAAGAGGTTTGCCTGTGGTATGACATCAATATGGGCGAAAAAACAATTTTTTCTAGCGGCTGGTATAAACTGGAAGATGAAAAGATTAAATCATTTCAGGTGATATTCGATCCGAGGCCTATTTTGTAGCTAACAAACCTGTTTTAGCTTTTTAACTACAATATGGCTGCTTTCCAAATGAAAAAGAAACATTAAATATTCATCGGTTTCACTAATTTCGATGTTTTTGATGATGCCCGAATGGTTTCCATCGGTAATCTCATTGCCAACCTTTAATTCTAAAAGTACAGATGTGGGCAGATTATCGTTAACGAATGTCATTTTAAGCAGGTAAACGTAAAGTAAAACAAGTTTTATCAGGTGTAGAAGATACATCTAATGTTCCATCGTGTGCAATTGCAATTTCTGAAGCGATATACAGACCTAAACCCAAACCTTTTTGATTGGGTTCTACCTCACCCCTCGAAAAAGGCTGGAACAAACGTTCCATAGCTGCAGCAGGGATCTGTTTACCTTCGTTGGCCACACAAAGGTTAAATCCATCGGTGTTGCTAATGGCAGTAATTTCTACCGTAGAATCTGCAGGCGAATAATTTAAGGCGTTGGCCAATAAATTAGATAACAGTTGTGCCACACGTTTTCCATCTGCATTTACAGGGAAAGCTAAATCGAAACTCAGCTTAATATCTCTCGATGGCCATATGGCCTGCAGTTCATCAACAACCTGCACAAGCAATTTCTCTAAGTCCTCATCCGGTGTTTTATTGATCGTAATCCCTTCTCCTAAACGTCCGGTGGCAAAATCGAGCATATTCTCGATCAGTCCATTCATTCTAAAAGAAGAATCTTTGATGATTTTAGTGATGCGCCCACCCCGTTCATCTAAATTTAAGCGCGACAAAAGTTGTGCACTGCTTGATATTGCATTTAGGGGATTTCTTAAATCGTGGCCTAAAATTGCTATGAACTGATCCCGTAAAACAGCAATCTCCCGTTCTTTTTTCAATTTCTCTTCAGCTTTGGCAAGTTGATCAAAAGCATCTAAATGGAATGCAATTAAATCGGCAAACATCGTAAACATCCCTGTGATTTTAGGGTTTTTTAGTTTCGCAGGCCGCGGATCTATTGCGCAGAGTGTACCAAAAAAATCGCCATTCTTTAATCTAATGGGCAGTGAAATGTAACTCTGGAAACCATATGTAAGCGGTGTATGGTGATGGGCAAAATCAGGATCTTCAGCCACGTGATCAATCACTACGGCATGTTGATGCTGCCTGATTTCATTACAGATGGTGGTTTCCAGTTTAAGTTCGCCGCCGACACCTAAACCAAAATTTATTTCATCGAGCACCGCGCAGGCAATCCATTTATCAGAAGTTACCCTGGCTACTGCTGCAAAACCCATTCCAGTGGTTCTACAAACAATTTCTAAAATATTGGCTACGGCAGGAATTTTGCCTATGGCTTCAATATCAGCAAGTATTAATTTTTCGGGATTTTGCAATGTTTGGATCAATATTTTCAGCAAATTACAAAAAAAAGTTTTGCCGAAAAGAGCAACGATTGCCTTCTAACATAGGTTTTACACAAATTGATCGGATTATTCCAAAATCGAGTATTTATACGCTGTAAATAAACCAAAATGTTGTATAAAATGTAAAATATGGCTGTATTTATCGCTATAACCTAACGACAAATACAGCCGGTATGATTATGCCTTTAATAAAGCTGGTTTTTCATGGTAAGTTCTCCAAAGCAGTTCGCCAAACAAGGTATTAGACCAGGCAAACCATGCCCTGGTAAAGTTCTCGGGGTTGTCTTTATTGAAAGATTCGTGCATAAAACCTTTTCCTGCATGTGTTTTACGTAAAGTATCGATGCAATATTTGATTTCTGTATCATCTTTGGAGGTTAAGGCCCGCATGGTAATGCTCATTGGCCAGATCATATCCTGACCAGCATGCGGCCCACCTATCCCTTCAGCAGCCGTTCCTTTAAAGAAATAAGGATTATCTTTAGAAAGGGCAAACTTTCGGGTATTCTGGTAAATTGGATCTTCAACCTTCATTGCGCCCAAGTATGGCAAGCCCAACAAACTTGGCACATTAGAATCGTCCATGATATACGAACTTCCAAAACCATCTACTTCAAAGGCGTAAATTTTACCATATTTTGGGTGGTTCACAATCGCGTGTTTCTGTAAGGCGGCGTTCACTTCGTCAGCGAGGTTTAACAAGCTGCTTTCTAAAGTTTTGTCGCTTTGTAAGCTCTTGATCATTTCTGCAGCCTGTTTTAAGCTCGATACTGCAAAAAAGTTAGAGGGTACCAGGAAAGGAAAAATAGTGGCATCATCACTCGGGCGGAATGCCGAACAGATTAAGCCTACAGGATTTACCGGGAAACCATAACCTGCCATTGGCAGTGAATCTGTTGGCTGGGTGGTTTCTCTCTGGAAATGGTAAGGACCCTTATCCGCTTTGCGCTGCTGTTCTTTAAATGTTTTTAAAGTAGCTTCAATACCTTTTTTCCAGTCGGCATCGAATGGTGTTTTATCGCCTGTTTTTTTCCAGTAGTGATAAGCCAGGCGGATTGGATAACATAAGGAGTCTATTTCCCACTTACGCTCGTGTACGCCGGGCTGCATAGTGGTTTTATCGGTTTTCCATTCGCCAACCTTAGTGGCATCGCCATAAAAGGCATTGGCATAAGGATCTTTTAAAACACATTGGGTTTGGTGGATAATTACACCTGCAATTAGTTTTTTAAGCGGCTCATCTTCATTTACAAACTGTAAATATGGCCAAACCTGTGCAGAACTATCGCGCAACCACATGGCATCAATATCGCCGGTAATGACATAAGTATCCGGACGGCCATTTTTCTCTGCGTAGTAAACAGTCGTATCTAATGTATTCGGAAAACAGTTTTCGAACAGCCAGGCCAGTTCGGGATTTTTAACATTTGCCTGGAAGGTTTTAATGGCTGCATCTACAGCCTTGCTCTGGAAATGTCGTTTAGTAGCCGCAACACGTACTACAGGAAATTCCGGTGCGAGATTAGCCGCAAAAGAAAATTTCGATGCCACTACCCCAGCGCCTAACAAGCCTGTGTTTTGTATAAATGTTCTTCTTTTCATTATGTTGTGTTATGATAATTTGGTCAAATTTTTACCAACCGAAAGCCATCTGGTATTGATCAGGATCAATGCAAAAGGTAAGAGATAATTCGGTTAGCGCTTAACAAATATTATTATAATTTTCGGAACATCAAAATCATTATGGACAATTAAACCATACCTAAATCGATTTTCCTTATGGCTCGTTAGAAATAATGCTTAAACATCAATGCGATACACTTCAGCCTGATAATTAAAGATGTAAAATATTTAGGATTGATTATCTTTAAGCAACCAAATCAATTGCGATGAATGCCGACAGCCCCACCCTTTCAAAACGTATCTTATCGATTGATATCTTACGTGGAATAGTGATGATTATTATGGCCTTAGACCATACGAGAGATTTCTTTCACATTGGTGCCATGACGGCCGATCCTTTAAATCCTGACACCACATCCGGAATCTTATTTTTCACCAGATGGATTACCCATTTCTGTGCGCCAACCTTTGTGTTCTTATCCGGATTATCGGCTTTTTTATCGGCCCAAAGCAAAACACCGACCCAGGCCAGTGCTTTTTTGCTAAAAAGAGGCTTGTGGCTTATTTTTATAGAAATTGTAGTCATTACCCTTGGCTTAACTTTTAATCTTCACTACAACTTTATTATCCTTCAGGTAATATGGGCTATAGGCTGCAGTATGGTGTTTTTGGCATTGGCAAGCCGCATTTCGTTTAAAACGGTTTTAATTGTGGGCCTGGTTTTGGTATTTGGCCACAATCTCTTTGATCTTTTTCCAGCTCCAAAAAATGAAACATCCGGTTTATTGTTGAAAGTATTTTTTACAGCTTCAGGAACGGTTGTACCATTAAACAGCAACCATCTGCTTGCCGTATTTTATGCCATTTTACCGTGGACGGGCTTAATGTTTTTAGGCTATGCGGTTGGGGCCTGGTACCGTAAAAACTATGATGCCGACAGAAGAAAGCGGAACCTGATGATAGTAGGTTTTTTAACTTTGTTTATATTTATAGCCTTACGATTGATCAATATTTATGGCGATCCGGCCCCCAGGAAGGAATATCATGATCTGTTTAAAAACCTGCTTTCTTTTTTTAATGTAAGCAAATACCCACCATCGTTACAATATTCATCCATGACTGTAGGTCCGGCGCTATTGGTTTTGGCTTTTACCGAAAACATAAGCAATTGGTTTGCAAAAATAGTGAGGGTATATGGTGCTGTACCTTTCTTTTATTATGTGCTGCATTTTTACCTGCTGCACGTTATCCTTATGGTGATGTTTTTTGCCACAGGGCATACTGCAAAAGAGATTGTACAGGTGCCGTTTTATTTCAGGCCTGTAGCCTTTGGCTTTAATTTGCCCATTGTATATTTAATCTGGATTGGTACAGTAGCCTCGCTTTATTTGCCCTGTAAATGGTTTAAGCAATATAAAGAAACGCACAGGCAATGGTGGTTGAGGTATGTATAGTCATATTGTCATCCTGAATGCCAGTGAAGGAACACTAAGCTATGAAATGCAGGACCAAATACTGGAAAATTGATAATTACATTAAGTTACGCTGAACACAAATGAAGTATTGCTAAATTATTTAAAATTTAACAGCGTATTTGTGAGTTCGGTTTCGGTAAATTCTTTCTCGTAAAAACGACGGGTTTTCTTGTTTACAAAGAGTGTGGCAGGAATAGCACCCGACCATTTTTTGTCGACCCGTTCGATATACCCTTGCTGATCGGGTTCATTTAAAAGAAATACCTCTCCATTAATTTTATTGTTGGCCACAAATGGGATTACTGACTTTTGTAGTTTTGATTTAAAATCTAAACTCACCAGAAGCACTTTTACAGGCTTTTTTAAATTCGCTAAACGCAGTTTCTCGAAATTTGGCAATTCCGCTACACATGGAGAACACCAGGTAGCCCAAAAATTGATCACATAAGTGGTATCTTTTCCGTTGGCTAGGCGTTGATCCAGCTCATCCAGTTTGAGCAGTTTCACCTGTGCATTAGCAGAATAACTGATTAAAAATAAGTAGATTATAAATAATACACGCATAAATGAATAACGAAAATTAATACGGTTTGTTTTATTAGTTACGTGCTATAAAAATCAAACGTCATTTCGACTGTAGCTCCCCGATTTTTCATCGGGAGCGAAATGGAGAAACCTGTGTTATAGATTTCTCCGTTTCGCTGCGCTCCAGTCGAAATGACGAAGATGATTTAATTCACAGAACCCGATTTTACCAATACTTTTTGATAGGCAGGCAAGGTTAAATCATCAACAATTACCCCCCGTGTGGTACTGGCATGCACGAAAAAGCCATTATTGAGGTATACACCAACATGATCTACATCATTACCGCCAAAAGAGAAAAATACCAGATCGCCTTCCTTCAGATTATCAACATCTTTTCGTTTTACCACATTCGCCTGATCGCGGGAGATGCGCGGAAGCGTTACCCCATATATTTCTTTCTCCAATAAATAAGCAAAGCCCGAACAGTCTACACCACCTTTATCCAGTCCGCCAAAACGGTACCTTACGCCCGTCCAGTCGGTAATGAAACGGTACAATGGTTTACTTTTCAAATTCGACATAGCATCAGCCGCTTTTGAAGCTTTGGTGTCACTTTTAACGGTGTATTTACGTGTACCGCATGATGATAAGAACAGCATGAGTGCCAATACGTAAATCAGGTATAAGGTATTAGGTTTAGGGTTTAGGGCTCTTTCCATATTATCAGTATAGCTGCAGGGTGCCTGGGGATTAAAACCTTCTGCCTTAAAGCCTCACACCCTACACCTTTCTTAATTTTTTATCAATCGCTGTATTTCATCGAGCTTTAACAAAGCTTCTACAGGTGTTAACGCATTTACATCAAGATTATTTAACGTATCACGTATTTTCACCAAAACAGGATCGTCAATGGCAAACATCTGCAGCTGGTAGGCCTGGTTCTGCACTTTCTTAATGCTGTCCTTTATACTCTGTCCCTCAGTTCTGTCGATTTCCAGTTTTTTCAAAATCTCGTTGGCACGGCCTATTAATTTAGACGGCATACCCGCCATTTTTGCCACATGAATACCAAAGCTATGCTCACTGCCACCAGGAACCAGTTTACGCAAAAAGATTACCTTATTGGTCATTTCCTTTACCGAAACATTAAAATTCTTGATGCGTGGCATGGTGTTCGCCAACTCGTTCAGTTCGTGATAGTGCGTGGCAAAAAGCGTTTTCGGCCTGGCGGTTGGGTGTTGGTGCAAAAACTCTGCAATGGCCCAGGCAATAGAAATACCATCGTAAGTACTTGTACCACGGCCAATTTCATCCAATAAAATTAAACTATCATCAGAAATGTTGTTCAAAATACTCGCCGTCTCATTCATTTCGACCATAAACGTACTTTCTCCCGATGAAATGTTGTCCGATGCCCCAACACGCGTAAAAATTTTGTCTACAATACCCACTTCGGCATCTTTGGCAGGAACAAAGGATCCCATCTGCGCCATCAGTACAATTAAAGCGGTTTGCCTTAAAATTGCCGATTTACCCGCCATATTGGGACCTGTAATCATGATAATCTGCTGGCTCTCCGTATCAAGGTACACATCATTGGTGATATATTCCTGCCCTACTGGTAATTGCTTTTCAATTACAGGATGACGGCCACCTTTAATATCAAGTACTTTTTCTTCTGTTACCTTAGGTTTGTTATAATGATTTTTAACTGCCAACTGGGCAAAACACAATAAACAATCCAACTGTGCAATTAAGAACGAATCGAGCTGGATCGGTTTAATATAGCTTGCCGTTTCGTACATCAGTTCGTTATACAAACGGATCTCGATGGCCTGTATTTTTTCTTCGGCACCTAAAATCTGATCTTCGTATTCTTTAAGCTCAGGAGTAATGTAACGCTCCGCATTCACTAATGTTTGCTTGCGGATCCATCCCTCCGGCACTTTATCTTTATGGGTATGGGTAACTTCTAAATAGTAACCAAAAACATTATTGAAAGCAATTTTTAACGATGGGATACCCGTTGCTTCTGCTTCGCGTTTCTGTATCTGTACCAGGTAATCCTTACCACCAAAAGCAATTTTACGCAAGCGGTCTAAATCTTCATCGATACCATCGGCAATTACATTTCCTTTAATCAGCAATGCTGGCGGATCTTCTTGTAATTCCTTTTCAATCCGGTCTCTAATGGCCAAGCATGGATTTAATTGATCGGCTATTTTAATTAAAAACGGGTTTTTAGAATCAGCGGCTAATTTTTTAACTGCTTCGATGTGGTATAAGGCGCGTTTTAGGGCCACTAATTCCCGCGGGCCAACCCGTTGCAAACCTACCTTAGAAATCAACCGTTCCAGATCACCAATCTGTTTTATATGGTTTAAAAACTCGCCCTGCAGTTCTTCATGTTGTACAAAATACTCAACCATGCCCAGGCGTTCCTGGATGGGTTTAAGCTCTTTTAATGGCATGATAATCCATTTTTGCAGTAAACGTGCCCCCATTGGGGTGCAGGTGTGGTCGAGGATATCGAAAAGTGTTACGGCATTATCGTTCGGCGAATTCACCAGTTCCAGGTTACGGATGGTAAAGCGGTCTAACCACATGTAGCGGTCTTCTTCAATACGCCCAATTGAGCTGATATGCTGCAGGTTACGGTGTTCGGTTTCGCCCAAATAATGTAAAATAACACCTGCGGCCACAATTCCGCTCTGCAAACGTTCTACACCAAAACCTTTTAAAGAAGAAACCTCAAAATGTTTCATCAGGGTTTCATTGCCATAATCGGAAGTAAATGGCCACTCGTCTAATCCGAAAGTATAAAAACGGTCGCCAAAGTTTTCTGTAAAAGCCTGCCGCTTCGATTTCTGAAAAATCACTTCTGTAGGTTTAAAACCCTGCAAAAGTTTATCAATATAATCGCTATTGCCCTGGGCAATTAAAAATTCGCCGGTTGATATATCTAAAAATGAAACGCCCAGTTGTGTTTTATCAAAGAAAACACAGGCCAGGAAATTGTTCGATTTTTGGTTTACAATATTGTCGCCATAGGCCACACCTGGAGTAACCAATTCAGTTACACCGCGTTTAACAATGGTTTTTGTGGTTTTGGGATCTTCTAGCTGGTCGCAAATGGCCACACGCTGTCCTGCCCTAACCAACTTCGATAAATAATTATCCAAAGAGTGGTGCGGAAAACCAGCCAGTTCTAAAGCACCTCCATTAGGGCCAGTCCCCCTTCTGGTTAATACGATGCCTAAAATCTGTGCCGTTTTAATGGCATCTTCGCCAAAGGTTTCATAAAAATCGCCAACCCTAAATAGTAAAAGTGCGCCCGGATACTTTGCCTTAATGGCATTGTACTGCTGCATTAACGGGGTTTCTTTATTCGTGTCTTTAGCCAAAACTGAAATTAATTTACAAAAGCCATAAAGATAACACGAATATGCGTTTTACCGCTGTTTTGTTGAAAAGTTAAAAAATTGTTAGGGAATTCAGTTCAGTAACCAGTTGCAATTTTCAGTTACGCGTCTCTTGCAGTTAAGCGATTAACAGTTTCAAATAGTTAACTCTTTAGGCATTTATTTGAAAATGTTTGGTTCTGTGCTTTTCGGAACCATCAGCCCTGCTATCCGTTTTACTGCGCTATAGCCCCGAGGGCAATAACTTCGTGCTCACTTCTATCAGGTTTACAATGAAAGTCACCTCAAAACCAAGCTGTTAATAATTAAAGCAATTAATTAAAAACGTTTCCTTACCTGAAGTGTTAGTCTAATATACAATAACTTAATATTTTATGATGACGATCCAACTGAATACCGACAAAAACTTAACAATACATCAAGAATACGAAGAGAAAATTAATGGAATCATTACTGCTTCAATTGGCAGATTCGAAGATCTGATCACCAGTGTACAGGTTCATTTATCAGATGAAAATGGCAGCAAAGATGGTTTGGATGATAAAAGATGTTTGTTAGAGGCCAGGATAGCTGGCAAAGAATCGATTGCAGTAACCAATCTTGGCAATAATTATGACTTGGCTATTTCCGGGGCCTTACATAAATTAAAAAGCAAATTGGAAACAATTGCAGGAAAACTTAAAACGCATTAAAAATACTGAACTAAGTTATAAATAACTGATTCAAAAAATAAGTCGTCATTGCGAGGCACGAAGCAATCTTAAAACTATCGCTATCCGTGAGCGCATTAAGATTGCTTCACCTGATGAAAAACCGGATTCGCAATGACGATTCTACAAGAATATCCAAGTATTTATTTACGCGCCAATTTTTTCTAACTCCTCAATATACCTCAAAAACAAATTCAATGCCTTTTTACGGTCGTCCGTAACATCAAATTGAAGTTTATGGTATAAATAATCTTCCAAATCGAAATTTGGGCTTTGCGGCAAGGTTTCCAAAAGTTCTTTTCTGTGGTTTAAACCAAATTTCAAGGCCGCATTAAATTCGTCTTTAAATGCTTGCGGAATTTCTTTATTAGCTACCCATGCAGCATACATAAAAGGCAAACCGGTTAGTTTTTTCCACTCCTCACCCATATCGTAAGCATACGCGAAATCATCTTTTTTACCAAATGTTCGGTCGCCGATCAGTACAAAGGCATCGGTTTTTGCGTTCGGATCGGTGGTAAATTCTACTTCTTTTTTCCAGTGGAATTTCAGCAATACTTTAGCTAAATTATTCGATGTACGCGAATGGGCGTCTAACCGCACCGTTTTAATCTCTTCGGCAGGAACTTCGCTAAAAATAAATACTGAGTTTACGCCGCCGTCACTGCCAATGCAATAATCAGCTACAATATTGGCATTTGGAACCAACGGAATCGCTGCCACTGGAATTAACCCTATATCTACCTGACCGCTAATTACTTTAGCAGCACAATCTGTAGGGATATCTAAGCTTAAATCAATTTTATTAATCAAGTCCGAATGTTCCAGACCGTATATAAATGCTTTGGTGTTGGTGTAAGCAACAGCCGATATTTTAATCTTATTCAAAGTGTTATGTTAATATTTTGCGTAGCGCGCTGGGCGTTAAGCAGATTACCCAATTACTAAACCGTCTAAATGAATGGCGCTGTTAAATTCAAGAACGGTAAATTTTCCATCTTCGAAACCCATTTTATAAAGCACAGTATTTTGGTGTGGAAATTCAGTCATTTCACTTAATGGCTTTTCGAGCAGCAAACATAAGAAAACGCGCATTGCCCTACCGTGCATGCATAGTAAAACCGTTTTTTCTTCCGGTCTGGTCGATAGAAATTCCATGGGCTGTTTTAAACGATCGTAAACATCCTGAACGCTTTCTCCGCCTTCGAAATGCGCGGTATAATCGCCATCTTGCCAGGTCTGCAACATCTCACGGAAGGCATCCCGGGAATCTTCGCTATTTGCTTTACCTTCCCAAACACCCCACGCCAGCTCATCTAAACCCGAAAGACGTTCCCAAGGCAGTCCGGAATCAATAAACTTTTGAACGGTTTGCCAGGTACGTTTTAAATCGGAGGTGTAAATTTTATCAAAGGGAATATTTTTATAAGTTTGATAAAACGCTTCGGCCTGCGCCCTGCCTGTATCATTTAAGTCAGAATTTATACCTCTGCCCTGTACTATGCCCTGTCTGTTAAGTTCCGTTTCGCCGTGGCGGATGATGTAAATATGCTTCATTTAATAATGAGTGAATTAGAGAATGAGTAAATGATTAACTGGGGTAATAAATTATTGAATTAAAGAATTTTGAATGACTGAAAACTGAAACTGTAGCTAACATTCAATCCTTCTATCATTCCGCCATTCAATCATTAATTTACCACGGGTAGCTTATAATATTGCGGTTTCTTTTCTTCTTCAAATACTACATTTTCGAAATCGGTAACCACATTATATAAAGTATCGCGTTCAATCGCTTTCCTTCCAACCTGTTTAATCAAGTTCACCAGTTCTTTGGTGCTCATTGCAGGTGTTTGCTCTTCCGCTCCGGCCATTGAGTATATTTTAGTGGTATCATCCAAGGTACCATCAATATCGTCTACACCATAATTTAATGATAATTGAGCTGTTTCTCGGCTGATCATCGCCCAATAAGCCTTGATGTGATCGAAGTTGTCCATATAAATCCGGGCAATCGCATAATTTCTTAAATCTTCTATTACCGAAACTTCAGGCACATTACTCATCTGGTTGTGCTGATTTCTGAATTTTAAAGGAATAAAAGTCTGAAAACCACCTGTGCGGTCTTGTAGTTCGCGCAGTTTTTCCATATGGTCTACACGGTGCCAAAACTTTTCGATATGTCCGTACAGCATAGTGGCATTACTGCGCATACCCAATTTGTGCCATTCTTCATGTATATCCAACCATTGCTCACCGGTACATTTATCTTTGGCAATCTGTTCCCTTATTTCAGGGTGAAAAATTTCTGCCCCGCCACCTGGTATCGATTCTAGTCCGGCTTCTTTCATTAAACGCATGCCAGTTGCATAATCGATCTTCGCTTTCTTGAAGATATAGTGGTACTCAACCGGGGTTAGTGCTTTTACATGTAAATCCGGACGGTGGGTTTTAATCGCCGTAAATAATGCCGAATAAAAGGCCACATCATATTGAGGAAGTACCCCACCAACAATATGCACTTCAGTTACCGGTTCGCCATCATATTTTTTAACAATATCGAGCATTTGCTCCATTGTTAATGCCCAGCCTTCTTCTTTTTGTTTGATCAAACGCGAGTATGAACAAAATTTACAGTCGTAAACGCAAAGATTTGTAGGCTCTAAATGGAAATTGCGGTTAAAATAAGTTTTATCGCCATGTTTTTGTTCTCTGATGAAATTTGCCAATACACCGAGGTATCCCAGTTCTGCATGTTCATACAGGTAAACACCTTCATCAAAGGTAATGCGCTCTCCGTGAAGAACTTTGTGTGCTATGTTTTGTAATTCAGTTGATAAATTGGTATCAGCTAATATTTTTTCAACTTGCTCAGTTGTATTCATTCCTGATTTATTTTGAACAAAAATACAATAATGAGGCGGTTTGAAAATCATTTTCTTGTAACAAACATCATTTAACACCGAAAACACTTGATAAAAGGTGGATATAGAATTAGTATTTTCTGTACTTCGTGGCAAACACCATAGAAAGATCAATAACAAAAAATATAGCCACGAAAACACAGAGCGAGTAAACCATTTTCCGTGGCTCCGTGCTTCCGTGGCAAAACATTAAAGAAATATTAAAAACATTGCCACGGAAACACAGAAATCACGGAACTAGCAAACCATTTTCTGTGCTTTCGTAGCAATTATAAGATGACTACAATACATCTGTGTTTAAAAAACTGCACAAAAAAAGCACCTCTTTTCAGAAGTGCTTTCGATTTATGTTTTTCGTAGGTAAATTAATTATCTCGCAGCAGGCACAAACGTTAATACGATATTTGCTGTTTTGCCACCAAATTCAATAGGCGATTTTAAGATCATTTGTGTGCTAGAAAGATCAGTCAACACTAAACGATAGCCTTCTGTTACATTTTTAGCTTTATAGCCTTCATATATCTTTTTAAATTGGAAAGTTTGGTCTTTTGGAGCAGCCGACCAGAAAATAGTTTGCATTACCGATCCACACGCGCTTGATGCAGGCAAAGTATACGAACCATTACCACTGTTGGTTAAATTCCATGTACTGCCCTGAAAACATTTGTACGATTTTTCGCCAAATAACCCCTGAACAGCACCATCAGGCAATCCCTCTAATGCTACATTACTCACTACCCATTCGCGAACAACAGTACCCCTGCTACCGGTTACACCAGCGGTTACTCTTTTTGCGGTATTACAACTTTGTAACATTACTAAAGTAGAACATGCTATTGCGATAGCTATAAATAATCTTTTCATTTTTTGCTTAATTTAATTTCGTCAAACTTTATACATAAATCTTGCCAAAACCATTACGAACCTTAAATTAGCAGCAAATTATTAAATTACATTCTGATCATACCTCCATCAATATCAATAACCATGAAACCCGAAACCCTTGCTATTCACGCCTCTAATCTTGTAAAAAGCACAACTGGTGATGTTACCCCGCCGATTAATCTGTCGACAACTTTTTTTCGCGATGAAGATGGTGGTTATCCGGGCGGGCACATGTATAGTCGTGTGAGCAATCCAAACCGGTCTGCTTTAGAAAACACTGTAGCCAAATTAGAATACGGGGAGGATGCTGCCGCCTTTGCTTCGGGCAATAACTGCGGCATGAGTTTATTTCAGGCTTTGAAACCTGGAAGCCATATTATCGCACCCGACGACATGTACTGGGGCATAAAAAAACAATTGCTCACCATATTTAATGAAATATTGGAATTTGATTTTGTTGATCAAACAGATTTAAAACTGATACAATCGAGCATCAAACCCAATACTAAACTGATCTGGATCGAAACACCTTCCAATCCATTATTAAAGGTAACTGATATAGAAGAGATTGCTAAAATAGCAAAAGCCAAGGATATCACATTGGCCTGCGATAGCACATTTGCTTCGCCGATTCTGCAAAACCCGATTTTATTGGGGGCCGATATTGTAATGCACAGCAGTACAAAATATCTTGGTGGCCATAGCGATGTGCTTGGGGGAATTTTAGTGACTGCCAAAAAGAATGAATTGTGGGATAAAATCAAAAATATTCAGCAAACCGGAGGATCCGTGCCTTCTCCTTTTGATTGTTTTTTATTAACCAGAAGTATTAAAACGTTAGCCTACAGGATGAAAGGGCATTGTGAAAATGGGAAAATCATTGCTGATTATTTAAAAGGCCATCCCAATGTAGAAGCCGTTTTTTACCCAGGATTGGAAAGTCACCCACAACATGATATTGCTAAAAAACAAATGAAAGATTTTGGCGGAATGATGTCGTTTTTAGTAAAGGGTGATGCAGAAGCCGCCCATAAAGTGGTTAACAAAGTAAAATTATTTGCACAGGCAACCAGTTTGGGGGGTGTAGAAAGTTTAATCGAACACCGTTATTCAGTAGAAGGCCCAGATAGTAAAACGCCTAAAAATCTGCTCCGTATTTCTGTCGGATTAGAACATGTTGATGATATTATCGCTGATTTAGCACAGGCGCTGGGTTAAAGAATTCAATCTCCGTGGTCTGTGTCCTAACATACCATTCAAATATGTATTCGGTCTGTGAGGACACGGACCGAGGGCAAGGGATAAAATAATATAGACCTCGCAGGTTTTTAAAACCTGCGAGGTCTTAAAATCTATTTCGGATTACAAATAGTAGTTAACTTAAGCGAATAATTCGCCTCCAAAGGTTCGTTTGTTTGTGCTAAGCGCTGCGAACCCGTATTAGCCGGACAGGCAATATCACCGGCGGCATCATAAATCAATTTGGTTCCATTAGCCAACAATTCTTTTGGCACATACACCTGTACCCTCGTTATCGAATACCCTGAAGGGAAATAACGCACGTAGTAACCATCAGGATGTTTGGTCCAGATACCGCTTGGCACATCGCTTCTTGGCGGTGCCATTCCAGCTACAATCGCATATTTCTCCATATCGGCGTAAGTATAATTGCCAGAGGCCACCAGTTGGCGGATATTATTCTCAGCCTCAAAAACAGCCCTAACGCCTGATGGCAATTGATCTTTTGCTTTCTCCATTACATCAAAAGGCAAAACGCCCAATGCACCACCTTCTAACTGCGTAAGCTGCTTTGGCGTTAACAGTTTAATTGCGGTTATTTTAACCTGCCCGTTATAATCGGCAAATTTTGTTCTGGCGATAATGGTCCATAACAACGCTTGAATGTCGTGCTGCTCTACCTCTGGATGTTTCTCGGCACTTTTTAATATAGAAACAACAATTTCCTCTTTTGGGCCTAAAACCGGCGCAAACATATAACCATCGCCTTTAGATGGTGCAAAAGTTCCTGCTTTTAAACAGTAGCTTTTATTGGTCATTTCGTAAAGTCCTTCGCAGAGCACAAAACCACCATCAGCATTTTTAGGCAATAGATATAATGGCTGGGCTTTCAAATTTAACGAAGCAATAAAATCGGGCAATTTTTCGCCCTCTCTGTTTACATCTTCAAAACTGGTGGTAATAGCAGCAGGCTGTTTCAAAAATTTATCTACACCTAAAGCTTTAGCGCCTTGGGCCGTGCCCACTTTTAATAATTTGTCTTTTAAACCGCCAAATTGAGCGTTTACATTATTGAAGCATGCTACAGATAAGAGCAATGCCAAACACAGAGATTTTGTATTTTTCATCATCATTAGATTTAGATAGGGTACACAAACTTAGAGTTTTAAGCGTTAATTTTATATTAAAACTTCAAAATCCAGCATCAATTCAAAATTACATCGTTCATTTTCAATTGATTAACTGAAATTCAAAATTTTATTTTGTGGATTAAAATTAAATTCAGACATTTGGAATATTATTTGGCAGATAGCTAAATAAAAGTCAATCTTCGCAGGTTGATTTATAAAGAAGTGGCGAGAGACTGGCTCGATGACCCACTGGCAACCCTCAGAAAGAGAAGGTGCCAATTCCTGACCGGATAACAAGGTGTTATTTGGAGATATAAATTAGAACTGATGAAAACATTAAATCTTCAATCGCTAAGCGAGCCCAGTGCAAACCTGAAAAATTTAGGGAAAGTTTCTATTTCTTTTATCTGTTGCGAAATGCGTGCGGTTACTTGTATGTGCTGTTGCATACAGTAATTTAAAAATCTTCCTTTTTTGTTTCTTTCAAACTGGAAGGTCCCGAAAAATCGGGATACGCCCTGTTAGGTTTTAGGATTAACCTAAATATCTACAAGCATCTCATCATTCAACAATTAAAAAAAGAAATTATGTCAACATCATATAAATTTGAAACATTACAGTTACACGCTGGTCAGGAAATAGATCCAACAACAGGCTCAAGAGCAGTACCGATTTACCAAACCACCTCCTATGGTTTTAAAAACGCCGAACATGGTGCCAATTTATTTGCCTTAAAAGAATTCGGGAATATTTACACCCGGATTATGAATCCAACCAATGATGTTTTCGAGAAACGCATTGCAGCTTTAGAAGGTGGTGTTGCAGCTTTAGCGGTAGCATCAGGCCAGGCCGCTCAATTTATCGCATTAAACAATATACTGGAAGCAGGCGACAGCATTGTTTCTTCATCTCATATTTACGGTGGAACATACAACCAGTTCAAAGTAGCTTTTAAACGTTTGGGGATACAGGTAGATTTTGCCAATCCAGATGTGCCTGAAGAATTTGAAGCTAAAATAACAGATAAAACAAAGGCAATTTATCTGGAAACCATTGGCAACCCGGCGTTTAGTGTGCCCGATTTCGACCAAATTGCGGCAATTGCCAAAAAATATGATTTGCCTTTGGTGGTCGACAATACTTTTGGTGCCGGAGGTTATCTATTTAAACCGTTAGAGCACGGCGCAAATATCGTGGTAGAATCGGCTACAAAATGGATCGGCGGCCATGGTACGAGTATTGGCGGTGTAATTATTGATGGAGGTAACTATAATTGGGGCAATGGAAAATTCCCTCAATTCTCCGAGCCGTCAGAAGGATACCATGGTTTGGTGTTTAGTGATGTTTTTGGCATCGGTGGACCATTTGGCAATATCCAGTTTATCATCCGCGCCCGCGTAGAAGGCTTAAGAGATCTTGGTCCTGCGCTATCTCCGTTCAATTCGTTTCTTTTATTGCAGGGTTTAGAAACTTTGTCGCTCCGTGTACAACGCCATGTAGACAATGCACTCGAACTGGCCACCTGGCTAGAAAACCATCCTTTGGTTAAAGCGGTTCAATACCCGGGTTTGGCGAGCAACAAATACAACAATCTGGCTAAAAAGTATTTAAGCAATGGTTTTGGTGCAGTTTTATCATTTGAGCTGGCCGGAAACAAAGAAAATGCAACACAGGTAATTGATAACTTAAAACTGGTATCGCACCTGGCCAATGTAGGTGATGCAAAAACGCTGATCATTCAGCCTTCAGCAACTACTCACCAGCAATTAAGCGAGACCGAACAACAGGCTGCAGGTGTAACACCAAATGCATTAAGGGTATCTGTTGGTATTGAGCATATCGACGATATTAAAGCCGATTTCGAACAGGCATTTGCAAAACTTAATATCCAAGTTACCTCAGAAAGCTTACAAGCCTAAACCCAAACCCCCTGAGGGATTTTTTTAAAACAACAACACTACAAAATGCATAAGAGTAAAAACGATACCACTTCAAAGTCCCCTTCAGAGGATTTAGGGGGAACATATAATTATCCTAAACAGTTTAAATTAGAAAATGGTAAAAAAATCCGCAACCTGCAGATTGCTTATCAAACTTATGGCAAATTAAATGCAAATAAGGACAATGTAATCTGGGTTTGCCATGCGCTTACTGCTAATGCTGATGTTTTTGAATGGTGGGAAGGTTTATTTGGCCAAAATGCCCTGTTTAATCCCGAAGATCATTATATCGTTTGCGCCAATGTTTTAGGTTCGCATTATGGAAGTACCAATCCACTGAGCACCAACCCGGTAAATGGATTGCCTTATTACCTTTCTTTTCCGCAGTTTACCATCCGCGACCTGGTTTCGGCTCACCAGTTATTAGCAGCGCATCTTGAGGTTAATCATATTAAATTACTGATCGGTGGTTCTTTAGGTGGGCAGCAAGCTGTAGAATGGAGCATTATGGAACCTAATAAAATAGAAAACCTGATTTTGATTGCTACTAACGCTGCGCATTCGCCATGGGGAATCGCTTTTAACGAAAGTCAGCGTTTGGCCATTACTACCGATAGAACTTTTTATGCCAACCAACCCAACGGAGGCAGCAAAGGCCTAAAAACAGCACGCAGCATTGCACTTTTAAGTTACAGAACGTATAGTGCCTATGGCAGTACCCAAGTGGAAAGTGTAAACGATAAAACCGATAACTTCAGGTCGTCTTCTTACCAAAATTACCAGGGCGAGAAGCTGATTAACCGCTTTAATGCCTATAGCTATTATTATTTAACCAAAGCTATGGACAGCCACAATGTTGGCCGTAACCGTAAAAGCATTGCTGAAGCTTTAAAATTGATCACTGCAAATACCTTGGTAATCGGAATAGAAAACGATGTATTGTTCCCTTTATCAGAGCAAAAATATTTAGCAGATCATATCCCCGGTGCAGAATTTAGTGCCCTGCATTCGGATTATGGCCATGATGGGTTTTTAATTGAAACAGATGCCCTAACCAATGTAATCGGTAATTTTATTAAAGAAAGTAGGGATAAAAAAATCATTAAATTACAGCACACTGCTTAAAAAGGTAGATGGTTTAAGGTATAAAGGTTGAAGGTGAATGGCTGGATGCCAAAGTTTAAAAAGGTAGATGGTTGAGGGTGTAAAGGTTGAAGGTGAATAATAAAAAATCTGTGCAATCTAATAATCGGTGTAATCATCCCCTTTAGGGAAAAAATATAAAGTGTAATCACAAAGACAAAAATGAGTAAGAATTTAAAAATAGGTTTATTTGGTTTCGGTGTTGTAGGACAAGGTTTATTGGATATTATCCAAAGCCAGAACCTTAATCTTGAGATCATTAAAATCGCGATAAAAGACCCAAGAAAGACACGTACGTTAAATAAAGATCTCTTTACAACCGATCGTAACGAAATATTGAACAATACGGAAATCAATACCATTGTAGAATTGATTAACGATGCTGATGCTGCCTATGAAATTGTAACTACTGCCCTAAAAAATGGCAAAAATGTAGTTTCGGCCAATAAAAAAATGATCGCTACGCACTTAAAGGAACTGGTAGATCTACAACAGCAACATGGCACTTCCCTATTGTATGAGGGCGCAGTTTGTGGCAGTATTCCTATTATCCGTAATCTGGAAGAATATTATGATAACGAATTATTCCACGCTTTGAGCGGTATTTTTAACGGTTCGTCTAACTATATTCTTTCGAAAATATTTAACGAAAACCAAAGTTACGATTCGGCCTTAAAAGAAGCTCAAGACCTTGGTTTTGCAGAAACTGATCCGATTTTGGATGTGGGCGGTTATGATCCGAAATACAAACTCGCCATTGCTACCGCACATGCTTACGGTTTATTTGTAAACCCTGATGCCATTTTAAACATCGGCATCCAGAACCTTTCGCAGTATGACATTAAATATGCACGCGAAAAAAACTTTAAGATTAAACTCGTGCCTACAGCACGCAAGGTAAACACAAAAGATATCGTGACTTACGTATTGCCAAAGCTAGTAGCCAAAGACGATTTTCTCTACAATGTAGAAAACGAATATAATGCAGTTGCCGTGCAGGCGGCATTTGCCGATAAACAGTTTTTTTATGGTAAAGGTGCCGGTGGCCATCCTACCGGAGCTGCTGTACTTTCGGATATTGCTGCCTTGCGTTACGATTACCGTTATGAATATAAAAAATACCACTCAGAGAACGGTGTAAAACATACAGAAGAAATTTTATTGGAGATTTACCTGCGTTATGCGGATGAAGACCTGATTACGCTATTGGAGTTTGATAACATCAGTGAGCGTTACGCCGCCAGCAGCTACAAATATGTAGTGGGAACGGTTAAATTGGAAAGCCTAATTAAAAACCGCGAGCTGCTTTTGGATAAATCTGTTTTTGTAGCCTATACCGGCAGACAGATTTATAAACAAGAGCAATTGAGCGAAAATGTTTTTGCCCAGGAACTGGCAGCCCTTTAATTTATTTTTTAAGGTTAATTTTTTTATTTGTTTTGTTGTTAAGTACAAAGGCCGGAGCGAGTCCGGCCTTTTGCGTTATTTAAAATTTTCCAGTATCCGTAGTCTATCTTCGTTTTCTTTATCGTTTTTATGATAGAGTTCAATAAAAACGATCTTTTTTTCTTCGGCAAAATATGCATAAATTAACCTCAAGCCTGAGTTTACTCCTTTTCCCTTTAAGCTATCGCAAGTTATTTTCTTGATCTTAATTACACAGGTTGTAATACCTAAATTATCTACCCTAAAACTAAAAGGATTACGTTCATCAGGCTTAACCCTCAAAAGTATCTTCATATCTTCCAAATCTGAATGCAGACTACGGTATCGTTTCAAAAGTTTTTTGAGATCTTTATCGAATTCTCCTAATGATTCAAAGAGCATAATCAATCGTTTTCTTCCTCATTATAAATTCTTACCGAGTAAGGTAATTCACGATAAAAAGCTAAATTATAATTGATGTCTTTACCCTCTTCAGTTACTTCCCACGGTAAGTCTTTATGCGAATAATCGCTTATTGCTGTGGCAGACCAATCACTCATTTGCTCTATAACCTTATCTATAACATCTTTTTCGCTTGCTTTAAATAGGGTTAAATCAGCTTTTTCGAGTGGTAAATAGCGCTTTTGTGGGTATCCTCTGTATTCCGTTTTAATTCGTTGAAGTTGATTTTCACTTATCATCTCGTTAATAACAGAATCTAATTTTTGAGGAACAGGCCCATAAGGTAACTTTTTGTACTTCGCACCCGTTAAATGCTCTTCGTATAACTCGTAATAATTAAAATCAGAAAAATAAAGCAGTTTATATAAAACTGTTTCGCCAACATTGGGCTTGCCTGCACAACGTTCTAAAATATAAAGCAGAACATTTTTAAACTTACTGATATTTAGGGTTGGAACCGAAATGCGTTCTTCTAAAACTTCATCACTTATTTCGTTGGTTAATTTTAAGCTTTGATTGGTGATGAAATCTTTGGTCATAAAATCATCCAGAGAAAAATTCAAAACCATAGCTAACTTTTGCATTTCGCTTAGGCTAACACCTCTATTACCCAGTTCGATTTGTGTTAACGATGGCCTCGAAATACCTATACTTTTAGCTAAATCTTCTTGAGAGAAGCCCTTTTTTGAACGCAGACTAGCTATCCGTTCGCCAATCTCTCTTCTAGACAATTCATTTCCCATTTCACAAAAATACAAATTGTTTTAAAATAAAACAAATGAATGATTTATTTTAAAACAATCTTTAACGGCTTTGGGTAATAAAATTTAACTAAGGCTTAAGCTTAAGGTATTTTTCAATAATTATCCGGTTTACTCCAGCTGCTTCAACTTTTTCAATACCTTTTTGAATCAGCGTATCCTGGTGGATGGCCAGTTTAAAATTGAATTTTTTACCCTCCCAGCTTTTGTTTTTATAATATTCAAGATGTTCGGTATAATCATCTCCTTTTAACACAAATGTTCCTCCTCCGGCATCAAAACTGGTGGTATCTTTTGGATTAAGGCTATGTTTTAAAAAGGAGAAATGCGTGCTGTTAAAAATTTTAATCATTTTTAAATCGTCCGAATAATCTGTGGTCTGGCTTTTTCCGTTCTCGATGGTTGTGGCTGATAATAGCTGCCAGGTACCCATAATATCAAGATCCTGGTCTTTTTTGTTTTCATTTTTATTCGCACAAGAAAACAGGCATGGCACTGCCAATAGCATTAAAATGTTTAGTCTCATAAATTCAGTTATTTGGTTAGTTTATTTTTACTGTTTATCCCCTGCCGGCCATCTTAATTAGTTTATGGGCAAGGTCTTTACCTAAATAGCCATCGATAATAGCATGTACAACATATAAAATAGGTGTCATTAAAATAGCCACCACAAATTTGTAGGTATAATTAACCAGACCGATTGCGGCAACCATCTGCCAGCTGTAATGGTATTGCGGGTTTAAATAAAAAGCAATAAAAATCACCACAAAACTATCAATCAACTGCGATACCAAAGTTGATCCGGTGGCACGGAGCCACAAAGCACGTTCACCTGTTATCTTTTTTATCCGGTGAAAAATCAGCACATCAGCCAACTGCCCAATAATAAAGGCGGTGATAGAACCTACAATAATCCACATGCCCTGTCCAAATATACCCGCAAAGGCATTATTCATATTCAGGTCTTCGCCATTAATATTCTGGTGTACCCAAAAATCGGCCGCACTTAAGTGCATCGAGCCCCAAACCACTAAAAAGGCAAATGCAATTAAAACAGAAGTAAGAATAGATAAAAAACGCACCTGTTTTACGCCAAAATATTCATTAATAATATCGGTCATAATAAAAATGATCGGCCAGGTTAATACCCCTGCCGACATCACAAAAGATAAATTTGGCACGCCAAGCAGGTTAATATCGAACTTTTTTATGCCCAATGTTTCTTCAACACTGAATAATTTAACGCCAATAAACTCTGATAATATAGCATTTGCCACAAAAAAGCTACCCAGAATGAGTAGTAAACGGCTTTCTTTCGTCTTAAAAGTCATAGACTATAAATCTAGGAATAAATCGTTTATTTATCTTTATCGAATACTGGATTTTTAGCAGAGATAACACAAACATTACGCAGCCATTTGCCTTAAATATTTTGTTTAGCGTAAAAACCTGATTTTTACAATCGTTCGACCATAAAAATAGGTTAACAAATTAAATCTAACAATCTTTGCGCCATCAAAATCTGGTAATCTTCATGGCTAAAAAACAACACTTCTATCTGATACTCATTTTAGGTTCATTGGCGGCGCTCGGCCCGTTCTCTATCGACATGTACCTGCCCGGATTTGTTGATATTGCGAAGGATCTGCGGAGCACCGAATCTACCGTTGCACTGTCATTATCGAGCTTTTTTATCGGAATTTCTGCGGGGCAGTTATTATATGGTCCACTATTGGATAAATTTGGCAGAAAGAAACCTTTATACTTTGGTTTAGCACTCTATATACTTGCTTCATTTTTGTGTTTGGCGGTAACGGATGTAAACCAATTGATTGTTTTACGTTTTGTGCAGGCCATTGGAAGTTGTGCCACTGCTGTAGCCTCTGTTGCTATGGTAAGAGATTTGTTCTCTGTGGAAGAAAGTCCGAAGGTATTTGCCTCCCTAATGCTCGTTATTGCCGTTTCGCCAATGCTTGCTCCAACAGCTGGTGGTTACCTCATATCGGCTTTGGGCTGGAAATATGTATTTGTATTTTTAGGATTAATGGCTGTTTTAATGCTCCTGGCTTCTATTTTCAAATTGCCAGAAAGTTATAAACCCGATCCAAATTACTCGTTAAAACCAAAGCCCATTTTAACCAATTTCTTTACGGTATTAAAAGAACCTCAGTTTTATACTTATGCATTAATCAGTTCCATCACTTTTTCGGGTTTATTTGCTTATGTATCTTCATCTCCAACTGTTTTTATGAAGATTTATGAGGTAAGCAAAACAGGATATGGCTGGATATTTGCACTTTTATCGGTATCGTTTATCGGTTCCAGCCAGGTAAACAGCTTAATATTAAAATGGTTTACCAGTAAAAAAATCGTAACCTGGGCACTTGTTGCGCAATGCATTTTCAGCTTGATTTTCTTAATATTTGCCTTAAACAATTGGTTAGACCTGTATTCTACCATCGGTTTTATTGCACTGTTTTTAGCCTGCTTGGGTTTAATCAACCCAAATGCTGCTGCTTTATCGCTTGCGCCTTTTACCAAAAATGCAGGCAGTGCATCTGCTTTAATGGGTGCATTACAAATGGGATTAGGTGCTTTGGCTTCAGTAATGGTAAGTTTATTTAGCGAACACTCGGTTGTACCAATGCCGTTGGTAATGACGGCGGCCGCATTTATCGCGCTATGCTGCTTGTTAATTGGCAGAAGATTTATCACCACCGAAGTAGAAGCATCTTCAGATTCGGCTGTGATAGCACATTAGGCAATAAAAGTCTACCGAATTATTTACCACCGTAGTTACCTAAGAACTTAAGAAACCTGAGCTCGGTTATTAATAATATGATTTGGGCGTTTTTACACGCTTTTCGCTGTATCTTTTTGGCTGTCCTTGGCCTTAGCTCAGGCTGACAGCCAAAAAGGATGCCGCTTCAATCGTTAACGCATTACAAACATATGTGCTACGGTCTTGAAATTATTAAGTTCCTCCTATAATCAACTGAGGTTATCGGTTATTATGGCTAAGGTGAACTCAGGTTTCTAAGGTGGTTATTATCAGTTTGGTAAAACTATGGTACAAATAACTTCCAGATGAGGTAACAGGCCAATGTTCCAATTGCGGCAATGATAAACCCACTCAAGCGCTTCTTTTTGATAAAACAGATAAGAATAATGCCTGAAATGGATACCAATGTCATCAGTACTGCCGAAATATCGATAATCCACGACCATGCCCTGCCAGAATCCCTGCCTTTGTGCAAATCGTTAATTACCGCCACTGCACCAAATCTTGTCGTACTAAGTTCGTATTTTCCGGTTTCGCGGTCTATAAAGGTATCAGCAAGGTAACCTGGGCCGTTAAACGTTAAGCTAACCTCCCGATCATCAATCCTGAAATCGCTCAATGCGCCTTTTACCTCATGCTTACTTCTAAAAAACTCCACCAGCTGCAGTTTATTAATCTTATTGGTATCGGGCTGGTTAACCCATTTCAGATTTACCGAACCAGAATCTCTGGTAACTACTTCCTTGCCAGAAGTAAACCAATCGGCATGGTTTAAAGTTAGGCCCGATACGGCAAAAAACAATAAGATGGTAAAGCTTACCATCGACAAATAAATATGTAGCCAGCGGGATAAACCCGCTAAACGTTTCTTTCCCTTACCTTTTCCGCTTTCTTTTTTAACCGGTTTTTTTCCAAGGCCGCTAGGTGCAGCAATGCCATTACTTTTTTGGGATTTTTCTGTATTCAAGTGATGCCGATGCTAATTCTGTATTTGGGGTTAATTCTACTTTTTGTGCCGAACCTGTAAATCTCATCTCTTTCGAAATTACCTGATAAGTTCCATGCTCGCGGGCCACTTCGATAAAAACGGTATAGGTTCCTGCTTTAACCAGGTTTCCGCTATCGTCTTTACCATCCCACGATAAACTGTACTTGCCGGGGCCACGTGTAGCCGAACTGGTTGAGCTTAACTTGCCTTCAGCACCTTTTTTAAATTCATCACCATTTGCACGGTTCCACGATTTTAAATCGGGCAGCCAACGTGGTTTGTTGTACCAAATGGCCAGATTACGTACCGGAGTTTTAGCTGCATCTTCAACCCAAACTGCTACAAACGGGCGGCGAACGCGCTTACCATCGGTTGACTCGATATTAGCGATTTCCAAATTTACAATCAGTTCGTATTTCGTATTCCAAAGCTTATCAGCTTTATTGGTTTTGGACAATGCAGTTGCTGGTTTCTCTGCAGGCAATTCATATTTTGTCCAAGCTTCGCTTTTAATTTCTTTTCCCTCTTTGGTAACCAATAAATAGGCAATATCACTTCTGTTTGCCGTTAGCTTTTCGATTTCTGAAACTGAAAGTACGTTAAAAGAAGTAGCCAAAGCACCAGCTTCGCTTGCATCAGGGGCAATAACCGTAGCGCTGATGATTTCAGAAACAGGCTTTCCGGTACGCGGATCAACAATGTGCGAATACCACTTTCCGTTTACGCTAAATCCTCTGCGGTAGTTGCCGCTGGTTGCCACGGCCCTATCGGCCACTTTAATGGTTGTTAAAGCTTCATCATTTTCCGAATCTGCTTTAGGGTTGGCAATCTCAATATTTTCTGCCTGATTTCCTTTAATCACCATGTCGCCACCGATATTAACCACTACATTTTCAATACCAGTAGTTTGTATGGCTTTTTCGGCCGCTTTATTGATGATATAACTTTTTGCAAAAGAATTTAAAGCCAAAGGCGTCTCATCAAGGCGTGTAACCGTTTTATTTTTTTCGTCTAATACATAATGTTTTTGTTTAACTAGCAGAACAGCATTTTGCAGTACCTCTGCAGATGGCAAACGGTTTTCGGTAGCTGCTTTTTTCCAAACATTGCCAATTACTGCTGCCGAAGCATCCAGTGCACCGTTGGTTAAGTTTTTATAGGCTTCAAACTGTTTAAGGACTTCGAATAGTTCTGATGAAACTTTGGTAGCCTGTTTTCCATTATTCATCCATTTGCTAAACTCACTTGTTGGTTTGTAAGCGCTTAAAATATCGTCCAGGCGGTCGATCTCATTAAGGGCATTTTGTTCAGCCCGGTCTGCATCTGCCTGGTTGATTGCTTTAAATTTTAACTCTAAGGAGGTACCCAAAACATTTTCGTAATTGGAAACAAATGTCCTTAAAGCTTTTTTAGGACTAACAAATGCTGATGCGGTCATTACCACTAAAAAAACAGCCAATAAGTGTTTAAACTTCATATAATCAGAATAATTTGGAGATTTAGTGCAAATAAAAGGGTTTATCTGGAATAATTTTAAATAAGCTGAAAATATATTTGAAATAATACACGATTTCTTGAGTGACCCGTTTTAAATCAAATATTTTTCGCTTCGCCTATTGACCTTTCTCTACAGCAAGGGTTTAATGGAAATTATTTTATATTTTATCTCAATTTCCCAAATCACCCGAGGTTTTGCACATAGCTTTTAGCGTCGGCTTTTACGCTTTAAGCTTTTTTTTCCTATTTTCGCTTATAAGATGCTGAATATACAATCTAAACTTCCGGGTGTTGGTACCACCATTTTTTCGGTGATGAGTAAGCTTGCGGCAGAACACAATGCCATAAATCTATCTCAGGGTTTTCCAGACTATGCCTGCGACCCAAAATTGATAGAGCTGGTTAACAAGGCCATGAAAGATGGTTTTAATCAATATGCCCCTATGCCGGGCTCCAATCTTTTAAAAGAAACGATTGCCGATAAAGTTGAAAAACTTTATCATGTAAAATACAGTCCCGACACCGAAATTACAGTTACAGCGGGCGGAACACAGGCTATTTTTACCGCATTGGCATCCATCATCAATGCAGGAGACGAAGTGATTATTTTTGAGCCTGCCTACGATAGTTATGCCCCCACCATAAAACTTTTGGGCGGTTTGGTTAAAACTTACGAACTTGCCCCTCCTAATTACAGTATTGACTGGGATATGGTAAAAAAACTGTTTACCGCCAAAACCAGGATGATCATTTTAAATACGCCGCAAAATCCTACCGGTAGTATTTTAACGGCTGATGATATGGAATCGCTGATTAAATTGGTGAGCGGCACCGATATCTTAATTTTAAGCGACGAAGTTTACGAGCATTTAATTTACGATGAAAAAAAACACCAAAGTGTAATGCTTTATCCAGAATTAAGGCAGCGCAGTTTTATTATTGCCTCATTTGGCAAGCTTTTGCATGCCACAGGATGGAAACTGGGATACTGTTTGGCCCCCGAAAAACTCACCAAAGAATTTAGGAAAGTACACCAATTTAATGTTTTCAGCGTTAATAGTCCAATGCAGCAAGCCATTGCCAATTACATTAGCGAACCAGAAAACTATACTGGAATAGCGGGTTTCTTTCAACAGAAACGCGATTACTTCAGAGAACTTTTAGCCGAGAGCAGGTTTAAACTGCTGCCTTGTAACGGATCGTATTTTCAATGTGCAAGCTATAGCAACATCAGTGATGAAAAAGACACCGATTTCAGCATGAGGCTCATTAAAGAGTTCGGGGTAGCCACCATTCCTGTTTCGGCATTTTATCAAAAGGCTACCGACCATAAAATTATCAGGTTCTGTTTTGCCAAAGAAAATGCCACGCTTGCCCTGGCTGCAGAAAAATTAAAAAATGTTTAACCATCCCTAATAAATAAAAATGGAAGCACCTGTTTACACTCAAATAGAAAACCTGAAAGTAACTGTCTTTCAAGCTTATCTTTTTTGGGAAAACATAGAAAAAAACCTTTTAAATCTAGCCCTTCGCTTATCGATGGGCGTTCGGGAAAAAACTGATATCATCGTGTTGCCCGAAATGTTCAATACAGGTTTTAGCATGAATTCTGAAGCTTTGGCTGAGGAAATGGGTGGAAAAACGATGCAATGGATGCAGAAAATGGCATACCAGTACAATTGTGTGGTTACAGGCAGCTTGATTATAAAAGAAAACAACCAATATTTTAACCGCCTGATCTGGATGGAGCCAGACGGCAAACACCAACATTACGATAAACGCCACCTTTTTGGAATGGGCAACGAGGATGATCACTTTAGCCCTGGCAAAAATAAACTGATTGTAGAGCTGAAAGGCTGGAAAATAAGGCTTGCAATATGTTACGACCTCCGTTTTCCGGTATGGCTGCGCAATGTAGACCAGGAATATGATATTCTGCTTTTGGTTGCCAACTGGCCCGATAAGCGTTCGGCCCATTGGAAAGCCCTCATCCCGGCCAGAGCAATTGAAAACCAGAGTTATGTTATTGCCGTTAACCGCGTTGGCCATGATGGAAACCAGATTTATCACAGCGGACTGTCCATGTGCTTAGATCCTTATGGCAATACCGTTTATTATAAACCAGAAGACGAAGATTTATACACTTTTAGCATCAATTACGAAGAACTGGTAAAAATCAGAAGACAGTTTCCATTTTTGAAAGATGCAGATAGGTTTACGATTGAAAATTAAATGATCAATCTACAAATCACAATTTTCAGACCATAACCATTAATTTAGGAATAACCAAAGTTCAATTACAATGGTCAAACTAAAACAATGCGTTTATCGGTTAAACGATTAACCCCTTTTCTAAACAACTAACCTCTCTAAACGATTAACATACTCAACAATTAACCACACTAACTATTAATCATCCCTAAATGTTTAACCGCCGTAAATTTATAAAAGCATCTGCCCTTTCTGCCGGATTATTGGCAATTGATAAAAAGAGTATTGCCGAAATAGTACCCGAAAAAGGATCAAAAGCAGCAAATTTTCCTATCGTAATTTCTACCTGGGATTTCGGGATTGCGGCAAATGCCGATGCCTGGAAAGTATTGTCGGCAGGTGGACGAGCGTTAGATGCTGTTGAACAAGGTGTTTGGGTACCTGAAGCAGATGAAAAAAACCAATCGGTTGGTTACGGCGGTTTGCCTGATCGAGATGGCCATGTTACCCTCGATGCCTGCATTATGGACGAACTGGGCAATTGTGGTGCGGTATTGGCGTTGGAACACATTAAACACCCCATTTCAGTTGCGCGCAAGGTAATGGAAAAAACGCCCCATGTGATGTTGGCCGGAGATGGTGCTTTACAATTTGCATTGGAACAGGGTTTCAAAAAAGAAAACCTCCTTACGCCAGCCAGCGAAAAAGCATGGAAAGAATGGTTAAAAACTGCTAAATATGCACCGGTAATGAATATCGAGAATAAACTCTACGAAAAAGCCGCACCGCAAAAATTACCCGGAAACCAATATAATCACGATACCATCGGCATGCTCGCCATTGATGCCAAAGGAAATATTTCTGGTGCCTGTACAACAAGTGGAATGGCCTACAAACTCCGAGGTAGGATTGGCGATAGTCCGATTATTGGAGCTGGTTTATATGTTGACAATGAAATTGGTGGAGCCACCTCAACTGGTGTAGGTGAAGAAGTGGTCCGAAATGTGGGTTCATTCCTGGTGGTAGAGCTAATGCGCCAAGGCTTTAGTCCAGAAGCTGCCTGCAAAGAAGCGGTAATGCGCATTATCAAAAAGAAACCCGAAACGGCCAAAAATATACAGGTTGGCTTTTTAGCCATCAATAAAAAAGGCGAATATGGTGCGTATGCCATTCAGCAGGGTTTTAGCTATGCAGTTTGCAATGCTGAAAAACAAGATCTTTTAATTAAAGGGAAAAGTTATTATTAACTTTAACTGATCATCCCAAAACACAAAAAAATGACAATGCTAAATGGGATTATTATCTAAAATTTTCGGCAAAAAAAATGTAGAAGAACGTAAAGGCGAACCCGATATGGTTTACGTTCCGAACGAAGATGAACGCATGAACCGGGCAATTGAGAAGGCCAATTTAACTCTTTGGTACTTTGAAGAAAGCCTTTCCAATCCGCAACCGCACCATGCTTATTTCTCTGTTAAAGTTCATATTGTTGATGGGGCCAATAGCGAACACATCTGGTTAACGGAACCCCATTTTGATGAGGACGGAAATCTATTTGGTACTGTTGGGAATGAGCCTGTACATGTAAAAACAGTCAAAATAAACCAAAAGATCGGCATTAACCGCGATCTGATCTCAGATTGGATGAGCATCGAAAACGGCCGTTTAATTGGTGGATATACAATTAGGGCAATAAGGGATGGGATTCCGGAAAAAGAACTGGCCGCTTTCGACAAAAGCATAGGTCTTTATATCGATGAAGGTGTAGACCATTTTAAAGCCAGCCTCGAAACGCCTGAAGGCGCCATCCTATCCCTTGAAAAAGCATATATCGATCAAAATATTGATGCTGCATTAGCCTGTAAGGATTTTCATGAAGAAGCTAAATCGCTACTTTCGGCTATGAAGATGGAAATTGATGAAGATATTATTAACGAAACAGCTGAAGTATTAAAACTATCATTCATTAATAGCATTGAGGAAAACGGTTTTCCTGATTTCTCGACCATCCAAAATGCTTTCCCCGAACGTAAAAAAATCGATGATACCCATTGGGTCATTACCGAAGTGTGCTGGTACCCCGATGGCGGAAAATCAGTGCAGCTGCTCAACACCTATAAATCTCCAAAAGGATGGGTTGTTTTAGGTCCCGCGGGTCCACAGGAATAATATAAAATCAATAACATTTAAAGTATGACGAAGAAATTGGCAATCGGTTGCTTGGAAGTATGTGCAAATTCTTACGCTTCGGCATTGGCTGCTCAAAACGGCGGTGCTCAGCGGGTCGAGTTTTGCGATAACCTTGCTGAAGGCGGTACCACGCCAAGTTACGCGCAGATTGCCCTGGCCAAGAAAAATTTATCCATCGAAGTTTGGCCGATTATCCGTCCGAGGGGTGGCGATTTTTTATATTCTGAGCTAGAGTTCGAATTGATGAAAGAAGATATAAAAATCTGTAAATCATTAAATTGTGAAGGTGTAGTGATCGGAATTCTAAAGGAAGATGGCACCATCGATAAAGAAAGATGTGCCGAGCTGATTAGACTTGCCCAGCCTTTGCAAGTGGCTTTTCACAGGGCTTTTGATATGACCAACGATATGGACCAGGCCTTAGAAGATTTAATTGCTCTCGATATTAAGCGGGTACTTACATCAGGAGGGGCATCATCAGCTCCGTTGGGTGCGGAAAGATTGGCCCAACTGGTAAAAAAAGCCAACGGACGGATTACCATCATGCCGGGAGCAGGTATAAATGAGCAAAACATCGCCGAATTGATCAAACAAACCGGTGCCACTCAGTTTCATGCATCGGCAAAAGAATTTGTATCCAGCAAAATGAAATTCAGGAATACGGAAACCAAAATGGGCACTATTGATGATGAATACCGATACGAGCTCACTTCGGAAACCAAAGTAAAAGCACTGGTTGATTGTATCAATAACTTGATAATAGATAAACCTTAATTGACTGAAAGTTACGTTTAGTAAATTTCTACCACATTGCGCGATATTAAGTGCCAGTTTTCATGCCTCCGTTCACTGTTTTTTAATAAAATATTTTAATTCATTAAAATCATGTTTTTTTATATTTTTGGCGAAAACAAACGAAAAAAAAAGCATGAAAAAAATCATCATTTTAATGACTCTCGTTTTGACTACATTTTTTGCCAAGGCGCAAGTAGATGTAATTACAAAACACAATGGCGAAACAATCAAGGGTAAGGTTGTTAAAGTTGAAGAATACGATGTTGTATTCAAATACGATGGAGAAGATTCTGATAATACTTTAGGAAAGTATGCCATTGAGAAAATTGTATACGGAAAAAGTGGAAGGGTAGAAAATATTACTGAAAAAATCGTGGTTTCTACTGAAGACGAATGGGAAAAAGTTGTCATTTTAGAAGATAAGGCTTCGGCAACCGGATTAAAGAAAGTTGAAGAAGTTAGGGGTAAAACAGGCCTCATCAATTATCATACTGGTAATACAGGCGATAAAAAAGCAGAGAAAAAATTAAAAATGGAAGCTGCAAAAATAGGTTGTCCGTTTGTGTTTTTAATCGACGATAAAAGCACTGTTGGTTCATCATCTAACAGACTTGGCGGTTCGCAAAACATAAAAAAAGGAATTGCTTACAAGTATTAATTTCTTTTAAGAACAAAAAAAAGAGGATAACCTAATGGCTATCCTCTTTTTTTTGTTCCGGTTATTGCGCTCCTTGGCACTGAGGATGGATGAGAATGTGTTTTTATCGCTAATTTTTAATAAAACTTAACGCGATGGCTCGTGAAGACGCACGCCATGTAAACCATTCAATCTAGCCCAGTGTTTCTTTCATTAAACGGGTATAAAATTCTTTTAGGGTAATACCCATTGCCGCTACCTGTTGCGGAATAAAACTAGTTGCCGTTTGCCCGGGGATGGTATTGATCTCAATAAAATAGAATTTCCCGGTTTCATGTTCCAGAAAATAATCAACACGTACCACTCCCCTGCAATTTAACTTTTTATACACATCAGTTACCACCTGCTGTACGCGTACCAGTTCTTCGTCATTCATCCTTCCGGGGGTAATTTCTTCTGTAGAGCCCGGCGTATATTTCGCTTCAAAATCGAAAAATTCATTTTGAGGGATAACTTCGGTTGTAGGCAGCACGGTAATTTTTCCTTCGGCACCAAAAACACCGATGGAAAATTCTCTTCCGCTCACAAATTCTTCGATCAAAATCTGGCTGTCCTCCAAAAAAGCTTTTTCAACAGCACTATCGAGGTCGTCAGCATGTTTTACCTTGCTCATGCCAATACTGCTTCCCCCACTGTTCGGTTTAACAAAATACGGCAACTTTAAATCTTCCATAATTTTATTCAGGCTATAGTTCCCGCCCTTAAATATCTGAACAGATTTTGCCGTGTACAAATTATCGATCCCTTCAACGATAGCCTTTGTATAGCCTTTATTCATCGTAATGGATGAGGTTAAGGCGTCGCAAGTGGTGAATGGGATGCCCAGCATATCAAAGTAACCCTGTAATTTGCCATCTTCTCCAGGCGAACCATGAATGGCAATAAATACCCCGTCAAACTTTATTTTCCGGCCTTCAAGGTTTAATGAAAAATCATTTTTATCAATATCAATCTTAACAGAATCGGCAGGCTCATAAAACCATCCTTTTTCGTTAAGCATAATTTTATAAACATCATATAGGTTTGGATCGATATTCTGGGCAATGGTAGCTGCACTTTTTACCGAAACAACCCATTCGCCTGTGGTACCGCCTGTTAACAGGGCAATTGTTTTCTTCATATCAGAAATCCTTAATTAAATTGAAATTGAATGTAAATATATCCTCAAAAATATAAATATCTTTGTGCTTTAGTAATATTGAAGAAGAGAATTAATGAATTATTGAACGAAAGAATCATGATTATTGAATGAGAAAATCGGCGGAGGATTGCCTGATGAATAGATTCGACAATTAAAATAGTTACATTTGAGCTTGTACGCATAACCCAAATTAAGATTCATGTCTAAATTTACAGATTATTTAAAAACCAAATCGTTTAGAAACAACATTTTAGCTGCAATAATTACCGTTATCGGGCTGCTGCTGATCGCCTTTTTTAGTTTAAGATATTATACCAAACATGGTGAAGGGCTAAATGTGCCCATGGTAAAAGGTTTATCATTTGAGCAGGCCGTAAAAAAACTTGAAGATGCCGGACTAAAATACGAAGTGGATTCGGTTTTCATTATGGATCAACCTGCGGGGATTGTAATCGATCAGGACCCTGATCCGAATACTTTTGTAAAAGACAACAGAACCATTTACCTCACTATTAACGCAGGTAAAACACCTAATACCAAATTCCCTGATGTTGCGTTTAAAACCTTACGCGAGGCACAGGCCATTATAGAAAGTTCGAGATTAAAAGTTGGCGATACCACCTATAAACCTGATGTAAGCCGCGATGTGGTGCTGGAAGCTTCGTTTGGTGGTCAGCCGATTACTGCTGGCCAAATTGTGCCTGTAGGCTCGAGGATTAACCTGATATTGGGTGATGGACGTGGAAACGAAGAAGTAGATATCCCACAATTAATGGGATTAACCATGGATGAAGCCAAATTTAGTTTAAGAGGTTCGAACTTAACTTTAGGAACAATTATTTATGATGGACCAATTACGGATAGTGCGGCTGCTGTGATTACCAAACAAGATCCTATGCTGGTTGATTCGGTTACGAAAGTAGCCATCGGCACGAAAATCAACATTACCTTATCTAATAAACAACAATAAAATACGCATAATATACAAATGACTGAAGTAGAAAAAAAGAACATGAGTACTGGCAAGAAAGCGGCAATCACAATTGCGCTTGTTGTTATTTTAGTTGCCGGTTACTTTGCGCTAAACCTTTACAGGCTTTATTTTGCCCCTAACGTTACCGAAAATCAAAAGTATTTATATATCAAAACAGGAGGCACTTACGAAACCCTGCTGGCTGATCTAAAAAAGAGAAGCATGATCCGAAGCATGTCGTCTTTTAAAGCCGCTGCCGAAAAAATGAACCTCGCAGCCAATTTTAAACCCGGCCGTTACCGTTTAATCAAAGGGATGACCAACCGTACCTTGATCAATACGATTAAAGCAGGAAACCAGGACCCGGTTAAATTGAAATTTCACAACATCCGTAAAAAAGAAAATTTTGCAGCCTACCTGGCCAGTAACCTCGAAGCCGATTCTTTAAGTTTCATTAATGTGTTAGATTCGACAGTATTGATCAGCAAATACGGCTTTAACCAGGATAATGTATATGCCATGTTTATTCCAAATACCTACGATATGTACTGGAATATTTCACCTGTTGATTTTTTTGAACGCATGCATAAGGAATATGATAAATTTTGGACGGCCGACCGAAAACAGAAAGCAGCCAGTTTAAACCTTACGCCTGCCCAGGTATATACTTTGGCTTCTATTGTAGATGCTGAGGCACTTTACGATAAAGAAATGCCAATTATTGCCGGCTTATATTTAAACAGGTTAAATAAGGGTATATTGTTGCAAGCCGATCCAACGGTTATTTTCGCCAATAATGATTTTACTGTAAAACGTGTAACCGGTAAATTGCTTCAGGTACAGTCGCTCTACAACACTTATAAATATGCGGGTTTGCCTCCGGGTCCGATTATGATGCCAAGTATCAATGCCATTGATGCTGTACTAAACCGCGACCAAAACAATTACATTTATATGTGTGCGAAAGAAGATTTTTCTGGCTACCATAATTTCGCCGCAGATAAGGCACAGCACGAAATTAATGCTAAAAAATACCGCGAAGCTTTAAACAAGAGAAATATCTTTAAATAATGTATAGCCACAGTACAAAAATCAGGGTCCGTTATGGCGAAACCGACCAAATGGGCTATATGTATTATGGCAATTATGCGCAATACTACGAAGTAGGCCGAGTAGAAATGTTGCGCAGTCTGGGCATGAGTTACAGCTCAATGGAGGCCGACGGAATCATGATGCCTGTTTTAGAACTGAAATGCAAATACATTAAACCAGCACTTTACGATCAGGAAATTACCGTAAAAACAATTGTGAAAACCCTGCCGGGCATCAGGATCTTCTTTGAATATGAACTGTACAACGAAAAGGAAGAACTGATCAACATTGGGGCTACAACGCTTGTTTTTGTGGATATGAAAAAGAACAAACCCACAAACCCGCCCGAAAACTTTATGCAGAAATTGTCGGTTTTTTTTAACTAATATTTAAAATGGAATGGTTACACAGGCAATTATTACACCTTAAGCTCTATTCGAGGTTTATCGAATGGACCAAAGGCTGTATTTTGCCCGGTTTTAGCCCACTCCCATTATACACGGTAGCTACTTTCTTTTTTCGGGAAATCGGGAAAGACACACTTGTTAACAAGGCATCATCCCTTGCTTATAGCTTTATGCTAGCCATCTTCCCCGGAATTATTTTCTTATTTACCCTGATACCATTTATACCGATTAAAGGTTTCCAGGATCAGCTTTTAAACCTGATCCAGCTGGTATTGCCGCATAATGCCTTTGATGCCTTTGAAACGACCTTGAAAGATATTATCAAAAACCAGAACCGAGGTTTATTGTCGTTTGGTTTTTTATCGGCCATATTTTTTGCTACCAACGGCGTTAAAAACCTGATGAAGGCTTTTAATAAGTCGTCCCTGATTATCGAAACCCGTGGCTGGTTAAAGCAGCGCTTAATTGCCCTGATTTTAACTATAATCATCTGCTTTTCGATTATTATCTGTATCAGTGCTATGGCGCTGGGCGAAGTTTTATTGAACAAGATCACCAACGAACTGCACATCAAAGATAGCTTTCTGGTTTATGCTGTGCAGTTTACCCGCTGGGCATTATTGGCTACCTTATATTTTATTACCATTTCTATCCTGTATAGATATGGTCCTGCCCACACCAAAAAATGGCGGTTATTTAGTGCAGGGTCATGGCTGGCCACAATACTTGCTTTTTTAACCATCTGGGGTTTTTCTTTTTACATTAACCACTTTGCTTCTTACAATAAAGTATACGGCTCTATTGGTACCCTAATTGTGGTAATGATCTGGTTATATCTAAATTCGTTGATTTTACTGATTGGTTTTGAACTCAATGCAAGCGTTGATGTAAGCAAAAGAAGTGTGAAAATTATCCGCCCTACCTTTAATCTCTTCAAAAAATCGGAGGCGATTGAAGAAAACATACAGAAGAAATAATTTTTTCTTCCTCTGTGTTAACTAATTATCAATTTTATATAAAAAAATAACATTCATAGTTTGCAGATTTAACCGGAGTTTGTACTTTTGCCTCCGGAAAGCTGGCAGAGTGGTCGAATGCGGCAGTCTTGAAAACTGTTGACTGTAACAGGTCCGGGGGTTCGAATCCCTCGCTTTCCGCCACCAAAACGAAACCCGACAACAGTCGGGTTTTTTGTTTTCCGGCTTTTCTTCAAGGCGCAGCATTAAGACGGAACGCCGGGAAACAAAAGAATGAGCGCAGCGAATATTTCGTTTTGGTGAAGCCTCCCCCCCTCGGTCATCACCGAAGCAAAGCGGAGGTAGTCCCCTCGTTTTCCGCAGGAAGTGCAAAAGCGCGTGTTTTAAAAATACACGCTTTTTATTTATATACCACTGGTAAATGACGTCTTAATTTAGAAAAGATTTATATATCAAAACTACCAATGCTGCAATTAGTGTATTTAGAAAATTAACAGCGTTATTTCCCAATATCCCCTTCCGCTCCAACACAGCGCCCAGTATAGAATCGACAGCGTTACCTACTATCCCCGCAAGTATAATAATGAAAAAATTGGTATTCCAGCCAAAGCCCAGTATGTAAACTATCGCAATTATGCAGCTTCCGGCAACGCCGATTAAAGTTCCTTCCAAACTGATTACCCCGTCTAGTCCACATTGATCGCGTTTGAAGGTTATAATATTGAAAAACTGCCTGCCATAAAGTATTCCCAACTCGGATGACAATGTATCTGCTGTAGCAGAGGCAAATGCTCCTGCCATTGCAGGCAACATAAAAGAAGCAAGCTGTGGGTAGCAGATCGTGAGTAAACCGGCTAAAGCAGGTACTCCCGCATTCGCCAGGACCTGCATAGCATTACGTCCTTTTCTGATCTCCTCCACGCCAGCAAAAGCCTGTTTTTTATGTCTCTGCCAGGATGTGGCAGCAGAACCCAATATAAAAAAAGTGGTCATCATGGCAATTCCTGTGTAACCACTGGCCGTAAAAATAAGATATGCCAATATTGCGCCTGTAAAAGCGGCAAATATGGTCAGTTTTTTCGCCAGAATGCTGTAAACGATGCCAGAAATGATGATGATAGGCAAAAGGATACCGCTGTTGAACATATCACAAATATATTTTAATTCTGTACGAAAAATACAATAAAGATATAAATACCCAACAGCCACATCCCTCATTATGGTAAACTATTTTTTAGATATCTCAATGGACTTGATTTTCATTTAACCCTATAATTTTGATAGATTAGCCTTTATTTCCTGAGATTATTAACTTCATCATGTTCGATTTTAGATTACGCGTTTTCTATACGGTTGGCAGGCGGCTTAACTTTACCAAGGCTGCGAAAGAATTATATATTAGTCAACCAGCCGTAACACGCCACATCCATGAGCTTGAAACTGCTTTCAGGCTGCAGCTTTTTGAAAGAAACGGTAATAAAATAGCACTCACCTCGGCAGGAAAAATGTTGCCAAGCTATTCTGAGCGGATTTTTGATCTCTATCGCGACATGGAGTTCGAGCTGAATGCCCTTGCAGAAGTACATAGCGGTATATTAAGAATTGGAGCCAGTTCTACCATAGCACAGTATATCATACCTCCTATTTTGGCCGATTTTCATCAGAAATTTAAACACGTAAAAGTTCAGCTTTCAACCGGTAACACCGAAGCAATTGAACAGGCGCTACTAAATAAAGATATTGAATTGGGTATTGTTGAAGGGCGAAGTAAAAATCCGCTGTTCGGTTACCAGGAGTTTATTAAAGATGAGCTTGTTTTGGTTACAAATGCTAAAGAAACTTTTATTAAAAAAGAAACACTCAAAATAGAGGAGCTTAAAAAATATCCATTTTTGATGAGGGAACCAGGTTCAGGTACATTGGAAGTAATCGAACATACTTTAAACGCCCATCGGATAAAAATGGAGGAACTAAACATCGAAATGCGCCTCGCAAGCATAGAGAGTATCAAATCTTATTTGTTGTATAGTCCGTGTATTGCATTTATATCAATCCACGCTATTTTGAAGGAATTAAAACACAATGAGCTCCGCATTATTGATGTAAAAAACTTTAGTATAGAAAGGCCGTTTTATTTTATCGAACCGCAGGGACAGGTGAATGCTTTATCTAAATTATTTGTTAAATCTGCTCTAAGTCATAACCTGTAGTTATGGCTGATGCTTATTAGGCATTTTAATGGTGCTTCTTATTTACGAACCTTTGTTAAACAGAACGAAGATCCGTAAAAATGAAAGGCAATACCAACCATATCTATCACAACCCTCTAAAAATCGATAGCAAAAGCCAGAAGCTTCTATTTGTTGCTTTGCTAGGTTTATGTTTAACTTCTTGGATCAGTCCGCCTTTAGCATTATTTATAGGCTTGATAGCGGCTCAAACTATTGGTCATCCCTTTGTTCATCTTAATCAAAAAGCAACAAGCATCTTGTTACAATTCTCTGTGGTTGGCTTAGGCTTCGGAATGAATATTTTCAGTGCTATTGAAGTTGGTAGAGAAGGATTTATATTCACGATATGTTCCATTTTCGGTACACTTACGTTAGGATTACTTCTGGGAAGGTTTTTAAAGATTGAGCATAAAACCTCTTTTTTGATCTCTGCGGGTACAGCTATTTGTGGGGGAAGTGCAATAGCTGCCCTATCGCCGGTAATGCAGGCAAAAGAAAAACAGATTTCTGTAGCCTTGGGCACTGTATTTATCTTAAATTCTGTTGCCCTGTTTGTTTTTCCAGCAATAGGACATTATTTTGACCTGTCGCAAACACAGTTTGGATTATGGTGCGCCATTGCCATACACGATACCAGCTCGGTAGTTGGCGCGGCAAGCAGATATGGAACAACAGCACTCGAAATTGCAACTACAGTTAAGTTAACCAGGGCATTATGGATCATTCCCCTAGCCTTCGGAACTGCATTTATCTATAAAAATGATGCTAAAAAGATTAAAATCCCATATTTTATCGGCTTATTTATAACGGCTATGTTGCTTAGCAGTTATGTACCTCCTATACAACATGTCGCACCTTTTTTTGTGAATTTAGCCAAAATTGGATTAACGCTTACACTATTCTTAATTGGATCAGGCTTATCGTGGGAGGTGCTGAAATCTGTTGGTATGCGGCCGCTTTTTCAAGGAATAAGCCTTTGGATAGTTATTGCATCGGCTACGCTCTTTGCCATTATACAATTATCTTAGTTTCCGATACAAACCATGAGCGCTATATCCGCTGTGAACAAAAAAGCTATGTATTTAGAATAATACCCCTATTTACTTATAATATTACCCCTGATGTGAAATTCATGCTTAATAAATTTGGATAACCAAATATAAATCAATTAAAAACATGAAAAAAATTACATCCAAGCTCCTGATTGGAGTATGCCTGTTTAGCTTAAGCTGTAAAGAAAATCCATTGGAAGAAGTTTCAGAAACCAAAGCAAATGTTGCGGCTAAAGCACAAACTGAGTTAGTGGGCGACACCATTAACCTAAATAATTACACTTTAACCTTAGAAGATAATTTCGACGGTGTTGGTCCACTTAATGCCCGCTGGAATTATAGGGCTGAAAACACCGTTAGAGGTTATGCCACTATCCTGCGTTCAAATGTTTCATATGCGGTAAGCGGTGCTGGCATTTTAAGGTTAGCAGCCAAAAGAAATGGCGATACCTTTACGGCCAGTCAAATTTCGACCCAGAATTCATTTTTGCAGAAATACGGCTATTTCGAATGCCGCGTACTGGTTAACAGAACAATAGGGCCACATTGCTCTTTCTGGATCCAATCGCCTACTTATGGAAATACGAATGATCCGGGAATATCCGGAACGGAAATAGATGTTTTCGAACATCACATGGCTAATGGACCAAATATTGCCCGCCATAATTTGCACTGGAATGGTTATGGGGCCGATCACCAAAGCACTGGGTCGTTAGAAACCATCAGCGGTTTACAATATGGCTTTCATACTTTTGGTGTAGAATGGACCTCATCCGCATATATTTTTTATGTTGACGGTATAGAAAGGTGGCGCACCAGTAATGCGATATCACACAGAAGTGAATACCTCATATTCAGTCAGGAAATTACCGGATTTGGTGGCGACCGTTTTGCGGGAACTTATCCTGACTTTATGGATATCGACTGGGTAAGGGTTTATAAAACCAGAAAAGCTTCAGTATTTCAGGATTGCGGCTATAAAGGATGGGCTAAACAGCTGGCAATTGGTAATTATACCATGGCGCAGTTAGCAGCACTCGGTGTAACCAACGATGCGATTTCTTCAATTTCGGTTCCCGATGGCATAAAAATTCAATTGTACCAGGGAGACAATTTTACCGGCTCTTCTATAACGCTTACAGCTGATAACGATTGCCTTACAGATGAAGCTTTTGACAATAATGTTTCTTCTATAAAAGTGAGTGCCAATTAACATCAAAAAGTAGTAACCCCCATCATTCTTAAGCAGAAAAGCGACCAAGTAAAACCCATTTTACTTGATCGCTTTTAAATACATGATATATCAATAATTCAATATTTGGCAGATTATACCCTTTTATAAGCTCCAACCATCTTACTAATATATTAACTTGGCACGCTTATCTGTATCCTTAAAAAGTAAGTTTCTTTTGATATATTCCAAGTCTGGGTTCTTCTGTAATTTGCTTGTCGAAAAGTGATCAACCAGAAATGAGTCTTTCTCTTTAGCCATTTTTCCATCATTATTGATCAAAGAATCAGTTAGCTCAACGGGTAATGGTTTAAAGTTATATTTAATCGAATCACGCAAGGGTAAGTTAGCTTTATAAAAAACAACTGTTGAAGAATTGGTAGTTTTTGGGACGGCTGTATTTTGAGCCTTGCTAATTAATGCAAACGCTGAGCAGAATAAAATGGAGAACATTATTTTCATGATTTTTGATCAAAAAAAATTTTTTTTTAAAGATAATATTTATTTCAACAGAACAAAACCTCAAAAGTCAGCTCGATATTGATGTCCAAAACTTAAACAAAACAGGCCTTTTATTGCCACGCAGAATATGCCGCCATTCCAGGTAAATTTTGGATTGTAAGAACAATTGAAAGTAACGGTAACTGGTTAAATAGCAAATTATACTTCTGAAATATATCATGTAAAATAGCCTTCCATAAGCTTTAAATAGTATTTGAGTCAAGGTTTTCTATTAAAAAAGCAATAAAATTTTTTAATTCAAATAAATAAACGTTAATTAGACATTTATTTATTGTTATGAGCACAGCAAACTATGTAATTGGAGTGGATTACGGGACAGATTCTGTCCGGTCCGTTCTAGTCGATACCGCAAACGGAAAAGAAATATCTTCTTCAGTTTTTCTTTATCCGCGATGGCAGAAAGGTTTATTTTGTAAACCCGCTGTCAATCAATTTCGCCAGCATCCTTTAGATTATATTGAAGGTTTAACACACACCATAAAAGATTGTTTAGCAAAAGCAGGTGGTGCTGAAATTACAAGTCTGGTAAAGGGAATTTCGGTTGATACAACGGGTTCGAGCCCGGTTGCAGTAGATGCAACAGGTACTCCACTTGCACTCACCAAAGGTTTCGAAGAAAATCCAAATGCCATGTTTGTACTTTGGAAAGACCATACGTCGGTTAAGGAAGCGGCTGAAATTAATGAACATGCCACAAAATTTAACACCAACTACCTTAAATATGTTGGGGGCATTTATTCATCAGAATGGTTCTGGTCCAAATTATTACATATATTAAGAATAGATTCATCAATAAAAAATGGTGCTGCATCATGGGTAGAACATTGTGATTGGGTACCCTTCTTGCTTTGCGGTGGCAACGACATTAAAGAAATGAAACGCAGCCGTTGTGCCGCCGGACATAAAGCACTTTGGGCTGAAGAATTTAATGGCCTGCCTCCTGAAGATTTCTTTAGTAGCCTCGATCCGTTATTAGCAGGATTTCGGGAAAAATTATTTGACGATACCTACACTTCTGATGTTTCAGCAGGTACATTGAGCGAAGAATGGGCGGCAAAACTAGGCCTGAATACCAGCGTAGTTGTTGGTGTTGGTGCCTTTGATGCGCACATGGGCGCAGTTGGTGGACAGATTGAACCTTACTACCTCAGTAAAGTAATGGGTACCAGTACCTGCGATATTCTGGTTGCACCAAACCAGGATTTAGATGGAAAATTGATCAACGGAATATGTGGACAGGTTAATGGGTCGGTAATTCCGGGAATGGCTGGTTTAGAAGCTGGTCAATCTGCTTTTGGCGATGTTTATGCCTGGTTTAAAAACTTAATTAGTTGGCCATTAAATCATTTACTTGCCGAATCTACTGTAATTGATGAAGTTACCGCTACTGCATTAAAGGCAGAGTTGGAAGGTAAAATAATCGCAAATTTAAGTCAGCAAGCTGCTGCACTTCCCAATGAGGATTATGCAGAGCTGGCTATCGACTGGTTAAACGGGCGCAGAACGCCAGATGCCAATCAAGAACTTAAAGGAGCCATAACAGGTTTAGGTTTAGGAACAGATGCACCAAGGTTTTTTCGTGCACTGGCGGCTGCAACCTGTTTTGGTGCAAAAGCTATTGTTGATCGTTTTAAAGAACAAGGTGTACCAGTTAAAGGGATCATCGGAATTGGCGGAGTGGCAAAAAAATCGCCTTACATTATGCAGATGATGGCCGATGTATTAGAAATGCCAATCAGAATACACCGTTTCGAACACACCTGCGCATTAGGAGCAGCTATGTTTGCGGCTGTAGCAGCAGGAATTTACCCCGATATCGAAACTGCAATGGCAGCCATGGGTACAGGTTTTGAAAAAGAATATAAACCAAATATTAAGAAGCAAAAACTTTACCGTCAGCACTACCAGCAATATTTAGGGCTTGGCAGATATTTGGAGAAATACAATAAAAAAGATGTAAAACCTTATTTGTCATGAGCAACTATCAAGATATAAAAGAGCAGGCTTATCAGGCCAATATGCAGTTGCCTAAATTGGGGCTGGTGCTTTTTACCTTCGGAAATGTAAGTGCAGCAGATCGGTCGAAAGGTGTTTTTGCCATCAAACCGAGCGGAGTTCCTTACGAGGAATTATCGCCAGAAAAAATGGTTATTGTCGATTTTGATGGCAACACAGTTGAAGGCACCTTACGCCCCTCATCGGATACTAAAACGCACGCAGTTTTATACAAAAATTGGAAAGAAATTGGAGGAATTGTGCATACGCATTCCACTTATGGTACCGCCTGGGCGCAGGCCCAAAGGGCAATTCCGATTTTTGGTACTACCCATGCCGACCACTTAACGGTTGATATTCCATGTGCACCACCAATGGCGGATGAGATGATTAAAGGCAATTACGAGTACGAAACGGGTTTTCAGATTATGAACCATTTTGAAAATTTAGGGTTAAGTTATAAAGAAGTCGAAATGATTTTAGTTGGTAACCATGCGCCTTTTACCTGGGGGAAAACAGCAGAGAAAGCTGTTTATAATAGTGCTGTTTTAGAAACTGTAGCGCAGATGGCCCTGATAACTGAACAGATTAATCCAAAAGCGCCAAAGTTGAAAGATTCGCTCATTGAAAAGCATTATGAACGTAAGCACGGTGCAGGTGCTTATTACGGGCAAAAGTAGTTTAGTCTTCAGTTATGATTCTAAAGTCTTTGGTCTTGGATGCAGAGATGGAGTTTTATGATAAGTTTTGGAAAGCAATTGCAGTAATACTTAGGAAACCACAGCCCCGCCATTCGCTATAGTCCCGATGCTAATTTAGTGCCGATTCATCGGTAAAGGATCGGGAGCTGCCGCTGTTGTCGGGTTTAGAATTGTAAGGTTTACCCGGGTAACCTAAACCTCCTATGAAATGAGCATGAACCCAACCGCAGGTGGTGAATAAAACGGAAAGCAGGACTATCGGAACCGATGAAAAACAGGAACTGCTTTTCAAAAAAAGAATTATTTCGGTCAGTGAGGACACAGACCGAGGAGAAGAATGGCAAGGTTTACCTAGGTAACCTAAACCTGATTGAAGTGAGCATGAACCCGACCGCAGGTGGGTGAATAAAACGGAAAGCAGGGCTATCGGAACCGATGAAAAACAGGAACCTTGCTTTTCAAAAAAAAAAAAAGAATATGGATAATGGTCTGTGAGCGCACCGACCGATGTAGATTGAATAAATTAAAAATAACATAAATAGTAATGATTGATTTAAAAAAATTAGAAGTTTGGTTCATTACCGGAACACAGCATTTGTACGGTGAAGAAACCTTAAAACAAGTAGCAGATCACGCACAGCAAGTGGCCGATTCGCTAAACAAGAACCAAAATATCTCGGTTTCTGTAGTGTACAAACCAATAGTAAAAACTACTGAAGAGATTTTTGAAACTTTACAGCAGGCGAATATTGATGAAAATTGTATCGGTGTAATTACCTGGATGCACACCTTCTCTCCTGCCAAAATGTGGATCAGGGGCTTAAATGTGCTGCAAAAACCATTGTTACATTTACACACTCAATTTAACCGCGATATTCCTTGGAATACCATTGATATGGATTTCATGAACCTGAACCAAAGCGCGCATGGCGACCGTGAGTTTGGTTTTATGGTTTCGCGTATGCGTAAAGACCGTAAAGTAGTTGTTGGGCATTGGCAAGATGAAGAAGCGGCAAAACAGATCGATACCTGGGCAAGGGCTGCCGCCGGATGGCATGATTGGCAAGGTGCTAAATTTGCCCGTTTTGGCGATAACATGCGTTATGTTGCCGTAACCGATGGCGATAAGGTTGAAGCTGAAATGAAATTCGGCTTTGCCGTAAATACTTATGGCATAGGTGATTTAGTGGCGGTAATTAATGAGATTAGTGAGGAATCGATCCAAACTTTATTAAAAGAATATAACGAGACTTACGAAATAGCTGACGATTTAAAAGCTGGTGGCGCAAGGCATTCTTCTGTATATGAAGCTGCCAAGATCGAGTTGGGCTTGAGGAAATTCTTAGAAGATGGCGGTTTTAAAGGTTTCTCTGATACTTTTGAAGATCTACATGGAATGATCCAGCTGCCTGGAATTGCCGCACAGCGATTAATGGCCGATGGTTATGGCTTTGCTGGCGAAGGCGACTGGAAAACAGCTGCTTTGGTGCGTGCCTGTAAGGTTATGGGAGCTGGTTTAGCTGGTGGAAATGCTTTTATGGAGGACTACACCTATCATTTCGATCCTGCTAACTCAATGGTTTTAGGTTCGCACATGTTGGAGGTTGATGCTTCATTGGCAAACGGTAAAGCCAGTTTAGAAGTTCATTCTTTAGGAATAGGCGGAAAAGCTGATCCTGCCCGCTTGGTTTTTAACGTTGCAGGTGGCGATGCTTTAAATGCATCATTAATTGATATGGGCAACCGTTTTCGCTTATTGGTGAATGAAGTAAAAGCCGTAGAGGCCGAACACGATTTACCAAATTTACCGGTAGCCCGCGTATTGTGGAAACCGTTACCGGATATGAAAACGGGTTGTGCAGCATGGATTTATGCCGGCGGTGCGCACCATACAGCCTATAGCCAGAATTTAACCACTGAACATTTATTGGATTTTGCCAATATTGCTGGTTTGGAATACGTAAATATTGGAGCAGATACCAAAATCAATCAATTCAGAAATGAATTGCACTGGAATGAGGTTTTTTATAAATAGTTTTAATAAATTAATGCTAAAAGCCGATAATTTTATAGTTATCGGCTTTTTTTATGATTCAATAAAGAATTTTGTTTCTGTTCGCAATGATTAATTATCGCTTAACTATAGCAGTAAAATCTGAAAAATCCTCTACCTTAAAGGCCCTAATATCTCTTACAGATTTTTTAAACCAATCAATATTTGAAAGCACATTAATTGCTTGGTATACTGCGGTTAAATTTTCTTTGGTAACATAAGTGCTGCCCTGAATCCAATAAAAACCATTATTATTTAAGTGGTTTTTAATTTCGGCGTAAGCACTATGATATTTTTCGCCATATTCTTTTTTCAGATCAGATATGGTCATATCAAAGCTTAAGGCGTACATGCTTCCTCACCTAATAATTTAAATAGGTCCTCCTTTTCAAAAAACACTTCTCCATCTTCAGATTTTGCTGTAATAACAATGCCAGCAAACGGATTATTTTCAATATCTATGATAACCCCATCAATCCAGTCCTCCCTATCAGTTATTTGTGGGGAAATTGAAACTTTATCGCCTAATTTCATAACAGATTATATAATTATTAGAGTTTAATATTTAATCAATGCAAAGATAACGATTTTATTTAAGTCTTTTTTCTTGTCATTCTGAGCGCAGCGAAGAATCCCTATCCAATTGATCATGAGTCAGGGCTACGTTACTATTTTTTATAAACCTCTGGTTTGTAGCCAAAAGATTCTTCACTGCGCTCAGAATGACAAAACTTTTGTTAATCTTCCAACTTTACCATAGCCTTAATCACACCGTTTTTCGGATCTAACCAACTTTCGAAGTGGTCTTTAACCTCATCAAATCCCACCTGGTGCGTAATGTAAGTGGTTGGCTTTACCAAACCTGCTTTCATCGATTTGATCACATGTTCAAAGTCTTCAATATTCGCGTTGCGGCTGCTCATTAAAGTAGATTCGCGTTTATGAAACTCTGGATGGTTAAAAATTAGATCTCCTTTTTGAAGACCGATTAAAACGAAGCGTGCTCCGTGCGCCATATAATTTATGGCATTGTTAATTGCTTTTTGGTTACCGGTTGCATCAATTACAACTGTAGGCATATCGCCATTGGTAATTTTGCTCAATTGTTCAATAACATCCGGAGATAATGCATTGATCGTATGTGCCACTCCAAGCTTTTCTTTACAAAATGCCAAACGGTCGTCATTAATATCGAGTGCAATTACATTACCCCCAGCAATACGCGCAAATTCCATTGTTCCTAAACCGATTGGACCGGCACCGATTACCAGCACAAATTCGCCAGGTTGAACATCAGCCCTGCGCACGCCATGTGCACCAATGGCCAAAGGTTCTACTAAGGCAAGTTCATTATAACTCAAACCTTCGCCATGTAAAAGTGTACGCGAAGGCACTTGCAGGTATTCGCGCATCCCCCCATCTACATGCACCCCGCAAACCTGCATTTTAACACAACAGTTTGGTTTATTCATCCGGCAAGCAATGCATTCGCCACAATTAAAATACGGGATAAAAGTAACGGCCTCTCCTATTTTGAAATCATCTGCACCATCGGCCTCAACCAATTCGCCAGATAATTCGTGCCCCAAAACTCTTGGGTAATTAAAAAATGGCTGGGTGCCTTCAAAAGCATGCAAGTCGGTTCCGCAGATACCGATCCGCTTTATTTTGATGATGGCGTGGTCTTTTTTGAGTTCAGGTTTTTCAGTTTGTGAATATTCGAAAGTTCCGGGTGTTGTACAGGTAAGGGTTTTCATTTTTTTAATGATTGAATGTTGAATGACTGAATTTTGAGTGAGTGAATGTTTTTAATAGTGCTTTGCAGCTTATTCGGTCATTCACACCTACTCCCATTCTATAATTAATTTATGCGTTCGCCAAAGCCCTATCTAAATGAACATAACCACCATCAACATGGATAATCTGCCCGGTGGTGTGGCTTGATTTATCCGACATTAAAAAGGCTGTCATATTAGCAATTTCTTCAGCAGTGGTCATTCTGTTTTCCAACGGAATTTTCGAGGTAATTTCTTTGAGCTTGGCTTCTGCATCAGATAAGGTTTCAATCCAGGTTTCATAAGCGGGCGTCCAGCATTCGGCCACCACAACTGCATTTACGCGGATACCGTATTTTAGCAGTTCTACTGCCCATTCGCGCGTTAAAGCATTTCTACCGCCATTTGCCGCGGCATAGGCCGAAGTGTTTCCCTGGCCGGTTTCGGCAGTTTTAGAAGTGATGTTTACGATTGCGCCTTTGCTTTTAATTAATTCCGGCAAGGTATGGTGCGCCATTAAGTAATAATGAACTACGTTTTTGTGTAGGGAGGCCATAAAATCCTTATAGTTTCCACTTTCCAAACCTACACCATCATTAACTCCGGCATTATTTACTAATCCATCAATTCGGCCAAACTGATCTACAATATTTTTAACAACGGTCTCGCAATCATCGGGGCTGGAAAGCTCGGCAACAAACTGTGCGGCTTTTCCCCCATTTGCAACAATCGCATCAACTACTTTTTGGTTGTCATCCGCTTTTCTTCCCACAATTACAGCAATTGCATTTTCTTTTGCAAATACCTCGGCAATACTCCTACCAATACCCTTTGCTGCACCGGTGATGATGATGACTTTTTCTTTTAAATTTAAATCCATGTCTTTTTTAATTTTAGGGGTCGTCATGCTGAATTTAGTTCAGCATCTTATTCTATTTAGATCCTGAAACAAGTTCAGGATGACGGAATTACCTAGTTAATCATATTAATTACATCTACTCTTCTCGCCTCTGGCGAAACTTTTAAACTTTCTATTTTCCCATTTTTTAATGTTGCTTCAACCGTAGTTTGATCAGGTGCATGCAATTTAAAATGTACATCCCAGTCTTTTGGCCATGCAGGAAACAAATAAATCTTCTTTCCATCAACCTGCATCAGCATTTCCTGTAAGCCAATCATGCCCGAGCCACCCCAATTATGGTCAGGGACCCAATCAAAACCTGGCCCCCAGAATGCTGGAAATCTCCTCCCTGAATTTTTTAGCTTAGCCAAGGTAAGTTTGGCTGCTTCATCTGTCAAACCCAATCGGGCAGCAAAAATATTGTCTTGCTTCCAGCCTACATAGCTACGGAATTTGAGCACATCGGTATCGTATTTAAAGGTATTTATTGCGGTATCTAAACCTGGTTTACCAATACCATATATCCCCCAAGGGTACACAGGATACAATTGCGGACTTTCTGTATTGTTAATGCGCTCCCAGAGTTTTGCAGGTGAAATTGTGGTATGTCCGTTAAATTGCCTGAAACTTATGGGTGGTATCGTTTTCAGCATGGCTAGCCATTGTGCTTTCTTGCTTTCAGATAAAGAAGGTGATTCGATCAACCTTTCTAAAACTGTTTTTAAGGCGGCAATTGTTGAAGTAGAATTGTAAGCCATTTTATAAGTTTCGGCTCCCGAGCCTGGATATAAAATCAGATGACCATCGGTATCTAAAGCTTTCGCACCTCTTTGTTTCGCCTGATAGGTGTAGTGTTCTTTAAAAAAAGTAACCGAGCTTTCGATTAAGGGAAGGTACTTATCGATGTTTTTGCCACCGTATCTCTCGGTTTCTAAAATCATCATGCAGAATTCCAAAACGGTGTCCCATTCGTATTCCAACCAAGCGTTGTACTCCATCCCTTTATTAAAATCAGCAGGACGTTTCCAGCCGTACTCTGCAGGATTTGGCAGTCCGAAGTTTTCTAACTGTTCGGTAAAACTTGCTCCTTTATGTCCCCAGGCCGCGGCCGTTCTAATTTCTGCATTTTTCAATAAATCAAGATAAAAATCAAATTGAGGTTTCATCAGGTCGAAATCTCCACTTTTTAGCATGGGCCAATATACCAATCGCTGGTTTTGAGCCGTATGTGTGCCACCTCCCCAGTTTCTAAAATCGGGTGTATATTTTAAAGTGGTATCGGTCAATTCCGGGTCGAAGGTAAAAAGCCCTCCATTAAACTTTGTTGGGTATTTGCCAAAGGCATTGCAGCCCAGCATGTACCGGAACAACTGGTAGTTTTTAGCGGCCTGATTTGCAGTTTCATCTTTCGATTTAATGTAAATAAAGCTCTTTTTCCAATAGTCATTCCACCATTTTATACTTGCTTTTTGATTTTGATTTGCATCCTTATTTATAGTACTGAGTGTTTTTTCCCAATCTGAAACAGAAAGGTTTCTATCCGTATTTAAAGCAATGGTAATGTGGGTTGAAACGGAGGGCGATCTACTTTTTAATGTCCAGGCCTTAAACGGTGTGCTTAAATAGGTTCCTGAATAATTTCCTGCAGGCTCCATATTATTGCACTGTATTGTGCCGCCAAAAATGAGGTTTTTAAGTGGATTAAAAAGATCCGCTTTTTTATCTTCCAAACCTTGTTGTTTTACCGTTATATCAAACACGCTTTCAGGTTTATTTTGATGGAAAAACTGAATATTGTTGTTTTTAAAGGCAATTTCATCTTTAAACGTTTTTACAATCCCCTGCGGCGCCCATTTATATGAATTTTGGTTGTTTTCTTTGCCTTTGGTAACCCGGTCTTCAAAACGCCAGCTTTCGTAACTGGTTCTGGCAGTTACTTTCTGGTTGGATTTAACATCTAAATGGATTATTGGGTTAAACACATCTACCCAAACGTTAATTTGTGCATTTAACTTCCCATTTGAAGCTGAAATCTGAGCATAACCATCTTTTAACACCAACTCCTGTTTAAAAGTCTTCCCTTCAAATGGATTTGGGCTTAAATTTAGTTTTACCCGCCCAAGTTTAAGCAGGGTATTATTTTCATCAAAAGTTCCGCTACGAGATAGGTAAAAATAAATATCACCCTTTTCTACCCAAAGGTTTAATCCGATATCGCCAGCACCAACTGGCATCGATTCTGATGAGTTGTTGCTTTGGGTAGTCCAAACCACATTCGCTGAATCCTTTTCTTGCGAAAAAGCAGCTTCTGAAGTGAACCACAAAGACACGAAGAGCACAAAGGCAAAGGTTTCACTTTTCAAACGCAAAATATTCAACCACCTTAAAACAACTGAAAAAAGGTTCAAAAATTTCGACAATATCAGGCCTCTAAAAACATTTAAGTTCATTAAAAAAGTACTTCGTACCCTTTGTGCCTTTGTGGTCATATTTAGTTCTCCCAATTATCGGTACGAAAAGACGATACCGGCAAACCATCATTTCCAAATAAATCGCCGATAACAAAATCTTTAAATGCATAACGCAGTGCAGCTGGTGTTTTAACTTCGGGTGCCGAAACCACTACACTACTTCCTTTTATTACTGCTTTTGCAGGATAAAATTTATGGTCTTCGCCAGCAATTTCGAATAAAGATAATTCTTTACCAAATGAAGTTAAGCCATTGGCAACATTTTGAAATTTGATTACGGCAGCATTTTTTTCGACTGCAAACGAATCGTAAGCAGGACTTGCAGCTCCAAATCCTTTAATACCATAGGTTTGAGCAAGGGCGAGATATGCAAGCCTTTGTCCGCCCTGTTTTTTGTTTGCCGGATGGATTGATTTTTCATCACCGATATCCAATAAAACGGCCATTCCTGAATTCGAAATTTTGCTTAGCGATTTACGCTGCGCATCTCTCAGATAAGCTGAATTGTTGTTTTTACTTCCTTTAGCTAACGACGAGAAATTATAGTTAAATGGTGCAATCTGTGCGTAATAAAACGGAAAATCGCCATTATCCCAATTCTTTCTCCATGAAGCAACCATTGCCGGGAACAAGTCTTCATAGCGATCAGGGCGGTCGTAATTCGATTCGCCCTGGTACCATATGGCTCCTTTTATCCCAAAGCCGATTACAGGGTACAGCATACCATTGTAAAGCGTAGTTGGGGTGCGGCTAACCTCTTTTATGCTGTCTCCCTTTGAAGGAATTTTAACTTCGGTAAAAGGTTTCAGGTCTTCAGGCGACATCCAGGCTTCGATTGTTGAGCCTCCGTAACTATCGTTAATAATCCCGATGGGTACATTTAATATTTCGCTCAATAACGAACCGAAATAATAGGCTGTGGCGCTGAAACCAGAAACGGTTTCTGGTGCTGCCAGCTTCCAGTCTGAGGGCTTGCTATTTTCCTGCTTTTCGGTGATTGATGAGCGCGGAACGGTATACAACCTGATATTTTTATTCGATGCTTTTAAAATCGCCTCGTTGGAGCCGATTATGGGCTGACTTTTAAAGCCTTTCATTGGCATTTCCATATTCGATTGTCCGCCGCAGAACCAAACTTCACCGATCAGGATGTCTGTTAAAACAAGTTTTTCGCCATCATTTAATTCAATATCATAGGGCCCGCCGGCAGATGGCGTGGAAACTTTCACTTTCCATTTGCCGCTTTGATCGGAAGTAACCGTATAGTTTTGCTTGTTCCAAGAGGTTGTAATTTTAATTTTGGCAGAGGGTTTGGCCCAGCCCCATATGGCCGCATTGCTTTGTTGCTGCAGTACCATGTGATCGGTGAAAATTGAAGCAGGTTTAACTGTTGCATTTGCGATGAAGCAAATGCAGAGGTTAAAAAGTATTAAGAGTTTTGTTTTCATTATTTTGTTTTTTGTCAATTTTTTCTCTGTTGTCGCCCTGTCCCGATTTTTATGTCGGGATGAGGGGCTTATTTGTTTTAAAGATGCTGAAATGAATTCAGCATGACGAATGATCCATTTTATCTGCTCACGGGCAGCCATACCGACATTTCGGAATGCCCCCTGTTTCCCCAGGCAAAATAAGGTATAAGTTTTATTTCTGTTTCCGTATTTCTATTATCAATTGGCCTGTACAATACATTTTTCCAATTGTTTGTCTCCACAACTTTTGCATCCCCAACCAGGCTCATCATTTCTGCACCATCTATATTTATGGCTTTGGGCTCAAATTTTGTTGATGTTGGGATAAAAGCATTAAAAATATTTTTTCCTGGCAAATCTGTTGATTCCAGACAGTAAACAACAGGACCACGTTTTACAGCAATCTGATTTCTGTTTTCTTCTACCAAAGGGTTCGACTCAATTAGTGTGGCTTCCATTGGAAGATTTAATTCAATCACATCTCCTTTATTCCAAACCCTGTTTAATGCTGCGTATGTACCGGATTTGGCTATAACATTTTCAGGTTTTCCGTTAATCGTAATCTTCGCATCATGTGCCCAACCGGGGATTCTCAAAAACATGGCATAAGCCTTTTTTCCAGTTTCTTTAATGGTAATTTTTATCTTTCCATCCCATGGATAATTGGTTTCTTCGCTTAAAGAAATATTGCTTCCATCAATTAACTTCGTACTTAAGTTATTGCCGCCAAATAGATTAAACCACAGTCCTTTATCAGAAATACTATAAGCATAATCACTTACCTCGGCAATGGTACGTACCACATTTGGCGGGCAGCAATTCGATAATGCGATATAGGGTACCCTATCTTTCGACCAACGCTGTTTAAACGGCAAATCGTCTGATTGGGCCAAGGGATTGGTGTATAAAAAGTTCTTTCCATCTAAACTAATCCCAGATAAAACACTGTTATGCAAAGCAAGCTCCATCACATCGGCATATTTTGCATCACCAGTAATTTGTAACATCCGCCAGTTCCAGAGCACATTGCCAATATTTGCACAAGTTTCGTTATGGGCAGTGAAATTAGGAAGTTGATAATCGCGGCCAAATGCCTGATGGATTTTCTGAACATCAGCAGGATTATAAGAAGTTCCATCAGGAGAAGTGCCATCATAAAGCGAACCACAGCCTCCTGTTATATACATTTTATGCTGATTTACATCGTCCCACATTAAATTTAAGGTATTTAATAGCGAATCTTTCCCGGTTTCTGCATATAGATCGGCTACGCCAGCGTAGAGGTAATTGGCCCTAACGGCATGACCCATTGCCTTTGTTTGTTGCAAAAACGGAATTCTATCCTGATTGTCGTCTGTGCCATCGTTAATTTTACCTTTAATGGCAATTAAATGCTGCGCGAGTTCTAAATAACGTAGATCTTTCGTGGTACGGTACATTTCTACAACACCCATGTAGTGTGATGGGCAAATGGCATTGCGTGCCAAGGTTGGTGAAGCTGATTTATAGAAGTGGTACAGGTAATCGGTAGCTTTTTTGGCAATATTTAAGAGGGTGGTTTTGCCTGTAGCCCGATAGTGGATACATCCTGCGGTCATTAAATGGCCGATATTATAGGATTCGAAGCTCAACCGATCCTGAAACTGGTTTTTAGCGCCCGTTTTTCGCTGCTCAATCATGGCCTGGGTGTAAATGTAACCATCCTCGCGCTGCGATTTACCGATCACCACAATTGCTTGATCCATCATTTCGTTCAGCTTTGGGTTTTTGGTTGAGGCATACAGCACAGCAACTGCCTCTAAGGTTTTGTAGTAATCACCATCGTGAAAAGAAGGTCCTGAATGCGAGCCGGTGTCTAATCCTGCCGCAATTCTGAAATTTTCGAAGGCATGGCTGATTTTGGGGTCATTGTAAATGGCCCACATGTTGGGCACCATGGTTTCGGTGGCTACTTTAAAACGATCGGCCCAAAAACCCTTCGTCCAGGTAACATCACTCATGTTAATGCTGTGCAGCTTCGCGTATCGAGAGTTAGAGGTATTTACCAAGGCTTTATCTTGTGCACTACTGCCTAAAACAACAGTAAATACAAAAAATAAAGTAATTCTTAATGTATTCATATCTTATTTTTCCTCCATTTGTATCATTACCGGACCAAACAATCCTGCCGGATTTAAAGGCTTTCCTTCTAAACGAAATGGTGCCGTTGTTTTGGTAATTCTTTTATCTTCAGGTAATTTACTATCGCCAATTAAACGGTTGGCCCAGGTATTTGCCACTTCGATACTGATCTCATTTTCACCTGATTTAACGGCTTTGCTAATATCTAAACGAAAAGGTGCTGTCCATAAAGTACCACATGAAATGCCATTGATTTTTACCTCAGCGATGCTTGAAAAAGCACCTAAATCTAGCCAGAGCTTTTTGGTTCCGACATTGCAATTGAATTTTTTGCTATATACTGCGGTTCCCGAATAGTATTTAACCAGGCTATCTGTATTTTTTGTCCAGTCGGTTAACGTACTAAATGGTACTGGTTTTTCTGGCCCACCGTAAGCAGGATCGAATTGTACCTGCCATGATTTTGAAATATCCTCAACCGTTTTAAAATCTGACCAGTTGTTCCCGTTGTTTAGCTGCTTGGCAGTAGTTGGCTTATCGAAGATCACAAATATAGATTGATTTGCTTTTAACTTCGCATTGAACCAGGTTCTCCCTTTTAATACCCCCCACTGTTTTAGGTCTATTCTTTGATTGCGGACAGCATCATATAATTCGGGTACTTTATCCGCTACGCGGAAAGAAAAAAACAGATACCGGTCATTACTCTCCTGGTTTGCGATAAAATAGATTTCCTTCGCACCAGTTGACCGATGTGTAAAGGCCACTTTCTTTGACGCTATAAGAGGTGCATCTAGTATACTATCATTTATATCTCTAATATCTAAATCTTTATCGATCCCCAGTTTATTAAAATCTTCACTATGGTATGGGGCTTTGATAACTTTACCAAGTCCGATATTTTTGATGAAATTTGGCGCGTAGTTTTTATCCCATATTTGATTTACAATACCATCAAACTGAACTTTATTAACCTGTTTAATACCTGATTGATATAATGGTTTATCTCCAACAATTACTTTAGCTCCTGCTTTAATCAACTCTGCAATTTTTGCAACAGTATTATAGCTCATATACTGGTAATTCGGATTCATTTTCATGCTTCCAGGGATAACCAAAATCTTATAGGTTGCACCGCTTTCAAAAACTACATTTCCATCTTTAACTTTTGCGGTACTCAACACATCGGGGTTAAAACTATCATAAGCGTAGCCCCGAAGCGGGTTTACCCAGTTTTCGGGATCGGCCATATTAGCTGAATGGGTAACCCCCGCCGGAATTTGCCTTAAAGGCTCACCCAAATTGGCCAAACGTTTCTTTTCTGCTTCTACAACGTCAGCACCAAATACACCTGGTAAGGTTTCAACCAAACGATCGGGTAAAACAGAACGACGTGGCAATTCTTCGCCGGTAAAAACAGCGATATCTACAACAGGCTTTCCTTGTTGAAGTAGATTTTGAGTGCGTTCAGCATAATCAACCCATGCTTTTCCAAGTTTCCACCAGGTTTGATCACGCTGAAAATACAGTCCTACCCCATCTAATGTCATTCCGGGCCTGCGGTCCATCCAGGGATTATGCGTAAAAACATGGTATACGAGTTTATTGATTCCAAGGGCATAATTTCGATCCTGTAAGGTTTTCATATTAGCAGGACTCTCATTCCAATCCATCCGTACCGTGGTAAAAGCCTCTGCCTGAACGATGTTTTTACCATAGATATGCGCACCCGAAATGGCATCAAGCATATCGTTTGGTTTATCGTGTGTGGGGCTGTTTAACCAAAATTCGCCCATGGGCACATCAACGGTTTTGTAATGCATCAAACCGTCGCTCAGCATAGTCGGAGCTACACTTTCGGCTGTAAACGTTACGCCCTGTTCTTTTGCCAGTTTGGCCAGTGTTTTATAAAACTGATCAACCACCAGCTCAGCAATGGTTTTTCTGATATCATATAAGAAGTTTTCAGATACATTTGCACTTTCTACAGGCAATCCGGTCATTATGGGCAAGTATGGCGTTAAATCGTATCCCCTGCGCTTTAGAAACTCAGCTTTAAACAAAGGCGACCAGTTTTGGCTACCGCATTCCCAGCTATCAACATGGAAAACGCTTAATACTTTTTTGGCTATTTCTGGTCCGCCATGTTTTAAGGCTTCGCCATACCATTTATCGAACTGCAGCTTTACAGCATCTGGATTAAATTTATCACATTCTAAGCCCGTACCACCACCACCTGTTGCGTTTGTATGCCCGGTTGAAGTATGCCCAACCCTTAAAATTGTCCAATTGCCTTTTGGTGCTTTCCAGTTTAATGTTCCATCAGGCTTTAATTTAGCGGTTAGGTTTATGATCTTATTTAGCGGAACACATAAGCTTTTTGCAATTTCCATTTCTGTACTTCTCTTGCTTACCCGCCAAACAGAGCCGTTTTTGCCCTCAAACTGATTAATCTGTGCTTCTGAAGATAATTCGAGGTTTACCAGTTTTAAAGATGGTTTCCATTTTGCGGCGTCAAGGTCTTCTGCACCAGGTTCAGATCCATTTTTGTCGTATATAAACCTGAAAAACTTTGCTGTTGTAGGAACGATAGCATGTGTAACATCTTCATCAGTATCCTGCCAGCCATGACGTGGGGCTTCCAAACGGCCAACGGAGCGATAGTTTTTACCATCGTTGCTTACTTCAATACCCAAACGTTGCGCCTGATAGTTGTTTCCACCAACTTTAATGGTTACTTTTCTACAGGTGAAAGGTTTTTCGAATTCGTACTGGATGTAACAAGGTTCGTTTGCGCCAAAGTTCTTTTTGTTTCCAGGTTGGATTAGCCCTGAAGCATCGCCGCCGTTACTGGCCGTTATTTTTGGAATAACTGTCCGTGTAGAAATACCTTCACCTACAGGCGAAGGATAAGCATATACGGCAATATCTTTATAATAATTTTGTGTTGATCCGGGTTGAGGTAAAATAATTTTACGATTTGAATTACTGGTATTTATCTTAGTCCACACTACCTTTTGCATAGATAGTTCAGGCGTAATCCATGGGCCACCGGCCAGCGCGAAACCATCGCTCACATGCATGCCCAGTTTCAAATCCAAACGCTTGGCCTCATTCATGGCAAATTCTACCATCTGCCACCATTCAGGCGTTAGCTGTACACTTGGCGGACTGTACAAAGGTGTTTTATCCGGCCCTTGTATACTCATTAAATAAGCACCGCCAATGCCATTGGCTTTCATGGCTTCCAGATCGGCGGTAATGCCCGCTTTGGACACTCCTGCCTTAATCCAGTACCAAAATACCCAGGGTTTTGCATTTTCGTTCTGTTGTGCAAAAATGCGAGCTAAAAGCGTGAAGTTTATAAGCACGATTAAAAATAAAACCCTGATATATTTGAAATTCATCATTACTTGTGTGCAATTTTATAACCTTTTAAACCGAAATAAAGGATAACAACGAAACAAACCAGTGGGATACTGTAGCCGATCTGAATATTGTCTCCATATAAATCAATTAAACTGCCCATACCGAAGGGAAGAATAGCCCCACCAACAATCGACATAATTAACCACGAGGAACCCGGTTTGGTATCATCGCCAATACCGTCGATGCCTAAAGCAAAAATAGTTGGGAACATAATCGACATAAAAAAGCCAATTGCTCCTAAGGCATACACTACATAAGAGCCTTTACCTAAAATGGCTACGAGGCATAACAGAACAGAGATTACCGCATAAATAGCCAAAAGTTTATTGGATGATACAAACTGTAAGATAGCAGTTCCTGCAAAACGGCCAGCCGTAAATAAGAAGCCATAAATGATCAGGTATGATGCAGCTGTTTTCTCATCAAAACCACCACCTTGTTGAGCCATCCTAATGAAAAAGCTGGTTACACAAACCTGTGCACCCACATAGAAAAATTGGGCCACAACCGCCCACCTTAAATGTTTATGTCTAAGTGCACCAAAGAAACTGCCTTTCGCTTCTCCATCAATACTTTTGGTTTTGATTTCTGGAAGGTGGATAAAGTAAAATATCACTGCAATTACAAGTAAAATAATTCCCAATGTGATGTAAGGTGTTTTAACTGATGCAGCTTCTTCAAGAAAGTAATTGTTCCGACTCACTTCCGTCATTGCCGCTAACGCTTCTTTACTGTGAGATTTCCCCGAAAGAATAAATAAACCGCCAATTAATGGGGCCACCATAGCAGCTAAGCCATTAAAAGATGCCGCAAGGTTTAATCTGCTGGTTGCTTTTGCAGGATCTCCCAGTACAGCAGCATAAGGATTGGCAGAGGTTTCGAGCATGGTTAAACCACAGCCAATAATGAAAAGTGCAATTAAAAATGTGATGTACGAAAGGTTATTTGCAGCAGGAACAAATAGAAATGCACCGAATGCAAAGGCCAACAGTCCCGAAATCATAGTGGCTTTATAACCCCATTTTTTCAAAATCATGCCTGCCGGAATGGCCATTAAAAAGTAGGCAAAGAAAACTGAAGTATCAATTAGAGTGGATTGTTTATTGTTTAAATTGCAGGCCTTTTTTAAATGCGGAATAAGAATCGAATCGAGGTTATGCGCCATTCCCCAAAGGAAAAATAGACTTACAACGAGTATAAAGGGTAATAAATACTTTTTCCCTGATGACGGATCGCCCTCAGTTACTATTTCTGGCTGTGTGTTGTGGTTCATTATATTTGGTTTACCCCTAAATCCCCTTTGAGGGGACTTAAGATGATGGTTAATTATTTTTTCTTTACAACAAGTAAATGGTCGCAAACCAATACTACTTCTCCGCGTTGGTTAATGATTTCTACATGCTCGGTTACGGTGCCATATTCAGGCCTTTTGCTCTCTCCTTTTTCGGAAATAGTGATTTCCGAATGGATGGTATCGCCGATGAAAACAGCTTTAACAAAACGCAGTTTATCATATCCTTTACTCATGGCTTCCGGATTAATTTCTGACGCCGTTAAACCTATTCCAATACTAAAAATCATGGTTCCGTGGGCAATTCGTTGTTTAAACGGCTGCGTGGCACACCATTCTGCATCCATGTGGTGCGGAAAAAAATCGCCAGTATGGCCAGCATGTACCACGAAATCTGTTTCGGTTATGGTACGGCCCAGGGTTACGCGTTTATCCTCTAATTGATAATCTTCAAAAAATGTTGATTTGAAATACATATTCTACGTTTTAATAGCGATACAATCGCTTTTCTCCTTCATCCTCGTTACAAACGAGGACGATAAATTTAATGTCTAGTATTTTAAGCGATACAATCGCTTTTCTCTTTCATCCCCGTTACAAACGAGGACGATAAATTTAATGTCTTCTTAATTACGTTTGCGCTCGTTTCCAAACGAGTGCATAAATAGCTACACGATTTTATCGTTTTAAACGATAAGTTATTCAACGCTCGTTAAAAACGAGCGTTAGCGATTGCTTCGACCTTAACTCCACCGATATCACTCGACTGATAAGCGCTTTCTACCACCGCCATGGTTTGAATTACATCTTCAACACTGGTATGGAGCACAGCCTCAGAACCTTCATTATAACGCATCAAATTGGCCATGGTACCGATAAAAGCCTCAGGAAACCAGGAACCCTCCAATTGTACGGTCTGCCATGCCGCAGGTTTTCCATTTTCTACTAGGCAATACTCAAAAACATCGGGCACACCGTGCGGATAATCCATCAATAAACCTATTTTAGCTACAATGGCACCTTTTGTTCCTTCCCATTTAATATAACTTTCCTGATGGTTTGGCCCAAAATCGTGGTCGTGGTTGGTATTGATTACCGCATGCATGGTATCACCATAATCGAATAATATGGTAGAACGGGATGAAGACAGGCTTTTGGCCGGATGTTTAAGGGTTTTGGCCAGAATACTTTCCGGGTTGCCCAAAAATGAGCGGATTAAATCTACATAATGGATGCTGTGGTACTGGATTTCTAAACGTGGGTGAATAATTACATGAGGAAATATCTCCCATGGTGTTTTAATCGTTACACGGACTTCCATATCGTACAATTCGCCGATCAGCCCTTTATCAATCAGATATTTTGCAGCACTTACAAACGGTGCAAAACGCAACTGAAAATTTATTGCAGCCTTTAAGTTTTTAGTCCTGCATAATTGGAGGATCTCATTTGCCTGGGTAAAATCATCGCCCATGGGTTTTTGGATCAAAACCGCGCTACCATCAGGCAGTTGCTTTAATGTTTCGATGTACTGTTCGGGCATGATGGTTAAATCGTACACTACATTGGCCGGAGCCAGTTTTACGGCCTCGGCAACCGAATGGTAAACATTTGGGATGCCGAAGGCATCGGCCAATTTTTGTGCCCTTTCTATTGTACGGTTTACAATGCCATGCACTTCGAAGTTTGCTATTTTATAAGCAGGAAGATGCGCATCTGATACAATTCCGCCGGCTCCAATAATAATAATGGGCTGTTTGGTCTGGGGCAATTCTGGCTTATATTTTATATCAATACTCATTTGTCAATTTCGTTAATCTGGTGTTGTGCAATTTGAATTAATTCTGCTGTGGGCTGGTCGGTATTAATGGCCTGTAGCACCATTTTATCGATTATAGCCGCAATTGCTGCCCAATTTGATTTCTGCGGAAGCATATTGGCTACTTCATGCAGTGCTTCTAATTTATGGTAGTAAGGGATTATTTTATTGATATCTTCATCTTTCCATGTCGAAATCCGGCATCCTATACCACCGGTTAAAGTAAGCTGTTTATCTTGTTCTTTGGCCAGTGCAAAGCGTAGAAAATCGTATGCAATGGATTTGTTTTTACTTCCTTTAGCGATGGTGTACAACCAGTATACATTTAGGGAAGCCGATTTTGCCTCCAATGCGGCAGGCAAAAGATCAACATCTACTTTGCCTTTTACTTTACTATTTGCATCAACTTCGCACATGGCAGCAAAGCCAAACCAGTTGATCATCATGGCTGCCTCGCCCTGCGAAAAGGCAATCCCTGCCGCTACCGATTCAAATTCGTTCGATTTTGGGTGAATGGCCTTTTTATCATTAACAATTGTACGGTAAAAACTAAGCCCATCTAGTGCTGCCTGGGTATTGATGTTGATGAAGCCGTTTTTATCGATCAAACTCCCGCCCCTGGTCCATAACTGGAGACAAAAATCAAAAACCGCATTGTGGCCGTCGGGGTAACAGGCGAAAATGCTTCCATATAAATTCTCGGCCGGGCGGTTAAAAAACCTTGCGATCTGGTGAAAGTCTTCCCAGGTTTTAGGTACGCTTAAAGTTTTACCATATTGCGCTAAATAATTGGCTTTTTCGGCTTCGTTTTCAAACAGATCCTTTCTGTAAACAAAACATTCGGGGCCATCATGAAAAGGAAAACCCACCACTTCCCAGCCGAAACGCTGTAAACTTAAAAGGGATTTGCTCCAGCCACGTGGAAAATCATCAGGTTTATTTTTATTGATGTATTCATTCAAGACTTCGAAATCCTGTTCGGTATAACCTTCTAAAACCCAATCGGTACTCATGTGTGCAATGTCAAAATCACCATTGGCCAAACCTTTCTGCGTAATGGTTCGGTTGTATAGTTCGTGAAGATCCATCACCACCAGTTCCAGTTGTAGCTTGCATCCCGAAAACGCACAATATCGTACCCAAAACTCCCGCATGGCAGTTTCAAAGGGTTCAAATTTGCGAACGGCTATTTTAAAGGTTTCTATTTGGTTATGCATTTGCAACGCTATGCTTTATTATAAATTCTTTGATAATGTTTTCATTATCCTGTCCTAATTTTGGAGAACCTTTAGCTGAGGTAAGCATTTCGCCATCAATGCGGATTGGGCATCTGGTGGTTTCATATTTGTAGCCATCAATCATTTCCACTTCCTGTATCATGTTCAGTACCTTAAAACCATCATGTGCCATCAAGGCATTCCAGTTTAACACATCGGCGCACCATATATCTGCAGGTTCCAGTATTGAAAGCCAGTTTTCGGTGGTATCTGATAAGAGGTGATCGGCTAAAATGGCCTTAATTTCATCCCGTTTATCAAATGCTTCGCTTAATTCAGGGTAATCTTCCAGTTTTTCGCAAGCCAGCAGATTCCCCAATTGTGGAATCGAACCCATTGCGAGTGCTAAATATCCGTTTTCTGTTTGATAAATACCATATGGGGCGCCTAAATATGCGTTGGCATTGTTCTTTTTCGAACGTTCGGGCAATGCTCCACCATCATTCATGAAGGTGGTAATGGTTTCGAACTGGAAATCGTAGGCCGATTCCATCATGCTTACCTGTACAAAACCGCCTTCATTTTTGATGGCTTTACGGTACAGGCATGCCAATAGCCCTTGTGCCAAATGGGCACCCGCCAACATATCTACAATGGATAACCCCATTGCAACCGGCCCGCTATCTGCATTTCCGGTTAATGAGGTTAATCCGGTTACAGATTGTAAAAGTAAATCCTGACCGGGTTTGTTTTTCCATTCGGTAGTTGTTCCGTAACCTGAAATTTCGCCGTAAATGATTGCTGCATTTAGTAATTTAACAGATTGATAATCGAAGCCCAGGCGTTCCATTACACCCGGACGGAAGTTATGGATCATTATATCTGCTTTCTTCAACAGTTCGCGAACCAGCTCACGGTCTTCTTCGCATTTCAGATCTACTTCAAAGCTTTCTTTATTTCTGTTAATGGCATGGAAAACTGACGATTCGCCATTCATAATCAAGTTTGAGGTATACAGCGTGCGGCAGATATCGCCCACACCTAACCGTTCAATCTTAATTACTCGGGCACCCATATCGGCCAGGCGCAAGCTTGCCGATGGACCAGAAAGAAACTGGCTGAAATCGATAACTAAATAATCTTCTAGCGGTTTCATTATTTTATTTTTTAAATTGTCTTTCAATTTGCAGTATCGTCATCTCGACCGTAGCGGAGAGACCTACTCATTGAAATCCTTTTTGTTCAAAGATTTCTCCATTCCGTTGCACTACAGTCGAAATGACGACTAGCTTATTTTATTTTTTAAACTGTCATTCAATTTGCAGTATCGTCATCTCGACCGTAGCGGAGAGACCTACTCATTGAAATCCTTTTTGTTCAAAGATTTCTTCATTCCGTTGCACTACAGTCGAAATGACGACTAGCTCAACTCAAACTCTTTATTAATTTCTTCGGTATCAAAACCGAGTTTTGGTGCTGCTTTCGCAGCAAATAACTTTTCATTATCCAAACGGATCGGGCTAACGGTTGTCTTGATCTTCTTCCCATCGGCCAAATCCAATTCCTGCTCAATGTTTAAGCTCTTGTAAGTATTCAGGGCTGTAGCGGTTTTATAATTCAACACTTCAGCACACCATATACCATTACTTTCTAAAAGCTCAACCCAGGTTGTTGTATTTTCTTTTTTAAAGGTTTCGGCCAGGCGCACAATTAATTTATCGCGGTTATCGAAGGCAGAACCTGCTTCTACATACAGATCGGCAATATCGCATTTGATGATGGCACAGATATTTGGGAGATTACCCATCGCCATGGCGATATAACCATCGCGGGTTTGATACATGCCATAAGGTGCACTTAAATAAGCATGTGCACTGCCCTTTGCCCCGCTTCTATCGGGTAATTTGCCGCCATCATTTAAATACGTGGTGATTACTTCGAACTGAACATCTAAAATCGACTCCAATAAACTCACCTCCACCAGTACACTTTTATTGGTTTTTGCCCTTTTGATCAATGCAGCCATAATACCCTGCGCCAGATGGTTTCCGCACATGATATCTGAAACTGAAAGCCCAAAAGGAACCGGACCATCTATATCAAGTCCCGATAAAAAAGTAAGTCCCGAAACGGATTGAACCAACAAATCCTGACCAGGTTTATTTTTCCATGGTCCTTCATTGCCATAACCTGTTACCACTCCGTACACGATTTTAGGGTTTAACTGTTGAACGGTTTGGTAGTCTAAACCAATCTTTTCCATTACCCCCGGACGGAAATTGTGCGTCATTACATCGGCCTTGCTGATCAGTTTTTTTAACCTTTCTAAATCCTCAGGATTCTTTAAATCGGCAGTATAACTTTCTTTATTTCGGTTTATGGTATGAAATAACAAGCTGTCTTCATCCACAAAAAGATTTTTAATGGATAGGCCCCTACAGGCATCGCCGGTTTTTGGCCGTTCGATTTTGATTACGCGTGCGCCTAAGTCAGCCAGTTTTAAACCAGCCGACGGACCTGCCAAAAACTGGCAAAATTCTAAGACCAAAAGTCCTTCTAGCGGTCTGTTCATGATAAAACGAGGCTTTTAGATTGCTGATATAACTTATTCATGGCTGTTAATACTTCCATTTCGTCTCCTCCATTCATTAAATAATCGCGAACAACATCGCCGGCATGATCCTGAAAATACATGGAGCCATGGTAGCGCGGGCGAAGGAATGCCCTTTGCAACGCGGGTAGTGTATTCAGGAAATACTGTTCACTCTGCTGATTCACTTCTTCATTTTGCCAGGCTGCCAAATGCCCTGGCTGGCCACCATTTTGAAAAAACAGGGTAGACTGACAGTTAGGTGAGCCCACAAATTCTACATATTTCGCAGCGGTATCCAGCGCTTCACATTTAGATGAAATGGCCAAACCTGTTCCGCCCAAAGTGCTCCTGAGGTTTGTTTTTCCGTTTAGGCTAATCATATCATGAAAGTGTAATGCTTTACGGGCATAACCTTTCCGCGAATAGTTGGAATATCCATAAGCAAAAGGGCAATAGGCAATTTCGTCGGTTAAGGTCATGGCCTCATAAACCTGTATCGGGTTCCGATCGAAGTTTGCCCTATCTATTTTCCCGGCCAGTTGGCGGTACATTTTTAAGGCTTTAAGGCCAGTTTCTACAGAAACCACTTGCTCATCATCCTGACAGGGATCTTCGTCCAAAGAGCAGCAGAGGGTATAAAGATTCATTAAAACATCAATCGGGATACCAGCAAAGGCAACCAGGCCCTGATCGGCAAGTGCCAATAAATCTTCGAAAGATTTTGGGAGCTGCAAACCTTTGGCGGCCAACAAATCTGGTCGGGAGGCGGCTACCGGTGTTGCTGCATCGATTGGTAAAGCCCATAAATGTTCGTCGTAGAAATAACTCTCGTACGATTGACCCACAGAATTTTCTTCCTGATCTTTCAGATATGCTGCTGAAAGGTAAAGATCCAAAGGCACAATTGATTTTGTTTTTGCGGCAAAACCTGCCCAGGGATGGTCGATTACCAACAGATCAAACCGTTCTGCAAGTTCCTGGATAGAGAAATCGGCAAATTGCTGCAAACTTCTTTTCTCCCAGCTGATATTCACATTCGGGTTTAATTCAGAAAACCGCTGCGCAGTTGCCACCATCGGCAAAAGCCCACGACTATGATTCCAGGTTATTCCTTTTAAATTAATCTTCTTCTCCACTTTTATTTCTATTTATGGTTGATGTTACCATTAACCATGTTTTTTATTTGTTTCGGCCGGTGAGACACCGACCGATAGATTTATTTATTTTATAACAGGGCGTTCTGTTTTATAACACCCCGTTGTGCTTTATGACACCCCGTCCTGCGGACACCCCTCTGGAAGAGGGGAATTGCAACCGACTAAACTACGGGCGCCATTCCCCTCCCTTGGAGGGGTGTCCGCAGGACGGGGTGGTTTTTTATTTCATTGAACATCTTCTTTGTTGTTCCGAACCTCGGTTTTGTTGTTCTGAACATCTTATTTGTCGTTCCGAACACCTTTTTAGTCGTTCCGAACGAGTAAAATGTCGTTCTGAACCTTGGCTTGGTTGTTCCGAACGAGAAAAAGGTCGTTCTTAACCCCGGCTTGGTTGTTCCGAACGAGAAAAAGGTCGTTCAAACATCTTTATTATTGTCTGGAGGCTGTTTTTTGTTCTTCCAGACTTATTCATTGTTATTCAGAAATACGTCACTACGTTCTTAATAACAGAAGACTTCGTTTACTATTTTATTTCGCCATTTGTTTACCTGTATTAATAATTATCGACATACCTTTTAAACCTGCGGATGTTGCCGTTAACTTGATGCTACCTGCTTTTTCTGTTGATTGAAGGATGGCTAAACATAATCCATGAAATGCTTTGCGGTAACTGGCTTTAAATGGTTCTACACTTGCCTGAAAGCCATTGTCAACCCCCGCGATAAAACCATTTCCTTCTACTTTAAAATCAACCAGGTTATCGGCATTAGGCACAACATTGCCTGCTTTATCTAAAACACGTACGGTAATAAAAGATAAATCGGTACCATCTGCTTTGATATTCTTCCGATCGGCAGTTAACTCAATTTTTGCCGGATCGCCCGCTGTTTTCACTTCACGAACCAACACATCCTTCCCATTTTTACGCGATACAGCCTTTAAAGTTCCCGGTTCGAAGTTTACATTCCACAACACATGGAGTTCATCGCCCTGTTTAGATTTTTTTCCAAGCGATTTCCCATTGAGGTAGAGCTCTACTTCGTCGGCATTGTTGTAATAGGCCCAAACCTCTACAGATTTGCCGGGTTTCCAATTCCAATGCGGCAGAATATGCAATACGGGTTTATTCGTCCACTCGCTTTGGTACATGTAGTACGAATCTTTCGGAAAACCTGCCAGATCAACTATTCCGAAATAAGAACTTCTGGCCGGCCATGGGTATGGCAGGGGTTCGCCCAGGTAATCGAAGCCCGTCCAAACAAATAAGCCGGATACATGATCGTATTTTTTGGCTGCTGCCCAGGTTTCTTCATGGGTTGATCCCCAGTAGGCCGACACATTATCGTAAGCAGATGCAGACCATTCGGTATTGCCTTCGGTAAATTTCGTTTTGCCATCTTTAGGCCAGCGGCGGATGGTATCGGCAGTATCGTAAAAGCCCCTTGTTTCTAATGCAGATGTAGTTTCTGTAGCCAAAAACTTTACTCCAGGGTAATTTACCGGAAAATCTTTATACAGTTTATGGTTATAGTTTAATCCATAAATATCAAGCGCGTTGGCCTGGTAAATGAAATTTTTCTTCGCATCGGTTTCAGTTAAAGCCGAAATAACCGGCCGCGATTTATCGATATTTTTTACGATGGCCACCAGTTCTTTTGTAATGTCTACACCAGTACTATCAAATTGTTCGCGGATTTCGTTACCAATGCTCCAAAGTATAATAGATGGATGGTTACGGTCGCGAAGGACCATATCCTCCAGATCGCGTTTGTGCCATTCGGGAAAATTTAAATGGTAATCGTTTTTGGTTTTCTTTTTTGCCCACATATCGAAGGCTTCATCCATTACCAGAAAGCCCATTTTGTCGCATAAATCTAAAAACTCTGGTGCTGGAGGATTATGAGCGGTACGGATGGCGTTTACGCCCATGGCTTTCATTATTTCCAGCTGGCGTTCCATAGCCCTAACATTTACTGCGGCACCCAAAGCACCCAAATCGTGGTGCAGGCAAACGCCCAAAATTTTGGTTTGTACATTGTTTAAATAAAAACCTGTTGCGGCATCAAAGCGGATATCGCGCAGTCCGAAAAGTGTTTCTTTCCTGTCGATAACAAGATTATTTTGAAGTACTTCGGTTACCAACCGGTATTGCTTGGGGTTTTTAACCGACCAGAGTGTGGCGCCATCCATCTGCATATCGGCATGGAATTTATTGCCAGTGGTATCCACCCTGGTTACCGATGATTCGTTTTTAACAAGCACTTTGCCAGTGGCATCTAAAATGCGGTTGATGACCTTGATATTCTGGTTTGTGCCCGTTTTATTCTGAATAATATTTTCTACAATCAGCATGGCCTGCGCCTTGCCATCTTTAATATTGAATATGGTATAGTTTACATTGGTTCCCCAGTTTACTGCCGAAACTTTAGCGGTTGATGTTAACCATACATTCCGATAAATACCGGAGCCTGAATACCAGCGCGAATCGGGCTGAGCTGAATTGTCTACTTTAACGGCAATGATATTTTTTCCGGCCTTTAAAAAATTGCCGATATCATAAGAAAATGAACTATAGCCATAAGGCCTTATGCCCAGGTAGTGGCCGTTAACCCAAACCTCACTATTTTTATAAACGCCGTCAAATTCAATGTTGATGATCCTGTTTTTAAAATTGGCAGGAGCTGTAAATTCTTTTCTGTACCAACCAATTCCAGTGGGCAAACCGCCACCTTCGGGCTTTGCCGGGTTTTTCTCATCAAATTTACCTTCAATGCTCCAATCGTGCGGCAAATTTAGTTTGCGCCATTTGGTATCATTGTATGCAATTGATTTTGCAGCAGGATCATCACCCGGAAAGAATTTCCAGTCTTTGTTAAAGCTGGTTCTGGTTCTATCGGTTGCTGACTCACCAACCGAAAATCCACTTATATGGTCGGTGAGACACCGACCAATAGATAAGTCTTTATTAAAGCTGGTCCTAGTTCTATCGGTTGGTGACTCACCAACCGAAAATCTACTTATATGGTCGGTAAGATACCGACCGGTAGGATAAAGATTGCTTCGTGCCTCGCAATGACGTGATATAAATAACACCAATAGCGTTAAAACAAAAATCTTATATAAAAATTGAGTTATCTTCATTCTGTTATTTCATTTCGCCGATAAAATTCACTTTACTTTTACCTAAATCTTTCGAAGTAGCCACAGCAATTCCCCGTTGATCTTGTTTGTTAACTGCGCAGTAAAAATGATACACTGTGCCTTTATATTTTAGTACGAAAGATTTATGCGCATATAGTTCATCGTATTTTTCTGATGATTCGATTAGGTTATCGCCAGTCCAATCGGTCCAGTTTACCAGATCCTTTGATACGGCGAAACGGTTAAACGAGCCTTTTCTATCTTGCCAGAAAGCCCCGAAATAAAACATCACATAGGTATCTCCTATTTGCTGGATCACGGCATCGCCGGTAATGCCAACCGGATGATGTACCACGGGATTTTTATTAAAGCGTTGCCAATGTACCATATCGTCAGAAACTGCCATCCCGATACGTTCGTACCAGCGTGTTTTTTTGTTGTTAGTTAAAGAATCGCCAACAGCATTGTAATACATCACAAAAGGATGTCCGGTTAGTTTTTGTTTATCTGCTATTACGGTACTTTTAAACAGTTTGTTGCGGTTTTCCCACCATCGTACGTCTGCATCGCCCGAGGCCAACACAGGCTGATCCAAGCGGCTCCACTCCTGCACTGTTGATGGATCTTTCGTAGTATAAGCCATTCCGATGGATAGTGGCTCTACTTCATAACCTTTTTCTTTGCCACCGAAGTACGACATCCAATATTTGCCATCGAAGGTATTCGCGTGATAACTTCCGCCCCATTGGGTATCCAGCAAAGCGTTATAGCCTGCCTTTTGGTTATCGTCCCAATGGCCTGCATCGCCGAACGACAGCAGTTTGCCCTTGTTTTCCCAATGTAAAAGATCCTTGCTTTTTGCCAGCCAGGTTTCGTAACCACGGCCACTAAAAATCAGGTAAGTCATATACCAGTCTTTACCTTTTCTGAATATGGTGGGGCAATCCATCTTATGGTCCTTATCATCAGGAACCATCACCAAGCCATATTTATAAGGTGTTTTTACTTCCTGGTAAATCTTTTCCATTGTTTCGGCCGTAATTGCGTTAACCTGTTGTGCATTCAGTTTTAATGCCGCTACAAGAAGGAAAAATATGATCATTACCTTTCTCATTTGTAATCCAGATTAAATTTATAATAGCCTGATCCTATGGTTACCTTGATTTTATTGTTTTCTGTATCTAAATTAATAAATGAAGCATTGTAAACTTCGGTAAGGGTTGATTTTGGCGATGCAGGAAAATAAACCGTAGCTTTTGTATTTACCGGAATATTCACTTCCAAAGTGAAATTTTTGTCCGTTTTACTCCATTTTGTGGAAATGATACCATAAGGAGAATCATATTTAACATCAGCTGAAGTTAAATTGCCCACCACCTCCGGCTCAATTTTAATGTGTTTAAATGCAACCGAACTTTCTGCCTGACGGATGCCGCCCAGGCCGCTGTATAACCATTCCATTAAATGGCCAAGCATAAAATGATTGTTTGATACGGTTGGCAGTGCAGCCCAGCTTTCGGTTAAAGCGGTTGCTCCTTTCGCTAGCTGCATACCGTAACCCGGAACATCAGAGCGGCTGTTCATATCGAAAATTACATCCGATCTTCCGGCATCTTCTAAAACGCGTAATACGTAACGGTAGCCAATATCGCCAGCCGTTAAGCTGTTTTTTCTGTTCCTGATGTCGGCAACAAGATGCTCGATCACCGCATTTTTATCTTTTTCTTCAACGAGTTCCATATATACGGCCATTGCATTTGCCGCTTGCGAACCCGTTGCATACTGTTTCGTTTCGGCATTGAAGAATTTGTTGTTGAAAGCTGTTCTCACCTCGGCTGCTAGTTTGGCATAAGTAAGTGCATTTGCCTTTTTACCTAAAAGCGTGGCTATTTTCTCCATTATTTTAAGGTCGTAATAATAAATTGCCGTACCTGTAACACCCATAGGGGTTAACTGTGAAACACCCGGAGGTTTCGGCCCTAAATCGTACCAATCGCCCAGGCCCTGCGATAAAATATGGTTATTTGCTTTTGTACCGAGATAATTGAGGTACTGTTGCATCATAGGGTAATAATCGGCCATGGCCTGTTTGTCTCCATACCATTGATATAAATACCATGGCATTAAGATACCACTGCTGCCCCACTCCGGCGAATCGCGGAACATATCTCCACCCCATTCGAACTTTACATATTCTGGCGAAATTTCGGGAATAAGTCCGTTGGCAAGCTGAGAATTTTTCATATCCTGCAATGCCTTTTTAAACAAGGGCGCAGCGTTGTAGTTATAACGTACTGAGCTGCCCATGAGGTGCAGTTCTTCTAACCATCCTAATTTTTCGCGGTGCGGACAATCGGTAAACACACTCACCATATTGCTTTTAATGGCCCAATCAATCAAATTGAAAGTCTGATTAAATAATGGATTGGAAGAAGAGAACTGCCCAACCTGCTGTGCAGCATTTCTGATGTGTAATGCCTTTAACGCTACTATTACAGGTTTATTCGCTGTATTTTCTTTGCCCTCAGGCACAGCGCCTTTAACCTGCAGGTAGCGGAATCCGGTATAAAAAAACTTCGGACGCCAGGTTTCCATTCGGGTTCCTTTTAAGATGTAAATGAAATAAGATGGACCGCCAATATTTTTTTGTGTTACCGAACCATCCGCTTTTAATAATTCAGCAGGTGTAATGCGAACGGTATCGCCTTTTTTACCACTAACTTTTAGTTCGATAATTGCAGATGAATTTTGTCCTACATCGTAAACCCATTCGTTATTGGCAACGGCAGTAATTGTTTTAGCAGCGAAATTTTCGAAGATTTTTACAGGCTCCTCTTTCTGCGAATTGAGTTTAGGTCCATTAACCAATAATGCATTTTTCCACTTTGTATCGTTAAAACCCGGCATATCCCATCCTTTTTGTTCGAGGTTGGCATTGTAATCTTCGCCGCCATAAATGCTCGAAAAAGTAATGGGCGATGGCGCCGTTTTCCAGCTTTGGTTACTGTTGATGCTGGCAGTGGTTCCATCGGTGTATTCGATCAATAGCCTGCAGATCATTTTCGGATAGCCATAAGCTACTTTTAGTTTTCTGTAACGTTCTTTAACCGGGGGAATGTAATAAAAGCCGTTGCCCAATACAACACCAATGGCATTATCACCTTTTTTAAGCTGTTTGGTTAAATCGTAAGTTACATATAAAGCTTCTTTATCATATTTGGTCCAACCTGGCGAGAGAAAATCATCACTTACTTTTGATCCGTTTAAAGTCATCTCGAAATGCCCCAAACCAGAAATAAAGGCTGTTGCTTTTTTTATCGTTTTGCTTACTTTAAAACTTTTGCGGAACACTGGCAGCATGTTGTTGCTGTTGTATTTGTCCTTTTTGCCATCAGTAGGCAAGCTGTTCACATTAGAATCGGCCAGTTTTTCGTAAGCGATCCATTTGGCGCCTTTCCAATCATCGGTATTGAGCAGGCCCATTTGCCACGAGGCTGAACTGCTCCATGCAGATTGATTGCCATTTTGATCCCAAACACGAAGTTTCCAATAATAGGTTTTGGTGGCTGAGAGTTTAACCCCTTTGTATCTTATTTGAAGGGATTGACCAGAATTTACCTTCTTGCTATCCCAAATATCACCGATATTCTTATTCAGATTTGCCAAACTGCCCGAAACCAGGATCTGGTAAGCACTCTGCATTACATTGTGTTTGTCGGATGTTAGTTTCCAGCTCAGATTTGGCGTTAATGTTTCCACCCCAATCGGATTATTCCGGTATTCGCAATCCAGCTCACTAACCTTAATATCTTGCGCAAAAAGCGATATGCTTAAGCAATAAAGCCAAGAAAAGATTATAAGTTTACTCATCAATTGCTGCACCGTTACCGGCATTTGGTTAGGTTTATAAATGGTTATCAGCGATAAAATCCATCCAGAAATAAATTTTCAATTCGTTAGAATTAAGCCTTATAATTTCCTTAACTTTAAATTACTATCTCTAATTCAAATATAAATGTTTTTTTTAAATATGAAAACATATATTCGTATTTAAATTATACTAAAATCTTCTCTTGTATAAATAAGAAAGCATTTTGTATGTTTGAAATTGTAAAAAATACGCTACAGCCAAATTTAAACCCGTATGAACGAAAAAGAATCGAAGTACCAAGCTCCTGCTTTGGATAAAGGACTTGATATATTGGAGTATTTATCAGCACAATCTATCCCATTGTCTCAAACTGAAATTGCAATTGGTATTGAGAAAACACCTAACGAAATTTACAGGATGCTGATGAGCCTTGAAAGCCGTGGCTATATTTTACGTGATGAGGTTTCGGGCAAATACAGGTTATCGTTAAAGCTTTTTTATCTTTCGCACAGGCACTCACCTATTGATGAGCTGCGTAAGGCAGCGCAGTTTCCTTTAGAAGAGCTGGCCAATAGCGTGCGCCAGTCGTGCCATTTAAGTATTTTGTACATGAACCAGGTAATGGTGATTATCCACGCCAAAAGCCCCGGACCAATTGCACTTTCTATCGAAGAGGGCAATCTGTTTCCTTTGCCTTTAACCGCTTCGGGCAAGGTGCTGTTGGCTTATATGCCTGATAGTGAGCGCAGCACAACCCTGAAAAACAATGCAATTTTCAAAAAATATCCGAAGCCGCAACAAGAAGATTTTTTAAATTCTCTGGCAGATATCCAGCAAACAGGTTCTTATTTCAAGAACAGTGATGCTGTTTCGGGCGTAACGGATATATCTGTACCTATTGGCATCGAAAGCAATAATGGCATTATTGCCTGTTTAACCATTTCGATGCTGAATGCCTTAAATGTAGATCAAACGATCGAAAATGATGTTATCCTTGCGGAGGCTTATAAATGTGTTAAAAAAATTGAACAAAGGATTGGGCTTTAGCCCCTCCTCTTCAAACCTATCAGGTTTTTAAAACCTGATAGGTTTAATCAGATAGCCTTAATTGGTATAGCGGATTAGATAATCTTTTCCCTTTTTAATCGTAACCTCGAATGTTCCTTTCGCAGTTTCTATCACTTCAGCCCCTTTTGCCATCGGTTTGGATTTGCTTTTAAACTTTAACCTCCCAGTTCCAACAGCCGAATTTATTTTGATCTCCTTTTTGTTCATATAAACCGCGATATCGCCATTTGCAGTAGGTACCTTGCCCTCCATCCATTCGAGGCCTCCCAAATTAGGCTCAATGGTATAGGTTTCGTAACCCGGTGAGTTTGGACTTACACCCAGGTAATATTTGCCCAGTAAATAAATCGGACTGGCACCCCAGGCATGGCAAAGGCTTTTTCCATACGGACGGCCGTACATGGCCAAATGCTCCACTCCTTTTTTATCAGGATTGTATTCTTCCCAAAAAGATGTTGCACCCAACTTTAACATCCCACCCCAATAGTTTTTCATTTCTTTTAATACATAAGATTGCTCCCCCATGGCACATAACGCTTCCAACTCATAAAAACGCATGTACGGCGTGGTAATTTTAGCAATCTGATCGTTTAGAAGCACATTCTTTTTAACTGCCAGTTTTTGTTCAGGTGTAAAATAATCGAAGAAAATGCCGAACATATTGGCGTAACGGGTTACATTATCAGTTGGTTTATCATCAATGCGGCTGTGTACCAGCGCACTTTTATTTTTGTTCCAGTAAAGCTCAAAAATTTTGCTTTTCAATTCCTTGGCCTGTTTATCATATTTTGTGGCACCTTCGGTATCATTGGCCAGTTTAGCACATAAGGCCATGGTTTCTAAACTTCTCGCATATAAAAGCTGTTCGAAACTTACCTCGCCATCTTTACTCAATTTATCAGCCCAGTCTATAAAAATCCAGTCGCCCGGCATCCATTCTAACAAACCGTTTTTATTCTTTCTACCATCGATGTAAGTCATGAGGGATTGCATCCGGGGATAAATGTCCTGCACAAATTTCTGATCTCCTGTATATTTGTAATAATCGTAAATTCCTAAAAACCAATAAAAAGAATAATCCATAATCGTATTGATGTGCGCCGTTACGGGATCTTTACCACGTTGCGCCAATAAAGTGCGTTTTACGGTTGGTGCATCAAAAAAGGAATAATAATTCATGAGGTAACTTTGGTAGGCATCGCCACTCCACACCCAACGGTCGCGTTTTATTCCATCGATAAAGAATTCGCGGGTATTTAAATGGAAGGTGTATTTGGCTACATCGTAAATTTTGTTCAGTTCTGTATCTGATGATTTGAAACTTCCTCTTTCGGTTACCGGAGCATACTCGTAAAGCATGGAAATTGAATCGGCAGAAACACCATTTCCGGGCTGAAAGTTTACATACCTGAAAGCTTTTGAAAGCGGCATTACCGAATCTTTTTTATTGCTCAGGTCGAGTTCTAAATTATCGAGTGTTTCGCATTTATCGGTTGATAAGGCCTCTTCTTTCGATTCGCCATAATAGAGGCTCAATTTGCCTTTTCCTTTTAGGCCATGTATTTTAATAAAGCCGAATGTTTCTTTACCAAAGTCGGCTACATAGCCATTATTGGTTTTCTCTGTCTTCACTGCCGTGAGCGGAACCACAGGTAATTTAAATTTTGAAGGCAATATATTGGGATCGTTTAAATTCCACGAACCTGCCGAAACAAATGTAGTACCCGATTTATCAGAAGTTTTTCCACTCGCATCTATCCATTCTTTATCTTCAAAAGTAGTAAGCCAGGTTTCATCAGAAACTACAGTTTTACCTTGAACAAAAATAGCCGGCACGGTACCCTGACTGTATACCTTTAGGCTTAGCTTATGTTTCCCGGCCGGGATTTGTATTGTTTTTGGAAAACCGGTAACGGCCTGACCGTCGATTTTTACATTGTAAGTTCCTTCTACAAAAAGCTTTACTTCTTCGGGCTGAGTTAGTGTAAATTCTTTATGGAAATCGACCAAAACATAGTGGCTGTCCATCTTCCAGAATACCGGAAAAAACGAACCGCGCTCTGTACGGCGGTTTTGCATGATGTTGCTCATGTAAATATCAAAATCGCCCGGGTACCAGATCCAGGAAGCTTTTTGAGCAAACAGTTGGGTTGCTGTGCAGATGAATATACTGAGCAGGGTTATTTTTTTTAGGTTTTTCATGTCATTTTAGTTAGCGTCATCTCGACTGAAGCGCAGCGAAATGGAGAGATCTACATTAATAGATTTCTCGACTCCGTTATACTTCGCTCGAAATGACGGTCATTGTATTTTAGTGTCCGTTAAAAAATAAGTAAAGTGCAATCATAACTATCGCCAAAGCAATCCACGATATCCAAACTGTTTTAGCTGGTTTTTCGATATTGGCCTGGTATTCTTCATTCACGGTGTAAATGCTTGGAGATTTATCTAGTAAGGAAATGAGTATGGCAATAATCAGCAATGCTGCAAAAATGTAAAACGATAACATGAGGTAATGTGGCCAGAATGGGTACTTGCTTGAAGGTAAAATCCAAAGATAAGTAACACCTGTACCCAAACTTAAAATGGAGCCGATCGATAGGGTAAAATTTACTGCTTTCCTGGTGGTTCTTTTCCAAAAAACGGTTAGCAAGAATACAACCGACAGCGGCGGTGCAATAAAACCTAAAACTGATTGAAAAACATCAAATAGATTTAAGCCTTTGATGTTATCAATGGCCAGAACCACTATAATTGCAAAAATACAACCTGCTACCACTGCCAACCGGCCAACGCGGATAATCTGTTTGCTGGAAGCTTGTGGATTGATTTTCTTTACATAAATATCCATGGTAAAAACAGTACTTAGCGAATTTAAAGAAGAGCCTATTGTTCCTACCAAAACCGCAATTAATACCACGATAACCAAACCGTTCATGCCTGGTGGAAATAAATTGGTTACCATGGTCATATATGCTTCGTCTGGATTTTTTAAGCCCGGAAACAATACATAACACAATATTCCCGTACCGATAAATAAGGGTAAAGAAAGTATTTTAAGCCAACCGATAAAACTCACGCCCAGCTGCCCCTGTTTTAAATTCTTAGCGCCCAAAACAGATTGAACCATTGATTGATCGGTGCAAAAGAAGGCAACTGCCGCAACGGGATAACCCAATAAAATAGCATACCAGGGGTATTTTGGATCGCTGGCTGGCTGCACCAGGTTCCAGAAGTGATGTGGCGTTTTGTGATATAGCACAGAAATGCCACCAACCTTATTTAATCCTAAAAGCATTAGTGAAAGTGATACCGCAATTAATAAAATCATTTGGAAAACATTTACCTTGGCAATGGCTTTTAATCCACCAAAAAAGGTAAATAGTCCGGCAAAAGCCACTAATACAGTAACCGATTGCCACATCGGGATACCCAATATCTGGCGTACTAGAAAACCTCCTGCAAAAAGCCCAAGCGACAGCCATGAAATTAATATTTTAATCAAAGCGTACCAGGCCAGGATATTTTGGGTTGAATCGCCATATCGGTTGCCCATAAATTCGGGCATGGTACTCACTTTTGCAGCAAGGTATTTCGGCGCAAAAACAATCGCCAGCAAGAATAAAAAGATAAAGGCATACCAATCGAAATTAACAGCCACAATACCGGTGCTATAACCTATGCTGGCAAAAGCCAACAACATAGACGGGCCGACATTGGTACCCCACATATTGAAACCGATACTGCTCCAGTTTAGTGATTTGTTGGCCAGAAACAAAGTTTCTCCATCTTTTTTCTTATTAGAGAAACTGGCCCGATATCCGATAACGATTAGGATAATCAGGTAGGCAAATACAATAAGGTAATCTAAATTGGTTAAACGTTCTACAATGTTTCCCATTGGTTAATTTGGTTAGTTTGGTTTTTCGATAGTTTTATGAACGACAGATGGACACAGATAAACACGGATTAAGTTTAAATCTGTGTTCATCATTTTTATACGTGGTTAGTTTTAGTAGGGTACCATTTGTTTTGCCACGGAAACACAGAATGCACGGAAATTTGTTGATTTCGTCATTGCGAGGTACGAAGCAATCTATTTAGCCTGAAAGATTGCTTGTAGCTTACATTAACTACCATTTTACATCTTCCATTTTTCATATTATAGTCCTATCGATTCTCTTGTAATGTTATTTTCCTTCAAAATATCATCGATTTTTACAGGCAGACCTGTTTCCATCGATTTATCCATGGCCTGTAACAGGGCAACGGTACCAATACCTTCTTTCAGATCGGGATAGGCTGTAAAGTTGTTATTTATGCTATCAGCAAAATATTCGAGGTAGTTTTGGTATTCTCCGGCATGGTGGCTTTGTCCTTCGAAACGGAAATAGTGTTTTAACGTACTATCGCCCCAGGTAATGATTTTTTCTTCGCCTGTTTTGGTTGTTATAGCGTAACGCAGTTCGTGGTAATCGGCCTGACTGGCACCTTCTGTACCGCGTAAAATACAGCTCATGCCACTATCTCGGCTGGCTGGCTGCGTTGGCCCGGTGTAGGCCCCGCTAACACGAGCAATACGTCCATCTTTGGCCTTGAAGATAAAGTGCATCGTATCCTGGTTTTTTAACCCGGCTTTTAAACCGTTGCTGCTCAACATGCCATAGCCCATTACTTCTTCAATATCGGGCATGTACCAGCGGATAAAATCGACCGGATGACTTAAACCGCCATATAACCATTTAAACGATTGTTTTAACGACCAACCTTTTTCTAAAAACCAGCGGTGATCGGCATGGTAATGGCTTTCGATGGTAATTAATTCGCCAATCAGGCCATTATCAAAATCTTTTTTCTGGCGCATGGCGGGTTCGAAAAAACGCGAACTCTGACCAACAAAAATTTTCTTTCTTGTTTTTTTACTTAGTGCTAAAAGCTCATTTGCCTGTGAGAGGTCATCAATAAAAGGCTTGGTGCAAACCACGTGTTTGCCATGCTCCAAAGCCAGTTTAATGTGATCAAAATGTAGATGATCGGGCGTATAAATCGCAATCATATCAATTTTATCACTCTTTAACATATCGTCGTAACTGGTTGTCCAGTTTTGGAAATCGAACTCCAATGCACGTTCTTCGCAGAGTTTTTTATTGGCATCGCAAATTTGAATCAGCTTAAACTTTTTGCTTGCCAGTGAGGCAGAAATGGTGCTTCTGCCCTCGCCTAATCCTAATATTCCTAATCTTAACATATTCTTTTTTAGCGTTTTTGTTTTTCCTCCCCTGCCCCCTCCAAAGGGGGACAATTAAGTCTTCTATATTATCGGTTTAAAGAAAACCCAAACCTCCTCTGGTTTTGTTCCCTCTATTCCTTCCTGGTATTTTTTCATTATAGTGTTCCACTCCTCTACCTTCGGATTATTTTCAGTGGTTTTCGGATTCAGGTCGTCTAATTTTTTTCCTTTTGGAATACTGATGATCAGCATCAATTGCCGGCCATTTTTAAAAATCGCCAGACGCTGAAATTCAGCATTGCAAAAGCCTTTCGATATTTCGGGCCATTTTTCAAACTGTGTTTTATGGTAGGCCAGATATTCTTTCTGCATTTTTTCGTCTTTAACCAGGTTGGCCGACAAAATAATATTATCCCATTCTGCCACAGGTTGATCACCACAGTTCTTTTCCCTGTTAAAATCATAAAACAAATTGTCGTATAACCTTATTTCACTTGCATTTAAACGCTTTAAGGTTTGCTGCAAACTCTCCACTTTTAAACTGGATGTATAAATAACCAGGTGGTTGTTCCATTTATATATTGAACTTACCTGAAGGTTGTTTTCTTTTGCGAAAGTATTTAACACGCTATTATTTGGCAGATTACCGGTTTTAAATATAAGCTCAAATACTACCGACTGATCAACAGCCTGATTGATACCTCTTTTCGAATAATCAGCCTTTTGCTTTAACAAATATTGAAAGGATTGTTCCAAACCGGCAGTTTGCTTAATCTGATCGCTAACTTTTGGCCCGTTATTTTGCCATACATTGTCTGGTCCGTTTGCATTTTGAAGGTATTTTTCTGCAGGGGTCCAATTGTCTTTTATGGTAAAATATGAAGAACCTTCGTCGGTATATAAATAAAACCAGTGGTCGGGCAAATGCGGATATTTAGCCTTGTAGATGCTGTCTACCACATTTTCGCTAATCAACGATCCTGGCTGAGCAGATAACGTGTAAATTCCGGCCACATCATACATATGTTTCCCGTAGTGGTGGATTTTATTCCCGCTAATGGTATTGTTTTCCATCGCATTTGGCGTTTTCGTCCAGCCCCAGCCCATGCTGATGCCAGAATAAGAAACGTCGCTGATTTCATTATGTAGAATTTTAATTCCACGCACATAACCGGCTCCAATACCTACAGCTCCCCAATCTTCATTGGTCACATCTGTAATCAGGTTATTGGCGATGGTATTATTGGTCGAAATCTCTCCTTTATCCTTAGGGTTATAAGGCAGATGCACTTCAGTTGCCTCATCCGAAAAAGTGCCGATTAAAATGGCTGATCCACCAATATCTTTAAATAAATTACCTCTGATTTCGTTATCTGTTGTGCCTTTTTTGAAATCCAAACCCGTAGATGCGATGTGTACAAAGCTGCAGGCGTCAAACTTGGTATGATTTGCATAGCTCACTTCTACTGCGGCTGCCGGACGACCCACCCAAGCCTGATTTTCTAAAGTTGGTTTATCTGGCGTTCCGGCTTTATCAAGTTTGTAGGCATCGAGCATATACATTCCGGCCTGATGCGGTACATGACCTTGTTTTGAGGGCCTTAACCAGCTCACATGTTCGAAAGAAATGCCTTTAAAACTAAGATAAGCAACAGGCTGTTCAGGAGTTCCTTCAATTTTGACCAAATTTTCTAAAGCCGGGGCAATTATTTCGGCACTTTGCATATTTTCTGCTGCCTTGGGCCAATAATATAGTTTGTGATTTTGTAAATCTTCGAACCATTCGCCTGGCTCGTTTAAAAACTGGATGGCATTGCTCAGATAAAAGGCCGAATTTCCTGTTTTATCCGAAATCCATGGTGCCGGCCAGGGATGTTCTGACTGAATGCGGCTTTCGGGCTGCATAAATGAGAGTTCAGCAGTATTGCCAGTTACTTTTACCGATTTAACGCGGAGATTTGCAACGGCCCACCATTGATGAATGAGCATTTCCATGCCCTTAACATTGGCTAGATTGATGTTTTTTTGAACCGGAATAGTACAGGTCTGTTTGTCGGCATGCCATGATATAATCCTGCCCATCGCATCGCCATTATAGTTTTTTGCGCGGACAGCTTTGTTCCCATTAACCCAAAGCTGTCTGAATGTTAAAGTCTGGTCGCCAAACAACGGTGCATCTGCCACCCAGATTTTACCTTTGGCATTTGCAGGCAAACCTGCAATATTGGTGCTTGCTTTTTTCCAACCGCTAATTTTTACCCCGCCACTGATGATCACTTTAGCATTTGGTGCTGAAATAATATCGGTTGGACTATCTTTTGTACCTGCATCTTCGGGTCGTAAAACAATAGGCTCATCCAATTGATAATAGCCTTCTTCGATAATGATTTTAATGCCACCTTTAACAGACTGATCGTTTAAGCGGCGAAGCTCGCGGGCTTTCCTAATGGCAAAATGAAGCGATGCAAGCGGCTTTTCCCTGCTTCCAACATTACGATCTGAGCCTTTTTTAGAAACATAGATATCTGCTCCGTTTGCACCAAAACAGCATACACTTAACATCAGTAAAAGGCTTAGGTAAATTCTCATAAAAAGGTTAATCGGCTTGAAAAATAGATTTGAGGTATTTGGTGTTGGCAGTAAAATTGTATTTTACGTTTGTAGGCTGTTTGGCGTCACGGCTACGCTCTATTACCAGCCAGCCACACCAACCCATATCATCTAAGGTTTGTTTTACCTTTTTAAGGTCGATTTTAGGATCGTTTTCGAGCCAAACACCGTCTTCGTTGGTGGCGTGGATCTGGATAATGTTTTTCCGTCCCAGAATACGCAGTTCCTGGTGCAGATCGCGACCGTTTTTGATCGCATTCGAAAAGTTGAAATAGCTTTTAATATGCTTCGAGCCAATATCTTTAAGCAATTGCAGTTCGCCTTTGGCATCAAGCGAAGTTTCGATGCCGATAACCACACCAGCCTTCGCTGCCTTTTTACCGGCCACCTTTAAGCGCTCAATAATGGGTTCACGTAATTCGGGATTCTTCAGCAAATCGCCCTGTATGCCTAAAGGCAAAAAGGCTACCTTAATATTCATGGCTTTGGCCGTATCTAAACAATCCTGTACCATTTTCTGGTAAGTTGGGCGTTTGGCGAATGATTGGGCATAAAACCCGGTCATGGCCAGCGAACAAAACCCAATATTAAGTGCCTTTGCCGTATCCAGGTATTGCTGGCGAATAGTGCTATCGGCCAGCTTGTTGTCGAAAGTTTCCCTATCGCCCAAACCTCCCATATCAATTTCCAAGCCATCGGCACCAATTTCTTTTGTAAGGTCTAAAGCGCTTATCTTTTGGCGTTTTAAGATCATCAGATCAATTACAGCCACCTTATAATTGCTTTTTTTCGTTGCGGCCTGCAAAATATCGGGCAACATTAAGCTTCCGCTTAGCAGTGCAAGCTGGCCAATAAAGGTTCGTCTCTTCTGATTTTGCATGATCATGGATTGTTGTATTTTGGAAACAATTTTTCTAAATTCTCGAAGCCCATGATGGCATTCTTAGGCAGCTTTTCGCCTTTATCGCCAAAAACATAGAGTGCATTTTCTTTTTCGATGGTTACCTTGCTTTCATCATATTTTCCGGCTTTATCTTTTACAGCTGCACTGTTGAGTTTAAAATATTTAATCAGGAAATCGTATAGAGCAATGCGTTTATTTGGACCAAAATCATGTTTTTCATCAGGTAAATGCACGTTTTCTACTTTATCTTTTACACCATAGTAGCCGTACATTTTCTGCAGGTAAGGGAAATCGTGCTCTGGCGTATGTGCAGTCCAGTCGCTACCGTCTGATACCAATAATTGTGGCCGCGGTGCAGCCATTGCAGCGAGTTCAACGTTATCTGTTCCGCCAGCACACTGGTGGATGGGCATTCCGCTTTCGCATGGGCAACCGCCATAAAAATAAGATGACATGGCCACTACCGGTGCGCTTAACTTAATACGCGCATCCATAGCCGTCATCAAAATTGAATGACTGCCCGCACCCGAACCGCCACTGATGCCTATTCTGGTGGTATCCGTTTCTTTTAAAGCACTGAAATAATCTAAAATCCGGATACCACCCAAGGCTTGTACGGTTTGTGCCAGACTTTTGCGGTGGTCTTCGTACTTAAACTGGAGCATCGATTCGCCCCAGGCAAACAGATCGTAGCTAAAAGCCATGGCTCCCATTCTGGCAATCATGGCGCATCTAATCTGACAATCGGCACGGTAACGCTGTTTTTCCCAATGTCCATCAGGACTTAATATAACAGGTATTTTCCCTTTGATGTTCAAGGGTTTATAAAGTGAGCCATTAATCCAAACGCCTGGTAGAATCTCTAAAGCTATGTTTTCTACTGAATAACCGTCAAAAATTCGCCTTGCTGTAATAATGGGCTTTGAATTGGGTTTTACCGGTAATGGCGATAATTGTAAAGCCTGATAGAGCTGTGGCTTGATTAGCGCCGCGCGTTTTTCCCAGGTTTCTTTATCGTGGTACTTTGTGGCCAGACTGTCTAAGTAAGCCCAGCCATCTTCAACCTCCCAGCGGTAGTATTCATATTCTTTTAACTTATAAACGCCTGGCTTTTCCTTGTTTACTTTCATATCCAGTGGCGTAAGCACATTTGTCAAGGTTTCATCCACATCGGCACGGAAGCGCCAGGTGGCATAGTTTACCCATTTGTCTTTTACCTGTGGTTCGCTGTATTTAATTTTAACGTTGTAACGCGTTTCTATAGCTTTTAAAACTTCCAGTAATGGCTTTTTGTAGGCGTTATCTGAGTTTTGGATTTGGGCAAAAGTTTTTAAAGAAATTAGGGTGAAAAACACTAATGCGATTATACTCTTATTACGCGCAATCAAGCGGCCGTCATTTCGACTGGAGCGCAGCGAAACGGAGAAATCTTTTTTGTCATGGTAGATTTCTCGACTGCACTGCGTTTCGCTCGAAAAGACGGATTTGTTTGTACTTCTCATGGTTCCTCGCTTTTAGTTTCTGTAATTACCGGTGCCGTATAGCCATTTAGTTTTGGCCAAACACCATTTACTATTTTCTTTAACTTTAGCTTTGACGGATCTACCACTACGTGTTTTATTTTTTCCCTTCTCCAGGTGTAGATGAAATGCAACAGGCCATCCGAAGTTTGGATTACCGCAGGGTAAGAATATTGGCTGATAGGCGAATCTTCTAAAATCAAGGCTGCATACCATTCTTTCCCATCTTTAGAAATGGATACATTAAGCGGTGTTCTTGCTCCTTTGGCCAAATCGCCGGGAGGCAAAACGTGGTTGTACACCAGTACGTGGCGGCCGTCTTTCATGGTTACGGCATCAGTACCCGAGTTGTTATTGGGTAAACTTGTTTTGGTAAGTGGCGACCAGGTTTCTCCATTATCAGTTGACCATGATTCGGCAATGGCGCGGTTAGCTGTTCTGGCCAGAATTTGTAGTTTGCCTTTGCCATGTTGTAAAATACTTGGTTGAATGGCTTTAATTCCGTTCTCCTGCAAAGGTCCTACTGTGCGCCAGGTTTTGCCGTTATCTTTAGTTACTTCGAAATGCACCTTCCAGCCGTCGCCTTCCCTGCTTGATGGTGCAAATAAGTTACCGTTGCTTAGCAACATAGGCTTGTTTTTTACCGGACCAATGTTGTTGTTGGGTAATTTTGTTGCTTCAGACCAGGTTTTGCCACCATCTTTCGAAGTCCGCATCATTCCCCACCATTCGGATGGTTTTGGGCCAATTTTATAGAATAACAACAGGTCTCCACCAGGCACCTGATATAAAACCGGGTTCCAGGTGGGTAAGCGTTTTCCATCTGCCTGGATTCCGTTTGCTACTGAAACCGGTGCCAGCCATTTACCGGCAACAAACCTGCTGATGTAAATCTCCACATCGGGATTACGCTCTTTGGTACCACCAAAAAATGACGCCACAAGGCCTGTAGGTGTTTCAGCAATTGTAGCAGAGTGGCACGATGGAAATGGAGCCTTATCGTATAAAAACTCTTGTTTTACAACGCCAGTTTGCCATTTTTCTACCTGTGCATGGGCGGTTAAGGTAAAAAATATAGTGGTTATGGTTAAAAATCTTTTCAGCATATTCGGTGTCATTATCAGTAAAGTTTCCGTCATTGCAAGGCTGATTTTTCATCAGCGAAGCAATCTTTCTTGCAGGATAGATTGCCTCGTCACAATGACGTAAGAATTATTGTTTTGCTTTCGCTTTTTCTTCTTTAATTTTCTTGGTGTAAGCGCTGTAAAGGGCTCTCCAGCTCCGGCCATTGTTATTAAGCAATTGCTCTGATTTGGTTTTATAAATTTCGAAAATGGCCGAAATCTCTTTCATGTTTTTATAATCTACCGCTTGTTCGCGGGCCTGTTTTAAAAAAGCTAGAATTTTAGCTTCTTCATCTGCCGTTAAATCAGGAACAATGGCTTTATAACCTTTCATGGTGAATTCTACTTTTCCGATGGTATATTTATCGAGGATGCTCTCTACCTGTTCAGGTGTCAAATTTTGAGTTAACCCATCCATTAATGTTTTATGTACGGTAGATGGAATGGCCGAGTCGGCAATGATCTGTTTATCGAGGTCGCTCAGTTTATTTCCGGTAACCGGATTGATGCCATCGGGTACGGTTGAGGATGGATGATCGTTATGCCAATCTCTTATGGTTGTTAAATGTACAGCAATAATGTTTTCTGCAGCTGTTTTTTTTGCTGCATCTGCAAGATTTAAATCTGCAACCCATTCTTTTGCCTTGCTTAATATTTCTCCCGGAACAACAACATCTTTTGTTTGTGCAAATGCGTTTACTGCACCTAATAGCAATGCGCAGCTTAGAAATGACTTTAAAAACTTTCTCATAATTTTAGTTTTATATTTAATCGTCACCCTGAACTTGTTTCAGGGCCTTAATATTAAAGCCGCTAGCATGAAAGATGCTGAAATAAATTCAGCATTGCGGCAGCAATAATTATTTCTTATTCACTACAAAATCATAATCGCCCGATCCAATTTCATACACTGCACGGCCATTATCCATTTTTATAAACTTTATTTCTTTATTCATCATTTTATGCTGTTCCGAAACCTCACTTTTATCATTGGCAGGGATATAAAGCGTTGCCGTGGTATTTGCCGGTATACTTACTTTCCAGTTAAAAGTTTTAGCCGTTTTGCTATAACTACTTTTAATCAGCCCGTAAGCAGAATGGTAGCTTGCATTTACCTGGTCCAAACCGTTAATCATTTCGGGTTTCATGTTAATCTTTTTAAAAGCCGGACTTTCTGCTTTAATGCCAGCCAGGTTTTCATAATACCAGATCAATAAATCGCCCAGCATCATTACATGGTTTTGTGAGTTCATTTTCGGGTCTGAGGTATTTCCGTTCCAAAGTTCCCAAATAGTTGTTGCTCCGTTTTCGATCATGTAGCCCCAGCCTGGGTATGTTTTTTGTGTGGCTATGGTGTAGGCTAAATCTGGGCGGCCATAATTGTTTAAACAGCGCATTAGCCATTGAACGCCAACCAATCCATTACTTAAATGCCCCTTGTTTGTCACCTCTACGGTGTATACAATATTTTTGAATACCTGAGCGATATTTGCTTCGGGAACCATCCCGAAATACAGCGGAATGATGTTATTGGTTAAATTCTGATCGACGTAATAGCCCTGTTCGTTGTAAAATTTCTTGTTGAAAGCGTCCTTAACTTCATTCCCAAGGGCTTCAAATGTCTTGTAATCGGTTTCATTATCCATTACCTTACTAAACTGCATCATTAACTGCATAAAATGATAATAATAAGCGGTAGAAATCAATTCGGAAGGATATTTTTTGTCGGCGCTTTTACCCCGCCCGGCCTCAATTGTAATTGGTGGCAAGCACCAGTCGCCGTAGCTATCTTTGGTTAGGATACCATCTTTCATGTAACGATCCTGCATATAGGCCAGCCACTTTTTCATCGCAGGATAATTATCGCGCACCGCATTCACATCACCAGTTTGCTTATATAACATTTCAGTAATCAGCACAATAGTACCCGGCCAGCTCATGTTGTCGCTGTAATAGCGCCAGAATGCAGGTGCCACATCCGGAATAGCGCCATCTTCTTTCTGCGCGTTCCTGATATCTTCCAGCCATTTTGCATAAAATTTTCCATTGTCAAACAGGAAGTTTTCTCCATGGGCTACCTCTCCTCTGTCGCCCAACCAGGGCATGCGCTCGTTCCGTTGCGGACAATCGATCGGGATACCCTTGTAATTGCCTGCAATCCCCCACCAGGCGTTTTTAAATATTTGGTTAAGGAGTGTATTTGATGTTTCGAAAGTGCCTACAGTTGCCATGTTATCGTAAATCAGCTTACCGGTAAAATCGTTAACATTCGGCGTGTAGGTGTAGCCCGAAAGTTCAACGTACCGGAAACCGCGATAACTAAAAGTTTGTTCCCAGCTTTCCTGTTCGCCACCCTTTAAAGTGTATATATCTGTACATTTCGCATTGCGGAGGTTAGCCCTGAAGAGATCGCCATTTTCCTGCAACGATTCGGCAAAAACCATTTTAATCTGTTGTCCTTTTGAGCCCCTGGCTTTGATCTGCAACCAACCCACCATATTCTGCCCCATATCCAAAAGATACCTCCCGCCGGATAGTTTGGTAATGGAAACAGGCTTCAAGGTGTTCATAATGCGCATGTTTTCGTTCATCTGTGCCTCCATAACACCACCTGGTTCCTGCACAAATTCAGCTTTTAGCCATTTGCTGTCGTCGAAACCCACTTTATTCCAGTTAGGCCATTCTTTGGTGGCATCGTATTCTTCGCCATCGTACTCATTATTTGCCCTAATGGGCCCATCGGCAGTACCTTTCCAGCTATCGTCGGTATCGATATTGGCGGTGCTTCCATCGGTGTATACAATATTGATATTCAACAGCATTTTCGGGAAACCGAATGTTTTGATTTTATAGGGCTTTTCATTCTGGCGCATAGCGAAAAAGCGGCCGCTTCCCAAAATTGCACCTACAGCATTTTTTCCTTCCTGGATGTAGCTGGTTACATCGAGCGTATTGTATTTTACGTTTTTGGTATAATCGGTTGCACCTGGTGCCAAAACATCCTGACCTACCTTTTTGCCATTGATATACAATTCGTACAAGCCTAAACCCACAATCGAAGCCGTGGCATATTTGATCTTTTTTGTGCTCTGAAATTCTTTTCTGAAATAACGTGCCGACAAACGGGAATCGGTTTTAATATTATCCCAGGGAAAAGCCCTGTCGAAACCGATCCAGCCTTTGGGCCAGTCTTTGTAATAGAGCAGCCCCATTGTCCACGAGTTTGCCGCCGACCACTCACTTTCGCCAGCATTGGTCCATATTTTAACTTTCCAAAAACAGCGCATTCTGCTTTGAAGTGCAGCGCCGTTGTACTTTACGTGGATAGACGCTGAAGAATTTACTTTTTTCGAATCCCAGATATCGCCTGTGTTCTGTGCCAGTTTTTCTGCAGTGGAAGCCACCAGGATTTGATAGGCAGTTTGCATTACATTTCGTTCTTTTGCAATGATTTGCCAGGCTAAACGTGGTTTTTGAACATCAATACCCAAAGGATTTTCAAGCATCTCGCAGGTGGTATGTTGCAAAGTGATTTGAGCCACCACTTTTGTAAAGGGTAGCAACAAAATGCTGATGATTGATATATAGGTTTTAATGTTCATTTATTTTTTAATTAACCTTTAGATTTAGCTTTCATGCTGAGGCACGAAGCATCTGTTCGTTTTTATTTACTGTTCTGCCTGAAGCACTTTTCGGCTTTAGCAGCATTTTTTTAAGGCTTAGTTTTTCATCGCTTAGAGATTCTTCACTTTGTTCAGAATGACAAACCTCTCAGAGTAGGAAAACTCTTCTTTTTACTTTGCGAAAAACTTCGCGTTCTTTGCGGTTAAACCTATTCTCCACTAAAATCAAAATACAAAGTCATATCCAGTGCCCTGGCTGGTTCTTTTTCAAAATCGTAAAACACATGTTTCATACCCATTGGTCCGGTGGTTTCTGGTTTTTGTGTTTTGGTACCAATAGCCGAAATTCCGTTCATAAAAGAAATATCGCCATTAGGGAAAGTCGGACTCATGTTATCGTATTCGGTATCTTTTGATTTTTTTGGTGTAAACAATCTTAAAAACACATCTTCACGATCAGTTACCACCTTAAAGTTTTGTGTTTTACCCACAAAATTACACCAATACATATTCGAATAATAACCTTTAAACTCAGGGTATTGCCATGGTGGTTCTCCAGTTGCCGAATCGTTATAATCCTTGTTCCAGATGCCGAATTCGGTGCCTTTCATGCGGTTTTTCCAAACACGATAAGGGCCGTTTCCTTTGTATTCTACATCTTTAATCTCTGTTTCAGGGTAAGAAAAATTTAGTCCAACAAAAGTGGTAAAATAGGCAGATGGAAAATATTTAACCTGCATTTTTAGCCATCCGGAAGGATAAATAGTCCACTCTAAAGTGTTATAACTCTCTTTTTTATCAAATGTTGAAGAGATAATCAGGTTTCCGTTCTCTATCCTGGTTGTAAAGTTTTTGAAATTATTTACGCCTTCCTGTAAAACCGGTCCATTTGAAAAAGGGATCAGGCCTTTTGCATTTTTGACCTGTTGCAGCAAACCACTGGTTTTATCGAATGTTAGGTTGATGCCATTTGCCGAAACTTCGTAGGTAGAAGCAGATTCTTTTAATGCTACTTTTGACGAACCTGTTATGATAACCATTTTATTGGCATCATCTTTTGGTAAAGTGATCGGAAAACTCCAGGTAAACAATTCTTTGCCGTAAAAATCTTTGGCGGTTAGGTACAGGGCATCAAACGATTTCCAGTCTGCGGGTAAGCTGATCTGTAAATTCCCCTTTTCAAAAGGTTTAATATCAGGTGCGAGCGCTTTGCCCGATTTAAATTCACTATCTGCACCAGCACCTTTCAGGCGTTTTAGTTTCCAGGTAAAGGTGCATTGGTTCAGGTTGGTAAAAGCGTACCTGTTCTCTAAACGAAAACGACCATCAAATGCAGCAGTAATTTCTCGTTTTTCTACAAAAACCGGGCTCCACACTTCTTTAATGGTGAAAAAACTACCTTCTTTTTCATGGTAAGGCCCAACAATTCCATCCGGACCATGATTACCATCGGTATCTAAAATTCCATTTTTATCGGTGCGTACTACAGCCTGATCGGCAAAATCCCAAAGGAAACCGCCTGCCGAAAGCGGGTTATTCCACATCGCATTCCAATAATCCTCTATACCTGCACCATGGCCGCCATCCCACATGCCATGCAAAAATTCGGTCGGCATTAAAATGTTATGTCCATGGTCGTAATTGCCTATGCCATAATTAAATTCACGGTAATGTGTGGTTTCGAAACCGCCAAAAACTTCCCAGGGATGAATTAACGGCCGTTTTTGAATATCATTTTCTGCAAAAAGATGGTCGAGTTCGCGGTTATGCCCACCCTCGTTTCCGTTTGCCCAGAATATAATCGACGGATGATTTTCGTCATTCGCCATCATCTCTTTAAATAATTTTGTTCCGGTTGGCGTGTTGTAGGTACCGTGCCAGCCTGCCAGCTCATCCATTACAAATAAACCGAGCGAATCGCAAACATCCAGAAAATGACTATCTGGTGGGTAATGCGACATGCGGACGGCATTCATGTTCATTTCTTTCATCAGCATCACATCTGCAATACTGATTTTTTTGCTGGTTGTTCTGCCTGATGATGGGTAAAAAGAATGGCGGTTTACCCCTTTAAATTTCATCTTTGCGCCATTGATGTACACGCCATCACGTTCTTTTACTTCAACGGTTCTGAAACCAATTTTCTTCGAAATAGTGTGGACAGGTTTATTGGCCTGGTACATAGTAAAAGTTGCCGTGTAAAGATTAGGAAACTCGGTAGACCATAATTTTGGCTTAGGCAGCTGATAACCTACTGTGTAATTTTTATCATCTCCGCCCATTACAGTTAAATCTGGTATAAAGCCGAATACCTTTCCGTTTTTATCTGTAATTTTAGTTGAAATTCTATCGTAATCGCCACTTGCATTTACTATTGCATTAAAACTACCATTAGCCTTTGCATCAATCTGCACCCTGTTGATGTGGTTTTGTGGTAATGCTTCTAAAAAAACCGGACGGAAAATACCACCGAAAATCCAGAAATCAGCTTTGCGTTCGGCCTCATTAACCGACTGATTTGCTGAATGTTTAGAAACCTTAACTTCAAGTAGGTTTTCAGATCCTGGTTTAACCATTTTGGAAATATCGTACCTGAAAACATAAAATGAACCCTGGTGAACCGCTCCTGCTAACTGACCATTGATTTTTACTTCTGTATCAGTCATCGAGCCTTCAAAAACAATGTTTATTTGCTTGCTTTTCCAGCTTACAGGAACGCTGAATTTGTATTTATAAAGTCCCTCTTCTTTCCCTTTATTGGCTTCCTTATCAAAACCATAGTTGTACTTTCCAAATCCCTGTAGTTCCCAGTTCGAAGGTACAGGGATGGTGGTCCACTTGCCGGAGTTCATGCCTTCGGTACAGAAGAAATCCCATTTTACCGTATTGTCGTTTCCAGTGCCAGAAAGGTATAATTTCTCTGTTTGTTGCGCCTTTACGAGGCTAAACATCAATAAAAAGCAAAGAAATAAAGTCGACCGTTTTAACATTAATTGATTTTAAATTGGTTGGTTAATGGATTATCTGTTCTGAAAGGTAATGCTGGTAAACCATTACTGTAAAAGTTTCCTGTCGGGTTTTCTGTCCAGTTGTAGCGCACGGCACTTGGTTTCTTAATTTCTTTTGAAGAAACCACTACTTTGCCATCTTTTACAATGGCATCGGCGGTTATAAATTTGCCGCTTGCATCAGCAATGGTGAATCCGCTAATCGGTGTTGCAGATATAGATTTTAAATAACCAAAATCCAGTATAGCCTGCTCTTTTTTAAAGGTAACTGATTTATAAACCGGGCCAGAAAAATCTATTTTTTGCTGGTAAGTTTTAGCCAATGCCAAAAGTGCCAGGCGCCTGCCAACTTCCCATTTGTAAGTGGGGTGCAAATCGCCCCCGTTATCGTTTAAATCTGAGGTAGAAATCATTCCCGTATTTGTTAGGCGCAAAATCTGCTGTTGAGCCTCCCAAAAATTCGGTTCAGTATCTGCGGTCAAAACCACTTTATCGCTTTTTTGCTTGCTGTAATCAAATGGCGCAATTTGTACATAATAAAATGGCAGCTCCTCCATCCAGGCTTTTCGCCAGAGGTTAATTAAAGTTTTCATTTTATAGCTGTACGAGATGTTTTCGTTCAGGAAGCAATTGGTTTCGCCCTGATACCATAAAAAACCTTTAATTTTGAACTTCGAAAGTGGCTCAATCATAGGTGTATAGAATTTACCCGGATCGTTACCTACCTTTTCGTTTTTGAAATACGCTTCCTCTTTAAAAGCTTCGGGCGCAATCCATGGTTCAATGGCGCTACCAGGCACCGCCGAAGAAATTACACCGACCGGAATACCCAGTTTTTTTTGTAGTTCTTTGGCAAAGAAATAACCGACTGCCGAAAATGAGCGAAGAGCAGAATCTTGTGCCACACTCCAGCTCTTATGGATGGAATCGGGTTTGCTTAATGTTTTGCGGTTAACAAGGAAAATCCTGATCTGGTTATTGTTGGCTTTTTCTACTTCATCGGCCGGGAAACCCAGCTTCTCATTTTTTGGCTTTGGTATTTTAGCCAGTTTGCGCATGGCATACTCCATATTCGATTGTCCTGAACATAACCATACTTCGCCAACCAATATGTTGCTTAATTCAATTTTATTAGAACCAGTAATGATCATGCTTTGTGGCCTGGCCGATGTTTTTAAAGGATTTAACATTACCATCCAGTTGCCGTTTTTATCGGTTATGGTTTCCTTTCTCTGACCAGCAAAACTGACCTCAACTTTTTCACCTGCTGAGGCAAAACCCCAGATGTTGATCGCTTTATCGCGCTGTAGCACCATATTGCTTGATAAGATTTGAGGCAATAGGATTTTGGCGTTTGCTGTGAAAGTTAGTAGTGATATAGCCAGCATCGTTATAGCAAGAGCAACCCTTTTCGTGGCCGTCATTTCGAGCGGAGTGCAACGTAGCCGAGAAATCTTTTTTAGTGGCGTTTTAGATTCCTCCGCTACGGTCGGAATGACGGTATTTCTATGAATATTGTTCATCTTAAAACCCCTCCGTTTTTAAATATTTAATCGAATAAACTGCTTCCTTGTTTGATTCTCCCGCATTTTTTACATCATAATTTTGGTCTGCAGGTGTATCTACATCCGGGAAACGGCGTACATCACCGGTACGGAATACAATACGAGAAACCTCGGCTACTGGCTGGAAGGCCAAAGTAGTGAGCACTTCTTTACCGTTCACGGTGATATTGCAAAATCTGGTGTGCGCATCTAGTTTCAGCTTGATATCGTAGGTTTTTCCGGCTTCGTATTTCATGAAGTTTTTATAACGTGCACCAGCTTTTGTGCTAATTGTTCCTGCGGTATCAAAGGTTAGTCGTATTGTTGCCATGCCTTTTGTATCCTGTAATTCAATCTCCAACAAGCCGAAATCATTTTGTTTCGGGGTAATTGAAAATGAAGTAATCACTTTTTTAGATGCCGGAAATACCCTTTCCGCTTTAGCGTAATCAAAGAGATCTTTGTCTTTTAGCACTAAAGCCCCGTTTTCTACCTTTACAGGTGCCCAAAGCGGACTGTAAATGTTCCACAATTGTAATGTTTTGTCGGCAGTTGTATTACTGAAATCGTCGTTAACCTGCTGATTAACTGTTGTTCTAACGGGTACAGGAACCGATGAAACCCAAATATCTTCTTTATTCATACTGTAGGTAACCCAAAGTTTGCCATCAGCTGGTTTTCCGTTACCTTCTGCAATGCCACGCACGTATTGCGGACCATATGATTTGTAATTTCCGCCATAACGCATGGGACTGATTTCGCCTGTAACAAGCGATAGATCGGTATATTCTAAACCATTTTTACTGGTTGATATGGCCAGCGGCCATCTGTATTCTGATGGATTGTAAACCGTGGCATAATTACCGTCGCTGGTTTTTTGTCCCCATATTTTGGCATTGCTGTTTACAAAACCCGGCGCGCGACTGGCATTTTCTGGCCAGCTTTTTCCATTATCATTGCTGATTGCAGTCAGGGCATTTTTCCATAATCCCACCACGCGGCCATCGGGTAAGTGGTAAAAGCTAAAGGCTTTGTATTGTTTCTGAAGTGTAATGAGTGGATCTTTCCGGTCTGCTTCTTCATTCCATTGTTGAGTCATTAATTTGTTAGATAACAACTCGTTACAAGCCTCAATAAAAGCTTTACTTTTACTTTTGGCGAAGTAAGGGTATTTGGTATTCTTTTCAGAATAGCCCGGATTATAGTGAATGAAATATATCGGCCCATATTTTCCATCGGCCTGGATTTCCCGCACTGCCCTGCCTATTCCATGACCATCATTTGGATCGTCTTTTGCATCGAAACTGATGGCGTAAAATCCCAAAACCAGAAACACATTTTTGGTAGATACATAAAAGCCCATTCTTTGGTGCATTACCGCATCCAGATCTTTGGCCACATCGGTTCTGCCTTCTTTGGTGGTTCCATCAGGAATTCGGTATATTGGAAAAATCACCTCAGGTTTTGTCCAGGTATAACCGTCTTTAGATGATTGCAGCAAGGTTTGCCCTGGTGGGATACTTTCGCCTACTTTATCACTTAAATATTCAACATAAAATTTATTGTTCCAGTAGGCTAACATGGGTGCGTGGTTGTAAGTCCAGCCAAAGTTTTCGGCCAGTTCTGGGTGTTCGCGGTTTGCCCTGAAAGTCTGAATGCTATGAACGCCCACAACGGGTGTTAACTGACCATGATGGTAGTCGGCATTTACTAATGTTTTGCCAGTGTAACGCACGGTATCCTGGGCCCACACGCTTGAAAGTGTGAGTATAAGTAGTAGTGTTATATGTAGTATTTTTAGTTTCATTTTAATATTTCGTTTTGGTCGGTGAGACACCGACCAATAGAATAATCTTATTTCTACCGCATTAGGATTGCTTCGTGCCTCGCAATGACGATCATTCTATTTTCTTTAATCGTTCGATCACTTTCCTTTTTACTTTTATAATTGTTCCGTGTTTATGGCCTTCCGGAATGCTAACCGCAGATGAAACATCCTCAAAAGTTTTAAAATCAGAGGTTTTCATCGCTGAATATGTTTTTTGTCCATAAGCGTCAAAATAAACGAGCCATTCTTTTCCGGTTTTTACCACTGTTGGTCCTTCAGTTAACTTTGGACTAAATGTTTCGGATACGTTTTCGTAAGGCCCTAATGCAGCTTTTGCAAAGGCTACTTTTAAATTCCTGTTCGGGCGCGTATTGTCTTTTAGAACCAATACGTAATCTTTGGCTGCACGTTTTACAATTACTGCATCGATTACACTAAAGCCAGGATCTAAAAAGAGTTTTGGTTTAGAAAAAGTCACAAAATCTTTGGTGGTAACCGAATACATGCGGTGGTTATTTTCTTCTTCTTCTATTCCTTTGGCAAAGCGGAAAGGTATGGTAGAAGCCCAAATGATCACATAATCTTTATTTTCATCATCGTAGAAAATTTCCGGTGCCCAAACATTTACAGTTTTGGGTTCGCTTTCCATTACCGGAATAAATTTTTGTTCGCTCCAGTTCATTAAATCTTTAGAGCTGGCATAACCAAAACCTTTATCTCCTTTCCAGCTGCAGGTCCAAACCAGGTGAAAAGTACCATCAGGTCCCTGTACAATGGAAGGATCTCTGAGTACTTTTTGTGTGCCCACTTCAGGTTTTAGAAAAGTTTTGTTCAGGTCGGTCCAGTGGTAAGCGTCGTAGCTGTATAATAATCTTAAACCCTCGTTCGCCGGTTCGTGGAAGGAGGTGAATATATACGCCTGTTTTGAGCATGAGGTTATTCCGCACAACAGCAAGCCTATTATAGCTAAACGCAGGGATAATATGAATTTTGATTTTAACACTTAATTTTTTTGTTTTATTCATCATTTCGACCGTAGCGGAGAAATCTTTCACCTATTTAATAGATCTCTCCATTTCGCTTCGCTCCAGTCGAGATGACGGTTTTACGGAAACGCTCTACGCGCCACACGCTTAACGCTATATCTGCTCTATTACCAACACCCAATCGTTGCCATTTACAACTTCACCAGGAGGATCAAACTCATGGATACCTTTGTTTTCAAATTCGCCAATTGCGCTTGTTTTTCCTGTTCTCGGATCAAACCACGAGGCTTTAACATCATCGCCATCAATTTTACCCATTTGTACACTAAAGTTTCTACCAGTGTAGGTATAAAATAAGGCAAAGTCTTCACCCCTGGTGGCTAAAATTCTGTCGTATTTTTCGCCATTTTTACCGGCAACCAGTGTTTGATCAGGTACACGGTCGAAATAAGGATGCGATAACATTAAATCTTTCAGGTAATGCATTTGTGTTGCACCTTTTGCATTTAAGGCCACAAACCACTCGTCTTTCGGACCATAAGCGGGTTTTAAATCTGTTTTTTTATACATCTGCATCACCGAATTGTGGCCATAGGTATAGCCAAAAGCACCTGCAAAAACCGACCAATAACCATATCTTCTAACATCGGCATCATTCCATCGCGGCTGTGTGGTATCGTGCAGGCCTTGCGGGATATCCTCGTATGATGGCTCTCCATCGATTGTTGGTTTTGCTGGTTTTAACTTATAATCTGCTTCGATGTATTTCCAGTTGTCTTCTCCGTAATGCAGTTTCTCATTTTTTGAGGTATCCTGTTCATAACGGCGGTGGCCAGATTGCACCATGTCGAAATCGCTCCATTTTGAATTGTGAAACCACTGTGATGAGGCTGTTCTTCCCCTTGGGTGAAAAGTAATTAAATGATTGGGATCATTTGCCCTTAAGGTTTCGCCAATGGCATCCCACACTTTTAAACCATCGCTGCCTTTAATGTCGCCACCATTTAACCAGATGATGTTCCATTTCTCACGGTATCTTTTAGCCAAAAATTCGGCATATTTTTTTGCCTGGGCCTCTTTCACTTTTCCGGCTTTAACATTGGTTCCCCAAACCGGCACCAAAGCCATATAAAGTCCTTTTTCAGCAGCTTTATCTACAATGTAATCCACATGGTCCCAGTAATCGTAAGCCACCGAATCTTTAGGATCGTTGCCTGGCGTAAGCATCGGCTTGGAGACATCCGCATGTACAAGCGACGAATCCAGATACACATTTCTGGAAGGGACATCGTGCAGTAACATCACCTGAATAACGTTAAAGCCCTTTTGTTTGCGGTCTTCGAGGTAAGTATTCGCCTCTTCGCGGTTTAACCTGCCAAAAAGTAACCAACCGGTATCGCCCAGCCAGAAAAATGGTTTTCCATCACCAGTGGTTAAATAGTGGCCATTTGCAGAAACCATTAAGCTTTTATCGCCAAAATGAGGTTTTTGCTTACAGCTAAAGGCCAGCAAAGCCACGATAGACAAAAGGAATATTTTAGATTTAAGCGTCATATACTATATTTTATTGATGATGATAACTTCATCGCCTGTTCCAACTTTACTGATTTTCGCCACTGTATTACCACTGATTTTTTCCTCCTTCAGCACTTTACCGTTTTTACTGCTTAATATTTTTACGCTGAATTTGCCACTGGTTTTGCTCAGATCTAAACTGGCTGCCTCTGCCGAAGCATTGTACAGCACATAAGATTTTCCGGCATTTTCGAGGCCATATTGTTTGCTGTTTTTTCCTGCCGGAAGAAAAGGTTTCATTGTTGAAATGGCACTTAAAGTGGCTTTATCGATGTTTTCTACATTAGACAAAGAACCACCGCCCATTAAAATGGCCCAGCCAAAACTGTCAAAGCTATCGCCTGAATAAATAACTGCTTTTTCGGGAAATTTATTCTTGTATTCGGAAACGGCGTGATATACTTCTTCGAAAGATGTTTTCTTCGGCTTTAATAAACGCGCATGCTGACGAGGAGCCAGGCTTAAACCACCTTGTGGTGCGTAGGCTGTTCCATCGGCCTGATAATGCCAGTAACGGATATCGATTAAATCGACCACTGCTGCTCTTGCCGGATCGGCTAGGATTGCATCTTGCACATCTTTGGTTACACTTAAACCGATAATGGGATGTTTCCCGGTTTCTTTTTCCCACTCGTTGATGGTATCGATCCAGAATTGTACAAAATGTAAGGGGCCCGTAAATTCTGCGCCTATCAATTGGATAACGCCAGAATTTCCGTAAAAATTTTCGAGGCATTTGCGGATGTAGGCTTTATGGATTGCTTTGCGGTGTTCATTGCTGATATCGTAAAACTGTTCTGCCATAAAAATTCTTTTATCACCAGCATAAGGAACTGGTTCAGGGAAACCGGTGCTGTTGATGTTATTTGCCGTGCGCCATGGGAAATCGGCATAATGCGCGCCAGCCTCAATAATGTTGTGCTGGAAATAGTTTTCGTGTATCAGCACCAAGCCTTTCTGATCGGCCAGGTTAGCGAAAGTTTTCAAACGGTCCCAGTACCAGAGGTTGTATTGGGTAATGTCGTATTTACTTAAACCATCCCAGGCTTTATCCTGTCCACTACGGGCAAAAGGCAATTCGTAAAAGGGTGCCCAAACCTCGCCATCCATGCGGCGGATACGTTCGTGATCGTCTCTTCTTCTATCATACCAAAGACCATAATTGTGATCTAAAACTTTGACTGAACCGTTTTTCATCGAATCGGTTATTTCATCCAGATCATCAGTTAACCCATTTCCAGAACGGCCCGGTACAAAACGGGTAATGTGGAATTTGGTGTTTTTCAGTGCAAAAGGGCGCGCACTGCCACTCCACCAGGGCACATCCTGCCTGTCGCCAAGCACAATTTCATTGCCACGGGCAAGCCAGCCGTTTTTAATGGCCATTGAGGCTGCCATTTCTGGTTTGGCTGTCTCCAGCATTGTGTAGCTGGTGCTCAGCTTCTTTAAATCAGCAGTGGTTGCAATTTTATTTCTTTCGGTTGCCGAATCGATATATTCAGATAAGGTTAAAGCAGGTTTGTAGGCAAGTTTAGTCAATTTCAAGGCCACATCAACCGGCGGACTGCTCGAAGCCTCGGTTTCTACCGGAAGTACGAAATTCCGTTTATCGGCATCGTTACCTATCCGGTCTTTTAATTGTGCGTAATATAAACTGCGGGGTTGGATCTGCTCGTTCGACATGTCCCAATAACCATTTCCTGAAAATTGCGACCAGGTACCGAAAGCCCAGTTTTGAGCTGTTGGAGGCATAAAATTATCTACCCTTGCGGCACTACATTGCCAGAAAACACTATTGGCGGCACTCCAGCCTGCTCCTTGTCCATCCTGACCACGGTTTAAATAACTAAGCGCCTGTCCGTCGATATTTACAATATCGAACAATACGCCTGAGGCCCAGCTGTCGAAAGCACCGCTAAAGCTGAAAGGCAGGTACGACTGGCATTGTACAAAAACATTTGGCCCCGGGGCGCAGAAACCCACAGCAAAATCGTGGTAACCATATTCAGAATACAATCTTTGGAAAAGCGTTTGCTGCCCCGTAGTGAGGAAAGTATAACGGCGTCCGCCACCAATTTCAGATACCGGAGCAAGCGATTTACAATCTTCAACAGTAATTCTTTTAGCGGTTTCGAGTACATTTACTGCAGAACCTGCAAAATGCTCAAAAACGACCTGGCGAACCCAGGCGTCGTCTACGTTTTCGAGGCAAATGGCCGTCCAGCGGTGGTACTCGTCTTTTAAATTATCTTTGTGGTAATCTGATTCAAGCTTTAAATTTTCCACGCCCGATTGCGCAATTTTTCCATTCCACTTATACTTTGAAACCGTAGCGCCTCCGAATTTTGCATCTAACGCTGTGGTAATCGGTGCATCGAATGTAATTCGGGCACCGTTAATGGCTGTAATGGTCCTGTCCCAAAAAATGTCTCTCGTACCTGGTTTCCATCCTAGCGCACTTTCGCCGCCACCAAATTCAACCGTTTTTAAGGTCTCAATCCACGCCTGCGTAGATGGACGATGGATGGTTATTTTATCGCCAACTTTAAGATTACCAATATTAGATAAGGTAAGCGAATTGGCATTTACGGGTACATAAGCATCAGCAACGTTTACGGCAGCCTCTTCAATGCGGTCTTTTTTGCCTAAAATCCTGATCACACCAATGCGGTCTAAGCCAGTGGCGAAAATTTTTGTTCCGTCCTGCCCCATTCCGCTACCGCGCAAAACTACGCCAGAAGCTGATAGTTTTAGCGTTCCGGCAACTTCGTAAGTCCCTTTTTCCAATAAAACAGCGCCACGCAGTCCATCTTTCCCTATCGGGAGTTTAGACACATAGTTAATGGCCGATTGAATGCGTAAGGTGGCATCACCTTCCTTAACCGGAACAACCACTTTTATCGAAGCCATCGGAATGGGTTTTTCTCCTGCCATGTAACCGGCATAAGAAAAATCGGGAATCCGGTTGCCCTGTGCGTCTGCGGTGTAGGCCATTTTACCATCTTTGCCTTTAAAAAGCGGCTTAGGTGGCTCCACGGATTTGGTTTTTTGCCCAAAGGAGATGCTGCTGGCCAGGATTAGCAGTACTAAAACCGGCAGCGATTTAATTTTGTATATGTGGTTAGTTTTTGGCATTGATGTTATTGTATTTGTCATGCTGAGGCACGAAGCATCTGCAACCTAAGTTTACTGTTTTTGCCTACCCACCACTTTTTTGGGCTTGTGGGTTATGGTTATTTCCATCTTTATCGTTTGCAGATTCTTCACTGCGTTCAGAATGACAGCTTAAGTCGTCTAAGGTCTCACTCTACTAATATCAACCAAACTATTTAAATAATCTTCAATATTCGAATAACCTGATTTGCTCATTTTCTGTGCATCTTTTGCGTCTTTAGGGTTCAAACCATGTTTGCTTTCCCATGCATCAGGGATACCATCTTTATCGGTATCTACATAGGGTTTGCCTTTGTATTCAGGATAACCACCCACCTGGGCAATGTCAGAAATGATACCCTGTTTATACGAATCGGCTGGCAAACGGCGTTTTACGTAACTTTGTTTAGCGGGCAATTTACCATCTTCTACATGTTCGATTTTACCGGTTGTTACCTGTTTAATAATGCGTTGATCTACCGCATCGCGTACCGGTAAACTTGCGCCTGCGTTAGCCAAAACATAATCATAGGCTTTTTTAGTGTCGATAATCGAAATTTTGGCCATTGGCAATGGTTTATCTACCCGCATAGAATCCAGTAACTTTTGTTTATCGCGTTTACTTTCAGGTTGTACGCCACCATCCCAGTTATTTTTGGTTACCTTTTCGTTACCTTCTATAATATTTCCGGTTACATAAGCTTTACCAAATTCGTTTGCGAACTTTTTATCCCGTCCAGACTCTGGCTTTAAGATACGGTATGAAATCGGTTCTCCCGCAGGTGTTATAGGTCCTGGTTTATAATAATTATTAATAAAACTATAAAAAGAAGCGTTATCGCCACCATCGGCACTGCGGTTCCACCAGTTAAAGATTACGTTATTGGCAAAACCAAAATCGCCATACATACCTACAGATGGGTTACGGCTGATGTTTGATGCCCAAAGGTTACGCATAAAAGTACTGTTTAAACCACCAATTGTGCTTCCGAAAGCATGGTTATAAGTATCTAATGCTTCAGAAAAGATCGAATTCTGAATGGTCACATTTACAGTCGGTAATTTTACAGGTTTAGAACCATCTTTTGGATCGTATACATGGCGGTAAATCGACATGTTTTCATCCAGTCCCCAGCTTGCCGATACGTGATCAATGATGATATTGCCAACAGGATTGCCACCAATGGCATCGTCCCTGCGGGTAACATCGGTTGCTCCCCTACGGAAACGCATATAACGGATCACCACATCGTGCGTGTTGATCCACACCGACTCGCCTGCCACACAGATACCATCGCCCGGTGCACTTTGACCTGCTATGGTGATATAGGGTGCGCGGATAATTAACGGCGATTTTAACCTGATAATTCCCGAAACATTGAAAACGATAATTCTCGCGCCGCCCTGTTCGCAGGCTTCGCGGAGACTTCCTTTGCCCGAATCTTCCAGACTGGTTACCACATATACTTTACCACCACGGCCACCAAAAGAATAAGCTCCGCCACCTTCAGCGCCCGGAAAGGCTACTGTTTTGGCCTGGGGCAAATCGCCTGGTTTAGCTGCCCATGGAATATAAGGTTTGCCATGTTTGGCTTCCTCATCCACAATGTATTTTACTTTTAAAAACTGTAGTTCCGATTTCTCTTCAATACTTTTTAAAAGCGAATCGGCTTTCTTTTCCATTGCCTCCGGAATTACCGGATACTGGGCGAAAGCTACATTTCCAATGGCACAAATGGCCATTACGCTAAAAATTGAGCTCCAGGTGCGCATATTATTTAGTGTTAGGTTTTACAATTGAAACCGGAACTACGCTATTTAGGTATACCTCGATATTAGAATAACCGCTTTTGGTAATTTTAGCCGCATCCGAAGCATCTTTAGGGTTTAAACCATTTTTAATTTCGTAAGCATCAGGCATACCATCGTTGTCAGCATCTTTGTAAGGCGTTCCTTTATATTCAGGGTAGCCACCAACTTGTGAAATTTCGGTAATGATGCCCTGTTTATACGAATCGCCTTTTAACCTGCGGTGCTCGAACTGAAACGCTGATGGTTTAGCATCAGGATGTACTTCAATTTTACCCGTAGCCACTTGTTTAACTACGCGTGTATCAACCGGATCTCTTTTTGGCAAAGTTGCACCAGCGTTAGCCAATACATATTCTTTGGCCTGTAAGGTAGGGATGATACTGATTTTAGGCATTGGGAATGGATCTTTCGCTTTCATGGCCGGAAAATATTTGCTGGCCGTTTCGAACGACATGAGATTTCCTTTTTTATCTTCCATCTGCACACCACCATTCCAGTTATCTTTAGTCACTTTTTCATTTCCATCAATAATGTTTCCATTTACATAAGCCCTGCCGAAAACAACATAAGGCAATTTACTGCGGCCAGACTCTGGTTTTAAAATGCGGTAACTGATCGGATCGCCAAGTTCTGTAACCGGACCCGGTTTATAAAAGTTGTTGATGATATTGTATTGTGCCGTATAATCGCCACCATCGGTAGAGCGGTTGTTCCAGTTAAATACCACATTATTGGCGAAGTTAAAAATGCCGTTCCAGCCAATAGATGGATTACGTGCCCCGTTATCGGCCCAAAGGTTACGTACAAATGCACAGTTTTCGCCACCTAAAGTGCTGCCAAAAGCATGGTTCCAGTAGTCTAAAGCTTCAGCGAAAATAGAATTCTGTATGGTAATGTTAACGGTTCCTAATTTTTCTTCGGTTTTACCGGTGCTATCGTTATACATGTGGCGGTACATCGACATGTTTTCGTCTAATCCCCAGCTTGCCGAAACGTGGTCGATCATGATGTTACCCACCGGGTTACCACCAATGGCATCATCTCTACGCCCTACAAAAGTTTCGCCTCTTCTAAAACGCATAAAACGTACAATTACATCGTGGGTGTTTAACCAAACCGATTCGCCGGCTACACAAACACCATCGCCAGGAGCCGTTTGGCCTGCAATGGTAATGTAGGGTGCGCGGATAATCAAAGGTGTTTTTAAACGGATGATACCAGCAACGTTAAAAACAACAATCCTTGCACCACCTTGTTCGCAGGCATCGCGTAATGAACCAGGACCGCTATCGTTTAAGTTTTTTACCACGATAACCCGGCCACCATGGCCACCAAAGCTATATGCACCGCCTCCTTCTGCACCAGGAAAGGCCAGTAGTTTAGATTGCGGAAGATCGTTAGGACGGCCAGCCCAAGGAATGTAAGGCTTACCCTCTCCTGCTTCTTTAGCAATAATGGGCTTGGCTTTTTCCCAGGCGATATCGGATTGGCGATAGGCTTCCTTCATCATCGAATCGGATGATTTTTTAACGTCGGCCGGAATATTTGGATATTGGGCAAATGTATAATTTGCGGAGAGGATTAATCCTGTTGTAAGCAACAGATTTAAAAAATTTCTTTTCATTTGTGTTTTGTCGTTTGGGATGACAAGAAATTACAAAAATATTTTTGTTTGGTCAGAATCTCTAATGAATAATATTAAAAATTACGGCTCATTTCTTTGTTTATCCTCAGTTAGTAATTTGGTTAGAAAGTATATTATATTTCAAATTTGCAATCAATTCAGGGCTGTTTACTGTATAATTTTGGCTAGGTATTGTAGCATATTATCAATTGGCAAAAATACCTGTAACAAATTAAATTCATTCTCTCAACCCTGTTACAAGATAGAAATAAAATTCATATATAAATGTAACATTCTTAAATGAAAAAAGGAAACAAATTAATGTTTCCTTTTTCAAACCAATTATAAAAAAACCGGGGCGATGAGCAAACCGCCCCAAAAGTCATAAAAATACTATTGAAGTGGATCAAATGGGCCACCCCAGGAATTGTTTTGCTGTAAATTAAGATTGTTATTAATTGCAGCTGTTGGAATGCCATAGAAATAATTTCCTGCCTGGAAATTAATATTCTGAGTATCCAATGCTTTTAAGCTCAGCGTAAAGCTAGAGGCATATAATGCATCTAATGAAGTAATAGCAGAAGCTTCCCTGGTAGAGGCAATATAATCGGTTGCTAATGTACCGCTTCTGTTTAATTGAATAACAAGTGCATTTCGCTTCATACCATTAAGGGTTGATTCCAGCAACTTCCTTCTTCGCAGATCAAAAAATCTTTTACCTTCAAATGCGAATTCGATCTGTCTTTCTTTCATAATAGCTGAAACTAAATCCACACGCGACATTCCAGATGTTAAACCGTATAATCCGTCGCTACCTGCTTCCAATCCAGCTCTTTTTCTAATGGCAATTAAATTTGCATATGACTCATCAGATAGACCCACTTTATTTAATTCGGCTGCACATTCTGCCAAATTCAACAATACTTCAGCATAACGGATTTCGATCCAGTCTGTTCCAATAAATGTACTTGGCGATGCCTTCGTTTCATCCACACCTTTACGTAAGTAAAAGCCAGTGTTACTTGCGGCTGTGGCTTCTGTTGTTTTATTTGTTGTACCCGAAGCTGCACTGTAATAGTAATATGTCCATAAGCGCGATCCATTCATTACACTGCCCCAGGTTGCTCCATTGTATGCAATCGTTGCATTAAATCTTGGATCTCTGTTTTTATAAAATGTTGCTAAACTGTATGGATATTTTGTTGATGCTCCCGTACCTGTAGCTGGTTTGCCATCTAACATTGGGAATGCTAAACTCATCTCGTAGCTTGGCGTATACGAACCACTACCCGCAACTGATCTAGGCCTAGCACCATTGTCGAATGTGTTATTATTCATATTAATATCAACAGAAGAAGTATTATATCCGGTTACCAAAACTGCCTCGGGATTTAGTGGAGCTCCTGAAGATGTGCCACCTTCTGTTGTCCACATCGTATAATCGAATTTAGAATAAAGACCAAAACCATTTGCCGATAAAAGCGTTACGGCAGTTTTACTGGCATCGTAAGCTGCCTGCCATCTTGTGGCATCGTTACTCGGATTAAATTCGGGACTCGCGTAGGTTAACAAAACTCTCCCCATAAAAGCGGCTGCTGCGCCAGAGGTGATCCGGCCATAATCAGCTTGTTTTGGCCATTTTGCAGGTAAATATTTTACGCAAGAATCTAAATCTTTTTTAATTTGTGCGAATACCTCACTTGTTTTCGCGCGTGGTGTTAGGGCCAGTTGTTTGGCCTCATCGCCAACAGCATTGAGTGGTACCAAAATTAAAGGTACTCCTCCGTAAAGTTTAGCCAATTCAAAATATCTGTAAGCTCTCCAAAAATATGCCTGCGCTGCAAACCTGCGTTTTACCGCTATATCCAGATTACCAGCATTTAAATCCCTTAAGAAAGTATTAATTACCCTGATTTTACCATACGTATTATTGGAAGCATTGGCTACACCTAAATCGGTTACGCTTTCTATTGTTGCGGTACCCAAAACAAAAACATTACTTCCCTGGCTTTCTTCAGTTAGGTTATAAGTACCTGCCGAATGTATGGAACCCCCGGTGCTGCCAAACCAACCAGGTTGATTTTGGCTATACAAATAATCTACATTTAATTTAACCGTTGTAGAATCATTAAAGATCTGTTCAGCAGTGAAATTTCCTACGTCTGATTTTTCTAAAACTTTTTTGCAATTGGTTAGCGAGAATACAGCTAAGCTTAGTGCAGTTATAATGAATATCTTTTTCATTTTTATATATATTAAAAGCCAATATTTAAACCAAACGACCACGTTTTTAATGTTGGATAAGCATATAAAGCCGTTTGTAAATCTCTGTATTGACCAGGGAATGGATTAATGAATTGAACCGGGTTTGTAGCTACAGCATAAATTCTGGCACTTGCCATACCTACTTTGTTGGTAAACTTAGTTGGTATATTATAGCTCAGGTTCAAACTTGTAATACCAAGACTTTTAGCACTCACCAACCAGAAATCCGATGTTGTTTCAAAGTTTGTTCTAAAGAAAGGATTTGGATAGGCTGCATTGGTATTGGTTGGCGTCCAATGATCTACCCAATAGGCAGCTCTGTTGTCATAAATAGATGCACCTGTTGTAGCACTAGATTGGTTAGCTGGCTTCTGACCGTCAATGGTTGTCCAGCCACCCCATGACATGCCCATGATTACGTTTAATACAAATCCCTTATATCCTGCACTCCAGTTTAAACCCAGAGCATTATGGTTATTTTGTCTGTTTTTAATAAAAGACTGATCTTTTTTATCTGTACTGATTACGCCGTCACCATTAAGATCTTCGTAGTTTATCATACCAGGTTGTAATGGCTGGCCAAATATTTTAACATTGGCAGCACCACCGGCAGCAGTAGCCCGTTGTGCAATTATTGCATCAGCATCGGCCTGAGTTCTGATGATACCAAGTGATTTGTATCCGAATACACCCAAATCAGACGATCTTCCGGTAACATCTTCTACTGTTCCAACAATTGCAGCTGATTGATCAACTTTTAGCATTTTGTTGTCCATCCAGGTATAGAAAGGACTGAAGCTGTAAGTGAAATCCTTACCGATTTTGTCTCTCCAGGTTAATGAGAATTCATAACCAAATGTATTTGCATTCGTATAATTCTCAGTTGGCGTAGTTGCTCCAATGGTTGCCGGAACTGATGAAGTTAGTGAAGTTAATATATCTGTGCCATGATTCCAGTAATACTCGCCGGTAAATGATAAGCGGTTCTTTAAGAAAGCCATATCAATACCGTATGAAGTTTTAAATTCCTTATTCCAGGTTACATCTACATTTGGAATGGCTAAATTAGGTCTAATTGCAATGGTTCTGTTTTCATTGCCATTAAATACCGCACCACCCGCACTTCCCGTGCCTAAATTATAATTAGCCAGATATTGATAAGCTTTTGTATTATCCACTCCTGATAAACCAAACGATGCTCTAAATTTTAACATATCTAGCCATTTAAAGTTATCAGCAATAAAAGATTCTTTTGATGCTACCCAACCAACAGATGCTGCAGGAAAATTACCCCAATTATTTCCGGGCGCAAACCTAGAACTTCCATCTCTTCTGAAAATAAATTGGAACAGGTACTTTTGGTCATAATCGTAATTAAATCTCGAAATGAGAGATTGAAAGCCAAAAATGCTCACTGCTGATGACTGGTTAGAGCTTGATGCTCCAACTGCGAATGATTGATAATCTAACGCCCCAGCCACTAAACCTGTCGCTTCAGCATTTACACTTTCACTGGATTGTTCGCGTTGCTCAAATAATGCCAAAGCTGAAATACTATGTTTGCCGAATGTACGGCTATATGTTAATCCGCCATTGATCTGGTAACTATCAGCAAAAGTTGGCGTTAAACGAACCTTATCTCCGTTTAACACATTAAAGGTATTCGTTAAACTCCCTCCGGGAATATGACTATTGGCACCCAAACCAGCATATTTATAATACACGAAACTTGTACCAAATTGTTTATTGTTTGCTGCATTTAAGTTTTTATTAAATGTAGCCGTGGCCATTAACCCTTTAATCCCTGGTATTTCATAAGTAACTTTAGCCAGGATATTTGTTGAGGTTGTAGTACCCCCTGTATAGTTATTTGAATTTTGAATCTGGAAAAAGTTAATGTTATCATTACCACCAGTATTGCTACCGCCTATTACAACCGGATTGCCGTTGATAAAATACTCTTGCCATGGCTGAACATTTTGTAAAGAAGCAGCATCGTTATCCAAATTTTCGGACGTGTTGGCCAATTTATACCAATAACTTCTAGTATAGCCAATGTTTGTATTTAACGATAATGAGGTAACTAAACCTTTGGCTGGTTTTGCTTCTACTGAAGCCCTCAGACCATACTTATGAGAATTAATACCTTTAAAGTTACTGTTCTGATTTACGAAATCTCCACCAATGAAATAAGTTACCTTATCCGTTCCTCCGCTAATATTCGCTGCAGTACGCCATACATAGGCTGGACCAAAAGCATCATCGAAATAATTATGGCTATGCGTAGAGAAATAATCCAGCTCATCAGGTGTATACCAGGCTGCAGTTCTGGAATTTGCCGGTACTCCGGCTGTAACTAAATAACCATCTGCATTAATGTATTTATCTACTGGTTGCCCTGGCACAGTTTGTATATATACTGAAGCATTGGTATAATCGTTTGAAAAAGTACCCAACTGCAGCGAATTCATAAATTTCGGCATAATGGTAGCCGTTGAAACTCCTAGTGAATTGCTGATGTTGAATTTAGGGGCACCGATTTTTCCCTTTTTGGTTCGGATCATAATTACACCATTAGCACCCTGAATACCAAAGATGGCTGCTTCTGCATCCTTTAAAATGGTTACACTTTCTACTTCGTTAATATCTAAATTGTCAAAATCTGCCTGCGTTCTGATGATATCATCGATCACAAACAACGGATTGGTCCCTTGTCCGCCATCTTTGGCAAATACCACTGGGTTACGAATGGTTATTGTAGTTCCTTGCCCTGGCCTTTGAGCCCCACCCGAAACACTTAAACCTGGTGTAGTTCCTTTTAGCGCCGATGTAATGTTTAGCGCTGGAATATCTTCTACAGTTTTTAAATCTGGTGTAGAAACCGATCCAGTTAAAGAGCTTTTCTTTCGAACACCATAACCTACAACAACAACATCTTCGAGGTTTTTATTGTCGGCGGCAAGTTTTACATTAATGGTAGTTTGCGTACCTACGGTAATTTGTTGCCTTATGTATCCAATGTAAGAAAACACCAATACATCGGTGTTATTCTTCACCTGAATGGTATAAACACCATCGCCATTTGTACTTACATTACTAGGTATGCCTTTGATGCTCACATTTACTCCTGGAATTCCCTGTCCATCGGATTGATCAACTACCTTACCGGTAATCTTTCGGTCTTGGGCAAAGAGGATTGTACTTGCCAGTAGCATCAGCAGCAAGGACAAAGAAATTTTGCGTAAAAATTTTAAGTTCATCGTATTATTTGGTTAGTTTTTAATTCTGGTTTTGCGAGGTTAGCACCTGGCATTTAATTTATATTCTGATAATAGTTATATCATTGGTTATACTAAGAACGACAGATTGAGCACCGTTAATAAGCTAAAAAAATGTTGTTGTATATTATATTGCTATTCTTTTAAGTACATTAAAACGTCAAATCAACGTTTATTAAAATGAAAATAATGAAATATTGAGTATGGTTTAGCTCATTTTTTTATTTTGATTTAGATATTTATTTTGGTTAGAAAGTATATTATAATTCCAAATTCAATTCAAAAAGTGGTATATTTCATAAAATACATGCCCACTGTGTATCATTTTACCAGAAAAGGAAACAAACAGTATACTCTTTATCCAATTTTTGAATTGATAATACAAGATATAAAATAATTCATATATAAATGCAATATTCTTAAATAAAAAATAATAAAAAAATATTCCTACCTTTTTTAAACAAAAAATTGCCTTATTGTAAACCTAAAGCATCGATAATTTAATTGTTTTGAGCTTTTTCTTTTCTCCTTTTCTCCCACTCTGCTCCCTCTTTCTTCAGGTCGTAACCAGCTGCCGAAAGGTAATTATTAATGCGGCCTTTGTACTTACCGAACCAGGCATGTTTCTTATCCGACGATTCTGCATCCATGGCACGTTCGCGGGCTTCGGTTAACCAAACCAGTATTTGCTTTTTCTGATCTTCGGTAAGGGTTAGGATTTCTTCCTGATAGGCTTTATAAGTTAATGGAAGCACACCATAGGTCATGCCGTTTTTTACACCTTCAACCTGTTCTGTAGTTAATTGCGCCGCAAGTTTGCCGATATATTTCTTGTGCAGTTTAGCTAAAGCGGCATCCACCGTACGGCTATCTTTTGCAAGTGCCGAATCGCGTTCTACTTTATTGTCTTTGTTTTTCTCTTTAATATCTTTAACCCGTGCATCGCGGGCAGCATAAATATCATTTAAATCACTGTACTGATCTCTGATGATAACCGTTACCTTTTCTGCCTTCTTTGCGTCGGTGATGCCCAGATTGTTGACGATTTTAGCCGAACGTTCGGTAATCATTTTGGTATATGCTTCTTTATCGGTAGCAGCCTTATCCTGCGCAAAAAGTGCAGTAATTGTAGAGAACGTTAACAATAGGGCTAAAATGGATGATTTCATGTTTTGTTATTTTAAATTGAATTTCTTTTTTTAGTTAGGTTTACATCTCCACAGAAATGTACCTTTAAGCCAAGCTCATCTAAAGCTGCAGCTTTTATGCGGCAGGCCTCGTGCGCACCGGCTTCGTAATTGGTGTATACCACCTGTATGTGGTTGGCTTTATGCCTGGCCATCAGCTGGTCGCGGCTTACACCCTTTAAAATGGCATGCATAATCGGCCACTCGGGCGTGGTTCCCTCCCACCTTCTTTTGGTTTCGTCATCTGGCAAAGCTACTACTTCGCCCACACCTAAATCGCAATGTATTTCATTTTCCATGATATATACGCGGCTCCACACAATAAAGCCGGCTTTACTGATGCCTTTTAACGATCCGCCACCCAACCGGAAGTACATAGCCGGTTGCCTATCGCTGCTCGCACCTGCATAACCGTTAATAAAATGCGCGGGCGGTGCTGCACCAGAGATGAGAAACAACCACACAAAGCCATCTATTTCGCTGTTTTTATAATATTCGCCCCAACGGATATCGTGCAGGGTATTTTCTCCGGTCATCCCCAGTTCTTTCCACAGGCTGTAAGTTACCAAAGCATCCAGGCCCGCACATTCATCTACTTCGTTAAAATGGGGTAATGCCCGGTTGGGATAAAGTTCTTTACCTTCAATAGAGTAAACCGGAGGGCGGTCTTCATTATTCAATAAACCTTCAACCAGATCGCTGGCTACGGTTAAATCTTTCAGTCCCTGCTGATATTGGATCCCGATGGTATCGCAGCTGAATTCATCAGCCATGCGCACCGCCGAAATGTACATTTTACATTGTTCTAATGTTTGCCTTTTGGTGAGCTGGGTTTCTTCTTCAGTTCCCCAGTTAAAGGTCATGCCTTTTTGCAGCAGCCATTCTAAAACAGCTTCCGCCTCCGTTTCTGTAACCTGCAGCATGCCTGCGTATAGTGCCGATTGACTTAAGCGCTCTTTGAAGAAACCTGTTCTGTGAAGCAGTTCATCTGGGATGATAGCATTGTACATACCCATACAACCTTCATCAAATACCCCCATGATTACTTTTCGTTCTTTTAAACTTTTAGCAAACGCTCTACCGGTCTTATCATCACTCAATGGAATCTTGCTCAGCGCAAAACTCTTTACATGGCTTTGGTCGTAACTGATCTTACCGGTTGACAGCCATTCTTGCAGGCCCTCATTAAAAAAATCATCGGTAAAATTTTCGCTCCATAAGGTACTGTATGGAATTGCCGCTTTGGTTAAACAGCCGTTCAGGTTTAACATGCCCACCAGGCCAGGCCATTGCCCGCTCCAGTTGGCCACCGTTAATATTGGTCCGCGGTGCGTTGTAAGCCCCGCGAGTACGTGGTGTGAGTATTGCCATACGCTTTCTGCAACAATTAAAGGCTGATCGGGATCAATATTTCTGAAGATATCCATGCCCATTCTTTGCGAATCGATAAAGCCGTGTTTTTTTATCGGGTTGTATGAATGGGCGCGCTTAATTTTCCAGCCGGATTTCTCGATGGCCGAGCTAAGTTTCTTTTCCATTTCAACTTGTGCCGCCCAGCAATTCTGATTTGCCGAAAGCCGTAAATCGCCACTGGAAACCAATAGAATTTCTGCTTGTTTACCTTGCTTCATATTTCATTAATGAACAAATAATTTATATAAAAATAATTTGTCGGTTTATATTTTGGTTGCGCCGATACGGCTATATACAAAACTCAACAATGAAAAACACTATTTTCTGATAGTTTTTATCAAATTAATATAGGATATTATCATTAAACTATTTAACTTTAGCCCTGCTGTGCAACGATTTGCGAACTGAACAGTACAGTGCTAACCAAATATTTTAACCTGTAGTATGAAACCTCATTTTCATAAAGTTCCGATTACTTTACAAAGTTCATTCAGTATCCGCCACGATATCAAACCCGATTTTGGTAATATCTGGCATTACCATCCGGAACTGGAATTGCATTACGTAATTAAGGGAGAAGGTGTTCGGTTTATAGGCGACAACATCAGCAATTTTGTGCCCGATGAGATGGTGCTATTGGGCGAAAACCTCCCCCATACCTGGCGCTGTAAAGATGAATATTTTCAGAATAATCCCGATCTAACCACCGAAGCCATGGTAATCCATTTTTTGCCCGATTGTTTGGGGAAATACATGTTAACCTTACCCGAAGCCTACCTGATCCCCAAGTTGTTCGAAAAAGCAAAAAGCGGAATGGTGATTAACGGAAAAGCCAAGGATAAACTGGTTGATTTAATGCGCGAGGCAGTGGATGCCACCAACCTCGACCGGATTATTATCCTGCTGTCCATCTTGAAAACACTGGCCGAAACAGATGAATACTCGACCATTGTAACCAGTAAAAATACATTTTACCAGAGTAACGAATCAGAAACACTCCGCATCAATAAAATATGTAATTATACTTTAAGCAATTATAAGAAAGACATTACCCTCGAAGAAGTGGCTTCACTGAGCAATTTAAGCGTAACTTCTTTCTGCAGGTATTTTAAACTGATGACGAAGAAGACATTTTACGATTTCCTGATCGAAATACGCGTTAGCCATGCCTGCCGTTTCCTGATCGAAAATAAATTACCTACCGAAATGATCTGTTTTGATTGCGGTTTTAACAATGTTTCTAATTTTTACCGGCACTTTAAAAAAGTAACCGGAATGACGCCGCTTGATTATAAAAGGAAGTATTTGAACTAGCGTTTCTAGTGAACCGTCAAGCTGAATTTATTTCAGCATCTCTACTGAAATAAATTATGAGCCCTTCAAACACTATTATTTTATTTAAATTCCTTGAAAATCCGATCCAAAAAATCACTAAGCAAAATAGATCCTGAAACAAGTTCAGGATGACGACCAAAACTATATAAACACCTGGATATTCAGATCACTGCGCAGCGCACTGTAATCTTCAAACAGTTTTTCTACTTCCTTAACCACATTTGGGGTAAACGATCCAACATTTCTTCTGGTAAAGGTTGTGATATTAAGTCCTCTTTTTTGAAGGAAATATTTCGAAACCACCGGATAAACATTGTGCATCACTTCCATATTGTTAATGATAAACTGTTGTACCACGTCAACTTCATCTTTTAAGCCCTGATTGTTGTAGTTGTCGCACAGCCATACAATTAATTCGGGAAAATAATTCCCCTGAATGCAGGATAAGCCCGAAGAACCTGCCTTAAGCGACTCTACCGCGTGCACCATATAGGCATCGTACAAACCAAAGGCATGACCTTCGGTAAGGTTTAGTTTTTCTTTAATCTGCGCCAGATCGAGTGAAGTATCTTTATGGTAGATTACCCTTCCGGTAGATACAAAATCGGCCAGTTGTTGTGGTTTGAGCACCCTTTTGTAAGGCACGGGGCATTCGTAAAAACCCAAAGGGATATTTTCGGTCTGTTTGAGCAGATCAAAAACGCGATCGTTAAACACCTCATCGCTTTCCTGTTCATCAGCCAATAAACTGGTGATGGCAATTACAGCTTCTACACCTGTATCGCTCACCTCCTTTACAAAATCGGCCTGTTTGCTGATTTCACCGCCAAAAGTTCCGGTAGCCACGACAGGAACTGCACCATCGGCCACTTTAATTACGTGTTTTATGGCCTGGATACGTTCTTTGCCGCTCAGTTCGAACATTTCGCTCGACAGGCAATTGGCAAATAAACCAGATGCTCCAGCCTGTAGATAGATTTCTGTAAGCTGTGTAAGTGCAGGATAATCTATATTTCCGTTGCTCAAAAAAGGCGTGAGCATAACCGGGATGAACCCTTTTTGTGAGTTTTCCATTGTATCTGATATGGTAAGTTTTTCTTTAAATAATCGCCCTGATAAGGTAGAAATGGCCTTAATCGGCGCTTTTAGTTCTTTTGTTTTTAATTTTGGTCAGGAATAACCCTGTTAAAAAAATGGTTAAGGTGCCGATCACGATAATCATGTTTTTGTGCAGTGGATTTCTAAAAGCTGCATACTCCGGAGGCAGAAGAGCAGAAAATGTCATCCATATAATTACTGCAATGCCGATTATAGTAGCGGTAATGGCTTCATGATTTTTGGTTTGTTTACTGATCATGCCCAGTGAAAACAGTCCCAGCATCCCGGCTGCAAAAATCCCTGACAGCTCCCACCATACATCCAAAATACTTTTCACACCGATCATGGCAATTCCGGTAATCATGCCCAGTAAACCAAAGCCTACTGTTGCAAGGTGCAAAAGCGAAAGGTTCTGTTTTTCGCTGATCCCGGGCTTAAAGTACCGCTTGTAAATATCTACCGAAAATACGGTAGCCGAAGCATTCATGCCCGAACTAATGGTACTCATGGCTGCCGATAGAATGGCCGATACAATTAGTCCAACCAATCCGACCGGGATTTTCGTCACCATAAAATGTGGCATAATCTTATCTCCATAATCAGCGGGCTGCAGGGCATTTTGTGCTTTTGCTATCGCTGCTGCTGAAGCATGTAAAGGCAAACGTTCTATGGCCACCTGGTGTTTGATAGACTGCACCAGCTCGGGGTGAATTTCATAATAAGCATACAGGCAAGATCCTATAATAAAGAACAGCAATGATGCAGGGATATATAACCATACACATAGCCAGATTGATTTTGATGCGGCTTTGCTCGATGATGCAGTATGGTAACGCTGGATATAGTTTTGGTCCATCCCGAAGTTATTCAGGTTGATGAAAAACCCATATAACAGTACCACCCAAAACGAGGAAGTCACAAAATCTGGCTTAAAGCTTCCCAGGCTAAATTTATGTGCAGACTTCCCGATTTCTACGATCTTAGAAACCCCGCCAGGCATATTGGTAATGATTAAATACAGAATGAGCAGGGCACCAAAAGTTTTCACCACAGCCTGTACCACTTCTGTCCATATTACCGCTTCAATCCCTCCCAAAACGGTGTATACGATGATACAAATGCCCATCACAATCATAATCATCTGCATGGAATAGCCTGTTAACGCCTGTAAACTCAGGGCAATCCCAAAAAATATAGATCCCATCCTGGCCAGCTGTGTCAATAAAAAACACAGTACGGCGTACACCCTTGCCCAGGCACCAAAGCGTTTTTCTAAATGGGTATAGGCCGATATTTCTCCGGTATTCCGGTAAAAGGGAACAAAGTATTTCGAAGCGATCCAGGCGGCCAATGGCATCGAAATGCTGAATACAAATGCATTCCAGTTGCTTCCGAAAGCCTTACCGGGTACCCCCAAAAAGGTATTGCTGCTTAAAAATGTTGCATAAATAGATAAACCTATCGCCCATCCGGGGATCAGGCCCGAAGCTTTTGTAAATTGCTCGGCATTTTTATTTTTCCGCGAAAAATAAACCCCAACTAATATCATCCCAACCAGATAAATGAAGATTATCGCAAGGTCGACTATCGGTAGTCCTTTCATTATCTGTTGGCTCATTTATTAATTTGGTTAAAACAAATATCCATTTCTAAGTATCAGTATTTATATAAGATTTTGGCCACATATTATACCATCTTATCTTATTGAACATCTAAAGCATCGATAGCCAATCCTTTGGTTTGTGTAGCCACTAACCTGAGCAGGTAGCTGCCTGCATTGATCATGCTGCCGGTATTGGTGCTCAGGTAGTTCCACTTGCCCTCTTTTGTGGGTGCAAATTCTACATTTTCTGTTTTCATCAATGTTCCGTCGGCAGCCAAAAACTCCAGCTTTCCTTTTAAAGCCTGCTCGGAAGGGTTATGGTATTTGATGGTCAACGAATAAGTATCGGCCACGCCAACCGACAGCCGCCAGGTTAAACTTCCCTCATTTGCATTAAAAATAACCCGTTGCTTATCCATTAAAACAGCCGTAACCACACCTTTACCGTTTAAAATGCCATCGGTAGCTTTATAAGCTGTGGTTGTTTTTAAATCGTAGGCAGGTTGCAAATGGGTAACGGGCAATACAAACACAGTGGCTGTAGTGTGATCTAATATCATCTCCTCGCCAGGGCTCAGTCTTTTGCGGTAGAGCATAAATTGTTCACTTCTGCTGTTGCTCATTGAGGTTTTGGTAGCTTCAAAACCTTGAGGAACGTTGCTTTTACCATCAAGGGCAATATAGGCATCTAAACTATCGGCGGCTTCGAAAGTGATGCTTTCGTGCCTGCGCTGTACCTTTAACCATTCGGCACCATATAAATTTGAAGGAAGATCGGTAAACGTAGTTTCTTCACTATTAAACTGTTCATCCCCAATATCCAGCCAATCTTTTAATTCGGCATTTTTGATTTTACTCAACAGCGGTTTACTTGGTGCTGCCGCTTCAACCCGCTGATTTAATCCTGCAATGGCAATAGCCGAAATAACCGCCTGACCAACTTTTACTTCTGGAAAATTAATATCCAGAAAACCGCCTTTAACAGTGGTTTTGATTGTTTTCTTGAGCAAAGTATTACTTCCGGCTTCTTTCCAGATGTCAAAATCTTTAATTACCGTTTTGCCGTTAAACGCCACATCGAACAAGCGCATTTCTTTGGCGTTAAAACCTCCGCCAATGCCGAGCCAGGGTTCGATAAAGTACAGCTCTACCTGGTATTCCCCGTCGGGCAATGGAAAATGGTATTTTAACTGATCTCTGCCATACCTGAAACTTTGAAAAAGCTTCCAGTCTTTGGTGCCTTTAATGGGTTGAAATGTACGGCGCTGACTGGCGAAAAATGTAGGCACACCATTAAAATTAGCTGTCCACGAGGTTGAGCCGAAGTTGTTTGGAGAAGTTAAGTTCCGATCGGCAGACCATTCGCTACCGTTGGCATCGGTATAATCGCCACCGCCACAGTTTACACGGTAGAGGTATTTAAAACCTGTTGCCGGAACAGTTAATTTTCGCTCAGTAAACAAGGTATTAAAGTTTGGGCTATGCGGAAGGTTCTGCAATACGATCTGATCAATGGCTACCGCTTTTCCATTTACGTAAGCCACCGCATATAACACATTGTATTGAATGTTAGGCTTATCCCATTGGAAATGTGTACCAATTGCCCCCCGTTTTCTTTTGCCCAAAGATTGGCCGTTAATATCGTTAAAAAGTTCTACTTCATCGCAATTGGAATACACCACAACACTATCTTTTACCCCTGGTGTGTTCCTTCGGTTTGGCCAGGTATGCGAAACAATGTACACCATCGGTTCGGTTTGTTTAGGTGCGTAATTGGCCCTGAACATATAAAATAAATCTGTTGGTTCTTCCCAAGGGGTAAACATACCTTTGTAATTTACAGGCCCTACCCGATCCAGATCTCTTAAACCCTCGCCGCCCTGTACACGGCCCGGATTATCGTGCGAACTATATAACCAGAAAAAATGACCAGCTGTTTTATCTTTCACCGATTCGGCCAAACGTACCTTGGTTTCCATCAAATCGGTCATTTTATTTTCGGTATACCCTTTGCCGTTCGCATCTGTATTGTGCAGGTCGATGGTGCGCCATGCGCCATATTCTCCCACTAAAACCTGCCGTTGCAGATCTTCCCCATAAGTTAGGGGATTCCCGCCGTAGGTGCCCGTCCAGTTTTGGGGTACATCCCAATCGGTGCCTTTACCTCCGTTACAGGTAGTTACCTTGCGCTGTGATGAAGCTGTAGGGTCTAATTTCCTGATCAGTTCTGTACATTCTTTCGCGAAATCTTCGGGCAGTGTACTTTCGTTCTCAAGCCCCCATAAAACTACCGCCGGACTGTTTCTGCGTTCTTTTACCCAATCGGTTAAAAGTGTTTTAAAATTATTTCTAAAGGCTGGGCTATCGTACCAGATATGTGCTGCCATTTGTGTCCAGCATAAAATACCTTCTTTATTCCAGTAATCAGAATACAAAAGGTTGTGCGGCTGGTGCGCATCGCGAAATGCATTAAAACCTGCCGCTTTGATCTGCATTACCCTCGATCTGATCTGTTCGTTGCTAAAAGCATGACTTTGGCCAATTAGATGCTCATATTCTGCAATTCCATTAATAAAAACCGGCTTTCCATTCAATAAAAACTGTTTCTGATTGGCATGGTCGCCGATTGGCCAGCTGATCCACCTGATGCCATAAGGCGTGTTCAGCTCGTCTACAACTTTACCCTTCTCTATTAAAGTAGTTTGCACAGTATAGCGGTAGGGATTTTCCAGCGACCAAAGTTTTGGATTGATGATTTTATCGGTCTGCTGATCGATCTGGATTTCTTTTCCAGCCGAAACAACAAGCGTTTTTCTGATCTCTTTTATTGTTTTGTTCTCCGAATCCAGCAGCCTGTTAAGCACAATAATGTTCCGGGCCTTCGTACTGTAATTTTTAATCGTGGTACTCAGGTTTAAAACGGCAGCATGGGCTGATATTTTATTGTCATTCCAGATGTGCACACCAAAAGGCTCAATGCGGATATCGTTGGTAACGATGAGATGAACCGGGCGGAAAATCCCCATAGGCTGTGAGCCTTCAGAAAAGCCCCGTTCTGTTGAGCAACCGCCATCAACCCAAGGCAAATCCTGGATATTTGCAGGATGATCGGCCCTAACCGACAAAATATTCTGCTGATTATTGAGTTTGATTGCGGAGGTAACATCCAATGTAAAAGTAGTGCGCCCGCCCGCATGGTAACCCACCTTTTTACCGTTTAGCCAAACGGTAGCATACGAGCCCACACCTTCAAAATATAGGAAAAAGCGTTTACCTGATCTGATTTCGTTGGTTTTAAATGTTTTGCGGTACCAGGCGTAACCATGTTTATTGCCATGTAGTTTACGCTGATAACCTTCGTATTGATCCCAGTTGTGTGGAATATTTACTTTTTTCCAGTTTAAGGTGCTGTAATCAACCTGCTGAAAGCCGTTATAGGCATCATTGCTTTTTTCGTCTGCAATGCTTAACCAACCGGCATTTAAAGAAATATCTTTGCGCATGGTGCGCTGGCCGTAAAGCTGTGGGGCAACGGTTAGTAATATTATCCACAATATCCCTTTGGCTAATGCCTTACCTGAAAAGTTTCCACTGTCCTTTTTCCTTGTCCGCAAAGCCATCATTATTTTAAATCTCCGTTCAGTTTATAGCTTTGGCCTGCAGCAGTTTTAATTGCAACCACTAAGTTTTTGTAATGAATTTCGCAGGCACCGCCGGTTTTCGATTTTATGGTGAGCGAAGTAAGTTGGCCTTTATCCCAGGTTAAATCGAGTTCAAAGCCACCTCTGGCGCCAATGCCCTTAATTTCACCGTGAGGGATAGCCGTTGGCAGGGCCGGCAAAATATCGAGATAGCCCTGATGGCTCTGCACAATCATTTCGGCAATTCCGGCTGCACCGCCAAAGTTTCCGTCAATCTGAAATGGTGGGTGTGCATCGAAAAGATTTACATAAGATCCTGCCCCACTGTTGGCTGGTTTCATCAACATCTTTACCAGTTTCATGGCATGGTCGCCATCTTTAAACCTCGCCCAAAAATTGATCTTCCAGGCTAAACTCCAGCCTGTAGCATCATCTCCACGGTATAATAAAGACTGCTTTGCAGCCTGCATCATTTTTTCATTTCTACTCCAGGTGATATCATCGCCGGGATAAACGCCCCACAGGTGAGAAACATGACGGTGTTTACTGGCCGTATCGTCTTTATCCTCCAGCCACTCTTGCAGTTGGCCAAACCTGCCAATCTGGTTTGGCGCAATCTGCCTGATCTTTTCAGCCAACGATTGCCTAAAATCTTCATCAACCTTAAGTTCTTCTGCCGCTGCAATGCAATTTTTAAACAGCGTTCTAATTATCTGATGATCCATTGTTGGGCCAGCAACCAAACCACCATTTTCGGGCGAATTAGATGGACTACTGATCAACCAGCCTGTTTTAGGGTCTTTTACCAGAAAATCCTCAAAAAATAAAGCGGCCTGTTTCATTAATGGATAAGCTTCGGTTTCGAGAAATTTACGGTCGTGGCTAAACTGGTAATGCTCCCATAAATGCTGACTTAACCAGCCACCGCCACTCACCCAAATACCATGGTTTGAAGCATTAATCGGCGCTGTTGCATTCCATAAATCGGTATTGTGGTGCAACACCCAGCCTTGTGCATTGTAATATTCTTTAGCGGTTTCGGCACCCGTTTGGGCCATGCCCTTAATCTTGCTGAAAAGCGGTTCGTTTAAAGCAGGCAAATTCAGGATTTCTGTTGGCCAATAGTTCATTTCGAGATTGATATTGGTGGTATATTTGCTTCCCCATGGTGGTGTAAGCAGGTCGTTCCATATACCCTGAAGATTGGCAGGCTGGGTACCCGGCCGTGAACTCGAAATTAACAAATACCTGCCATACTGCATGTAGAGTGCCGCAAAAGCCGGGTCGTTAGCCGTTGCAAACTTTTCCAAACGTTCGTCTGTTGGTAAACTTTCGTTCTCCGAACGGCCAAAATTAACATCAAAAGTGTTGTAGTAAGTTTGATATTCCTGAATGTGTGCACGTTTAATTTCTGCGTAAGATTTTCCTTTTAATGTATTTAAAGCATTAATATTAGCTGTTGCAGGATTACCCGACACATCCTGAGCATTAATAAAATTAGTTCCGCCTGTTAAATAAAGGGTAACTTCATCGGCCCGGTTAATGCTGAGTTTACCGTTAACCACCTTTACCGATCCATTTTTAATCAAAGCAGTTAGGCGGCTTTCGCCCCTAATTGCGCCATCTTTTACCTGAACAGATAAAGCAATTACATTATTTCCGAGCACTTTAACCGACGAGTTACGGTGTACACTGGAAAGTTCGGCATCAAAAGTAATGGAAGCCTTTTTGTCGGCACTTAGGTGGATAGCTATGGCCTGATTGGGCTGACTTGCAAAATATTCGCGCTGGTAATTTACGCCATTTAAGGTATAAGTGGTTTTGGCAACGGCCGTACTGATATCTAAAGATCTTTTATAATTAGAAACAAGAGATTTGGGCTGCTTAAAATATAAGTTTAAATCGCCAAACGGCTGATAACTTCCCTGATATTGCGGAACTGCAGGTGGGTTTTCGTCCTGAATTTTATATTTCCACTCTTTAACCAGAGAAATACCCTGTTCTACGCTCCCGCCCATTGGGTAAATACCAATCTTTTTTGAGGTGTCTTTATAACCGGCCAATCCGCCTTTATCGAAATAATTAAGTACCTGTATAGCAATTACATTTTTTCCTTTTTTAATCAGCTTTGCAGGGATGGTATATTTCCGTGGCTCTCCGTTATCGGTATTGCCAACCAGCACACCATTTATATAGGTAAAATCCTGATCACGGATGCGGTTTAAATCAAGTACAAGATCTTTTCCCGCCCAGTTTTCGGGCACATCAAAAGTTGTTCTGAACCAAACTGCACCATCTAAATTGGCCAGGCCCACGGTTTCCCAACCTTCGTAAGCAGGTACTTTAATGTTTTTCCAAAGCTTGTCGTCGTAACTGGCCAGGGCCGGATTGCCGCTTAAACCTTTTCCTGCTTTCATTTCTGCCACCCAGGCTTTACGGTCGCCTGTTTCACTTTGCAAGCCCATAAATTCGGCCTGGGCCAATGCTTCGGCTTCGCTTTGTTTTCCCTCGAAAAGTAGTTTCCTGATATCATCGAGATATTTGAACGCACCTTTTTTGTTATAGTTTCTCGGCTTTCCCGTCCAAATGGTTTCTTCGTTAAATTGAATATGATCAACAGCGGTTCCGGCAAAAATCATGGCGCCTAACCTGCCATTGCCTATGGGTAAGGCATCGGTCCATTTTTCGGCAGCTTTATTATACCATAGGGTGTGGTTGTTTTCTTGTGCCGAACTGCCAAAATGAACAGTTAGTATTAAAAATGATGTACTTAATAAAAGTTTAAACCTCATATTATTGTCCTTTATCTCCCGAGATGATTTCGATATTTGTTGTTACTTCTTTTTCCTTCTTAACCGCTTCTTTAACCCGTCTAAAATTATTGTTCCCCAAGAATATATTTTTAGTTTCGGCCCCGCTTAATTTCAAATAAGTAACAGTTTGTTTAACCGGAAAAGCATTGTATAGGAACAGATCAGAAACATTGTTAAGTTCTATTACTGCTGCATTTGTGCGCGGCTTATTACTTTTTAAACCATCCACAATTAGATTGTTCACTTTTAAAGCTTTTAGCGATGCACCTATTTCCGTATTAACCGTTACATTATGAAACTCAATATTACTGGAATTATTGATAGAAAACCCGGTTTTAGCTTCCATATTTATATCATTGAAAGTAATATTATCGATAGGCATTTCTTCGAGACCATTTAAATAAGCAGCCTGGTTAACCTGCCCGGTGATATTACTAAAATGAATATTTCTAAAGATCGGTGTACGTTCAGAAACAGGCTCTACATTGGTTTTTGCATATTGCATATCCAGCACAATGGCCTGATCTTTAATATTTTTCATAATGATATTGCTCACCCTTATTTCCTCTACCACACCACCCCTGCCACGGGCCGTTTTAATGCGGATACCGCGTTCGGTTCCATCGAAAATACAATTTGAAATGGCAATTTTGCGTACATCGCCCGACATTTCGCTGCCTATAACCACCCCGCCATGACCAGAAAGCATGGTGCAGTTGGTAATGACATAATTTTCTGCCGGAACAGCCATTTTTCTCCCGGGAGCATCTTTACCCGATTTAATGGTAATGCAATCGTCGCCAACGCTGATGTGGCAATCTGAAATGTGCACATTTTTACAGGATTCAGGATTGATGCCATCGGTATTTGGCGAATGTGGGTTATTGATGGTAACCGCATGAACCTTAACATTTTCGCAAAATTCTGGGTTTACCGTCCAAAAAGGCGAATTCCGTATCGTAATGCCGTCGATTAATACATTTTTACAGAACATGGGCTGTATAAATGGCGGACGAAGAAATCCACGTTTCATCTGCTTAGGATCGTCTGGCATAATGATATCCCTGTTCAGTCCATCAAAGGTGGTTTGCCATTTCGATCGTGGCTGCCCTTCTTTGTAACCCTCTACAAAATCCCACCACTTTTTGCCATGGCCATCAATAATTCCCCTACCGATGATCGAAATATTTTCTGCCTTATACGCGTAAAACAAAGGCGAGAAACTGGTTACATCCACCCCTTCATAACGGCTTTTAACCATGGGTAAATAATCATCAAAATTATCACTGAAATGGATTTCAGCACCGGCATCGATAAAAATGGTAATGTTGCTTTTTAAATGAATTGCACCAGTTAAATATTTCCCGGCAGGAAAGTATACCGTACCGCCGCCAGCTTTAGAAGCTGCTTCAATGGCATTTTTAATGGCTGTTGTGGCGAGTTTGCTACTATCGTTTTTTGCACCGTATTTTAATACGTTGTAATAAGACTGGGCATTTGCGGTTAAGCCGATGCCAAAAGCAAGTATGAAAATTAAAACTTTAATGATGTTGATAGAATATTTCATTTGGTTATATTTTATTGTCAAGCCTTGGTGCGTGTCTTCACGAAACAAGATTCACATTTCGGGTTTTGTGCATGTATCTCATTTGGTATTGTCATTTAGTTATTGCGTCATGCTGAACTCGTTTCAGCATCTGTTATGCAAAATAGACCCTGAAATAAATTCAGGGTGACGATCGAGTATGTTTCATGCTTGAGCTCGTTTCTAAAGCTTTGGTGCGTGTATTCACAAAACAAGATTTACGTTTCCGTCTGTGGGGACACAGACCGAGGATAATTGATTTAATTCATTTGAACTTTTAAAGACTTTAAATCCTTGCGTTTATAAATCTCTTTCCCATCCGCAAACACCAATAATCCTTTTCCTTTGTTATATTTTTTACCCGTTTTGTCCCACAAAATGGTCAGCACTTTGTTGTGATAGGAAATATTATCTAGTATAAACCAATCCCATTGGTTTTTCGGTATCAGCGGATTAATCTCAAGCACATTATCTGCCCGTGGTTTTAACCCGATAAGATCATTAATAATTAAATCGTTGAATGTAGAGTGGTTATAAAAACTGCTCCGTGGATTATCGCCTTTTAACCATTCTCCTGTTTTTTCATCCTGGTACTCACCAAGATAAGGCTTTCCATTTTTAACATGCGACGCTGCATACTGATGCAGTTCCTGATAAAAAACATTGGCGTTCATTTTACCGTGCTTTTTATAGTTGGTGAGTAAATTTGCTAAACCCTTTAATGTTTGTGAGCTTGCAAAAGGCCAGAGTGCGCCGTCCCATTCGCAGCTATGCCCCGTTCCGCGGGTTCTAAACGTAGGATTTCTTCTCTCGGCGGTAGTTAAGCCCCAGGGTGCTTTAAATCCGGTTGTATCGAGCAGCTGATCCCATGCTTTTGCATAGTTTGATTGATCATCTGGCAAATTGAATTCCCAGGGGGTAAAACCGATTGCTTCCCTTACTTCCGAAGAACCTCCTTTGGCTTTTCTGGTTTCGAAAAACGAGGCAGAAACATTCCACAAACTATCCTGAACAAGTTTCTTCAGTATGGCGGCTTTATCTTTATATTTTTCAGCCAACGTTTTATCACCTAAAAGGCCCGCAATTTTATCAAGTGCAATCGCATTGCCATACATGTAGCTGTTTATAGTTGGCCGCTGATTTTGGTCCTTTCTCGATCCACTGATGGATTCTTCCATGCCATCTTTCACATCGTTTTGCCAGAAGAGGCCATTTTTAAGCTGCCGTTCTGATTCCCATTTGCCGTAATCCTTATCCAGCGCAGGTAAAATATCTTTTAAAAATCCCTGATCTGGTTTTACTAAAAAATTCTGATATACGGCATCATCTACCCAGCTGCTAAACTGATGAAAACGTTGTTTAGTTTGGCCAACATCGGCATGGTAAAGCCAGAATTTAATGTAATCTTTTAAATAAGCATTGTCTTTTAACCAACGGCCTTCGTAAATATGGTGACCTAATGCACAACTGATTGAGTTGTATTTGCCAGCATGTTTAACAGGCTCTATAAACTCGGTAAAGATAAAACCTTCGGGCGTTTTAACCAGGTGTTTGCGGTAAGTCCACCAGCGGTAATAATAGTTTTGTTCCAATACAGAATCAGGGCATTCGAATAAGGGAGCCTGTTCGGCCAGCCAGGTAAAAGCTTCGGCATTGGGCACATAATTTTTTACCGCTTCCGTATCTATCGAATTAAAGTAGCTAACATATTTCTGAAGCTTTTCGGTACCCAGAATTGATTTTTGCTGTGCAAAGCCCGCTATAAAAAAGGCGCAGCATGCAGCTGTTGCTATAAATTTTTTTGTATTCATCATTATTCAAATAACCAATCTATATCTTTTCCCCTGCCATCTAAACCTGCATTAAAAATCCGCAGTTCCTGTTTATCATCAATGAAACCCAGAACCAAACAGGCTCCCTTGCCCAAACTTAAGGTATGCGTACCTGCCGGAAAGCTGTATGCATGAACATTAACTGGCGGAAAACCGTCAGGAACCAGGGCATTGGATATTTTAATTTCCGATTGACCATAATTATTGGCGCTTGCATCGGTTTCTAATTGCGGCGGAGCGAGATATTGAGGATTTTTTTGATTAAAAAAGCCAATCAGTAGTTTTACAGGAACATTGGTGCTAAATTTAATTTCGGTACCTGTTTTAATCTGTTTCTCCTTGCTGAGTTTAATCCCTTTCAATCCTATCAATTGCGCCGCCACTTCTTTTATTTTTAATACTGTATCCGTATAAAGCACTGCATCTTTGGCAATAACATAACTTTCGGTTTCATTTAACACTTTAACCTCGGCGGCCTTATAAGGTACAATTGCAGCAACTGCGCCTTGTTTTATCGATTTCAGAGAATCAATACTATGCTTAAAATGGGCCAGTTCTTTACTAAAAACAGGCAACATTTCTTTCCAGTGGATAAAGGTTTTATCTACCCCGCGCATCGGGATTTTGCGCTGTTTGGTTTGCATACTGTTGGCATACAGGTAATGGTGTTCGGTTAGTTTAACGAGATTGGCGTAATAATCTACACTTTTTTGTAAAAAAGGCAGTGCCTTTTCTAAATCGCTTACCTGATTGGAATATTTATACCGCAATATCCATAGGGAAGCCTTCACTTTTTCGGCATAAAAATTAGCCATGGCATCGTAACAATAGATGTCATTTTTAAGCCGGTTAAATTCTGCTGTATCTTTTTTAACATCTGGTGCAGCCTCATTAATTGCTTGTATGGCTTTTTTGCCATGTTCTACCACTTCCCTTGCTACCTGAACAGGAGTTTCGCCAATGTGCCCCTGTTTTTTCCATTCCTTTTCGGCATAATCGATAATCATTTCGCCTTCTGGTGCTTCCGATTCGTACATTAACGTAAACACTCCATAACGGTATGGATTAATGAGCTGTGTCATTAACATCCCCAGGGTTAAGGTTTGCCGGTTGCCATCGGTAATGCCATACCTGCGTAGGAGTTTGGGCGAAATTTCTCCAGCTTCCTCGTAAGCATTTAAAATGGCTTTCCCGCCAGATAAATGGGTACCGTATTTATCGGCCAGTTCTTTACCCCAATAACTGATTTCCTTGGCACGGTCTCTCTGCGAATTCCACGAATACCTGGCCCATTCCTTATACCAGATCCAATCGCGGTCTACTTCGAGCAACCTTCCTTTTACATTATCGGCAGCATATGGCCAGTCCCAATAACTTGCCTGTGGATATAAATGCAGCCCTTTTGCGCCGTAAATTTTGTTCATGGCCTGAACCGATTTTTGAATAAAATCTGCAGAACCATACCGGAAGGGCTCCAGATTGGCTAAAATATGAACGTTTGAAATATTAACCGTACCGATAGCGGCTAGTTTCCGGTTTAAATCGGCCCAGGCGCCCCTGGGGGTATAGGTGGTTAATGCTTCACCGTTAAACTTGTTTTCGGTATATAGATTCTGATATAATGGCAGTGCAGCTTTCATTACGCTCGGTGCATCGGTATCATGTGCACGCAATACAATCGGCGGTTCCTCTTTAATACCAGCTGCTTTTAAGCCGTCTTTTACGCCTGGGATAATGGTCTTTGTAAACCAATCAATATCATCCTGCCCAACACCTTCCATGGCTTCACCTAAAGCAACCATTAAACCTACGTTAGGATATTTCTCTACAAATGCTGCAATGGACTTCCGTGTGTAATCGGCAATTAAAGGAATAATCGGACGGTTTCTGTCCTGCGTTTTTAAGCCATGTTTATCGGCGAACGGTTTCGGGATAATGATATTGTAAAACATCTGGATTACCCAGATACCGCGTTTATCGGCTTCTTTGGTTAAGAACTGAAAAATTTCTTCGTTCTTTTTAAGCGTAACATCATCTACTTCAACCGCATATGGATAATCTTTTAGGCGCAGAAGCGAAGAAAAAGGATGGCCGTTCCACAGATAAAGCGAATTGTAGCGGTTTTCGACCATCATATCCAGGTATTTTATCCATAAAGCTTTATCGTAAAGCCAGGGGAAGGTTTCTGGTGTATAAGGATATTCGTAAACATCGTGACCGGGCAGGTAATCAGGTTTCTGCAAACCGATGCAAGTGCCCCTTAGTACCATTTCGGGCTGATCGGAAAAGGCAAGCTGCGCAGGCAGTTTACCTGTATTATTGATCCTGTCGGCCAGTTCTATACAGCCATATAAAGCACCCGAAGCATCGTTGCCGATTACATAAAGTATTCCGTTTTTAGCGGTATAGAGATGAAAGCCCTCTTTTTTGGTGACCGAAATCTTATTTTTGATTTCTGCAGGAAGATTATTTGCGAAAAGTTTATCCGAAAATACCCCGATTGCAATCACATTATTAATCCCCGCCAGTTTATCTTTTTGCTCAATTTTGGCCGAATAATTTAATTTAAGCAAAGCATTTGAGAGCTTTTCGGCACCAAAGCGCACCCGTACATGGTTTTCGGCCGAAATTACAATTGTTTGTTGAACCCTTTCTTTGGCAGTAATAAACGGTATCGATAAAAAGTAACAGGAAATAAAAATCAGAAAGTTTCTCATTCAAATTGGCTCTAATAACAAAACCCATTTTCGATAGGTTTTTATGTCGTATTTGGTTAATATTATATTTAAATATAAAGATAATATTCAAATATAAGTAATAATTACAAGTGGCTTTGTAAAATTTATGCAAGGTAAGGCCTTTTGGGGCTTAAAAACTGCTTATGACAATATCTGTTAATATTTAGACAAGAAGATAAAATTTTTAATCAACATTATTTATTTTATTTGTATCCGTATTCTAATCAATTATAATGTCGAACCCTATTTTGTGGTGGCCTATTGTGCTCAAAATGATTATAATAGCAGGAATGCAGTTAATTTAATCCATATATTATTATCAATCTTAAACGATAAACATGTTTTCACTAAAAAACAAAAAAGCAGTAGTTACAGGTGGAGGAAGCGGTATTGGAAAGGCTATTGCAACTATTTTAGCCAAACAGGGTGCCGAAGTCCACATTATCGAACTTGGAACAGAGCAGGCCCAATCTACAATTGAAGAAATTGAAGCCGATGGCGGCGAAGCATTTGCCTATGCCTGCGACGTTTCTGACCATAAAGCGGTACATGATGTTTTTAACCAGATCGGGCAGATCAATATCCTGATCAACAATGCGGGTATTGCGCATATTGGAAAGGCCGATACCACCGAAGAAGCAGATTTTGACCGCGTAATGCGTGTAAATGTTAAAGGTGTTTACAACTGTTTGCATGCGGCTATCCCGCAGATCCGTTTGGCCGGTGGTGGCGTAATCATCAATATGGCCTCTATCGCTGCATTGATCGGTTTACCTGACCGTTTTGTTTACAGCGCGGCAAAAGGTGCCGTAAAAGCAATTACCATGAGTGTTGCCAAAGATTATATCGGCGAAAACATCAGGTGTAACTCCATTTCCCCTGCCAGGGTACATACCCCTTTTGTAGATGGCTTTTTGGAGAAAAACTATCCTGACAATATCCCGGAAATGTTCGAAAAACTTTCTAAAACACAGCCCATCGGCCGCATGGCCAAGCCTGAAGAAGTTGGCGCACTGGCACTTTACCTTTGCAGTGATGAAGCCTCGTTTATTACCGGATGCGACTACCCGATTGATGGTGGCTTTACCACATTGAACAACTAATAAAATATTTTAAATACAATAAAAAATTTATAATGAAATTAATACGATTTGGCGAAGCCGGAGCTGAAAAACCAGGAGTAATTATTAACGATAACTATTTCGATGTTTCTGCATTGGTTAAAGACTATAATGAAGAATTTTTCGGTGGTGATGGCTTAGCGCAACTTAAAAAAGACATTGCATCTGCCGATTTACCCCAGGTAGATAAAGGCGTTCGCCTGGGCCCTGCGCTTGCCCGTCCATCAAAAATAATCTGCGTAGGCTTAAATTATAAAGATCATGCTGCTGAAACCAATGCACCTATCCCATCAGAACCAATTTTGTTCTTTAAAGCCACCTCGGCCATTGTTGGGCCAAATGATGATTTAATTATCCCAAAAAACAGCAAAAAAACCGACTGGGAAGTAGAATTGGCTATTGTTGTGGGTAAAAAAGCGAGTTACGTTTCTGAAGAAAACGCTTTAGACCATATTGCAGGTTATGTTTTACACAATGATTATAGCGAACGCGAATTTCAGATCGAAAGAAACGGACAATGGGTAAAAGGAAAAAGCTGCGATACTTTTGCGCCAATCGGGCCATTTATTGCTACGCAGGATGAAATTGCCGACGTACACAATCTTCGCCTTTGGTTAACCGTAAACGGAAAAACCTTGCAGGATGGCAATACCTCTAACCTGATTTTTAATGTTCCCTTCATGGTTTCTTATATCAGCCAGTTTATGACGCTCTTGCCGGGTGATGTGATTACCACCGGAACACCTGCCGGTGTAGGCCTTGGCCAAAAGCCAGAGCCCTGGTATTTAAATCCAGGAGATGTGGTAGAACTGGGTATTGATGGTTTAGGCTCGAGCAAACAGACAGTTAAAGCTTATAGCGGCAATTAAGATGGATAGATACTGCTTAACCCTCGATCTCATTAACGACGAAAAGCTTATCGAAGCGTATAAACAGTACCATCAATCGGTTTGGCCCGAAATTAAAGAAAGCATCAGTGCTTCCGGAATCGAAAAACTTGAGATATATTTACATGGAAACCGCCTGTTTATGATTATGGAGGTGAACGGAAGCTTTTCTTTTGATGAAAAAGCAAAAGCCGACCTTAGCAACACTAAAGTGCAGGAATGGGAAAACCTGATGTGGACATACCAACAGGCACTACCAGGTGCTAAACCAGGCGAAAAATGGATTTTAATGGACCGTATATTTAAACTTTAAACGTTTCTTATGATTGATACACACGTACACTTTTGGAATTTCGACCCGGTTAGGGATAACTGGATCAATGAAGAAATGATGGCCATCCGTAAAGATTTTTCGCCGAAAAACCTTTTAAGGGTATATAACGATCTTCAGATTACAGGCTGTATCGCTGTGCAGGCCAATCAAAGCGAAGAAGAAAACGAGTTCCTCCTTACACTGGCCGAACAAAATGAGATCATAAAGGGTATTGTAGGCTGGGTAGATCTGCTTAGCCCCAGTTTAGATGAGCGCCTAACCTATTGGAGCAATTTTAAAACCATTAAAGGCTGGAGACATGTTCTACAAGCAGAAAATACCGACTTTATCCTCAACCAAAAGTTTATCGAGGGCATTAAGCTTTTAAAAAAATACCAATATACTTACGATTTACTGTGTTATCACAATCAATTGGAGGCGATTATACAGATGGTTGATCAGGTTCCCGACCAGCCATTTGTATTGGATCATTGCGGTAAACCGGATGTTAAAAGCCAGGATTTGAACGCATGGTCGGCAAATATTAAAACACTCGCCTCAAACCCGAATGTAAGCTGCAAGGTATCTGGCTTACTGGCCGAGGCCGACTGGAAAAACTGGAAAGAAAAAGAACTTTTTAATTGTTTTGATACCATATTCGACCATTTCGGAGCCGAAAGAGTGATGTACGGCAGCGATTGGCCGGTAATGCTCATCAGCAGGCCCTATCAGGATTGGTTTAATTTAGTTAATAAGTATGCCGAACGGTTCTCTGCAGCAGAGCGTAAATTGATTTTCTCGGATAACGCGAAAGCATTTTACGGGATTTAATATGCGCTAACGCTCGTTTCCAACGAGCGTTGAATATCCTACCGTTTATAACGATATAATCGTGTTGCTATTTATGCACTCGTTTGGAAACGAGCGCAAACAAAAAGAGAAGACCGTCATCCTGAACTTGTTTCAGGATCTATTTAACTTAGATCGCGTTGCTTAACGAGCATTAAATAAACAATCGTTTTGCTATTTCTGCACCTGTTTGGAAACGAGCGCAAACAAAAAGAGAAGCCGTCATCCTGAACTTGTTTCAGGATCTATTTAACTTAGATCGCGTTGTTTTAAAACGAGCATTAAATAAACAATCGTTTTGCTATTTCTGCACCCGTTTGGAAACTGGCGAAACAAAAAGAGAAGACCGTCATCCTGAACTTGTTTCAGGATCTTCTTTGCAACATAGACGCTGAAATAAATTCAGGGTGACGCATTTTTTTAATAGCCTCAACCTAATAACAAGTTCATGTGGCTTAATGCTTATTGTATTATACACTATAAAAGTAATTATACCAACATCAAACGATAAATACAAAATAGCAGATAGAACAGGACGGTAAATAAAATATAAAATACTAGTTTTCGCTTTTTAAAATAGAATCTGACCAATACAACATTTAAAAATGAGTAAAAAGATTACATTCCCTTACAATTCTCAATACCCTTCGGTAGCCGACTTAAGAAAAAAGGCACAATCAAGGATTCCTAAATTTGCTTTCGATTACCTGGAGGGCGGTTGTAATGAGGGACTTAATTTATCGCGAAACGAAAGCGATTTCGACAATATTTATCTTAAACCGAATTACTTGCGCGTTGGTGGAGATATCGATATGTCGGTTGAATTATTTGGCCGTCGTTACAGTGCGCCGTTTGGGGTATCTCCAATTGGTTTACAGGGTTTGATGTGGCCCAATGCACCCGAAATTTTAGCTAAAGCTGCTGCCAAGGCCGATATTCCTTATACATTAAGTACCGTATCCACCAGCAGTATCGAACGGATTGCCGAAGTATCTGAAGGAAAAGCATGGTTTCAATTGTACCATCCTACCGAGAACAGTCTGAGAGACGATATCTTAAACCGCTTAAAAGCTGTTGAATGCCCGGTATTGGTTGTACTGGTAGATGTGCCTGCATTTGGTTTGCGGTATAAGGAAATTAAGAGCGGTTTATCTATTCCGCCAAAAATGTCGATCAATAATATTTTGCAGGCCTTTGCCCGTCCGTTATGGGGAATTAAAACCCTGCAACATGGAATTCCATCATTTGCTACCCTAAAGCCTTATATGGAAAAAGGAATGGACATGTCGCAACTGGGGCAATTTATGAACAAAACATTTACGGGCAAGGTTGATATTGAAAAAGTTGCGGCCATTCGCGACATTTGGAAAGGACCTTTAGTGCTAAAGGGAATCGCGACAGATGAAGATATGCAGGCTGCAATCCAGATCGGGGCCGATGGTGTAATTGTTTCCAATCATGGCGGCAGACAAATAGATGCAGGTGAATCCTCCATCAATTCACTGATCAAATTGGCCAACAACCCGCTATACAAATCAAAACTGAAGATCATGTTAGATGGTGGTATCCGTTCGGGGGTTGATTTGGCAAGGGCACATGCCGTTGGCTCAGAATTCAACTTTATGGGCCGGCCGTTTATGTATGGCGTTGGCGCATTAGGCAATGAAGGAGGTGATCATACCATCAATATGTTCAAAACCCATTTATACCAGATTATGCAGCAATTAACCATTGAGAAAATTACTCAGTTTCCCGACCGGTTATTAAATCCTTAGTGAGGTTGAAAATATAATAAACAGCTATAGATAGATCATCATTCCCAACTTGATTGGGGATCTTAATGCTGCTTTAGCTAGGTTTTATTTGCATTAAGATTCACGCCTGCGCCTATCGTCTGGACACAAATATTTGTTTTTTTCTTCCGCTCTACGCCGCGGAGGCGTGCTACTTTGGAGCGCCAAAGTAACCAAAGCGCTTTGTCAATCCAGCAATGTGCCTTTCGCACGGCCCTAGGCTTATCAAAAAACAGCGGCACTTTGTTTTGTGTAGTAGGTGCTAGGAGAAAGTTTCTGCAAAGTGTACACAAAACCACTGCGTTTTAGGTTTGGCACTGCTAATTGTTTTGATGTACTCCTGTTTTTTGATTTAGCCGGCACTTGGGATTGACGGCGTTCTCCGGTAAAACCTGTATGGAGACCAAGCCAGCTCCTGCCTAATGCCCTAAAAGATGTGTCCACACGATAGGTCTGTGCGTGAAAGACGACCGTTTTTGAACTCTGTCATTGGTAGAGATCAGTTTTTAACAAAAACATTGGGTTGGAAATGACAGTTATAGATAAATCGTCATTTCGAGCGGAGCGCAGCGATGTCGAGAAACCTGTATTGATAGATTTCTCCATTTCGCAACCGATGAAAAATCGGCAGCTCCAGTCGAAAGGACGATCCGTTTTTTGACATAGCTGCTTTTTTATTTCAAGAACTTATAAGTTGTACTCGTTTTATAAGTCTCACCCGGTTTAAGCACGGTAGAAGCAAAATTTGCATGGTTCGGTGCATCAGGAAAATGTTGTGTTTCTAAACAAAAGGCAGAGCGGTGCGGATATGATTTCAGTCCTTTGCCATCTTTATCAGCACCAGTCAAAAAGTTTCCGCTGTAAAACTGTAAACCCGGCTCAACTGTGTATACCTCCAGGGTAATACCCGTAACCTTACTTTTAACGGTTGCAACAGGGGTTTTGCCATCGTGGTGTGTCAACACAAAATTATGGTCGTAGCCTTTACCAAATTTTAACTGCTGGTCGTTTTCTTCAATCTGTTTGCCAATGGTTTTGGCCTTGTTAAAATCAAAAGCTGTTCCGGCAACAGGCTGCAATTTACCTGTTGGGATTAATGTAGAATCTACAGGCGTATACGCATTGGCGTCGATCATCAGTTCGTGATCCAAAATGGTACTGTCGCCGGCTCCGTTTAAGTTAAAATAAGCATGGTTGGTAAGGTTAACCACAGTAGCTTTATCTGTTGTAGCCAAATAGTCGATCTGTAAAGCATTATCATCAGTTAAAGTATATGTTACCTTAACATCCAGTTTACCAGGGTAACCAGCTTCACCATCAGCAGAAACGTAATTAAGCTCCAGTTTTTGGCTATCCACCTGTTTGGCTTCCCATACTTTCGAGAAGAAACCATCTGTACCGCCATGTAAGGTATTTACACCATCGTTAAGCTGTAAAGTATATGCTGCACCATCCAGGGTAAATTTGCCCTTACCAATGCGGTTTCCATAACGGCCAATTAACGCACCGAAAAATGGTTCCCCTTTTTTGCGGTAAGCACCAATGCTATCGTAACCCAACACTACATCGGTTAACTTGTTGTTTTTATCCGGAACCAGAAGCGAAACCACCCTGCCGCCATAATTGGTAATGGAAACAGAAGCACCCTGCTTGTTTTTTAAAGTATACAGTTTTACGGCTTTGCCATCAATGGTTGTCTGGTATTTTAACGAAACGCTCTGGGCACCGGCTTCGGCTGCTTTGTTTGATTTGGTATTGCACGAAGCAATAACCAGCGCTACACATAAAGTAGCCAGCGGCAAAGCCTTTAAGAATGTTTTTTTCATCTTTATTATTGGTTTTAAGGTGATGAAGCAGTCGTGGCTGTTGCTATTCAGAAAGCCCTGGTGCATTCATATCGATTTATTTTTGGTTAAGGCTAAAGTAGGAAAAATTTATTAACGTCAGAACAACGATTATACTTATTATTTCTCCTATTATTGATGAGGTTTGCCAACAATAAAAAAAATCACATAATTTAGCAGCAATATGCATCATTTAAATTTTAAGCCAAAGGCTTTTCTTTTTGATTTAAACGGCACCATGATTAACGATATGGAGTACCATACTTTAGCCTGGTACAGCATCATGACGGAAGATCTGGGTGCAAAGCTCGATTACGAAAACGTAAAAAAAGAAATGTATGGCAAAAACCACGAAGTCTTAGCACGCGTTTTCGGGAAGGATAAATTCACAGCCGAAGAAATAGAACGGCTTTCTATCGATAAGGAAAAACGATACCAGCAAGGTTATATGCCGCATTTAGCACTAATTGATGGACTTGATCTGTTTCTGGCACGCGCCAAAGAAGCAAATATCCCAATGGCCATTGGTTCGGCTGCCATACCCTTTAATATTGATTTTGTGGTTGATGGTCTGGATATCCGTCATTATATGGATGCCATTGTGAGTGCCGACGACGTAAAAACAAGCAAACCTGATCCCGAAACTTTTTTAAAGGCCGCTGCTGCATTAAATGTGGCACCAAGTGATTGCCTGGTTTTCGAAGACGCACCAAAAGGTGTAGAATCGGCCTTAAACGCAGGGATGCCGTGCATTGTATTAACAACAACACATACTGTTGAAGAATTTGAAGGTTATCCGAATATCTTGAGCTATATTACAGATTATAACGATGCCAAATTAAATACGCTTTTTTAACATGGGAAAATACTTAAATCAAAAACCTGTTCTTGTTGCAGTAGACTGCATCATTTTTGGCTACGATGGCGATCAGCTAAAACTTTTGGTAATTAAAAGGGCTATAGAGCCCGTTAAGGATAAATGGAGCTTAATGGGAGGCTTTATCGGCGAACAGGAAGACCTTGATGGTGCCGCCAAAAGGATCTTACTGGAATTGACAGGTTTACACGATGTTTACCTCGAACAGCTCCAGGCTTATGGCCGCCCCGATCGCGATCCGATTGAACGTACCGTTTCTGTGGTTTATTTCGCCCTGATCGATATCAACAAATACAGCAAACAGATAAACGACCAGTACCATGCAGAGTGGTTTAAAATTAAGGAAGTGCCTGAGCTCATTTTCGACCACGACATGATGGTTAAGGCTGCCATGGATAAAATCCGCTACCAGGCTGCCCTCCACCCTATTTTATTTGAGCTTCTGCCCAAACGTTTTACCATACCGCAGCTACAGGCTTTATATGAGCAGGTTTACGATTCGCCGATCGATAACCGCAACTTTATCCGCAAAATTACCGCCAGCGGATTGTTGATTAAACAAACCGATAAGGATAAATCGAGCTCAAGAAGGGGTGCTTTTTACTTTAAACTTGATAAGAATAAACATAAGGCCCAGTTTCAGTCCTTTCTGAATTTTATCCCTAAAGCAAGCAAATAGACTGTCATCAGAAGGATTTTTATTCACCTGAAAATAAATTTATAAAAGTTTCCCTACTTAGAAAATTTAAAATCAGCGAGTTAGAAACGGTAATTTTTAGTCAGGCAAAAAACAGCAAAAACATTTTTAAAAAATATTTGCAAGGAAAGGATAAATCTCTATATTTGCACCTCCTTAAACAAAAGGAAATGATTCCGTAGCTCAGCTGGTAGAGCATTACACTTTTAATGTAGTGGTCCTGGGTTCGAATCCCAGCGGGATCACAAAGTGATCAAAAGACAACATGAAAATGTTGTCTTTTTTTTTGGTGCGCCGGGCATGGCAATCGACTATAGGGTTTGAGTCCCGAACACGCTTAGCAGTAGGAAGTGTTAGCTAGAGACAAGGGTGTCGTGGGTGACTGCGAATCTGAAGGAAGTCCGCGG